>Ga0209269_1000041_pt1 | contig 255652 bp, 245 predicted proteins | sample MTBAKMMethaMetaG_FD_187455 | JGI IMG/M metagenome (GOLD analysis project Ga0209269, IMG submission 187455) | Enrichment culture microbial communities from Arthur Kill intertidal strait, New Jersey, USA, that are MTBE-degrading - MTBE-AKM (Arthur... | ecosystem: Environmental > Aquatic > Marine...
TCTTGCCTTCGGGCTTCCTTCCGACCCCACCTCACGATGACGCCGTTGCCTCTGGCTCGGAGTTGGCACCACCTCCTCCTCCAGGGGACTCTCACCCCCAGGCGATTGCCCATGCCGGGCGTACTACGCGGGAAGGGGCCGGCCCGCCGTAGCGGCGACCGGCCCCGTCCCGGCGAGTGGCGGGCGCGTTCGCCGTGAGGCGCACGCGCCCGGCCGCTTCAGGAGCCGCCGGTCAGAACGTCTTGTACAACTCCTTGCCGGCGCCGCAGTAGGGGCACTTGTCTGGCGCGTCACCGATGATCGTGTGGCCGCAGGCGAGACACACGTTCACGGGCTGGTCGTCGATGTCCTCGCCGGCGACGACCGCCTCACGAGCGTCAGTGTACTGGCCCTTGTGGTCGACCTCGGACTTGAGCGCGTAGGTGATGGCCCGCGACGCCTGATGGTTGCCCTGGAGCTTCGCGATCTCGTGGTAGGCCGGGTACATCTCGTCCACCTCGAAGCTCTCGCCCTCGAACGCAGCCAGGAGGTTCTCGGCCGTGCTGTTGATGCCGCCCATCACGCGCAGGTGGTTGCGCGCGTGTCGCGATTCGGCGAACGAGATGGCGCGGAACAGTTTGCCGACGTTGGGGTAGCCCTCGTCCTCGGCCTGCTCCGCCCAGACGAGGTACTTCTCGGCCGCCTGGCTCTCGCCGGCGAAGGCGGCCGCGAGGCTCTCCTTCGTCATCGGGTTGAGCTCTTCCGGCTTGGGAAGGCGCTTCTCGAGAGCCTCTTCTTGAGAGATGGTGTTGCTCATCAGAACTCCTTGAAGTACACGCCGGCTGTGCCGCACACGGGGCACTCGTCCGGGGCACCGCCAATGACGGTGTGGCCGCAGATGGGGCAGACGCGCACGGCATCGGTGCCGCAATCCTGGCCGCCCTCCACGCCCTTGAGCACGGCGTCGTAGATGGCCTGATGGTCTTTCTCCGCCGAGTCGGCGTAGCGGATGGTGGTCTGCGCGGACCCGTTGCTCTGCAGCTTGGCCACGGCCATGTACGCGGCGTACATCTCGTCGATCTCGAACGTCTCGCCGCCGAAGGCAGCCTTGAGATTCTCCTCTGTGGTGCCGATCATGCCGAGCACGCTGAGGTGGTTGCGGGCGTGTGTGCTCTCGGCGTAGGCAACGGCGCGGAACAGGCGCGCGACGTTCGGGTAGCCCTCGGCGTCGGCGGCGTCCGCAAACGCGAGGTACTTCTGCGAGGCCTGGCTCTCGCCGGCGAGCGCGGCGGCGACGTTCTGCGCCGTCATCTCACCCTTGGCCTCCGGCGCGGGCGGGGTGTTCTTGAACGGTTCGGCCATTTTCTCGTGCTCCTCCTGTACGTAGGGCGCGGCCTGGGTGCCGCGCGCCCGGTTCCCGATGGGTCGGCAGAGCAGACCCCTATGCTAACAGTGCAAACGGCGGTCGCCGTTGGGTGAGAGGCGGCCCGGACCCGCCGGGCGCAGGGTGCTGGCAGCCCCGCGGCCGCCCCGCACGCGGCGCGGCTGTGGGGCTGCCGGAAGGCAGGTCGAGGTGTCTGATGCCGAGGCGTGCGTCACGGTGCGAGGCGCCGGTCAGGCGGCAGCCGCGTGCGACTCCAGGGTGGGGACGAGCCGGTGCAGGACGGTGTGGATCCGACGTGGGCTGGCGTGGTCGAGCAGGGTGTAGTACACATCGGGGCGCGACTGGCTGCGACGCAACTGAGAGAGGTCCAAGGTGAGGCCGGCGGCGCGGACGGCGCGGGCCTGGCCCTCGTCGATCGCGAGTAGAGCGGCCGTGGCCGGCACGCTCGCGTCGCTGCACAGCTCGGCGACGTCCTGCGGGCGGCTCCAGAGCGAGAACGCCAGCGGCGTGCCGCCGGCCTCGCCGAGCACGAGCCTGACACCCGGCTCCACCTCCCCGGTGAAGTCGAAGTGGCGGCGGTCGGCGCTACGGGCAGCCGCGACCGCCCGGAGCACGCGACGGTACTTCTCGGCGAACTCGGCGGGGATGGGACGTGCCATGGTAACCCTCCTGCTGCACTCCTCGTAAGCCTTCCGGAGCCCTGGGGACTTGCTCGTCTTGCGCGATGCCTTTTCCCGAGGGAAATGAGCGATAAACACTAAATGGGTAGTGTAAACTGCCTCGGACTGGGCGGCAAGGGCAAAGCTGGATGGACGCGTGCGTTCGGGAGGGCGGCGGGTCAGCCGGCGCCGAAGCCGCCGCCGCCTCCCCCGCCGCCACCGCCGCCGGAGAACCCACCGCCGCCGCCCGAACCGGATGAGGACGACGACGTGGCGACGGACACCGCCTGCGAGAAGCTCTGGTGGATCTCGTTGAAGGCCGAGAGCCCGCCGACGTGCCCCGGCATCCCCCACCAGAGGATGTATGAGGTCCGGAAGGCCGGATCGTCCACGACCTGCGGGACCTTGACGGTCATCGCCTTGGTCACCCTGTCGGCGATCCCGAACACGACGGCGTAGACGAGGAACTGCTCCCAAAGGACCACCGCGTCCGGCGGCTTCTCGTCGAGCCGGCCGAAGTCCTTGAGGTAGCGCTCCAGCGCCGCGTACTGGGCGTGCAGCTCGGCGGCCTCCTGTGAGCGGCGCTTGACCGCTCTGGCGACGAAAATGAGCACGACCCCGACCGGGATGCCGAGGAAGAACCACCAGAACCCACTGAAGACGGCAGCCGCCCCGGCCGCAACGATAGCGACGAAGGCGAAGGCCGACCCCAGAAAGGCCATCCGGTCGGCCTTCGAGTCGAGGTAGCCGCGCTTCTCGCCTTCCTTGTCGACCTTGCTCTTCCAGGTCTGGAATCCCTGTGCGAACGACGCGCGATGCGACTTGGCGATGTCCTTGAGCTCGCTGAGCACAAGCTCGTTGCCGCCGGCCATCTGGTGGAAGAGGAACCTGCAGAGCTGCCGCTCGTAGTCGAGCAGGTCGCCCAGGCGCTCGTCGTGCAATGTGAGCTTGTAGGTGATCTCCTCGCGGTCGCGGAAGATCCCGTCCTTGGTGACGACCACCTGCTCCAGGTCGAGCACCTTGCGGTGCACCAGGTCGAGCAGAGTCGCCGTCACGTCGTCGCTGCCCACGCTCCCCATACGCCAGATGAACCCGGCGAGCGCCGGCGGCAGCGGTGGCTGCGGGATGTCGCGCAGGTACTGCGCCCGGAACTGCGTCTTCGGCTCGCGGCCGTAGCGGTAATACAGCACGAGCAGGAGCACGAGCGCGACCAGCGGGAACCCCGCGCCGAGCACCGTCCAGAGGATCACCTTGATGCGCGCCCACAGGCGGTCGCGGTTGGCCTCGTCGGCCCACTGCTTCTCTTCGGCAAGCGCCTCCTCCAGCTTGGCGCCCGGCTGCTGCGGCGCCCTGCCGAGAGCAGCAGCCGGGAACAGGACGCGGGTCTCCACGAAGGTACTCGGCGGGAGCGGGTCGACCTTCATGACCACGCTGGCGTCCGGCTCAATGGCCACGGTGCCCCAAAGCGGGCCGTGAGCCCACGCTTTGACCTGGTCCTTGGTCACCCCATCGGGCAAGTGGACGGTGACGCTCACGTTCCGCGACTCGACGGCGACGTCGGCGCCGATGAACTGCCAGTAGAGCTGGGCGGTGTCCGTGAATCTCTTGGCCGCCCCCTTCGCGACGTACTCCACGGTGAACGCCGCGGTCGCGTCGGTGACGTCGAAGTTCAGTTGCACCGTGACGGTGTCCGCGCCCTCCATGTAGCTGTACGTGCCGACCTCGCCGTTCCAGCTGTACACGGTGGGGTACTCGGAAGGCTGATAGGCGACCGCCGTCCCGGGGTCGCTCGGGACGGGGCCGGAGGCGCCGACGACCTTGATGCCCTCCGAGCCCTCGGTGGCGAGGTCCCAGTACACGAAGTGGAAGTTGCCCGAGAAATCCAGCGTACGCGTGTCGATGATGTGCACGTCGCCGTTGGCCCTGACGGTGGCGTCGACCTTGACGCGGGTGATGGAGAAGTCCTTGGCCGCCGCGGGGCCGGCCGCCGCGGCGGCCGCTCCGGCGGCAACGAGCAGGAGCATGAGCGCGACGACCAGACGGCGCGGCGCCCACATACGGGCGCCGCCGGGCGTCCTCCTCCGACGAACCGCGTTCATGGCGGTGACTCTACCATCCGGCGGCCGACGACGGCGTACGAGTTGGCCCCGCACCCCGATCGGGTAGAAAACTGCATCGGTCAGCAGCCGAAGCGGAACTGAAGATAGCACGCGCCGGGGGCGCCCTCACGGGCGCCCCCGGCGCGTATGTTGCCCCTCCAGACGACGGCGATGGCGGGGCGGGCCTCATGTTCCTCCGGGGAAAGCCGTTCTCTGCTCATACGACTTTGCAGACCGCACCGACGACTCCGGAGGCAGGAATGAGCCGTCCCATCACCCCGACCGCACCCGGACGCGCCATGTCCGCCCGGATCGTCCGTCTCCTCGTCGCCGCGCTTGCCTGCGGCACGCTGCTCGCCGTCGTCGCGACACACCCGCAGCCGGCCGGCGCCGCCGTCAACACACAGCCGCCGGCGTCGCCGGTCAAGCTCATCTTCATCCATCACTCCACCGGCCAGGCGTGGCTCGCCGACGGACACGGGGGCCTGGGGTTCGCACTGCGCGACAACAACTACTTCGTCAGCGACACAACCTACGGCTGGGGGCCTGGTTCCATCGGTGACCAGACGGACATCGGCCACTGGTGGACCTGGTTTCGCGGTCCCTCATCGTCCACGTACCTCGCCGGCCTCTACGCCGAGAGCGACCAGCGTGCCAGCTACTCCCGGCTCACCGCCGACCCCGGCGGCCCCAACGAGATCGTCCTGTTCAAGAGCTGCTATCCCAACTCACAGTTGAACGGCCCCAACTCCCCGGTCCCGTCGATCGACGCCAACCCCCTAAAGGGCCAGTCCGTCGGCGGCGGCGCCTTCACCGTCGCGAACGCGAAGGGCATCTACCTCGACCTGCTCACGTACTTCGGCGCCCACCCCGAGAGGCTGTTCGTCGCCGTGGTGGCGCCGCCGGTCACCTCCCCCGACACGCCCGGCGGCCGAGCCCTTGCGGACTGGCTCGTCGATCACTGGCTGCAGGACTCCGGCTACACGGCCGGCAACGTCCTCGTCTTCGACTTCTACAACGTCCTGAGCAGTAAGGCTGGGAGCGGAGCAAGCGACGTCGGCCTTTCGTCTGGCAACCATCACCGCGTCTGGAACGGCGCCGTCCAGCACAAGACGGACGACGGCGCCGACCGCCTCGCCTACCCGAGCGACGGCGGCGACAGCCACCCCAACGCGGCCGGTGACCGGAAGGCCACGGCGGAGTTCGTCCCGCTGCTGAACGCCGCCTACAACGCATGGAAGGGTAACGGCGGCGGCGACACCGTGAGTCCGAGGACCTTCGCGACCCGGCGAGCAAGCGTGCGCAGGGGCCACAGGGTCATGCTGTACTACCGGGTCACGGACAACAGCTCGGAGAGCGCCACCGTCACCATCCGCATCCGCACGCGCGGCGGAGCGCTCAAGAAGACGCTCGCGCTCGGCCTCAAGGGCACCGGGCCCGAGCGCCACATGCGCTTCACCTGCCGGCTGGCGCGCGGCGTCTACCGGTACTCGGTCGAGGCGCGGGACCTCAGCGGCAACGCGGCGCAGAAGCCGCTGGGGACCAACCGGCTGACGGTGCGCTAGAGCGTCCCACCGGCGGCGGATGCGCCGAGCCGCCGGATCACCGCCGGCGGAGGCCGAGGCGCTCGAGCTCCGCGGCGGCGAGCGCCCGGCACTCGCCACGGCCGATGTCGCCCCAGGGGTCGGCGGTGATGGCGCGCAGCGTGTCCCACGGCAGCGCGTCGACCGCGCGGCGCGCGAGGTACTGCTCGAGAGCCGGGTCGACCGCGGCGCCCGGAAGCGCCGCCGCGATCGCCCCCGTGTACCGCTTCCAGCGTAGGCGTGCCGGCAGGTAGAGCAGAAGAACCAGCGCCGCCGGCAGCACGCCCACGCCCAGGCCGGCGACCACGGCCGCACGCTCGATCCCGCTGCGGCTGTCCTGACCGCTCGCCTCCACCTCCGCGCCCATGGTCTGGATGCGGTCGGCGAAGTCGCCGATGCGCTCGCCCACCAGCGGCAGGCCGCCGACCACCCCGAGCGCCTCACCCGTGGACCTGACGGCGGCGCCCACTTTGATCACGTCGTGGCTGAGTTGCGCCTGGGCGCTGATGTCGTTCCAGAGGAGCACGCCCAGCACGACCCACACCACCACCCACGCCGCAACGCCCAGATCGAGCCAGCGCACGGAGCGGGCGCTCAGCAGCATCGATTCGACTCGCATGGTCCCTCCCGGTCGACCACCCTACTGTACCCCCTGGCCTCAGATGGCCGCTCGGCGTCTTGGCCGGTCCATACGGTATGCTCTCCGCGTCTCCGAAGATCCGGGACGATCCTGAGTGGCAGTCCGTCACACCCGCGACGACACCGAGGCGCGACCGATGACCACCCCCAAAGAGGCCGGCTATCGCATGCCCCCAGAGTGGGCGCCGCACGCCGGCTGCTGGATGGCGTGGCCGTGCCGGCCGGAGAACTGGGACGACCTCGAGCGGGCGCGCGCGACGTACGTGGAGGTCGCGCGCGCCGTCGCGCGCTTCGAGCCGGTCACCTTGACCGCGAACGCGGAGGATGCCGGCGCCGCACGCAGCGCCCTCGCCGGCGCGCCCGGAGCAGACGTCGTGCTGGTGCCCGGCGACGACTCGTGGAGCCGCGACACGGCGCCGACGTTCGTCGTCGACGGGCGCGGAGGTCTCGCCGGAGTGGATTGGCGCTTCAACGCCTACGGTGGCCTCTACGAGGAGTTCGGCCGCACGAGGAACATGGCCAGGCGGATCCTCGACCTGCTCAGGGCGCGGCGCTTCGCCGCCCCCCTCGTCCTCGAGGGCGGCGCCGTCCACGTGGACGGCGAAGGCACCGTGCTCACCACCACCGAGGTGGTGCTCGACCCGCGCCGCAATCCGGATCTGGTGCAGGACGAGGCCGAGCGGCTCCTCTGTGAGTACCTGGGCGCCGAGAAGGTGATCTGGCTCAGCTCGGCGCTGGACCATGACAACACCGGCGGCCACGTGGACAACCTCGCCTGCTTCGCCGCACCCGGACTGGTCGCCGCGCTCGGCTGCGACGACCGCGACGACCCGCAGTACGCGGCCGTGCACGAGAACCTCGCGCGCCTGCGCGCGGCCACCGACGCCCGCGGCCGCGCGCTCGAGGTAGTGGAGCTGCCCATGCCGGCGCGGCCCGAGTTTCGCGGGCGGCGGCTGTCGCCCACCTACGTCAACTTCTACGTCGCGAACGGGGCCGTCGTCATGCCGGCCTTCGGCGACCCGGCGGACCCCGCTGCGCGCGACATCCTTGCCCGCCTCTTCCCCAAGAGAGCAGTCGTCCCGGTCCCTACGCTCGAGCTGGCCAAAGCGGACGGCAACGTCCACTGCGTCACGCAGCAGCAGCCTGTCGCCTGACGCTTCGCCGCGGGCCACGAAAGATTCATCCCCTCTCGTTCGTTGTAGAGATGCCTGATCCGGAGTCAGGAGGGGTCTCTGGCGAGCCCCTGAGAGGTGGAGGTCGGGAAGGCCGGCGAGGTCTGCCGGCTTTCTCGCGTACGGCAGCAGACGACCGTCGGGCGGGCGGGCGGGGCGGGCCGGCGGCGACGTCGTACAGCGCGCCGGCGCGTGACGTCAGGCCTCCGGCTTGATCCAGACCGCGCGGTAGTACTCGCCGAGCAGGATGGCCTTGCCCTCCGTCGCCCGCGTCTCCTTGAGGCCGGCGACGGCGAACAGCCCGCGCGCCTGCGCCGCCGGCATCCCGTGCTTGGCGCTCGTCGGCTCGCGCGAGAACAGGCGACCTCCGGGGCGAAGCAGTCGCGCGAGCTCCGCGACAATCGACGGCCGGTCCTGCGGCGAAACGTCGTGCAGCATCCAGTGGACGAGCACGACGTCGAAGCTCGCGTCAGGGAGACCCATCTCGCGCACGTCGCCGCACCGGTACACGACGTTCGGGTGGCGACGCAGGACCTTGCGGATGGTGTCCTGCCAGCGCGTCGAGACGTCCATGCACGTGAGGCGGCCGCCTCCCTCCTCGAGCCGCTTCGCGAGGTGACGGGCGGCCGCGCCGCTCCCACTGCCGTAGTCGAGAACGCGCTCGTCGCCGCGCAGACCCATCTGGTTCACGTAGCGGCCATACAGGGGTCCCAGCACAGGGCTGGTCAGAAACCGCTGGCCGAGGACCTCGAGCCGTCCCGGCTCAGGAGGGAGCGGCGGCGCGCCCGGCGCGCCTGCGGCGCTCATCTCACGTCGTCCCGGGCCGCTTGCCCGCCCACTTGACGGCTCGTACGGCCCAGCCCACCGCGGTACCTCCGCAGATGACGAGCGGCAGTCCCCACGTGATCCACGTGGGCGCGTTCAGCCAGTTGCACACGGCAACCACGATCGCCACTCAGACGACCAGACCGGCGACATCAAGGATCGCCCGCTTCATCGTTCCCCTCCAATCTCGTTGGACGCGACAGGGCGGCTGGCGACGGCCGGCCCTCGTCAAGAGTACAACCACCCTCGCGGCCCAGGAAGCGACTCTGTAGACTGGGCAGACATGCTCATCGCCTTCCTGGGAGACAGCCTCACCGAGGGGTGGCCAGGGGCCGCCTACTTCCCCCTGCTCGACCGGCGACTGACGGAGCATGGACTGCTGAACCGTGGCCGCGCCGGAGACACGGTGTCGGATCTGCTCTCCCGGATGCGGTATCAGGGTCTCGAGCCTATCGACTGCGCCTTCGTCTGGGTCGGCGCCAACGACGCCGTCATGGGCGCCTGGGATGCATCCGAGGCAGGCAGTGGCTGGTCCTGGCCCGAGCGACTGATGCGCCTCGCCGGCGACTACGAGGAACTGCTCGAGTGGATCGAGGCGCGGGCGCCGCGCATCGTCGTGGTGCGCCCGATCGTGCCGGAGGCGGACGGCGCGCTCTGGGAGGGGCGGGCGTCGCAGGTGGCGGAGGCCATCGCGAGGATCGCGGCCGGACGCAGCTCCTGCCGCGTCGTCGACCTGCGTCCGGCGTTCGCGGCCGCGGCCGCAGCCGGCGACGGCCCGTTCACCACCGACGGCGTGCACTTCACGGATGCCGGCGCGGAGGTGGTGGCCGGTGCCTTCGCCGCCGTCATCGCCGAGCTGGCGTCCGAGGAGGAGGCCGGCGGCCAGTCGGGCGGCGGCGACGAGCCGCCAGGAGCCGCCGGCGACGAGGCTCGATGAGGCGCCTCCACCAGGTCGCGCTGTCGGCTGTGGCGCTGGAGGCGCTCGGCGCAGCCTACTCGTTCGTACTTCTGCCGCGTTTGCGGCGCTGGGGCGCGACGGCTGACGAGGTCTCGCGCCCCCTTCCGGGCGACGGATTGGTGTCCGACCCGCTCTACACGACCACGCACGCCATCACGGTACGCGCGGCCGCCGAGGCCGTCTTCCCCTGGCTCGTGCAGATCGGCCAGAACCGCGGCGGCTTCTACACTTACGACGCGCTCGAGAACCTGGCCGGCCTCAAGGTGCGCAGCGCCGACCGCGTCCACCCCGAGTGGCAGGACCTGCGCGCCGGTGAGGACTACCTGACGCTCGACCCCGACGAGACCATGAAGATGACCATCGCCGTGCTCGAACCGCCGCGCGCGTTCGTGGTCCGCAGCGGGGCGCCCGGCGAGCCGCCCCAGGAAGCCGGCAGCCTCTTTCGCGGGGAGATGGCCTGGACCTGGGGCTTCTACCTGGAGCCGGCCGGCCTGGCGCAGTGCCGCCTCATCATCCGCTCGCGCGCGGCCTGGCGGCGCACCGTGCCCGCCGCGTTCGCGCAGGCGTTCGGCCTCGAGCCGGCGCACTTCATCATGGAAGAGGGCATGCTCCGCGGGATCCGCGGCCGCGCCGAGCGCGCCGCCGCCGGCTGAGCCCTCGCGCACCGGCCCCGGCTTTCGCGGCCGCGCCGGCGCGTTGTACACTCGGATTTCCTCACGCGTGCGCGTGAGGCACCGCTCGTGGCGGCGGCGATCCCTGACGGCGCGACGCCGCAGTGGAGACTCGGGCCGCGATGGAGCGGCCCACGTTGTAGCAGTGGAGCAAGCGAACGGAGGCGGCATGACCGGTCCTGCAGGCGCGGAGACGGCGACCATCCAGGCCACCATCGACGGCCATGAGGTAACGGTGCCGGCCGGCACCACCATCCTCGATGCCGCGCGCGACCTTGGCGTCGACATCCCCACCCTGTGCCATCACGAGACCCTCAAGCCGGCGGCCTCGTGCCGGCTCTGTGTGGTCGAGGCGGAGGGCAGGCCCAACCTGTTGCCGGCCTGCGCCACCGAGCTCACAGACGGCATGGTCCTGCACACGGAGTCCGAGGCCGTGGTCGAGGCTCGCAAGCTCATCCTCGACCTGCTCCTCTCGGACCACCCGCAGGGCTGCATCACCTGCGAGCAGTCGGGCTCGTGCACCCTGCAGGACTACTGCTACCGCTACGGCATCGAGGCCAGCAGCTTTGAGGGCGAGCGCCACGACCTCCCCATCGAGAGCGACAACCCGATGATCGAGCGCGACATGAACAAGTGCATCCTCTGCGGCAAGTGCGTGCGCGTTTGCCAGGAGGTGCAGGTCACCGGCGCCATCGACTTCACCGAGCGCGGCTTCGACTCACAAGTCGCGGCCTCGTTCGACAAGCCACTCGACACGGATTTCTGTCGCTTTTGCGGCCAGTGCGTCGACATCTGCCCCACGGGCGCCATCGCCAACAAGCAGATCAAAGGCGTGCGCACCTGGGACCGCAAGAAGGTGCGCACCACGTGCCCCTTCTGCGGCGTCGGTTGCAGCTTCGACCTCAACGTGGCGGGCGACAAGGTCATCGGCGTCACCGCCGCCTACGACGCGCCGGCCAACCAGGGCTCACTGTGCGTCAAGGGCCGCTTCCACAGCGACCTCATCTACAGCCCGGACCGCATCACCACACCGCTGATCAAGGAGAACGGCGAGTGGAAGGACGCGACCTGGGACGAGGCCCTCGACCTGGTCGCCAGCCGGCTGCTCGAGCTTCGCGGCGAGGGCAACCTCGCGGTGGGCGTGCTCAGCTCGGCGCGCTGCACCAACGAGGAGAACTACCTCCTGCAGCGCCTCACCAGGGCGGGCCTCAACACGAACTCCATAGACCACTGCGCCCGTACCTGACACGCTCCGACGGTCGCCGGTCTGGCGACCACGCTGGGTTCAGGCGCGATGACCAACTCCATCGGCGAGATCGTCGGCAACGACGTGCTGTTCATCATCGGGTCCAACGCCACCGAGGCGCACCCGATCATCGGCAACAAGATGAAGCAGGCGCACCTGCGCGGCGCCAAGCTCATCGTCGTCGACCCTCGGCGCACCGAGCTCGCCGAGCACGCGCATCTCTGGCTGCAGCTCAAGCCGGGCACCGACAACGCGCTGGTCAACGGCCTGCTGCACACCATCATCAGCAACGGCTGGCACGACAAGGAGTACATCGACGCCCGCACTGAGGGCTTCGACGCGCTCTGGGAGACCGTCAAGGACTACCCCGCCGAAGTCGCGGCCGGGATCTGCGGGGTGCCGGCCGGGACCATTCATGCGGCGGCGGAGCTCTACGCCACGACGCGCAAGGCCGGCATCTTCTACACGCTCGGCATCACCGAGCACACGGTCGGCACGGCCAACGTGATGAACCTCGCCAACCTGGCCATGGTCACCGGCCACCTCGGCATCGAGAACGCCGGCGTGAACCCCATGCGCGGCCAGAACAACGTGCAGGGCTCGTGCGACATGGGCGCGCTGCCCAATTCGTTCCCGGGCTACCCCAGCGTGCTCGACCACGAGGCCAAGGAGAAGTTCGCCAAGGCCTACGGCGTGCGCATGCCGGAGACCACGGGTCTGCGCATCCCCGAAATGATCGAACTCGCCGTCGAGGGGACGCTCAAGGCCATGTACATCATGGGCGAGGACCCGGCGCTCACCGACGCGGACGCCAACCACGTGCGCAAGGCGCTCGAAAGCCTCGAGTTCCTGGTCGTGCAGAACATCTTCATGACCGAGACCGCCAAGCATGCCGACGTGTTCCTGCCGGCGGCGCTGTACGCCGAAAAGGAGGGCACGTTCACCAACACCGAGCGCCGCGTGCAGCGCGTGCGCAAGGCCATCGACCCGCCGGGCGACACCCGCCCCGATTGGGAGATCATCCAGGACCTCGGCAAGCGCATGGGCATCCCGTGGCACTACGCGTCGCCAGAGGAGATCTTCGCCGAGATCCGCACAGTGGTGCCGCAATACGCCGGCATGACCTACGAGCGGCTGGGCACCCAGGGCCTGCAGTGGCCGTGCCCCACCGAGGACCATGCAGGCACGCCGTTCCTGCACAAGGGCCAGTTCACACGCGGCAGGGGCTTGCTGCAGGGCATCCCGTTCCAGGAGGCGGCGGAGCTCACGGACGAGGAGTACCCGTTGCTCCTCACCACCGGCCGCATGTTGTACCACTACAACATCTCCACGCGCATCTCGCAGAACCTGGAGTGGCTGCGGCCGCACGAGCTGGCGGAGCTCAACCCCGAGGACGCCGCCCGCATGGGCATCGCCGACGGCGAGCTGGTGCGAGTGACCTCCCGGCGCGGGTCGATCACCACCAGGGTCACCATCACCGACAAGGTGCCGCCGGGGACGGTCTTCATGACGTTCCACTTCGCGGAGTCCCCGGTCAACGAGCTCACCAACGCCGAGGGCGACCCGGTGACGATGACGGCGGAGTTCAAGGTATGCGCCGTCAAGATGGAGAAGGAGCCGGCCGGCGTGGAGTCGCGCGGGGCGGCGACGAAGTAGCGCGGGGCCCTCAGGCGCCGGCCTCCGCGAGACGAGCCGGCGCCGGTCGGAGACGTAGCACCCGGGAGGCCGGGGCACCCAGGTGCCCCGGCCTCCCGCCGTCTCAGCTGCCACGCCGCTTCAGAAGCTGATGACCTTGTCGCAGGCGCGCAGCACTCGTGAGAAGTCGTGGATGGTGCCGACCACGACCCCGTCGACGAGGTCCGGTCCCTGCAGACCGCGCGTCTGACAGCACGTCCCGCACAACGTCACGTCGGCGCCCTTCTCGATGAGGTCGACGAGGAGCCCCTCGAGCGACGCGTGTGCGGCGCGGGGATCCTGGCTGCGGCGCGCCGTGTTGACCGCGTCTCCCATGAGCAGCAGCTCCACGTGCCCTTCAAGCTGAAGAGCGGCGGCAACACGAAGGGCGTTGTACGGCAGCTCGCTGCCGTAGGGTGATGCATTCACGAGTACGGCGATTGGCATCAGGTCTCCTTTGGTGTCGTTGAGTACGGCTTCTCGAGGCTTCTCGCCCTGTGCAGAGCGGCGCCGAGCGCTCCGACTGTCTGCGGCTCCGGCGCGACGAGCACCTCGCTTCCCACGCCGGCCGCGATGAGCCGGACAAGGGCCGGGTTGTGAGCGCCGCCGCCGGCGAAGACGAGCGGCGGCGCGGCGCGCACCCGGCGGAGCGCGGAGAGGGTGCGCCGAGCGACGGCCACGTGCAGGCCGCGGGCGATGCTCGCCCGCGGCTCACCCCGGTGCAGCAGCCCAATCACCTCACTCTCCGCGAACACCGTGCACATCGCGCTCACGGTGGCGGCGTCTGTCGACGCCAGCGCCTCCGGTCCGAGCTCCTCCAGCGGCAAGGCGAGCGCCCGAGCCATCACTTCGAGGAACCTGCCGGTGCCGGCGGCACACCTGTCGTTCATCTCGAAGTCGGCGACCTTGCCTCCCGGACCAAGCTGGATCACCTTGGTGTCCTGGCCGCCGATGTCCAGGATCGAGCAGGCGTCCGGGAAGAGCTCAGCCACGCCGAGGGCGTAGGCGCCGATCTCCGTGATGACCTCGGCGCCGAAGCGTTCGGCGACCGCATGCCGGCCGTACCCGGTCGCCACGATGGCATCGACCGGCGCCCGCGCCACGAGCCCGGCGGCGACCTCCTGGGGCTCGTAACCGGAGTCGAGGACGGCGCTGTCGACGACCGCGCCGTCCTCGAGCCAGACGGCGTCGACGGTCCGCGACCCGACATCCAGACCAAGGATGCACATCACGCCCTGAGCATCTCGAGGAAGGCCTCGACCCGCGTCCCCAGCTGGCCGACGTCCTCCATCGAGTAGTCGGTGTCCACCCGCAGCACCGGCAGTCCGGCGTCACGCGCGGCACGCTCCACGCTGGTCGTCTCGATCTGGTAGGGCGCGCAGAACTGCAGGGCGTAGCTCAGGATCCCGTCGGCCTTGTACTCATTGGCCAGGCGCAGCACGTCCTCGATCCGCCCCGGGTTTGGGGTGAAACAGGCACAGTTGATGGCCAGGTACTTCTCGGCGATCCCGTCCAGCAGGCCCTCGACCCTCGTCGCGTCCTCGGCGACCAGCTTCTCGTAGTAACGCGAACCGGTGCAGAGCTCCTCGGAGACCACGACGCCCCCAGCCTTCTCGACCAGGTCGTGGACCTTCCAGTTGGGGACGCTCATCGGGCTGCCGGTAACGAGCACGCGCGGTGCGTCAGGCGGCGCCACTCCGCGCCCCGCAGCAACCCGCGCCTCGAGTTCTTCAGCGATCCTGTCCACCATCTTGGTGAATCGCGGAGTGTCGTCGTAGAACGCGACCTGGACGGCGAGCAGCGCATCCTTGCCGCTGATGGGCGCGGGAGACGCCGCCCGGGCCGCGTTCAGGCGCTGCAGCGCGCGACGCTTGTCGTTCACTTCCTTCGTCGCCGTCTGCAGCGCCTCGAACGTCAGCGAACGGCCGCTGACCTCCTCGAGCTTCGCGACGAGCCTGTCGAGCTCGCCGCGCCAGAGCTCAAGGTCCTGCGGCCGCTTCATCTGCGGGAGCTCCATCACGTAGAGCGGGGCCAGCTCTCCGAAGAGCTCGTAGGCCTTCTTCTTGCCATCGCAAGTCGTCTCACCGATCACGAGGTCGGCAGACTCCACATAGGGGCAAACCCTGCCCATCTTGAATCCCATGGCGGACTTGATCAGCGCGCAGGTGTTGCGGGGCAGCACCTGCTCCACCTGGTCGTAGGCCCACTCGGCGCCGGCGCACAGGCCGACGGAGACGCCACCCAAAGCGCGGATGATCTCCTCGGGCACGTAGACGCAGAACGTGCCGATGACGGTGCCACCGGCCGCTCTGTGGTCGTGCAGTTCCTTGATGCGCAGACCGTGGATCTCGCTCATCACGAAGTCGAAGTAGGCCATGCCCTCGGGCCGGTCATGCTGACTGAGGTAGGCGTCGGCGTAGAGCTTGGGGATCGCGGCGAGGAGGAGGTCGTGTCCCTCCAGGTCCATGCCGAGCTCGGTCCACATGGAACGGTAATCGACGGAAGCGTCGGTCATCGTGGTCCTTTCACAAGAGCGGCGCACGCCAAGGCGCGCCGATGGCGACGCCGCGAAGGGACCGAGAGAAGACCCGCCCGGTCAGACGGGCGGAGGCAGATGTGCGGGACCCAGGCGGCGCCTATGACATGAGGCCCGGACCGGGCCTCTGCCACGGGCGCCGAGCGACGGCGGCCGTGGCGACGGGCGCGACTCAGGTACGGCCCTGCGCTGCGCGATGATCTGGGCGTCGTGCCACGGCTCACCTCCTCTGCGGGTCGCGTGTCATGGGGACGATGTCAGCCGACGTCGTCCGGCTCAGCCGGCGGATCCGCCGGCTGAGCGAAGGATGCGTCGCCGAAGCACTTCTGGTAGAGGCGGGCGAGATCGGCGTCGGCCTCGTCTAGGAACGCGCGGAAGCGCTCAATGTGCTTGACGCCGTCCTCGGTGAGCACTGAACCGCCGCCGCCGGGCCCGCCGGTGCGACGCGCGAGGAGTTTGAGCCCGAGGTGGTCATCGGCCTGGCGCATCGCGCGCCCCGCCTTGTTGTACGACATGCCCATGAGCTTGGCGGCTTGGTGGAGCGACCCAGTCTCGTCGACCAGCACCAGCAGGTCGAAGGTGCCGGGCCCGAATAGCGACTCGCCGTGCTCGTGGAAGAAGACGCGGTGGCCGGCGCGGATGCGCGGAGGCGGCTGGATCTCGCTCACCTTCTTGCCGCGCCCGCGATGGCGTTGCTGGTCGGGCTTGACATGGTCCTGGGGCGTTCTGGCGGCGCCGCCCGCCTGCTCGTCTGATGCGGAGGCCTCACGCATACGCGGAGCATATCCGCTCAGAGGCCGGATAGCATGTCGCCATCCGCGGACGGGCCTGAAGGCGCTGAAGAGGCGATGTGACAGCGTAGCGGCGCCGCAGAGGACGTCCGCACCCTCCAGCCGCACGGAGACCGGCCGAGCCGGAGCTACCTCGCGTGGGGTAGCTGCTCGCGGCAGCGCAGGCTCGGCGGTCGCGAGGTGGAGCCGAAGCCGCCGCGGAGCTCTACCCCACCGGGGTGACGAGCCGCGGTACGGGAGTAGTCGTAGCGTCCCTCCCGGGTGGCCCGCGGCGGCTCCCGAATATCCCTCCGCCGCGCTCACCCATTCACCACCATCGGGCGATTCGCAGCTCACGGCACAGCCGTAGCCTTCTCTCCAGGCAAGTCACTCAGGAGGAGAGATCATGCGCACCACCACCGTTTCAGAGCGCCAGCGCCGTGACCAGGCGAATGAGACGCTCGCCCGCCTCGAGCGCGAGTTCACCGGCGAGTCGCTCATCACCGAGCGCGGCCCCGGCCGCGCCGTCGTCATGGCGCGCGGCCTCTCGCGCGTTTACGGCAAGGGCGACGCCGCGGTGCACGCCCTCGCCGGGGTCGACATCGACATCACCGAGGGACGGCTCACGGCGATCATGGGCCCGTCGGGTTCCGGCAAGAGCACGCTCATGCACATCCTCGCCGGCCTCGACCAGCCCACCGGCGGCCGGATCAGCATCGACGGAGTCGAGATCACCGGGCTCAAGGAGAAAAAGCTGACGCAGCTACGCCGCGACAAGATCGGCTTCATCTTCCAGAGCTTCAACCTGCTGGCCACGCTGACGGCCGACGAGAACATCGTCCTGCCGCTCTCGCTCGCCCGCCGCAGGGCGGACGAGGCCTGGCGGCGCACCGTCATCGAGGCCGTCGGTCTGCAAGACCGTCTGACGCACCGTCCGGCTGAGCTCTCGGGCGGCCAGCAGCAGCGCGTCGCCGTGGCACGAGCGCTCATCACCCGGCCGGCCGTCCTGTTCGCCGACGAGCCCACCGGTAACCTCGACTCCCGCACCGGCGGCGAGGTGCTCGACCTGCTGCGCCGGAGCGTCGACGAGTTCGGCCAGACCGTGATCATGGTCACGCACGACGCCAACGCCGCCAGCATCGCCGACCGCGTCATCTTCCTCAAGGACGGCCGCATCGAGCTGGACGAGGACCGGATGACCCGCGGGGCCATCTACGACACCATCAAGAACCTCGAGGTGACCCGATGACCCGCCTCGCCTTCCGCAGCCTGGCCAGCCGGCCACTCCGGACCGTCCTCACGCTCCTGGCGATCCTGCTGGGCGTGGCGATGATCACCGGCACCTACGTGCTGACCGACCAGATTGACAACGGGTTCGCCAACATCTTCGAGACCTCGTTCAAGGGCACGGCGGTGCAGGTCGAGCCGAAGAGCTCGTTCAGCAGCCTCGAAGGCGACGCGATCCAGACGCTGAGCGACGACCTCGTCGCCGAAGTGCTCGCCGTTCCCGGCGTCGACAAGGCCGCCGGCGTCTACGAGACCGTGGGCGCCGCGATCGTCGACGGCAAGCCCGTCGAGACCGGCGGCGCCCCCACGCTGCTGACGACCAGCACGGGTGAGCCCTTCAACCAGGCGACCCTCGTCGCCGGCGGAGAGATCCAGGGGCGCAACGAGGTCGCGATCATCAAGAGCTTCGCCGACGAGGCCGGCCTCAAGCCTGGCGACACCTTCACCGTCGCCGGCCCGGCCGGCCTCGAAGAGGTCAAGATCGCCGGCGTGTTCGAGTGGGGCGAGTCCGGCTCTCTCGGCGGTACCATCGTCGTCGCCGGCCGCCTACAGGACGTGCAGCGCTGGGGCGGCGAGCCCGGCAGGATCAGCGGCATCTCCGTCTCCGCCGACCCGGGCGTGACGCCCGAGGAGCTCGCTGCGGACGTCAAGGCCGTCGTCCCGGCCGGCGTCAGCGTCAAGACCGGCGAGCAGGCGGCCGCAGACGCGACCGCCGAGACGGCCGACGCGATCGGCTCCTTCCTCACGCCGGTCCTGCTGGCGTTCGCCGGCGTCTCCGTCTTTGTCGGCGCGTTCATCATCTTCAACGCCTTCAGCATCACCGTCGCCCAGCGGCGCCGCGAGTTCGCGATGCTGCGCGCCCTCGGCGCCAGCCGCCGCCAGGTACTCACATCCGTGGTCGCCGAGGCGCTCACGCTCGGCGTGCTGGCCTCGGCCATCGGTATCGCCGCCGGCCTGGGCGTCGCCAAGGGCATCAACGCACTCTTCAAGGCCGTCGGCGCCGACATCCCCACGGCGGGCATCGCGCTCGAGCCGCGGACGATCCTGATCGCTGTGCTCGTCGGGGTGGGCGTCACGCTTCTCTCGGCGTTGGCCCCTGCCCTGCGCGCCACGCGCGTGCCGCCGGTGGCGGCCCTTCAGGAGGGCGCGGCTCTCCCGCCGACGCGCTTCACCAGGTTCAGCACCGTCATCGCCCTGGCCTTCACGGCCGTCGGCACCGGCTCGCTCGCCTACGGCATCTTCGCCGACGGCGGGACCAACGGCCGTCTGCTCTTCATGGGCCTCGGCGCCCTGCTGCTCTTCGTCGCCATCGCCATGCTGGCCAAGTTCGTCGTCCGGCCGGCGAGCCGGATCATCGGCTGGCCGATGGAGAAGCTGGCGCCCACCAGCGGCCGTCTGGCTCGCGACAACGCCGGCCGCAACCCGAGCCGCACGGCCGCCACAGCCGCGGCGCTCATGATCGGCCTCGCCATGGTCGTCTTCGTCGCCGTGTTCGCCCAGGCGCTGAAGGGCTCGTTCGGCGACGCCATCAGCAAGTCCACGCGCGCCGACCTTGTGGCGCAGGACCAGAGCGCGTTCCTCACCGTGCCCCAGAAGACGGTGCGCGGCCTCGAGGACGTGCCCGGCGTCGAGGCAGCTGCCGGCGTCGCCTGGGCGGCCCTCAAGGTCAAAGGCGGCGACGTCGTCACCGCCAACGCCGTGGACCCCGCCGTCTGGCCACAGGTCTGGGGCCACGATTGGCGGCGCGGCGGCAGCGACGACCTGTTCGCCGAGCTCGACGCCAACAGCGTGATCCTCGAGGACGGCTCGCCGCTCGCCGCCAAGGTCAAAGTCGGTGACAAGATCGCCGTCACCGGTCAGAGCGGCGAGAAGACCAAGCTCACGGTGCTCGGGTTCTACCGCGACCAGATGGCCTACACCGGCATGATGGTCAGCCTCGACACACTCGAGAAGCTGGACGTCCCGACCGCCGCCGGCATGATGCTGGTGCGCACGGACGGCAGCGATGGGACCCAGGCTGCGGTCCAAAAGGCCCTCGCCGAGTTCCCGACGCAGAAGGTCCAGACCAAGACCGAATACCTCGACGCCATCAACAAGCAGGTCGACCAGATCCTCACCATGTTCTACGGCCTGCTGGCCATGAGCGTGATCATCTCGATCTTCGGCATCGTCAACACACTGGTGCTGAGCGTGCACGAGCGCACCCGCGAGATCGGCATGCTGCGCGCCATCGGCGCCACCCGGCGGCAGCTCGGCCAGATGGTCCGCTACGAGAGCGTGATCACCGCCGTGATCGGCGGCGTGCTCGGCACGCTGGTCGGCATCGCCATGGGCTACGTGATAGTCACGCAGCTCGGCGGCGACGGCCTCGTGTTCAGCCTGCCGTGGCTGCAGCTGGGTGTGTTCCTGGTGCTGGCCGTCGTGGTCGGAGTGGTCGCGGCGGTGCTCCCGGCGCGCCGCGCCGCCAACACGCGGATCCTGGAGGCCATCCAGTACGAGTAGGCCTCGAGTGAGACGACGCGGCGGGCCGGCCCCGACCCTCTTGGGGGGCCGGCCCGCCCGTCTCAGAGGGCCGGGGCGGTCAGCCGCCCCGGCCCTTCTTCCGATCCGCATCCGAGTGTGGCACCGGCGGCCACGTGCACGGTGCCGTTTGAGGCTTCTCCTTCGGCCAGTCGCCCACCATCCGATCAGTCAGCATCCGGTGGCCCGTCCCGTTCAGCCCCGAGGGATGTCCGCGTAGCCCCGCAGGTCCACGTCGCCGCCTGACTCCACCTCGATCTCGCCGGCAGCCACGCGGACTATCACCTCGGCGACGAGCTCCGGCGACATGCCCCGCATGTCGTTCATGCGCGTCGCCGTCACCGTCGGGTGCACGGCGACGATCCGCAGGTCGGGTCGCTCCAGCGCCAACGCCTTCACGAAACCGCGGACGCCCCACTTCGTCGCCACGTAGGTGGGCGGAGTACGAGACCGGTGGAGAGACGCGGTGCTGCCCACAGTGATCACCGTGTCCGTCAGCAGCGGGAGCAGACACCAGGTCAGCTTCATCACCCCGAGGAGGTTCACGCCGACCTGCTGCTCCAGGTCCTCGAGCGTCTGCTCGCGGAATTGGCTCCAGCTGATCACGCCCGCGTTGTTGACCAGCACATCGAGGCCGCCGAATCGCTCGGCCACGAGATCCGTGAGCGCCATGATGCCGGTTTCTTCAGACTGCTCCAGCCAGGCGGGGAAGGCTTCCGGGGCTCCCAGGCCGAGGGACCGCCGTGCGACTTCCTCGGCCTCAGCCCTGTGCTGGTGGTACGTGAGCGCCACCCGGCACCCGGCCGCGGCAAATCGCAGCGCGGTCTCGCGCCCGATGCCAATGCTGGCCCCCGTGACAAGGACCCTCTTGCCGGCCAAGTCGATGCTCACGCTCTCATGCTACCCCTGCTGCCGCGGGTCACACGGGGGAGGCGGTCCCGGCGCGAGTGCCATCGGCGTCGTGCTCGTGACCCGGCGGGGTGGGTAGTGTGCGGGCAAGATCCCTGCGGAGCGAGACGAGAGGGAGGGCGATGTGGCATTCACGGTGCTTGTGGGGTACGACGGCAAGCGGCCCTCGCGTGCGGCGCTCGACGTGACGCTTGGCCTCGCGGACCGCACCGGCGGCCGCGTGATTATCGCCCATCTCGTGGACAGGCGGGCGGATCAACGCGCCCGCGCGGAGCAACACGTCGAGGGACAGGCGATCACCAGAGGCGCCCTCCTCGCCGCCGGCAACCGCGGCGTACCGGCAGAGGTGCTCATCGCCAACGGACCGGTGGTGGATGGGCTCATCCGCCTGGCCGAGGAGCGGAGCGCCGACCTTCTGGTCGTCGGCGACAGCGGCGACTCACCACTGGCCGCGGCGCTCACCGGGTCCATCTGCCACGCGTTGGCCCACCGGGCCACGCTTCCCATCGTCATGGTCCCCGTGCCGAAGAGCGCGGTGGCGGCGTGAGGCCCGGCGGCTCCGCCGGGTACCATGCGCACATGGACGTCCTCATCGTTGGAGCGACCGGCCGGACCGGTCGCCTGCTCACAAGGGGCGCGCTGGAGCGCGGTCACTCCGTGACCGCGCTAGTCCGCGCCCCGCACAAGCTCGGCGACCTCGCCGGCCGGGTGCGCGTGGTGGCCGGCGACGTCCTCGACGGCGGCGTGGTGAGCGACGCGGTCGACGGCCGGGAGGCCGTCCTCGTCGCCCTGAGCGCCGCCCACCGCCGGCGCGCACCGGCGGTCAACGCGCTCGGCACCCTCAACGTCATCCGCTCGATGCAGCGCTACGACGTGCGGCGGCTCATCGTCCTCTCCGCCAGCGGGACGCAGGTCGGCCGCGACCCCAACCTGCCGTGGGTCTTCGACCGTGTCATCAAGCCCGTGTTGCTCGGGCCGGCCTACGACGACTTGCGACGGATGGAGACGAGCGTGAGGCAAAGCGAGCTGGACTGGACGATCGTCCGCGTCTCCGGAGCGCTCACCGACGGGCCGGCTCGCGGCGGCTATCGCGCCGAGCCGGGCTACTCACTGCCGGGCGGCCGCAGGATCTCGCGGGCGGACGTGGCCGAGTACATGCTCGACCAGCTCACGCTCAGGGACGACATCGGCCACGCCGTGGCCGTCGCGTACTGAGGCCGGAACGCAGAGGTACGCAGAGGTACGAGGCGGCGTCCCGGCCGGACGCCTCGTCCGGTCACCTTCGCCCGAGCTCGTGGCGCAGGGCGCCCTCCAAGTCGGGGAAGGCAAAGCGGAATCCGCGTTCCGTGAGCCGCGCGGGCAGCGCCCGCTGACTGGCCAGGAGCATCTCGTTCCCCATCCCGCCGAGACCATGACGCAGGACGAAGCCCGGCGCGGCAAGCTTGGCCGGCCGATGCAGGACGCGCCCCAGCGTCTCCGTGACCTCGCGGTTGGTGAGCGGTTCCGGGGCAGTAACGTTGACGACGCCCTCCAACTCCTCGTCGTAGAGCGCCCACTCGAACGCAGCGACCAGGTCGTCGAGCGCCACCCACGACCAGTACTGGCTCCCGTCACCGAGCGTTCCGCCGATACCGGTCTTGAACACGGGCAGCATCACGCCCAAGGCGCCGCCGCGAGCGGCGAGCACGATGCCGAGCCTCATGGTGACCACCCGGGCGCCCACGCCGGCCGCAGGCGCAGCGGCTCCTTCCCACTCGCGGCAGACGTCCGCGAGGAACCCCGATCCCAACGGCGTCTGTTCCGTGATGATCTCATCACCGCGCGACCCGTACGCGCCCACGGCGGAGAGGCTGATGAAGGTGGAGGGGGGGCTGTCCATGCGAGCGACCGCCGCGGCGAGGGTACCGGTGGTCTGGACCCGGCTGTCGAGGATCGCCTTCTTCCGGCCCGGAGTCCAGACGCTGTTGAGCGTGACTCCAGCGGCATTGACGATCGCGTCGATGCCGTCGAGGACGCCGTGGTAGAGGGCCCCGGTCGAAGGGTCCCATGGGACCTCCCCGGGCCCCGCCTCCTTGTTCCGCACCAACCTGACTACCCGGTGACCGGCCGAGGTCAGGTAATCGGCCAAATGCGCCCCAATGAGCCCGCTCGCACCGGCTATGGCGACCTTGAGCCGCGGCCGGTCGGCCCACTGTGCGTGCCGTTCGAGGTCCAGCCGCGTGCGCTCGTGGCGGAAGCGGAAGAGTCGCTCCAGGGTCTTGCGGGCCAGCCCATCGCCGACCATGTCGGTGAGCCCGCCGGCCGGCAGACTGTACTCCACGTGGTCGATCAGTTCGCTGCCGTGCTCGTCGAGCGGCACGAAGCGGTGCACGTGCTCCCAGGCAGCGAACGGCCCTTCGAGCTGCCGGTCGACGAACCGGCGGCCCGGCATGGCGTTGCCCATCTCTGCCACCCAGCGCCGCTTGACCGGGCCGAACCACACGTCGAAGACGACCCGGCCGCCGGTCACGTCGCCGCTCTCCTCCAGCACCCTGAGCTTCTGCCAGGGCGGAGCAAGCCGGCGGAAGGCCCCGGGACGGGCGTGATAGGCGAAGACCTCATCGGCGGAGGCCGGCATGACGCTGCGCCAGTCGAAGATCGGCATCGCACCCCTCCTTGATCGCTGAGCGGGTCTTACCCGGGCAGCAGCCGCATAAGCCACGAGGTACCTCGGCGCCGGCGACCGGCGCCCGCGCTCCCCGATAAGCTCAGGGCATGTCCCGAGCCGCCTCATCCCCGCCGGCCTGCGCGAGGGCAGCGGCCTGCCCGGCCGGCAGCAGGCGCCATTCTGCCGCAGATCGTGCCGGCCCCGCGGCTCCAGCAGGCCAATGCGCTCATGGGCATGAGCGACAACTTCGGCTGGATGGTAGGACCGGCGGTCGCCGGCATCCTGGTCGCCGCCATGGGCGCCGGGGGTGCCATCGCCGTCGACGGCGCCACCCTTCTCGTCAGCGCCGCCTTCCTCGCCGCGGTCCGCGTGCCGGCTGTGGTGAGGAGCCAGGCGACCCGCTTCCTCGCGGAGCTGGGCATGGGCTGGCACGAGGTCAAGTCGCGCACCTGGCTCTGCGTCATGCTGCTGCGCGTGTGCCTCGTCCTGTTCATCGTCATCGCGCCCTTCCAGGTGCTCGGTCCGCTGGGACTCCTTGAAGTGGGCTACGGCGCGGCCGTCTGGGGCTGGCTCCAGGCCACCTGCAGCGGCGGCATGATCGTCGGCATGTTGGTCGCGGTTCGGTACAGGCCGCGGCGCCCGATGATCACCGTGACGGCGACCGGCAGCACGGCCGTCGCGGCGCCGCTCGCCCTGGCGATCTTTGGCGACCCGTGGATCCTCGGTGCGGTCTACAGTCTGCGGGGCGTCAGTGTCGGCATCCTCGTGGCGGTGTGGAACACGACACTCCAGACCAAGATCGCGAGGGAGTCCCACGGCCGTGTGACGGCGTGGGACTGGATGGCGTCGCTCGCGCTCTGGCCGGTCGGCCTCGCGGTCGCCGGTCCGCTCGCGGAGCACTTCGGCGTGATCACGATGTGCTGGGCGACCGGGATCCTGGGCGTGTTCGCTGCGTTCTGGGTGCTGCTCGTCAAGGACGTGTGGCGGCTGCGGCCGGCGGCGTTGCTGGCCGGCTCCGCCGGCCCCTCGCCGCCGACGGCCGAGGCTCCACGGCCCCCGGCCGCGGCGCCGCCGCGAGACTGAGCGCCGCCGGCTCGCGATTCAGGTGGCGTGCCGCTCCTGCTGCCCCTTGCGGCCGCCGTAGTAGATGAGGATGTCGAGGATGATGCCCAACGCGAAGATCACGGTCCCCCATCCCTGCAGGCCACCGAACGAGTTCGCCGCGATGGAGTACGCGATGGTCGTGCACGGCGCAAAGATCCACCCGATGAGGCCCCACACGAACGGGATCCCGGCGCGCGTGAGGTAGTCGGTGAGGAGCCACATGCCGAACAGGATGAGGCGCGGCGACGCCGCCAGGATCCCCACGATCAGACAACAGCCCATGCTCCCTCCAATCCGACTCGCGCCGGTCATCGTCCCTTCGGCAACTGCTCACGCAACGCTAACACGCCATGGGGAGACTGTGTCTGCCATGATGACTCATAGTATGAGGATCAGACGGCAGCTGCGTTCTGCCCGCGCCTCGGCGCTGACCTCCGAGGAGCGCCGCATGGAGCTCCGGGCGGCCGAGGCGGCGGCGGCGCAGAAGGACGACCGGTCTTCGCCCAAGGCCGGCGCGGCGTGCGACGACTCCCCCCCAACGCACGCCGATACCCCTGAGCGACGCGGCGGGCCTCTCCCGCGCCCCCCGGCACTGAGGCCCGCCGCGCGCGCTTCCACACAGGGGCGCCGACTCCGGATCCCGGCGCGGCGTGGTCTGGGGTGAGCACCCGAGACTCGCCTCCGCTCGCACCCTGTTCCGCGTCTGCCCTCCCGGAAGAGAGCCCGCACCACCCCGACCTCTGTGCCGCCGTGGACGCCGGGACCGCCGGCTTCACCACATGCTCACGCGAGCGTCACGCCGTTCTCGCGCGGAGGGCGTACAAGGGGGGCATGGCTGCCGGCAAGAAGGAGGCGGGATGAGAGCGCGCGTGGAACTCGCGTGCACCGTGTGCACCGAGGAGTTCGTGGTGCCCATCGCCGTGTACAAGGCGCACTCCGGCGTCGTGCTGTGCCCTTGCTGCGGCAGCACCGATCTGATGCTGCTCGGCGTGACGCAGTCCTGGGCCGGCGAGCCCGGACCCGTCGCACTGTGAGCTTCGGCGCCGTTCTGCGATACCGACGGCGTGAACGGCGCCATCGCCTGCGACCGTCACCTCGGCAACTCCGCGCGCCAGTTCGCCGCCGACGTCCTCGGTCCCCGTTTGATCGGGGGGGCAAGGCCGCCCGGCTTAGATCAGGCGGCGCGACGCTGAGAGCGGCGCCCGCCGACGCGCCTCACGAACCGCTCGATCTCGTCCGCGGCCTGCCGCGGCGCCTCGAAGAGCGGGAAGTGGGAGCGCGCATCGAGCGGCGCCGCCCGGTACCAGAGGTGCTCAGCGGAGTACGCCTGCTCGCGCGCCGTCACGCCCGGGTCGCTGCCCGCCGGCACCAGGTGCAGCACCGGCGGAGGATGATCCGGGCCGGCGAGAGCCCTGAGCGGGCTGCCGTGGCGCGCGTACGAGCTCTCGATCTCGCGCGCCGCCCTGTCCCACAACTCGCCTGAGGCGGCGCCCATGTCCGCGAGGTGGGCGGCGAGCGCCGGGTCGCTCGCGCCGGCCTGCCACACCTGCAGCAGGCCGGCGACGACCTCCTCGCGGTCCGCATCCGAGCGCAGGTCCTCCAGCGTCGTGAGCAGCGCCGGCGGAGCTGAGCTCACGATCCAGTCCACGAGCACGAGGCCGGGGATGACATGGCCCAGCCGCCTCCGCAGCTCGATGGCCACCCAGCCGGCCTGCGCCAGCGCGACCGGCACCACCGTCTGGGCCCCGCTGTCGGCGAAGACGGCGAGCGCGTCGTGTGCGAGATCCTCCACACCGAAGTCCGCAGGTGCAGGGCCGGAGGCCCCGTGGCCCCGCCAGTCGAGCGAAAGGACACGGCGGCGCGCCCGCAGGAGCTCCAGCACAGGGTCGAACGCGACGCGCGTGCCGCACCATTCGGGGAGCAGCAGGAGCGCGGGGTCGCCGAGCCCCTCGTCAACGTAGTCGACACTCGAACTGCCTGATCTCACTCGCGGCACAATCGCCCTCCAGGAGCGCTTACCCGTCAGACTCCACGTTCCCGCCGGAGAGCCTGGCTGACTGTTGGCGACGGGACGCGCAGAGCAGTCGGACCCAGAAAGGGGATGGGCCGCGGCGAGCGCTTTGCGCTCGCCGCGGCCCAGAGGGGCCAACGGCATCCCGGACGCCAGGAGGAAGGCGCCGGGCTGGCGGGCGACCGGCTCGGTGGGGGCGCACCGTACTACAGCCGGACCCTACGACGGTCGGGGGGGCAACCGTCTCAGCCGTTCTTGGCTTGCCCACATGCTCGCAACTGAATATGAAGTCCGTGTTCAGACGGCGTTGCGCGACGTTAGGGAGATGTGGGATCTGCTCCCGCCTCCTGGTCAAAGCGGCGGCGGAACTCGTCGAAGGCCTCGTCCACGACACCCTTGTCGGGGCCAGTGGCAGAATCGGGGCCGGCCCCCCGCGCCTCTCCCGAGCCGGCCGCGATCTGATCATCCCCCGCGGCCGGGGCCGGCTCATTACCGGTCTCGGCCTCCTGCTCGGCGGCCGTGCGCAGGTCGCCGCCGGCCTCGTCCGTCCACTCCTCCGACTCTTCCGCGAGCGGATCCCCGTGTTCACGCACGTAGCGGAGCTGCTCCAGCGCGGCGGCTGCCCACTCGCCGCCCACTGGGTCGTCGAGCGTGGCCACCAGGTCGGGCTCGGCAACGCCGCCCAGGGCGACCAGCGCATCCAGGGCCGCACCCTTCAGCTGGCCGTCGGCGTCGCCGCACAGCACCTCGCAGAGTCCGAGCGAGACCTCGCCCGGGTCCATCGAGTCGATCGTCTCCGCGGCGCGCTCCGGCGCGGGGCCGTCAGGGTCGTACACCTCCCCGAGCGCCGCCTCGAGCAGCAAGCGCACCGCAACGGGACCCCGGCCGGCGAGCGCCACCTGCGCCTCGTCCACCAGCGGGTAGGTCTCGGCGGTCAGCGGCAGGTCGAGGATCGCGAGGAGCGCCTCGCCCGGGGCGACGTCACGGAATTCGACGAGGTACTGCGCGATCGACTCGCAGGCGTAGTCCTGATCCTCGCGTGTGCGCGCCTCACCGTACGCGTCGGTGAGCTGGCGGGCGAGGCCGATGAGCGCCTCGTCGTCACTGCGGTAACTGCCCATGACGGCATAGTACGCGCGGCTGAGTCCACAAGGAACCCGGTGCGCTCACTCCTCCTCGTCGAAGAGGGCCTCGTACTCGCCGTAGCCCTCTACCGCCAGCTCCTCCCTCGGCACGAAGCGCAGCGCGGCCGAGTTCATGCAGAAGCGCTGCCCGGTCGGCCTGGGCCCGTCCGGAAAGACGTGGCCGAGGTGGGCGTGGCCGGCGGCGGACCGTACCTCCGTGCGCGTGCTGAAGAGCCTGTGATCCTCGCGCGTGGTCACGGCGTCCTGGCTCAGCGGACGCGTGAAGCTGGGCCAGCCGGTGCCGGAGTCATACTTGTCCCGGCTGCTGAAGAGCGGGACCCCGCTCACCACGTCCACGTAGATGCCGTCGCGGTGCTCGTCCCAGTACTCGTTGTGGAAGGGCGGCTCGGTGCCCTCACGCTGGGTGACCTCGTACTGCAGCGGAGTCAGCTTCTGCCGGAGCTCCGCGTTGTCGTGCTTGCTGTCGTTCACAGGGGACCTCCCCGATGAGTCTGACGCCGTCGTCACTGCTGGTACTGCGGATGGGCCTTCATCCAGTCCTCGTGGCTGGGCACGTCCTCTCCGACCACGTAGAGGACGTAGTAGGCGCCCAAGTCGCCGAGATACCGGAACTCGCCGCGCAGGGCGACCACGGTGGCGTCGAAGTCGCCTCGGGAGCGGAGCCAGCCGACGAAGCCTTCCGGCTCACCTTCCAGCGCGAGCAGAGCCTGCGCGTTGACGACCGTCGCCTCGATCTTGCGGCGGTTGCGGATGATACGGGTGTCCGCCGCAAGGCGCTCCACGTCGTCGCCGGTGTAAGCGGCCACCTGCGCCGGGTCGAACCCGGCGAAGGCCTCGCGGAAGCCGCCCCACTTGGCCTCCACGACGCGCTGGCTCATGCCGCTCTGGAACACGGCGCGCGTGATGACGTCGAGGTAGTCGGCCAGGCCGGTCGGTTCTCTCTGGGTAGGCGCCTGCATGATGCACCCCGGTGGTCGGTGTGGTCTTGCGGGGCGGGCGTCACCGTGAGCCGGACCGCACCCGCCCCTCCGACTGTTCCCCCGCGCCGAGGAGTCCACGCCCGGCCGGCGACCGCGGCAGTCAGTGCAGAGCGGTCGCGTCGTGCCCCACGGGCACGAGCTCGGCGTCGATGTACGCCTCTACCACGGAGCGGACGGTGGGCCGGTCCTCGCCGGCGAGGACCCGCATGCCCGCCTGCACGCAGTGCAGCAGGGCGTTGCGGCCGATGCCGGCGACGATGACCACGTCGACGAAGTTCTCGCCGAGCGTGAGGATGGGGGTGAGCCCGTGGTCGCCCGTGTGCCGCTCGTTGCGCGCGACGCGCACGTTGACGACCACATCGTCGCTCAGGTCCACGATCGTGAAACACGGGCTGCGCGTGAAGTGCCCGGAGCGGGCGGCGTCGAGGCCGCCCGGTTCGTCCGACGGCACCGCGAGCCGCATGATCTGTCCCTGATCGCCGTACATCGCCCTTCCGGTTTGGTCCTGCCGCGAATGGCAAGCCTACACCCGTGACCTGACCCGCGCAGGTGCCTTTCTCGGCCGCGCGGGCTATCCTGAAATCGTGCACCGCACACCCACGACCCCGAGGGGGCCAGCATGCCGCTCGGCGGCTACTGTACCGTGTGTCAACGCTGGGTCTGGCTGACGCCCTACGGCGAGTGCCAGAACGGACATCCCGCGCTCGCCGTCAAGGACGTCCAGCAGCTCAAGCCGCAGGCCGAGCCCGACGTGCTCGTCGGCGAGGTACTGGAGGAGGGCAAGCCGCGGGCGCGGTTCCGCTGGTGGTGGCGCCACTCGGCCTGGATCCTCTGGACGTTCACCCTCGGGTTCATGAACTGGCTGGGCTTCGTGTACATCGGCGTGCGCGCCCGGCACACGCCGTGGACCCTGTTCGGATTCGCCTACCTCGTGCCGCTGCTGCTCACGGTCACGGCCGTGGCCACGGCGCTTCCGGTGTGGCCGTTCTTCCTGCTGCAGCTGCTGGTCTCGGCGCTGTCGGTGGTGCACGCCCTGGCCATCCGTCCGTACTACAGGGCGATCATGTTTGGCGACGCGTCCCCGAAGTCGCTGCCGGCCGCGCCGCAGCCGCCGGTGCTGGCGGCGGGGTCGCGGCCTCAGCTGCCCAGGAACATCGACGAGCGCACCGCCGAAGTGCTGCAGCCGGCGCGCCGCCAGGTGGACAAGATCCTCAGCACGGCCAGCGCTGTCGGCAAGCCGGCGGTGCGAGACGAGGTGGTCGCCCTCTGCGCCACCGCCGACCAGATCATCGCCGAGCTGGCGGCGCAGCCGCGCAAGCTGGACGCCGCACGCGGCTTTCTCACGTACTACCTCGACGCCGCGCAGCGCATCGTCGAGGGCTACGTGAGCCTAGCTCGGCGCGGCGGCTCCACCGCCGAGATCAACCAGACGCTGGCGCGCGCCGAGGCCTCCCTCAAAGTGGTGCAGGAGGCCTTCGACCGCCAGCTGGCGGCCGTGCTCGAAGACCGCGCCATGGACCTCGACAGCGAGATCGAACTGCTCGAGCGCACCGTCCGCAGTGAGACCATGTACACCCAGACGACCGGGGAGCTGCAATGAGCGACGACATCCAGAAGCAGGGCGCGCCGCAGGCGGCGCCCGATCAGACGGCCGGCGTGCCGGCCGTCCCCGACGCGGCCGCAGGCGCGCCCGTCGCCGTGGCCGGCGACCAGCCGGCTGCCGGCGCATTCACGCAAGCCGACCTGCAGCGAGTGGGCGAGATCAGCAGGCAGGTCGACGTGACCGACACGCAGGCCGTGCTCGCCTACGGTCTCCCGGCGCAGAGCCGCATCGCCAACTTCGCCGACTCCCTGCTCGGCGACGTACGCAACAAGGACGCCGGCACCGGCGGTGAGGCGCTGCAGGACCTGCTCAAGAAGGTGCGCGAGATCGACGTCGACGCGCTCAGTTCCGGCTCCGGCAAGGCCAAGATCCCGATCCTGGGCCGATTCGCCAACACCTTCGACCGCTTCTCCGCCCGCTACCAGAAGGTGGCGACCAGCCTGGAGCGCATCATCGACGCGCTCGAGCGCTCGCGCATGGCGCTGCTCAAGGACATGACCGTTCTGGACAAGATGTACGAGCTCAACCTCGACTACCTTAAGCAGCTCGACGTGTACGTCGCCGCCGGCGAGCAGGCGCTGCAGGAGCTGCACACGGTCAAGATCCCGGCGCTCGAGGCGGAGGTCACGGCCAGCGGCGACGTCATGGCCGCGCAGCGGCTGGCCGACCTGCAGCAGGCCGCGACCCGGTTCGAGCGCCGCATCCACGACCTCAAGCTCACGCGCATGATCGCCATCCAGGCAGCGCCGCAGATCCGCCTCATCCAGGGCAACGACCAGAACCTCGTCGAGAAGATCCAGAGCTCCATCCTCACGACGATCCCGCTGTGGAAGAACCAGATCGTCATCGCCATCAGCCTGTACCGCCAGCAGAAGGCCGTGGAGCTGCAGAGGCAGGTCACGGACACGACCAACGAGCTGCTGGCCAAGAACGCCGAGCTCCTGCGCGAGGGCTCGGCCAAGGTCGGGCGCGAAGTGGAGCGTGGCGTCGTGGACGTGGAGACCTTGCAGAAGGTCAACGCTGATCTCATAGCCACGCTCGAGGAGACGATCCAGATCCAGGAGGAGGGCCGCACCCGGCGCGTCCAGGCCGAAGGCGAGATCGGGCGCCTGCAGGTGGAGCTCAAGCAGAAGCTGCTGGAGCTCCGGTCACAGGCGCCTCAGATCGGCGCCACGGACGAGCCGCGCCGCCTGACGGACTACTGAGCCGCGCCGCCCGACGCCCGGCCGCGGCGCAGCACAAAAGGGGTCCTCCCCTCTACCAGCCGGCGGTGCCCGGACCGCCTTTGAACGGGCCCTCGATGTCCGCCGTGATCCAGCCACCGTAGAAGTCGCCCGGCTGAGCCGCCACGCGCTCGTCGTCCACGAAGACCGCGTCCACACGACCAGGGTAGAAGGCGACGTGGTCGCGTATCGCCTCATAGCGCGTGGTGGGCTCGGGGTAGTACCACCCCGCGTCGTGGACCTCGCGATCGCCCGAGATGAGGTCGTAGTAGCTTGCCTGACCTTTGAACTCGCAGTACGTCCGCCGCCGGCTCGGGCGCAGGAACCCGCTGCGCACGTCCTCCGGCGGGATGTAGTACACGGGCGGATGGCCCGTCTCGAGCACCCGGTAGGCGCGGGTGGTCTCGGCGATCACCTCGCCGGCGAACTCCACGCGCACGAGCTTGCGACTCGCCTCCACGCGCGGGGGGCGGGGATAGTCCCACACTGATTCCATCGTCGCAGTATGCCGTGAGGTCAGTTGAGACGCCAGATGCCGGCGTTGAGGCAAGCCGCGAAGCTCACCCACGCGAGGTGCGGCAGCAGAATCGCACCGGCGACAGAGCGCACGCGCCCGAAAGCGCCGATGATCGCCAGAATGGCGGGCCACAACGGCGCGATCTCGACCAGGGCCAGCCCGACGCGCTGCCGGCCGAAGAAGATGAGCGACCAAACGCGGTGCGCCCGCTCCCTCAGGGCTTGGGCGCGTCGATCGCGCCCGAGAGCTCCTCGAAGTAGCGAACCACAGCGCGGCGCTCGTCCGCGCCGAGCCGGCTGGAAATGGCAATCACCTCGTCGGCTATCCCGTGGACCTGCGTGAAGATGCGGTCGCGACCATCCTTGGTGAGCCGGACCATGATGCGACGCCGGTCGCTGGCGTGGGGCTCGCGAACGACGAAGCCGCGCTCCGCGAGCCTGTCCAGCATCGCCGTCATCGCGCCGGTGGTCATGTGCAGCCGGTGCGTGAGCTCCGTCGGCCCGAGAGGTCCGTCTACAGACAGGTGCGCGAGCGCCAACAGTTCTCCCGCGGAGAGCCCCAGGCGCTCGCTCATCTCCAGGTGCATCTGCGACATCGTGAGGTCGAGCCGCCGGACCGCCATGGCGACATCCCTCGCCGAGTACCCCTGCTCGTCGTCGCCCACAGAGTCCTCCTTCCCAACAAAGTCACTCGATGGTTAAGAATCTTTATCACGTGCACAAGAGTGCGTCAAGCAGGTGATGGGGCCAGTGGGAGAGTGAAGAAGCCGGGTCCGCAGCCGAGGTCCGCAGCCGTGTCTCCGGGACCCACGCAAGGCCGCCAGGGATGCGACCTGGGTCGTGATGAGAGGCCGTGAGCTCGAGAGCCGGCGGCGGCGCCTCACATCCCCAGCCTCCCTGCTAGACTCCGTCAAGTGAGTCGAACGCAGCGGCACCGCACAGCCATCAGGAGGGTCTCATGCCCGACGTCCACGCCCCGTACAAGGTCGCACACATCGACGAGATGCCGTTCGAAGAGGGCTCATCGCCGGGCACAGAATGGAAGCCGGTCCGACGCGTCTTCGACATCGGTTCGTTCGGCACCGCCCTCGCGCGCGCGACCGAGGCGGGCGACACGCTCACTCACGATCACGACGAGGTCACGACGCGCCACGAGGAGCTCTTTCTGATCGTCAGCGGCCACGCCACATACCGGGTCGACGGCGAGGAGATCGACGCCCCGGCCGGGACCTTCCTCTACGTACCCGACCCGGCGACCGTGCGCGGCGTCGTGGCGCTCGAGGCAGGCACCGCGATGCTCGTCGTCGGAGCAGAGCCTGGCTCGGCGTTCACTCCGTCGGACTGGGACACCGTGCCACTGCCCGAGTGAAGCGCGCGGGTTGCGCAGCAGCCCCGTCCCTCGCCCCGTGGGCGGTCCATCAGCCCTCGTCGGGCTCGCCCAGCAGGCCCTCGAGGTCAAGCCGTTCCGTGACCATCGCGTAGCTGCCGTCCGGGTTGACCGGCCACTCGTCGCGGGGCCGGTCCCAGTACAGCTCGATTCCGTTGCCGTCCGGGTCGTGCAGATAGATAGCCTCGCTCACGGCGTGGTCGGACGCGCCGTCGATGGGGTAGCGGCGCTCGATCAGTGCGCGCAGCGCGCGTGCAAGCGCCCGACGTGTCGGATAACGGATGGCCACGTGGTACAGGCCGGTCGTCCCGCGCGGCGGCGGTGAGCCGCCGCGCGACTCCCAGGTGTTCAGGCCGATGTGGTGGTGGTAGCCGCCGGCCGAGACGAAAGCCGCCTGGCCGCCGAACCGGCCTGTGAGCTCGAAGCCGAGCACGCCCTGGTAGAACGCCAGGGCCCGGTCCAGATCGGCCACCTTAAGGTGGACGTGGCCGATGTCGGTGCCCGGGTCGATAGCCGGGGGGTCGAGACTCGCGGATTCGGATGGGGCCGCCATGATCGTCTCCAGATGGTCTGAATGAGTGTCGGGACTGGGCGCCGCTCAGGCTCCGGTCTCTGCCAGAAGAATCCTCTCGAGCGCCGCGCGGACGGTCTTGCTCTCGCGCGCGTCCAGGTACCGCCCAAGGTGCGCGACGAGGCCGGCGCGCAGCGCCGGCGCGGCTTCGCGCAGAGCATCGCGTCCGGCCGGCGTCAGGCCGGCGTACACGACGCGTCTGTCCTCGGGGCAGGCGGCGCGCTCGACGAGCTCGCGCTCGGCGAGCCTATCCACAAGACGGGTGGCGCCGCTCTTGCTAAGAACCAGAGAGCGGCTCACGTCCGCCATGCGCAGACGCTGCTCCGGCTGCTCGGCAAGGCGCATCAGCAACTCGATGTCCTCGGGCGCGAGCCCGTATTCCGGCGAGAGCTCGGCCGAGAGAGATGCGCGGACGGCGTCGGTCACGCGGACAAGGCCGGACCAGAGCTCGAGCGCCGCGCTCTCGGCGCCGGTCACGGCGCCTTCGCCGCACTCCTGCATCGCCTTCACCATCTTCCGCTTCCTTTCCGTGTTTCGGGACGGCGCATACCGGTCAATGTATTTGTACTTACAATGATTGTACACGGGACTATCCCGATTGAAACCGTCCATTACTCCGAAAGGCCCGAGACCATGACACCTCAGGACAGTTGGCCGGAACTCCGGTACCAGGACTACAACGAAACGCGCCAGACCCTGCACATGTACACGCAGGTGATCGGCAAGATCCGCCTCGCCCTCACCCCGCCGCTCGCGCAGTGGGGCCATGCGCCCCTGCGGCTGTCGGCGGACGGCTTCACCACGACGCCGCTCTGGGCCGGCGACGGTTCCCTGAACGCGGACGTCGATCTCATCCGACACGAGACGCGGTTCGAGCGGAGCGATGGGCGGCGCGTCACCATCGCGCACGGCACCACAGTAGCCGAGTACTACGGCGGCGTGCGCTCGGCGCTCGCCGAGCTCGGCGTCACGGTGCGCATCAACCCCGTGCCGCAGGAGGTCGCCGACCCGATCCCCTTCGACCAGGACGCGAAGCACCACATCTACGACCCGGAGCAGGCCAATCGCCTCTGGCGGGCTGCGCTTCGCGTGGGGGCGGTCTACGACCAGTCCGCCAGCGGCTTCTGGGGCAAGCAGACGCCGCCCGGCCTCGCCTGGGGAGGCGGCGACTTCAGCATGACGCGCTTCTCGGGACGTGCGGCTCAGCCACCCAAGGGTCTGCCCAGGATCATGACGGGGAGCCTCGACGCGGAGTCCGTGACCCACACGTTCGTGCTCGGCAGCGACGACGCCCCGGCGCCCGCCTTCATCACGATGGGGTTCCCGCCGGGTCCCGGCGTGGAGTCGGCGCGCGTTGAACCCGCCGAGGCGGGATGGGTGCAGATGCCCAGCATGAGTGTGTTCGCGCTCGGCTACGACACGGTGCGCGGCTCGAGCGACCCGGAGGCGACGTTGCGCTCGTTCCTGCGCAGTACCTACGAAGCCTTCGCGGACGCAGGCCGCTGGGACCGCACGCTCCTGGAGCAGCGGGCGCCGAATCTCACCGCCGTCAAGGCCGCCTGACGCCGAGACGCCGACCTACGCCGTGGCGCCCTCGCAGGTACCGAGCGCCTCGTCGCAGGACGGCCGGCCGTCCTCGTGCACAGCCGAGCTCAGACGCACACGGCCCGGGGTCCACGTCGTGACGATGGCGACGACGAAGCCGAGGATCGTCACGATGCCGGCGATCATCAGGCCGGTGGAGAACCCTTCGGCCAGCGCCTGATAGAGCACCGGGACGGGGATGCCGCCGGCGCCCGTCGACGCACCCGCGGCGGCGGCGCCGCTCGCCATCTGTGTCTGGACGCTGTTCGCGACCGCCGTCCAGGCGATCGTGCCGATAGCTGCCAGGCCGATCGCGCCGCCGATCTGCTGTCCCACGTTGAGCACGCCGGACGCCGCTCCCTGCTCTTCGTTGCGCACATGCGACACGACCATCAGCGTGAGCGGCACGAACATGAGTCCGAGTCCGGCGCTCACGACGAGCATCGGCGGCAGGAGGCTAGGCCAGTACGTGCCGTTCACTTCCAGGCGCGACAGCCACATGAAGCCGATGCCGGCCAGCAGCGGCCCGGCGAGCAGCAGCGGCCGCACACCGACGCGCGTCAGGAGCACGCGCGCAACCAGCATGCTGACGACGATGATCGTCAGCGGGAACGGCACCCAGGCGAGGCCCGCCCGGATCGGGCTGTAGCCCCACGCCGTCTGCGTGAAGATAGTCAGGAAGAAGAACACCGCGAACATCGCCGTGCCCAGTAACAGCATCATGATGTAGGCGCCCGAGCGGCGGCGGGACTTGAGCAGGTGCAGCGGCAGCTCAGCGTGCGTGCTGCGCATCTCGATGAACACGAAGCTCACGAGCAGCACCGCAGAGGCGACGAGGGCCGCGACGACGTTGCCGTCACCCCAGTGCGAGACGCCGTCCTGACCGGCCGCAGCCTCGGTGAGCCCGTACACGAGAAGCGCCAGGCCGGCCGTACTCGTGAATACGCCGGGGATGTCGAGCCGGCCGCGCCGGCGGCTGGTCGTCGCCAAGGCGTACGGCGCCAGCGCGATCAGCATCGCGCCGATCGGGACGTTGACGAAGAACACCCAGCGCCAGGAGACGTAGGTGGTCAGGATGCCGCCGAGCAGCAGACCGATGGCGCCGCCGGCGCCGCTCATGCCGGCGTACACGCCGAGCGCCCTGTTGCGCGGCATCCCGGGCGGGAAGGTCGTCGCGATCAAAGCCAGCGCCGTCGGAGCCGCCATCGCGGCGCCGGCGCCCTGCAGCGCGCGCGCCGACAGCAGGAACGCCTCGCTGTTGGCGAAGCCACCGAGCAGCGAGCCGATCGAGAAGACGGCCACGCCGGTGATGAAGATCCGGCGGCGGCCGTAGAGGTCTCCCAGACGGCCGCCCAGCAGCAACAGGCTACCGAACGCCAGCGAGTAGGCGGTCACGATCCATTCGAGACCGCTACCGCTGAAACCCAGGGCGCGCTGCATCTGCGGCAAGGCCACGTTAACGATGGTCGCGTCGAGGACGATCATCAGCTGAGCGGTGGCGATCACGAAGAGCGCGAGCCCCAAGTGGTGAGGGACGTGCGCCCCGTCTTCTGACGAGCCCGGGGCGGTGAGTGTGTCATCAGGCATATGGGTCAACTCCTGAGGAGGAAAGGGGAAGTGGGAGTATCTGGTTCAGCCTCCCGGTGCCTCAGTGATGAAACACCGGGCCGGCTGCGTCGGTCAGACGGCCTGGCGCAGCTGGCGGGCCGCCAGGTGCTGCTGCACCAACCGGACCGCCACGGCGCCCTCGCCGACCGCCGAGGCTACTCGCTTGACCGAGTCCGCGCGCACGTCGCCGGCGGCAAACACGCCTGGCAGACTCGTCTCGAGGCCGAGCGGCAGGCGTTCCAGCGGCCAGGGCTGCTCCAGGCCGGCGACCACGGTGTCCGGCCCGGTGAGCAGGAAGCCGCTGTCGTCGCGAGCGATCTCGGGCGGTAGCCAGTCGGTGTGCGGGTCGGCCCCGATCATGACGAAGAGCGCGTCGGCAGGCACCATCTCGTGCTCCCTGCTGTCGATGTTCTCCAGCGTCAGCTGGCGGAGCCGAGTGTCGCCGTCGCCATTCGCGATGACCGTGCGCGGCCGCAGAGAGACCCTGTCGGCGTTCTCGAGGAACGAGATCAGGTAGCGGGACATGGTGTCCGCGAGGCCGTCCCCGCGCATGATGATCGTCACCTGGCGCGCATACTTCGCGAGGTGCACCGCAGCCTGCCCTGCGGAGTTGCCGCCGCCGACGATGTACACGTTCATGTCGACCAGCGACCTGGCCTCCGCCGAGACGGAGCCGTAGAAGACGCCCGAGCCGCGGAATGAATCCAGGCGCGGCATCGTCAACCGACGGTAGGTCACGCCCATGGCGAGGATGACGGCGTGCGCCCGCAAGGGCTCGCCCTCGGAGAGCTCCACGACGTACCCGTCGCCTTCGGGGCGCAGGCCCACCGCCTCGTTTGAGAACAGAAACTCGGCGCCGAACTGCCACGCCTGCTCGTAGGCGCGATAGGCCAGTTCGTTGCCGGAGATGCCGGCGGGGAAGCCGAGATAGTTGTGGATCATCGTGCTCTGGCCGGCCTGGCCACCAAGGGCCTCGCGCTCGAGCACCACCGTGCTGAGCCCCTCGGAGGAGCCGTACACGGCGGCCGCGAGACCAGCCGGCCCGGCGCCGATGACGAGCAGGTCGCACTCGTCGGCCGAGGGCCGGCTGCGCACCCCGAGCGCCTCCGCTACCTCGCGGTTCGTCGGGGCGGTGAGGACACGGCCGCCGAACACGACCGCGACCGGCAGGTCCGGAGCCTCGTCCAGGCCGGCGTCCCGCAAGATCTCCCGGCCCTCCTCTGAGTCGGCGTCGTAGAAGCCGTAGGCGACGCCGTTGCGCCCAAGCAGGTCTCTGAGCTCGTGCGAGCGCGGGGCCCAGCGCTCCCCGACGATTCGCACCGCCTCGTACACCGGCCTCTGCAGGCGGGCCCATTCGTAGAGAAAGCCCGCCACCTCACTGTGGAAGCGCTCATCCGCTGCCGTGTGCCAGGGCTTCGTGATGAAGAACTCGATCTGACCGACGGCGCACCCCGTCAGGATCGCCTGCGGCGCGCTGCGGTCGCCCCACGAGACGAGCATGACGCGCTTGGCGACGGGGTCGATGGCGCGTGCCTCACCGAGGAAGTCAGCGCCCGGCATCTCCGGCATCGTCTGGTCGGCCAACACCAGCGCGACCGGCTGCCCGGCCGCCTTGAGTCGGCGGAGCTCGTCGAGCGCCGCCGTCGCCGACTGCCGGGCCAGCACCCGGTAGTCCCTGCCGTACCGCTTGCGCAGCTCCTGCTCGGTGATCGTCAGGCTGGTGAGGTCGTCGTCGACAACCAGGATGACCGGCTGCCCGTTCATGTTCCCTTCCGACCCGTCATAGGGTCTGCATGCCCCCGTCTTCTGATCTCAGTCCGCCGGCCGTCGACCCACCAGGGTCAATCCGCCGGCCGCTCCCCCAGCGCCACCGTGACGTCGCGCGCAGACCCGTCGCGCAGCAGCCTCAGGGTGATCTCGTCGCCCGGCCGCCGCTGTGCGATCACCCCGGCGAGGTCCTCCATGCTCTCCAGCGGCTCACCGTCGAGACGCGTGATGATGTCGCCGCCCACCACAAAGGACATGCCCTGGATGGTCCGAGTCTCCGCCCCGCCCCGGATGCCGGCCTCCTCTGCCGCCGTGCCGCCCTGGACCGACACGACCAGCACGCCCTCCTCCGCAGGCAGTTCGAGCACGTCCGCAAGTGTCGGTGTGATGGTCTGCCCTTGGATACCGAGGAACGCGTGGCGCACCTCACCGGTCTCCGCGATCTGCTGCACCACCGACTTGGCGAGGTTGATGGGGATGGCGAACCCGAGCCCACTGAAGCTTCCGGACGTGGTCGCGATCTGCTCGTTGATGCCGATCACCTTGCCGTCCTGGTCGAGGAGCGGTCCGCCTGAGTTGCCCTGGTTGATGGCTGCGTCGGTCTGGATCCCGTTGGGGATGACGGCGCCGTTGGGCGCCTCCAGGTCGCGCCCGACCCCGGAGATGATGCCCACGGTGAGTGAGAAGTCGAACCCCAGAGGATTGCCGATGGCCACCACCCACTGGCCGATGGCGACCTCGGAGGAGTCGCCGAGCGGCAGCGGCGTGAGGTCGCGGGCGGAGGGATCGACGCGGAGGACGGCGATGTCGGTGGTCTGGTCCACTGCGAGGACCTGCGCCTCGACACGGCCACCGGCGCCATCTGCGCCCTCTCGGAACGCCACCGAGACGCTCGAGGCGTCCAGTCCGTCCCGCGAGACCACGTGGGCATTGGTCAGGATCGTGCCCTGCTCGTCGATGACGAAGCCGCTGCCGAGCGACTCGCCGAGACCGCTGTGCGGGCCGGCCTCGTCGCCGAAGCCGGCCCGGACGAGGACGACGCCGGCAGCGCTCGTGCGGTAGATGTCCGCCGGCGAGAAGCCCCTCGGCACCGTGGCCGGCTCGCCCGTACCCGGCGGCTCGGCCGTAGCCCCCGGCGTGGCCGTGCCGGGAGTCGGCGAGGAGACCGCGGTCGCCTCGTCTGGGCTCGGCCCCGCGGTGATGCTGTAGATGAGGAACGTGGCGATGACGAGCCCCACGATCAGCACGGTCATCAGGAGGTACTGCGTGGAGCGGGACATATGACCTCACCTCTGGGGCGCTCGGAGCGATCCGATGACTCGGGGAATGGACCACCGACTCTTTGGGGATTCCCGTGCGTGCGACCGCCACGCCTCGCACCGTGAAGACGGAGACGCGCGGCGGTCCGGAATCCGCCCTTCAGCCGGCGCGGTGGTCGGAGTGCGGTCAGCCGCCCGCAAGCCGGCGCACGTCCTGCAATTCGGAGGCGGTCAGCGCCCAGGCGCCGGTCGCCGCGGCATTGGCGCGCACCTGGTTCGACCTGGTCGCGCCGACGACCACGGAGGCGACCGGCGGGCGGGCTGCGAGGTACGAGAGCGCGAGCAGCGTGTGGCCGCGCTCTTCGACGCAGGCGGCGAGGCGCTCGACCGCGTCCAGCTGGTCGCCGCCGACCACCTCCTCCACCAGCCGGCCGTCCCCGCCGAGGCGGGAGCCGGAGGGGCTAGGCGGCCAGCCTCGGGTCCTGCGACCCGGCTGCTGCGGTACGCGCCAGAGCGCGCGCCAGAGCGTAGTAGCGCTCGGGCTCGCCGGGTCCGGTCTCCTGCTCCTCGATGCGGCGGAACTCGTCCGCGACGAGCTGCTGCTCCAGACCGTTCAGTACGAGCTCGGCGAGCGGGAAGAGGATCATGTCCTCCCTGGCCATGTGCCGGCGCAGGAGCCGGGCGTACAGCTCGAGGTTTCCAGCCACCAGTTCCCTGTCGCGCTCGTCGATGTCAACATCCGGCAACGACCGGTCGATCGCGCGCATGGCGTCCCGTCCGGCGCGGTGGTCGCTCAGCAGCGCACTGACGGCTCCCGCCGCGGCACCGCTGCGCTCAAGGAGCGCCGGGAAGAGCACCTCCTCCTCCTTGCGGTGGTGACACCCGTCCGTGAAGTTGCGGGCGAAGTCGAGCATCTGGGCCACGCGCACGCGGTTGACCACATCGTCGGTCTCGATCGTCCCGGCCACCCGCTCCATGGCCTCAACGACCATGAGGATGAGCTGGTGCTCGCGGCGCAGTTCCTCTGTGGGGCTCTCGTGCATGGCGCTCCTCCTGGTCGGGTCGGCCCTCGTTCGGTCCCTTCCCGGGCGGTGGCGCGGCTAACGACTCGCGCGTCCACGCAGACCGATAAGGTCCCGCGCGGCCCATCAGCGCTGGCTCGTCGGCCCGGTCGGCCCGCCACGAGGAGCAGCTCGTCGGTCACACAGATTCCTCACGAGTCGGCCGGCGGAGGCGTAGCCAACTCGTGGGCAAGCCGGTGATAGCGCGCTGTGAAATCGGCTGCCCCAGGCGTGGAGCCGAGCCGGTCGAACTCCGCAGCCAGCATTTCCTGCTCCTGAACGCTGAGCAGCTCGTCGGTCAGCGAGAAGAGCACCGCGTCCTCCTTGCCGATGTGCAGCGGCAGCAGGAAGGAGTAGAGCCTGAGGTTCTCGGCGATGATGGCGCGCGCCTCCGCGGCGCGCTCTCCGTCCGCGCCGGTGGCGTCCGGGAGCGCCGTGTCGATGGCGCGGATGCAGTCGCGCGCCGCCTCATGCTCGCTCAGCAGAACGCTGATCGTCCCGCCCGCGGCGGCGCTCCGCTCCTCGAGCAGCGGGAAGAGGAGGTCCTCCTCCTTGGAGTGATGGTCGCCGTCGGTGAAGTTGCGCGTGAAGTCCACCATCTGCGCCACGCGGTCGGCGCGCACGCTGCCGGTGCGCTCGATTTCCTTGGCCTCCGCCTCCATCGCGCCCACGACGAGCATGACGTACTCATGTTCCTCGGCCAGTTGCCGAGTCGGCATCTCGCTCATCGCAATCTCCTTCCGCTCGGTGCTCCACCGATTCCCTCAGCGAGGCGGATGAAACGGCGCTCGGCGGATCGACCTCCGGCTCTCGCGCGAGCTCCAACGTCGCGGAACGACCGCCGCCGAGCGCCATCTGCCGGAGCAGCTCGAACTGCGCACCCGCGACCCCGGTCTCCGCCGCCATGCGGCGCAGGAAGGCCCGGTAGGCCACCATGACCTCACGGAACCGGTGGAGGTAGTGCCCGCCGGGCTCGTGCTCGAACAGCCCCTGGTCGAACGCGGTCATGTCGGCGTCAGTCCTTACGGCGCATTTCATTGACGATGTCATTGACTTCATCGAGTATCCGGACGTCCCGCGACCGCGCTGTCGAGCCGGGAAGATGAGCGGCGGCGAAAGGCCGCCCGGGCATAGGGGGAATGCCCGGGCGGCCCCATTCGACCGCCTCGTCGCGCGAGCGCGCCAGGTCATTTCGCGCGCACGCCGGCGCTCACCCGGCGGCGTCCGGCTCGCAGGCCAGATCGCCCTCGGCGGCCGGGCGACCGCGGCCCGCACCCTCGTCCGCGCCGCGCTCGAGCAGCGAGACGGAGCCGGGCACGACGTCCTCGCGCGGCGGAATCGCCACCGCGGCCACTCCGGCCAGCGCGACGGCGACTGCTCCGACCCACACGGCCGCGGTCATCCCGTCCACGAACGCCTGGGGGCTCGCATAGCTGCCGACAGCGCTAAACACGCTCGCCAGCACCGCGACACCGAACACGCCGCCCGTCTCGCGGATGGTGTTGTTGACGCCGCTCGCCTTGCCCTCTTCCTTACGCCGCACGGTGCTCAGCACCAGGTTGGCGACCGGCGCGAAGTACAGGCTCATGCCGACACCGGCCATCACGAACGCGGGGACGAGCTGTCCGTAGGCGACGGTGGGACTGGTGACGATGGCCATCCACGCCAGTCCTGCGGCCATCAGCGCCATGCCGGAGACCAGCAGCGGGCGGGCGCCGATGCGGTCGCTCAGCATGCCGGCGATGGGCGCCACCAGGATCGGCATGGCCGTCCACGGCAGGGTGCGCAGACCCGCCTCGAGCGGCGAGTACCCCTGCACCACCTGGAAGAACTGCGCCAGCAGGAAGATCGAGCCGAACATCCCGAAGCTCATTAGCAGCGAGGTGACGTTGGCCGCCGAGAAGGCGCGGCTGCGGAAGAACCGCAGCGGGACCATCGGCTCCGGAGTGCGCCGCTCCCAGAGGACGAACCCACCGAGGAGGACCATGCCCGCGATGATGGGCCCGGCGACGCCGAGGCTGGTCCAGCCGTGCTCGTTGCCGCGCACCAGACCCCAGACGATGCCGAGTAGGCCAACGCTCGCCAGGCCGAGGCCGGGCAGGTCGAGCGAGCGGTTGGGGCCCTTGGACTCGGTCAGCCGGGTCAGCGCGATCGGCAGAAGCACCATACCGATGGGGACGTTGATCCAGAAGATCCACTGCCAGGAGAGGCCCTCGACGATGGCGCCGCCGACCACCGGGCCGAGCGCGACGGCGAGGCCGCTGACGCCGCCCCAGATGCCGAGCGCCATGCCGCGGCGGGCCGGAGGCACAGCCGCGGAGAGGATCGTCAGGGTGAGCGGCGTGACGATCGCGCCGCCGACGCCCTGCAGGGCCCGGGCGGCGACCAGCGCATCGATGCTCGGCGCGAGCGCCGCCGCCGCGGAGCCGGCCGTGAAGACCGCAAGGCCCACCAGGAACATCCGCTTGCGCCCGAACCGGTCGCCCAGCGCGGCACCGGTCAGCAGCAGGACGGCGAACGTCAGCGTGTACGCGTTCACCGTCCACTCCAGCCCCGCGAGCGAGGCGTTCAGGTCGGCCTTGATCACCGGCAGCGCGGTGGTCACGACCAAGTTGTCGAGCGACACCATGAACACGGCGACGCTGGTGACCACGAAGGTCCAGAAGGTCATTGCTCGCGCACTCATCTCTCTCATCTCCCTCGCGGCCCAGGAGCCTCCGCCCCGCCGGACCTTCATTGTGACTTAGCCATCACTTAGTTTTCGAGACATGAAGATGGGCGGGTCCGGCCAGGGGCCGGGCGCCCGCCCCGCGTTCTACTTCGTCTGCGCCTCCGCCTGCGTACGCTCCGTCTTGCCGACGGCGTCGGCGGCCATCCCCGCCAGCGCGGAGCCGGTGACTGGGCACATCATCCGCGCCCAGTCGGCGCCCACCTCGGTGAGGTCCATCGCCGCCACGACGTTCATGAGCATGCCGTACGCGAGCCACTCACGGATCGCCGCCTCCGGGGCCCCGGAGGCCGACTGCACGAAGTTCACCAAACGCAGCATCTCGTCGCGCACCACGTCGCGGATCTCCTCGTCCGCGCACGCCGCGTAGGCCTGCATCTGCATGAGCAGGAGGCTGCGGTCGTCGAGCAGCCGCTGATACGCGGCGCCCATCTCCGTGAGGATCTCCACGGGGCCGGCGTCCTCGCCCGCCTCCGCCGCCGCGGTGCGGAACACCGCGACGGTGCGCTCGAACGTGCGATGCACCGTGGCGATGAAGAGGTCCTTCTTGGTGCCGAAGAGCTGGAAGAGATACGGCTGCGACACACCGACGCGCTTGGCGATCGCCTCGACCGGCGTGCCGTGGAGGCCGCCGATGGAGAACTCACGAACGGCGGCCTCGACGATCTCCCGCCGCCGCTCTTCCTTGCTGATGCGTGTCGTGGCCTTCATGGTGAGCAGTGTACCATAAGTAAGTGGTCACTAAACAAACTCCCCATAGTTTGCGCGCTCCCGCCGATTCTGTGTCGGAAGGCCAGCAACCGGGATCCTGAGGGCATCCTGAAGCCCGGAGCCACAAAGAGGAGCAGGGTCTACCCCCGCCTCAAGGGACGGGATCGGTCCTGCTTGTTCAGGCTACACCTGCTTCGTCGGAGTTCAAGGTGAGGTTGTGCAGCTGGAGATTGAGGCAACAGCCAGCCCAGGCACGAATCGCCTCCCACTCCCGGTCATCGTGCGCCGACTCACCATGCAGCGGCGACGCCGGCAGCGCGGCGATCATCTTGTCCTTGAAGCCGAGCCGCGCCGGGTCATAGGCGCCGACGAAGACGGCCGTGGAGGCCGGAGTGGGCACCGGCAGCTTGGCGAGAGCCTCAAGGAGCTGCGCGCGCGAGCCGTCGAGGCCGTCGTCGGCCTTGATCGGGCCCAGGGCGAAGAGGGCATACGGCCTGTGCTCGAGCGCCGTCCGGTGCTTCTCGAGCAGGGCGCGCACGTCTTTGTGCAGCGCGCCCATGTAGAGTGGCGTGCCGAGCACGACGGCGTCATAGCCGTCCAGCGAGCGCACCTCTCTCGCCTGCTTCACGTCCGTCTCGATGCCCTGCTCCCCGAGCGTCGCGGCCACCGCCTCGGCGACCTCGCGCGTGGAGCCATACCGTGTCCCATATGCGACCAGGACCTGCATCATCGTCCTCACCCCATCACTTCCTCTTCGCCTTCTTCTTGCTCTTCTTGTCACGCCCTGCGGCGGGCGCGGGCGCGGTACTCTCGCCCGCGATCAGCCGGCACATCGCCTGGACGGTCGCCTCCTCAGGGTGGCTCGCCGGGTCGTCGTGGATCTGCCGCACCGCCTCCATGCCGACCGCCTGCATGAATCTGCTCGTCAACTCGATGTCGGCGACCTGGAACTCCCCCGCCGCGACGCCTTGCGCGAGCAGGTCGCGGACCATGGGGCCGTAGACGCGGTCGTTGACCCGCGTCTGGAGCTCCGGCGGCTCGGCGATCTCCAGCGTGGGATTCCGCTCGAAGGCCGCCCGCGCGTCGGCGAGCGCGATGCTCGTGACCTGGAGGGTGCGGCCGAGGGCGGTGGTCTCCGTGAGCAGCGACTCGACGCGGCGGCGCTGCTCTAGGGCGGCCAGCTCCAGCGCGTACTCGAGCATCGCGTCCTTGGAGGGGAAGTACTCGTAGATAGTCTTCTTGGAGATCCTCAGCTGACGCGCGACGTCCTCAACGGCCGTGCGGCGGAAGCCGAAGCGCACCGCCAGGGCCATGAAGGTGAGCGCGATCTCGTCTTTGGTCGCCGGCATGCGGATGGCTTCCTTGGGTACGTGGAAACGATTCTGGTTTCTGCGTACATCATGGACGCGACGATTCGGATTGTCAAGGAGTGGGAGCACCCGTCGTCAGCGACGCTTGCGGCCGGACTCCATGATGGCGCCGGCGACGGTGCCCAGCCCGGCGCCACACGCCAGCGCCAACGCCGCTTGTGGTCCGGGTCCGACAGCCAGACCTCGACGAGCTCGGGTATTGGCGCGGCCTTCTCTCGCTTGGGCATCAGGGCCTCTCTGGCAAGACCGCTCGCGCCCCGACGAGCCACGGGTGCGCCGCTCTCACCTGTCACCTCGGTGTGGTCGCCGGGAGTATACGCGAGGCGCCGCATCCCGGGTGGCGGACCCTCGCACTCGCGCGCATACTCGGGAACGAGACGAGGCCGATGATGGTCGTGGACCCCAACGGACACCCCCAGCTGCGCGGCACCCGCCCTGGCACTGTACTCGTGCCCCAGGGGCCGCTGATGCGTGGCCTGGCCTTCTTCATCGACACCTTTCTGATCAGCATGCTCGTCGGGCTGGTTCTCGGGACCAAGACGCCGTTCCTCACGGTGGTCGCGGCCACCCTGGCCGCCGACTTCGTCTACTTCGTCGTCTGCGAGGGCCTCACGGGCACCACGCTCGGCAAGCGTCTGTTCGGCCTGCGCGTGGTGCGAGCCGCAGACGGCCGCACCTGCGGCCCCGTGGCGGCGGTCATCCGCACCGCCCTGCGCCTTATCGACAACCTGCTGTTCTCCCTGCCGGGGATCGCCGCGATCATGACCTCTCCACGCCGCCAGCGGCTCGGTGACCGCGCGGCCAAGACGCTGGTCGTCTCTGAGGTCCCGGAGCAACTCCTCAAGGTGTTCGACCAGATCTACGGCCGCGGGAACCCGGACGCGGTGTTCCGGCGGATCAACAACGCCACCATGGGTCACGCTCAGCCGGACCTCACGCCGGGCATGGAGCGCATCGTTGATCCGGCGCCGCCCGCGCCCGCGACGCTCGCCGACGCGCTTCCCTGCCCCTTCTGCGAGGTGCCTATGGCCGCGGACGAAGTCGTCTGCCGCTACTGCGGGCAGTACGTGAACCAGGTGACGGCGGAGGGCGAGACCGAGGACATGGCGCCCGTGCCTATGCTGTACTCCCCTGACAGGCGATACCGGTTCGACGCCCTGTGGCGACTGGTCTTCGCCGCCGACGAGGCATCGCTGGCGGCTGTGCGCGAGGCCGTCCGTACCTGGCCGCAAACGGACCGTCTGGTGGCCGTCAACGCCTTCGGCGAGGTGACGGACCAGCGCCCCGCCGCCTTCCTCGACTCCATGACCGGCGACCCGGACCCGGCCGTGGCGGCGCTCGCGCGTGAAGTCCGCGACCGTCTCGCCGCCCGGTAACAGGTCTGGGAGGCGCCGGGCGGGCGCTCGTGCGGCGCGGTGCCGACCCACGCAAGCCGCGCCGCTACAGGGAGAGCCGTACGCGCGAGGCCGGCCGGCCGTACCGGCCGGCCGGCCGGCCTCGCGGCGCTTCGCGCCTCGCCCACCACCTGCGGCGCGGGCGTCTTGTGGTCGCTATGTCCGCCTTACGGCGTGACCTCCTCGATGACCGCGGCGGCGGCGGCAAAGGCCTCGCCCTCGTCTCCGACGGCCTTGGCGAGATCTGCCAGCAGGCGATCGCGCATGACGACGAGGCTGTCATGAGCGGTGGCGTAGTCGCCCTCGCCGATCTGCTGATAGGCGGTGTAGATGTTGGGGTAGCGCTCGAGGTGCCCGAGGCCCGCCCAGTTGATGCGGTAGTAGGTCGGGCGCTGGCGCTGGAGCTGGCGCTCGTAGACCTGCTGCCCGAACATGTCGCCGTACCAGAACGGCCCCACGTCGTAGAGGTCGGCCTGCGCCTTGTCTGGATCGACCGGCTCGGCCTCGAGGTCGGCGATGGTGGCGTTGAGCTCGGCGACGTCGTCCAGCAGCTGGACGTGCGGGTAGGTCGTGCCTTCCCACTGGTCGAGCGCCGTGAGGCTGCTGTTGATGATGCCCTCCGCCTCCATCAGACGGGCGTTGACGAGCCCCGTCTGAGCCGGCCAGATGTGCGACTGCCTGTCCTTGAAGGCCTGGCCGGCCGCAGCGAACCGCTCGAACTGCTCGTACATCCAGTCGACCCGGTCCCCGGTGACGCCGGCCGCGACGAGTGCGGCCTGGTCACCGGCGGTCCAATCGGCGAACTGATCGGCACGGGCGGTGAAGTCGTACGGCACGATCCCCTTGTCGAGACCCTGCTGTACTCTGCGGTAGAGCTTCGCGTTCTTGCCGATGTACGACCAGTCGATCAGCGCCATGGTGTCGTACTGGCTGTGGTACCACGCGCCACGATACGTCTCGTCCTTGGTCACGAAGTAGATGCTGGGAACGCCCGAGGCCGTGAACGGCCACTGGTCGTTCCATGTCCAGACGTTGCGCCGCACGAGCCCGCCGTTGTCCACACCGTAGGGCAGCAGGGCCGCGTTGGCGTCCAGCACGCTCTGCGCGTACGGGGCTATGTCGGCGTTGGCGCGCACCTGCAGCGGGGCGTTCTTTGCCCCCTGCCATTCCAGGTTGATCTGCGCGGCGACGCGTCCCGCCCAGTCAGAGTGCGCCTTGGTGATGGCGTGGGTCGCCCCGATCAGCCAGTCGTACCAGGAGTTCGTCTTGCCGAACTCCTCGCCGGTCGTGATCATGAACTGCAGCGTCTTGACGGGCCTGGTACGGCTCATCTTCATCGCCCTCGCCATCGTGAGCGCGGTGGCGATCGCGCTCGTGTCGTCCTCGGCGCCGCGGAAGTGGGCGTCGTGGTGCGCGGTGACCAGGACCATCTGCCGCGGGTGCACGGTGCCGGGGATCTTGCCAACCACGTTGTAGCCGTAGCCGCCGTCTTCTTCGAGGCGGTAGCGGATGTCGGCCTTGACCGTCGCCGTCACCGAGCCGGCCGCGCAGGCGGCGCGCAGCTTGGCGCCGTCGCCCCGGGCGATGTACACGAGCGGGGGAGCGTCCAGATCGGTCTCGGCGTCAAAGCTGCCCAGAGCGTTCTCGCCGCTGAAGAACTCCCCGATGAGCGGGAAGTCGTCCGGAGCGTGCGTCGAGACGACGGCGGCCGCGCCGAGTCGGCCGGCAAGCATCTGCGGGAAGTTGATCCACCAGTCGTACCCGTCGAGGTCGACGAGGACGATCTTCCCGGCGACGTCGCCGGCCGCTTCGAACTCGGCCAGCGTCCCGGTACCCACGTAGACGATGTCGCGGGTCACCGGCATGCCCCCGGTGCCGCGGGCGCCGGCAAAGGCGGAGGCGACGAAGGTTGCGTTGAGGGCAGGGGAGTTCACGCTCACACTCGCGCTGCGATAGTCCCACACGTCGAGGGGGACCTTCTCCAGCCGCACTCCTCGCAGACCGATGCGCTTCATCTCACGGGCGATGTACCGCGCCGCCTGGTTGTCCGACGGGCTGCCGGCCCAGCGGAAGCCGAGGGTCTTCGACGTGCCCATACTCGTAATCTTCCTGGTGACCTTCTTCGGGTAGCCACTCTTGATGAGCTTGTCGACGGCCCTGTCGTAGCTGATGGCCTGGGCGGCCACGGGCAGCACCAAGAGCAGCAGCGTAGCGATGAGCAGAAGCGGAACAAGACGTCTGTGCATGAAGCCCCCTCCGGCATGGGACATGGCTCGTGCCACACCCGCTTGGCAGTAGGCTCTCGTCGTACGGGCGAGCGCCTTCACGCACGCCGCGCGATCCCTCGCCGGCGCCGCGTTGAGAACGACGCTTGACCCTCACCCAGGGTAAGGGTCAAGGAAGCCCGCCGTTGTCGGGCCCCGCGCAGCTACCGCGTGGCGCCGGCGCCGGCGCCGGCGATCGTCACCGGCTGCATGATCTCGGTCAGGTAGTCCCGCGGATCATCGCTGTCATCAATCGTGACGAGATACACCTGTCGGGCGGGGCCGGCCGGCTCGTAGCCCTGGTCCAGCAGCCACTCGAGGACCGCCCAGTGGGCATGCCGGATGTCGTCATACGGCCCGTGCAGCAGCGTCGTCGCGACCCGGCAGGCCGGCAGGATCCCGCCCCTGACGCGGCCGTCCCCCTGCGGCAGCGACGAGACCGGGAGGCACGCCTCCTTGGCATACCGCGCGTCCACCGACGAGTGGGGCGAGCGCAGCGGCAGCCGGTGGGAGACCACCAGCGACGGACCCACGACGGCGACGTCGTGTCGCTCGACGAAGGCACTGAGGACCTGCCACGCGGCGTTCTCGGACTCCGCGGCTCCCGCCAGCGTGGTCGCATAGCGGAGGCTGACGACCGGCAGCGCAGGCACATCCCTCAGCGTGCACTGCGGGTTCACGAGCGGGCCGCCGTGCACGAGCATGCACTCGAGGCGCAGCAAGGTGTTCCGGTCGTGGGCGATGCGCGCCTCGATCCGCCGGCGCTGGCGCTCGACGATGCTCTCGAGGTCGCCGCCGCGCTCCAGGGCGACCCTGATCTCCGCTAGCGGCACCGCCAGAGACCGCAGCATGCGGATGGTCTCGGCCCTGTTCAGCTGCCGCCAGCTGTAGTAGCGGTACCCCGTGCGGGCGTCCCTGAAGGCCGGACGCAGCAGACCCGCGCGGTCGTAGCGGCGCAGCATGGGCACCGTGAGCGCGGAGATGTGCGCGAACTGCCCGATCGTGAGTCGCTCCAGATGGGCGGCGATCTGCTCGCCGTCGGCATGCGCCGCATCGATCACGGCACCTCCGCGTGAACGCGTCGACGTGATGACCCGCGAGTCGCGGTCTCCGAATCCTCCCGGAGGCGGCCGCGGCCGTCAATGGCCCTTCGGTCGCGGGCCGGCGAACTGCCGCCCGCGGTCAGCGAAGCTCCATGAGAGGGTCCGTGTCGTCGGCGGCAGGACCTCAGTCTGGATCGGGTTCGTTCGCTGCCGTGCACGTGGTGAGCGGACGACGGAACCGCTCCGTTGCCTCCGTCCAGTACTTCTCGGGAGAAGTGAGGCGGATGAGGTGCGCGCAGGGACCGGCCTCAAGACCTTGCATGCATGTGTGGGTGAGGGTGAGGTCGGGCGGGCTTCGACTCGCCTCCCGGGCAACGCGTCACTCGCGCGACGCATCGGCGTCTCCGTGAGAAGCAGACACACGCTGCTGAAGCGGGCCCCTCTTGGCCGTAGACTGGCGTCGCACGACCCAATCAAGCCGGAGGAGGACGGGAGATGGCTGACAACAAGCGCAACGCGGGAGCGGCCGGAGCCGGGGCGGTCTACGGCCTCGGCTGGATTGGCGCGATCGTCTACTACATCAGCACCGCGAACGGGTTCTGGGACGGCGTCTGGGGCGTGATCCAGTCGTTCGTCTGGCCGGCGTTCTTCGTGTACGGAGTGATGGACAAGCTGAACGTGCCCTGACGCCTCGCAGGCCGGAGCGCCGTACTGCCGGCTGCCGGCCGGCGCACGGACGCGCCCGCGGTCCCGCCCGGGACAGTCAGCGGACCGGCGGCGGCAAGAATCGCCTTGGCCTCGATGACGGGAGCCGCGCCGTCCTCGGCGCGCGGCGCGCCGGTCACCACGAGCAGCACGCCCGAAGGTCACCAGCACGCCCGTCACGAGCTGTGGCGTGGGGTGCAACCCCGTGAGCGCGATGGAGAAGACGATCGCCCACACCGCGTAGAGCGAGTTGAGCGGCATCGCACGGCTGGCGTCCACCAGATGGTTGGCGGCGGAGTACGTGAGGTAGGATGCCGCCCCCGCCGCGGCCGCGCCGGCCACGATCCAGAGGCTCGGCTGCCCGAACGCCGCGGCGCACACGCCGAGCCGCCCGCCAGCGGCAGGACGACCGCCGCCTCGCGGCCGCGCTATCAGGCACGCGCCGCTCCCTGCTGGCGGAGGCTGAGGCCGCGGCTACCCCAGCGCCTGCTCCAGGTCGGCGATGATGTCGTCGGCGTCCTCCAGCCCCACCGAGAGGCGGAACACGCCGTCGCCGGCGTAGGCGCGATAGGCCGCCTCCTGCTCCTCGCTCATCCTGAACGACGTGCGCATGAGGTCGGCGGTCGACAGGTACACGATGAGGCTGCGGTGGTGCCCCAGAGAGACCGCGTAGTGCACCGTGTGGAGGTCCCGGGCGAACCGGCGCGCCGTCCCGGGGCCGTCTTCGACCTGGAACGAGATCATGCCCGAAGCGTTCTTCATCTGGCGACGCGCCAGGTCGTACTGCGGGTGCGAGGGGAGCCCCGGGTAGAGGACCTTGGTGACCCGGGAATGGCCCTCGAGGTAGCGTGCGACGGCGAGGGCGCCCTCCGCATGCGCGCGCATGCGGAGAGGCAGGGTCGCCGTCCCCCGCATGATCAGCCAGGCGTTGAACGGGCTGAGTGCGCCGCCCACGTGGATGCCGGGGCCGCGGCGGATCGCGGCGAGGTCCTCGGCAGGGCCGAGCACAGCGCCGCCCACCGCGTCGCCGTGGCCGCCGATGTACTTGGTCAGCGAGTGCAGCACGTAGTCTGCGCCCAGCTCAATCGGCCGCAGGGCGACCGGCGTGGCGAACGTCGAGTCCACGACGAACCTGGCGCCGGCGGCGTGGACCGCCTCCGCCACCGCCTCCACATCCGTCAACCGCAGGATGGGGTTGGCTGGCGTCTCGGCGTAGACCAGGCGGGTCGTCGGCCGCAGCGCCGCCTCGAGTGCCGTGAGGTCGGAGAGGTCGACCCGGCTCACGTCGACTCCGCAGCGCGTCACAATGTCGCTCACGAGTTCGGACGCGCCGGCGTAGGCCACGTCGCTCATGATCAGGTGGTCGCGAGCGCGCAGGGTGTGCGTGAGCAAGGCGGAGATGCCCGCCATACCGCTGGCGAACCCGATGGCGGCCTCAGCGCCCTCCAGCGCCGCGAGCTTCTCCTCGAGCTGGCGCACGGTCGGGTTGCCCCAGCGCGTGTAGACGAACGGCGCGTCCGGCTCCAGCTCCTCAGCCGAGAAGGCGATGTCCGGGTCGATCAGGAACGTGGTCGACATGACCAGGTTGGGAGCGGAGGCGCGGGTCGTCGGGTCGGGTCCTTCACCGGCGTGGACGGCGAGGGTCCGCAGTCCCCGGGGGTCTGGTGTGATCATCGGTCGCAACTCCTCGCAGGGTCAGGGGGTGTGCTGCAGGAGTCTACCTGTCCGCGGCCGTTCGGGACCCCCGTCGGCGACGGGAGCCGGGGGTCCGGCAGTCCGGTTCCGGGTAGTCAGCAGGCAAGTGAAGTCTGACGAGGAGTTGCCATGACTACCCTGACGCCCGAGGCCTGCCTCGGGACTTCCCGCCGCGCCGTCTACCTGTTGCTCGGGGCGGCGCTCACCGCCTTCGCCCTGGTGGAGATGATCCGCTTCGGCGGCTCCACCTGGTGGGCGCTCCTGTTTGTCATCCTGCCGGATGTCGCGCTGCTCTACGGCGCGGCGCCGGGCCTCGCGCCCGGGCGGCTGCATCCGCGCGCCGTGAGCCTCTACAACGCGGTACACAGCTTCTGGATCCCGGTGGCCCTCATGGTCGTCGGGCTCTGGCTGCCCCCGCTCGTGTTCACGTCGGGCGCCGTGTGGGCGGCGCACATCGCCTGGGACAGGGGCCTCGGCTTCGGCTTCCGCACGCGAGAGGGATACCAGCGTGTGCCAGTCTGCCGCTGAGGCCCGCGACGAGCAGCCGCGCGGGTGGCGTAGCGGCTACTCGCCTCCGGCCGCGGCCCGCCCGGCGGCCTCCAGGAGCTGCTTGAGGCGCGCCAGGTCCTTCCTGTTTGCGCGCCGCATCGAAGCAGCCATGAAGGGCGCCGCCAATGAGGAGAACCCGGCGGGCGTCCCGCGATTGCGCAGCGTCATCCGCGTGTGACCCTCGGGAGTGGACTCCCAGGAGTAGCTGGTCTCCATCGGGAAGGGACCCTGCTCAGTGCGCATGACGAGCCGCTCGCCCGGCACGAAGTCCACCACCTCGTAGGTGTACGCGAGACGGCGGCCGAGGAACTCGGCGACGAAAGCGATCCTCGAGCCGAGGGCGAGCGGCGGAGGCGTCTTCCACTCCGCCGACTTGATGTTGACGTACCAGTCGGGCGCGTTGCGGGGGTCAGCGACGTACGAGGCAACCGCCTCGCGCGGCCGGCCGATCAGCGTCTCTGTCGCGACATCCACGGCCATCTCGGACCTCCTGCGCGTCACGTGCTGCCCGTGTGGTACCCGATTCCCGAGGAAAGTGGCTGTCAGAGCTCGGCCAGGTACGCCCTCCAGAACACCTTCCAGCGGGCGCTGTCGTCGCGCGTCGGCAGCTTGCTGCTGGTGACGGAGAGAGTCGAGGCCGGGTCGCCGGCCGCGGCCGGGTCGCCCGGCTTCTCCGAGATCGTCACCGTCACCCGGGACCCGTCGGCCAGAGAGACACGCCAGTAGCGCCACTTCTCCGTCCTGCTGACGCTCGGCCGGCCGGCGAACTCGATGCCGTCGAAGGTCGCCGCGGCAGGGTCCGCCGGCAGCTGCGCCGCCCAGTGGTCGAGGACCTCGTCCATCGTCCCCGGCAGAGTCCTCGTCGCCGTGGCCTCGTAGTCGCCGCTCTGCGTCTGCCCGGTCTCGCGGCGGCCGATGTGCTTCTCGTACTCCACTGTCACGTTCTGGCTCCACCAGCCGGGCACGTCGTACTCGCTGCTCAGCAACTGGGCGATGTCCTTGTGCGGCAGGTCGCGAGCCTCATGGTCGTCCAGCGTCGCGAACCACTCGTGCAGCTCTCTGCCGGTGGCTATTTTCACCGGTGTGTCGCCCATGCCGGTCCTCCTTGCTGCCTCTGACTGGTCGTGCCCCGGGTGCACGCCCGGTAGTCCTCCAGCCATCGACGGTCCGCACATTGTGGCCGAGCGTCACGCCGACCGTGTACCATACGGGCAACACCCGACTGCCGGCGCCGCAGGCGACCGGGGACCGGACCGGGCGGACCGACACGAGGAGTGGAGCCCCCGTTGCCAACCACCAGCGCCCGCCCAGGCGCAGACCGTACCGTCGCCCCCGCAGTGGCTCTCGCCACGTGAGAAGCCACCAGCTCGATAGGCTGCTTTGCGCCTTCATCGAGGTCTCTTCGGTGCTTGCCTACGGCTATTGGGCGTGGGCCGTTCACACCGGGTACGTCCGCTACGCCTGGGCCCTGGGCGCGATGGTCGTGGCCTGGGTCGTCTGGGACGTGTTCCGCGTGCCCGGCGACGGCGCCGCCAGGCCGGTCGTCGCCGTGCCCGGCTGGGTGCGCCTCATCCTGGAGGCCGGATACTTCACCGGCGCCGGCAGCGCTCTCGTGGCGGCCGACGCGCCGGGCCCCGGCGTCGCCTTCATGCTTCTGGTGGCCGTCCACTACTCCCTCACGCACCGGCGCGTGCTGTGGCTCCTGAGGGAGGAGGAGAGCACCGCCGACTGATGGCGGCGGGCGTCCTGCCGGCTCGGCGGGGACCGTCGCCCGGCTCAGGTGGTCCTTCGTCGCGCCTCCGCCAACAACACGCGGAGCTCGTCGAAGAACCTGTCCCGTACCCGCTGCGTGCGCAGCGCCTCGCCCGCCGCCAGCGGCGCCTGATCCTTGAAGCGATGAGCCGCCGGCTCCACCTGGAGCACGTACGAATTGACCCACTGCTCCCAGAACCAGCCGGCGGATCCGAACTGGACGCAGGCGTGGTCGACCAGCGCCGGCAGATGCGCGGCCCGCTCGAGGAACGCCCGCCCCGGCGGACAGTCCTCCACGCAGAACGCCACGTAGGCGATGCGGTAGCGGACGGTGCCGCCGTGCCCCTCCGGGAGCGGCGCCAGGTCGTGCTCGTCCTGTCCGGTCCGCGTCAGGAAGTGGCCGTGGCAGCACTGCAGCGTGAACAGGTAGGGCAGGTCGTTGAACGCCCGCACCACGTCGACCACGGGCGCGTCCAGTTCGTCCCACACGATCGCGTCCAATGCCCGTGCGCGCTCCTCCGCATACGCGGGGAACGGCACAAGCGCCCTCGCCTCCATGAACGTCTCCATCCGCCCTCCGTCCCATCCGCGACCTGTTCCGCCACCATATCCAGCGCAGCCCGGAGAGTCGACGGTCCGGCTCCCACGGTCAGACGACGAGCGAGACCAGATAGGCGGCGTAGCCGGCGACGAGCACGCCGCCCTCCCACCGGTTCAGCACCGAGCCCCGCGCCATCAGCGGCAGCAGGGCCACGGCGCTCACCAGGAACACGGCCAGGTCCAGCGGCCGCAGTCCACCGGCCGGGATCGGCCGCACCAGCGCGGCCGCGCCCAGGACCGCGAGGATGTTGATGGCGTTCGACCCGACTGCGTTGCCGAACGCCACGTCCGCCTGGCGCCGGCGCGCGGCCGTCACCGATGTCGCCAGCTCCGGCAGGCTCGTCCCGATGGCGATGACGGTGAGGCCGACCACGACCTCGCTCACGCCCACGGCGGCCGCGAGGCTGACGGCGCCGCGCAGCAGCACGGTGGCGCCCAGGAGCAGCGCCCCCAGGCCGACGGCGACGAGCAGGAGCTCTACCCGCAGTGAGCGCTCGCGCTCCAGGGCAGCGTCGAACTCCGCCGCCACGACCGGCAGGTCGCCGCGCCGAGCCCCGAAGTAGGCAAGGACGACGTAGGCCACCGCCCCAGCGACGAGCACCGCGCCGTCGAGTCTGCTGAGCCCTCCGTCCCACAGGAGCGCGGCGAGCCCGAAGGTGGCGACGATCATCACCGGCACCTCGCGGCGGATCAGCCGCGCCTGCACGACCATCGGCCGGACCAGCGCCGCCACCCCGAGGACAAGGGCGATGTTGCTGATGTTGGAGCCCACGACGTTGCCCAGAGCGATGCCGCCGCTGCCACCCGCCGCCGCCTGGACGCTCAGCACGAACTCCGGACTGCCCGTGCCGAAGGCCACGATGGTGAGACCCACCACCAGCGGCGCCACTCCGAAGCGCAGCGCCACGGCGCCGGCGCCACGCACGAGACCCTCGGCGCCGGCCGCCAGCAGCACGAGACCGGCGATGACGAAGACGACGTCAACGAGCATGCCTCTACTTCATCAGCACAAGGCTGATCGCCATGACCAGCATCCCGCCGACCAGGCCGAACAGGCTGTCGTGCCCCTTTCCGTAGGCGCGACTCGTGGGGAGCAACTCGTCCAGACTTATGTACACCATGATGCCGGCCACGCCGGCGAACAGGACGCCCATGAGCGACCGCGGCACATCGGCGGCGCTGCCGCCGAGCAGCGCGATGAGCACGATGTAGGCGATCATCGCCCCCACCGGCTCTGAGAGTCCGCTGAGCAGGGAGTAGATGAAGGCCCTCTTGCGATTGCCCGTGGCGTAGAAGATCGGCACCGAGACGCTGATGCCCTCAGGGATGTTGTGCAGCGCGATGGCGATGGCGATGGCCAGGCCCAGACCGGGGTCCTGGAGGGCAGCCAGGAAGGTCGCGAGCCCCTCCGGGAAGTTGTGGATGCCGATCGCGAGCGCCGTGAACAGGCCCATGCGCATGAGCTTGTGGTGATCGGCGGTGTGGTCGTGCATCCCCGGACCTGCGCCGGCGTGATCGGGCAGCAGGCTGCCCACCGGCAGCGGCGCAGCGGGGTCGTGCAACGGCGCCGTCTCGGCCTCGGCGTGGGTCTCGTGTGGGTTCTCCCCGGCCGGGATCAGATTGTCGATCAGGAAGATGAGCGCCATCCCGCCGAAGAACGCCAGCGTGTTGACCGCGTAGCCGCTGACGTCGCCGTACTCCTCGGTCAGGGCGTCCGCCCCTTTGACGAAGATCTCGACGAACGAGACGTAGAGCATCACGCCCGCCGAGAAGCCTGTCGCCACGCTGAGGAAGCGGTAGTTGGTCCGCTTGGCAAAGAAGGCGATGGCGCTGCCGATGCCGGTCGCCATGCCGGCGAATGTGGTGAGCGCCAGCGCTATCCAGACGTTGTTCACGCGCCAGTCCCCTTCGGATGCTGTTCGTAGGCAGCATATCGCTTGCTGCGGCCGGGTAGGTCACAGGCAGTTGCACTGCACCGGAAGGATTCACCATGGCCAACCTGCAGATCTCGGCGCCCCCGGGCGTCCCGCAGCTCATCACCACCGTGGACTTCGACGCGCCGCGCCTCCTGGTGTTTCGTGCCTTCATGGAGCCCGACCTTCTCGCACAGTGGCTCGGGCCGCGCAGGATGACGATGACCATCGACGAGTACGACCCGAGGGACGGCGGGCGCTACCGCTACGCCCACCACGACCAGGAGGGGAACCAGTACACCTTCCGCGGCGTGTTCCACGGCGACCCGAGCATGGCCGGCGTCGTGCAGACGTTCGAGTACGAGGGCGCGCTGGGGCACGTCTCGCTCGACACGCTCACGCTCGAGGAGCGGGGCGGCCGGACGCACGTGCGCACCAACTCCGTGTTCCAGTCAGTCGAGGACCGGGACGCGATGCTCGAGTCCGGCATGGAGACCGGCGTCCGCGAGGGCATGGAGCGGCTCGAGGAGCTGCTCGACAAGCTGAAGAGGCAAAGCTCGGGCGGGACGTCGCGGGCGGCGTGAGGCGTCAGCCCTCTCCGGCCAACTCGGCCAACGCCCGCACCGTGCGCCAGTTGCGCGTGGTCGCGGCCGTACCGAGCTTGCGCTCGAACCACGCGTTGTTGAGCTTGGTCCGGCCGTACCCATGCGGCAGCTTGAGGTAGACCACGGGGACGGCCAGCGGTGGGATGCCGACGAACGCCGCCTCCTCGCCCTCCTCCGCCGGCAGGTCGAGCGTCCTGAACGCGGCTTCGTACACCGCGCTGTACGCCGCCTCCGGCGCCTCGCCGAAGTCGGCCTCGCCGTCCGAGCCGAACAGGAAGGTGGCGTGCAGCACGCCTTCCACGTCGGGCGGCGCGGTCGTGCCCGGACCGCCGGCGTCCTTGAGGAACGGGTTGCCGGCCGCCACATCGGCCATGGCCTCGCCCGGCAGCACGATCACGCCGATGCGGGGGCCGATGTCGCGCGCGATGCGCACCTCGATGGCGGTGGCCAGCGCCTGCGGCGGCTCCGCCGGGTCCGTGGCGTCGAACACTGCGTTGCCGCTCTGGACGTACGTGCGCACGTTGGTGAGGCCGAGGCCCTCCAGCAACGTGCGCAGGTCGGCCATCGACAGCTTGGTGCCCCCGACGTTCACGGCTCTGAGGAGTGCTACGAAGCTCATGCCTGAGTGATACCCCGGCAGCGCCGTCTGCCACGGGGCATCGACCACGGGCTCCCGCCAAGGCGGCGAGGGCGGACGGCTGGAAGGCTCCGTCCGTCCTCGCGTCTTGATCGCGGCCGGCGAGCGCCTGCGGCGCGCCGGCCCTGCCCGTCTCAGAACTCCGCGTCCTCGTACACCGTCTTGCCGCGGAACATGGTGAGCAGGACCTTGTTGCCCACTCCGATCTCGTCGGCCTCGCACTTGATGATGTTGCGTGCGAGCACGACCATGTCGGCGGACTTGCCGACCTTGATCGTGCCGGTCGTCTTCTCGAGGAAGTTGGCGTACGCGCCCTCGATGGTGAAGCTGCGGATCATCTGCTTGATGGTCACGCGCTGGGCCGGCCACAAGATGTCGCCCACCGGGATTGTGCCGCCCATGGACGACTCCGGGTACCAGCGCATGACGCCGATCTGCATGCCGGCGAGCGCGTTCGGATCCGGAGTCACCGGGAAGTCGCTGCCCGACGCCACGTGCACGCCTTTGTCGAAGAAGCTCTTCATCGGGTACTCGAGGTCAGCGCGCTCCTGGCCGAGGAACGGCACCTGGAGGTTGTGGTAATAGTCGTCCATCAGGAACCAGTACGGCTGCGGCAGAGCCGTCACGCCGAGATTCTTGAAGCGGGCGAAGTCGTTCTCATCCGTCAGCTGCAGGTGCGTGATCATCGGCCGGTGGTTGCGATGGCCGTTCACCGCCTCCGCGTAGGCGATGGCGTCGAGGCTCTCGCTGACGGCCGCGTCACCGATCGCGTGCACGTGGATCTGCACGCCTGCCTTGTCCGCCTTCATGACGGCAGCGTTGAAGTCGGTCGGCTGCCAGATCGGCACGCCGCGGTAGTCCGCGTCGCCCTTGAACGCCAGGGCGTCGGCGTAAGGCTCGAGCAGGTAGCCAGTGTGGCCTTCGATGACGCCGTCGGCGAAGAACTTCGCGGCGTTGGTCTGGTAGTAGGTCGTCTTGTGCAGGGCTTTCTCCGCGACGATGGCGTCGACCTGTGGCGCGACGTCACCCTGGTTCGGCATGACCTGCAGCGAACCGCGGATGCGCACCGTCAGCGCGCCGGCCTGCGCCAACTCCTCGAACGCCTTCACGCTGTTGGAGCCCGGGAACTGCACGGCGTCCTGGGAGAGCGTGATCCCCACCGGGTTGGCGATCGCCTGCTGGTAGAACAGGATGCCTTCTTTGTACTGCTCCACCGTGAAGTCCGGGAAGACCGCCATCATCATGTCGGTCGCCGACTCGCGCAGGCAGCCCGACGGCGTGCCGTATGGCGGGTCGGTCGCGACGGAGCCCGGCACGCGCTCGATCACGCCGCCGATCGGATCGGCCGTCGTATTGTCGATCCCCGCCAGATCGAGAGCAGCCTGGTTGACCCACAGGCTGTGGTGCCCGTCCGACCAGAGTGCCATGGGCTTCGCGGTCAGATCGGCCAGGTCCGCCTTGAGCGGGCCGATGCCCGGGTACGCCGCCTCACTCCAGCCGTTGCCCTGGTAGGCGTCCAGAGTGGGGTTCTCTGCGATGAACTCCGCCAGCGCCGTCTTGTAGGCCGCTGTGCCATCGAGCCCATACAGATTGGCCGCGTACAGGAAGCTGACAGCGGCGGACGGGTGGGCGTGCGCGTCCGAGAAGCTCGGCATGAGCATCTTGCCCTTGAGGTCGACGACCTCGGTCTTCTTGCCGATGAAGGCCCGAGCACCCCGGCTGGAGCCCACGTACCGGATCTTGCCGCCACGCACGGCGACCGCGTGGGCGACCCGCGCGCCCGGGTTCGCTGTGTAGACGTAAGCGTTCTTGAACACCGTGTCCGCGGCTCGCGGCTTCTTGGCCGCGGCGACGCCCGCGAACGCGAGCGCCACGATGAGCGCGGTGAGGAGCACCCCGACCGCGACGATACGACTCCCCTTCATGGACCCTCCCCTGGTGGTGGCGACACCCTCGGCCTGCGCTCGTCGGTAGCTCCGCGACTTCTCGTAGTCTGTACGGAAAGTCTCTGGTACACTCGCCGGCATGTCAAGGTCCGGCCGCCCCCGAGTGCACACCCATCTGAGTCGCGAGAGCATCGCGCGCGCCGGACTCGAGATCGTCGACCGGCGCAGCCTGGACGCGCTGAGCCTCCGGGCGGTCGCGGAGGCGCTCGGCGTCGGGACGATGACGCTCTACGCGCACACCCCCGACCGCGAGACGCTGGAGCGCGACATCGTCGGCCTCCTGCTGGACGAGGTGGATGTACACGAGATCCCCGGCGAGGCGTGGGACGACAGCCTGCGCCGCGTCGCCCGATCGCTGCGCGAGATGACACTGCGGCATCCTCGGGCCTTCATCCTGGTCGCCGACGCGCCCGTGTTCGAGTCTCCGGTGCTGGAGTACGCCGCGCGCATCCGTGCCCTGCACGCGCGGCAGGCGATCAGCCAGGAGCGGTTCGTCGCCATGTGGAGCGTCTGCGACGCCTTCCTCACCGGCTTCATGGTGATGCTCGCCCAGGCCGCCGTCCGCGTCGACGAGGCGGCCTTGGCCCGATCCGCGCCATCGTCTGACTTCGGCGAAGTCGGCGAGCTCGCCAAGGCACTCAGCGATGTACTCTCGGAGGATGCGTTCCTCCGGGACCTCGAAGTTGTCATCGCCGGCCTGCACGCCACCAGACTCGCCGGCACATGACGACCCGGCTCAGCGCCCGTAGCCGGAAGCGTACCGGGCGCAGAGGTCCACGGAGGTCTGCTTGAAGCGGCGCCAGTTGGCGTGGTAGGCGTCTGCGACCTCGCGTTCGAGGAGGCGCGCCGGGACGGGCGTGGATCACTGCGCTGTCCTCCACGGCGCAGCAGTCGCCGGGCGCGATAGTGCCGTAGTCGCCGCGCGGGCGCCCGGGCCGGTCCAGCAGCGGGCGCCCAAGGTGACGTCGCCGAAGATCTCGGCCGAGGGATGCACCCAGCAGCCGTCTCCCAGCTGCGGGGTCTTGCCCTCGAAACTCGCGACGGTCACGTCACGCGCCGGTCACACGTCGCGCCGGTCACGTCAGCTGAGACCCTCGGCCAGCTCCGCCTGCTGGGCGAGGCCGCCGAGGAGCACCGCGCGCATCGTGTCGAGCGCCAGGATGACGCGGTCGTCGGCGAGCGAGTAGCGCACGCTGACGCCGTCGCGCACGTTGGTCACGAGGCGTTGCTCGCGCAGCATCTTGAGGTGCCGCGACACCGTCGGCTGCGGCACCTTGAGCGCCTCGGTGAGCTCGGTGACCGTCTTCGGCCCCTCGTGCAGCTCGTACAGGATCAGGATGCGCTTGGGGTCGGCCAGCGCCTGGCAGATGCCGGCGTGCAGCTGGTTCACTTCGCGTTCGAGGCGTTCTTCCATGATGCTGCTCCTCGCCCTGATGCGGATATGCGGGCGGTCGATGGTGCCTTGATTGTCCGGCTCCGGAAGGCCTCGCGTCAATCAGAGTGCCTGGCCGTGCTTCTCGCGTGTCGGCCGTCACGCGCAATCCAGACAGATCCGGTTTGGGTTGACTCTTCCATTCGGATAGGCGTATATAAGCAAGTATGCAAATTCACAAGCTTGCACAGACTCCCCTCACGAGCCCCAGCACCGAGGAGCTCAAGCCCCTGTTCCGCATGCATGCAGAGCTCTGCAAGGCCATGGCCAACGAGCACCGGCAGGCGATCCTGCACACCATCTGCAACGACGAGAAGTGCGTGGGCGACCTCGCCGCGGAGATCGGGATCTCCGTGCACAACGTGTCGCAGCACCTGCGGGTGCTCAAGGAGCAGCGGCTGGTGGCCTCCCGCAAGGAGGGGCAGACCGTGTACTACCGCGTGACCAACCAGAAGTTCATGGAGGCATGCGCCCTCATGCGCCAGGCGCTGATCGAGCAGCACCAGGAGCGAGGCGAGTCCCTTCAGGCGGCCGAGTTGTTCGACGCCCGGCAGCGCACCGCGCCGACGGTGACGTCGGAATAGTCCAAGACCAGCGAGACCGGGGAGAAGCGACCTCACGAACGGCATGACGGCGGAGACGAGTCTCTCCGCTTGAGAAAGCAAACACAAGCACAAAGCCCGTCAAGGAGCAGAAGGAGACCACCATGTCAGAGGACCTCAGCACCATCCAGGCCGAGAAGATCGTCGACGCCCGCGGCACCAGCTGCCCCGGCCCCATCCTCGCCGCCAAGAAGGGCATCCCCAGCGTCTCCGTCGGCGGCATCATGGAAGTCCAGGCCACCGACAGCGGCACCACCAAAGACCTCCCCGCGTGGTGCAAGAAGATGGGCCACGACTATATGGGCGTCGTCGAGGAGCCCGGCTTCATGCGCCTCTTCGTCAAGAAGATGAAGTGACATGATCGACGTCGAGGCACCCGAGGACCAGGGCTACGACCCGCGCATCCTGGTCTTCAGCACCAACAACATCTCCGACCCGGGCATCGACCTGGCGGGCAGCTCGCACATGCACTACTCACCGCACGTCATGGTCATCAACCTGCCGTGCACCAGCGCGATCAAGCCGAGCTGGATCCTGTACGCGATGCAGCAGGGCTTTGACGGCGTGTTCATCGCCGCCGACGGTGAGGAATGCGCGTACCTGCCGGACTGCGCCGAGCGCACGGCCGGCATCATGACGACGGCACAGGAACTGCTGAAGGATCACGGCCTCGAGCCGCAGCGTGTGCGGATGGCCGCGGTCTGCTCCGTCTGCGCGGAGCCGTTCACCAACTACATGCACGAGTACGCCGCGGCGCTCCGCGGCCTCGGCCCGGCGAAGCAGGTGGCCGCATGACCGCCGAGGCCATCGTGAACCGCAAGCACTACGACGCGCTGGTCGTCGGCGCCGGCATCGGCGGGATGGAGTCGGCGCTCAAGCTCGGCGACATGGGCTACAAGGTCCTCGTGGTCGAGAAGGAGCCGAGCGTCGGCGGCAAGATGATCCTGCTCAGCAAGGTCTTCCCCACGCTCGACTGCGCCAGCTGCATCAGCACGCCCAAGATGGGCGCCACCATCCACCACCCCAACGTCGACGTGATGACCTACGCCGAGGTCGAGTCGATCCGCGGCAACGGCGGCGACGGTAACGGCCACGGCCCTGCAGGCTACTTCGCCAAGGTGAAGCAAAAGGCCAAGTACGTCGACGAGGCCGCCTGCACCGGCTGCCGCCAGTGCGAGATGGCCTGCAACGTCGCCGTGCCGGACGAGTACAACGCCGACATGGTCTCGCGGAGGGCGGCGTTCATCGCCTTCCCGCAGGCGGTGCCGAAGAAGGCCGTCATCACGCGCGAAGGTCAGTCGCCATGCTCCTTTGAATGCCCCGCGGGTATCAAAGCGCACGGCTACGTGGCCCGCGTGCGCAGCGGCGAGATCGACCAGGCGTTCGACCTGGTCCTGGAGACGACGCCACTTGTGGGCTCCCTCGGGCGCGCGTGCTACGCGCCGTGCGAGGGCGAGTGCACGCGCGGCGAGCTCGAGGGGCCGCTGCCGATCCGCCGTCTGAAGCGCTTCATCGCCGACGAGCGGTACGGCAAGGTCAAGGCCGCCGCACAGGGCGTCGGCGAAGCCCCCACGATCGAGAAGCCCGAGCCGAACGGCAAGAAGGTCGCCGTCGTGGGCTCTGGCCCGGCCGGCCTCACCGCCGCCTGGCACCTCGCGCGCAAGGGCTACGGAGTCAGGATCTACGAGCAGGCCGAGCGCGCCGGGGGGTTCCTGGCGCTCGGCATCCCCGCCTACCGCCTGCCGAATGAGGTCGTCGACGACGACGTCGGCAACGTCACCGCCATCGGCGTCGAGATCGAGACCGGGGTCCGCGTCGAGGACCCGACCAAGCTCAAGGACGACGGGTTCGACGCCGTCCTGGTGGCGACCGGTACGCACCGCGCCGGTCAGCTCCGCGTGCCCGGCGAGGACAAGGACGGCGTGATGAGCGCCCTGACCTTCCTCGCCGACGTCAAGCTCGGCAGGAACGCCGACCTCAGCGGCCGCAAGGTCCTCGTGGTCGGCGGCGGCAACGTGGCCATCGACGCGGCGCGCACGGCGCGCCGGCTCGGTGCGCTCGAGGTCCATCAGGCCAGCCTGGAGTGCTGTGAGGACATGCCCGCCCACGACTTCGAGGTCGAGGAGGCCAAGGCTGAGGGCATCGTCCTGCACGACGGCATGGGCGTCCACGAGCTGCTTGGTAGCCAGGCGGTCGAGAAGGCCGTCCTCAAGGTCTGTACCTGCGTGTTCAACCCGGACGGCCAGTTCGCGCCGGAGTACGACGAGAGCAAGAAGGACACCGTCGACTGTGACGTCGTCATCGTCGCCGCCGGCATGGCCGCCGACACCGAGGCGTTCGGTCTGGAGACCAACCCGAACCGGACGCTCAAGGCCGACGCCGGCACCTGCCAGACGGCGGTGCCCCACATCTTCGCCGCCGGCGACGTGGTTACCGGCCCGACGATGATCACCACCGCGGTCGGCCAGGGCCGCCGGGCGGCATTCATGATCGACCGCCATCTGCAGGGCGAGGCCCTGGACCCGGCGGAGTTCGATGAACCGCTCGCCGTGGCCGACAAGAAGAGCGTGCTCGCGCGCCAGGACGTCTACGACCGGCGCGAGCCGCTCGAGTCGCACGCCGCGATGCTGGCCGCCCCCGCCGACTTCAGCGAGACCGAGGGTCCGCTGACCGAGGCGGAGGCCGCTCACGGCGCCGCTCGCTGCCTCGACTGCGGCGTGTGCTCCGAGTGCCACGCCTGCGTCGACATCTGCCCGGCCGACTGCATCGACTTCTCGATGCGTGAGGAGGAGGTGGAGGTGGAGGTCGACTCCGTCGTCCTCGCCACCGGCTTCAAGCTCTTCACGGCCGACGCCAAGCCCGAGTACGGGTTCGGCCGCTACGCCAACGTCATCACCGGCATGCAGATGGACCGCCTGCTGGCTCCCACGCGCCCGTTCAACGGCGTGCTGCGGCCCAGCGACGGCAAGGTGCCGGACAGCATCGGCTTCATCATGTGCACCGGCTCTCGAGACGCCCAGGTGGGCAACCCGCTCTGCTCGCGCATCTGCTGCATGTACTCCATCAAGCACAACCAGCTGATCATGGGCGCCCTGCCGCTCGCCGACGTCAGCGTCCACTACATGGACGTGCGCGCAGTGGGCAAGGGCTACGACGAGTTCTACCAGCAGGCCAAGGACATGGGCGCCATGTTCGTCAAGGGTCGCGTCGCCAAGATCACGGAGAAGGAGAACGGCAACCTCGTCGTCCGCTACGAGGACGTGGAGGGTGACGGCGGCATCGTGGAGACCGAGTACGACATGGTCGTCCTCGCCGTCGGCGTGCAGCCCAACACGGAGGTCGCCGGGCTGTTCGAGGACCGCGTCCTGGGCCTCGACGAGTACGCCTACGTCGGCGAGGCCGACGACGACATGGACCCCGGCCGGACCAACCTGCCGGGCGTGTTCGTCGCCGGCTCGGCCTCGGGCGTCAAGGACATCCCCGACTCGATCCTCCACGCCGGCGCCGCGGTCGCCCAGGCCGCCGCGCACATCGAGAAGGCGCGGAGCGTGAACGGAGCGGTCTCCGAGGCTGCGAAGGTGGAGGTGACCGCATGAGCGCCAAGAAGATCGGCGTCTACGTCTGCCAGTGCGGCGGCAACATCGGCGACTACGTCGACGTGAACGAAGTCGTCTCCGAGGTCGAGAAGGAAGAGGGCGTCACCGTCGCCAAGACGGCGATGTTCACCTGCTCCGACGCGACCCAGACCGAGATCATCGAGGACGCGCAGGCGCAGGGCCTGGACGGGCTCGTCATCGCCTCCTGCTCGCCAAAGCTGCACACCTACACATTCCGGGACGTTGCCAAGCGCGCGGGCATGAACCCGTTCCAGTACACACAGGTGAACGTGCGCGAGCAGTGCTCGTGGACGCACACCGACGACCACGAGGGCGCGACGGAGAAGGCGGTGCGGCTCGTCCGCGCCGGCATCAAACGGACGCGCCTCACCGACCCGCTCGAGCCCATCGTCGTCGAGACGACGCCGGCGAGCCTCGTGGTGGGCGGCGGAGTCGCAGGCCTGCGCGCCGCCCTCGGCCTCGCGGAGGTCGGCCTCCACGTGTTCCTCGTTGAGAAGGAGGCCAGGCTCGGCGGCTGGGTCGCCGGGTTCCGCCAGATGTACCCGCACGGCCGCAACGGTCGCGAGCTGATCACCAGGCTCGAGGAGAAGGTGCGCTCGCACCCGGCGATCACCGTGTTCACGAGCGCGGAGCTGGTCGGCAAGAGCGGCAGCTTCGGCAACTACCAGGCGACCATCGGCGTGCACAACGGCGACCAGCTGGAGCAGATCCAGGTGGACGTCGGCTCCATCGTCATCGCGACCGGCTTCGACACCTACAAGCCGGACGAGGGCGAGCTGGGCTTCGGCATCCCCGGCGTGATCACGATCGCCGACTTCAAGAAGCTCCTGGACGAGACCGACGGGCCGCTCGTGTACAACGGCAAGCCCGTCCGGACGGTGGCCTACATCTACTGCGTGGGCAGCCGCCAGCCGGAGTACGTGGAGGGCGCGAACACGCAGTGCTCGCGCTACTGCTGCACGGCCGCCGTGCACGCCGCGACCCTGGTGGCGGACCGGCCGGCGCGGGTGCACCAGTACCACTTCTACCGCGACATGCGGACGTACGGGAAGTACGAGCTCCTGTACGCCGAGGCACTGGAGAAGGGCTCGGCGTTCGTCAAGTACCCGGACGACGAGCCGCCGGCGGTGGAGAAGGACACGAAGTCCGGCGGCGTCACGGTGACGTCCAGGGACCTCCTGTCCGAGGGTGAGGAGGTCGCCCTCACCGCCGACCTGGTGGTCCTCGTCACCGGCATGGTGCCGCGCGAGAACGAGGGCCTCACCAAGGCGCTCAAGCTGCCCGTCGGCCAGACGGGGTTCTACAACGAGATCCACCCCAAGCTCCGGCCGGTCGAGACGGTCGTGGACGGCGCCTACATCTGCGGCGCCTGCCAGAGCCCCAAGACCTCATCGGAATCCGTCGCCTCCGGGCTCGCCGCCGTGTCACAGAGTGCGGCGATCCTCAAGCGTGGCTTCGCCGAGCTCGACCCTCTGGTCGCGGCTGTCGACACCGACGCCTGCACCTGGTGCGGCGCCTGTGAGTTCACCTGCCCCTACGACGCGATCACCAAGGTCGAGGAGAGCGGCAAGGAAGTCGCCGCGATCTCCAAGACCGCCTGCAAGGGCTGCGGAGGCTGCGTCCCCGTCTGCCCGTCCGACGCCATCGACCTGCAGGGCTACACCGACGCGCAGATCCGCGCCATGATCGACGGCATGCTGGAGGTGGTGTGTTCATGAACGGACAGCCCGAACCGCGCCTCCGCCCCGTGCGCGAGGTCATCCGCGACGAGCAGTCCATGAGAGTCCCCATCCTCAACGCCCTCGGCAACGGTCCACTCACCATCCCACAGATCGCCGAGGCACTGGGCAAACCTGCACGCGAAGTCACCATCTGGGTGATGGGCCTGCGCAAGTACGGCTGGATCGCAGAGATCAAAGAAGTCGACGACGAGGGCTACTTCCCGTATGCGCTCGTCCCGCGAGAGGAGTCCTGATGGACACCACCAAGAAGACGATCATCCTGTTCAGCGGTGACTTCGACCGCGTGATGGCGGCGTTCATCATCGCCAACGGCGCCGCCGCCATGGGCGACGACGTCACCATCTTCGCCACCTTCTGGGGCCTCAATATCTTCCGCAGGGCGGAGAAGGTCCAGACCGCGGCCAAGAAGAGCACCCTGCAGTCCATGTTCGGCAAGATGATGCCCAAGGGCACCGGCAAGCTCGGCCTCTCCAAGATGAACTTCGCCGGCATGGGCGCGCCCATGATGAAGAAGGTCATGAAGGACGCAGGCGCCATGTCGCTCGAGGACCTCGTCGACTCCGCCCGTGAGCAGGGCGTCAAGTTCGTCGCCTGCACGCTCAGCATGGACATCCTTGGCTTCAAGGAGGAGGAGATGATCGACGGCCTCGAGTACGCCGGCGTCGCCGCCTACCTCGGCGAGGCCGACGAGGCCAACGTCAACCTGTTCATCTAGGCGGAGGACGATGGCTCACCAGATCAATCCGGGGCTCGCCGACGAGCTCCACGCGTACGGCGCCAGCGACGCCGACAAGTGCTTCAACTGCGGCACCTGCACGGCCGTGTGTGTGCACTCCGAGGCACCCCACATCCTGCCGCGCCGCCCCATGCACGCGTTCCAGCTGGGGCTCGAGGACAAGCTCAAGGGCAGCCTCGAGCCGTGGATGTGCTACTACTGCGGCGAGTGCTCCGAGCAGTGCCCCAAGGAGGCCGAGCCGGGCGAGACCATGATGAGCATGCGCCGCTGGCTCACGTCCAAGTACGACTTCAGCGGCCTCAGCGGGTTGTTCTACCGGTCGCCCGCATGGGAAATCATCGCGATCGTCATCGCGGCGATCCTCACCGCCGTCGGCTTCGTCGCCTTCGCCATGTGGAACGGCGGCAGCTTCAGCGTCTACGCGGGCGAGGACGCCTGGCTGCCGGCGCACTACGTGCACCGCTTCGATTGGGCGATGGCGATCGTCCTCGTGCTCTTGCTGGGCGTGAACGTGCTGCGCATGTGGCGTTTCGTGATGAAGGGGTCCGGCGCGGGCATCGGCTCGTACCTCGCGGCGCTGCCGCAACTGCCGTACCACTTCTTCACGCAGGCCAAATACCGCCAGTGCGAGCGCAAACGTCCGTGGGCCATCCACCTGGCGCTGATGCTCAGCTACGTGACGATGCTCATCCTGATCATGTTCTTCCTGTATCAGATGCAGTCCGGGCCGAGCATCGACTGGCGCGTGCACGCGTTCGGCTACCTGGCCTCGATCGGCCTCATCGTGGCGGTGATCCTCAACCTGCGCGGCCGCGCCAAGAAGATCCTGCCGCAGCATCAACACTCCCACGAGAGCGACTGGATGTTCCTCTACCTGCTGCTGTGGGTGGCCGTGACCGGGGTAGCGCAGAACCTCCTGCACCGCTCCGGCGCCGAGGAGGCCGCCAATGGCATGTACGTCATCCACCTGATGGGTGTCGTGCCGATGCTCGTGCTCGAGGTGCCGTTCGGCAAGTGGGCACACCTCGCCTACCGGCCGCTGGCCGTCTACCTCGGCAAGGTCAGGCTGCACGCCGAAGAGACCGAGGTGGCCAAGGCGCAGAAGGCCGCACAGGCGGCCTGAACCGGGCGCGGCCGCGCCGGGGTGGGTCCGACCCGGGATCGGTCCGCCCTGCCGGGCGCCACAGCGAGCGGCCCGCGACCGCATGAAGCCTGCGGTCGCGGGCCGCTCCCGCGTACGCCCCTTGGCGGTCAGCGGAAGGAGAGGGCCTGCTCGAGCGGCAGCCGTCTCGAGGCCGTCGGCTGCTCGCCGGCGAGGCCCATCGCCACGAGCGCGACAAGCCTCGCCGGCGGCTCCACGCCCAGGAGGGCTTCCAGCCGCTCCCCAGCGATGATGGGGGCGCAGGTCCAGCACACCGCGTAGCCAAGGGAGTGCGCCGACGTGGTGAGCAACTGCACGGCGGCCCCAGCGCTCTGGAGCTCTGGTCGAACGCACAGCCGCTCATGCTCCTCCTGCGTCATGCCGGCGAGTCCCATCAGTTCCTCGATAGGGGAGTTCGATGGCAGCGCGAGTACAGCGATACAGAGCGGCGCCTTCGCGAACATCAGCGCTTGGGCGCGAGCCAGAGTCCGTTTGTGTTCTTGCAGCGCCAAACCAGGCTTGAGCGCAAGCTCTTCGAAGCGCTCGAGGACCGCCTCCTGCATGGCGCCGATGAGCTCTCGATCCTGGACGGCGGTGAACCGCCAGGCTTGCGTGTTGCAGGTGCTGACGGCGCACATCGCGAGATCGACCATGTGCTCCACGTCTTCGCGCGGGACAGCGTCCTCACGAAAGTGCTGCACCCTGCACGGATCGCGCACAACGGCCTCGAAGCCGTCACGGTCGCTCGGCATGGAACGGGCGGGCATGGTCCCCATCACTGGCCTCCAGTCTGCTGGCGCCGGCCGGGCAAGTCCTCGGACCGTCCACCGCCTCCGGCTGCTCCGATGATCACCGTCGCTCTTGTTAGCATATGCCCAGAATATACCGGTCTCACCCGGCGTCAAGTGCCGGCGCCTCCGCAACCTCGGAGTTGATATCATGGGCATATGCTCACATGACATGAGCGCTGAGGGGAGTCCAACCGCGGCATGGAGCCGCGGGCGCGATCATAGGGAGGATCTCGTGGGACGGATGGACGACGACGTACAGCGCGTGCTGGCGCAGACCAAGGTGGTGCCGGTCGCGACCGCGTCGAAGGACGGTGCGCCCAACGTGGTGCCGATGACGTTCGTGAAGACTCTGGACGACACGGCGGTGCTGGTCGTCGACAACTTCATGGACAAGGGCGCGCGGAACCTCGATGAGAACCCGCGCATCGCGGTCTGCGTGTGGGACCTCGAGACCAAGCGCGCATACCAGATCAAGGGCACGGCAGAGGTCCAGCGCTCGGGGCAGGTGTACGACGACGCTGTCGCCTGGGTGCACGAGACCAAGCCGGACACCGACTCGCAGGCCGCCGTCATACTGCGGGTGAGCAACGTGTACGTGTGCCACTCAGGCCCGGATCGCGGCAGGGACGTCGTCCTGCCGTAGAGGACAGGCCGCAGCATGACTCAGCGGAACTCGGACTCCGTCACGACCTCGCTCTTGATGATGCCGACGAGACGCTGCAGCGCGCCGAAGACGTTCTCGCGGACGTCCCCGGCGACGACGACCTTCATGATGTCGTCGCCCACCTTGAGGTCGCCCTCGTTGACCCAGCCGTCCACGGCGACGACCCCAGGCCAGTCCAGAGCCTCCGCGAGCGCCTGCGCGAACCTTGGCCGGTCGACCGCCAGGCGCATCCCGTGCACCGGGTCGCCCGCCCGTGACGACCCGCGGACGACGCCCTGGTGGGCGAGGACCATACCGATGCCGGCCGCCCCGGGCCCGGCCTTGATGCGCTCGATGCGCTCGTTGATGTCGAACTCGCTCATAGCTCCCTCGTGGGTCGGCTGCTTCGAGTGAATAGTATGCTGGACGGCGGCGCGATGCAGGAGGAAGCATGGAGAAACTGACGCTGACGCCGGTCGGCATCATCCACAGCGACCACGCGGAACCGGGGCGCACCCCCATCCAGTCGGTGTGCGCGCAGGGCAGCGCGGGGATCGTCGAGGTATTCCCCGAGTTCGAGGAGGGGCTCGACGACATCGAGGGCTTCTCTCACCTGCACCTCATCTACTGGCTGCACCGCGCCGGCGAAGCGACCAATGCTCTCTCCGGCAAGCGCTCCCTCAGGGTCGTGCCGTTCCTCGACGACGTGCCGCACGGCATCTTCGCGACACGCTCTCCGATCCGCCCCAACCCGATCGGCCTCAGCGTCGTGAGGCTCGTCGAGCGGCGCGGCCGCGAGCTCGCGGTGGAGGACGTGGACGTGCTCGACGGCACACCGCTCCTGGACATCAAGCCGTACGTCGAGGGCTTCGACCTTCGTGTGGGCACGCGCGGCGGCTGGACGGAGCAGGTGAGCAGCGACGAGTTCGTGCGCCGCGGCGAGCGCCGCCCGAAGCCGTAGCCGGTCGCGGCGCAGCCCCTCAGCCGGCGGAGACGGAATCCCCGTCCGCCGGCTCGGCGCCCTCGGGCTCGTTGCCCGCAGTCGGGAACAGCCTGTCGTGGTAGTAGCCGTCGGCGAGGTAGACCGCCGCCAGCGGGTTGTGTCCGAGTACCCTGTCCTTGGCCGCGAGCACGGTGACGGGCGCCACGGAGTGCTTGAAGAACAGGCTGTCGTGGCCGACGCAGAGTCCCAGAACCACATTGAGTTCCGTCCTCGCCCGGGCCAGCATCTGGGCCTGCCCGATCGGGTTGCACATGCTCTCGAACTCCCCCGGCGAGAGCTTGTCGCCTTCGTCGAGACCAAGGAGCTCTTTGGGCAGCGCTCCGGCCTTGCAGGCCACTGTCTCGGCCTCGAGACCGTTGGCCTCGAACACGCGCTTCACCACCCCCGCCTCGTCCTGCAGCCCGATGCAGTGCGCAATCCCGAGCCGTGAGAATCCGCAGCGGCGCGCGAAGTCCATGATCTCCTCAAGACGGGTGAGCCGGCAGTAGCCGCCGGCCTCGACGCACGCGGCCTGATGTGCGAGCTCACCGTCGGTCGAGTGTTCGTAGAGCTGGGCGAGCGCCGGCTTGTCGATGTCGCGCGTGGGGCAGTTCCTGGGGAACGGGCCGGTCTCGCTCTCGCAGCACATCGCGGTCGCGCAGTCAGCACAGGTGTACATGTCGCTCCCTTCGCTGGGCCGGCGGACGGCACGCAGACCCGATCCGTTGCCGCATGCTTCTCACGCACATCATCCTACGCCGTCCCCTCTTTTCGATCGGGGCACTGCTTGCAATCGTCGCCGCCGGGGATAATATGAGCATATGCCCATAACAACCACCTCGCGACGAGCAGTCGCCGCGTTCGAAGGGAGGCAGTCATGCCAGGGTTGGACGAAACAGGACCGATGGGGAACGGCCCCATGACCGGCGGGCGCCGCGGACGGTGCGTCGGTGTCGCCGACGCTCCTCCCGGGAGCCGCGGAATGGGCTACGGCCGCGCGCTGTGCGACGGCCGCGGAATGGGCTTCGGCCGCGGCGGGCGCGGCTACCGCAACCAGTACTACGCGACCGGGTTCACAGGCTGGCAGCGCACCCGGATGGACGCCGCTGCCGACGTGTCCCAGGCGCCCCGGGACGACCGCATGGAGCGGCTTGAGCAGCGGCTCGACGAGGCGGTCGCCCGGCTGGCACGGCTCGAAGGGACTGAGTGATCATGACCGCTCGTGGCGCCGGTAATGGGACCCCTGGCGGGCGGCGCTCCCAAGCCCGGAGCGAAGCCGCAGGCAGGGGAAGCGGCTTCGGTCACGGAGGTGGAGCGCACGGTGGTGGCGGCATGGGCCGCGGCGGAGCCAGGCTCCGCCGACGTGACGGCAGCGGCCGGCTGGGCGCCGCCGCGACCGGGGACGCCGGTGTGGGCGCGAATGTGACGGCCGTCTCGTCGCCCGCGCGGACGGCGGCCCCGGTCGCGGCGCCCACCCAGCCGGCTCAGATCGCCGGCGCTGACGCCCTCGCCGTTGCCCGTCTCACGGATGCAAACGCCTGCATCGGCTGCGGCATCTGCGGTGAAGTCTGCCCGAGCTCGGCCATCGAGCTCGACGATCTGCCGGAGATCCACGAAGATCTGTGTACCGGTTGCGGTGAGTGCGTCGAGGCGTGCCCTCGCGGCGCGCTGACGCTGGTGGCGGCATGACCGTGCGCGTCGCCATCGCCAGCGGCAAGGGGGGGACCGGCAAGACCACTCTCTCCGTCAACCTGGCGGCGCTGCTCGCCGACCAGGGCCACAAGGTCCGGCTCCTGGACGCGGACGTCGAGGAGCCAGACTGCCACCTCTTCCTGCAGCCGAAGGACGAGAGCAGTTCCCCGGTGGACGTGCTCGTGCCCGTGGTGGACGACGAGCGCTGCACCGGGTGCCGCGCCTGCGCGGACGTCTGTGCGTTCAGCGCCATCACCGTCATCGGCTCGTCCGTGCTCGTGTTCCCCGAGCTCTGCCACTCCTGCGGCGCGTGCACCATGTTCTGCCCGGAGTCCGCGATCCGTGAAGAGGGGCGGGTCACAGGCGAGATCCGCCGCGGCACGGTCTCCCGGTCGGCTGGCGGACACTTCGAGCTCGTCACCGGCGTCCTCTCCGTCGGCGAGGCCAAGCCGGTCCCCGTGATTAAGGCCGTCAAGGCGGCGGCGGACGACTCAGCAGCCGACGCGGTGCTCATCGACGCGCCGCCCGGAACGTCGTGCCCCGTCATCGAGTCGGTGCGGGGCAGCGACCTGGTGGTGCTCGTCACGGAGCCGACACCGTTCGGCCTCAACGACCTTCGGCTGGCGGTGGAGATGGTGCGCGCCCTCGGGCTGCGCGCGGTCGTCGCCGTCAACCGAGTCGGCCTGGGCGACGACCGGGTGCGGCGGTACTGCGCGGACGAGGGCCTGGAGATCGTACTGGAGTTGCCGGACGACCGCCGGGTGGCCGAGGCGTATTCACGTGGCGAGTTGCTCATCGACGCTCTTCCGGAACTGCGCGAGGAGCTGCAGCGAGCGTGGGACCGCATCACCGCCGCGACGGTCGCCGAGGCGGTGATGTCGTGATGGAGCCGCGCGAGCTGGTCGTCATCAGCGGCAAGGGCGGCACCGGCAAGACGAGCGTGGTGGCGGCGTTCGCCGCACTCGCAGGCGGAGCAGTGCTCGCCGACTGCGACGTGGACGCGGCCGACCTCCACCTCGTGCTCCAGCCCGGATTGGGCGAGCTGCACGAGTTCAGCGGCCGCTCCACCGCGGTGGTCGACGCGGACGCCTGCACCGCGTGCGGCCGATGCGAGAAGGTCTGCCGCTTCGACGCGATCTCGCAGGCCCCCGGAGGCGAGTACGCAGTGGACGCCATCGCCTGCGAGAGCTGCGAGTTGTGCATGAGGGTCTGTCCGGCGGACGCGGTGCGCATGAAGCCGGTCGTCAACGGCGCCTGGATGGTGTCGCCGACCCCCTTCGGACCGCTCGTCCACGCTCGCCTCGGCGTGGCGGAGGACAACTCGGGCAAACTGGTCACACTCGTCCGCAGTCAAGCCAAGGCGGCGGCGGAGAGAGAGGGTCTCCCGCTTGTCATCGTCGACGGCTCTCCGGGCATCGGCTGTCCGGTGATCGCGTCGCTCGCCGGTGCACACCTGGTACTGGCCGTCACCGAACCGACCGTATCGGGACGGTACGACCTCGGCAGGGTGCTGCAGGTCGTGCGGCAGTTCGGGCTGCCGTTCGCGGTGGTCGTGAACAAGGCGGACCTCAACCCGGAGCTTGCCGACGTCATCGCCGGCGAGGCACGGGGCGCGGGTGCGCTGTTTACCCACACCGTGGAATACGACCCCTCGGTGACGAGGGCACAGGTGGCCGGCGTGGATGTCGTCACCTACGGCGGCCGCGCGGCGGCCGCGATCGAGACGATCTGGAACGAGGTCGCACGCGCCCTCGCTGCCGAGCAGAAAGGAGACGTCAGCCATGCCTGATGGGAAGGGGAGCGAAGAGACCGGAGGTCACGCCGACCACGCGTGCGGTCGGACCGTCATCGTCTCCGCGCCGGCCGCGGAGGAGGTCGGCACACCGTGACGGCGACGTCGGACATCCGTTCGCTCGTGTACGGTCCGGTACCTTCGCGGCGGCTTGGCCGCTCACTCGGCGTCGACCTCGTGCCCTTCAAGACCTGCACGTACGACTGCGTGTACTGTCAGCTGGGACCCACGACGCACAAGACGGCGACGCGCGAGCGATTGGTCGAGCCCAGGCGCGTGCTCGACCAGGTGCGCGGGCGCCTCGACTCACGGCCGGACGTGATCGCCCTCGCGGGCTCCGGCGAGCCGACACTCTACGCCGGGCTCGGCGACGTGGTCGACGGCATCAAGGCGATGGCCGACATCCCGCTGGTCGTCATCACCAACGGTTCCCTGCTCGGACGGCCGGACGTGCAGCGCGACCTGGCCGCCGCAGACATCGTGCTGCCCTCTCTGGACGCTGTCGACGACGCCTCGTACCGGGCGATCAACCGGCCACGGGCAGACCTCCGCTTCGAAGAGCTCCTCGACGGCATGGCCGCCTTCCGCGCGTCGTTCTCCGGCAAGATCTGGTTGGAGATCATGCTTCTGGACGGCGTCACGGGGACCGGCCCCATGGTGGAGAAGCTGGCCAGACATGCCGACCGCATCGCCCCCGACCGTATCCAGTTGAACACGGTGGTGCGGCCGCCGGCAGAGCAAGACGCGAGGCCGGTGTCGCCCGAGATGCTCGCGCACTTCACGACCGCGTTCAGGCCACGGGCGGAGGTGATCGCCGGAGGGCCCGAGCTCAATCCTGACCAAGAGGCTACGGCCGCCGAAGTGCTCACCCTCATCTCGCGGCGGCCGTGCAGGGTGGCGGACGTGGCCGCAGGGATGGGGATCCACCAGAACACGGCGCTCAAGGCGCTCACCGCGCTCGTCGAGCGCAACGAGGCGCAGCGTCGCGACCACAGCGGCGGCGTGTTCTACGCCGCCGCGGACCGCGTTCTACCTGATGTGGAGGAGCCATGAAAGTAGCCATCAGCACCCAGAGCAACGACATCGATTCCCTGGTGGATCCCCGCTTCGGCCGGGCCGCCTGGTTCGTCATCGTGGACTCGGAGTCGAGCGAGTGGACCACTGTCGACAACCGTCCCAACGCGGACGCGAGCGGCGGCGCCGGCGTCCAGGCCGGCTCTGTGGTGGTCGACCAGGGCGTCGGGGCCGTGATCACCGGCAACCTCGGCCCCAACGCACACAAGGTACTTGCCGCCGCAGGCATCGAGATCTACCAGGCCGGTAACGGCACCACCGCCCGTGAGGCGCTCAGGAGGCTCAACACGCAGGGTCTGACGGCCGTGGAGGCGCCCACCGTGGCCGGCCACTGGTCGTGACGGAAGGCCACTGTCACCGGCGGTCCTGCCACAAGCAGTCGGAGGAGTGAGAGGCATGAAGACCATGGGAGTGGAGTCACGCCGCTACCGGCGGCGAGGCTCCGGGGGCTGTGACGGGAAAGGCGCAGGCTCGGGACGACGCCGTGGAGCGGGGCGCGGCGCCGGGTCCTCCAACCACGACACGAGCCTTGCGACGCGCACGGCGATGCGCGCCGTGATCGCCGCCGGCACCTACATCGCGCAGGACGTGCGCGACCGCGACGGGCTCGCGCGGCCGATGCTGCGCAGGGCCGCGCTCCGCATGGCGGTCAGCCGGCAGGCGGCGATGCGCCGCCTCGGCACGGCGTACCTTCGCGCCGACCCGCCGGCCCCCGAAGAGCTGCCGGCCGGCGCCCCACAGAGGTCGCTGGCGTCCGTTCAAGAGAGAGATGCCCAGGTGATCGACGTCGACCCCGCGACGGTGGTAGAGGTCGACGACGCCGACGGCCGGGAGAGAGTTTGATGGCCGCCCCGTGCCCGGTTATCCTGAGCATATGCTAGAAATTCCAGAGGACGAGCATGCCACGACCGCCGATTGAGCGAACCGTCTCGAGCTTGCCGCGCGTCACGCTCTTCAAGCCTGCCGGCGTGCCGGCGCGCGATCTGGAGCAGCTGCAGCTCGGGGTCGACGAGCTCGAAGCCATCCGACTGGTCGACCTCGAGGGTCTGAGCCACGAACAGGCCGCCGAGGTCATGGGCGTCTCGCGCCAGACCGTCGGGCGCGTGCTCGAGCGCGGCCGCGCCCGCGTGGCAGAGGCTCTCGTGGGCGGCAAGGCCATCCTCATCGGCGGGGGCCAGTACCGCGTGGAGCCGCGCCGCCTGCGCTGCTTCGTCTGCCAAGCCCGTTGGACGGATGCCGGAGAAGCGGCGCCGACTGCCTGCCCTGAATGCGGTGCCACTGACGTCAGCATCTGCTGGGGCCCCGGCGACCGCTGCGGGCAGGGCCGTGGACGCGCCCAGGAAGGCCAAGGTCCCGGTCCCCGGGGCGGAGGCGGCCAAGGACGCGGCGGCGGTCAGGGTCCGGGAGGCGGCCAGGGCCGTGGCGGCGGCAAAGGCCAGTCCGGCCAAGGGGCCGGACGTGGTCGCGGACGCGGCGGCGGCCGCGGCGCCCAAGCCTGAACTCGATCATCATCACGAATGGAGTGAGCATGAGTGACCAGACCAAGAGCATCCGCATCGCCATCCCTTCGGAACTCCCGGGCGGCCTCGAGGCGCGCCGCTCCGGCCACTTCGGCCGCTGCGAGTGCTTCACGCTCGTCGATCTCGAGGACGGCGCCGTGGGCCAGGTCAGCGTGCTCACCAATGCGCCGCACACCGAGGGCGGGTGCATGGCTCCCGTCATGGCGCTCGCCGAGCACATGGTCGACGCCATCGTCGTCGACGGCATCGGCGGCAGGCCGCTCATGGGGTTCAACCAGGTCGGCATCGCGGTGCACGCCGGGGTGGGCGCGAACGTGCAGACCACGGTCCAGGCGTACCTCCAGGGCGGTCTGCCAGTCGTCGGGCTCGAAGGCGCCTGCCAGCACTGATCCACCCGCCCTGAGAGCCGCTGAGTCGGGCCGGTAGACGGCCCGGGCTCCCGGCTCCGTCGCGTCAGCGCTTGGCCGCCACCAACTCCAGGTGATACTTCAGCCCGTCGCCGGGCTCGTGCGCTTCGAGCACCTCGAGACCCATCCCGGCGACGATCTCGCGAACCGCGGCGAGCCCGAGCACGTGGCCCGGTGGCGGCCCGAGGGGCCGCTCGGTATCGCCCCAGTCGACGACCACGAACAGGCCGCCGGGACGCAGGACTCGCACGACCTCCTCGAGCGCCTCCGGCTGGTCGTGGAGGTGGTGCAGCACGTCGACCATCACGACCCGATCCGCCTCGCCGTCGTCAAGCGGTACGACGTTGTCGGTCGTCTCGCAGATGCAGACACGGTCCGCGAGCTCACCCGTGAGCTTGCGCCGGAGCAACTCGGCGAGCCGGGGCAGCGCCTCCACGGCGAAGACCTTGCCGCGCGGGACGGCCGCGGCCACAGGGATGGTGTAGGCGCCGGTCCCGGCGCCGTAGTCCACCACGGTCTCGGCGCCGTTCAGCTTGAGCAGCCTGACCACGGCGGCAGGCGGCAGCGCCTCGAGCCTGCTCGGGTCCTCAAGGCGTTCCGCGTGCGTGGGTTCGAACTTGTCGGCCATCTCAGGCGTCAGTGGTCGTGATCTCGAAGGCCGGCGGCTGCTGCATGTGCTTCTTGACCGCGCAGAGGTTCATGGCGTTGATGATGGCCGACTTGTACTTGTCCGGGAAGCCCTCAGGCAGCTTCAGGTCGATGTCGATCCCTGAGATCAGGCCGATGGCGGGATCGAATTGCGTCGACATACTGATGCTCGAGCCCTCCGGATCGATTCCGCGCTGCTGCATGAAGCCGAGCGCATAGATGCCCGCGCAGGTGCCGATGGATGCGAGGAACAGGTCAAACGGCGCCGGCGCGGAGCCGTCACCCCCGCCACGCACCGGCTGGTCGGTCGCGATGGTGTGCTCTCCGTAGTCCGCGTACACACGCCGACCGCCGGGGAAGTAGACCTTCATGTCCATGCCTTGATCCTTTCCCGCCTCCCAGGACGTCGCGCGCCCCGGGTTCTCGTTTCCTGTTCAGAGTAGTTGCCATGTTGCGAAATTTCGAAACTTGGCAATAATGGAACCATGACTGATGACCGACAGCGGTATGCCATCCACGCCGCAGTGTTCGCCGCGCTCGCCAACCCTACGCGACACGAGCTCATGCATCATCTGTGCGACGGCGCCAGGACGCCGAGCGAGCTCGCCGAGCTTCTCGAGGTGAGCCGGCCCAACGTCTCGCAGCACCTCGCCGTCCTGCAGCGAGACGGACTGGTGCGTCGCCACCGCGAGGACGGGCGCGTCCTCTGGGAGGTCGTGAATCCGCGCCTCAAGGAGGCCTGCACCCTCATCGACGAGATCCTCGGTCCCGAGTTCGCCCTGCGTGCGCACGCTCTCGCGCCGGAGGGGTAGCCATCCGTATTCCAACGCAATCAACGGGAGAACCTGCATGATCGCCGTCAACGTCCAAGCCTGCCCCCAGAACCACCCGTGCCCCGCCGTCCACTACTGCCCAGAGGGTGCGATCGTCCAGGACAGCATCTACGATGCTCCACGCATCGACGAGGGCTTGTGCACTGAGTGCGGGGCTTGCACGAGCGTGTGCCGGGTCTTCACGCAGGTCTCCAACAAGGTCCCGGTCGGCTGATGGCTCACTTCGACCTGACATGCAAGGACTGCGGTCATCGCTTCCAGCTCGTGACAGGCGGCGCCATCCGCAAGAAGCAGAAGCGCTGCACGGAATGCGGCTCGGAGAACATCCGTCAGACGCTCTCCAGCTACCTGCAGAACGGCCCGCTCTCCAGCCCCACCTGCGGGGAAGCGCGCCCCACCAGCGGCTACGGCTGAGGCTGCTGACCCGGCGGCGCGGTCGCGCCGCATGTCTCAGACAACAGATGCGCCGGGCCACGAGTCCCGGCGATCCAACGGAAGTGTGCCGGCGCCGCGCAGAGCGCGATAAGCTACCGCCCGACAATGGACGCTCCTCGAGCAGACCTCAGCCTCGACGACTTCATCGTCGAGATGAGCCGCGAGCCGGCGAGCGAGCTCGCTCACTCGCGGCTCATGGACCTCGCCGCGCGGCTCACGCTCTCCGATGAGCTCCTCACGAGCCGGACGCTCTTCGCCAAGGACACCTACGCCCGCAACCTGGTCTGCCGCACACCGTTCTTCGAGCTGCTCCTGCTCTGCTGGCGGCCCGGTCACGAGTCCACGATCCACGACCACGCCGGGGCGCTCAACGCCATCCGGGTCCATTCGGGGGAGCTCACCTCACGCGTCTTTGCCTTCGCTCCCGGAGCCGGCCCCGGCAGTGGTCCGGTCGAGCAGGTGGCGGAGGAGCGGGTCCGGCCGGGAGGCAGCCTGGTGGGTGTGGACAGGAACGGCATCCATCAGCTCGCCAATGCGTCCCCAGGGGACCTCGTCACCGTGCACCTGTATGCCCCCGCACTGACGGAGCTCAACGTCTACTCCTCGCGGTCGGCTGACGTGGAGCGGAGACCGCTCCGATACACCCTGGAGCAGGACCTGGACTGACGGGTCAGTCCGTGGGCCCGGCCAGCAGTCCCTGGCGGGCGAGCGTGCCGAGCAGTACTGACCTCAAGATGTCGAGCGCGTCGATGACGCGCTCGTCTGCCAGTGAATACAGGACGCTCCGCCCTTCGCGCCTGGCGGCCACCAGCTGACGCTCGCGCAGGATCTTGAGGTGCCGGGAGACCGTCGGCTGCGGCACGCGAAGCGCCTCCGCGAGTTGATTGACGTGCAGCGGGCTCTCGCGCAACGCGTAGAGGATGAGGATCCGCTTGGGATCCGACAATCCTTGGCAGATGTTGGCGTGCAGGAGGTCGACCTCCCGCTCCAGTGACTCGTCCATCAGTGCTCCACACGCCGTCCCACAGACTCGCCTGCCGCAATGGTATCGAGGATCGACTGCGGCAGACCCCATTAGCATCCGGGCATAGACAGCCTCAACTCGCCGTACGGAGCGGGGGCCGCGGCGGGCGATGCCCGCCGCGGCCCCCGCCGCGACTCAGGGCTGCTGTCCGTCCTTACTTGACGGTGAGCTTGGCGTAGCCGATCTTCGACTGCTTGTTGCCCGACGCATCCGTCGCGTACACGTAGTACTTGTACACGCCCTTGGCGAACCTGCAGCGGAACTTCGCGGTCTGGTTGACGTTGACGTTCTTCACGCCGGCGCTAATGGTCTTGACGGTCCGGCCTCTGCGGTTCTTGATCTTGATCTTGACGGTCGCGGTGCCCTTGGTGGGGTCGGCGTCGGCGACCTTGTACTTCAGCGTCGCGGTACGGCCCCTGCGCACGGAGACCGACGTCGCGGACGTGACGGGCTTCACGGTATCGGCGACGATCTCGAACTCGACCGTGTGCTGAGCCTCGACGTTGCCGTTGATGTCCTGCGCCCAGTACTTGAGCGTGTGGGCGCCGGCCGCGAGCGGAGTGTCCATGGCCGTCGGGATGTTGACCTGGGCGCTCAGCGGCTGGCCCGCGACGATCTCGAGCCGCACGGCGTGCCCGTCGATCCTGTGGTAGATGTAGGCAATGCCCTCGTTGTCGGTCGCGGTCGCGGTGATCGCGGCGGCGTCCCAATAGCTGGCGACGGCGTTCGTTGTCGTCTCCGGCTTCTGGGAGTCGGTCGTGATGCCGGCGTAGGCGGCGACGGCGCCGACCGCGAGAACGATGGTGATGGCGACCATCGCCAGCACCATCAGATGGGTCTTCCTCACTGTGCATACCTCCCTCTACGGACCGGGGATGGGCTCGCCCCGGACCGAATCATCAGTTCGCTCGCGGGTCAGTCGTCATGCGGGCCGGCGCCCGTTTCGTCATGGCACGAGTCGCACGCCATCTTGCCCTTGGCGCTGGAGTGACAGGCGACCTGACAGGTGGCGATGCTCGGATCGAGCGCGCCCGTGGGTACGTCCGCCTTGTTGAGGAAGTAGGCGTTCAGCAGCGTGGTGGTCTTGAGGACCATGTCGTAGCATGCCTTTGCACAGCGGTCCTTCTGCTCGACGCCTCCGTCGGCCTTGCCGGTCATCATCGTCCACTGCGAGATCGACGAGTGACACAGCTGAGAATGGGCCGTCGAGGTCGGCACGTTCGGCAGCGGCTGCGCGATGCTCGTCGCCGGCGCGATGGGCGTCGGCGTCCAGCCGGCCGCGACGGCCTTATCGATCCCGTTGGTCGGGAGCGGCGTCTCGCCGTAGTACTGCATGATCTCGTCGGTGATCTTGCCGGAGCCGCCGCACAGGGCGATGATCGCCGCGGAGCCGTTGCAGGTGCCGCACAGCGTGCCCCAGCCACCGACGCCGCCGCCGCCGAACTTGAAGACGTTGCGGGGGAGCGTGGCCCACGTGGACGCGTTGGCGGCGTCCTGGGCGAGGAACTCGACGATCGGCCACCAGGTGGCCTCTGCGCAACCGGACGAATAGTAGACCTCATACGCGCGCCGCGCGAGGGTCTCCGGATCCGGCTGCTTGGCGATCTCTGTCGGATACGGCCACGGAGGCATGGTACCCACGGCGCCGGCGTCCGGCGCGGCCTTCGCCAGGCCGATTCCGGCGATGGAAGCGGCCGCCGCGACGGTTCCTGCGCTCACCAGGAACTTGCGCCGCGACATCAGATTGTCGGACATACGCGCGACTCCTTTCGCTGCATCACCCCGCCGGCGGCGAGGCGCTCGACTCCTTGGACGACTGCGAGAGAAGAATGCGAGCGGCTGGTTTGCCCGTCCGGGTCAGGCTTTCAGGGCGCCATGTATGTCACGTCGTCCCACACGAAGTCCGTGCGAGAGGACCTGTGCGCTCCCGTCATGCCTTGCCGGCCGCCCGCCCCGCGTTCCCTACTGCGGGGGGCTCCTTCACATATGCGTCCAAGCGCATGCAGGCTACCACATTCACCCTAAGGTTGTGAACCCATGCACAAAGTCGACGTCGTCGGTCGGCGAGGTAGGTTTTGAGGCTGGCGTCGGGCTACTGCCGGGCTCTCGCCGGAAAGACTGACCTAGAGCTCGAAGGTGACGTACCCGGACGCACACGGCTGGCCGCCGGCGATGTGAGCCCGGCCGTCCGCCGGCTCCCATACCATGCTGGCGGTGGTCACGCTCTGGTCGGGGTCCGGGTCGTCGTCTTCCCAGTGGTCGCAGATGCTGAGCGGCGCGTTCTCGTGGTCACAGAGGACGCGCTTGCCCAGCTCGACCAGGTCCGTCCCGGCCTCAAGGCCATGCAGGAGGAGTCGCTCGGCCCGCTCGCGCCGCAGGCGCGAGCCCTCCGAGCGGGATGCGTCGCCCGCCGTGAGTTCCGGCGACACGTAGTGGTTGGTATGAGAAAAGAGGGCCGTGGCGCCGAATGCCGCCGCCTCCGGCGGGGGCGGCGTCCCGTCCAGGAACGCCCAGCGCTCGCCGCTCGTCTCGACGTCCCACACGCGGCCGCCGCCGTCGCAGAGCAGGTGGTTGGAGCCACGGGCCCGCGGCGCGCTCGCAATGACGTCGCGCGCGTGCTCGAGGTCCGGCTGGCAGAGCACCGTCGCGAGCAGGAAGTTGTTCGGCACACCTACGCGCTCGTCCCGGGAGTACACGGTGTTTGCGGACGAGCTGAAGCCGGCGGCGGTGACGCCGGTGATCGGCAGGTTGTAGGCAGGACCAGCGCTGATGTACGCGGCCGTCGACCAGCGCCCCCGGAGGCGCACGATGCGCACGGCCTGCGCCTCGATCTCCTCCGGGTACCAGTCCTCGTTGTGGCCGCCCACGGCGCGACCGTCCGCGACGAGCGCGAACGAGGTGCAGTGCTCGGGTGGCCAGTTCCGGTCGGCCGCACACGTGAACTCCTCGCTGCAGTTGAGGGCGAAGAGGTGCTCAAAGGACACGTTGGCCGCCTCGGCCATGCCGCGCAACTGTTCCACCGCCTGCGGCGTGTAGTCCTCGGCCGGACGCAGGTAGGCCAAGGCGCGCTCGACGGCCTCGGCGTAGCTGAAGCCGGCGAGCGCCTCGAACCGTGAAGCGTACGCGTCGAGGCCCCACGCAATGACGTCCCGTCCGGCCTCGCCGACCTGCCGCCCCACATCGCGGTGGGATCCGGATGCCTCGATGACCAGCGGCTCGTTCACGCTTCCATCCTACGTCTTCGTACTGATTCGGACCACGGCCTCACGGGAATGCCGAGGCCATGGACGGCGACCGTGACTTCCGCTTCTCTCCGCGCCCGAACCGTGCCGGGGAGATCAGGTGGCGCCCGTGGGGCGAGCCGGCCTTCGAAGAGGCTCGCCGGCTCGGCCGCCCGGTACTCCTCTCGATCTCGGCCGTGTGGTGCCACTGGTGCCACGTGATGGACGAGACGAGCTACTCAGATCCGCGCGTGATCGCCGCGATCAACGAGCACTTCGTCCCGATCCGCGTGGACAACGACCGGCACCCTGACGTGAACCGCCGCTACAACATGGGCGGCTGGCCCACCACCGCGTTCCTCGCCGCGAGCGGCGATGTACTCACCGGAGGCACGTACCTCCCCCCGGAGCAGATGCTGGAAAGCCTGGCCCGCGTCAAAGCGTTCTTCGACGCGAACCAGGCCAAGATCGTGGCCCTCGAGGGAGAGCGGGCGGCCGACGGCGACGGATCTGCGATGGCGCGGCTCACCGGCCGCCCACTGGACCGCGACCAGGCGCTCGTCGCCTTCAAAGGCGACCCGGACGTACCCGGCGATATCCCGGCCGAGGTGGCGCTGCGCATCGTGCGCGGGTTCGACCCGCTACACGGCGGCCTCGGCACCGAGCCCAAGTTCCCGCAGCCGGACGTCTTCGGCTTCATGCTCTCCTACGGACTTCTGCGGGGGGACGGCGAGCCGGGTGACGGCACAGACCGCAGCAGCCCGCTCGCGCGGCCGGACCGCGTGCACGAGGTGGTTCGGACGACCCTGACCGCGATGGCGAGCGGAGGACTCAACGACGAGGTCGAGGGTGGCTTCTTCCGCTATGCCACCCAGCGCGCCTGGACGGTGCCGCACTACGAGAAGATGCTCGAGGACAACGCCCGCCTGGCGTGGCTGTACCTCGAGGCCTCGCTGCTCGCCCCTGGCCACGACCTGGGCGACCCGGCGCTGTACCGGCGCGCCGCCGGAGGGGCGATCGACTACCTGCTGGCGACGCTGTGGCGCGACGACGTGCCGGCGTTCGGGGGCAGCCAGGACGCGGATGAGCACTACTATCTGCTGGACGGGAATGGCCGCTCAGGTCGGCCGGCGCCCTTCGTGGACCCCACCATCTACGTGGACTGGAACGCCCTGGCGGCGCGGGCGCTACTGCGGGCGGCGCCGGTGCTCGGGCGCCCGGAGCTCGGCGACCGCGCTCTGCGGCTGCTCGGCCACCTCAACACCGCGGCGCGCCACGGCGACGCCATGGCGCACTTCATGCTGCCCGGCGGCCACGCCGCAGCAGGCGCTCCGCTGCTCGGAGACCAGGTGGCCGTCGCCGCGGCCTTCCTCGACGTGTACGAGTCCACGGGCGACCGTCGCTGGCTGCGTCGGGCGCGCCGCCTCATGGACTGGGCGTGCGAGCGCCTCTGCGCGCCCGACGGCCGGCTGGTGGACCGGCTGGCACTGCCCGGTAACAGCGCCGGCCTGCTGGCGCAGCCGGTGCCGGCGCTCGACGAGAACGCGGCCGCGGCGGAGGTCCTGCTGCGCCTCGAGGCCTTCACCGGCGAGGCGCGGTTGCGCGAGCGCGCTCTCGAGATCCTCGCCGCCTGGGCGACGCAGTACGAACGCTACGGCGTCGCCGCCGCCGCTTACGGGCAGGCCCTGCTCCGGTACGTCGACCGGCCGGACCACATCGTCATCGTCGGCGGACGCGACGACGCGAAGGCACAACGGCTGCACGGCGCGGCACTCGTCGCGCCGCGCGCTCTCCGTACGGTCCAGTGGCTCGACCCGGCGAATGCGGACGACGCGGCCCGGCTGGCGGAGGCCGCGCTACCCGGCGAGCTCGGCGCCGCGCCGGCCGCCTACGTCTGCCGCGGCCGCACTTGCGCGCTCTTCCGGCCCTGAGTGGGAACCGGCGCTCCGGTGGAATAAGCTCTTGACCTCGCGGCCCAGCCGGCCGTATCCACGACTTCGCAAGTCAGCGCACGGAGGGACGATGATCACGCTCTACCAGACGGAGTGGTGCCCGTACTGCCACCGCGTACGCCAGGTCCTCACCGAGCTCGGCCTCACGTACACCGCGGTCAATGTCCCGTACCTCAGCGAGGAACGGGCTGAGCTCATGGCGCTCACGGGCCAGGCCGGGGTCCCGGTCTTCACCGACGGCGACAGGGTGTACGGCGACTCCGACGAGATCATCACATACCTGCGCGCCACATACCCGGCCCCCGAGGACGCCGACGAACACGCCGCCCACGGCGCCTGGCGCGCGGCGGCCATGGTCTCTCTGGCCCCGCGCGCCACGCTCGCCCGCCTCAAGGAACTGCTTGAGGAGAAGGCGTTCCTCGTCCTCGCCGAGATCGAGGGATCCAGGATCAGCGAGCGTCTCCCGCAGGAGTACGTGGTCCTGCAGGTCACCGTGCCCGTCGCCGCGGTCAAGACACTGGACATCGACCCGCTCGCACCGGTCGCGATGATGTTCCCCATCGCCGTGGTCCCCACGGAAGATGGCAAGAGCGTGGTCGCCGCAGCCGACCCCGTAGGTCAGGTCTGGCTCTACGGGGAGCCAGACCTGACCAAGGTGCAGAGCGCCGTCAAGAAGCGTCTCAAGGAGCTCTTCGCGGAGCTTTGAGCGCGCGCCGGAGCGAGAGCGCCGGGGACTGCGGAGCGGCGCACGGGCGCGCCGGCCGTATGCGTCAACCCCAGCGGTAAACGCGCAGGCTCAGGAAGCCGGCGACGACGGCGATGCCCAGCAGCACGAGCGCGGAGACCCAGTCCCACGTGCCGCCGATCCACGCGCCCTGCAGCAGGTCGACGCCGTAAGTGAGCGGCAGGAAGTCGCCGATCCTCGTCATCGTGTCGCTCATGACCTCGGTCGGCACGGACGCGCCGCTCAGGAACAGCATCACGAAGAAGAGCATGAGACCCGCGCCCTGTGCCGCGCGCGGGCTGGGCATCACAGCGCCGAGCAGGGTGCCGATCGCGGCGAAGGCGGCGGAGCAGAGCACGAACCCCGCCGCCAGCAGGCCGAGCGAGTCCGGGAAGTGCACGGGGTAGAAGGTGGCGGCAAAGGCGACCACAAGGACGGCGCCGATCACGCCGAGAACGAGCGCCCCCAACACCTGCGAGCCGAGGACTGCCCAAATCGGGACCAGGGACGCGCGGAAGCGGCGCAGGACGCCTCCGCTGCGATAGTCGGTCAGCCGGGCAGGCAGCATGATCACGCCGACGGACATGGTGACGACGGCGATGTAGGCCGGAGCGTAGTAGTTCATCGCGCCGACGTCGCCGAAGACGTGCGCGTCGGTGGTGGACCGGTTTCCGAAGGTCTCGCCGAGCACGAACATGAGGACCACCGGAAACGCGAACGTGAACACGATCGTCATCGGCTCGCGCAGAAAGAGCTTCAGCTCGATCCACGTGAGCTTGAGGAGCACCTTGAGACCTCCGGGGTGACTGATGTGCCGCCCGGCGGCCTGCGAGGTGCCGTCGGTCGTCATCAGTCCTCCACCAGGTGCCCGGTCAGCTTGAGGAACACGTCCTCCAGGCTCGGCTCGATGACGCGCAGGTCATCGGGAGCCTCTCCGCGATCCACAAGGGCCGCGGCCACGCGCGCGAGCAGCGGCCCCGTGCCCTCGACGACCACACGGGGTCCGCGCCGGGTGACGCTGCACACGCCCGGCACATCGTTCAGCCATTCCACATCCTCCAGCTCGCAGCTGAACACGACCTGCTCCAGCGGGTCGTAGCGAACGACGAGACCGCGCGGTGTGTCCATCGCGATGATGCTGCCTCTGTCGACGACCGCGACACGGTCGCAGAGCCGCTCGGCCTCGTCCATGAAATGGGTGACGAGGACGACGGTGGTGCCGCGGTCGCGGATCTGCTCTATAAGATCCCAGGCGATCCGCCGAGCAGCTGGATCGAGGCCGGTGGTCATCTCGTCGAGAAAGACGACCTCCGGCGAGCTGACCAGCGCCAGAGCGATGAACAGGCGCTGGCGCTGCCCGCCGCTGAGGCTCGAAAAGAAAGCGTTCCGCTTCTCCCCGAGCCCCCATTGCTCCAGGAGGGTCTGCCAGTCCACGACGCCGGGAGCCAGGCTGGCAAAGAGATCGAGTGCCTCCCACACCTTCATGTGGTCGGGCAGACGCGACTCCTGGAGCTGGCATCCCATGCGCCCGCGCAGGTCGGCAGCGTGGTGCAAGGGATCCTTGCCCAATACTCGGACCGTACCCGCGGTAGGAGTCCTCAGGCCCTGGACGCATTCCACGGTCGTGGTCTTGCCGGCGCCGTTGGAGCCGAGCAGCCCGAAGATCTCACCGCGCTCGACCTCAAAGGACACGTCGTCGACCGCCACCACATGGTGACTGTAGACCTTGCGCAGGTGCTCAACGGTGATGACCGGCAGCATGAGAGGCGACGCTCGTCAGGGTTCGGCCGTGACACGCCCGGATGCCCTCTCGTAGATCCAGATGGGCTCCAGCGTCCCGTCGGGGAGGACGAGGTCCACCACGAGCTGGCCGTTCTCGCCCAGGCTGAGTCGGAGGTCCGACGCGGCCGGCGCGCCGACGGTGCCCGCCGGTGCGGGCGACGTCGCCGCGCTGGGAGGGTCGTTCTCGGACGGCAGCACGCACGCGAGACTGCCGTCTTCCAGCGTCGCCGCGACGGTCTCGCGCATGCCGCTCGACTGGTTGGAGAGGGTGATATCGGCACCGTGCTCCGTGCCGGCGATGACAAGGGTGAATGCGGGATTCGGCTCGCCGGCCTCGACGCGCAGCCACGTCCCGAGGTAGCGAGTGACCTCGCCGGTCGTGGAGCCGCCGCAGCTCGTCGCGGCGAGGACGACCGCGAGGAGCGCGAGCGAAGCGGCCGCCGACCCGGCGAGATGATGCAGCGCGGCGGGCCGGCCACGAGCGGAGGAGGCAGGGCGGCGCAGGGCGCGCGTGGGCGCGGTCTCCCGGCTCTGGCTCACTCCGCCGGAGCCGTGTAGCCGCCGAAGAGCGAGTAGCTGCCCGGCGGCTGCTCGGGGTCGCTCCACTGACCCAGGCGGCGGAATCGCTCGCGGCGCTGCCGCCGCCGCTCCTGGGGCGATATCTGGTCCAGTTCGGCGAGGGCATCGGCGACCGCGTCGCCGAGCCGCTGCGCCGCCAGCTCCGGGTTGTGGTGGGCGCCGCCGCGCGGCTCCTCGACCACGCTCTCGACGGCCATGAGCTCGAGCAGCTGCGATGCCGTCGGCTTGAGCGCCTCCGCGGCCTGCGGGGCGAAGTCGGCGTCGCGCCACAGGATCGCCGCGCAGCCCTCCGGCGTGATGACCGAGTAGGTCGCGTTCTCGAGCATCAGGACGCGGTCGGCGACGGCGAGCGCCAGGGCGCCGCCCGAGCCGCCCTCGCCGATGATCGATGCGACCACCGGCACGGTCAGACGCGCCATCCTGAGCATCGTCTCCGCGATCGCGCGCGCCTGCCCGCCTTCTTCCGCTGCCACGCCCGGATACGCGCCCGGCGTGTCGACGAAGGTGAGCACCGGGAGCCTGTGTCGCTCGGCCAGCTTGAAGAGCCGCTGTGCCTTGCGGTAGCCCTCCGGATTGGCCATGCCGAAGTTGTTCTGCGTCAGTTCGTCGAGCGTGCGGCCCTTCTGATGGCCGATCACGAGCACCGCGCGGCCGCGGAACCAGCCGAGCCCGCCCACGATCGCGGGGTCGTCGGCCCGCAGACGGTCGCCCTTGAGCTCCTCGAACCCGTCGATCAGGTAATCGATGTAGTCACGCGTCCGCGGCCGCTCCTTGTGCCGAGCGATCTCGACCGTGACCCACGTGTCATGACGACGGCTCTCTCGCTGGAGCTTCTTCAGGCGGCTCTGGAGCTTCTCGATCTCCTCGGACAAATGAACGCCGGGCATAAGTGGCAAGCGTCCGAGCTCGCTCAGCCGCTGCTTGAGCCAGCCCGCCCTTGCGTCCTCCTCCGTCTTCGGCTGTTTCTCCTCGGTCAGGTTCCTCACCTCCTCCCAGCAGTCGCAGGTAGTTGCCCACCTTGACCCGCAGGTCCTTGCGCTGGACGACAGCGTCCAAATGGCCCAGTTCGAGATTCCGCTCGGCGGTGCTGAACCCGGAGGGCAGCTCCTCCTGCGTGGTCTGCTGGATGACGCGCGGCCCGGTGAAGTACAGCCGCGCGCCCGGCTCCGCGACGCAGATGTCGGCGAGCGTCGCGAAGCTCGCCACAACGCCGCCCGTACACGGGTCGGCGAGGATGGTGACGAATGGTGACGTCGCCTCGTTGATGAGGTCGACGGCACAGCTGGTCTTGGCCATCTGCATGAGGCTCAGGATGCCCTCTTGCATGCGGGCCCCGCCGGAGGTGCAGACGGCGACCAGCGGCAGATCCTCGCCGCTGGCCAGCTCGGCGCTTCTCCACAGCTTCTCGCCGACCACGCTCCCCATGCTGCCGCCCATGAACCCGAAGTCCATGACGGCGAGCACGCAAGGGGTGCTGTCGATGCTCGCCGTCCCCGTAACGATGGCCTCCTGGAGGCCGGTCTTGGCCTGCGCCTCGCGGACGCGCTCGGGGTAGGTCTCCAGATCCACGAACCCGAGCGGATCGAGCGTGGTGACCATGCTCCAGAGCTCGCGGAAGGTGCCGTCGTCCGCGAGCTGACGAATGCGCTCCCGGGCGCCGATGCGCAGGTGGTGACCGCAGTGCGGGCAGACCATGAGGTTGGCGCGCACCTCGCTGTGCCGCGCGCCCTGGTGGCACGAAGGGCAGAGCCATTCGGGCCGCGCCGGTTCATTGTTGCGGCGTTCGATCTGCACGGTGACATTCATCAGATGCTGCGCCCTCTGGCCGGTGAGACCGGGTCGCGGCGCCGGTCAGCCGTCGTAACGGCGGAAGACCAGGGCCACGTTGTGGCCGCCGAAGCCGAAGCTGTTGCTGGCCGCCACGCCGACCTTGCCGAAGCGGGACTTGAGCGGGACGTAGTCAAGGTCGCATTCGGGATCCGGGTCGTGGAGGTTGATGGTCGGCGGGATCAAGCTGTTGACGATGGTCAGGACTGTGGCGACCGCCTCGAGAGCGCCGGCGGCGCCGAGACAGTGACCGATCATCGACTTGTTGGACGAGATCGCGACCTCGTAAGCGTGATCGCCGAGCGCGTGCTTGATCGCACGGGTCTCGGCGATGTCCCCGGGGCCAGTGGAGGTGCCGTGCGCATTGATGTAGTCCACTTCGGACGGGTCGATGCCGGCCTCATCAAGAGCCATGATCAGCGCCCGGGCCTGCGCCTCGCCGCTCTCGTCGGGGAGCGTCATGTGGAAGGCGTCGCTGCTCATGCCGTTGCCGGCCATCTCGGCGTAGATGTGCGCACCGCGACTCACGGCGTGCTCCAGCTCTTCGAGGACGAGCACGCCTGCGCCTTCGCCGATCACGAACCCGTCACGCTTGACGTCGAACGGCTTGGAGGCGCCCTGAGGATGCTCGTTGTCGGTGCTCAGGGCGCGGGCGGCCGCGAACCCGGAGACGCCTACAGGGCTGATCGGCGCCTCGCTGCCGCCCGCGAACATGACCTCAGCCGCGCCGTCGCGGATGAGGCGCGCAGCGTAGCCAATCGCGTCGGAGGCCGCGGCGCAGGCCGTGCACGTAGTGCTGAGCGGGCCTCTGGTGCCGAGCTCGAGCGAGACGTGGGCTGCGCCCATGTTGGGGATCATCATCGGGACCAGAAGCGGATTGGTGCGGTCTGGTCCCTGATGGAGGAGCTTGTCGGTCTCAACGTGCAGCGTCTGCAGGCCGCCGACGCCGCTGGCCATGACGGCGCCGACCCGCTCTGCCTCAGTGCGGGGGTCGAAGCAGGAGTCCTTGGCGGCATCGATGGCCGCCGCGACCGCGTAGCGACTGAAGAGGTCCAGCCGGCGCGCCTTGCGCTTGTCGATGTAGTCCTCGGCGACGAAGCCCTGGACCTCAGCGGCGATGTGTACCTTGTAGCCGGTCGTGTCGAAGCGGGTGATCTCGCCGACCCCCGACTCGCCGGCCACGAGCCGGCGCCAGAACGTGTCCACATCGTTGCCGATGGGCGAGATGACGCCAAGACCGGTGACGACGACTCTGCGCTGCTCTGCCATGCCGATCCCTCGCCGGCCCGTCAGATACCGAGGCCGCCGTCGACGGGCAGCGTGACCCCGGTGACGAACTTGGCTGCCGGCGAGGCCAGGTAGACCACGGCCATGGCCACGTCGTCGGTGGTGCCGATGCCCTTGAGCGGTGTCGCGTCCACGATCAGCTGCCTCGTCTCTTCAGGGAGCGCCTGCGTCATCGGTGTGTCGATGTACCCGGGAGCGATGGCGTTGACGCGCACGCCGCGCGCGCCGAGCTCCTTGGCGAGCGACTTGGTGAGGCCGATGATCCCCGCCTTCGCCGCCGCGTAGTTGGCCTGGCCCGCGTTGCCGCGGCGGCCTACCACGCTCGAAAGATTGATGATACAGCCCGTACGGCGGCGGAACATCCTGCGCGCCGCCGCCTTGCTCACCAGGAACGTCCCCCGCAGGTGCGTCGCGATCACGGCGTCGAAGTCGGCCGGGTCCATCATCATAGCCACATTGTCGCGCGTGATGCCGGCGTTGTTGACCACGATGGAGAGCGGGCCCAGCTCGGTCTCGGCCTGCTCGACCATGGCGTTCACCTGTTCCACGTCGGAGACGTCACCCATCACGACGAGGCCTGTGCGCCCGAGCGCTTCGACCTCGGCGACCACGGCCGCACAGGCCGCCTCGTCGGCGAAGTCGTTGACGGCCACGTCGGCGCCGGCGGATGCGAGAGCGAGCGCGATGCCGCGTCCGATGCCGCGGCCGGCGCCCGTGACGAGGGCGGTGCCGCCGCTCAGGTCGAGTTGTACTGTTTCGCGAGTCACGCGTCCTCCAGATAGCGGCCGTCCCCGCGCAGCGCCCGCAGCGACTCCATGTCGGAGACTTGGGCAGTCTGCGCCTGCGGCTCTGTACGCTTGACCAGGCCGGTGAGCACAGCGCCCGGACCGACCTCCAAGAACGAATCATAACCCGCTGCATACAGGGTCTTCACGGACTGGCTGAAGCGGACGGGCGAGATGAGCTGCATCTGCAGCAGGTGGTTGAAGTCGTCTGTCTCGTGGCGCACCGTGCATCCCGAGAAGAAGGCGGGGTCCGGCGTGCGCCATGCGGTGCGCTCGAACTCCTCGCGCAGCGGTTCCAGTGCGGTCTCGACCAGCGGTGAATGGAAGGCGCCGCTCACCGGCAGCGACATGACCCGCTTGGCTCCGGCGGCGCGAGCCTTCTGGGCCAGCGCCTCGATCGCCGCCTTGGTGCCGCTCACCACGACCTGGCCGGGGCTGTTGAAGTTAGCCGGCCAGACGCCGTCCACCTCGTCGCAGAGCGACTCGACGACGGCGTCGTCCAGCCCCAGCACCGCGGCCATGCCGCCGGGGTTGGCGTCGGCGGCGCGCAGCATCTCCTGGCCGCGCCGCCGAACGATGCGCAGCGCGTCTTTGAAGTCGACGGCGCCGGTCGCGACGAGCGCCGAGAACTCGCCCAGACTGTGTCCCATCGCCACGTCGAAGCGCAGGCCCTCGCGGCGCAGCACGCGGAACATGCCCACCGACGCCGCGAGCAAGGCCGGCTGCGTGAAGTCCGTCCGGCTAAGCCGGTCGATCGGGCCTTGGACGCAGAGGTCCTGCAGGTCGTAGCCGAGCAGTTCAGACGCCTCGCCGTAGGCGGCGCGCATCTCGGGCTCGGCGGCGGCGAGGTCGCAGCCCATACCGACGGCCTGCGACCCCTGGCCAGGGAACATGAGGACAAGGTTCTTCACGAGACTGGGCTACAGCTCCCACTTGGTGAGGCACGAACCCCAGGTGAGCCCCGCGCCGAAGCCGGCCATGAGCAGTGTGTCGCCCTTCTTGAGGCGGCCGCTCTCGCTGGCCTCGTGCAGACAGATCGGGATGGACGCGCACGAAGTGTTGCCGTAGCGGTCCAGATTAGCGAACACCTGCCCCTCGCTCATGCCGAGGCGGCGGGACGCCGTCTCGATGATGCGGATGTTGGCCTGGTGCGGAACGAACAGGTCCACGTCGTCCACCGTGATCTCGGCGTCCGAGAGCACCTTCTGGCAGGAGTCCACCACGGTGCGGGTGGCGAACTTGAACACCTCGCTGCCGGTCATGTGCATGGCGTGCTCGTGATCGCGGACGGTGTCGAAGGTGGCCGGCATGCGGCTCCCGCCCGCCGGGACCAGCAGACTAGGAGCGCCGCTGCCGTCGTTGCCCAGATCGAAACTGAAGATGCTGCCGTTGTCGGTGGGCTGCACGAGCACGGCGCCCGCGCCGTCGCCGAAGAGCACGCAGGTGCTGCGGTCCTCCCAGTCGACCATCTTGCTGAGCACCTCGGCGCCGACGACGAGCACGTTCGTGTAGATGTTGGCCGAGATGAAGGCAGTGGCGATGGCGAGGCCGTAGACGAATCCGGTGCAGCCGGCCTGGACGTCGAAGGCGCCGGCCTTGGCGGCGCCGATCTTGTCGGCGACGATGGAGGCGGTGGCTGGCATGATGTAGTCCGGTGAGATCGTGGTGACGATGACGAGGTCAAGCTCGGCGGCATCGAGCTCGCCGGACTCGAGGCAGCGGCGGGCGGCGACCTCGCCGAGATCGCTCGCCGCCTCGTCCACCCGCGCGATGCGCCGCTCGCGGATGCCCGTGCGCGTGGTGATCCAGTCGTCCGAGGTATCGAGGAACTGGCTGATCTCGTCGTTGGTGAGCACGCGCTCGGGCACGTGCACCCCGAGCGCGCTGATGCGGGCGCCGCGCACAAGGCCGCGGCGGAGACCGATCACAGCTTCGCCTCCCCGGACGCGACCGACGCGGCGTCGACGATGGCGAACATGAGCTCGCCGCGGCAGGCCAGCTGCCCGTCCACAGTCGCTTTGACCTTCGCGCGGCCCACGGGACCGTGGACGGCGACGATCTCGGCCTCGAGCTTCAGCGTGTCGCCGGGCTTGCAGACGCGCTTGAAGCGGACCTTGTCGATGCCGGCGAAGAGGCCGACCTTGTCGCCACCCGGCGCCGCCTCCGCGGACGGCAGGACCTCGCCGCCGGCCGCCGCCTCGGCGCCGGCGCTGGCGGCGGCGAGGGTTGCCGTCTGCGCGAGCGCCTCGACGATGAGCACGCCGGGCATCACGGGGTTGCCGGGGAAGTGCCCGGCGAACCACCAGTCGTCGTCGCGCAGCGCACGCAGCGCAGTGCAGCGCACGCCGGGCTCGCCGTCGGTCACCTCGTCTACGAGGAGGAACGGCGGGCGGTGCGGCAGCAGCTCGAGGATCTGGTCCAGTGTCAGCTTCACGACGGCTTCAGCTCCCTCATGCGGCGCAGGTAACGCTCGACCTGGATGATCACGGCCGTCGCGGCGATGCCGTAGCCCAGCAGGTTCTTGACGGGGATGGTGCGGCCGCCGGGCAGCGGGATGCGGCCCAGAGTCTCGTCCAGCGCGTCGAGGGCGTCACCCACGACGCGCCCCAGCTGGACCGTGCCGGGCTTGGACTCGAGGGCGGCGGCGGCCACACGCTCCACGAACCCCAGCGGCGCCCCCAGCTCGACCTCACCCCAGGCGGCCAACGCGCCTCGCACCTCGCTCAGCTGAGCGAGCTCCGCGGCGCAGTCCGGGCAGAAACTGAGATGACCCTGCAGCTCGGCCACCTCGAGGTAGCCGAGCTCCGCGTCCACGAACTGGTTGAGCCGCGAGCGGAAGTAGCTGCAGTCCATCAGAGCCCCCGCTCGGCCTGCAGGCGGAGGCGCAGCGACGCACGACCGCGGTGGACCATGACCTTGACGGTGCCGAGCGGGCGCGACGTGAGCTCGGCGATCTCCTGATACGGCAGGCCGTAGATGTCGCGCAGGACGGTGGGCACGCGGTAGTCGTCAGGGAGGTCGTGCAGCGCAGCCGTGAGCGTGGCGGCGGAGATGCCGTCGCCGAGCTCCGGCTCGCCGCCGGCGATGTCCGGTATCTCGACGGGCTCCGGCCGCCGGCGCTCACGGCGCTGGTAGTCGACGGAGGCGGTGAGCGCGAGGCGGAACAGCCACGTACTGAACGTCGCCTCGCTGCGGTACTGCGCCAGCTTGCGGTAGCAGCGCAGGAACGCCTCCTGCGCCGCGTCTTCGGCATCGGTGTGGTTGCCGAGCACGTTGTACGCCACTGAATAGACCATGCCTTGATACCGCTCCACGATCGTCGTGAACGCATCCACGTCGCCCGCGGCCGCTCGCGTCAGGTCGGCGGGCGTCGGGTCGGGCAGCGTGGCCCACTTGTGGAGGTTAGACGCAGGCATGCGGCAGAGAGTTACACCTGATCGGGGGGCGGATGCGAAAAAGCAATCAAGTGTACACCCGTGCGGACCGGCAGTCTGGGCCGCCCCCGATAGCCGGGAGGCGCGGCCGGACAGACGGGCGTCAGGTCGGGCGCCGCAGCGATGCGCCGGCGGCCATCATCAGGAGGCGCGCGGCGGCGAGCGCGGTCAGACCTTGAGGGTCGCGAACTGGGACGAACTCGCAAACGTCCACGCCGGCGAGCTCGCACCGGGTCGCCGTCCCGCGCACCAGCCGAGCGACCTGCCAGAACCACAGGCCGCCCAGAGCCGGCCAGAGCGTGCCGGGAGCGCAGCTCGGGTCGAGCCCGTCGACGTCGACGGTGATGTACACGCGGTGCGACGGGTCGAAGAGCTGGACCAGCTCGTCGAGCAGCGCGGCGCCGCGCTCGTGGACCTCCTCGGCGCGGACCAGGACGTTGCCGGCTGCGCGGGCGGCCGAGACCTCCGACTCGCGCGCGCTCCCGACGTCCCGCAGACCGACCTGCACCACCGTGCTCACCCACGGCAGCTCGCGCAGCCGCCGGACGGGGCTCGAGTACCCATCCCGCAGACCGGCGACCTTGTCGCGGAAGTCGAGGTGCGCGTCCACGTGCAGGATGTCGAGGGGCCGGTCGCCGGGCAGGCCACGGACGACGACCGGCGGCGCCGAGTGGTCACCGGCGACCACCAGCGGCGTCGCACCGGCGGCGACGATCTCTCGCACGGCGGCGGTGCCCGCCTCCAGATCGGCGGCGAGGCTCCCGGGACTGACCGTCACGGCGCCGCTCAAGGGCACGTCCCCGCAGTCGACGAAGCTCGCCTCCACCCCCGCCGGCACCAGCGGCCCGCCGAGGTCGAAGTCGACGTGGTCCAGGGCCGACGCATAGTCGACTGCGGCGCGGCGGACGGCATCGGCTGGGCTCACCGAGTCCGCGCTGCCGGCGTCCCCTGGCCACGGAGTGACGACAGGCTCGTCCCCGTAGGGGACATAGAGAGGAAGGCCGAGAAAGGCAAACCGGCGCCCGGGAATTGTCGCCCCCCAGTAGGGCGCTCCCAGAAAGGTCGGGCCTGACGGTCGCCGGTTCACGTCGTCATCCTAGCGAAAGAGTCGCGCGCGGGCGGCGGCGAACGCCTTGCGGCCCCGCCGCCGCCCGCACCCACGCACGTCACAGTCGAGCGTCTCCGGGCGGCCGGGTCAGAGTTCCACCGACCGGCCGCGCCGCCGCGCGATCATCCACACGACGAGCGCGACGACGAGCGCGGCTACCGCGACGACGACGATGATGAGCGTCGTCGAACTGCTGCCGCTCTCGGCGGTCTCCGTCGCCACCACGGGTTGGACCTGCTTGTACGTGTCGACGTTCATGTAATTGTAGAACGCGGCGCCGTCGTACCCCTCATAGTCGGACGGCGACGGCACGACGCCCTCCCACTTGTCGCTCCGGTACGCCTCGAGCTGGTACGGATACGCGAAGATGAGATAGGGCGACGACTCCCAGACGATCTCCTGCATGCGCTGCACGAGCGGGATGCGCTCGGCGACGTCGATCGTCTGCTCCTGCTGCGTGAACAGCGCGGTGTACTCGGGGTCGGTCCACAGGGTGTCGTTCCACCCCTCGATCTGCTGCGGGGTAGGGACGCCGAGCATCATCTCGGGGTCGACATCGTAGGTCCAGAACCAGATGAACATGTCGTAGTCCGGCGCGTACGTGTCGCCCTTGTAGTTGTACTGGGCGTCGAGCAACACCCCGGCGTCGACGATCTTGAGGCTGATCTTGAGCCCGATGTCCTTGAACCAGCCAGCGATCAGCTTGGCGGCGGTCTGGTTCTCCGGTGAGTCGTTGGTGACGTACAGCCTCAGGCTCAGCGGCTTGCCGTCCTTGGTCTCGCGGAAGCCGTCACCGTCGGTGTCCTCGTAGCCGGCGAGGTCGAGCTGCGTCTTGGCCTGCCCGGGGTCGTACTTGTAGGCCTGGTCAGCCGCCGGCTCCCAGTGGTAGTCCGAGTACGGCACGATGAGCGTCGAGCCCACGTCGGCCTGGCCGAAGAAGGCCACGTCGACTATCTTCTGCCGGTCGATGGCCCAGTTGAGCGCCTGACGGAACTTCGCGTCGAGCAGCACGGGGTTGCCCATCGAGTCCGGCGAGTCGTAGCAGTTCATGCCGAGCTCATTGAAGCGGAAGTGGGTGCCTTTGAGGCCCGTCACACCTTCGGTGGACGTGACGGACGGGTACTGCGCCTGCGGCAGTTCGACAGCGGCGTCGATGGCGCCCTGCTTGAGGTCGGCCGTCATGGTGTCGGCGCTCTTGTAGTTCTCGAAGAGGAGCTCGTCGATCTTGGGAGCGCCGCCCCAGTAGTCCTTGTTCGCCTCGAGGCGGATGTACTTGCCCTTGCTCCACTCCACGACCTGGAAGGGGCCCGAACCGACGATCGGCGGCTCGTTCTGATACGTCGTTGTGGCCTCTTCGCCACCGACCTTGCCCCAGATGTGCTCGGGGATGATCGGGACGACCATGGCCAGCATGTTGGACTTGGGCTGCTCGGTCGTGATCTCGACGGTGGCGTCGTCGACTGCCGTAGCGCCGGTGATGCCGCCGGTGTAGATGGCCAGCGTCTGCAGGTTGTTCTCGACGATGTAGTTGAAGGTGAAGGCGACGTCCTTGGCCGTGAGCGGCTCGCCGTCGTGCCACGTCACGCCCTGACGGATCTTGAACGTCCAGGTCTTGCCGTCGTCGGAGACCTGCCAGCTCTCGGCGAGCTCCGGCTTGGGCGAGAGGTCCTTGGCGTCGAAGCCGACGAGGAAGTCGTAGTTGAGGTGCCAGATCTCGTAGTCCTGGCCGAGGAGCCCGATGAACGGATTGAGGTTGTCGGGCTCGAGGAGCCAGCCGACACGGAAGGTCGTCGTACCGGCCGCCGGCGACTCGCTCTCCGAGGCGGCCGCGAGCGGCGCGACCGCCAGCGCGACGAGCACCAGAAGCAGGAGCAGCATCAGGGCTGAGGTGCCCGGATGCCTCCACACATGACTGCTGAACCGTGATTTCATCGTTCCCCCTGGTCTGTGGTCTTGCGGTCCCGGTCTGATCAGCTCGCGGCGGACGCCTGCACGCGCGTCGCCTGGTTGGAGAGAGCCTCGCTCAGCAGCGCTTCGAGGTCGGCCTCCTGCTCGGCCGTGAGCGTGAAGGGGCGCTCCGCAGCGAGGAAGCCTGCGAGGCGCGAGCGGACGCGGTCGCCGAGCGTCGTGGCGCCCTCGGCGGCCCAGCGGTCGTGCACGGTGTGGTCGAGCAGCGCCGGCGTCCAGAACTCCCGGTGGTGCCGGCGCGTGTACTTCGTCCCGAGATGGTTGCCGCCGGGGCCGGCGGCCTCGATCTCGGCAAGCGCGAGGCTGTAGTCGTCCACGGGCACCTCGCGCATGAACTGGCGCGCGTAGCCGACGAGCTCGTCGCCGAGGACGATGGACTCGTAGCTGCTCTGCAGGCCCGACTCGAGGTAGCCGACGTCGTGCAGGAGCGTGGCCCGAGAAAGTGAGCCATAGGCCATGCTGAGCGCGGCCTCGGCACTCCACTGCTCGTCGAGGAGCTTGGAGTCGGACATGCCGGCATACGAGAAGCTCGGCAGGCCGTAGTGCCGCGCCAGGTCGGTGCCGACCTGCTGCGCCAGGAGCGCGTCGGGCGAGACGTAGGGGTCGGTCATCGTGCGCATGTCCATGGCGCCCGCGCCGACGCCGTAGACGAACGGCGCCCCGCGACGCACGTGCTGGTGCAGCACCAGGCCACTGAGCGTCTCGGCGTTGCCGACGAGCGACGCGCCGGTGATGCTGCGTGGCCCGGTCGCTCCCATGTTGGGCGCCGGGGCGTAGATGAGCGGGATCAGCAGCTCGGCGCAGCCGATGACCTTGGTGAGCGCGTCGGGGTCGTGCATGAGCGGCGGTGAGGGCATGGCGTAGATGCCGAAGCTCTCCTTCTCTCCGCACAGCGCCGCCATCTCCTGCATGCGTGCGAGCACCGAACCGTCGCGCGGCGCCACCAGCAGCGGCTTGCGCGTGCCCCGCAGCATCGCGACGACCTGGACCAGGTCGTCGATCCCCTGCGGGGCGTCCTCGGGCAGACCCATCGACATGATGAAGTCGATGTTGGGCAGCGCCTCGCCGAGAGCGGCCATGCCCTCCACGTCTGCGCGACGCACCCGGCGACGCTCGCCGCTGCCCGGGTCCCGGACGTAGAGCACGTCCGAGCCGGTGCCGTAGTAGACCTCGCCGTCTCGGAGGACCAGGGGCTCGGTCTCACCGCCGCGCGGCTTGAGCAGCCACTCGCGCGGCGCATTCGCGAGCGCCTCGTCGACCAGACGGCCGGGGATGCGCACGCGGCGGCCCTCGACCGACGCGCCGGCGGTCTGGAAGAGCGCCAGCGCCGGCTCGTAGCGCACGTCCACGCCCGTGCCGGCGAGCAACTCCAGCGTCGCCTCGTGAAGTCGCCGGCACTCGGCCTCGTCCCAAACGGTGAGTCTCGCGTCCCCCATGCGGTCCCTCCAAGCACGGTGCGGGCCGGAGCGCGCTCCGTCCCGCACAGGTTCCCTGACTGTGACGTCAAGTTGATTCACGCTCGAATTGGAATGTCAAGCAGGTATCCCGTAGGGGAACTATTCACAAGTCGGCCTCAACTGTGTACCATGCGCCAAGTAAGTCACGACGACGGGAGGCAGCAGGTGGGTGATGAGGCCGGCGACAAAGCGGGCGGCGGCGACTCCTTAGGCCACTCCCTCGGTGTCGCGGAGTTCCCGCCGATCGGCGACGAGTCCGCCTGTCTGCATTGGCTGTGGATCACGCTCTACGCCCCGGACGGCGTCAGCACCGTCTGCCGGCACTGCCGCGTCGTGCGCCGCTTTCACCGGGTGACCAAGCGCCGCGCCTACGCCTGTGACCACTGTGGCACACAGGTCTATCCCACCGCCGGAACGTTCATGCAGGGCTCCGGACTCGGCGTCGCCACCTGGTTCGCCGCCGCTCGGCAACTGGTGGACGGCGACCTCAACGTACCGCCACGCGCACTCGCCGACGAGCTTGGCGTCAGCTATAAGACGGCGCTGCGCATCAAGCGCAAGCTCGAGGAGGCGCTGGCGCCGGGCAGCGCGGACGCAGACCTGCTCGAGCGGCTGCGCCGGGACGCCGGCGGGCCCGGAGTAGTCGCGGCGGGCGTCCCGGCGCGCGAGCGCTCTTCGCGCGCTCGGGAGAACATCCGCGCCGCCGCCTGCCGCGCCTTCGCGGCGCGCGGCCCGTCGGCAACGCGCATCGCCGACATCGCCCGCGAGGCCGGCGTCTCGAGCGCCATCATCCACTACTACTACAAGTCCAAGGACGAGGTCCTGCTGGCCGCCCTGCAGTGGGCCAACGAACACACCAGCAGCGCGCTCCACGAGCTGAGGCAGGAGACGTCGGACCCCATCGAGTTGCTGCGTCGCACCATCGACCTCGCGATCCCGTCGGAGGGCGTGCTGCGCGACGAGTACGTGCTCTGGATCGAGACCTGGGCGCGCGTGCGGCTGCACCCGCGCCTGCTCGCCGAGTGTGCCGCCATGTCCGAGGGCTGGGTGGCCTTCTTCCAGCAACTGGTGGAGGAGGGCGAGGCAGCCGGGGTGTTCAAGCCCATCGCCCCGGCCGCCGAGATCGCCCAGCGCATGGTCGCGCTGTCGGACGGGCTGAGCTTCCGCTCGGCCATCGGCTACACCGGCATGCAGGTGCAGCGGGTGCGTGAGCTGCTCGTGAGCTTCGCCGCCGAGCAGCTCGGCGTGCCGGCCGAGGCGCTCGGCGAACGCTGACCGACTGATGGGCGTCGTCGTCCGCGGCTCTTGTCGGCCTGCCGCGGAGGGCGCGTGAGATCGAGGGCGTGGCCTTCCGTACGAAAGGGCGGCGGCGTCGCGGCGCCGCCGCCCTTTCGCGGTCCTGCTTCTACGGATGACGGCTGACGCTCAGCCGACCCCGAGAATGGTCTTGGCGGTCACCACGGCCTCGATGGCGTCCTCGGCGTAGCCGTCGGCGCCGATCTCGTCGGCCCAGGCGCGCGTCGTGGGGGCGCCGCCGATCATGACCTTGACGCCGCCGCGCAGACCGGCGGCCTTGAGGGCCTCGATCGTCTTCTGCTGGTTCGGCATGGTGGTGGTGAGCAGCGCCGAGAGGAGGAGCAGGTCGGGCTTGACCTCCTCGCACTTGGCGATGAAGGTCTCGACCGGCACGTCGCAGCCGACGTCCGTGACCTCGAAGCCGGCGGCGGAGAGCATCGAGCAGACGATGGTCTTGCCGATCTCGTGGATGTCGCCGGCGACGGTGCCCGCCACCGCCTTACCGAGGCTCTGGCGGCCTTCCTTGCTCGCGTCGAGGGCCGGCTGCAGCACGGCGACGGCGGCCTTCATGGCCTCCGCGCCCTGTACCAGCTCGGGGAGGAAGAACTCGCCACGTCCGAAGAGGTCGCCGACCTCCTCGATGCCCTTCACGAAGCCCTTGTCGAGGATGTCGCCCGCGGACATGCCCGCGTCGAGACCCTCCTGGGCGAGACGCTCAGCGTCCTCGACCTCACCGTCAATCACGCTCTGCTTCATCTGCTCGAGAAGCTCGTCCGACATTGGATCCTCCTTGCACATGTGTCCGCGTTGCGTCCGCAAGAACGCGTGTGGGGTCCGCCCCAGGGCTGCAACGATATGACCGCAAACAGGGCGCGTCAACCAAGTAAGTTGAGGAAGCACTTGCGCCAAGTATCAGGGCGTGGGGAGGGGGAGCAAGGAAAGGGACAACGAGTGTCCGAAAACGGCGCTTGCAGAGCATTTGGTGCGGCGAGCCGCGCCGCGTCTATCGCCGTCCGCGGAGGAAGCGCTCGAAGGCGGCGACTCCCTCTTCGAGCCCGAGCCTGCCGATGCCCACACGGAAGTGGTCCCTGGGCACGTCGGCGATCTCGGACTCGTACATGCTGGCCGGCAGGACCAGCACGCCCTCGGCGTGCAGCAGCTGCCGGCAGAACTCCTCCACGTCACCGCCCTTGAACCGCGGATAGCAGACGCAGCCGCCAACGGGCGGCTGCCAGTCGAAGAGGTCGGCCCAGCGGGCGAAGAAGTCGTCGAACGCCGGGCGGTTGGCGGCGACGATGCCTCGATTACGCTCCCAGATCGCCTCGCGGTGGCGGAGCGCGAGCGCCGCGAGGTATTCGGCCGGCCCAGCGTTGCAGATGGTGGTGTAGTGCTTGCGCTTCTCGAGGCGCTCGAGCAGCGCCCTGTCGCGGCAGGCGATCCAGCCCACGCGCAGTCCCGGCAGGCCGTAGGACTTGGAGGCGACGTTGAGCGACACTGCGGTCTCGGAGAGGTCGGCGGCCTGCGGGAGCGTCCGCGACGGGTCGAGCTCGATGCCACGGTAGACCTCGTCGCAGAACAGGCGGATGCCGCGCTGCTCACAGAGCGCGACCAGCTCGCGGAATGTCGTCTCGTACGGCACGTAGCCGGTCGGGTTGTGGGGGTAGTTGACGGCGACCAGCTTCGTGTTCGGCCGCAGCAGGCAGCGCAGCTCGTCGAGGTCCAGCGCCCAGCCGTTCTCGCGACGCGGGACCAAGGCGCTGACGTCCGCACCGGTCGCGAGCGTCACCGTCTCCATGGCCTGGTAGCAAGGGACGGTGACGACCGCGTGGTCGCCGGGGCCGGCCAGCTCCTGCATCGCCCAGAAGAGGCCCTCTTCGGCGCCGGCGAACGTCAGGACGTGGTCTGCGTCGACGTGCTCGTAGGTGCCGGCCACCGCGTCGCGCAACTCCGGCGTGCCCCAGGTCTCGATGTACGCCAGCGAGAGCTTCATGAGGCCCTCGCGGTCGGCTTCCGTGCCGAGGGCCAGCAGTTCCTCCACCGTCATGCTCTGGGCGTCCGACGCCGTGAGGTGGTAGCGGACCTTGAACTCCCACTCCCCCATGTACTCCTCGAGGCGGAACGTGCGCATCGGCTTCATGAGCGTGCCTCCTTGAGCAAGGCGTAGACGGTGGTGCGCGAGACGCCCAGCGCCGTGCCGGCGTGAGCGGCGGCGTGGCGGGTGGCGAAGAGGCCGCGCTCGTCGAGGACGCGGACCAGCTCGAGGCGCTGCTCCCGCGTCAGGCGGTCGCGACGCAGGAGGCGCGAGCGGCACTCCTCGTCGACGACGAGGAGGATCTGCTCGCGCCAGTCCTTCTCGAAGAGCTCGGCCGGCCGGTCCTCGACAGGCGCGGCGAAGCGCACAAGCAGGTCGATCATCCCGTCGAACGGCGAACGGTCGAGGTTGATGCACAGCAGGCCGCGCGGCGCACCCTTCGCGTTGTGGAGCACGACGCTGACCGAGCTGATCGCGCGTCCGTCCGCCAGCACCTTGGGGTAAGGGCCGATGACCCGGTCCGCGTCGGAGAGCGGGGGCAGCCCGTCGAGGAACGACGCGTCGCCGATCCGGCGTTCGGACAAGGGGTTCCAGATGCCGACGAGCCTGTCGCGACGGATGTCGTGGACCGCGACCTCGGCGAGGGGTGCGAACAGGGCGACGATCGCTTCACACACGGGCAGGTGCGGCTCCAGCCATTTGGGCAGAGGGGACTTCACGGGCATGGATGGACGATACGTCCAGTCCGGACAGTTCGTCAAGCAACCGGATGTCAGCGGCGCCCACGGCCTGCGCGACGAGCGTCGGCAGGATCATCTCGGCCATCGCTACCAGCCTCTCCGGCCGGCGGAACATGTCCGTGGTGCTGCCGCGCAAGCCGCGATAATAGTCCGATACGCAGTCGAACGGCGGGATGACGACGCCGACGTGGGGTAGCCGGCGGCGGCCGTGCGGCCGATGTAGCCGCCGGGGGCCGCCATGATGGCCTCGGGGTCGTCGCCGACCTGGGCCAGCGCACGGAAGAGCGCCCGCAGCGGCGGCGCCGCCAAGAGCGGCGACCAGGCCAGCGGGAAGTACATGTTGGCAAGCCACCACACCGGCGGCAGCGGCAGCTTGCCGAGCACGTCAAACTGCGAGGCGATCCGCGGGAGGAGCGTGTGCAGCGTGTAACCGTTCGGGTCCTCCATGAAGGCGTCCACCTCGTCGGCCTTCATGTACTCGTCCTCGACCCACTGGAACGGCGCGTCGGCGGGCAGGTCGCCGCCCGGCCAGCGCACCTGCGTCGCGCCGCCGGCCATGCTGACGCTCGGCACGGTCGACGAGGTCAAGGCCTACTGCGACCGCCTGCTCACGAAGGTCGGCCCCGACGGGTTCATCATGGCGATGGGCTGCGTTTTGCCGCCCAACGCCAAGTTCGAGAACGTCAAGGCGATGGTGGACTCGGTGCAGGGTCGCTGAGGCTCATCTGTCTGTTCGCCGTTGGCCAGGCGAAGGGGGCGCTCCTCGAAGCCCCCCTTCGTCCTCTCACGAGCGCGCAGGTCGGCCTGCCTCGAGGAAGCTACTTAGAGCAGCATCCGCCGACCAAGTCGCGGTAACTCGTGGCGTATGGTCTCGGCGTCGATGTCGCCGATAAGGGTGTGATGGCCGATGAGCAACAGGCCGGCTCCGAAGAGGGCGCTTGCCACGCGCGCCGCCGGCTTTGGGTGGGGGCCGGCGAGGATGGCTGTCAGGCGTCCGGTGACGTCCCGGTAGTCGTCGCGACCCTGGATCAGATGGGCGACCACGGGGTCGGCCCCAATCATCGCGACCGCCTCGGGGTTCTCGATGACGACCTCCACGAGCCCCGGGAGCAGCACGTCGAGCTGAGCCTCCCGCGAGTCCTCCGCCTCCGCCCGCGCGACGATAGGCCGCAGCTCCGCCACCGGCTTCTCCAGCAGCGTCAGGACGATGTCCTCCTTGGCGTGGAACTGGTGGTAGACGGCCGCCTTGGTGACTCCGAGGTGGTCGGCGATCATCTGCAGTGAGGTCCCGCTGACGCCGTAGTCCGAGAAGAGGGTGCGGGCGGCGTCGAGCACGCGCTCCCGTGCGGTGCCTCGCTTCCGGTCTTGCCCCTTGTCCTGAGTCCTCACTCGGGTCTCCCGCCAGTCGGATCGCCCCACACGGCAAGCATACAGCGGCGCGGTTGACCACTACTAGCCGATTGGCTACCAGAGATCTCGGTGTAGGAAGCTGTCGAACCGCTGGGCCGTTCGAGGAAGGGGTACTCGACGTGGCAAGGCCGCTCTCCTGGTGGGGCCGGTTCGCGTATCGCAGAAGAGGTATCGTCCTGGGCGTCTGGATCGCGCTGCTCGTCTTCCTCGGGGTCGGAGCGTACACGCCACACGGTTCTATGGTGTCGACCGAGCGAAGTGCGCTGGAGTCCGCAGTCCAGGGCCTGAGTCAGCGAGCCTGGGCGTCGAGCTGGGCGGCTCGGCGATGGGCAGCTTCGGGCTGTCGCACATCTCCAAGGTCATCGCAGTCGGCGTCGCTGCGGTCGTCCTTCTGATTACCTTCGGGTCGCTCGCTGCGGTCGGCATGCCGCTGGTGACCGCAGGCATCGGCGTGGGAGGCAGCCTGCTGGGCATCGAACTCGCCACGTGCTACGTGGACAAGCAGTCGGTGACGCCGACACTGGCGCTCATGCCGGGCCTCGCGGTCGGCATCGACAACGCGCTGTTCATGTCTCCCGCTACCGGCACGAACTCATCGTTGGGCGGTCTGGCGAGGAGGCAGCGGGTCGCGCGCATAGCCGTAGGCCGCACCGGAGGCGACGATGCCCACGCGCGGGTCGCCGATCTCGACCCGGTTGAGGTCGGTGGTCTCGGCGAACTCGGCGAGATCGAGGAGGCGCAGCTCGATCTCGCGGTGCCGCGGGATGGCATTGTGCGGCATCATCAGCTGCTTCGACGGGTCGCGCTCGAGCTGGGCAAGCGGCTCCGGCGGAGTCGTCCGCTCGCCCAGCCGCGCCACGCCCTGCGCGTGCGATGTGCGCCTAGTCGTCCAGAACAACACGGACGCGTGGAAGCGCTGGCTGATCTCGAAGGCGGCTTTGATTTACTGCAGGGCCTCGTCGGTGTCCGACGGCTCGATCGTCGGCATCTTCGCGGGTCGGCGCCGACGTTGAGGCCCACGTGCTTCATGGTCGCGATGGAGCGGGCGCCGGCGAGCGCCGCGCCGGTAGCCGCCTCGAGGGCGACCTTCTCATTGGGAGCCCACTCGGCGAAGACGCCGTCGCACTTGGCCAGCGCCTCCATGATCTCTGTGCTGGGCGTGCCGGGATACGCCGAGGCGAAGGTCACACCCGCCTCCCAGGCGCCACATGCGATCGCCTCGTTCCCAGACAGGATCACGAACTCGGGGCCGTCGGCCTTGGTCTCGGTCGCAGCCGCATCGGGAGGTGTCATGCGTCGTCTTTCGGTCGAGAGTCCGAACTGTGGCGAGCGCGCCAATCCGCGTAGCGGGCCATCCTGTCGAGCAGGAACGCCGCCGCACGCGGTGTGGGCACGACGATGGGTGCGGAAGAGCGGTCGCCGGCGTAGACCGCGCGCCGGATCGGAAGGTCGGGGACGTTGATGATGGGCTTACCGGTCTCGGCCATGAGGTCGGCGACTCCATTGAGGTAGCACTTCTCCCACGTGCTGAAGTCGTCGAAGTCACCGGTCGCCGACTGCGCCCGGACCTCGTCGCCGGTGTTCGGGACGCCGAGCACGGACAGCACGACCACGGCGTCCACGTCTGGGCAGCGCGTGACCGCGGCGACCACACGCGGGCCGACGTCGCCGCCGGCTGTCGCGACCATGTCGAATGGGTTCCGGCGACTCCAGAACGGCGGCAGGATCGAGTCCAGCTCCTCGAGCAGTCCCCGCGGAGGGTCGAGGAGCGTGAGCCCCTGACGCGCCATCTCGTCGGCGGCCAGCACTCCGGCGCCGCCGCCGTTGGTCACCACCGCCACGCGCCGGCCCTTGGGCAGCGGCAGATTGGCGAGCGCGGTCGTCAGGTCCAGCGCCTCCTGCACGGAGGTGCACGTGACCAGGCCGGCCTGGCGCGCGGCGGCCTCGTAGACGGCCGCCGAGCCGGCCATCGCGCCGGTGTGCGACGCCGCCGCCTTTCCGCCGGCGTCCGTGAGCCCGCCGCGCAGGACGACGACCGGCTTCTCGATGCTCGTCGTGCGCGCCACCTCGAAGAGGCGGCGGCCGTCGTCGACGCCCTCGAGGTAGGTCAGGATGCAGGAGGCGCCGTCGTCGTCGGCAAGGTACTCGAGCACGTCGACGGCGCTCACCTGAGCCTCGTTGCCCACGCCGATGAAGCAACGGACGCCGAGGTCGCGCCTGTCGGCGAGCGCTGAGAGCTGTACCCCCAGGTTGCCTGACTGCGACACGATCGCGACGTTGCCGGGCCGCGGGTGCAGGGCGATGAAGCCGGTCGCGTGGAGACGCGTCGCGTTGGAGATGATGCCCATGCAGTTCGGCCCGATCAACGTGACGCCCGCGTCGGCGGCGGCGCGGGCCAGCGCCTGCTCCGCCTCCGCCCCCTCCTCGCCGGTCTCCGAAAAACCGGCCGCGATAGCCACGGCGGCGCGGACGCCCGCCTTGCCGCAATCGGCGATGACGGGTCCCAGCTGCCTGGCGCCGACGGCCAGAAGCGCCAGGTCCGGCGGCGAGGGCACCTCCTCGAGACTGGTGAACACCGGGAGGCCAAAGAACTCGCCCCCCTTGGGGTGGATCGGGTAGATGGCGCCCTCAAAGCCACCGGCCAGGATGTTCTGTAGAGCGGAGCCCCCCCAGCGGACCACGTCGCCGGAGGCGCCCACGATGGCCACCGACGTCGGCGCCAGCACAGCGTCGAGGTCCGGACTGAAGTCCGGCCGGTCCGACACCGCCCTGGCGCCCGCCGCCAGGATCATGAGCGCGTCGGCTGCCACCGGCTCGCCGTCGCGGACCAGCAGAGGGTTCAGATCGATCTCGGCGATCTCCGGGTGATCCTCGGCGATGCGCGCCACAGCCTCGATGACGGCTACGAGCCTGGCGCGATCCACGGCCGGCTGTCCGCGGAACGCATCCAGCAGGACCTTGCCACGGATCAGATCAGGGAGCTCCGCGACATCGCCCTCGGCGCCAGGGGTAATGGCGAGGGCGATGTCGCGGAACACCTCGGTCATGGTGCCGCCGAGGCCGAAGGCCACGACGGGGCCAAAGGCTTCGTCTCTCTTCATGCCGACCATGAATTCACGGGTGCTGGAGACCATCTCCTCCACGAGCACCGCTTCGAGCGCTTCGCCGGCCCGCTCCGCCAGCGAGCTGTACGTCGCGGTGACCTCTCCGAGCGTACGCAGACCCAGGACCACGAGCTGCTTCTCCGTCTTGTGCTGGATGAGCGCACCGACCGCCTTCATGGCGACCGGCACGCCCAGGGAGGCGGCCAGCTCGGCGGCCTCGGCCGCCGAGTGGACGAGGCCGCCCGCTGGGACCCGCACGCCATAGGCGGCCAGGACCTGCTTCGAAGCGGCCTCGTCGAGCGCGGGTCGCCCGCCGGCGAGCATCTTCTCGACGGTCTCGCGGGCCAGCGCACGTGCGGCGTCGGCGTCGACTGGCATCCGGCTCTCCTTTCCAGCTCCAAGACCGCGTGCGCGGCCTCAATTGGATAGATGGTAGCCATTTAGCTATTCTTGTCAAGACTGTTACAGTACTGGCAGGCATCGAGACGGGATCGGGCGATGGATCACCACGGGTTCGACGACATGTCCCTCACCCCGGGCACGGCGAGCGAGAGCGCCGAGCGCTACGTCCGCGCTCTTATCTTCTGGGGCGAGCTGGGGCCCGGCGACCGCTTGCCGCCGGCCACTGAGCTGGCCGCGCGCCTCGGCATCTCCCGAGTCACGCTGCGCATCGCGCTCCGCTCGCTCGAGAGCGCCGGCTACCTCGTCACCACGCGCGGTGCTCACGGTGGCTCTCGCGTAAGCGGCCTGCAGGCGCTCCAGCGCTGCTGGGACCAGTGGATGCGCGATCACAGCGCCGAACTCGACGACATCTTCGAGTTCCGCACCACCATCGAGACACGGCTGGCCGCTCTGGCCGCACGTCGGCGCACAGACGAAGAGCTCGGAGCGATGGAGGCGGCGCTGGACGAGGAGCGCGACAACCGCCGCCGTGCCTCGCTCTTCCAGGCCGACGCCGACATCCACCGCAGCATCGCCGCCGGCGCGCACAGCCCGCGGCTGGCGCTGGCGATGAACGCCGTACGCGCCGACCTCTTCCTGCCGGTGGACCAGGAGTTGCTCGACAGCACGGAGGACGAGGTCTTCGCCACACACGAGGACATCGTGGCCGCCATCCGCGACCGCGACCCGGTACGGGCGTCGGCGGCCGCCGGGACACACGTCAAGCGCGTGCGTCAGCTCATGATGCGCGCCCTTGAAGCTTCGGGGCTCGGCGCCGGGCGCGCCTGACGCGCCCCACCCGGCGCCCGGCTTCAGCCCTCTACCCTTCCCAGCGCTCGACCTCGATGAGACACGTGTTGCACGCCTGACCCGGCGAGGTGGGAGTGATGAAGCGCTTGGACGTGAGGATGTTGATGCATCCCGCCTTGTCCGGCGACTCGCCCGGCGCACCAGTCGGCACGTAGTCGGCACAGGACTCGAAGGAGTGTGCGATGCCGGGTCGCACCCGGTCGGTCACCCGCAGCGACAGGACGACCGACCCGCGATCGTTGTAGGCGCGCACGAGGTCGCCGTCGGCGACGCCCCGCGCCGCCGCGTCCTCGCCGTTCAGGCGGATGATCCAGTAGTACCAGCCGTCGTCATGCAACACGCGATGGTCGTCGATGTCCGCCGCCCAGGCATCCTTGCCGTCGCCCATGGTGTGGAAGCTGAAGCGCGGATGCGGCGAGATGAGCTGCAGCGGGTAGCTCGCCGTGAGCTCCCCGGTGCGGTGGCCCTCCCAGCTCTCGATGTACTGCGGGCCCAGCACCGGGCGCTCCTCATCCACCACGTCGCCGGACGCGTAGAAGCGTTCGAGACTGGAGCTCACGAATTCGATCTTGCCCGTCTGCGTAGCGAGACCACGGCCGCCGACCTGGTCCCACGGTGCCGGCCCCCAGTCGGGCGTGTCCTTCTTGCGGTCCTCGGCGAACCAGCGCAGCGCCGGGGTGGGCTGGTGGTCCTCCGGCACGGGCACCAGATAGTAGCCCTTCTCCGCAAACTCCTCCCAGGAGAGGCGCTTGGGCAGATCGCTGGCGTGGAACATGCGCTTGACCCAGTCCAGATCGGTGCGTCCGCCTTCGGTGTAGATGTCGCCGACTCCCAGCTTGTCCGCGAGCAGCGAGAAGATCTCGTAGTCCGACTTGCTCTCGCCGAGGGGCTCGATGCACTGCTGCTCGAACACGATCAGCCGATGATTGACCTGCTCGAACTTGTGCATGCCGTAGCCGGAGGCGTGAGCCCAGTCGCCGATGTCCCAGCGCTCGAAGTTGGTGCAGGCGGGGAGGACGATGTCGGCGAAGCGCGCCTCGCCTTCCATCCAGATGGACTGGTTGACCACGAAGGAGACCTCACCCTCCCGGTAGGCGCGCACGTAGCGGTTGGTCTCGGTCATGGTGCCGATGAACGAGCCGCCGTACCGGTAGTACATCTGCACGTGCGGGTACCCGGCCGCAGGGTAGTGGTACTCCCGGAACTGCGACTCGATGGACGAGCCGCAGAACCCCTTGCCGTGCCACTCGAGGCGCTCGTGGTTCATCGCCTCCGGGATGCGCAGGCGCGGCACGGTCTGTCCCTCGGGCGAGTGCTGCGGGTTGCTGAAGGTGCCGCCCTCCGGCCACATGCGGTAGGCGAGCTTCTTGCCGGCGGCCGTGCCGGCGACGTCGCCGGAGATGCCGCCCTCGGCATAGCCGGGGAAGAAGAACGTGGGGTCGAAGGGCACGCCGCTGGTGGTCGACCAGATGTTGGTGCCCGGCTTGCCCATTCCCTGCATGGCCGCCAGGGCGATCATCATGCGCGCCCACTCGTTGCCGCTCGAGGCCCGGCAGGCGCCGCCCCAGCCGCCCATGCCGCCGGCTGCCAGCATCGTCTTCCGGCGGCCCCACTCGCGGGCCAGGGCGCGGATCTGTCTGGCCGGCACGCCGCATTCGATCTCCGCCCACTCCGGCGTCTTGGGGACGTTGTCTGACCTGCCGAGGACGTAGTCCTCCCAGTCACCGAAGCCGTGCGTGTGGTCGGCGATGTACTGCTTGTCGTAGGTGCCCTCGGCCAGCCACACATGGGCGACGGCCAGACCGAGCGCCACGTCCGTTCCCGGTCGCGGCGCCAGCCAAGTGTCGGCGAAGAGCTGGGCTGTGGGGCTGTGGTAGGGGTCGATGAACACCATCTTGACCCCCAGCTCCTTGAGCCAGAAGCGGCGTGAAGTGCTCTCAAACGAGCCGTACACGCCGCCGGTCGTCTCGGGGTCAGACGACCAGAACACCATCATCTCGGTGTGCTTCAGAGCGTCCTCGAGCAGGTCGTACTGCTCGGGGATGCCCAGGCGATGCGCGAAGCCCCACATGTGCGCGCCGCCCCACTGCCAGCCCTCCCAGCTGTCGGGATTGTGCTCGGCATACGTGAAGCCGACGAGATTCATGAAGCGGTTGTAGGCGCTGAAGCGGTAGCCGATGTTGCCCCAGAGGTGGTGCGAGCCGGCGGTCGTCAGCATGGCAGCCGGCCCATACTCCCGCTTGACGCGCACCATCTCGGCGGCGACCATGTCGAGCGCCTCGTCCCAACCGATCGGCTCGAAGGCGGAGTCGCCGCGCCTGTGTGTGTTGCGCTTGCCGTCCGGGTCGAAGTCGACGCGCTTGAGCGGCGTGAGGATGCGGTCCGGGGAATAGATCATCGCCCGGTGCCCCACGGTGTATGGCGAGAGCGTCGTCGTACGCGGCGGCGTGAACGAGCGGCCGCGCGCCGCTATGGTCCACGACGGCCCGTCGCTGTCGTCGAGCTGCAGCGGCACGATGCGCCGGATGCGGCCGTCCTCGACGTCGACGTGGACCGGCCCGCCGGTGGTCAGATTGGTGAGTCGCCGGACTCCCTGCTGTGTCGCGTGCATCCTCGAGTCTCCATCCTGACGTTCTCCTGCGTGACGGCATCGTAGCGCAATGAACGGTCCGTTGCACGGAATAGCGCTTCCATATCGCGGACCGATATGGAGAGGGCCATCGTGGTGCGCACGCGGACCGGCCCGCGGCGGCCGGGGGGTGGCACCGCGGGCCGGGAGAAGCGCTGGGTGAAGAGCAGGCGGTCCGGAGTCCCTCTCCTGCTACGCCTTGCCGTAGGTCGGCACCGTGCCGTAGTTCTCGGTGTGGAACACCTCGTCCTGAAGCTCGTCATCCGTGGCCTTGTAGACCTTGCAGATGAGGCAGGTCATGTCGGGTGACCCGTACATGGGGTCGAGGTGGTCGTTGCTGGTCAGCACGTTGGGGTTCGAGATGAACACGCCGTGATACCCCTGCGCCGGCTCCTCGGGATAGAACCAGTTGGCGGTGGCCATGATCATGCCCTTCTTGATCCCCGGGAATTCGTGCAGCTTCTGGCGGATCCTCCCGCGCTTGGTCTCGATCCAGATGATGTCCCCGTCCTCGACCCCATACTCCTTGGCCGTCTCGGGATGCATCTGGCACTGCGGGAACTCCATGTAGCTGCGCAGCCACGGGATATTGCGATACTGGCCCAGGAAGTAGAAGGGCTGGCGGAAGCCGGTGCTCAGGATGAGTGGGTATTCCTCGTAGAGCTCCGGCGTGCTGACCGGGCTCTCACCGGGCTCGCGGAAGACCGGCAGCGGGTCGTAGCCCAGCATCTCAAGGTGGTTCGACTTGAACTCGAACTTCCTGGTCGGCGTCGGGAACCCGCCGCCCTCGTGCCAGTAGTCGGTCTTGTACTTGTAGTACACCTGGTCGGGGCCGTAGCACCCGCTGACGAGGTTCTGGCTGAAGTCCTTCCATCTCATGGTGCCGTTCATGCCTTTGCGGACCTGATGGTCGAGCATCTCGTCGACGGTTGCGAACCACTTCTCGGGATAGACGCGACGGCCGACTTCGTTGAAGATCCAGGCGTCCGCCTTGGCTTCGCCGGGCGGGTCGAGGACCTTGTTGTGGGCCTCGATCATGAAGCGCGGGTGCATGTCGTACACGTCGTCGAGCTCGAGCCAGTGGGCGGCCGGCAACACGATGTCGGCAGCCTCGGCCATCGGCCCCATGAAGAGGTCGGTGTGACTCATGAACTCGACCTTCTCGATGGCCGCCACGACCTCTTTGGTGTTCGCCATGTGCACGATCTGCTGACCGCCGACGCTAAACCACACGCGGATGGGACTCTTGCCGGCGTTGATAGCCTTGACCATCGTGTCCGGGTTGCAGGTGCGGGCGGCGCCCATCTTGTACTTGTCGCCGCCGATGATCTTGCTCTTCATGTCGTCGGTGATGGGGTACTCGAAGATGAAGTCCTCGATCAGCCCCGTCTCCGGCAGCACCCAGGTGATCATGCTGCCCGGCCGCTCGATGTTGCCCGCCAACCCCATGAGGCAGGTGATGGCGCGCAGCGTGTGGCCGCAGTTGGCCTGGCGCTCCAGTGAGCTGCCCACCTGGATGCACCCCGGCGTGTCGACGGCCCACATCTCGGCCGCCTTCGTCACGTGCTCCTTGGGGACCCAGCAGATGTCGGAGACCTTCTCCGGAGTGAAGTCCTTGACCCGCTCGCGAAGCTCCTCGAACCCGTAGGTCCAGTTCTCCACGAACTCCTTGTCCCAGAGCTCGTTCTCGATGATGTGGTTCATCATGCCCATCGCCAGCGCGCAGTCGGTGCCGACCCGCGGCTGGATCCAGAGCGAGGCCCGCGAGGCATACGCCGTCGCTCGCGGGTCGATGATGATGAGGTTCTTGCAGTAGTCCAGCGAGTTCATGAACCAGTAGGCCATCTCGGAGTCGGCGCTGCTGATCTCCAGCTGTTTGGCCCACATGATCTGGGTCTTGGGGAACTCGCCGCCCCAGCCGTGGTAGTCGCAGTAGAGGCGGCCGTAGCCCGTGACCAGACCGTACAGACCGAGGCGCGGGCTGTGGCACACGTACCCGGGAGTGATGGCGTTGCCCGTCTCGAGCGTGCGCGCCATGCGCATCGTGTACCTGTTGTAGCCGCGGCCCGTGCCCTGCGAGATCGCGATGGACTGCGGCCCGGGGTCGGCGATCGCCTCCTTCATCTTGTCGGCGATCGTGTCCAGCGCCTCGTCCCAGGTGATGCGCTCCCACTTGCCGCTGCCCTTCGGGCCGCTCCGCTTCATCGGGTACTTGATGCGGTACGGGTTGTCGATGTGCTGGATGCTCGAGAGCCCCTTCGAACACATCGTGCCCTTGGTGAGGGAGTCCGGGTTGCCCTGGATATGCACGATGGCGCCGTCCTCGACGGTGACGATGACGCCGCAGCCGCCGTGACAGCTCTTGCACGTCGTCAGTACCTGATGGCGTTCACCCATTGTCTCTCCTTGACATCGCGCCCTGGGGCTGCGCGGTGCGCGCCCCGGAACGCCGTTGCCTGCGGCCGCTCGTCTCCCTCCCGGCGGCCGCCATCACGCGACACCAGGAAGGATGGACCGGTAGATGCCGACCTTCAGGACCGAGTACTTGAGTGCGAACGCGCCGATGGTGTGGCAGACGATCGCCACGATGAGGATCGGCTCGGCATTGCTCTCCATGAACGCGGTGACGACCGACAGTACGAAGGGCGTCACGATGCCGAGGAGCACCAGGAGAATCCAGAAGACCCCGGCCGTGCTGCCCTTGACGAGGTCCTGAGCAGCCATCTCAGCCGCTGCGTGCCGCCGGTACGCACGGATAAGGTAGCCCGCGATCAGCAGCGCGTTGACGATGAGGAGGACGCGGGTCCACGACTCGAGGGTGGCGATCGTCCCCTCGCCGGCGCCGGTGGCGAGGATCACGCCCATGGAGAGGGCGAGGCCGTCGGCGAGACCCATGAGTACGAACACGATGGGGAGCAGGCCGGTGTTCCAGAACTGCACACCCTTGCAGTAGCTCATGGCGAATCCGCAGTACACGCCGGTGAGCACCATGAACACTCCCGCCACTAGACCTGTGATCCACGCAAGGACGGTGAGCGCACCGGCGCCGGAAGCACTGAGATCGCCCCAGCGCAGGAAGTACCAGAACACGTTCTGGAAGAAGCCGACCCCCACGAACACCGTGGTGAAGACCACGCCGCGCGCCATCCAGGACGTCTTCCACGCCTTGCTGAACGGCGGGAACGCGCGCCAGAAGCGGAGCGGCTTTCCGAGGTACACGAGATGCAGCGGGAACTTGAACAGGACGATGAGGAGCCAGCCGATGACGGTGGCCCAGAACGCCCATGCGCTGATCTCCCAGATCCCGGCGATGAGGCCGACCAGATAGGTGCCCATGCCGAGCGCTGAGAAGACCTCGGCCAGCCACACCAGAATGCCCTGACCAGAGATCCACTCAGTCTGGCGCATGGGCTTGACCATCCACTCGTGGGTGGTGATCCACTGGCGGCGGGTCTGCGCCTTCATGACGTCACCTCCGCGTCTTCCTTGTCGCGTCCGAAGATGCGCCGGTATGCGTCGCGGTCGACAGAGCTGAGGTGCTGGATGTGGTGGCCGGTCTGAGCATCACGGGGCGCCTTGTTGTCGTTGCCGCCGAGCCTGTAGTCGACGTACCACACCGATGGGTCGGTCCCGTATTCGGTGCGCAGCTGGAACCCGTCGTGCTTGCGGATCAGTTGGTTGACGTTGCTGTCCGGGTCGTCGAGGTCGCCGAACGTGAGCGCTCGCGCCTGGCAGGTGTTGACGCAGGCGGGCGTGGCATCGCGGTCGATGCCCGGCCTCAGCCCACGCTCGAGCCCGTAATCGACGCGCTCCACACAGAAGTTGCACTTCTCGGTGGTGCCGCGCTGGTGCGGGTAGAGCTTCTGGCCCATCTTCTCGAACCGGGTGCGCTCGAAGCCGGGGAAGTACCCTGGGTCCTTCTCCTTGTTGACGAACGTCCGGTTCTGGTACGGGCAGGCGATGACGCAGTACCGGCAACCGATGCACTTGTCGGAGTCGATGACGACGATGCCGTCCTCGCGCTGGTGCGACGCCTCGGTGGGGCAGGCGTGTACGCACGGCGCATCGGCGCACTGGTTGCAGCGCACCGGGTACGTGGACACATCCACGGCGCCCGCCTCGTCCACCTCGTAGGCGATGAGCTTCACCCACGTGATGTGGAGCGGCAGGAAGTGCTCGATCCTGCAGGCCGCGACGCACGCGTGACAGCGCATGCATTTCGCGAGGTTGATGACCATTCCCCATCTCATGGGCGGACTCCTGTCAAAGGGAACTGGGCCTGGTCGTCCGGCTCGACGCCGGAGGTCGTTGCACAGAATGGACCCGGCGGGCCGGCCAACGGACCGGCCCGCCGAACCCTGTCTCAGTGTGCGCTCACTGCGACAGCGCGATGTCGCCGAGGTTGACGTCTTCGGACGCGTCGACGGCGTCGAAGCTCTTCGCCGCAAACCCGTCGGCCGTGATGTTGAGAGCGTAGGTGCCGGGCACGAGGTCGTTGAGCCAGAAGTCGCCGAACGCGTCGGTGGCCGCCGTGCAGGCCGTGCCGTCGGGGGCCGTGGCCGTGACCTTCGCGCCGGTCACGACTTCCTTCTCGACCGGGTCGTACACGGTCCCGGCGATGAACTTCCTGGGGATGTTGAGGTAGTACACCCGCGGCTTGGTCCCGGCCTCGGGCTTGAGCACCTCGGCCATGGCGATCAGGTCGGCGAGCTCGCTCTCCTCCGCGAACTTGATGGCCTTGGTGGGACAGGAGTCGACGCAGCGCGGGTACTCCCAGTCGTCGTCGAGCAGGTGGGCGCACCCGGTGCACTTCTGCGCAAGGTTGAGATCCTCGTTGAAGTAGATCGATCCGTACGGGCAGGCATCGACGCAGGCCTTGCAGCCGGTGCACTTCTCCGTGTCGATGACGACCATGCCGTCGTCGCGCTTGTAGATGGCCCCCTCGACCTTGCAGGCCGCCATGCACGCGGCGTTGTCGCAGTGCATGCAGGGGTTGGGGATGTAGTGCATGCGCACCTTGGGCACCGTGCCGCAGATGTGCTCGTCGACCCGCATCCAGAACTGGCCTGCGTCCGGCTGGGACTTCGCGATGGGCGCCCAGTCGTTGCCGACGTGCTCGTCCTTGCAGACGAACTGGCAGCCGAAGCAGCCGTTGCAGCGGGCGACGTCGATGACGAATGCTTTCATGTTACCTGCCACCTCCCTCGACGACCCACGCGTTGAAGCGCAGGCCCGCGCCGGGGTCGTACTCTCTCTCGAACGCATCGGGGTAGTCCCGGCGCCAGACCTCCCACTCCTCGGGCCTGACCCTCTGCACGTCCACCAGATAGCCGCTGGTGGCCTGGCCGCAGCACTCCTTGGAGGTGAGGCCGTGCGGGGCGATGGTGTTGATCGCGCCCCCGCGATCCACCTTGCCCGGGATGATGGGGTCGTGACGGGCGCCGTGGTCGATGTAGGCGACGCCCGGCATGAGACGCTCCCATACGCACGCCCCGGCGAGCACGATGCCGCGCTCGTTGAAGATCTTGACGATGTCGCCGTGCCGGATACCTCGAGCCGCGGCGTCTCCGGGATTGATCCACACCGGCTCGTAGTTGTAGTTGTCCGGGCCGAGGACCTTGCCCGTGGGGGTCTCACGCGCCCACGTGCAGTCGTCGCCCTGGGCGTGCGTGCGCCAGCGCGGGTGATTGCTCATGAGGACCAGCGGGAACATGTCGGCGCGCTCGCTGGAGATGCGCTCGTCGTGGGTCAGGCCGCGCTCGACCCACTTCGGGATCGGCGGCCGCTCCATGTCGTGTGGGAAGTGCGTGGCCAGGCGCTCTGAGTAGAACTCGAGCAGGCCGGACGGGGTCTTGAGCGGGTGACTCTCAGGATCCTCGTAGAACTCGCGGAGGCCGGGCGGGTCGTCCTCCCAGTTCTCCGCTGTCGGGTAGACGACGTACTTCTTCTCCTGGAACTCCTCCCAGGTCATGTAGTTGGAACCGTACATGCACTCGAAGACTTCCTTCTGGAGGTCCTGGATGCTCTTGCCCAGGGTGAGCTTCTCCTTCAGGCCCAGCTTGTCGGCGACGGCGAGCACGATCTCGTAGTCGCTCATGGACTCGCCGACCGGCTCGATCGCCTTGTCCTGCAGCATGCACGTCTGGTACGGCGGGCCCTGACGCACGTTGGTCAGGCAGTCGTCGACCTCCATCGTCGTGTTGGCCGGCAGGATGATGTCGGCATAGAGGCAGTCGTTCTCCAGCCAGGGGTGCTGCGCGACGCAGAACTCGATGCTGGCGTCGCGGTGTGCCTCGATGGTCCAGTTGCCGTGGTTCCAGCAGGTGATCCGGCACGGCGTGTCGGTCCAGATCATGTGGATACGGCTGCCGCCCTCTTCCTCAGGCTCCGGGAACTGGTAGTCGATGAACTGGTCCTCGGTCTCGGCATTCTGGGCGCCGGTTCCCGAGAAGTGGATGGTCTCGGGGTTGAGGATGGCCTCCTGGATGAGGGTCTTGGGGATGTTCTGCGTACCCCAGGCGTCCACGCTGCTGCGCACCGGGGTGCGCAGGTGGTCACTCAGGGTCGGGTTGAAGTAGCGGAAGTTGTCCAGCGACTCGGCGCGCGGCATGCCGAAGTACGACATCTGCCACTGGTGCACGCCAGGGCCGCCGAGACCCTGCATGCCGAGCAGGATGGACTCGAGGCGAGCCGGCTCATGCGAGTACGGCCCCCGGACCATGGAGCCGCCGAAGTAGTGGACGATGGACGTGCACTTGTCGGCGAACTCCCTCGCCAGCGCCTTGATGGTCCACTCAGGGACGCCGCACTTGGGCGAAGCCCAGGCCGGCGTCTTGGGCACGCCGTCTTCCTGGCCGAGGACGTAGGCGGCGACCTTGTCCATACCCACGGCGTGGGTCTCGACGTACCCCTTGTCCCACGTGTCTTCCTTGAGCCATGTGTAGATGATCGCCAACTGCAGGGCGGCGTCGCTGTTGGGGAGCACCGGGATCCACTTGTCCGCGTGGACCGCCGCCCCGAAGTTGAGGTCGGGGCAGATGTAGACCTGCTTAATGCCCGCGTCGGTCCAGAAGTACGAGATGTTGGTCGCGTTCTGGCCGGTGAAGCCCCACGGCGTGGTCTCGTCGTCGCAGCCCCACTTGAGGACCATATCGCAGTTCTCGGAGATGTCCTTGCAGATGTTGAGCTGCGGCGCCATCATGCCCTGGAAGCCGTGGCCCCAGACGTGCTTGGAGCCCCAGTACCAGCCCTCCCAGCTGTCAGGCTGACGGACCTGCAGGGTGAACCCGCCCATCACTTCCATCAGGCGGCCGTTGTGGCCGTGCGGGGTGTGGATGGTCTTGCTCTCGCCGTGGCCGTCGGCCTGGAGCAGGATGGCGTTGAGGCCGTAGGTCTTCTGGATGCGACGGATCTCGGAGGCAATGATGTCCGTCGCCTCATCCCACGAGAGGCGGACGTACTTGCTCTTGCCACGGTTCTGCGGGTTGCGCTCGCCGTCCGGATCCCAGTCGACCCGCTTGAGCGGGTAGAGGATGCGGTTGGGCGAGTACGTCCGCTTCTTATAGGCGGACATGTACGGCGCGGGGCGCGACTTGAGACCGGACTCAAGCACCGCCCCGTTGCGCTCCATCTTCCAGGGGCGGAAGCTCTCACCCTCGAACTTCCAGTCGTAATGGAAGGGGCGAATGCGCAAGATCTTGCCATCTTTGACGTCGACCATGACCTCGCCGGTGCCCCCCAGCAGACCGCCCTGCGACAATGCCCGTATGACGGTCTTATCCGGTTTGACGTCGACTTTCTTGCGTGAGTCCTCACTCATCTCAATCGCTGTCCTTTCGCCTTCGTTGAGCACCCCAAGCTGATCAGGCTGATTGTTCTGGAGACCGCCGGGACGGGTTCCAGCCGAGATAGGCGGATAGCGAGGCCGCTACGTCCTTGACGGCACGGGTACAGAGGTCTCGCTCTTTGGGCCCGAAACGACCGGTGGGCATGACCACGGAGAGCGCGGCCACGACGTTGCCGAGCTGGTCGCGCACAGGTGCCCCGACGGCGCACGTGCTGAGATACAGGCCCTCTTCGTCGTACGCAACGCCCTCCGCCGCCACTACCTCGAGCTCACGCTTGAGGACCTCGGGGTCGGTGACGGTCCGGGGAGTGTGCCTGCGGCGCTTCTGCGCGAGCACGGCGGCGCGCCGCTCTGGAGGAGCGAACGCGGTGAAGATCTTGCCATGGACTGAAGCCAGGTCGCCGAGGATGCGGCCCGGCGCGCTCAGACGCTGGAATGGACGGCTGGAGTTGAGGATGCTCACGCAGACGGGGGTGCCGTCGACAGGGACGGCGAGCGTCACCGACTCGCCCGTGCGCCCGAGGAGCTCCTCGAGGAACGGGCGCGCGTGCTCGACGAACTCCGAGTTGTCCTCTGCCACGTAGGCCATCGTGATGGCCGCGGGACCCAGGTGATACTGGTTCGTCGTGGAGTCGCGCACCAGGAACTCGGCTGCCTCGAGCGTCCGCACCATGCGGTAGGCGGTCATGCGGAGCAGGCCGGTACGCGCGGCGATCTCGTCGATTGTCCACTCGCGGTGATCCACGTCGAACAGCGAGAGGATGGAGAGGCCGCGCGCGAGCGCGCGCACCGTGAGCGGATCGGACTGGGTGCGATCGCGGACTGCGCCTCGGTCGGCCTGCTCGGTGCTGGTGGCCGTCATCTTGTTCCCCCCGGACTCCTCGTCTGCTGCCATTGAGCAGAAGTACGATATCATCATTGCTATCAGACGATATCAGCGTTTGCACACAATGCAAGAGTCTGATTGAGTACGCGTGTGAACGCAAGTGCCACGCCGGGGATGTCAGGTCGATCAGGAGGAGTTTTGGGGGAGGCGCTCTCATGAGTGAGCAGGTATTCACCAATCTGACGAACTGCGGGCCGGTGTCCGTGTACGTCGACGACGGGGTCGTGACCCGCATCCGGCCACTGGTCGCCGACGAAGCCGAGTTCCGGCCGTGGGTCATCGAGGCGGGCGGCAAGCAGTACTCCCCGCCCAGGAAGTTCAACCTGGCGCCGATGGTGCACGCCGAGCGCCGGCGCCTCTACTCGGACGACCGCATCAAGTACCCCATGAAGCGCGTCGACTTCGACCCCCACGGCGAGCGCAACCCGCAGAACCGCGGCAAGTCCGCCTACGAACGGATCTCCTGGGACGAGGCGCTCGACATCGTCTCGAGCGAGATCGCGCGCGTCAGGAAGACCTACGGCAACTCGGCCGTCAGCGGCATGACCTCGTCACACCACAACTGGGGCATCGTCGGCTACAAGATGGGCCCGTTCATGCGCTTCATGAACTGCCTCGAGGCCACTCCCGTGTTCGACAACCCGGACAGCTGGGAGGGGTGGCACTGGGGCGCCACGCACACGTATGGCTTCTATTGGCGCCTTGGCATGCCCGAGCCGTTCGACAACCTGCAGGACGTCATGAAGAACTCCGAGATGGTGGTCTTCTGGTCCAACGACCCCGACACCACGCGCGGGACCTACTCAGGTCAGGAGTCGGCCATCTGGCGCACGTGGCTCAAGGAGAAGGGCGTCCAGGCAGTCTTCATCGACCCCTTCCACAATTACACGAACGCGATCTTCGCCGACGCCAAGTGGATCGCGCCGCGCATGGGCACGGACACGGCGCTCGCGATGGCGATCGCCTACGTGTGGATCACCGAGGACACCTACGACAAGGAGTACGTCGCCGACCGCACCATCGGCTTCGACGAGTTCAAGCCTTACGTGCTCGGCGAGACAGACGGTGTACCCAAGACGCCCGAGTGGGCGGCCGAGGAGAGCGGCGTCGAGGCACGCGTCATCCGCACGCTGGCGCGTGAGTGGGCAGCGAAGCCCACCGCCCTCGCGGCCGGCGCCCGGGGCGGCGAGGGGAGCGCCTGCCGCACCGCCTACGCCACGGAGTGGGCGCGGATGATGGTGCTCCTGCAGGCCATGCAGGGGCTGGGCAAGCCGGGCATCACCATCGGAGGAGTCTCGATGGGCGCCCCGGCCGAGTTCGACACCTGGTTTCCGGCCTACGCCGAGCCGCAGGGCCGTATGTCCCACTCGACCAAGGCGGCCAAGTACATCCCGCAGAACCCGACCAGGCAGCGCCTCTATCGCCTCACCGTACCGGACGCGATCCTCGACGGGCACGTCGAGTGGGACGGCGCCGGCTTCTGCGGTCAGTCCATCGAGCAGCAGTTCGAGCACTTCGTCTACCCGGCCGAGGGGTGCTCCGAGGTCAAGCTCTGGTATCGCTATGGCGGCTCCTTCATGGGCACGATGAGCGACACCACCAAGTGGGTGCGCATGTACCAGAGCCCCAAGCTCGAATTCGTCGTCAACCAGGACATCTGGTTCAACAGCGAGACACGCATGGCCGACGTCATCCTGCCGGCCTGCACCAACTTCGAGCGCGACGATCTCGGCGAGTTCGCCGCCTGCAACGGCTACACCACCAACTCGCACTCGGGCAACAACTACCGGGTCATCGTGCGTGAGAAGAAGTGCATCGAGCCTCTCTGGGAGTCGCGGTCGGACTACCAGATCCTCGCCGCCGTAGCCGAGCGACTCGGCATGTACGACGAGTTCACCGACGGCGGCAAGTCCGAGATCGACTGGGCCAGGGCCTTTTACGACTGCTCCGACCTGGCCAGGACGCTCGACTGGGAGACCTTCGACGAAAAGGGCTACCACATCATCAACGCGCCCGAGGACTACGAGCCCAAGCCGTGCCTGCGCTGGTTCGCGGAGGGACGCGCCTGCGACACGCCGGACGTCAACAACCCCAAGCGCGGCACAGACAAGGCGCACGAGCTCGGCACCTACAGCGGCAAGATCGAGTTCTCGTCCGAGAGCCTCAAGACGCACTTCCCGGACGATCCGGAGCGGCCGGTCGCTCCCCGGTACATCGAGAGCTGGGAGGGACACCACACGACCGAACTCTTCGAGAGGTATCCGCTGCAGCTCATGTCGCCGCATCCGCGCTTCTCGTTCCATTGCCACTACGACAAGCACACCGACTGGCTCAACGACATCCCCGTTCACCGCATCAAGAAGGACGGGTACGCGTGGTGGCCGGCGCGCCTGAATCCGGTCGACGCCGCCGCCCGCGGCATCCGCAACGGCGACATCGTGCGTCTGTACAACGACCGCGCATCCGTGCTCTGCTGCGCGGTCGTCACCGAGCGGGTCCGCCCGGGCATCGCGCACAGCTACGCGTCATCGGCCAAATACGACCCGCTCGAGCCGGGCAAAGCCGACTCCGTCGACAAGGGAGGCTGCGTGAACATGCTCACGTCGTCGCGCATGACGAGCCGGCATGCGCCGGGCATGACGCCCAACTCGTGCCTCATCGAAGTCGAGAAATGGGAGGGCTGATCCGATGACGCGCCTCGGTCTGCTCATCGACGTCACCAGGTGCAGCGGCTGCTACAACTGCTTCCTCGCCTGCCGTGACGAGCATTACGGCAACAACTACCCCGGCTACTCCGCGGCACAGCCGCTGGACGGCCAGTTCTGGCTGCAGATGAAGGAGGTCGAGGGCGGCAAGTACCCGCGCCCGCGGCTGAACTACATCGCCGTCCCGTGCCAGCACTGCCAGAGCGCGCCGTGCATTCACGCCGCCAAGGACGGCGCCGTCTTTCGCCGCGACGACGGCATCGTCATGATCGACCCCGAGAAGGCCAAGGGCCAGGACCAGATCGTCGGCTCCTGCCCGTACCGCGTCATCTACTGGAACGCGGATCTGGAGCTTCCGCAGAAGTGCGGCATGTGCGCCCAGCGCCTGGACACGGGCGACAAGCAGCCGCGCTGCGCGGAGTCCTGCCCGACCGGCGCGATGGTGTTCGGTGACCTCGACGATCCCGAGTCCGAGATCGCGAAGCGCATGAGCGAGGTGGAGACCGAGGTCTTCCACCCCGAGTACGAGACCGGCCCCCTCGTGGTCTACGCCGGCCTCCCGGGCCGCATGGTGGCCGGCGAGGTCGTGCTCGAGGGCAGCGACGTCTGCGCCGAGGGCGTCAAGGTCACGCTCGAGGGCGACGGCGTCTCGCTGGAGAGGGCGTCGGGGACGTTCGGTGATTTCGCCTTCGAGCGTCTGCCGCAGAACAAGGCGTTCAAGGTCACCGTCGCGCACGAGGGCTACGCGCCGCAGACCTTCGCGGTCAAGACGCACACCGACGTGGACCTCGGTGAGGTGCTCCTCACGAAGTAGCGGACGACGCCGTGGTGGGCCACCGACGATGCGGCCTCGGGATGTCGCCCATCCGCGACGGCCGCTCGCGTCGGATATGCCTCAGGAGTAACGCCCCGTGTTCAACCCTACGACGATGTTGAGGATGGGCCTGTCGACGCGCTCGTAGACGAGCGGTCCGTGCGGCAGACCGGCCGGTACGTAGATGGCAGTCGTATGGATCAGCGAGAACCGCTCGGCCCCGGCGCCCTCGCCCATCCCCCAGGAGACCTCCCCCCCGAGGTCGCGGAGGTCGTTGGGACTGGAGCCGACCAGCAGCACGATCTCGGAGAACGGATGCGCATGCAGCCCGGGCAACTCCGACGGCACGGTCTTCTCCCAGATCCAGACGATGTCGAGCCAGTGGCCGGCCTCGGGGCAGAGATCGTCATCCAGGTAGACAGGGTCCGGATAGCTGAACCCGCTGACGCTGCTGAAGTCGTGGTGCGCCAGGTCGTACACCAGTTTCGGGTCTTCGATGACGTACTTGCTGTACTCGCCTGCGGCCACCCTCGTCCCCTCCGAAGTCAGTTGCGACAGGGAGCGGACCAGCGCAGCGCACCCGTGGCGCCCCGCTCTGCGATCCGCCCTCGGCGATCACTCTCCCAGGTCCACCTGCTCGAACGCGTAGACCACCACCGCGTGAGTCGATCTTGTCGATGGGTACCTAACGGGACGCCGACGGCCGCGACGTCGCTCTCGGCCGGGCTCCTTCGGAGACCGGCATGAGGCTGGCGCGCGTCATGCGATCCCCAGAGTCCACCACGGCCCAGAGCCGCCTCGCAGGCGGCGCCGTGGGTGTGTCACCCCTCGTCATCGCCGCCGACACCGAGGTGCCTGGCCTTCACGCCCTCGTTGTCGATCAGGTCCTTGGGCTCGGAGCCGTACACGATGGAGCCCTTGGTCATGATGTAGGCGTAGTCGGCGACGCTCATCGCCATGCCGAAGTCCTGCTCGACGAGCAGGATCGACTGACCGGCTGCCTTGAGCCTCTCGATGATGCGGTAGACCTCCTGGACCACGATCGGAGCCAGTCCCTCCGACGGCTCGTCGAGCATGATGAGGTCCGGGTTGGTCATGAGCGCGCGGGCGATGGTGAGCATCTGCTGCTCACCGCCACTCAGCAGGTTGCCCTTGTTCTTGCCGCGCTCCTTGAGCCGCGGGAAGGTCTGGTACACCTTCTCGAGGGTCCACGGGTCCTGTTTGTCGCCGGTGCGCGCCGCCATGGTCAGGTTCTCCGTCACCGACAGCGACGGGAAGATCATGCGGCCTTGCGGCACGAGCCCGATGCCGGTCCGGGAGATCTGGTTGGGCGGCATGCCCACCAGCTCCCTTCCGTTGAACTTGATGCTGCCTTTGCGCGGCGGGTTGAGGCCCATGATGGAGCGGATGGTCGTGGTCTTGCCCATGCCGTTCCGGCCGAGCAAGGCGACGACGGTACCGTCCTTGACCTCCATGTCCACGCCCTGCAGGACGTAGCTGTCGCCGTACCAGGTGTGGACGTCGTTGAGCTCGAGCATCGCCGATCACCCGCCCGCGGTGCTCGCCTTGTGCGAGCCCATGTAGATGTCCTTGACGGTCTGGTTGGCGCGGACCTCGTCGCAGGTGCCCTCAACCGAGATCTCGCCGAAGTGCAGGAGGATGATGCGCTCCGCCACACCGAACACGAGGTCCATATCGTGGGCGATCATGAGCACGGTGATCTTCTTGCCGAGCGCCCGAATACGCTCCGTGATGTCGGCGCTCTCGGTGGGTGTGAGACCGCAGCTCGGCTCGTCGAGCAAGAGCAGCTCCGGCTCGCTGGCCAGACTGAGACCCATCTCCAGCTTGCGCTGCTCTCCGTAGGCAAGCGAGACCACGACCTCTTCGCGCTTGTCCCACAGGTCGATGGACTCGAGCATCTCCTGCGCGACGCTCTGCAGCCCTCTGTCGCGGATGAAGGCGCCCCAGATACGGTACCGCCCGCCGCGCGTGCCCTGCAGGGCGATCAGCGCGTTGGTCATCACGGTCTCGTTGGGGAAGAGACTGGTGATCTGGAACGACCGGGCCATGCCGAGTTGCGTGCGCGCGTAGACCGCCTTGTGCGTGATGTCCTGCCCTTTGAACACGACCTTGCCGGACGTCGGCTTGAGCTGCCCGGTGAGCAGGTTGAACAGTGTGGTCTTGCCGGCGCCGTTGGGGCCGATCATGCCCAGGCGCTCGCCCTGTTCGAGGTTGAACGTGACGTTCTTGACGGCGGCAAGACCACCGAAGTGCACGGAGAGGCCCTGGACCTCAAGCAGCGCGGCCACGGAACACCCTCCTCCACAGGTCGAAAAGCAGCACGCCCACGCCTTGCGGGATCACCATGATGACCACCACGATGAGGATGGCCATGATCAGCGGCCACCGCTCCGGGACGTACACGCTGGCGAGGTACTCGACGCCGACCACCAGGACAGCGCCGATGACGGGGCCGAAGTACACGGAGGCGCTGCCGAGGATGACGATGAGGAAGACGATGTCCGTCATCGCCATCCCCATGTTGCCCGGCACCATGACGCCGCCGAAGTAGGCGAAGAGGGCGCCGGCTACGCCGCCGAATATGCCGGCGATGATGTACGACGTGTACTTGTACAGCCACGTGTTGTAGCCCAGCGCCTGCATGCGCCGCTCGTTGTCGTGGATGCCGCGCAGCGCGTAGCCGTAGTGCGAGTTGACGAGCCTGTGGATGACGAACAGACACACGGCGACGATGAGCAGCACCAGGAAGTAGAAGCTGTGGGAGTTGATCGTGATGGGCAGTCCGAGGTCGGGGTACGGGATGCCCGACATGCCGGTCGACCCGCCGGTCAGGGAACGGGCCGAGATGGCCACGCGTACCAGCAACTCGCCGAAGGCCAACGTCACCAACAGGAAGTAGATGGGGTTGTCTGATGCCCCGACCCCGTACACCCGGAACGCGGGTATGCCGAGGCCTGCGCCGAGCAGCGCGGTGAAGACCATCACCAGCACCAGGTTCAGCCAGAAGTTGGACACCCCGCCGTGGATGATGAGGATGCCGCAGACGTAGCCACCGAAGCCGAAGTAGGCGGCATGGCCGAAGGTGGGGATGCCGCCGTAGCCCCAGAGGATGTTCATGCTGACGCCAAAGAGGGCGAAGATCATCATCTTGGTGACGAGGCTCTGGATGTAGGACGGCACGACGGACGGCAGCACCAGCAGCAGCAGCAGGATGACGACGGCTGGCAGCCAGGCTTTGAGCAGCGCCGCCGCGTCGCGTCGCTCGACAGCCACCGGCGGCGCCGCCACGGCCTTGCGCATGAGGCGGCCGACGAAGAGCTCGGCCGGTCGCACTTGCGTGGCCATCAGAAGACCTTTCTGCCGATAAGGCCGCTCGGACGCACCAGCAGGACGACAATGAAGATGACGTAGGCGGTGAACAGTGCGACCGACGGCACGTACGCCTTTCCGAACGTGTCGAGCAGGCCGATGATCAGCGCCCCGAGCATGGTGCCCTGGATGTAGCCGGTGCCGCCGACCACGACCACCATGAGCGTGAGCAGCAACAGTGCGTCGCCCATGGACGGGTAAGCGCCGAGGATCGGCGTGCCCATGATACCCGCGAACCCGGCCAGCGCCGCTCCGAACAGGAAGACCAGCGCGCTGACGAGGCCGTAGTTGATGCCGAGGCTGCGCGTCATCTCCTTGTTGTCCATGCCCGCGCGGATGATCGCGCCCACGCGCGTCTTGTCCTGCATCCACCAGAGGAAGATAAGGACCACCACTCCGACGGCGACGACGACGAGGCGGTAGATGGGGAAGGCGAGGTCACCGATACGCACGACGCCGGTGAACATCTGAGGTGTGAGGCCCATCTTGGCGAAGGGGCCCCAGATCCACAGGATGATGTTGGCGAACGCGTACCCTAGGCCGATCGTGAGCACCGCCTGCTCGGGCACCTTGCCGTACAGGTGGCGGAGGAAGAAGAAGTAGATGCCGAGCCCGATGAGGCCGGTGCCGGCCGCAGCGACGACGACGCCCAGCCAGAACTGGTCGAGCTGGCTGATGATGGCGAGGCCAAAGTAGGCTCCCAGCACGTACAGGGCGCCGTGCGCCAGGTTGAGGACCCCCATGACACCGAAGGTGAGAGAGAACCCGGCGGCCAACAGGAAGAGGATGAACGCGTAGGAGACGCCGTTCAGCGTCGTGATGGTGAATGTACTCACACGCCCCCCTGGCGTCGAGACGAGTACTTCGTCGGCGGTCCGGCCTCCCGGCCGGCTGGCACAATCAACATCGTCGCTGCTGTCGAACACCTCCTTGTCAGGTACGGGAATGATATACGGATATCAGGAGATGACAAGCAATCGTGCCGAGGCTCGCTGGCGCAGCCCTGGGGACAGCGTCGTCGCGGGCGCTGCACGCCTGATCGACCTATCAGCTTGGGAAACCGCTCCACGATATGGCGATTACGCAGCGTGACGCGACATCGAGGGGCGGAGCCGCTTGCCTCCTACTCTACGGCACCCGCCGTGGGTGGAAAAGGAAGGGGGCTCGCGGCGGACGCCGCGAGCCCCCTCGTGCCAAGCTCGCCGGCGCCCGACGGCGCCGGCGAGCGGCTTACTTCTGCTCGTGCAGCAGGTCGTCGTAGGAGAAGACCGGCACCCAGGCGACGCGGTCGCCCACCTGCTTCGTCTCCATCATGAAGTAGCTGCCGGTGCCGACGTACATGTCCTCGTACTTGCTCATCTTGTACGGGCCGGCGGGTGTGTCGATAGTCACACTGGACATCGCCTCGATGAGCTTGGCCGGAGTGGTGTCCCCACTGTTCTGCTCCACCGCGCCGGCGAACAGATTGACGGCCAGCCAGGCCCCGAAGCTCTGCATGGTCGGGTACTCGCCGTCGTACTTGGCCTGGTACGCGTCGACGAACTCCTTGTTCAGCGGGTTGTCGACCTCGGGTGAGTAGAACTCGCCACCGATGAGACCGAGGGCGGCGTCGCCGAGGTCTGCCAGCTGCGGCTCCGTGAGGTTGCTCGCCATGGCGGTGATGAGCGGCGCTGTGAGCCCGTAGTCCCTGTACTGCTTCACGAACGGCGCCGCGCCGTTGCCGAAAATCCACCAGTAGGTGCAGTCCGCGTCCTTGAGGCTGGTGAGGTACGAGCTGAAGTCGACGGCGTCGATGGGCACGAACTGCGTGCTCAGGATCGTCCCGCCTGCCTCCTCGAAGCCGTGGTTGAAGCCCTCCTGGAGCTGGCGGCCGGCGGTGTCCTCGTAGTTGATGCAGTTCGCCGTCTTCCAGCCCATCTCCTCGGCGGCATACTTGCCGGTCATGTACCCGGCGAACGAGAACAGGCCGCTGGGCACGAAGGAGAGCCCGTTGGCGGTCTTCATGTTGTCGATGGGCTGGCCGTAGATGGAGATCGACGGGATGCCGCCGTTCTTGGCCAGGTAGTCGGTGACGGCCGCGTTCGCCGGCGAGAAGATCGGGCCGATCATGACGTCGATCTTGTCGCTCTCCACGAGCTGGCGCGCCTTGTCCACGGCCTGCACCGGGTCTGAGCCGTTGTCGGCCTTGAGGTACTCGACCGGTCGGCCTGCGATCTGGCCACCGAGCTGCTCGATGGCGAGCTCGATGCCCTTGTCGGTCATGTCGGCGTCCACGGCCATGAAGCCCGTGAATCCTTCATCGAACCCGATCTTGATGGGCTCGCCCGTCGCTGCGACCGCCGGCTCTGCGGTCTCGTCCCTGGCTCCGGTGTCCCCCTCGGAGCCACAGGCCGTCAGGACGAGCGCCCCGAACGCCCCGAGAACGAGCAGGAGCGCCAAGATGACGTACACGACTTTCCTCTGCATTGTCAGTCCCCCTGCGAAGATGGATCGGAAAGCGGTGGTTGACTGCGCGCGTGACGCGGTCGCGGAGCAACGGCCCTCTCGGGGCCCCCTGCCGCCGGCCGCCCGTCCGCCGGTACGGGGCGGCGGCAGCCCCAAGCTGTCGTCCGCATCGCTGCGAGTGCTGCGGTCCCTGCTCCTTTCGTCGTGCACTGCCGCCCGATACAGGCCTCCCCTGCGGCCCACGAGGTACCAAACGGTTGATTGCGTGCATCCCTATAGTGCAAAGGTGAAGCTGGAAGGTAGCGCACCGGGGCACCGGTGGCAAGCACTTCCGCAAGGATGGCTGCCGGGTGCATCTACGCGTACTCAGTGACGTTGAGCAGCGTTGCCCGCGAGGAGATCGACGTAGTGGAGAGCTCACCGAAGTCGCCGCCCTCGTAACCGAACAGCTTGCCGTTGGACCGCCTGCTCCGCCAGTCGACGATGACGACGCCCAGCGTGGGGATGACCTTCTCCCGCCACACGAACAGATACAGCTCGTCACCGACCTTGCGGTGATGGCAACGGTCCGTGTCGGCGAGGCCCTGCTCGCTGCCGCGCAGGCACTGCCAGGTGTACAGGTTCTCGTTGAGGTAGATGTGCTCGTAGGCCTCGGTCTGGCTGTACACATACTGCACCCGCTTGCCCACCAGCTCGTCGGTGGGCAGGTGAGGGTGCTCTCTGGCCACGAACGGTGCGTCGATGAAGGCCGGGAGAATGCTCGTCTGCACAAGCGTGAGCTCCTCGCCGGCCGTTGCCAGGGCGAAGGCGCTCCTTGCGGCCTGCTCGGGAGTAGGCAGCGTACCGGTGACGGTAGTGGCCACCCCGCGCGCAAGGTCGAGCACCACCGTCACCGACGTCGCGCGTCGATCGGCGGCGACATAGTCGACCACCGCCACGTCTTCGCGCGGCCGAGTCACGACGACGGCCTCCTCACCACCGTCGCCGGCTCCGGGGCCTTCGAGTGCCTCCCAGACGAGCTTGTCGGGGGCGCGGAAGACGAGGCGGACGACGGAGCCGTCCTCCGCATACAGCGTCAACGCCCTGCCGGAGAGGCGGCCGTCCGCCGGCAGCGTGTCCTCGCTGATGCCCTTGACGAGCTCGCCGACCTGAATGAAGCGCAAGGCCCCGTCCGCCATCAGACCCTCCTCAGCTGGCTCAGTATTTCTTGAGGATGTCGATCATGATCTCTGATGACTTCAGCGCGTACTCGCGCGGGATCGTGAGGGGCGGCATGAAGCGGAACACGTTGGCGTGCCGCCCACACGGCGTCATCAGGATGCCCTGGTTGAGCAGCTTGAAGGCGATCTCGCCCACCTTCTCGCCCGCCAGCGGCTCCTTGGTCGTGCGGTCGGCCACGACCTCGATGCCGACCATGAGGCCGTTGCCGCGCACGTCGCCGATCACCGGCACGCTGGTCATCGCATCGATGAAGAGACCCTTGATCTCCTCGCCGAGGGCGGCCGCGCGGCCGATCAGGTCGGCCTCCGGGTCCGTGAGGATGTCGATGTTGGTGATCGCGACCTCGCAGCCCATGGCGTTGCCGGCGAACGTGCTCGGCTGCGAGCCCTCGCGCAGCGCCTCTTCCATGTCGGAGCGATAGGTCACGCCGGCCATAGGCATGTCGCCGCCCATGCCCTTGCCCCACGTGAGCATGTCGGGCACGACACGGGAGTGCTGGATGGCCCACATCTTGCCGGTGCGCCCGGCGCCCGACTGCACCTCGTCGGCGATGTAGAGGCAGCCGTTCTTCTCGCAGGCGGCCTTGATCATCTCGAGGTACTCGGGCGGTGGAGCGACGTAGCCGCCCTCGCCCTGCTGCGACTCGATGACCACGGCGGCGACGTCGTCGGCGCCCGTGTACGGGCCGTTCAGGACGTCGTCCACATACTTGCCGCATTGGACGTCGCAGTTCGGGTACTCCATCCCGAACGGGCACCGGTAGCAGTACGCATACGGCAGATGCTGCACGCCGGCGATCAGCGGACCCCAGCCGTGACGGTAGTTGTAGGACGTGGTCATGGCCGCGGTGCCGCACCACACACCGTGGTAGGCGCCGTGGAACGCGATGAGCTGGGAACGGCCCGTGTAAGCGCGAGCGAACTTGATGGCGGTCTCCACGGCGTCGCTGCCGGCCTGATAGACGGCCGTGTGGCAGTTGCCGGCCAGGCCGTCGGGCATCACGGAAGAGACCCTCTTGGCAAGCTCGATGCGCTTGGGGTTCGTGATGTCCGTGGTGTGCATGATGACGTCGCACTGCCGCTGGATGGCGGCGAGTACCTTGGGATGGTTGCGCCCCACGGCGTTGACGGCGACACCGGCGGCCATGTCGATGTACATGTTGCCGTCGGCGTCCTTGACGGTGACGCCCTTGCCCTGCTCGAGGATGACGGGGAAGCCCCCACCGCCACGGGTGAAGGACTCGTACTTGGCGGACTCCTCCATGAGCGCAACGACCTTCGGGCCGGGCACCTCGGTGACCATGCTCGGCGCGCCCGCCCAGGACAGCGCCATCAGTTCGGCTTCGAGTGCTTCCGTGTCAATCATGGCGTCCCCTTGATCATGATCGGGTCTGCGAGCCACAGCCGCAGCGACGCCCACATGATACTGTAATATCACATCTTGACAAGGTCGCTACGCGAAAAGTGAGGATCCGGCGTGGCACCTCACTGTGAGCGACCCCCTGACAGCGGGAAAATCGCCAGAGCTACGCCCTGTCGAGCGACGGATCCGGTCTCGCGAAGCCGTAGAACTCCGAGAGAGACGCCGCGGTCTGCCTCACCGCCCGGGAACAGACCTCGCGGGCCTCGGGGCCGAAACGCCCGGTGGGGACCACCACACCCATCGTGGCGACAATCTCCCCGGTCTGGTTTCGCACCGGCCCGACCACCGCGCACGTGCCGAGGTCGTGCTCCTCGAAATCGTAGGCGACGCCCTCGGCGCGGATCTTGTCGAACTCGGCATCGAGCGCGGCGGGGTCGGTGACCGTGAACCGTGTAAGCCGCTTGTGCGGCCGGCGGATGATGCGCGTGCGCTCCCCGTCCGGCTTCATGGCCGCGAACATCTTGCCGTGCGCGTTGGCGGTGTCCCCGATCACCCGCCCGACCGCGATCTCCGGTACGAACGGACGCGCGGACGCAACGAGGTCGGCGCACACCGCGACCCCGTCCAGCTCGACGGCGATGGCGGCGAGCTCCCCGGTCTCGCGCATCAGCTGCTCAAGGTAGGGACGGGCGACGGCCACAAGCTGCTCGAAGCCCTCCGCGAGGTAGATCCCCGCAAGCATGGCGGGGCCCAGGCGATACTTGGCGACGGTCGGATCGTGCACGAGGTGCCCGGTCGCCTGCAACGTCCTCGCCATGCGATACGCGGTCATGCGGGAGACCCCGAGACGCGTGACCATGTCGTCGAGGCTCCACTGGCGATGCTCGGCGTCGAACATGCCCAGCAGCGCCATCCCAGTGGCGAGCGTGCGCACCATGCGCGAGTCGCCGCCTGCGTCTCGGCGTGCGCCTGCGGAGCGCCCCCCATTGGGCCCCAACTCGGGCGTATGCTTGGCCATCGCTCTGCTCCCCTGCTCCCGCAGGGCACCGGACTGCAACGGCGCCCATCGCGTGCGAGCCTATCAGCCAGAGAGGGCCTGGAGCCACGACGAGAACACCCATCCGGCTCCAGGCCCTGCCTGGTGACTCGCTGGTCTCGGCCTACCTGCCCGTATACTCCGGCATGCGCTTCTCGAAGAAGGCCGTTGCGCCCTCCTTCTGGTCGGCCGTGCCGAAGCACATGGCGAAGAGCTCGCGCTCGTAGTCCATGCCCACCGTGAGTGGCAGGTCGAGCGACTTGTTCACGGCCATCTTCGCGATCTTGAGGATGGCCGGGCTGTTGCGCAGGAGGTCGCTCACCATCTTGTCGGTGGCGTCGCGCAGCTCTGCGAGCGGCACCACCTTGTTGACGATGCCGTATCTCAGAGCCTCCTCGGCGTCCATCATGCGGCCGCTGAAGATGAACTCCTTGGCACGCTTCTCGCCCATGAGCCGCGGCAGCACCTGCGTGGCGCCGCATCCGGGGATCACGCCGACACGGATCTCGGGCTGGCCGAACCTGGCCGTGTCCGCCGCGACGGCGAGATCGGCGGCGAGCACGAGCTCGCAGCCGCCACCGAGGGCGAGGCCGTTGACCATGGCGATGACCGGCTTGGGCAGCACGCGGATGGTCTCGTGCGGCCGGCGACGCGCCTTGTTCGCGACACCGTCCATGAGCTGCCGCGTGGGGAACTCGTCGATGTCCGCGCCGGCGCTGAAGGCCTGGTCACCGGCGCCGGTGATGACCACCGCGTGCACGTCGGGGTCCAGACCGGCCCGCTCCAGCGCCTGCGACATCTCCGCGCGGAGCTCGTCGCTCTGCGCGTTGCGCTTCTCGGGCCGGTTGAGCGTGATCCGGGCCGCGTGGTCGCACGTCTCGTAGAGGATGGTGGCGTACTTGGCCTGCCTGGGCATGACTGCCTCCTCGGGCGCTTAGTTCTTCAGGATAAGGGCGGCGTTGTTGCCGGCCATGCCGTAGACCTCGGACATGCCGACTTTGGCGCCCTCGACCTGCCGCGCGCCGCATTGGCCACGGAGTTGGAGGACCATCTCGTAGACTTGGGCGAAGCCCTGCGCCATGGTGGCCTCGCCGAAGCTGGAGAAACCGCCGCTGGGGCAGACCGGCAGCTTGCCGCCGATCATGGTCTCGCCGCGCTCCAGGGCGAGGTGCGCGGTGCCCTCTTCGAAGAAGCCCATCGTCTCGAGATACTGGAAGTAGTGCCAGGAGCTGTTGTCCGGAACCTCGACGAAGTCGATGTCGTCAGGGCCCATGCCGGCGTCCTGGAAGGCAGACCTGGCGGCGACCCAGCTCTCGCTGATGATCGGCATGCCCTCCTTTGGTTGGAAGCCGAGCACCGGGATGCGCGTGGTGGGGTCGCCGTACAGCGGGCTGCCCAGACCGGAACCGACGATGTGGACCGGCTTGGACGTGAACTGCCTGGCCTTCTTGGCGTTGCAGAGGATCACGGCGCCGGCGCCGTCGCTGGTGGCGCAGATCTCGAACAGGCGGAGGGGGTCGCACACCATCGGCGAGGCGAGGACCTCGTCGAGCGTGAACTCCTTCTGGTAGCGCGCCGCCGGGTTCATGGCGCCGTGCTTGCTGGTGGCCACTTTGACCATGGCGAGGTGCTCGTCGGTGATGCCGAACCTGTCCATCTTCTTGCGGCACTCGAGCGCCCAGTACACCGGGTTGGGCATGCCCATGAGCCAGCGCATGGTGTCGTCGGCCGGCACCGGCTCCTCGTGGTAGGGCGGCAAGAAGGGGAAGAAGCCTTTGGCCGATTTGTCCGCGGCCACGGCCAGGACGATGTCCGCCTGTCCGGAGGCGACCATGGCGGCCGCTACGGCGATACAGGTGCCGCCGGTGGCGCAGGCGTTGTTGATGTTCATGGTGGGGACGCCGGTGTAGCCCATGACCTCGTCGATGTACGAGCCGGCGTAGATGCCCTTGCGGCCGCCCCAGTTCTGCGAACCCGAGACGACGATCTGGATGTCCTTCCAGGTGATGCCGGCGTCCTGGAGGGCAGCGTAGATCGCGTCCGACGCCATGTTGGTCCAGAACTTCTCCGGGAACTTGCCCCAGGAGTGCAGGCCTACTCCGATGATGGCGATGTCGTCCACTGTCACACCTTCCTGAACTTCCAGCCGACGAGCTCTTCGCCGTTCTTGTTCGTGTAGAGAACCCGGATGACCGTCTGGACCTCCATGCCGATGGAGACCTCCTCCGGCGTGCAGTCGTCCATCATGCCGATGATGTGGATGCCCTCGGGCATCCTCACGGAGACGACCGGCGTCGGCACCCAATCCTCCTTCTTCACCACGTACGGCGGCGGCGGTGGGTAGCTCATGTCGGAGTACGTATCCACGACGCCGACGCCGCTGAGCGCCACGTCCTCGACGTCCTTCTCCTCGCAGTCGGGGTTGTGGCAGGTGAAGCTGCGGGGGAAGAAGTAGTCGCCGCAGGACTTGCAGTGCGTGGCGATGATCTGGCCATCCTCACCAGGCTCCGTCGGGGTGAACAGCCCCTCGCCGAGCAGCACTCTCTTCTGCTCCGCGGCCTGTGCGTCTGTCATGTGGGCTCCTTTGCTGTGCGACGCGACGGCGCTCGGTCAGAGGATGACCTTGGCCTCGCGCAGATCCTTGATCCCGTTGGAGCTGTAGCCGAGTTCGTCGAGTACCTCGTCGGTGTTCTCGGCGAGGGCCGGCGTGACCGAGTGGATGCACGCCGGGTTCTCTACGAACCTGTACGGCGAGTTGATGGTGCGGAACGTGCCGACGCCGGGCTGGTCGACCTCGGCGAAGAAGTCGTTGGCCAGCGCCTGCGGGTCCTCGATGACCTGCTCAGGCGTCAGGATGGGGCCGTACATGAGCTTCTCGGCGCGCAAGCGCTCCTCCCACTCGGCGTAGGTGCGCTGCATGAACGCCTCGTCGATGATCGGCGAGAGAATGTCGCGGTGCTGCTGGCGCATGTCGGTGGTCGCGAACCGCTCATCCGTGGCGAGGTCCGGCCGGTCGAGGACGCGGCAGAAGGACTGCCAGAAGCCGGCGCCGACCGGGTCGTGGGCCTTGGCGTAGCGGTCGGCGGCCGTGAGCTGCAGCCAGCGGCCATCCTTGCACTGGTACACGTCGTAGAACGGGTTGTCGGACTTGTCCGGGTCGACGCGCCTGAGCGGCAGCCCGAACAGCGCGTCCATGATGTCCGCGCCCACCATCCACACGCCGGTGTGGTACAGGTTGAACTCCACCTTCTGGCCCTCGCCGGTGCGCTCGCGGTGGTAGAGCGCCGCGCACATGCCGCCGAAGATCTGCATGGACGAGACCCGGTCGATGATGCCGGGGCGAGAGGCCGGCGGCTGCTGGCCGGGCACGCTGAGCATGTCCTGAATGCCCGAGCGTGCCCAGCCGGCGGCGAAGTCGTAGCCCGCCATGTCCTTGTCCGGGCCCACGGTGCCGTAGGCCGACACGATGCCGTAGATGAGGTTGTCCTTGTACTTACAGAGCGTCTCGTAGTCCAGGCCCAGGCGCTCGAGCGAGCCCGCCTGGTAGTTGGTCAGAAACACGTCGTGCTCGCCGACCATCCTGTAGACGATCTCCTTGCCGGCCTGCTGGCGCAGGTCGATGGCGATGCTGCGCTTGCTGCGGTTGTGCAGGTAGAAGCCGGGGTTGACGTCGGTACCGCGGAAGGTCCGCGACTGGTCGCCGGTCAAAGGCTCGATCTTGATCACGTCGGCGCCGCAGTCGCCCATCATGGACGAGGCCGCGGGCACCGCCACGACGTGGCCCATCTCGATGACTCTGACGTCCTCCAGGATGTCTGTCATTTCGCTCACTGTCCCGCTTCGAAGCGGAAGGTCTGGTCCGGATCGATGACCGCGAGGACGCGGACCATGCAACCGTCGCCGCCCGGCCAGCGCCAGGGCAGAGCCATGAAGGTGCAGCGCTTGCCGGTGACCTCGTCCAGGTCGCCGCCGACGTTCTCGATGCCCGGGATGCCGCCCTGGCACATGAGGATCTTGTGCGCCGGCTCCCAGGTCGGGAAGTCAGCCTTGGCTTCGCGGCCGGTGAACTCCTTGTACTCGCCGATGAGATGCGGCTGTGTCGGGCCGAGGCCGTGGTCGACGAGCTTGGTGGCGATGGGGTGGTCGTTGGCCTGGTGGCCGTAGCCGACCAGCTTGACCTTCTTGTCGACGAGCCACTGGGCGCCCTCAGCTCCCATGCCGCAGCCGTAGGCGAAGTACTCGTCGGTGTCGCCCCACAGGCGGTGGAAGCCCGTGTTGATCATTACGATGTCGCCCTCTTCGATCCTGGGCGTCGCGTTCTCGAGGTCCTCGGGCGTGATGACGCCCCACTTCTGCTTGGGGATGTCGACGCAGACGCCGGTGCCGACGAGCCGCCAGAGCGGGTAGTCGGCGATGCTGGGCGTGTTCTCGGTGACGTGGAGCGGGGCGTCCATGTGCGTGCAGCGGTGCATGATGCCTTCCCACTCCACCTCGTAGATGCCATCCTTGGCGTGGAACTTGCTGACCTTGACGTTGACACTCGGCGTGGACGGCCACTCCGGGATGAACTGCGTGAACGTGTGGCTCAGGTTGTAGACCTTCACAGTCATGTCTGTTGTCCCTTCAGTCCAGCGCGGTCAGTTGCCGGCGGGGATGCGGAGGTCGCCGGACGGGTCGACCATCGCGACCATACGCACCGGGCAGGCATCGCCGTGCTCGAACTTCCAGGGCGTTGCGACGATGGTCGCGCGCTTGCCCTTGAGGAGGTCGACATCGCCGCCCACCTGCTCGACCGTCGGGATGCCGGCGGCGGCCAGGGTCTTGTGCGCCGGGAACCACTCCGGGAAGTCGGCCTTGGCGTCGCGACCGGTGGCCGCCTCGTACTCGAGCGCGAGGCGCTTCATCTGCGGACCGCCCCGGTGCGGGCCCATGGACGTCGCGAGCGGGACGTCGATGAACGGCGTGTCGACGGCCACGAACTTGGGGCTCTTCGCGACGAGCCACTCCGCCGCGTCCCGGGTGAGGCCGGGCGCCTCGCCGAAGTACTCGAGGCCGTCCGAGTAGTCGTGATGCCAGCCCGTGACGATGACGACGATGTCGCCGTCCTTGACGCCGGGAGCGGCGGCCTCGAGGTCGGCGGCCGTGATGACCTCCCAGCTGCCTTTGGGGACGTCGAGCACGCAGCCGTTGCCGAAGAGACGGTCGGGGGAGACGGCGGCCAGGTCGTCGCCCTTCTGGACCATGTGGATGGGAGCATTCATGTGCGTGCCGGTGTGCAGACTGGTGATGATGCGCCAGGCGAGCACGCCGTGCTGGGCGTGCTTGACGGCGCGCACCATGCGCACGTCGGTCTGCCCCGGCTCTGACGGCACTCCGTGCCCCCAGACGTGACTGAGCTCGATGAGCTCCAGGCCCGAGTATGGATCGGTGACGACCCCCGGGGCCGTGGAGGGTTCCGCGACAGCGTCTGACATTGCGTTCTCTCCTTGCGCTTCAGGGACGGAAGGGCTCAGGCGTATGCCATCATGCCGCCGTCGACGTACAGGGTGGAGCCGGTGATGAAGTCCGAGGCGGACGAGGCGAGGAACACGGCCGGCCCGACCAGGTCCTCCACATCGGCCATACGTCCCATGGGGACGTTGAGCAGCATGCGCTCGTAGCGGGAGGCGTCCTGCTTGATGCGCTCGGCGGTCATCGGCGTAACGGTGATGATCGGGCCGAGCGCGTTGACGTAGACCTTGTAGGGAGCGAGCTCGACCCCGAGCTGCTTGGTGATCATCTTGACGGCGCCCTTGGTGGCGCAGTAGCCGGCGTTGCCGCCGAGCGCGCCGCGGTCGTCGCGCACCGACGACAGATTGATGATCTTGCCGCCGCCCTGTTCGATCATATGAGCGCCGAACAGCTTGCAGGCCAGCATGACGGCCTTGACGTTGACGGCCATGAGGCGGTCCCACTCGTCCATCGGGAACTCGGTGGCGCTGGCCTTGAAATTGTAGCCGAGGGCGTTGACCACGATGTCGATCCGGCCCATGCTCTCCGCCGTCGCGTCGACGAGCCCGTGCATGCTCTTCTCGTCGGTGGCGTCCACGGTGCGCGTGACCACCGACTCATGGCCCTGCTTCGCGAGGTCCGATGCGCTGCGCTCGAGACCGGCCTGGTCGCGGTCGGCCAGCTCGACCTCGGCGCCATAGCGCAGCAGGCCGGCGGCGATGGCGGTGCCCATGCCGCCGGCCCCCAGGACCACGGCCTTCTTCTGCTGCAGTGAGAAGAGGTCTTTCATATCGTCGGTTCCTTCCTCGGGCGTTGTTCGCAATGGTATCGAGATATCACTTTTTGCCGTTCCTACCGTAGGCTATCCCGGAGCGCGATTCAAGTGTGCGTATCCGAACATGAAGACGCCGCGGCCGCCGGCGTAGATCCGGCGGCCGCGGCGCTGCCCGCTCTCCGATCAGCCGCGAGGGTCTGCTTCCGCGTACCCCAGGAAGGCGGACAGCGCCGCGCCCGACGCCTTGACCTCGCTCACGCACGCCTCGCGCTCGTCTGGCCCGAATCGCCCGGTGGGCACGATGACGCCGATGCTGCCGATGACGTTGCCCATCTGGTCCCTGATGGGCGCGGCGACAGCGCAGGTGCCGAGGTTACGTTCCTCGATATCGAAGGCGACGCCCTCCTCGCGCACCCGCTCGAGCTCGACCGCCAGCTCTTTCGGGTCGGTGATGGTACGCGGCGTGAGCCGCTCGTGCGGCGCGGCGAGCAAGCGCTCACGGTCCGCATCCGGCAGGGCGGCGGCGTACATCTTGCCGTGAGCGTTGGCGGTGTCGCCGATCACTCGGCCCACCGCCACCTCGCGCTTGTGCGGCCGCGGCGAGTCGACCATGTCGACGCAGACGGCCACCCCGTCGACGTCCACGGCGAGCGTGGCCGACTCACCGGTGTCGCGAACGAGCGACTCGAGGTAGGGGCGGGCGATGGCGACCAGCCCGGAGTAGCCCTCAGAGAGGTACGTCGACGCGAGCAGGGCAGGACCCAGACGGTAGCGCCCGCTCTGGGGATCGGCGACGAGGTAGCCGGCGCTCTGCAACGTGCGCGCCATGCGGTACCCGGTCATGCGCGGCAGGTTGAGCTCCGCGACCATCTCATCCAGCGTCCATTCGCGATGCTCCGCGTCAAAGAGGCCGAGCATCGCGAGGCCCTTTGCGAGAGCACGCACGACGAAGGCTTCGCCGCTCGACTCGAGCGGCCCGTTTCCGGCCACCTGCCGCTTCTTCTTGCCTGCCTTCTGCGTTTCTTTCGCCATTGCCCCCGTCTTCTTTCTTTCGTCAGCTCGCGAACATCGCGTCCAGATCCGTCTCTGCCACATCGTAGCGATTGCCCGAAGGAAGGACTGCCTCCTCGACGATGAACGCCGGGGGACGGTCGTCCTTCTCCGTGAAGCCGGCCCTGCGGTTGAAGTCGCGCTCCTCGCGCACGATGCGGTCGCCCATCGCGATCAGGTAGTCGTCGGGCAGGTCCTGCCCGGTGATCGCCGCCGCCGCCTTGACGAACTCGCCCTGCAGCTCGGGCATGTCGAGCGCCGGCAGGGTCGCGAACAGGCACATCCCCAACGAGTCGATGGCGGCGAAGTAGCACTGCAGGAACTGCGAGATCTGCGCCTGGCCCTCCGCCGAGGCGGGATCGTAGCTCGGATTCGCCGGGCTCGGCAACGCGTTGCCGCATGTGTGGTCCGCGCCCTGCGGGCTGGTGACGTACGTGGTGCCGGTGCCCTTGAGCACGCGTGGGTCGTAGGCGGCGAAGCTCTGGCCCTTCACGGCCGGCACGCGCGTCACACCGAGCCGCAGGCCGGTGGCCGCGCAGCCGTCGGCGAGAAGACGCGCGTTCTCGTCGCCTGTCGTGAGCTCGCTGAGCAGCGTGTAGGCGCCCTCGCCGTCGCCCCATTCGAGCAGGCCGCCCTCCATGGCGACGCCCATGGCGGCCCCGATGTCCATGGTGTCCAGCCCGAGGTCGTCGCAGAGGTGATCGAGGCGGGCGATCTGATCGAGATCGCTGATGTGACAGTTCGAGCCCATGAGCCCGAGGGTCTCGAACTCGACGCCGGACGTCAGGACCTCACCCGCGTCGTCCGTGTACACCTGCGAGCAGTTGATGATGCAGCCCTTCATGCAACTGTGCCTGGTGGCGCCGTTGGGACGCGAGGAGATCAGCTCGGCCATGTGCTCGCCGCTGATGTTCTGGGCGTTCTCCCAGGTGCCGGCCGAGAAGTTCTTCGTGGCAAGGCAGCCCATCGACTGCGTCACATTGACGAGAAAGGCGGACCCAAGAGCCTCCAGTGCGGCCATGGCGGGGTGGGCGTGGATGCCCTGCGTGAGCGCCTTGGAGGCCTCCTTGAGGGCGGCGGGATCGGCGACGGTCACTCCCGGTCCGCCCTTGCCCTCGAGGACTATGGCCTTGAGGTTCTTGGAGCCCATGACGGCGCCGAGGCCGCCGCGCGCGGCCGCGCGCATGTAGTGGTCCGCAGTCGTGACCAGCACGGCTGCGGCCCGCGCTCCCATCTCCCCGGCGGGGCCGGTGCAGATGATGGAGACGTTGTCGCCGTACTGCCGCCACAGGCGGTCGGCCGTCTCGAAGGACCCGAGCCCTTTGAGCTCCGGGGCGGACACCAACCTGCCGCCGTCCGACGTGACCACGAGCACCGAGAGCTCGTCGGCCTGGCCTGCGACCTTGACCCCGCGCAGGCCGAGCTGCGCCAGCGTGCGCGCGGCGGAGCCGCCTGAGTTGGCCTCCTTGATGCCGCCTGTGAGTGGGCTCTTGCCGCCCACGGACAACCGTCCGCCGTTGGGGACGGAGGTGCCGGCGAAGATGCCGGCTGCGAACACCAGGATGTTGCCCGGGCCCAGCGGATCTGCCTCCGGGTGGACGTCCCGGACGACGATGGCCGAGGTGAGGCCGTGGCCGCCGAGATCTTCGAGGTCCGCGTCGAGCGGCTCCCTCGCTACCGTGCCACGCGCAAGATCGACGTTGAGGAGGTCGGTCACGGTCGCTCACTTCCTTTCCCGGGGACGGGGCGCTCGCCCTCGCTCGTCCTCCTGCTCCCCGGCGCTGACAGAAGTGATATTTTCATATCACTCCAAACGACACCGCATTATGCGTCCTGCGCTCCGCCCAATGCAATAGAGCGGGAGCAGCAGGCGATCGAGCATACAGGAGGCTCCCACATGCGCGTGGAGAACGGACCAAGCTCTCTGCGCCAGCTCGACGGGGCAGCCGGCCGTCTTGATGCGGCGCCGTCCGGCCCCCAGCTCGCTGGGCTACGCGACCGGCTCGAACCGGGCCTGGAAGAAGCGCAGGTCGCTGGGCTCGCAGACCATCGTGAGACCCTTGACCGCCTCGCGCTTGGTCCCAGACCTCGGCGACGGACTCTGCGACCACGTCCATGTACGCCTGCGTGTGGACGCGGCGCGGGACGGTGAGCCGAACGAGCTCGAGAGCCGGGCGCCGGTTCTGACCCGTCTGCGGGTCTCTGCCGACGCTCACGTTGCCGCGCTCCATGGCGCGCACGCCGCGGTCCAGATAGAGCTCGGTGGCCAGCGCCTGGGCGGGGTAGAGGTCCTGGTCGAGCTGCGGCAGGAATGCCTTGGCGTCGAGAGACACGCCGTGGCTCCCGATAGGCACCACGATCGGCACACCACAGGCCTGCAGCTGGTGTGCAGGCCCTCGTAGACCACGACGAGGTTGCGGCAGGCCTCGAAAAGACTTTCCCACTCGTCCGTGAGGCCGCAGATCTGGAGGACGATCTCGGCCACGGTCTTGTCGGCGTACCCGGGCTCACGCTCCCTGATGAAGCAGGCGTTCTCGGCGACGCGGGTGGCGCCCCGTCGGCGGGATCGTCATGCGCACCGCTCCACCAGGCGCTCGAGCTCTCGAAGCGCGTCATCACCCGGGCGGTACGCGCGCTCGTCCTCCCGCAGCTCGCGCGTGCGCTCCGCCGCCCGGTCGAGCAGGGAGGCCGCGCCTGCGGCCTGCCAGGACTCGAATGAGCCCTGGCCGATCAGGCGCGGCCGGAAGAAGTCGCGCAGGTGCCGCCGCGAGTACTTGCGCCCGAGATGCGTGCCGCCCGGACCCGCAGCCGCGATCTCGGCCACCGCCAACGACTCCTCGTCGACCGTCAGACCGCCGAGGTACGCCTTGACCCAGCCTGTGAGCTCGTCGGCCACGACCATCGACTCGTAGGACGACGCCGTGCCGGAGGCGATGTAGCCGAGATCGTGCACCAGGGTGACGCCGGACGAGCCGCCGGTCAGCAGGGTCATGCCGGTCTCGAACGCCCACTGCTCATCCAGCATGAGGGAGTCCGAGTAGCCGCCTCCCCCGAACGACGGCAGGCCGTAGTGCCGGGCCAGGTCGGCGGAGGCCTGCTGCGCGGCCATCTCCTCCGGCCCGCAGTACACGATGTGGCCGGAGCGCGGCTCCATCCAGCCCTGCGCGACGCCGTACACGAACGGTGCGCCGGGACTGGCCAACTCGGCGATGACGAGGCCGCTGAGCACCTCGACGTTGGCCTGGACCACGCAGCCGGCCACCGAGGCTGGCGCCGTTGCCCCGGGCAGGAACGCGCTCGCGTACACCAGCGGGATGCCGAGACGCGCACAACCGACCAGCCTGTCGACGGAGTCTTTGCCGTGCGTCAGCGGGGGGGTCGGCATGGCGTAGATGGCCCAGCTGTCCGAGGCTCCACAAGCGGTCGCCATCTCCATGCACAGCTCGAGATGGCGGGCATCCTCCGGCACCATGATGAGCGGCTTCGACGTGCCGCGGAGCATGGCCGCGAACTGCGCGGGCGGCGCCGCATCAGCAGGGAGCTCGTGCGGGTGGACCATGGACAGGACGAAGTCGATGTTGGCCAGCTTCTCCTGCAGCGCCGCCATCTCCTCGACGTCGCCGAGTGTGCCGGCCCGCCGGTCTCGAGCACCAGGGCCGAGGACGTAGATGCAGTCGGACCCGGTGCCAAAGTAGACGGGCCCGGAGGTCAACTCGATCCCGGACGCCGATCCCCGAGAGCTCAGAGCGATGGACCGCGGCGCAGCCGCCAGGGCGTCGTCCACCATGGCGGCCGACATGCGCACCCGGGAGCCATCCACGCGGGCCCCCGCCGCGGCGAGCAGTTCGAGCCCCTGCTCGTGCTGGACCTCGACGCCGGTCTTGTCCAGAACCTCGAGCGTCGCGCCGTGGACGACGAGGCAGCTCTCTTCATCAAGGGCCCTGGTCGTCAGCTGGAACTGTGGCATCGATGTCCTCCTGCGACGCGCATCGACAACCGCGAACCGGTCGTCACGGCACCAGTGGCACTTTCCATCAGGAGTGGACAGAAGTCAATCTATACAGGATACTGCTGGTAATCGGCATCTTTGACGCTGATCATTCCACTCCGCTACAGTCCGGTGACCATGGCTCAGCCCCCTGCAGGAGAACGCGACCAGCCAGACGGGCGCTGGCCGGCGAAGCTCGTCGGGGGACGACTGCGAGAGGCCCGACAAAGCAGGGCGCTGACACTCGATGACGTGGCGCGAGAGGCCGGGCTGACCAAGTCGTTCGTCAGCGCCGTGGAGCGCGGCGAGACCTCCCCGTCGATCGGCTCGCTCTACCGCATCTGCGAGGTGCTTGGCCTCCCCGTCGCCACGCTGTTCGAGGCCGCGCCGGCGCCGGAGAGCAACGTGGTCCGGCGCACGGACGTCCGCGGCGTCTCGTTCGGCGGCGAGGGCGTAACGAACCTTGTGCTCTCGCCGCGAAGCGAGCGCCGCGCTCAGATCATCGAGACCCACGTGGCGCCGGGCGGGTCGCCCGGCCCTGAGCCCTGGTCCCACTCAGGGGACCTGATCATAGCGACGGTCCTCGAGGGGAGTCTGGAGTTCCGCTTCGAGGATCACGCGGCCGTGCTGCACGCCGGTGACACGATCTCATACTCACCGGCCGACCCGCACTCCTGGGGCAACCCCAGCGATGAGGTCCCGGCCCTGGCCCTCTTCTTCGCCATGCCGTCGGAGTACTGACGCGGCCCGCCCGGGCACACCCGCCGTGGCCGACGCCGCCCCAGCGCCCCGGTTAGACGGCGGGTAAGCTCAGCACCAGATGAGAACGTTCTGGCGCATCCTCAAGCTGCTCGGCGACTACAAGTGGCTCACCATCCTCGGCTTCACGCTGGCCTTCGCCCAGATGGGGCTTGGCCTCGCCGTGCCGCGCATCATCCAACTGACGATCGACAACGCGCTGGAGGGGGGCGAGACTGGGCTGCTCGTGACCTACGGGCTCGCCCTTCTCGGTCTGGCCGCCGTCCGCCTCGTCGTCGGCGTCGGCCGCCGTCTCGCCAGCGGCAAGGCCAGCCTCGGCATCGAGTACGACCTCCGCAACCGCATGTGGGCGCACCTCCTGCGGCAGTCATTCGGCTACTTCGACCGCTGGCCCACCGGTCAGCTCATGAGCCGCGCCATGAGCGACGTCCAGAACGTGCGCATGTTCCTGGGCTACGGCCTCGTCTTCTTCGTGACCAACATCGTCATGATGGTCGCGATTGCCGTCATCCTGCTGGCGATGGACTGGCGGCTCGCCCTCATGTCCCTGGCGTTCCTCCCGTTCCTGCTGCTGGTCACCGTCCGGTTCAGCATGCGCCTCAAGCCGATCCTGCTGGACGTGCAGCAGAAGATCGCCGACGTGACCGCGGCCGCCGAGGAGAACGTGGTCGGCAGCCGGATCGTGCGCATCTTCGCTCGCGAGGACGACGAGCTGGTCAAGTTCAGCGACCGCAGCTACAAGGTCTTCGAGGCGAGCGTGGCCGCGGCGCGCACGAGGGCCGTCTACATCCCGCTCATCGCCTTCATCCCCAACCTCGCCGTGGCCTTCCTGCTGTACTACGGCGGGCGGCAGTACGTCCAGGGCGACCTGACACTCGGCGCTCTCGTCGCGTTCTACAGCTACCTGATGATGCTCGTGTATCCGGCTCAGGTGATCGGATGGCTCACCGGACTCGCCCAGCGGGCCATCGCCAGCGGCGAGCGCGTGTACGAGGTCCTGGACGCGCCTCTCGAGCTGACGGAGAAGGCGGACGCGCAGCCGCTGCGGGACGCGCTCGGCATGACGCCGCAGGTCGCCGAGCGAGACGGGGCGGCGGCGCGCTGCGCCGAAGCCGGAGGCCCCGCCGGCGCCGTCACCTTCGACGACGTCTGGTTCGGCTACCTGGACCGGCCAGTGCTGCAGGGCGTCAGCCTGGAGATCCCGGCCGGCCGCACCATCGCGCTCGTCGGCCACACCGGCTGCGGCAAGACCACGCTCACCAACCTCGTGCCGCGCTTCTACGATGCGAGCCGCGGCCGCGTTCTCGTCGACGGACAGGACGTCCGCGACCTGCAGCTCGCCGACCTGCGCCGCCACATCGGCATCGTCAACCAGGATCCCTTCCTGTTCAGCGCCAGCATCGCCGAGAACATCCGCTTCGGCCACGCTGACGCCACGGGCGAGGAGGTCCGCGCGGCGGCGCGCGCCGCGCAGGCCGACGACTTCATCGAGGCGCTCCCCGAAGGCTACGAGACCGTTATCGGGGAGCGCGGCTTCACCCTCAGCGGCGGCCAGCGACAGCGCGTCGCCATCGCGCGGGCGCTCGTGATGGACCCGCGCATCCTCATCCTCGACGACGCCACCAGCAGCGTGGACGTGGAGACGGAGTTCCGCATCCGGGCCGCGCTGCAGGAAGTCATGCGCGGCCGCACCACGTTCATCATCGCCCACCGGCCGAGCACCATCTCGCTGGCCGAGGAGGTCGTGGTGCTCGACCACGGGCGCATCGAGGAGCGCGGCACGCACGGAGAGCTCTTGGCGGCAGATGGGCTGTACGCGCACATGTTCGGCGACGCCGAGCGCGAGGGCTGCTGCCTGGACGAGGCCGGCGAGGACGAGACGGACGTCGCCGTGCGGGGCCGCGACGAAGGAGCGACCTGATGCCTCCCGGCACGCACCGCAGCCAGCAAGACTCGGGCGCCGCGCTCGAGGAGTTGCGGGGCTGGAGCGCGTTCCTGCACCTGGCGAGCGAGCTCAAGCTCTCGCGCCTCGCGCGGCTCGCCTACCCCTATCGGAGGCGCGCCGTCTTCAGCATCGTCGCCATGGTCGTTGTGACCTTGTCCGGCTTAGCTGTGCCTTACCTGCTCAGCATCGCCATCGATGACGGCATCAGGGCCAAGGACCTCGACGTCCTCACGTGGGTCGTGGGGGCCTTCGTCGTCGTCGCTCTCGTCAACCTCGGCGCCAGCTACCTGCAGACGTACCTGACGAGCTGGGTGGGGGAGCACGTCATCTTCGACCTGCGGCGCCAGCTGTTCGCCCACCTCCAGAAGCTCAGCCTGGACTTCTTCAGCCGGCAGAAGACCGGCTGGATCGTCAGCCGTCTCACCAACGACATCGACGCCCTCGAGCAACTCGTCACCGACGGCGTGACGACGCTCGTCACCAACTCGCTGACCTTCGTCGGCGCCATCGTCTTCCTGTTCATCCTGGACTGGCGGCTCGCCCTGGCGACGCTGAGTATCATGCCTCTACTGCTCGCCGCCACGCTGTGGTTCCGGTCACGATCCGCGCGCTCCTACGCCGAGGTCCGCAACCGGATCGGCGATGTAAGCGCCCACCTGCAGGAGTCCATCAGCGGCGTGCGCGTGCTCCAGGCGTTCCGCCGCGAGCAGAGCGACTACGAGCGGCTCACCGTGGCCAACGCCAGGTACCGCGAGGTCAACTTCCGGACGGTCTTCCAGAGCGGCCTGTACTTCCCGTTCGTCGAGTTCCTCTCGGCGACCGCCGTGGTCATCGTGCTGTGGTACGGCGGCTCGCTCGTCGACAACAGGACGCTCGAGGTCGGCGTGCTGGTCGCCTTCATCGCCTACCTGAACAGCTTCTTCGACCCGCTCCAGCAGCTCAGCCAGCTCTACAACACCTTCCAGGCGTCCATGGCCGCGGTGCAGAAGGTCTACAAGGTCCTCGACACCGACCCTGACATGCTCGATGCACCGGACGCAGTGGACCTGCCCGACGTGCGCGGCGCCGTCGAGGTGCGCGACGCGACATTCGGCTACGACCCGGACAAGCCCGTGCTGCACGATGTGGACCTGGTGATCCCGGCGGGGAGGACCGTCGCGCTCGTCGGCGCCACCGGCGCCGGCAAGTCGACGGTCATCAAGCTGCTTGCCCGCTTCTACGACCCTCAGGCGGGCGAGGTGCTCATCGACGGCCAGGACCTCCGTGACGTCACTCAGCGCTCGCTGCGCGAGCAGCTCGCCGTGGTGCCGCAGGAGGCGTTCCTGTTCAGCGGCTCAGTGCTCGACAACATCCGCTTCGCCCGCCCGGCCGCGAGCGATGACGAAGTGAAGAGGGTGGCCAGGATCGTCGGCGTCCACGACTTCGTCGAGAGCCTGCCAGACGGCTACGACACCGAGGTGCAGGAGGGCGGGTCGGCGCTGAGCACGGGGCAGCGGCAGCTCATCAGCTTCGCGCGGGCGCTGCTCGCCGACCCGCGCATCCTCATCCTCGACGAGGCCACCAGCAGCGTCGACGCCGAGAGCGAGCGGCGCATCGAGCGAGCCATGGAAGTGCTCTTCAGCGGGCGCACGAGCATCATCGTCGCGCACCGGCTGAGCACCGTGCGCTATGCCGATGAGATCGTGGTGGTGGACGGCGGCCGCATCGTCGAGCGCGGCAGCCATGATGAGCTCGTTGCCGCGGGAGGCCGCTACGCCGGGCTCTACCGCGACTGGGAGGCTACCGGCCTCGCGCTCTGAGCGCCGGAGCGGCCACGCCGAGCAGAAGAGCTTCTCCCGTACCCCTTGGTGGGCCGGGTCTGCACGAGCTCGACCAGCCCGGCCTGCTCGAGGCTCAGGATGTGGTGACGGACCCAAGCCGCGTGATGGCCGACCGCGGCGCCGAGTCGTGTGAGCGTCGCGGGCCCACGCATCAGCAGACGCAGCAGCCGCAGACGCTCCTCGTTGGCGAGGACGCGCACGGGGTCGATGGCGCCGATGTGACTGATCTCTTCCACGGGCAGAGTCCTCCCGGGGCACAGCCGACGGTACGATGAGTGCTACGTTAGCGTGAGCCAGCCCCGCAGGAGGCTGAGGGGCCAACCATCCGCCGCCGAAGAAGGTGGGCGAGTCAGCCTTCGGACGCCGGCGCGGGAGCAGCCGGCGGCGCGCCACCCGGCGGACCCATGTCCTTGGGGGCGCGCACGTCCTTCCAGGAGAGCTGGAAGATGCTCACGAGGACGGCGACCGCCGCGCTCCCCCAGAGCACGGCGTCCATGCCGACCGCGTCGGCCAGCGGCCCGGCCAGCGCCAGCCCTGCCGGGTAGAAGGCGAGCGAGCCGAGGTAGTCATAGCTCGACACGCGAGAGATCATGCCCGGGGCGACCACCCGCTGCATGCACGTGGTCCAGAACGGGTCATACAACCCCCACTCGACACCCATCACGGCGAGCGATACGTAGAGTGTCCACACCGGCGCCCTCAGCGCCAGCAACGCGACCGGCAGGGCCGCCAGACTCATGCCGGCGGCGATTACCATCATCGGCCGTCGCGGTCGCCAGCGGAGGCTCAGCACACCACCGGCGATCTGCCCGATCCCCATAGCCGCAGCGGTGAACCCCCAGGTGCGCGCGCCGTCGTAGACGTCGAGCGCCACGATCGGCCCCAGCACCTGGATCGGGCCTTCGATCGCGAACAGAAAGAGGGCGACCCCGGCGACCATGACCCAGAGCCATGTGTGACTCGTGAACTCGCGCCACCCGGCGGCCAGGTCGCGGAAGAAGCCGGGGCCGCCGGGACTGGTCGCCGGGACCTCGACGCCGGCGGCCGCCTCTTCTCCGGCAAGTGCGCGGCCGGGTCCGGCGGCCCGCTCGGCCGGCCGCGGCCGGCCGCGGAACGCCGCCGGCCGCAGCCGGAGCAGAAAGGCCGCGCTCACCAGGTAGGTGAGCCCGTCGATCCCGATGCCCCAGCCGGGACCCACGGCGGCCACGACAATGCCGGCGAGGACGGCCCCGAGGGTGATGGACCCGCTCATGACGAGGCTCGTGAGCGCGTTGGCCTGCTGCAGCAGCGCCGGGCTCACCACCTGCGGCACGAGCCCCACGGAGGCCGGCCGGAAGAACGCCTCGCAGATGCCCAGACCCACCTGCAGCAGCGCCAGCTGCCAAACCTCGGCCACCCCTGTGATGAGGATCGCCGCGGTGGCGCACTGGAGACCGAACCGCAGGAAGTCCGCGACCAGCATGACCTTCTGGCGCGGCAGCCGGTCCGCCCACACGCCCCCGATGAGCAGGAACACAACCAGCGGCACGAGATTGGCCGCCTCGACGATGCCGATGTCCGTTGCCGTGCCGCCGATCTCGAGCACCGCGAAGGGGAGGGCGACCACCGTGAACATCACGCCCACCACGGAGGTCGCCTGCCCGAGGAAGAGCTTGCGGTACTCCGGCTCGCGCAGCGCTGCGAGGTTGTCGGTCAGCTTGCCCACCGCCGCATCCTACTCGGCCGGCGGGCGGGCTCCCGGGCGGCCGGCCATCCCCGTCACCGGCCCGCCGCCGCTACTCGATCCGCGGCAGCCACCGCAGCCACCGCGGGAGCCACCAGTTCCAGCGGCCGAGGAGGCGCATGGCCGCGGGCACCATGAGCAACCGGATCACGGTCGCGTCCAGCGCCACCGCCACCGCCAGTCCGACGCCGATCGCCTTGGTCACGATGATGGAGGTGAACGCGAACGAAAGGCCCACGACCACGATGATCAGCGCCGCGCTGGTGACGATCCGGCCCGTGCGCGCAAGCCCGACGCCGACGGCGCGGACGTTGTCGTGGGAGGCATCCCACTCCTCACGCATGCGCGAGAGGAGGAACACCTCGTAGTCCATGGACACGCCGAAGACCGTGCAGAAGAGCACCACCGGCAGCTCGGCGTCGATTGAGCCGGTCGCCGTGAACCGGAACAACCACTCCAGGTTTCCCTCCTGGAAGACCCAGACCATGGCCCCGTAGCCGGCGAGCAGCGAGCAGACGTTCATGATGACCGCCTTCACGGGGAGCACGACGCTGCGCAGCATCAGGAAGAGGACGAGACCGGTCACCCCGACGACGAAGGCGATGATCCACGGGAACCTGGTCGTGACGGCATGGAGGAAGTCGTACACGGTGAGGGACGCGCCGGCGACGTAGACCACCGTCCCCGGAGGCCCGCCGGCTTCGAAGATCTCTACGGCGAGTGCCTGGGCCTCCCCCGAGGTCGGAGGATCCTGGGGCACGACACGCAGCAGTGCCGTGCCGGGCGCCGTGGTCGCGACGGCGAGCTTGCGAGCGGCGGCTCGTTGCTCGGCGCCCAGCATGCCCTGCACGATGCCGGAGAGGTCCGGCCCGGCCGCCGGCTGCTGCGTCTCCGCCTCCGGCAGCGACTCCGCGGACCCGGCCGCCTCCACGCTCCGCCAGAACATCTGGGCGGCGTCCGCGGAGTCCATGCCCGGCAGCGTCACGATGCTCGTCACACGGTCCACGCCGGGCAGGCGCTCCAGCTCGTGGCCGTACCGAAACAGGCGCGCCAGGTTCTCGGGAGCGTAAGGGTCCTGGTCGCCGTCCCACGTGACCAGGACCTCGACCGGCGAGAGCGCGGCGCTGTCGAAGCGCTGCCGCAGCGTGTCGTAGCCCTGCCGCGACTCGGAGTCCCGCGGCAGGGTGGCGGCGCCGGGGATCTCCGACTCCAGGCGCAGCGCCGGCCAGGCGAACACGACCACCACGGCGACGGTCCCGACGAGCACGGGCACCGGGTGCCGCATGACCCAGTCGCTCCAGCGGCGCCAGAAGAGCCCGCGGCCGCCGGCCCTTCCTATCACGCGCAGCGCGTCAATCCGGTGCCCCAGGAGACCGAGCAGCGCCGGCAGGAGCGTAAGGGCGGCGAGGACGCTCACCAGCACGACGAGCGCGCCGCCCAGCCCCATCGAGCGCAGCGACATGTACGGGACGATCATCAGCCCGAGCAGGCCGACGACGACGGTGAGTCCGCTGAAGAAAATGGAACGGCCGGCGGTCGCGACGGTGGTCTCGACCGCCTCGGGTACTGCGGCTCCGCCGGCGATCTCTTCCCTGAACCTGCCGACCATGAAGAGCGCGTAGTCGATGCCCACTGCGAGGCCGAGCAGGGTCGCCACGTTCATGGCGAAGACGGAGATGTCGAGGACCTGAGCCACCAGCCAGAAGAGGCCGAGGGTCACCGTGACGGCCGTGCCGCCGCAGATGACCGGCAGGCAGGCGGCGACCAGCGTTCCGAAGATCAGCACGAGGACGAGCGCGGCCACCGGGATCGTATAGGTCTCCGCGGTACGCAGGTCGGCCCAGGAGCGCTCCTCCAGCTCGGCGTACACGGCTGGGTCGCCGGTCAGCCAGGTCGTCAAGCCCGTCGGCTTGAGCGCCTTGCGCAGCGCCGGAATCTGCGCCTGGACCTCCTCGCTCGTGCCGTCGAACTCGAGGACGGCGAAGGTGGCTCTGCCGTCGCGCGAGTAGAAGCCGGCGTCCCCGGAGCTCCACACCGTGCGCACGCCGATGAGGCCCCGCAAGCCGGCGCCCTCGACGCCCGTCAGGGATTCCTCCACCTTCCGCTTGAAGACAGGGCTGCGTGCGGGGAGCGTGTCGCTGCTGAAGACGACCATCAGGTTGGCGGGACCGAACCCCAGCCGCTCCTGCATCTGGCGCTGGCCCTGCTGGGAGGGCGAGGAGGGATCGGTGAAGCCGCCGGCGGCAAGCCTGCCGGCCACGTCGAACATCGCGACGAGACCGGCGGCGAACGCCACCGTCCACAACACCACGATGAGCTTGCGGCGGCGGTACGCCCACCGACCGAGCGTGGCGAACAACCCTCTGACCCCTCCCCGAACAGCGCCGTTCGGACGATATACTACGCGCAGAATGAGCCTGCCGCAGGGGCGGGCGGAGACGAGCATGCCTGGCCCAGTCGAACGCACATCCGCTGGTGGCGTCGTCGTCCGCACGGACGGCGGTGTCGAGGTGTGTCTCATCCGACCCACCGGGCGCTCTGTGTGGGGTCTCCCAAAAGGCGGCATGGAGGACGGCGAGACCCTCGAGCAGACGGCCCTGCGCGAGGTCGCGGAAGAGACCGGCCTCGTCGGTGTGGTCGAGCAGGAGCTCGGCAGCATCGACTACTCGTTCTACTCGCGTGAACAGGGCGGCCGCATCCACAAGACGGTGCATTACTTCCTGGTGCGCGCCACGGGCGGTGACACCGCGCAGCACGACCACGAGGTGAGCGACGCCCGGTGGGTGCGTCTGCGCCAGGCGCTGCGGCTGATGACCTATCCCAACGAGCGGGAGATGGTCCGGCGGGCGGCTGAGGCCCTGGGCCGCCCGCTCGCTGACTGACCCCCGTCGCTTCTAGGCCCAGGCGATGGGCTGGCCGGCCTCGCGGGCGTGGTCCAGGCTGCGGCCGAGCAGCACGAGCATCTCCTGGGCGTTCACGTCCACGTAGTCGTAGTGCGCCAACGCGAACCTGAACTCGGGCGCCGAGCCGCCGCGGTGGCCGCCGCAGGTGTCGAGCTCGCGGCGGAGACGCTCCGCCGCCCCCGCGAGCCCGCGGCGGCTGATGTCCGGCAGGACGAGGACGAAGGCGCCGTCGTCGGTCAGGCCGACACTGTCGTAGCGCCGCAGGTTCTCCCGCAAGCAGACGCCGATCTGCCGCGGGTCGGCGCGCTCCGGCTTCGCGGTGGCGCGCCCGCTCTCCCCGTGGGCGTCGGCCGACAACTCGAGGAGCCCGAGCGAGAGATCCATCCGCTGGCATCGCTCCACCTCGAGCGAGAGTCGCTCACCGAGCGGGCCGGGCCTCATCGTCCCGCTGTCGACGTCGAACGGCGACGACTCCTCGGCGATGCGCCGCAGCCTGTCGATGGTCTCGCCGAGCCCATCCGAGTAGCCCGCGGCGATGCGCGTGAGCGCGACGTGCTCGAACGTCAGCAACCGGCGGGCCGCCGCCTCCGCCCGGTCGTCGCCCGAGGCGAGCATCCACTCGCTAACCAGCTCGCGCCCACGGCTGTACGCGTCGAGGAGCTCGGCGACGGGCACGCTCTGGGTGAGGCCGGCGCCGCGACCGGTCGACTCGAGGGAGGCAAGGAAGGCGGTCTCGCTGCCGGCGAGGGCCTGTGGGAGGCGCGGCAGCGCGGGCTGCCAGAGGTCCGCGGCCTCCTCGTCGAACGGGAGGTCGGCCGTCACGATGTCTCGAGTGGGATCCACCCCGGTCCCCCTGGCCGCCACGGCGGCGGAAACGCGCTCGCGCCGTCTGAGGACATTGTACCGTCGGCCCGAAAAGTACACACTCGTTTACGGGCCCGCGAGGGGAAGGTGAGGACACATGGACGTCACACTGCTCGGCACACTCGGATGGATGCCTCGTGGCGCGCGCGAGACCACCTGCTTCGCCGTGCGGGACGGCTCCACACTGCTGGTCTTCGACGCGGGCACCGGATTGCGTCGGCTGCTCGATCCCGAACACGCAGCGCTCCTCGAGGGCGCCGCGGAGGTGCATCTGTTCCTGAGCCACTACCACCTCGATCACGTCTGCGGCCTCGCCTACCTCTCGGGCGTGCTGCCGGGCCGCGAGCTGGTGCTGCACCCGCCGGCCGAGGACCTCACTGGCGTCGACCCCGTGGCGGGCGTCTCGGAGCTCGTGCGGCGGCCCTACAACCCCTTGGACCTTGCCGACATGCAGAACGTGACCGTGCGGCCCGCTGCTCGTGAGAACGAGGTCGCGGGCCACGAGCTCCGTCTTCGGCCGCAGCACCACACCGACACGAGTGTCTCGTTCCGGCTCGACGACGAGCTTGTCATCGCGACGGACACCTCGCCGGACCCCGAGGCCGTCGCGTTCGGACGGGGCGCCGGCCTCTGGCTGCACGAGGCGTGGTACTGGGCGGACGACCCCACCCTCCGGGACGTGCCGGAGCAGCTTCGAGGCGGCTATGCGGCGCACAGCGAGGCGACGGCCGTGGCCGGCCTCGCGGCGCAGGCCGGTGTGGGTCGCCTCGTCTTTGTGCACCTCAACCCGCTTGCGCGGGAGGGCTCGTACCTGCCGATGCGCGACGCCGCTCGCGAGGTGTTCCCCAGGACCGACGTCGTGGACGACGGGACGGTCGTCACCACGGACGCGTCCGTTTGACACGCCCGGCTCCGCGCCGGGAGGATTCTCCCGTGGCCCGGGCATGATCCGCTTTCGCGACAAGCGCTTTCTCGCCGTGGCGATCGTCGTCGCCGCGCTCCTGGTCTTCGTGCTGCCCGCGTTCGTCGCCTTCCGCTACACGGCTCCCGAGCAGCGCGGCCAGTTCCTCACCAAGCCGTGGCGTGGCTGGAGCTTCGCCTACGCCGCACTCGCGGTGCCCGGCGGCTCGCAGCTGAAGACCTCGGGCATGGCGCTGCGCAAGGCCGACTGGGTCTTCAAAGGCACCGTGGTCGACCCGCGCGAGGTCCAGCTGCTCTTCGTCAAACGCAAGCAGCCGTACACCTTCGAGCATTCCATCGACGGACGGACGGAGACCACCACGGTGGTACCGTCGTACCGCTTCATCTGGCAGGTACAGGGAGAGGTCGACACGGTGTCGCAGAATACCGACACGATCGTGGCCCTCCTCGATTACCGGACGGGGCGCATGCTGTACGACATCAGGGACGACCTCACGTCCACGGAGCTCGCGCCGAAGCCGGACGGCTCCACCTCACCGAGCCCGGCGCCTTGAATCCGGCCGTCACCCATGGATGTGCGCGATGATCCTCATCGCCGCCGCGTTCTACGAGACGGACTGGTTCAAGGCGCTCATCTACATCGTCATCGCGGTGATCGTGGCGCGCGTGGTCGACTACATCCTCGCGCGCCGCGACAAGGCGATGCTCAAGCTGCTCGGCAAGCAGCCGGACCGGGCAGACCGCACGCGTTACATCATGATCCGGCGCCTCGTCTTCATCGGCATCCTGTTCGTAGGCGTCGGCATCGCCCTCATCCAGATCCCCCAGGTCAGCACACTCGCCCGGGCGATGCTGGCCTCGGCGGCGATCGTCGCCGGCGTGATCGGTATCGCCGCTCGAGCCCCGATCGCCAACCTCGTCAGCGGCATCATGATCGCCTTCTCGCAGCCTGTGCGCCTCAACGACTACATCAGCGTGGACGGCGAGTTCGGCACGGTGGAGCAGATCTCGCTCATCTACACGTACATCCGCAGCGCAGACGGCCGTCGTGTGGTCCTCCCCAACGAGGCGTTCGCCATGAAGGCGGTCCATAACTACTCCATGGGATCACCCGGGAACATGATCACAGTTGATCTCTCGCTGCCGCTCCACGCCGACGTCGAGCGCATCGCCCAGGCCATGCTCGAGGTCGGCGAGTCGCTGGCGCCGGCGCCGGTCGGCAAGGAGGACAGCGTCGAAGTAGCGGACATCTCCGACGGTGGCGTGCTGCTGCGCCTGCACGCCTGGGCCGCCGACCCGCTCCGTCACCGCGAGCTCGCCAGCGACCTGCGCGCCGCGCTGCTCCGACGCCTCACCGGCGAAGGCCTGATCGGCGCGGAGGAGCCCGGTGGAGGCGACTGAGCTGCCGGAGGGCGCCGGCGGCGAGGCTGGCGCGGAGGCAGAGAGCGCCGGCACGGCGGCCACCGGCCGGCGCCCGCTGATGCGGGCGGTCGCCGTCGCGGCCGGCAGCCGCGTGCTCATCTTCGCCGTCGCTTTCGCGGCGGCGTCACTCATCGGCATCCAGGGAACCCCCGTAGGCTGGCGCTTCCCGCTACGCGCCGAGGTCTTCTCCGGCTGGCTCGGCGCGCTCTTCAACCCGTGGGCCCACTGGGACGGCGTCTGGTACATCAAGATCGCCACCAGCGGCTACGCCGACGCCGACGGCAGCACGGCGTTCTTCCCGCTGTTCCCCATGCTGCTGCGCTACATCGGCCTCCTGCTCGGCGGCAACATGCTGGTCACGGGCCTGCTTATCTCGCTGCTCTGCTACGCCGGCTGCGTGTGGCTGCTGTTCCGGCTCGTGCGCAAGGACTTCGACGATAAACTGGCGAGCCGCGCCGTCATCTATCTCGCCATCGGGCCACTTTCGTTCTTCCTGCAGGCTGTGTACACGGAGTCTCTCTTCCTGTTTCTCTCGTTGGCCTGCTTCGTGTTCGCTCGCGAGGGCCGCTGGCGGCTCGCGGGTGTCATCGGGCTCCTCGCGACGCTCACGCGCAGCACCGGCGTGCTCCTCCTGATCCCGATGGCCTACTATTACTACGAGCGGCGAGGCTGGCAGTTCAAGAAGACGGACTCCCACGTCGCCAACCTGCTGATGGTCGTCGAGGGGCTGCTCGTCTGGATGACGTATCTGGCCCTCGCCTTCGGCAAGCCCTTGGCCTTCTCGACCGCACAGGCACAGTGGGAGCGCGGCCTCGGCGCTCCCAACTACACCGTGGCCAAGGCGATGGCGAGCACCGTCTGGGGCTTCCGCACGGTGGTAACTGCCGAGTACTACCGCTGGCTCTGGGAGGCGCCGCGGCCGGGGTCCGAGTACAGCAACTTCGCCACCAATCTGCTCAACCTGCTGTTCCTCATCGCCGCCGCGCTGCTGCTGTGGTATGGGGCGCGCCGGCTCCCCAAGGCCTACTCCTGGTTCGCGCTGGCGTCACTCGCGTACCCGCTCTTCTTCCCGAGCAAGTACGTGGCGCTCATGTCGTATCCGCGCTTCACGCTCACAGTGTTCCCGCTCTACGTGGCCCTCGCCCTGTACACGCGCGAACGGCCGCGGGCGCACAAGGCGGTGGTGGCGCTCGGGGTACTGCTCCTCATCGTGTTCACGGCCAAGTTCGCCGTGTTCAGCTGGGTGGCTTGAGAGGCTCGGGCGGAGCCGGGCCGGTCTGAGACGGAGCCGTGCCGGATCCGGCTGGAGAGACCGGTCAGGGCGTGGGGGAGGGGTCCGGCGACCCCGTCGCTTCCGGAGTGGCGCCACCACCCCCGTCCACGACGCGCTTGAACACGAGCACGCCGTCCTTCGCGAACACCGACCGGAAGTTGGGATCCGCCACCAGTCTCCCAAGAGCAAGCGAGTGCAGCGTCTCGTCCTCCTTGTCGTAGAAGAACGGGTGCCGCTGGTCGACGATCACCCAGTCCGCGCCGGCGTAGTACGGGAAGATGTAGGCGACCCTGCGCGCAGCGAGCTGCGCCCCGGCGTTGTTGTTGGCCGACACCCTGACGCCGTCGGGAATCATGGCGACGGCCTCGTCGAGCGCCACATCGTGCGGGGTCCTCGCGTAGTCGGCGCCATCGTAGGCCGCTCCCGGCAGAGAGAAGGGGAGCGGCCCCAGGAAGTAGTTGCCGGCAAGGGCGCACAGCAGGACGAGGAGGGCGAGCGTTGAGCGCCGGACGCGCTCGCCCCTCATCAGCTTCTCCGCCCTGCCGAATCCGCCGGCGAGCCAGCGCCACAGACGCATGACGCCCAGGATCGCCGCGGCGAACAGGAAGGGGATCTCGAGCGCCGTGTAGTGGAACTCGATGCGGCGCTGGAACACCGTCGTCGACAGGGCGTTGAGCGCGTATTCAGGCAGGGCGATGAGCACCGTGAGCGGGCTGAGCAAGGATGTGAACCCCAGCGGCCACAGCAACTTGAACCAGTAGCGGAGGTTGGCGTCCGAGAAGAAGTCCTCGGCGGTCTGCCCTGGGTGCAACAGGGCGTTCCTGGCCACCTCGCCGGCGCCGCTGCCGTAGTCGCCGTAGCGCGCGATGAAGGTGCTCTGGTCGCCGTTGTAGTGCGGGATTACCACCCATACGGCGACCACAAACCAGGCCGCGCCGAGCAGGGTGACTACCAGCGGCCATGGCGAGCGCTTGCGGATCGCGAAGTACGCGCCCATGAAGGCGATCACAAGCGGGACGGTCTCTTTGCACGCCGCGGCCAGCACCAGAAACGCGGCGGCACGCAGCCAGCGGTTCTCGTCCATATAGAGGAAAGCCCACAGCAGCAGTGGCGTCGCCAGCGCGACCGGGTGGAACTCGTTCAGGACCAGGAAGCCGAGCGCGGGGTAGAGCAGGTAGGCGCCCGCGAGGAAGACGCCGGCATTCGGGTCGCGGGTGGCGCGCGTGCCCAGCCGGTAGGCCGGCCACGCGCCGGTCGCCGCGATCACGGATTGTCCGACCAGCAGCATCACGGGGCTGGGCCACACGAGCCACGGGATCGCGAACAGCGCGAGGATGGGGTCCACGTGCGAGCCGAGACGCGACATCTGCCGGGGCTCGACATCGCCGCTCGTGATCTCGAGGAAGTGGCCGTGCGTCGTGTTGAACACGGCCTGGACCATGTTGCCGAGGTCGTAGCGGGCGTCCATGTACGCCCTGTACTTGAGCCACGACAGCAGGGCGTAGATCGCCGCGAAGAGGATGGCGCCGCCGATGACGTACAGGGCACGGCGGCGCATCAGGACCTTCATGCGGTGCTCGTCGAGCTCCTCGATCGGGGTTAGCTGGAGCAGGCCGCCAGAACGCCCCTGCGTACCCTCGATGCCTCTCGCTCGGCGCCGGCGGCTCACGCCCTGCTCCTCCTGTGTACGAGCGCCGCGATCCCCACGACCAGGCCGACGAAGACCAACTCCACGACAGTCACCCACAACCGCAGGAGCAGCGCCCAGGTAAGCGCAACGCCTCCGGGCAGCTCCTTGGACAGCGAGGCGGTGAGGACCGCCTCACGCACGCCGATGCCGCTGGGGATGAAGAACGCCACCATGCCCGCCACGTAGGCCAGAGCGTAGGCGACGATCACGATCGGCAGCGCGTCCGCCCCGAGGCCGGTGAGCGCGCGGGCGAGCATCCAGGCCCCGAGCCCGGCGACAAGCCAGTCCACCGCGAAGAGGCAGAGCACAAGCAGCACCGTGCCGAAAGGGAGGCTGACCTCGAGCGGGGGCCGGTGTACCAGCCGCAGAGCCCAACCGGCCAGGGGCCTGAAGACTCGCGGGTGCATGAGCGCGACGAGCACTGGGATGGCCAGCAGGCTCAGCGCCGTCACACCTGGGCGGTACTCCCAGAATGGAAAGAGCACGGCCACGGCGAGCAGGGCCCCGCACACACCGAGCGCCTGCTCGTACACCATCGCCGCCGTCACCCGCTCCACCGGGAGCCCTTGGGAGTGGCTCATCCAGGCGCGTCCCACGAACATGAAGACGTTGCCGGGCACGTAGCGCGCCAGAATGGACTTGCCCCATACGGAGGCTGCCGGCCAGAACGCGCTCGGCGCTCCGCAGCCGCGAAGCAGCAGCCACCAGAACCCCGCCTGGGCGAAGTAGTAGGCGAGGAAGGCGACACCTGAGACCGCCAGCCAGCCGGCGTCGAACGTCCAGTCGAAGTCCTCGATGCTGTTCCAGGACCTCGCCAGATAGACGGCGAGGAAGTACACGGTCGCCGCGACGATACCCGCCTGGACCAGGCGCAGGACCAGGCGTCGGCGGCGTGAGGGCGCCGGGGGCTGCGAGCCGTCAGAGACGCCGCCCGACGGTGTCTGGGGGGTCTCGTCGCGGCGCGACGGGCCGCCGCCTTCGGCGGCCGTCACGCGCCGCCCTCCAGCGCGGTGAGCAGGCCGCCCGCCACGGCGGCGGGCGTGAACGCCCGCCGGTACAGCGCCAGCGCAGCCTCGCCGAGCTGAGCGCGCTCCCTGACGGCGACGAGCCGGCGGAGGGCCGCGGCCAGCGCGGCCGCGTCGCCCGCCGGCGTGAGCAGCGCGGACTCGCCGTCACGCAGCCACTCGCGAGCGCCGTCGCTGTCGGCGGTGACGACCGGCCGCCCACACGAGAGCGCGTCAAAGACCTTGTTGGGCACGACACGGCCTGCCTTGTCCGAGCCTCCGAACACGCCGAGACAGACATCTGCGGCCAGCGTGTGCGTACGCAGCTCGCCGGCGGGCAGCTGACCCAGCCACTGCACGTTGCTCAGCCCGCGCGCAGCGATGGTGCCGCGCAACTCCGGCGAGAGCTGCCCCTCGCCGATGAGCACGAACCGAAACGGCTCGGCGCGCAGCAGTTCGGCTGCGGTGAGCACCACCTCAGCCCCGTGCAGCGGGCTCCACTTACCGTACTGCAGCGCGGTGAGCGGCTCTCCGGAGCCGAGCTCCCGGGCGGATCCGTCCGCCCTCGGCTCAGGCATCGCCCCCACGGGCACGACCGCCACGCGCTCGCGGGCGAGGCCGAACGCCTCCTGGAAGTACGCACCGTGCGCCCACGTGTCCGCGAGCACCAGGTCGGGCAGCCGGAAGGCGACCGCGTCGACCGCGCGGACGGCTGCCGCCTTTGCGCCTCCACTACGCACCAGGGCGCGGTCGCCGGCGAACGTGTCGAGCAGCGAGACGAGAGGGTCGAACACGAGGCGGGCGTGGCGGTACGCCGCCAGCAGCCGCCCGAAGGGCACGAGGAAGTGGCCGGGATACCCGACGACGACCGCGTCCGCCTCGAGGCCGCAGCGATGTTGCAGGGCCACCCGGACGTGGGCGGCCGCCACGCCGGCGGCCAAACGAGCAGCTCCGCGCGCGCCGGTCATCTCGGCGGCCGTCAGCGGCGGCAGCCCCGCCCGGAACTCGTGGACCTCCACGCCGCGCTCGCGGAGTCCGGCAATGAGCACAGCGTTGCGGGGATAGCCCGGCTCGTACGTCCCGAAGTACGCGACGGACCGGATCACGGCTGTGCGGCGACTCCGGCGGCGCCCCCAGGCGCCGCGTCCCCGCGCTCCCCGGCGAGCTGCTCAGCTCCCGCCGGTCCGGCGGGCTCCAGCAGCACCCCGACCTGCGCGGGGTCGGGGCCGCGGCGCGCGCGCGAGTTGGCGATGAGTTCGCCGATAAGGCCCAGGCTGAGAAGCTGGACGCCGACGATGATGAGCAGCGCCCCGAGCAGGAGAAGCGGGCGTTGCCCGATGGGGTTGCCGAACACGAGCTTGTCCACCGTGAGGTACAGCTCGACGAGCACGCCGATGAGGATGAGCAGCGTGCCGAGACCCCCGAAGAGGTGCTGCGGCCTGTGCTGGTAGCGCCCCAGGAACAGGACGGTGAGGAGGTCGAGGTAGCCGCGGAGGTAACGCTGCCAGCCGTACTTGGAGCGGCCCGCCGTGCGACGGCGGTGGTTCACCTTGACCTCGGTCACCCGGAACCCGGCCTGGGCGGCGACCACGGGGATGTAGCGGTGGAGCTCCCCGTAGACGGAGATGGTGTCAGTGACGTCACGCCCGTACGCCTTGAGCCCGCAGTTGAAGTCGTGCAGTGGGATGCCGGACGCTTTGCGTACGGTCCAGTTGAAGAGCTTGGACGGCAGCGTCTTGTTCAGCGGGTCCTGGCGGCGCTGCTTCCACCCCGACACGAGGTCGTAGCCCTGTGAGAGTGGCGCCGTGAGGTGAGCGATCTCGGCCGGGTCGTCCTGGCGGTCGCCATCCATGGTGACGAGGAAGTCGCCACGCGCGGCGGCGAAGCCGTGCGAGAGCGCCGCCGCCTTACCGAAGTTGCGCCTCAGCTTGACGACGCACACGTCGTCGCGCGCTTCGGCGAGTTCCCGCATGACCTCGAACGAACCGTCGGTGGAGCCGTCGTCCACGAAGACGATCTCGTACGGGCTGCCGTATGCGGCCAGCGCCTCGTCGATCTCGGCGACGAGCGGCACGAGGCTGTCTGCCTCGTTGTACACAGGGATGACGAGTGAGAGGAGGCCGTCCATACGGCTAACTAGGATACATCGTCGCGCGTTGCGACGACCCGGCCGAAGCAGCTGGCGCCGCCGGCTCGGCCCTCAGACGTGTCTTCCTCGTCCAGACGGAGGCCTACGGAGTCGTCTGCGTGGAGCGCGCGGAGCTCCGCCTCCCGCTCGGCCGCTTCGTCGTCGCCGGAGGGGGGCCATCTTCACGGTATCGACACCGACGGGCGGCGCGCGCAGAGGCGCCAGACGCATATGCCCGTGGGGCTGCTCGGAGCGAGGCCGGGCGGCGTGGCGGCGAACACGGGGTGCGTCTCGCGCGTCACTTGCGCAGATGCGCCAGCTCGGGGTTCCACGGCGCACGCTGGCGGGGGCTGGGAGCGCTTGGTAGCATGGACTGACGATGCTGATGAGCAGGAAGATCTGGCTGGGGCTGGCCATCGCAACGCTCGTCGCGGTCTCGTTCGCCGCGAGCGTCGTCGCCGCCCGGCGCGCTACCGATGACCGTCCCAGGCACGTGACGCGCGGCCTGGACTACTTCCACGCACGTCAGGGCGACGACGGAGGGTTCGCCACGCCCGCCAATACTGCCTGGGCCGTGCTGGGCGCGGTGGCCAGTGGCGAGCGCATGGGCTCCAGCGCCTGGAGCAAGAAGGGCAAGAACCCCTTCGACTACCTCCAGGCCACCAACCACGAGACGGCCGCCACCAGCGCTACCGTGGACAACGCCCCCGTGTATTACGCGCGCATGATCATGGCCTACGTGGCGGTGGACCGGCGAGAGCGCGTCTTCGTCGCCGGAACCCCACACATCGACCTCCTCGCCAAGTTGTACGCCTACCAGGACATGACTGACGGCTCGCCCACCAAAGGCAGCTTCTCGCCGTCCAGCTCCACCCGGAACTTCGACGCCGTGCACACCACGTCGTGGGCCGTACTCTCCATGTACAACTTCAACGTGACCACAGAGAATCGGTTCACACTCGCCGAGACCTGGCTTGCCGACCAGCAGCTCGTCGGCGGCGGATTCGCCGCGGAAGCCGGCAAGGACGCCGACTGCCTCGACACCGCGCTCGCCATCCAGGCGCTCAGTGTTGGCCCCGACGGCGTCTCGTGGGACCCCGCCGCAGCTCGGCAGTTCCTCAAAGACCACCAGAACGCCGACGGCGGCTTTCCGCACTCTCCGGGCGGCCGCACCAATGCGGAGGCCACGGCGGCTGCCATCCAGGCGATCCTGGCGCTGGGCGAGCACCCGGACGACGCTTTCTGGAAGGTCGGCGCCAACACGCCCACATACGCCCTCGGCGTCCTGCAGCGCAAGACCGGCGCCTACAAGCTGACGTCGCGAGAGAACCTCCGGCCTTTGCCCGTCACGGGATGGGCCGTCACCGCGATGCGACGCAAGAGCTTCGCGAGCTACCCGCGGAATATCGGCTCGGCGGAGGCCGCCTTCAAGTTCCGCCCCGTCTTCCGCAGCGTCTCGCCCAAGAACGGCGCCAAGTTCAAGACCACTCGAGTGGTCCTCATCAAGGCGACGTACACCGACTTCTATCCCAAGGGCACCGGCATCAACCCCTCCGCCTCCCGGCTCTACGTGGACGGCGACAATAGGAGCAGGCCCGCCGACATCGGCAAGTACGGCCTCCGGCTGCTGCTCAAGAACGTCCCCAACGGGGACCACACCTACAAGATCGAACTGCGCGACATGGCGGGTAACGTCAAGGTGACCGAACGCAGATTCACGGTGGCGATCCCCACGCCGACGCACTCACCCACGGCGAGGCCGACGTACGATCCGGCACCGGTCTACCCGACCGTGTACCCGACCCAGCCCTCGACGCCCAAGCCGTACACGCCGACGCCGACGCCGACGCCGACGATCACACCAACAACCCCCTACGAGACGTATACCCCGTACCCCTACGACAGCCCGTCGCCGGGGGCGAGCCCGCTCGTCACCGGCTCGCCGGTCCCCTCGCCGAGCACATCGGCGAGCCCCGCCGGCGCGAGCGCCGGCGGGGGCGGGGGTAGTGCCGCCGGGTTCGTGGGTGGTACTCTGCTCGCGATGCTCCCCATTGGGGCAGTCGTCTCGTACCTCCTGCTGCGCCGCCGCGAAGAACTGCTGGGCACGGCTAGTCAGGGCACGGTCCTGGACGGTGGCGGCAGTCCGTGGGAGCGTCTCAAGCAGCTGCTGTCCAAGTCCAAGGACCTGACCCGTCCGTCATCACGCGACTGAGTAGGGCATGAACGATCTCCAACAGCTGATCTACGACATCGCCAGCATCCTCCTCTGGCCGGTTCTCATCGCCGCCATCCTCTGCCTGATCTGGGTGCTCATCGAACTCGGCGTGCTGCTGTACGAACTGTGGCTGCGCTTCCGCTACCGCGATCTGGACGCCCTCGAGATCCGTGCCCTACGGGCGCGCAGGGCGTTCCGGGACGGCAAACCGCGCACGGCTTACCGTTACCTCCAGGAGAACAACTACTCCCTGGTCGTCGTCCGCTTTCTCTACGACCTGATCCGCAACTACCAGACCGAGCGGCTCGCCGCGAAGCCTCTCAAGCTGCTCCAAGAGTACGAGTTCTACACGATCAAGCGCCTCGAGCGCACCAGGATCCTCGTACGTGTAGGCCCCATGCTCGGCCTCATGGGCACCCTCATCCCGCTGTCGCCAGCCCTCGTCGGCCTCGCGAGCGGCGACATCGAGGCGCTGTCCGAGAACCTGGTGACCGCCTTCTCGATCACCGTCATCGGCCTCCTCATCGGTGGCCTCGCCTTCCTCGTCAGCATCGTGCGCGACCGCCTGTACTCCCAGGACATCTCCGACATGGAGTACCTGCTCGAGCTCCTCGAGGGCTCCGACGTCCGGCTTCGCTCGGGGCGGCGCCTCTCCAAGACCGGCGTGTGGGACATGGAGGCGCCGGTGCAGTACGAGGTCGCCGACGAGGACGCGGAGCGTACCGTCATCGCCACGCTGCCGGAGACGCCGGACGAGCCGCTGCTGCCGGTCGCGGCGCCGCCCGCCGGAGGGAACGGCGGCGCGACCCAGACAGCCGTCCTGCGGCCGCCTGCGGCGGCCGGCGAGGCGCCGGCCGCGCAGCCCGACGAGGGTCAGGGCCTCACGTTCGACGACCCCGCCATGGACTGGTCACGGGAAGAGGATCCGTTCGCGAACCTGGGTCCGGTCGACCCAGAGGGCACCGACGACCCCAAGCCTCGCGGCTCCGGCGGTCCTCTCCGTCGTCGCTGAGCGGCCATGCCCTCCAACGACGACCACTCCCGGCTCCAGAACCTCGGTACCGTCATCGGCGCCCCGGAGAGCGGGCTGCGCTACATGCGGCGCCGCCGGATCGGCACCGCCGACCGCAACGGCGACCCACTCGACGGAATCGTCAACCTCTTCAACGTGGCCATCGTGCTGGCCGTCGGCTTTCTGGTGGCAGCGCTCGCCGCCGCCGGGGTGAGCGGACTGCTCACCAGCGAAAACATGACCATCGTCACCAACCCGGGTACGCCCGAAATGCAGGTGATCGTCAAGGACGGCGGCACCATCACAAAGCTCGACATGGAATCGGGCGCCGAGATCGCGGGCGTGGGGACGCTGATCGGCTCGTTCTACAGGCTGGCCGACGGTACGGTGGTGTACGTGCCGTCAGGCGAGACGGCGCCGAGCGGCTCCACCCCGGTGCCGGGGACGACGCCGGCGCCGAGCGAGACCGCCGTGCCCGGAGTGACGCCCACGCCGGGCATCACGACCGCACCGACGCCGCTCGACACGGCCTTCCCCACCCCCACGCCGGCGGTGACGCTCACGCCGGACACCGGAGCTATCGGAGAAGTCTCCCGCGGCACGCCCTGACCGGGGCGGCCGGTCAGCCGGCCGAGCCGAGCGAGCGCAGAAGCTCGACGAGCCGTTGCAGCTCAGCCGCATCCTTGAAGCCGATCTGGATGGAGCCGCCACGCCGGCCGCTGCGGATGCGCACGGGCGCTTCGAACACTCCGTAGAGCTCGTCGGAGAGCTCGGTGAAGTCCGGGCCGGCACGCCGCACATCTGGTACGGCCTTCTCCGGCCCGTCGTCGAGCTCGCGTACGAGCGCCTCGACCTGGCGGACCGTGAGCCCTTCCGTGACGACGAGGCGCGCGACCCGGCGACGCTCGCCGTGATCCGGCAGCCCCAGGATCGCCCGCCCATGCCCCTCGCTGAGGTCTCCGCGCTCGATCAGCCCCTGCACCTCGTCAGGGAGGTCGAGCAACCGCAGCAGATTGGTCACCGCGACGCGGCTGCGACCGACAAGCTCGGCGATGCGTTCGTGGGTAAGGCCGAACTCGTCCACGAGTGCCGCGTACGCCAGCGCCTCCTCGATCGCGTTGAGGTCCTCGCGGGCCACGTTCTCGGCCAGCGCGATCTCCAGCGACACGATCTCATCGGCCGGGCGCACCAGGGCGGGGATGTACTCGAGGCCGGCGAGCTTGGCAGCGCGCAGACGGCGCTCGCCGGCGATGAGCTCGAAGTGGACACCGGTGGAGCCGGGGACGCCCTCGGCGGCCCCGCCTGACTCGTGCAGCGGCCTCACCACGACAGGCTGGACCACGCCGAGAGCCCTGATGGAAGCGGCGAGCTCCTGCAACTCGTCGTCTGAGAAGGTCCGTCGCGGTTGCCGCCGGTTGACACTGATGTCCGCCAGCGGCAGCTCGCGCAGCCGGCCCTCGTTCAGCGTCGGCGCGGCCCCGGAGCGACCGAGCGCCGCCCGGCTCTCACCGATGAGCGCCCCGAGACCCTTGCCGAGCGCCTTCTTGCCGGCCGCCGGGCGGCCTGGTCGCTCGCCGCCGGTCTCGGGATCGCGTGCGTCAGTCACGGGAGACGACCTCCTTGGCAAGATCGAAGTAGGCGTCGCTGCCGACGCAGGTCGCATCATAGCGCGAGATCGGGAGGCCGTGGCTGGGCGCCTCGCTGAGCCTCACGTTGCGCGGGACGACCGTCTCGAACACGTGCTCGCGGAGGTGCTCGCGGACCTCGCCGGCCACCTCGCGGCCCAGACGCGTGCGGCCGTCGTACATCGTGACGACCACACCGAGCATCGCGAGCTCCGGATTGAGGTGCTGCTGCACCAGCCCGATGGTCTCGAGCAGCGCCGCAAGCCCCTCAAGCGCGTAGTACTCGGCCTGCACCGGAACGAGCACCTCGCGCGCAGCGACCAGCGCGTTGATCGTGAGCACACCCAGTGAGGGCGGACAGTCGATGAAGACGAAGTCGTAGGTCGCGAGGTGTCCCGCGAGGGCGTACTCGAGAACGTACTCGTTGCCGTCGGCGTTAGCCAGTTCCACCACGGCTCCGGCCAGGTCAGCACAGGCGGGCACGAGCGAGAGGTGCTCGACGCCCGTGGGCGTGATGGCCTCGGCGATGCCCGCTGCGCCGCCGAGCACGCCATAGCTTGTGAGCCGGGAGTCCTCGGCGCGGACGCCGAGGCCGGCGGAGGCATTTGCCTGCGGATCCATGTCGAGCAGGAGCACGTCGAACCCGGCCTCAGCCAGGCAGGCGGCGAGATTGACGGCGGTGGTGGTCTTGCCGACGCCGCCTTTCTGGTTCGTCACGGCGATGACGCGGGTCACCGGGCTCCTTTCGCGGGGCACCGATACTAGCAGAGATGATGGCCCGGCCGGCCGGAGGCGGAACACCCCCCGTGCTCTGCCGGTGAGCTCGCGCTCAGACGCCGAACGGGCGCTTGGCGGCCATGCCCTCGCGCCTTGGCAGCCAGTCCGGCGAGGGCTCGGTCTTGCGGAACACCGCGCAGACCGTCTGGTCCAGCGGTGATGCCGAAAGAGGCACCGGCGGCTCCGCCCGCAGACCGCAGCGCTCCGCCGCCACCGCGGCGGCGTCCCCCTCGTCGTCCAGGGCCGCGCGCGTCTTGCTGGCCAGCAGCACGCCGTCCTGCGCGAGCAGCGGCGCCGCCAGTTCCACGAGCACCTCGAGCTGCGCCACGGCCCGCGCGAGGACCACGTCGTGCACCTCCCGCCCGGGCGCGCCCGCGCCCGCGTAACGCTCGCTGCGGGCGCAGACCACGCTCGCGCGCCCCGCCAGGGCGGCCGCCGCGACGGCCGCCTCGAGGAAGACGCACTTCTTGGACACGGCGTCCAGCAGCGTGATCCGCACGGCGGGAAGAGAGACCGCCAGGGGAACGCCCGGGATCCCGGCACCGGCTCCCAGGTCCAGCCAGGCGCCGTTTTCGCGTTCCTGCAGCTGGGGCACGCCGAGCAGAGCGAGCGAATCACCGATCAGCGTGTCAACCACCGCGACGGGATCGGTGAGCCCCGTCACGTTGGACCGGCGCCAGCCGAGCAGCAGGTCCACGTAGCCCGCCAGCGCCTCGGTCTGGCATTGGCTCAGGCCGTGCGTCGCCGCGACGCGGTCGAGCGCCCCCCGGGTCCTCACGTCCACGCCCACGGGGCCCTCCGTCCGGACCGGATCAACCGGCCACCGCCATTCGCAGCTCGGCGACGAGTTCGTCCACGTCGGCCGGCGTCGTCTGCCAGGAGCACATCAGGCGGATCACCCCGGCTTTCTCATCCCACACGTAGAAGTGATAGCGCTCGTGCAGCCGCCGGATCGCAGCCGCCGGCAGCGCCGCGAACACCGCGTTGGCCTGCACGGGGTAGGCCAGCTTCACCCCGGGCACGGCGGCGGCGGCAGCGCCGAGACGCCGGGCCATCGCGTTGGCGTGCCCGGCGGTCTTGCGCCAAAGGTCGCCCTCGAACAGGCGCAACAACTGGGCCGAGACGTAGCGCATCTTGGAGGCCAGCTGTGTCCCTTGCTTGCGCGCGTACAGATATGGGGTCGCCAGCTCCGGCCGGAAGAAGACGACCGCCTCGGCTCCCAGCAGGCCGCTTTTGGTACCGCCGAGCGTCAGGACGTCGACGCCGCAGTCTGAGGTCAGCTCGCGAAGCTCGAGATCGAGTGCCGCGGCGGCGTTCACCAGCCGGGCGCCGTCCATGTGGAGGAGCAGGCCGGCCTGGTGCGCCTGCTTGGCGAGCATCTCGATCTCCTCCGGCGTGTACACGGTGCCAAGCTCACTCGACTGGGAGATGGAGACCAGTCGGGCCTGGACGTGATGCTGGTCGCCGAACCCGGTGAGCCGCGGCTGTACGAGGACGGGCGTCAATTTGCCGTCGGGCGTCGGCACGTCGACCAGCTTGACGCCGGCAACGCGCTCCGGAGCGCCGCACTCGTCCACATTGATGTGCGCGGTCTCGGGGCAGATCACCGCCTCGTGCGGCCGGAGCAGCGCCGAAATCACGGTCACGTTGCCGCCCGTACCGTTGAAGACGGGGAAGGACTCAACGTCGCCAAAGAGCTCGCGGAGGCGGTCCAACAGCCGCGCCGTCCACTCGTCGTCGCCGTAGGCCCGAGCCCAGCCCTCGTTGGCGGCTGCGATCGCCGCCAGCACGTCGGGGTGTGCTCCCGCGTAGTTGTCGCTTGCGAACAGCGTCAGCGGGCCGCCGGCGACGCCGTCGAGCGGTGCTGCTTTGGCGCCCCGCTCGGCGGCGTCCCCGCGGCGGTCGTTCACGAGGCCACCTTCTTCTTCAGCGACTCGTAGAACATGCTGAGTGGGAACTCGTCGTTGAGCACCCGGTCGATCCAGGCGCGCGGCTCCGCCTCGTCCGAGTAGACGCGCGCCCCTTCGCGCCACTGCGACCCGACGTTGGGGGTCACGTACCGTGACACGAGGTCGTGCGCCGCCATCCAGTAGGTGACCCTGCTGGTGTCGATGCCGTGGCGGTACAGCTCCTCCACCTGGGCGCGCAACTCCCCGACAGCGTCCTCGACGCGGTCCCAGTCGACCAGCAGCTGGTTGTCCGTCCACCGCACCACGCCCTGCTCGTGCAGATAGCCGAAGAGCAGCTGGCCCCCGAGCCCGTCGTAGTTGCGCACGCGGTTGCCCGTGATGGGAAACCGAAGGATGCGGTCGAACAGGATCGCGTACTGGACGTAGCGCGCGAAGGGGAAGCCGTCGCGCGCCAGCTCCCCCGCCGTGCCGTACGTGGCAAGGTCCACGCGCAACTCCTCGAGCGAGTACATCCAGCACGGCAGCCGCTGCCGGATCATGAACGGGTCGAACGGCAGGTCGCCGTGGCTGTGCCAGCGGTCGTGGATCATGTCCCAGAGGATGTAGGTCTCGAGTGCCAAGTCGGGGGAAGACGCGAGCGCGAGCGCGTCGGGCGGGAGGTCGATCGAGAGGGCTTCCGCGCCCTTGAGCGTCGCCCGGCGGAAGCGCCCCGACTCGCGGTCGCAGAAGATGGCGCCGAAGTGGTTGGTCGGCCGCTCCGCCACACTGACCGTCTCGGGAAAGAGCACAGCGCACTCGCTCTCGTACCCCGCGGTGCCGTCCACCAGCTGCACCGGCACGAACTTGGCGTTGTCGTAGAGCTCGCGCTCGATCCGCGCCACGAACTCGGGCCAGGGCGTGCGCGTGATGAGGGCCTCAAAGTGTGTGTCCGGGGAGGCGTTGGGCGTGTACAGGGGGAAGACGACGAGGTTCTCGACACCATCACGGCGGTGCAGCTCCGGCCGGAACAGGTCGAGCGAGCGCCGGAAGTCCGGCTTGCCGCAGCCGGCCTCGACCCAGTCCTGGAGGTCCACGACCACCTGGGCGAGGTAGGCCTCCTCGTGCGGGAACCGCGGGGCAAGATCGGTGATGGCCTCGGCCATTGTCACCACGAGTGCCCGCACCTCGCCCACGTCGTGCCGGTCCAGGTCGATCTCGCCCTTCGGCTCCTGGAGCAGGCGCAAGACCTCGGTGGCCTCTCTGAGGCGCCGCCACGCAGGATCCTGCACCGTCTCGGAGACAACGGGCGTGGCGTCGGCCCGGAAGGCGCCCAGCGACACCCAGTACATGAGGTTGAGCCAGAGCTGGCGGTTGTCGCGCCGGCGCAGGTAGTCGTCGCCGAAGAGGTCGGAGTCGGCGACGACGACCACGCGACCCTCCTTGTACTGCGTCGCGGCGGCGAGCGCGGCCCCGGGGGGGTCGCCGGCCGGGCGTGTGCGCAGTACGACGGCGCCGGGATCGTCAACGGACAGTGTCCCGGCGCGGTAGAAGCGAGCCGCCTCCACGCGGTGCAAGACGCTTGGTTCGGCAGTACCTGGCGCCGCCTCGCCCACGATCCAGGACGGGACGACATCGTGCGGATCGTACTCAAAGACGATCGTGTTCTCGAAGCGCACACCGAATGGCGCCAGCAGTTCGTCGAGGTTGCCGCCGTACTTGTCCTCCTCCTCTTCGCCGAGGACGATCAGACCTCCGCCGCGGGCCACGAACGCCTGCACGGCGGCTATCTCCGCCGGCGAGAACACGGGGGCTTCCTCGCCCACCGTGCGCTCCCACTTGGAGTCGCTGGGGTGGGCTACGACGAGCACGTCGATACCGGAGAGCGCGACCTCGTCGAGCGGGCGTCCGGTGGTGGTGACGACCTCGAAGTCACGCGCTGTGAGCTCGGCGGCCGCCGCCGCATACGACGCGGCGGCGGGGTGAGACGGCCGCATCCGCGCCGCCGCATCCGGCCTGATGGACCACGCCTCTCCGTGGTGCTCGTCGAACAGCACCTTGGCTACGGTGCGCTGGCTCAGGGCGTTGATCATGGGGGGACCTCCGATGGTGGCGCGACGACGCGTGGCGTGAAGAGTCCTGCTGAAGAAGTTGTTCCTGAGCCCGCCCCGGAGTCAAACCCGCCGGCGGTGGGCGCCCCCGGCAGGAGCGCCTAGAGGTCGCAGTTCTTGGTGAGGACGAGCACCGTGCCGCCTTCGTCCGGCTTTCGCAGGTCGAAGTCGTCGACCACCGCCCGGATGATGGAGATGCCCATGCCGCCCTCGGCGAGCTGGAAGTCGGAGAGGTTGCGGCACTCGGGGCAATCGTCGTCGTCGTCGTGGAACCCGCCGCCCTCGTCGCGGATGAGCACGGTGATGCGGTCGCTGTGGACCATGAACTCGAGGTGCACTTGGCCCTCGTCGTGATCGTAGGCGTGGCGCACGGAGTTGGAGCAAGCCTCAGTGAGCGCGAGCTTGAGATCCGCGACGGCATCCTCGGAGTAGCCTCCGCGCGAGCGTAACAGCCCGGAGAGGGCGAGGCGCCCGAGCGAGACGAACTCGGCTTTCGCGGGGATGTCCAGCTTTACGTAGTCTTCCACGGCCGGTGAATCCTATCGATTCGGGGGCTGCCAAGCCAACTGTCCGTCCGCTGCGTGACCCACCCCGGTCACTTCTTGAGTGAGGTGCGGACGTTCACGTTCTGGCCACACATCGCACACAATGTTCCCCGCAGGGCCACATCCTCAACCGCGCGGCCGGCCCTGCGGACGAGGAGCCGTTTACAGTTCGGGCAGATGGTGTTCTCTCCTTCGTGACCCGGTACGTTGCCGAGGTAGACGAACTGCAGGCCGGCGTCGTGGCCGATCTTGACTGCCTGCTCGAGCGTCGGGATCGGCGTCGGCGGCAGGTGCGCGAACTCGAGGTAGGGCATGAAGCGGGTCACATGCCATGGCGTGTCCGGGCCCAGCCGGTCCCCGATCCAGGTGGCGATACCGCGCAGCGTCGCGTCGTCGTCGTTGAAGGTCGGGATCACATTGGTGACGATCTCCACGTGGCAGCCATAGACCGTCCTGGCCCGCTCCGCCGACTCCAGGACCGGGGCCATGTCCGGGATGCGGCAGAGCTCCTTGTACTGCGCGTCGCTGAAGCCCTTGACGTCGACGCGGTACGCGTCGATGTGCGGCCCCAGCACGGCGAGAGCGTCCTCGGTGATGAAACCGTTGGTCACCATCACCGTGTACAACCCGTGATCGTGGGCCGCCTGGGCGCCGTCGAGGATGTACTCGAGCCAGATGGTCGGCTCGTTGTATGTCCAGGCGACGCCTTGGCACTCGTTGTTGGCGGCGAGCACGGCGAGGTTGCGGATGGGCAGGTCGCGCAGGTCGCGCGTAGCCTCGGAGGGGTCGGCGTGGGCGATCTGCCAGTTCTGGCAGTGCCGGCACGCGAAGTTGCAGCCCACGCTGCCCAGCGAGAGCACGGTCGTGCCCGGGAAGAAGTGATAGAGCGGCTTCTTCTCGATGGGGTCGGCGGCGACGCTGCAGACCCTGGCGTAGGTGATCGCGTAGAGGACGCCGTCGCGGTTGACGCGAGCCCGGCACACCCCGCTCTTGCCGGGCGCGATGCGGCAGAGCCTAGGGCAGACGTGGCACTGCACCAGGCCTTCGCCCAGCTCCTCCTGGAGCATCGCGACATGCCAGTCCTCCACCGTGGTCCCCATGGTCAGCCTCCCGGACGGCGCAAGTCGCCGATGCCGCGCCTGAAGCTCGCGACGAGCGCGGCCTGTAGTTGTCCATACCCAGGCGAGGGCAGTACCGCTTCGCGCCGGAGGCTGCAGAGACTGATGAGGTTGTCGGTGATGTGGTGCACGGGCTCCCGATTCTACCCCTGCTATACTCGGACTGCCGACCGGCCGCCGCAGTCGGGGCCGGCAGCCCACCCACCATGACCCCTTCGCCCGCCACTCGATGACCGGACCGCCCGCGCCCAACGGGAGCATCGCCTACCGCGCCGGCGATTCCATCTACCTCAATGTCACCAACCGCTGCTCCAGCTCCTGCGAGTTCTGCATCAGGGAATGGGCCGACGGCGTGTACGGTGCCGACCTGCGGCTGGACCGTGAGCCGGAGGCCGATGAGGTGACGCAGGCGATCGAGGTCGCCTTCATGGATGGGCCCGCCGACGAGGTCGTCTTCTGCGGCTTCGGCGAGCCCACCATGCGCCTGGATGTGGTGCTCGCCGTCACTGAGTGGCTGCGGCTGCGTCGCATCCGCAGCCGGCTGGACACCAACGGCCACGGCGAGTTGCTCAATCCCAGCGTGGACGTGCCGGCGGCCCTGGCGGCGGCCGGCCTCGACGCCGTCACCATCAGCCTCAACGCGGGGACTCCAGAGGAGTACGACCGCGTGTGCCGGCCCGTCTTCGCCAAGAGCTACAGGGCCGTCCTGCATTTCGCCGAACAGTGTGTTGCGCATGGAATGGAGACCACGCTGACCGCCGTCGACTACCCGGGCGCCGACCTGCCCGGAGTAGCCGACATCGCGGCCGCAATGGGTGCGGGCTTCCGGGCTCGCGGCTACGCGGCGCCCCGCTCGCGGCCGGCTGCCGAGAAGGGAGACCACTGATGGCCGAGTCCGGGGCGCGCATCCTGCTCGTCGACGACGAGGAGGCGATCCTCAAGCTGCTGCGGTTCCCGCTTGAGAAGGAGGGCTATCACGTCGTCACCGCCCGCGACGGGGACGAGGCGCTCGAGACCTTCACGCGCGAGGACTTCGACTTGGTCATCCTCGACATCATGCTGCCGCACGTGGACGGCATGGAGGTCTGCCGTCGTATCCGCGCCCAGAGCATCGTGCCGATCATCATGCTCACCGCCAAGAGCGACGAGTTCGACAAGGTCCTCGGCCTCGAGATCGGTGCGGACGACTACATCACCAAGGACAAGTTCAGTCTGCGCGAGTTCCGCAGCCGGGTGCGCGCGCAGCTGCGCCGCGCGGAGATGAGCCGCAGCGTCGAGGCCACCAAGAAGGATGTCATCAAGGTCGACGACCTTGAGGTGGACGTGCTCAAGCGCAACGTCATCGTGCGCGGCGCCAAGGTCGACCTCACCTACATCGAGTTCGAGATCCTCAAGACGCTGATTTCGCACCCGGGGAGGGTGTACAGCAGGCAGCTCCTTCTCCAGCTGGTCTGGGGCGACAGCGACTATCGCGACTCGCGCACGGTCGACGTACACATCCGCCATCTCCGAGAAAAGCTCGAGACCGACCCCAAGGATCCCGAGTTCATCTTCACGGTCCGTAACATTGGCTACAAGTTCCGCGAGTTCTAATAGGGACAGGGTGCTTTCGGCGCCTCACCTCACCTGATGTTTCGATCCGTAAAGAACTGGCTCACGCTCCTCATCGTGATCGTCGTCGCATTCGCGATGCTGGTCGCGTGGGTCTACGTCGTACCGCCGCTACGCGGCCGTCTCGTGGAGGAGAAGCTGGCGCAGGCGCGCAGCAACGCCCAGCTCATCAGCGAGACAGTGCCGATGTGGATGGCGTACGACCAGGAGACGCTGCAGCCCAAGATCAGCGACCCGTCTGGACTGAGGAACGCGTTGAGCAGCCTCTCCGCCCGCTTCGGAGGACGGACCCTGGTGTACACCCGCAACCAGGTCCTCATGGAGGACTCGAGCAGTCAGGCCTCTCCGGACGTGGCGGAGTACCCGATGCTCGGCGAGGCCATCGACACCGGCCGGATCGCTCAGGGCACGGTGACCACGCAGGGCGGGCGGGTGGCGGCGACTGCCGTGCCCCTCGTCCCGCTCGACGGCCGCAAGACGGTGATCGCGGCGGTCCTGGTCATCTCGTCCCTCAACGACGTCGACAACGCAGTGAACGCGGTACAGCGGCAGTTGCTCTTCGCCACCCTCCTCGCCCTGGCCACGAGCCTCTTGCTCGGGTACATGGCCTCGTACTTCATCGCCCGGCGCATCAGGCGGATCGAGCAGAGCGCCGAGGCGATCGCCTCCGGCGATCTCTCCGCCAAGGTGCCGGAGACCGTAGAGGACGAGATCGGACAGCTGGCCGACACCTTCAACGTAATGGCCGACAGGTTGCGGAGCGCCTTCGCCCAGGTCGAATACGAGCGCGACCGCGTAGAGGTCCTGCTCAACGACCTGAGCGAGGGCGTCATCGGCGTCTCCGCCGAAGGCAAGGTGACCATCGCCAACCCGGCGGCGGCCATCCTGCTCGACGCCCCTGCGCTGGTGGGCGAGACCGTGGACACCGCGCTGCCCCCCGACGTCGCCCAGCTCTGGCGCGACTCGCAGGAGGACGCGGACTTCGACATGGTGGTCTTCGCGCACGACGACGTCACGCTGGAGGCGACCACCTACCCCGTGGCCGGCGCCGCGGACTTCACCTCCATCGTAGTGCTGCGCGACGTGACCGCGCAGGTACGGCTCGAGCGCGCCCGGCGCGACCTCATCGCCAATGCCTCGCACGAGTTCAAGACGCCGCTCTTCTCGCTGGCCGGGTCACTCGAGCTCATCAACGAGGGCGACCTGAGCCCCGAGGAGCAGAGCGAGTTCTTGCAGATCATGCGCCAGCAGGTGGACCGCCTGCGCACGATGGCGGTGAGCATGCTGGACCTCTCGCGGGTCGAGGCCGGCTCGTTCGAGCTCAACCCGGAGGACGTGGACCTGATTCCCGTCGGACGCTCCGTGCTTGACGAGTTCCAGGCGCAGGCGCAGACCAAGCAGGTGGCGCTGTCGTTCGACGGCGGCGAGGGACAGACGGCGTGGTGCGACGAGCAACGACTGGTCCAGGTGCTGCGCGCGCTCATCGACAACGCGATCAAGTACTCGCCGTCCGGCAGCTCCGTACGGATGACCTCCTCGCTGGAAGAGGGGGCGGCCGTCGTGGTCGTCGCCGACGACGGCCCGGGCATCTCCCGCAGTGAGCTGCCGCACGTCTTCGAGCGCTTCCACCGCGGCCGGGAGGAGCGCGGCTCGACCGCAGGAGCGGGTCTCGGCCTTTCCATCGCCCGCGAGCTGACCGAGATGATGGGCGGCACTATCACGGCGGAGTCGCCGTCCGACGGCGGCGCGCGGTTCGCCGTACGTCTGCCGCGCGCCGCCGGCCCAAAGCGGCGCGCCCGCGCGTCCTCGTGAGTTGCGCGGCACGAGTTCACAAGCCTTAACCCAGGCCGCCGGGTTGCTTAACACCCCCGTAGGGGGCAGGTAATGGCGAAGCGGCATGGTGCAGACGACAACTCCCGGGAGCGCGGGCGGCGCCCGATGCCCCCCTGATGGATCCAAGACTCGAAGGGAAGCAGTCATGAAGCTCAAAGGGTTCCTGGCAGGCCTAGCGGGCGGAGCGGTAGCCGCGGCTGCCGTCCTCCTCCTCCTCGTGTTCGTGCTCGACCTCGGACAGGTTAACAAGACGGTCGTCCAGGCGACTCCAGAGACGCCGACCGTCTACAACACCCCATCCTCCAGCAGCAGTGGCGGCGCAATGACGCCGGAAGAGATCTACAGCACCCTCTCCGGAGGCGTGGTGATGGTCCTCTCCGAGTTCGACAGCGCCGGCGTCGACCAGTTCGGCCAGACCCAGAGCGCCCAGGCACTGGGCACCGGCTTCGTGGTGGACAAGGAGGGCTACATCCTGACCAACGCCCACGTTGTGGACGAGAACGGTCAGCGTGCGAGCAGCGTCACCGTGGTCTTCAACAAGGGCGGCTCCGAGACCCAGCGCATACCCGGGCAGCTGGTCGGCGTGGACATCGGCAGCGACGTCGCCGTCATCAAGGTCGACCCGGGTAAGGTCGATCTCAGCCCGCTGCCTCTCGGCGACTCGGACCAGGTCGTCGTAGGCGAGTCGGTAGTGGCCATCGGCAACCCGCTGGGCTACGACTTCTCCATCACCTCGGGCATCGTATCTGCAACGGGCCGCAGCCTCGAAGCGCCCAACGGCCAGACCATTCCCGACGGCATCCAGACCGACGCCGCCATCAACCAGGGCAACTCCGGCGGCCCTCTCATCGACGGCAACGGCAGGGTGATCGGCATCAACGAACAGATCGCCTCGTCCGGCGGCGGCAACGACGGCCTCGGCTTTGCCGTGCCGATCAACACCGCCGTCCGCTCGCTCGAGCAGATCAAGACGAGCGGCAAGGTGACGTACGCCTGGATGGGCGTGAGCCTTCAGACGCTCACCAGCGACATCGCCGGCATGTTCAACATGGATTCGCAGGGCGGCGCCCTGGTCCAGACCGTGTCGCCGGGCAGCCCTGCCGCCAAGGCGGGCATCCAGGGCGGCGACCAGACCGTCACCGTGCAGGGTCAGGAGTTCACGATTGGCGGCGACGTGATCGTCAAGGCCGAAAACACGGAGATCAAGACGGCCGACGACCTCATCGCCTTCCTCGGCACCAAGAAGCCGGGAGACACGATCACCGTCACTGTCGAGCGCGGCGGAAAGACCGAGGAGTTGAGCGTGACGCTCGCCGAGCGGCCCAGCAACCTCTGACACAGACGCGGGGGCGGCCCCCGACCGACGCGCCATCCGCGGAGCGGGGACGGCAGGACCCGTCCTCGCTCCGACTCTTTCCGATAGTCCGCCCACTTTTTTTGACAGGCTGCCGCGAGCTGGTGTATACCGTGTATCCCACGCGGGAAGCCACCAACGATGAACGACGGAGGTCGTTTGCTCACGCAGCCACTCGACCCGCGCCTCCAGGCGCTCCTGCCCATCGTGCGCGGCCTCGCCGAGCTGTATGGGCCCGAGTGCGAGGTCGTCCTCCACGACGTCCGCAGGCTGCCGCACTCCATCGTTGCCATCGAGAACGGCGCCGTCACCGGCCGGTCCGCCGGCGACGTCCCCACAGACCGGATGCTGCGCAGCCTGCGAAACCCCGACGAGAGCCAGGATGTGCGCCTCTACATCTCGTCTCACGAGGGCAAGATCCTCAAGTCGCTGGCCGTGACCCTGCGGGACGAGGACGGCGAGCCCTACGGGCTGCTGGGCATCAACCACGACATCTCCGAGGTGGTGCAGGCCCAGCGTGCTCTCGCCAGCTTCTCCGCAGTCGGCCGACTGGCGGGCGGAGCTGCCCCAGAGACGGGCGAGATCTTCGCCGGTGACATCCGCGATGTGGTGGCCGGCATGGTCACGCAGATACTCGGCGAGATGGGCAAGACCCCGTCGGCCATGAGCCGCGAGCAGAAGATGGAGGTCGTCAAGCGTCTCGAGGAACGCGGCGCGTTCCTCGTCAAACGCTCGGCGGAGCAGATCGCAGAGGCGCTCGACCTGTCCCGCTACACCATCTTCGCGTACCTCAAGGAGATCCGGCATCCCGAGAACGCGGACACTGCCATCTCCGGAGCGCCGGACCGCTCGCGCGCAAAGGGCGCCGCAGGAGGCCGGCGATGACGTGCGGCGGCGGCACAAGCGCCGCCGGAGTCCGTGCCGACGCAGCCGCCGTGGGCGCTCTCTACGACATCATCACCGGCTCGGGAAGCCGCTCGCTGGCGGTGGTCGGGCTTGTGAAGAACGCCGGCAAGACTACCGTCGTCAATGCACTCATGGCCAACTGCCCGCACCTCTTCGGCCTCACGTCGCTCGGCCTCGACGGCGAGCGCACCGACCATCTCACCGGCCTCGCCAAGCCGAGCATCACTCCGCCGCGGGGCACGCTGGTCGCCACGACGCAGGGGTCGCTCGACCGCTCCCGCTACGCCATGGAGGCACTCGAAGAGCTACCGTTCCACACACCGCTCGGCCGCGTCGTCATCGGCCGCGCCAACAGCGACGGCGCCGTGGAGGTGAGCGGCCCTACCACGCTGGCGGAGCTCCGCGTCACTGTCGAGCGGCTCCAGGCGCTCGGCGCCGAGCAGGTCATCGTGGACGGAGCGATCAACCGTATCGGCAGCGCCTCGCCGCGTGTCAGCGACGGCGTCGTGCTCGCCACCGGCGGCATGGTCGGCGACACCCTCGACGACGTCCTCGAGATCACGACGGGGGCGCTCGATCTGCTCATGCTGCCCGGCGTGGGTCCGGAGACGCGCAGGCTGGTGCAGGAGCACGCCGCCGCAGGCACACGTGCCGTCGCCTTCACGGCCGGCGGCGTCGCGCACCCGCTGGAGCTGGCGACCGTCGTCGGAGAAGGCGTCACGGTCGCACGCGAGGTGGAGCGTCTGGGCGCCGAGACGCTGCTCGTCGGCGGCGCGCTGACCCAAGAGTTCGTCGACGACTTCACCCGCGTGCTGCCGCCCCGCACCGAGCTCCGCGTCGTGGTTCGCGACGCCACCGTGCTGGTGCTGCCGCCGGCGATGGTCAACCGCTTCCTGCGGCGCGGCCTCCGCCTCGAAGCGCTCGCCCCGCTGCGCGTGCTCGCGCTCACCGTCAATCCGTTCCGCGTTCCGCAGCCCTACCAGCCCAAGGTCTTCTTCTCCGCGGTCGCCGAGGCAGTCGGCGACCGGGTTCCCATGTTCGACGTCGTGAACGGGTTCGCCAGGCTGCCGGAGGGCAGCGCACCGGACCCGCGGTCCCCTTCACTCTCCTGACGAAAGCGGGTGGTCACGTGAACGATGCCCTCCGACTGAACGGCGACCTCGTCGACCGCGCGCGCGCCGCGGCCGACGCGATCGCCGACGACATCCAGCAGCACATCGAGGAGCACACGACCGACACGACCGAGCGCGCCACGCTGCGACTGCTCGGCATCGCCGGCGTCAACGAGATCGACGTGCCGCTCGTCAACTTGGTCGCGGAGCATGCGCGCGACCTGCTGCCCGGCGGGATCATGCGGCCGTTCGTGGACCTCATGAACCAGACGGGCAAGAGCGCCCAGGAGGTCGCCGTGGGCGTGGCAGCCGGCGACCTGGCGCTCACCGAGGCGCCGGCGGAGCGGCGCGCCGCCGCAGAGGCGCGCGCCGAGGAGCTCGCGAGAGAAGGAGTGGCGCGCATCGACGCCGTCCGCGCGCGCCGGAACGAGCTCGTCGCCCGGACGGGAGAGCCGCTCAAGCCCTACGTGTACGTGATCGTCGCCACCGGAAACATCTACGAGGACGCGGCGCAGGCCAAGGCGGCCGCCCGTGCCGGCGCCGATGTGATCGCCGTCATTCGCACCACGGCGCAGAGCCTGCTCGACTACGTTCCCTACGGCGAGACCACGGAGGGCTTCGGCGGGACCTACGCCACGCAAGAGAACTTCCGCCTCATGCGCGCCGCCCTCGACGAGGTCGGCGACGAGCTCGGCCGCTACATCCGCCTCTGCAACTACGCCAGCGGCCTCTGCATGCCGGAGATCGCCACGATGGGCGCGCTCGAGCGCCTGGACATGATGCTCAACGACTCCATGTACGGGATCATCTTCCGCAACATCAACATGGAGCGGACGTTCGTCGACCAGTACCTCAGCCGACTGATCAACGCGCGGGCCGGCATCATCATCAACACCGGTGAGGACAATTATCTGACCACCGCGGACGCCTTCGAGAAGGGCTACACAGTGGTCAGCTCGGACTTCATCAACGAGGCCTTCGCGCTGCGCGCCAACCTCGAGCCCTGGCAGATCGGCCTCGGCCACGCCTTCGAGATCAACCCGTCCAAGCCCGACCAGGTCGTCTACCAGATCGCCGACGCGCAACTGATCCGCCAGCTGTTCCCGGGCTACCCGCTCAAGTACATGCCGCCCACCAAGTACATGCCGGGCGACATCTTCCAGGGCCACATCATCGACGGCATGTTCAACTTCACGGGCATCTTCACCGGCCAGGAGATCATGCTGCTCGGCATGCTGACAGAGGCCCTGCACACCCCGCTGCTGCAGGACCGCTACCTGAGCATCAAGAACGCCAAGTACGTGTTCGAGAGCTGCCGCGACCTGGCCGGCGAGGTCACGTACAAACCGGGCGGCAAGATCGAGCAGCGCGCCAACGATCAGCTCAAGAAGGCCGCCGAACAGCTCGAGCACGTCCAGTCCATCGGGCTGTTCAAGGCGCTCGAGGACGGCGAGTTCGCAGACGTGAAGCGCGACCCAGGCGGCGGCCGCGGCTTCGAAGGCGTCTTCAAGGTGACGCCGGACTACTTCAACCCGTTCTTCGCGGCGCTGCGTGAGGGCCGGATGAGCGGGGCTCCCGAGGGTCCGGCCCCCGGCGATGCTGCCGCGGCGACCGAGGGGGGCACTGATGCTTATTCGACCGTACGGTGACACTCGTGACGACGGAGTCATCCAGTTCTCCTTCACCCTGCCGATGCCGTACTCGGTCAAGTCGGCGGATGTCGGCAAGCAGTTCCTCGAGAAGCTCGGCTTTCACTCCGTGGGCATTGCCGAGTGCAAAGCCATCGACCCCGGGTACACCCTCTTCGTCGCCTACGGGCGCACCGACACCGGGATCGACCCGGATGAGGTCAAGGGCGACTACCTCGAGGTCGAGGAGATGGACTACTACACCATCAACACCCTCATCAAGGCGCGGCTCGGTCGCAAGCTGCGTGTAGTCGGCGCGGCGATCGAGAGCGACGCCCACACCGTGGGCATCGACGCGATCATGAACATGAAGGGCTTCGCCGGGAACTACGGGCTCGAGCGCTACCCGGAGATGGACGCGCTCAACATGGGCTCGCAGATCCCGTGCGCCCAGCTGCTGCGGACGGCGCTGGAGCGTGAGGCGGATGCGATCTTGGTCAGCCAGATAGTCACGCAGAAGAATATCCACGTGCAGCACCTTACGCAGCTCATCGAGCTGCTGGAGGCGGAAGGCGTACGCGAGCGCTTCGTGCTCGTCGTCGGCGGTCCGCGCATCAACAACGCCTTCTCCAAGGAACTCGGCTACGACGCGGGCTTCGGACCGAGGACGACGCCGCTCGAAGTCGCGTCGTTCCTCGCGCAAGAGGTCGTGCGCAGGCACGAACAAGGCTGACCCGGTAGCATAGTCATGACGGAATCCCATCAATGTGTCGTGATGCAGAGCGTTTGAAGTCGCGTCGGGGGCTGCAGCCACACACGCAACGGCTTTAGGAGGCCGCAGTGTCTGACAACGACATCGTCATCCTTTCGGCTGTCCGCACGGCGCAAGGTCGCTTCCAGGGCGGCTTCGCCGGCACCCCGGCGCAGGAGCTCGGAGCGGTCGCGATGACCGAGGCCATGAAGCGCGCAGGTGTCACCGGCGACCAGCTCGACGAGGTCATCTTCGGCAACGTTATCCAGGCGGGCCTCGGCCAGAACGTGGCGCGCCAGGCCGAGCTGAAGGCCGGCATCCCTGACAACGTGCCGGCGATCACCGTCAACCGCGTCTGCGTGTCCAGTGCTTCCGCGCTCGCCTGGGCCGCGGCGAACATCAAGGCCGGCGACGGCGAGCTGTACCTCGTCGGCGGCACCGAGAACATGACGCGCGCGCCGTGGCTTCTGCAGAACGGCCGCAACGGCTACCGCATGGGCATGCCCTCGGCGGAGATGTTCGACTCCATGGTGCTGGACGGTCTGTGGTGCGCCATCGGCGGCACCCACATGGGCGTGACCGCCGAGAATCTCAGCGAGCAGTTCGACATCAGCAAGGAGCGGCAGAACGAGATCGCATATCAGAGTCAGCTGCGCGCAACGAAGGCGATTGCCGAGGGTCGGTTCAAAGACGAGATTGTCCCCGTGGTCATCCCGCAGCGCAAGGGCGACCCAAAGGTCGTCGACACGGACGAGTGCCCTCGGGAGACGTCGCCGGAGATCCTCGCCGGCCTCAAGCCCGTGTTCAAGAAGGACGGCGTGGTGACCGCCGGCAACGCCTCGGCCCTCGCCGACGGCGCCAGCGCCCTCGTGGTGACCTCGCGCAAGAAGGCCGCGGAGTTGGGCCTCAAGCCGATCGCCCAGCTGGTGAGCTACGCGACGGCGGCGGTCGACGCGTCGATCATGGGCCTCGGCGAGACTAAAGCTGCTCAGCTCGCCCTGGAGAAGGCCGGGATGACGAGCAAGGACGTCCGGCTCGCAGAGCTCAATGAGGCCTTCGCCTGCGTCGCAGCACTCGCCATCCGAGAGCTCGGGCTCAGCGACGACATCGTCAACGTCAACGGCGGTGCGGTCGCACTGGGCCACCCACTCGGCAACACCGGTACACGCATGATCGTCACGCTCATCCACGAGCTGCAGAAGCGCGGCGACGAGATCGGCCTGACGGGTGCCTGCGTCGGTGGCGGCCAGGGCGCCGGCTCAGTTATCAGGGTAGAGGGCTGATATCGCCTCACGAAACGACCCCGGACTCGTCCGGGCGCGGGGAGGTCCGAGGCACCGCCCGCGCCCGGTCACCCTCGGGGGGAGGGAGAAGGGATGAAGGAAGGCAACAAGTTCGGCGCCCACAGGGTCATCGAGCCGCAGGGCGTGCTGCCGCAGCCGGCATGGAAGATCGACAACACGATGGAGATCTACGACAACGAGATCCTGATCGAGGTCGACACACTCAACATCGACGCAGCCAGCTTCACCCAGATCGAGGAGGCGGAGGGCGGCGACGTCACGCAGATGGCGAAGCACAGCCTCGACATCATCGCCCAGCGAGGCAAGCACCATAACCCCGACACCGGGTCCGGCGGCATGCTGCTCGGCACCGTCAAGGACGTCGGCCCGAGGCTCTCAGGCCGCGACCTCAAGGTCGGCGACCGCATCGCCACCCTGGTCTCCCTCTCCCTCACGCCGCTCAAGGTGGATGAGGTCATCTCGGTCAACAAGGACACCTGCCAGGTCAAGGTGAGGGGCCAGGCGATCCTCTTCGAGACGGGCATTTACTCGAAGATGCCGGAAGACATGGACGAGGCGCTCGCCCTGGCGATCCTCGACGTCGCCGGGGCGCCCGCCCAGGCCGCCAAGCTCAGCAAGCCCGGCCAGACGGTGTTCATCATCGGCGCCGGCGGCAAGAGCGGCCTGCTCTGCGCCTACGAGGCCAGGAAGCGCGTCAAGCCGACCGGCAAGGTGATCTGCCTCGTGCACGGCGACGCCGGCAAGAAGCGCCTCGAGCGCGCCGGCTTCGCGGACGTCATCATCCAGGGCTCGGCCACGGACCAGCTGTTCGTGTACGAGGAGGTCAAGAAGGCCACGGGCGGCGAGATGGCCGACCTCACGATCAACTGCGTCGACATCCCCAACACGGAGATGGCCTCGGTGCTCGCCACCAGGGACGACGGCACGGTGTACTTCTTCAGCATGGCCACCAGCTTCACCTCGGCCGCCTTGGGCGCCGAGGGCATCGGCGCGGACACGCTGATGATCATCGGCAACGGCTACACCAAGGACCACGCCGTGATCAGCCTCGAGGTCGTACGCGAGAGCCCGATGCTCATGGAGATCTTCAGGGACACCTACGCGACTGGCGCCGGCAATCCTGAACCGGTGGGGCTGAGGGCATGACACCGGGGGTCCGTGGTGGGACTCAGCCCACCAGGCCAGAGGCGGATCTTGACAAGGGGCCCCGAACTGGGGCCCCTTTCTCGTTTCACGTGAAACGCGGCGATGTCCGTCTTCCTCTGCACGCGAGTTCAGTCTCGTCAAGGGCAGGCGCTCGAGGAGCGCCGTTTCACGTGAAACGGCGCTCCTCTGTCAGCCCCACTCGGGGGCCCCTCGCCGCCCGCACCTGTCGCTCTCTTCCCGCCTGCGCCTCCCCCACGTGCGGCTCGGGTCCGCCTGCGCTTATTGGCGGAGCGTAGCTGCGGAACGCGACTCCATGGCGCACCAGGTCCTGCTACGATGACAGCGGCCGACTGCGACGCCCGACGCGGGGGTACACACCAGAGGCCGATTCGACCCATGGAGGCAGGCGTGACCCAGGAAGCTGTTCTGCGTGCGCTCTCGGGCGTTAAGGACCCAGAGCTCCAGAGAGACATTGTTGATCTCGGCATGGTCAGGGACGTGGTGGTCGATGATGATCACATCGGCGCGACCATCGTACTGACCACAGCAGGGTGCCCCTTGAGGAACCAGATCCGCTCGGATGCGGAGCAGGCGCTGGCCGCCATCGCTGGAGGCCGCGCGGTCGAGGTGAAGCTCGACGCCATGTCCTGTGACGAGCGCGACGCCCTGGCCGGGCGACTGCGCCAACGCGATCAGCTGGTCCAATCGCTCTTCGGGCCCGGCTCGAGTACCCGCACCGTCGCCGTCGCCAGCGGCAAGGGTGGGGTCGGCAAGAGCACGGTGACCGTGAACCTGGCGACCGCGCTCGCCGCGCGCGGCAAAGCGGTCGCCCTCATCGACGCCGACGTCTATGGCCCCTCGGTCCCCCTCATGATGGGACTCCCCGCCGTGCCGCCGGAGACACACAACGGCAAGATGATCCCGCCAGAGGCCCACGGCGTGAAGGTCGTCTCCATGGGCTTCTTCCTCCCCGACAACGAACCCGTGGTGTGGCGCGGCCCCATGCTGGGTCGCGCGATCGAGCAGTTCCTGGGTGATGTGCTCTGGGGGAGCCCGGACTACCTCCTCATCGACCTCCCGCCCGGCACCGGGGACATTGCCTTGACGGTCGCGCAGATGATTCCCGGCGCCGAACTCATAGTGGTCACCACTCCACAGGAGGCCGCCGCCCGTACGGCGATCAAGGCCGCCAAGATGGCGCAGATGACCAAGCAGCGTGTGCTCGGAGTCGTCGAGAACATGGCCTACTACGTGTGTCCCGACTGCAACAGCCGGCACTACATCTTCGGCCGGGGAGGCGCCTTCGAGATCGCCCGCCTCATGGACACCAGGCTACTCGGCCGCATCCCGCTCGATGAGGCGACCCGAGAGGGTGGAGATGCCGGAACCCCTGCCGCCGCAGACCCGTCGTCCCCCGTCGGCGCCGCGTTCGCCGAGATCGCCGCGGCGCTCGACACGGATGAAGGCCAGCCAACGGCGGCGCCTGGGGCCAAGGAAGACTGAGCGGAGTTACTGCTAAGTTTCTAGTCTGTCTGCGTGTCCGTGCGTTCGCAGACCACGGGGGTGTGCCAGAGATTATCCCGCAGGCTGTACCGCCTGCCGTGTTGCTCGAATCATCACCATTCCTTCGTATCGCACCGATTGGGCAGGATTGCTGTGAGATTTGAGGAACTTCTGAGCGCACGGCAACCACTCCCCCCGGAGCATGCGCGTAGGACGAGCGAACGGCGAGGGCTGGCTCCGCCTCGGTGAGGCCGCGGCGGAGCTCGGCGTCAGCCTGAACACGCTGCGCAGGTGGAGCGACGCCGGCAAGCTGACCTGCTACCGCAGCCCTGGCGGCCATCGCCGGTACCGCCGCTCAGACGTCGACGCGCTTCTCATGGCCGAAGGCAGTCGCGACCGTGGGCGAGAAGCGCCGGCCGCAACCTCCGGAGAGTCGGTCCAAGGCGTCCGGGCGTCCCTGCTCACGCTGGCGCGCGTCGCGGTTGAGGGCGTTGGGGTGACGGAATGCCGCATATCTCTGGCCGACGCCGGTGGCATGTTCCGCGTGCTGGCCGTGCGCCGCCAAGCCGGCGGCGGCCTCATAGATCTGGAGGACGAGGAACCGGAGCCCGCACTGCCGACCGTGCGGGAGGTTCTGCGCACCGGTCGACGCCTCGTGATCGCCGACCTCGCCTCGACGAACGTGCTGGGGCGGAGTGACACGGAGAGGCTGTGCCGCCGTGGCGACGAAGCAGTGCTCGCCGTCCCACTCTCCGTGGACGGACGCAACCGCGCGGTGCTCGAGCTCGTCGAATCCCGGTCCCCGCGTGCCTTCAGCGGGGCCAACGTCACCTTCGCCGAGTTCATGGCCCGTCAGGCCGCGCGACTGTTGAGCCGGGACGACCAGGACGGTGAGGAACGTGAGGACACGAAGTCCGGCTTGCCCGGCGAGACACCGCAGGGCCACGCGCGGATTGCGCCCCGTCCGCAAGACCTGTTGCTCATCCTCGCCGACCGCCTGCGCCGCGAGCTGCGCGCCGTCGCGTGCGACATCCTCCGCTACGATCCCGGAACAGATGCCCTGGAGCCCTTGGCCGCCTCCACAGAAGCGGAAGAGCCGCCGGTCGTCGGCCTCACTTACCCAGCGGCAGACCTCGGTGAGGCGGCGTCTGCATTGACGTCCGGTGAGCCGGTCGCAATCACCGACCTGACGATGGTCGAGGCGGCCGGACTGCACCTCGTGAGGCGCGACCAGGGCGGGGCGAAGAGCGTGTACGTCGCCCCGATCCATCTGGGTCGCGACGTCGCCGGACTCCTCGAGCTGTTCAGCGACCGGCCCGGGTGGCTGCCCGACCGCGACGGACGGACCCTCCTCGACGCGGCGGCGGCGACGGCGGCCCTCGCGCTGTCGAGCGGTCACGACCCTGCGATGCTCACGCGCAGGATCGCCCACCTCGACGATCTCATCGCCGGTCTCAGCGTGCACTCGCCGGCGATGGACGCCGAGGGCCTCGTGCTCTCGACGCTGACGACGCTCCGTGCCCGTCCGGCCATTGATGCCTGCACCGTGTACCGCGTCGAAGACGCCGTCGCCGAACCGTTCCCTGCCGGCGACGCCGGCGGCAACCCGGTTGACGACGGCCGGGCGTGGCGGCTGAGCGACCACCCGTCGGTCGTGCAGGTGGTAGCCGGACGGACAGTGCTGGTCGTCACTGCCGGTATGACCGAAGCGCAGGAGACAGGCCGCTTTCTGGCTGGCAGGGGGCTGACCGGGGTGGTGCTGGCGCCCGTGGTCTTCTGGGACCGTGTCGTCGGGGTGCTGGAGATCGGGTCAGCGTCCGCGGAGGGGCTCGACACGGCGATCCACGTCGCCCAGGTGGCGGCGGACCTGCTCGCAGTCGCTCTCGGCAGCGGCGAAGTAATCGCCCGTCTGCAGCGCCGCAACCGGGACCTCGCGCTGGTGGTGGAAGCGGGTCTTGAGGACACCGCCCGCCTCAGCACCGACGAGATCCTGCACGCCGTCGCCGGGCGCCTCTCTGAGCTCACCGGCACACCCGTCGTCGACCTCTACTCGGTCGAGGGAGACACACTGCGCGCGCTCGTCAGCTACGGCGGCGGCAAGTTCGACGCGGAGTGGGCCGGCGTCGTGCTGCCGCTACGCCGCTACCCGTGCTGCAGGCAAGCCGTGGAGACCGGCGAACTCGCCGTGGCCGCGGGGCTGGACGACCCGACCCTCGACGAGGAGGGGCGCTACTCGCTGGAGAAGTGGGGCTACCAGTCGCAGCTCGCCATGCCGCTGGTGTCACGCGGGCGCGTGCTGGGCGTGGTCGAGCTGTCGGACTACCGGCCGCGCGACTTCGCAGCGGACCTCCACCTGATCAGAGGGCTCGGACAGGTCGCGGCGCACGCACTGGAGAACGCATCTCTCTTCGAGCAGGTGGACGAGCGCAGTCGGGTCCTCAACGAACTCGTCGAGCTGGGCTCGCTCGCCAGCCGAACGCGGGATCTCGACGAGCTCGTACGCTCAGTGGCGGAGCGAGTGCTCTCCGCGTTGGACGCCGCCAACTGCGATATCTACCGCGTCGCGGATGGGGTTCTCCACTGTGTCGCGAGCTTCGACCGCAGCGGGCACGACGATTCGGTGCTGGGCAGCATCTTCGACCTCGATCGCTACCCGACGACCGTCGAGGCCGTGTACAACCACCAGATCCTCACGATCGGGAGCCCCGACGACCCGCAGCTGAGCGAGGATGAGCGCGTCACATACCGCGAGTACGGATTCTCCAGCGAGGCCTGTCTGCCGCTAGTCGTCAACGACGAGCTGTATGGGCTGCTGGATGTGTACGACACCCGCGAGCGGGACTTCAGCGAGTACCTCAACTTCCTGCGTGGCACGGCGCAGATCCTCGCCGGCGTGTTCGAGAACGCCCGTCTGGTCGAGCAGTTGGAGCGGCGCACTGCCGTCCTCCGCGACGTGGTCGACCTGGGAGCCGTCGCGTCGCAGGCGCATGATATCGAGCGAGTCCTGACAGCTCTCGCGGAGCGGCTGAGGGACAGCATCCACGCCGCCGACTGCGACATCTTCACCCTCCAGGGCAACAAGCTGTGCTGTCTTGTGAGCGCCGATCGGGACGGCCTCGACACGAGCGTGGTGGGCCACGTCCTTGAGATCGACAGGTTCCCCGCGACGGCGATGGCCGTCCGGACCGGCCAGCCGACGGCCATCGCCGACCTCGACGACCCGCGGCTGACGGACGGCGAGCGGAAGGACATGGCCGAGCACGGCTACCAGAGCGAGCTCTGCATCCCGTTGATCGGAGACGACCGGGTGATCGGTCTCATCGACATCTTCGACACGATGCCTCGCGACTACTCCGAGTACATGGACTTCCTGCGCAGTGTGGGGCAGACGGCCGCCGGGTTGATCGAGAACGCGCTGCTGCTCGACAAGCTCGAGCGCCGTAGCGCTGCGCTCTCCGAGCTCGTCGAGCTGGGGAGGACCGCGTCCAGCGCCGGCGGCCTCAACGAGCTCGTTCGCGCCGTCGGGCCTCGCGTCGTGGAGCTCATGGAGGCGGACGGCTGCCAGGTCTTCATCCTGCGCAACGACACGCTCTACTGCGTTCTGACCTACGACAACGGCCAGTTCCTCGACGACTTCGCGGACAAGGCCCTCGAACTCGACCTGTTCCCCAGCACCCGTGCCGCGATCGAGGAGAAGACGGCGCTGGTCATCGAGGGCCCAGAGGATCCACGGCTGAGCGCCTACGAGCGCAAGCTCTACGAGGAGTCCGGGAGCCAGAGCGAGATCTGCGTGCCGCTCGTGCTCGAGGACCGCGTAGTGGGCCTGCTCGACGTACACGACCACCGGCGCCGCGACTACGCCGAGCATCGCGACTTCCTGCTGCGGGTGGGCCAGATGATGGCGGGCACCTTCGAGAACGCACTGCTGATGGAGCGCCTCGAGGAGAGCAACCATACCCTCGGCCTGCTCGTGGAGAGCGGCATCGAGTTCGGGGCGACGCTGGACAGGGACGAAGTCCTGGAGAGCGTCGCCCGCCGCCTCTGCGCCGCCACCGCCGCTCCCAACTGCGACATCTTCACCCGGCACGGCGACGTGATCCGCTGTGTGGCGTGCATCGACCATGGCGCGCCCGACCCCGGCTACGTCGGCACGGAGTACCCCGTGGACCAGCTTGGGCTGACGCGCATGGCGCTCGAGACGCGGCAACCCGCCTTCACGGATGACATCACCACGGATGACCGCGTCAGCGCGTTCGAGCGGCAGGAGGACCTCAGCTGGGGCCACCGCTCCATGCTGTGCCTCCCGCTGATCAGCCGCGGCGAAGTGATCGGGGTAGCCGGCGTCTACGATGACCACTCCCGGCGGTTCGAGCGTGTGGACTTCCTGCACAGCCTCGCCCAGGTGGCCGCCGGCGCACTGGCCAACGCCCTCCTGTTCGACGAACTGGACCGCGGTGCCGAGCGGATGGCGCTCGTTGGCGACGTGAGCTTCGAACTCACGTCCTCGCTCGACCTAGAGGAGGTGCTCATCTCGACGGCACGCCGTCTGTGCGCCATCTCCGGCACTCCGATGGGTGACATCTACATCCTGCGCGACGGCGGATGGCTGGAGAGCGTTACGAGCATCGACGGCGACGAGGTCGACGCCGACTGGCAGGGCAGGCGGTTCGCCTTGGACGACTGGACGGCCATGCGCAGGGCGATCGAGACGCGCGCGCCGCTCGTGATCGAGAGCCGCGACGACCCGACCCTCTCCGCCGCCGAGATAGCACTCATGGAGCAGTTCCATGAGAGCGGCGCCCTCATAGTGCCGCTGATCTCGCGCGAGCGGGTCATCGGTGTGCTCGAACTCACGCATCGCGAGCCGCGGCGTACCTGGTCCGACGAGGAGAAGGCCGCCATCGTGTCGATCTGCCGGTTCGCGGCTCTGGCCATCGACAACGCCGAGCTCTACGAGGGCATCAAGGGCATGCACCTCAGCAACCTCAAGGCTCTCAGCTCGGCGCTCAACGCCAAGGACTACTACACGCTGGGCCATGCGGCCCGAGTGGCCGCGTACATGGTCCTGCTCGGCCAGGAGCTCGGTTGGCCGGACGACGTGCTGCGCAACGTCGAGGAGGCGGCCTACCTGCACGACATCGGAAAGATCGGCGTGGCGGACCGGGTGCTCCTCAAGCCGAGCGGGCTGAACACCCACGAATGGGAGCTGATGCGCCAGCACCCCATCTTCAGCGCCGAGATCATCCGCCCGCTTTTCGACGAGGCGCTCGTCGCCGGCGTGCGGCATCACCACGAGCGTTGGGACGGAGACGGCTACCCGGACGGACTCGCAGGTACGGACATCCCCCCGATCGCCCGGGCCATGTGCGTTGCGGACTCGTATGACGCCATGTCCTTCCGCAGGCCGTACCGGCAGAGCCTGACCGACCGCGAGTGCCTCGAAGAGCTGCAGCGCTGCAGCGGCGCGCAGTTCGACCCAGAGATGGTGACGGCGTTTCGTCAAGTGCTGGACCGCATCGCGCAAGGCCGCCGCCTGGCGGCCCGAGTCGCGAGCCGAGCTGCGGCGGCCCTCTCGGCCGAGGAGTGCCGCAGGCTGCGGGACTCCTCGAAGGACGGGGCGGGGCCGGAGTACGTCGCCGTGACCGAGAAGCTCCGCAAGGCGCGCGGCGACGGCGTGCCCGCGCGCTACCTGACCTTGTTCGGACGGAGCGGCCGCAGGACGATCGTCCTCGCCGACTCTGAGGCCGGCTCCGGCCCGGAGTCCCCTCACCCCGGCGACGAGGTCGTGAGTGACGACGAGCTCGTGGAGGCGTTCGCCGGGCGCGAGCTCCCCGCCAACGTCCTGTACGTCGACCAATGGGGCGTCTGGATCAGCGGCGTCGCGCCGGTGGCGGACGCGGACGGCAATGTCGTCGCCGTAGTCTCCGCCGACTTCCCGGCCACCGAGGGCGTCACCGAGGTGGAGGGCTTGAGGAGCAGCGTCGCGCAGACGTTCGCGTCCATGCTCCACAACGCCGCCGTGCAGTCCGGCCGCTCCGAACTCGAAGCCATCACCGACGGCCTCACCGGCCTCTACAACCACCGGTATTTCCACGAGCGCCTGAACGAAGAGATCGAGCGCAGTCAGGATCAGGACACAAGCCTGGCGCTGCTGGTGTGTGACCTCGACAACTTCCGCGCGTTCAACGACGCGCATGGGCACGGCTCAGGCGACAAGGCGCTGCGCGCTGTCGCCCGCGTCCTCGAGAGCTCCGTCCGGCATGTGGACCTCGTGGCCCGCTACGGCGGAGAGGAGTTCGCCGCCATCCTCATCGACACCGGAGAGACCGGTGCGCTCGAAGTGGCAGAGCGCATCCGCGGCGGCATCACGCGTCTTCAGTTCGGCGCCGACCGCGTCTCCGTCAGCATCGGCGTCGCCACATGCCCCAAGGACGCCACCTTCAAAGACGAACTCGTCGACAAGGCCGACTGGGCCATGTACCTGGCCAAACGGCGGGGGCGAGACACGGTGATGACGTTCGGCGCGAGCCACGGCGGCGAGACGCCGGAGCAGGCCGCCGTGGTCCACCCCGACCACGTCGTGGCGATGGGCGAGCTGGTGGCCGCGCGCGAGGCGTTCCACCAGCGCCGGCGCTCGTCGCTCTCCCAGCTCGCCCTCGGCGTCGCGCGCCTCACCGGGGTACCTGCGAACGACGTCCACGTGGCGGTCACGGCGGCGACCGCGGGCGCCGCCGCGCCCGATACCCCGGCCGGCAGGATCGTCGCGCTGGCCGAGGCCTACCAGGAACTCGTCACGGAGCGGCCGTACCGCGCCCGGATCTCAGAGGCGGAGGCGTTGGACGACCTGCTCAGGTGCCCCGCTCTGCGGGGAGAGGTCGAGCTGGCGCGCGCGTTCGAGCACGTGCTTTCGCGCTGACCCCGTACGCGGCGCAACCCCGGGGTCCCGAAAGGAGATCCTTCTCCTCGCGGCCGTCCCCAGGGCTGCAGCCACAGCCTGGTGCCGTCGCGCCCGAGCGACGCCGTCAGGCGATAAGAAAGGAGCAGAGGTACTCGCCGACGTCCTTGTCGGCATCCGAGAACTCCAGTGTCTGGAGAAGACGGCACAGCGTCTGGTCGTCGCTCACGACGATCGCCCCGAGATGCTGGTAGCGACCGAGTACCGTTTCCACCGCCCGTTCCTTCTCCTCGCGTGTCACCGTGTCCTCCCAGAGGGTTCCTTTGGCTCCACTGAGAGTGTCGGCCCCAGGTCCAGCGTTCGCGATGGGATTCGCGTTTAGGGCCCCGTACCCACCTGCGCCGGGACGCAGTCGGGAAGCGGTGAAGTTCCTGCTCAGAGGTAGGCTCTAAGGATACCGCGACGGCGGACGTCGACGCTTGCGCAATGGAACCCGCCGCCGATGGTCTCGAAGTCCCAGAAGGGGCACTCGATGGGCTCGAAACCCCAGTCCCTGAGCTGCCGCGCGAAGCGCTTCTCTCCCGCCGATACGATCACGCGCGACTCGTCCAGCATCACGACGTTCATCATGATCCAACGGCTGCAGTTGTACATCGGGTGCGACTCGGGCATCTCGGGCTCTGGGCAGACCAGCACGTCCCAGCCGGCCTTCTCGAACACGTCGGGCACCTTGACCACCCGCTCGGGGTTGATGAGCAGCTTGCCCGGAGCGAGAGGCTGGAACGTCGCGTCGATGTGCATGGGGTGCGTGTCGTGGACCTCGATCTCGTGCACGCTGTAGTCGTCGCCGAGATGGCGTTGCAGCCAGTCGATGCCGAAGCGGTTGCAGCAGCTCGAACGGGCGATGAACACGTCGCGGCCGCACTTGATGGCATCGGCCGCGTCGAACATCGGCTCGTACTCAGTGGGCAGGAAGCGCTGGGGTTCGTCCTCCCCCGGGGCCACGAACCCCGGCGTGTAGCTCTCGTCCGAGAGGCGGGGCGGCGGGGCGGCTACCCACCTGGCCCCGCGGCGGAAGTAGTCCTTGCAGAGCTCGCGGTACGCGAGCCGCTCGGTTGAACGACTCCGCCAGCCCATCGGCGCCTCGATGATCTGGTCACCGATGACGAGCAGGACATCGCGAGGCATGAGGGCGTAGCAGCTGCTCGCGACCTCCCAGTCCGGCGTCGCGAGCGGGCGCTCGTACGCGTAGGGCTCAGGCTGCCGCACGACGACTCCGGCCTGCTGCAGAACCTCGATGAACGCCTCGAGGTCGCGCTCGGCCTTCTTCAGCATGTCCACCGGCCAGGGCGTCCCGCCGCGTTCCCTGAAGAGGTCCCACTGAGTCTTGTCGTGCACTACGGCCGGCATGATGACATCCCACGGCGGGACGAGCGTGTTCTCGTCGACGCGACCGACGATGATTTCCTCGAGCGGGTCCCACTCGTTGAAGGTATTGACGACGGGGGTCTTGCTGATCTGCGGATCCACGGGCCCTCCTGACGGACCGAGTTCTACCTGAGCCTGCCGGCGACGCCGGCGACGATCTCCGCGGCGACGCGCGCCGCGGCCGCCGGGCCGTCACCGCCGCCCATCCCCGCTCCGGCGCCGCAGAGGTCCGCCGCCGCCAGCAGCACGCCGGAGGCGGCGGCGATGCCGGCGACGAGCTCCCTGACCTCGAGCCCCGCGGGGTCGCCGCCGCCGGCGAGCACCGCCAGGTCCACAGACAGATAGACCGCCTCGGTGCCGCGCGCGGCGGTCTCTACGGCCTCCTGCGCGACGGCCTCGATGCCGTCGCGCAGGACGTCGGCGAGCGAGAAGGTGGCGGCGCCGATGCGGTCCAGCACGCGACGAGCGGGCTCGTCCGGAGGGGCCGCCCGCCCGCCGACCAGCGCGAGGTTGGCAGGTGAGACCACGCCGAGCTCGAGCGCCCGTGCCCAGCGCGACCCGGCGGAGTACAGCGGATCGGGGGCGACATCGTACGTCGGCGTGAACGCCACCACGCCGAGCCGACCGCGAAGCTTGCCGGAGAGCACCTGCAGCACGGGCACGCTGACGAGGGCGTCGTCGCCGATCACCAGGGGCGTGGCCCCGGCGGCGACGACGTCCGCCAGCCGCTCGTGAGCCTGCATGAAGGCGACGGCGGGGTCGTCGCGGGCGACATCCACCTCACCGTAGTCGGCGGCGCGCAACCCACCCGAGAACGCAGGCAGCCAGTCAGCGTACGCGAGCGACGCGCGCCGCACCGTCTCGGGGACGCCGGAAGGTCCGTCGAGCGGCAGCCCCAGAACGACGAGTCCAAGGCCGGTCAAGGCCGCCGCGTCATCGACGCGGGGCAGGCCGAGCAGGCCGGCGCCCCGGGACTCCTCCCCCTCTCGCCCGCCCGCCTCCGCCCAGAGCCTCCTGAGCTCGTCCGCCTCCATCACGTGCTCACCAGCGACGTTCGACGCGCTGACGCTCAATGTGTTCCTCGATGAGCTCGATGCCCAAGCCTGGCGCCTCCGGCAGGTCGATCCACGAGATGCCGTCAACGACCTCTTGCCTGAGCCCATGCCCGATGTCGTGCGTCATGCCGCCGGGGCGCCAAGGCAGATCCGCGTCGCAATGCACGGCGTTGGCGAGTGCGACGTTGAGGTGGAAGTGCGCCGCGAGCGCGATCGAGCTCTCGCCCATGTTGCCCATCAGCACGGTGATACCGGCTGCCTCCGCGATCGCGTTGACCTTGAGCGCGTTGAGGATTCCCCCCGTCTTCATGAGCTTGACGACGAACATGTCGCACGCCCCTGCCTTGGCGCAGGCCAGTGCGTCCCGCGGTCCCCGCACGCTCTCGTCCAGCGCAATGGGCACGTTCACGTGTGCGCGCACAAACCTCGCCGCGTCCAGATCGTCCATGCGCACCGGCTGCTCCGCGAACTCGATGCGGTGCTGCTCCAGCAGGTTGATGGCCCACACGGCCGTCTTCGCGTCCCACCAGCCCTGGTTGGCGTCGACGGTGATGCGCGCCTCGGGGCCAGCGGCCTCGCGCACGGCGGCCACGCGCTGCTCGTCACGCTCCGGCGCGTCGCCGACCTTGATCTTGAAGATCCGGATGCCCTCCGCCTTCATGGCGCGGGTCTTGGCGGCCAGCGCCTCGGGCTCGTCCCAGCCGAAGGCGACGACCTCCTGGAGGGCCGGCCGGGTGCGACCTCCGACGAGATCGTAGAGCGGACGCCCCAGAGACTTGCCCTGCAGGTCCCATAGGGCGATCTCGAGCCCGGCGCGCGCCGCCTGGTTGCCGACCGTATAGAGCTCGCGCTCCCATACGTGATGGATAGCTTCGATGTCGAAGGGGTCCCTGCCGATCACGGCGGGGCCGAGGTACTCACCGATGACATCCTGCACGGTCCACAGCGTGTCTCCGGTGAACTCGTAGGTCGGGCACGCCTCGCCGACGCCCGTGATGCCCTCATCGGTCTCCACGCGCACCAGGTCGCAGGGGCCGTTCGCCAGGGCCGAGGAGGCGATGACGAACGGCTCCTCCATCGCCAGCTCGAGAGTGTCGACGCGAACGGCGGTGATCTTCATCGTGGTGCTCCACGGGTCGTTGCCGGGCTCTCAGTCTATGCCATGCGCGCCTACCGCGAGCTCGGGCGAAGACACGGGACCACCTTGTCCGGCCGCGGAGGCGGCCGTATCATCGGGCCGCCTGCGGCAAGACGGGACGCCGCTCGACGAAAGGAGCGCCCATGACTCAGCCCATCCAGTTCGAGCGGCGCACGGAGTCGGCCGCATTCTTCAGCCCGCTCGCCGGCATGGCGTTCGCCGAAGACCGGATCGAGGTGCGCACAGACCCGCTCACCGGCATGACCGCGATCGCGTCCGCCGGCCTCGAGGCCAAGGAGGAGATGTTCCTCGGCAAGGCTGACTGGGCGTACACGGACCTGCTGGTGGCACGCAGCCGCGACGGCTGCTTCTTCTGCCCGGAAAAGGTGCTCGAGGCCACACCGAAGCACCCCGACGAGCTCGTGCCGGGCGGCCGCCTGACGCGCGGGCGCGCTCTTGTGTTCCCCAACTTGTTCCCGCTCGCCGCGGTCCACGCCGTGGTCACGTTCCCGGACAAGCACTTCCTGCGGCCGTCGGAGTTCACCCCGAGCCTGCTCGAGGAGGGACTGGGCGCGGCCGTCGACTTCTCCCGCCGCGCCGCCGCCTTCTACCCCGAGATGACGTACGTCTCAGTCTGCTGCAATCACATGTTGCCGGGAGGAGCCAGCCTCGTGCATCCCCACCTCCAGATCTTCGGTGGCGAGACTGTGCCTTGGCTCGTCCGGCTGTACTGGGACCGCTCCGCGGATTGGCTCGGCCGGCACGGCGTGAGCTACTGGGCGGCGCTCGTCGACCAGGAGCAGGCCGCCGGCGAGCGTTACGTCTGGGGAGCGGGTGGCGTGCACTGGCTCGTGCCGTTCGCGCCGGCCGGCGCGCGAGAGGCTCTCGCGGTGGTGCCCGCCGCCGAGCGGGTGACCGACCTGGGCGACGAACACGTCGCGGCGCTCGCCGCCGGCCTCACGAGGATACTCACCTGGTACGAGGACGAGGGGCTCTCAGCATTCAACTTCACCCTCTCGGGAGGACCGCTGGACGGACGCGACGTGGGGCACCCGGTCGTCCTGCGCGTCATCGCCCGCACTGCCTTCAAGCAGGACTATCGCACTGACGACTACTTCCTGCAGAAGCAACTCGGGGGCGAGCTCATGTTCGCCGCGCCCGAAGAGATGGCGGCGCAGCTGCGGCCGCTGTTCTGACCGACACCGTCGAGACCTGCACCCGGAAGGAGCGTCATGAGCCGCACCGACTACCCCGTGGACGTGCGCGCAGACTACCCGGAGCGAAGCTCCCGGGGCTGGGCGGTGCTCACCATCTTCTGGATCAAGTTCCTCGCCCTGATCCCCCACGTCATCATCCTCATCTTCCTCGGCATCGCCCAGTGGGTCGTCGCCTTCGTCGCCCAATTCGTGGTCCTGTTTAAGGGCGAGTACCCCGCAGGAATGCACGCGTTCGTGGCCGGCGTCCTGCGCTGGCAGACCAGGGTCAGCCTGTTCCTCTTCTCGACGAACGACCGATACCCGCCATTCACATTGCAGCCGGTCGATGACTACCCCGCCGACGTGATGGCCGAGCGGCCCACGCAGCCCAGCCGCATCTACGCGGGCCTCACGATCGCCGTCCAGGTCCTCGCCTTCCTCGCATTCGTCTGGCTCGCCGTCTGGTTGATCGACCACGCGGACACCATCGCTTCATGGTCGGCGGACGGCGGGAGCTACAACTACCAGTTCAACTTGCCGTCATGGAGTGGCAGCGGGCTGTTGCTCCGTCAGTTGGCCGCCATCCCGCACTACATCGTGCTCGCCTTCATCGGTATCGCCGTGTTCGTCCTCTGGTTCGTCGTGCAGTGGGTCATCCTTTTCGTGGCGCGCTTTCCGCGCGGGATGTGGGACCTGGTTGCCGGCTACGTGCGTTGGTACACGAGGGTGACCGCCTACGCCCTTGGTCTGGTGGACCGCTACCCGCCGTTCACTCTCGACCCGTCGCTCACCGCAGCGGCGGCCCAGCCGTCGTGGCCGGCGGCGCCAGACGCGCAGCGCCCGCAAGCGCCGCCCCCGTCATGGCCGGCGGCGCCTCCGCCGCCTCCGCCGCCTCCGCCGGCCGCCGGCTCGGCTGCTTCACCACCGCCACCGCGCACGGCAGAGCAGCCGCAAGGGCCGCCGCCCGAGGCGCCGGAGCAGCCGCGGGACGGCTGACTTGCCCGAGACCCGGGAATGCCGCATACTACGGTGTCCCGGGACTCCCGGGGACTTTAGCGTGGGGCATTAGCTCAGCTGGGAGAGCGCCTGGATCGCACCCAGGAGGTCAGCGGTTCGATTCCGCTATGCTCCACCACATCTCTTCTCCCGCGTTTCAGCGCGCCCTCTCGCAAGCCCGGCGACCAGGGAGGCATCAGGGCGTCCGCGCAGCGCACCACTCGGACCAACCGGTGTGTGCAGGGTGCGAAGCCGCCACATGCTGTGGGGAGAGCCCTCCATTATCGAGCGCGCCGTATACTTCTGCCCAGTCACGGCACACGTCCGCCCGGTCCAGAAACGGAGGCTTCGCCAGATGGGACGCGAGATCGAGTTCACCACCAACTACAGCGACCTCAGTACGGATAACGGGTTTCAGTTCGAGTTCCGCTGCATGCGCTGCGGAAGTGGTTACAGGACCGAGTTCGACACATTCGAGTTGAGCACCGCCACCAACGTCCTGGACGGCGCAAGCGGGCTCCTCGGGGGCGTGTTCGGGCGAGCGGCCGACGTCGCGCAACGCGCCAAGTCGGCCGCCTGGGAGAAGGCCGGCGACAAGGCGTTCGTCAAGGCGCAGCAGGAGATCATGCCCAAGTTCGTACAGTGCCCGCGCTGCAGCGCCTGGATGTGCCGTGAGCACTGCTGGAGCGAGAAGAAGGGCCTCTGCAAGCAGTGCGCCCCGGACCTCGGCGTCGAGATGGCCGCCGCCCAGGCCAGCAAGTCGGTCGAGGAAGTGTGGGCGCATGCCAAGATGGCGGAGGAGGACAAGCACCTCACGGAGCAGGATTGGCGCGAGGGCATCGTGGCCTCCTGCCCAAAGTGCGGGGCGCCGCAGGCGACCAGCGCCAAGTTCTGCGCCGAGTGCGGGACGGACCTCAAGACAGCGAAGCACTGCACTCAGTGCGGGGCGAAGCTTCAGCCGGACGCGAAGTTCTGCAACGAGTGTGGGGCACCCGCGGCCTAGACGCGAAAACGGAGGTCGTTGCTCATTTCGGAGACGACTTGCGTGTCAACAGGCGCTCCAGTCTGCGATATTCGTCTCCTTGACGCTTGTCTCTCCACCGCTGTCGTGGTAGAACCACGGGTGTGAGAGGCAGTCCTCTGCGCCCGCCCGGGCGTGGTCACGAGGAGGGAGACACACCATGAAGGTCCTTATCGTCGGCGCCGGCATGCAGGGCCAGGTGCTCACCTGGAACCTCGGCCGCAATCCAGCCGTCACCGAGATCGTCGTCGCCGACTACGACGAGGCGCGCGCCGCGTTCGTCGCCGGCCAGGTGGGCAACGGCAAGGCGCTGTCCATGTTCATCAACGCCTCCGACAGCGACGCCGTCGCCAAGGCCGGCGAGGGCTGCAAGCTCATCGTCAACGCCGTCATCCCCGAGTTCAACAAGTCGCTCATGACGGCGTGCCTCAAGTGCGACGCCGCCTACATCGACATGGCGCAGGGTCAGACGCGCACGCAGACCATCGACGAGGCGTACCTCGACCAGATGACGCTTGCCCCGGAGTTCGAGAAACGCGGCCTCTTGGCCCTCCTCAGCACCGGCATGGACCCGGGCGTCACCAACACGTTCGCCGCCAACGGCTACGAGGACCTCGACAAGTGCTTCGAGATACGGATCAAGGACTACGCCCTCTTCGACTCTCCCGTGCCTCTTCAGGTGTGGTCGCAGGAGACCTACTACACCGACTGCGCTCAGCCGCCGCTGGTCTACGAGGACGGCGAGTTCAAACGCGTCGAGATCTTCGGCCGCCGCGAGAAGTACGAGTTCCCCGAGCCGTTCGGCCTCGGCACGGTCATTTGCCACGACCACGAAGAGGTCAGCACCCTGCCGCGCCTGCTCCCTAAGGCGTTCGGTGACAAGAGCCTGCGCTACGTGGACTTCAAGATGGGCGGCGACGAGGAGGGCATCGACGCCGACCTGGCCCTCGTCGGGTCGGGCATGACCAGCAAGTACCCGGTCAAGCTCAAGGACGGCAGCGAAGTGCGGCCCATCGACGTGTTCGTCGCCACCCTGCCGCCCAACCCGCCGGCCGACGAACTCGCCAGGCTCGCCCTCGCCGGCGAGATCACCGACAACGGCGTCGTCACCGTCGACTGCATCGGCGAGATGGACGGCAAGCCGGCGAGCATCGGCTACTACATCTTCCCGCCAGACATCCAGTGGGTCAACGGCCAGATTCCCGGCGCCACCTGTGTCAGCTACGGCACCAGCACGCCGGCGAGCATCTACGCCGAGTTCATCGTCGAGGACAAGATCGCCCAGAAGGGCATGATCTGCCCCGAGGAACTGGAGCGTGGCGTGCGCGACGCGTTCATCGCCGAGATGGGCGTGCGCAACTTGCCGACGTTCCGCACAGAGACCGTCGCCGCCAACTGAGCGCGGCGACAGAGGCTCCTGTGACGCTCCAGTAGCGGCAACGTCAAGGGCCGGGGCGGCGCGCGCCGCCCCGGCCCTTTCTCTTGCCGCAGGGCGCCCCAGGCGCTGGCAGCCTCATGCGAGCGGCTTCTCGAGCACGTCGAAACGCCGGGGAGACATGCATGCCGGCCGCCTCGTGGACGCGGACGGCATGGTCACGTTCCCCGGCATCCACGAAGAGGCGCGCCACGAGGTTCGCTGCGCTGCAGTAGCAATCGGAAGGTCGCGAGCAGGAGAGCGTGTCCGACGACCCTGAGGTCGCTTGCGGGCAGATCCTACTCCCGCACGCCGCAGAACCGGAGCGCGGTGAGAATCAGCGCCCGCGCGGCCACCCGCAGGTCGGTAAGATGTACATGCTCGTCGGGCATGTGAGCCACGCGCACGTCGCCTGGGCCGAACAGCACCGTCGGGATGCGGCCGACGTTGACCAGCAGGCGCATGTCGGCGCCGTAGGTGACGCCCTCCAACGGAGTCACCACGCCGGTCGCATCCCGGGCTGCTCCTGCCAGAGCGGTGACGATTGGATCGCGCGGATCCGTCATCGCCGGGGCGAAGCGGCCTCCCCACCACTGCACCTCAGGCGGGTGTTCAGTCAGCCAGGGGTCGGCCGTGCCGGCGCGGGCGATCGCGTCCTCGAATGCCCGCCGGGCCGCGGCCATGCTCTCACCGACGGCGACGCCGTAACGTCCCTCCGCCACGAGCGTGTCGGGGACGCTGGAGGCCCAATCGCCGGCGCGCACGGTACCGACCTCGATGGGCCAGGGCAAGCGATAGCCGGCGAAGAGCGGCGAATGCGGATCGCCGGCGACGGCTGCGCGAGCGGCCGGTGCTGCCTCGCCTGCCTCCGCGGGTCCATCCTCGACTCCACAGCGGTCAGACTCCAGCCTGCGGATCGCCGCCAGCAGCGGCACGAATCTCTCCACGGCGCTCACCCCCTCCTCGCGCACGCACCCGTGCGCCGAGAGGCCGCGAACGATGAGGCGGAACATGAGCGATCCAGCCTGAGCCGGGACCACGTGCAGTCGCGTCGGCTCCACGATGACGGCGCCGTCAGCAGTGTGGCCACGCAGGAGCGTCGCCAGCGTCCCGGTGCCGCCGTCCTCCTCGCCGACCACACTGGCCACGAGGAGTCGCCCCCTCAGTGGGACTCCGGCATCACGGATGGCCTTCGCGGCGAAGAGAGCGCAGCAGAGGCCGCCCTTCATGTCGACGGCGCCGCGACCGTAGACCCGACCGTCGCAGACAGCCGGGTCCCACGGTGCCGTCGTCCACACTGCCTCGTCGCCCGGAGGGACGACGTCGATGTGGCCGTTGAAGAGCAGGTCCCGGCTCACTCCACCCGGCTGCTGCCCGAGACTCGCATCCAAGTCGACGGCACGCTCGCCGATCCATCCGACGACGCCGAGCGCCTCGTCACGGTCTACCTCGTGGCACCAGTCCGGATGCCGCGCGAGGGTCTTAAGGTCGATGGACCACTCGTCGACATCGAACCCCTCGGCAGTCATCCACTCGGCGACCCGGCGTTGCGCCGGCGTCTCCTCGCCGTCCAGGCTCGGGATCGCGATCAGCTCGCGACACAGCGCGACGAGCCCCTCGAGGTCGAGCACATCGAGGGCTCGCCGCTCGACCGCGCTGAGCACGCCGCCCGTCATGCCCGCCTACTCGGCGTCGCGCCAGACAGGGCGTGTCAGACAGGTCGGCCCGCCCTCGGCCTTGAACGAGAGCGGAGCGCCCGGGAAGGTGATGACCTCGCAGTCGGCCATCTCCAGCAGCTGTCTCGTCACCGGGTTCTCGTCGAGCATGATGCACTTGCGTGGGGCGACAGCGAGGACGTTGGTCGCCTGCGTGCGCGCGAACTCCTCCTCGGGCACTTCCAGGAGCCGCATGCCCCGCCGACGCAGCTCGTGCCAGAACGCCGTGGGCATGAGCGGCGGGTAGGCGACCGCGAGGTCCACGTCAACGGGACTTATGAGGCTGAGCAGGTGGAGGCAGGCATCGGGCCCGGTGAAGTACGGCAGGTCGTAGTCCAGGACGCTGACGCCTGATGGGGCGAGGAGGCGGCGGAGCTGACGGGCGCCCTCGGCGTTCGTCCGGAAGCCGCGGCCCACCGCGAGTGTGTCGTGGTCGAGCCAGAGCGTGTCCCCGCCCTCCGCGCGTGCATCACCCTCAAGCCGACCGAACACCGGCACGCCGCAGTCCTGCAGCGCGCGCGCGAGCGAGTCCTCCTCGCCGCGGCGACGCTCCTTACCCATGCTCAGCACCAGTGTCCCCCCGTCGGTGACGAGGACAGGGTCGAAGACGAACACGCTGTCGCTGTGGTCCGGCAGCGGCTCCTCGTGATACAGCACCTCGACGTCCCAGGCGCGCAATGCATCGGCAAAGGCGTCGTGAGCACGGCGCGCCTCATTGATGTCGATCGCGCTCGCGTAATGCCAGTCCGTGGGGTCGGCGGCGGCCATCGCCTCACCCGGCCGCCGCATCATGACGCGCCGCAGCCGTCCGACCATTCCTTGAGCTCCGTATCCTTCAGCCATGCGTCCCCCGATGGGTGGTGGATCTGGTGTGCGGGTCCGGCCCGCGGCGCTCAGAGCAGCTCGCCGCCCAGCCCCGTGATGATGGTCTTGGGCAGCGCGAACCGCGCAGTGCGCAGTGGGTCGACGATCTGCGAGACCTGCAGGTCGCCGCCTGCGCTCATCACCATGGTCGCGACCTCGAGGGAAACCCCGAGACGGTCGATGAGAAGTCTGGCCATGTGGCGGGTGGCCGCCTCCGCCGCCTCGTCGAGTGTCTCCGCCGAGGCGATGGTCACTACGAGATCCTGGGTCTCGAGCACGGGCTCCACGATGCGCAGATCTCGGCGGACGTCGAGGCGGACTGTGATGCTGCCGGCGACCTCGACTCCCGTGCCGCAGATCTCACCGTCGCCCATCGCCGCGTGCAGGTCGCCGGCGGCGAACAAAGCTCCCTCGTGCCCAACTGGGAGGTACAGCACGGCCCCCTGGCCGATCAGACGTGTGTCCATGTTGCCCCCGTGAGCACCGGGCGAGGCCGTCGAGACTGGCGCGCCGGCCGGAGCGACTCCGATGACCCCGATCATGGGCCGCAGCGGGACGGCGACGCCCTCCGCGATCCGCGCCATGCCCTCCGCAATTGGCACGAGGCGGTGCACTTGCTGCGGTATCTCCGTGCCGTGGACGCCGATGCCCGGCGCAACTGCCATCACCCCCTGAGAGCCGACATCGATCGTCTCGACGAGCACGCTCAAGACATCACCGGGACCGGCGCCCTTCACGAACACCGGTCCGGTCGCGGGATTGACCCGGCCCCAGTCGATGGCGTCGAGGACGTCGCCCGGCGCCCGCACCTGGTCGTCGAAGCAGTCGGCGGTCTCGAGTTGCACGCGGGTCCCCATGGGCACGCGCAGCGCCGGCGCAGCAGCGCTGTCGAAGGCGAAGACTCGTTGGCCTTTGGCAAGAGTGATCACGGCAGAGCAGTCGCCGCGACGAGCCGCGATGTCAGTCCCCGTGGATCTTGCGCCGCCACGGCGCCCAGGACGTGGGCCGGGACATGTCGGCGAACTGGTGCACCGGGGCTCCCTCGGTCTCGTCCAGTACCAGAAGGCCGTCGGTGTCCAGCACCGAGACCGCCCCGGCCTGAAAAGTCGCGAAGAGGCTGACGACGCCGACCGCATCCGCACCGCCGCCGAGCTCGTCCACGGTGAGCGTGTGGTTGGAGAGCAGGCGGTCCCATGTGGTGGTGAGCCGCTCCCAGGTGAGGTCGACGCGCACCCCCCGGATGAGCAGCGAGACGCTGACGTCGTCGCTCGCCACGATGCGGCCCTTGCCGCGCCAGAAGACGAGCGGGAACTGCTGGCCGATCATGCCGGCGCTGCGAAACTTCATCGTCTCGATGGAGACGAGGATGCCGACGGCACGGTCGATGATCTCGCCGGCATCCGGTCGCGTCATGACTTCGTTGGGGATCATCGTGCCTCCTCGAGGGACCACTGCCGCGCTAGTGTACCCGCCGCTACGGACGCGGCACCAGCCCGACGCGCTCGCGTACCTTGGCGAGCGTCCGCGCCGCGATAGATTCGGCGCGTTCTGCGCCGATTTTGAGCACCTCGAGCGTATGGCTCTTGTCGGCTTCGAGCTCTCGGATGCGCGCCTGGATAGGCGCGAGCGCGTCGACGACGACCTCGGCGAGGTCGGCCTTGAGGTCAGCATAGCCTTTGCCCTCGTAGCGCGCCTCGATGTCTGCCGTGGTGTCCCCGCTAAGCGCGCCGTAGATGTCCAGCAGGTTGGTGAGCGCCGGCTTGTCCGGACCGCCCTTGACCTCGGTACCCGAGTCGGTGACGGCGCGCCGGATCTTCCTGCGGATGACGTCCGGCGTATCCATCACGGCGATGTAGCTGTTTTCCGATCCTGCGCTCTTGCTCATCTTTTTCACCGGGTCGTCCAGGCTCATGACCCGCGCGCCGCCCTCGCGGATGATCGGCGCGGGCACGACGAATGCCTTGCCGAAGGCGTTGTTGAAGCGATCGGCGAGGTCGCGCGTGATCTCCACGTGCTGCTTCTGGTCCTCACCGACGGGGACGGCGTCCGCCTGGTACAGGAGGATGTCCGCCGCCATGAGCACCGGGTAGTCGAACAGCCCGACGGCGATGCTCTCGCCCTCAGCGCCGGCGGTCTTGTCCTTGAACTGCGTCATGCGTCGCAACTCGCCCATGTAGGTGATGGTGTTGAGGATCCACATGAGTTCGCTGTGAGCGGACACGTGACTCTGCACGAAGACGATGGACCGCTCCGGGTCGACCCCGCTGGCGAGGAAGAGGTTCACCAGGTCGATGGTGTTGCGCCGGAGCTCGGCTCGGACCTGCCGGACGGTGATAGCGTGCAGGTCGACCGCGCAGTACACACAGTCGTGGGTCTCTTGCATGGCGACCCAGTTCTTGACGGCACCGAGGTAGTTGCCGAGGTGCAGCGTGCCCGAAGGCTGGATGCCGCTGAAGACCCGCGGACGGCGTGCCGCTATCTGTTCCTGAGTGCTCACGGCTCCGGAGTCTACCGAAGCGCGTGGGGACCGGCCACCGCATCGAGCCGCTCGACCTCACATCCGCCGCGCAGGGCCGGCCGACGTTGCGGCCCGGCGAAGCGCGGTGCTACAGTGCGTGAGAACCGAGGATGCCCGGTTGATGGCCGCGTGAGAGCCCGCCGCTCAAAGGGTCGTGCGGGCGCCGAAGGGGCAAGGATGGCGCCGGATGCGCCGCCGAAACTCTCAGGCCAACGGAACGCGACAGGACGGGCCCCTGGAGCGAGCGGACGCCGTCCGCCGCGGACAGGGTGATGGGGACATCACCCTGTCCTTCGACGTTTAAGGGGTGAGCGGCATGAGCACGCCGAAGACGAGTCCGGTGGCCAGGCGCATCAGCCGCCTCGGAACGGAGACGGCGTTCGCCGTCTCGGCCGAGGCCGACGAACGGAAGGCGCTCGGCCACATTGTCTACCCGTTCCACCTCGGCGACCTCGACCTGTCGACGCCGGAGAACGTCGTCGAGGCGGCCTTCCGCGCGATCCGCGCCGGCAAGACCGGCTACTGTCCCAACGCCGGGGTCCCAGAGTTGCGCGAGGCGCTCGCCGCCGAGATCACGACGACGCACGGCGTCGCCTACGGGCCCCAGAACGTCGCCATCCAGCCCGGGGGCAAGCCTGTCATCGAGAAGTTCCTGCTCACACTGATGGACCCCGGCGACGAGGTCCTGTACCCCAACCCGGGGTTCCCGATCTACGAGAGCCAGATCGAGTTCCTCGGCGGCGTGGCCAAGCCCTACGGCTTCGTGCCAGGCGAGGACAACTTCCTCCTCGACTTCGACGCCATCGAGGCTGCGATCACCCCGCGCACACGGCTGCTTGTCTTCAACAATCTCCACAACCCGACGGGGGCGGAGAGCCCGGAGCCGGAGATCCGCGCGCTTGCCGAGCTGGTCCTCAAGCACGACCTCTACGTGCTGTCCGACGAGGCGTACTGGGACGTGCGCTATTCTGGGCGGAGCAGATCGATCGCCTCGCTGCCCGGCATGCGCGAGCGCACCGTCATCCTCTACACCTTCAGCAAGAAGTACGCGATGACGGGGTGGCGCCTGGGCGCCGCGATCGGACCGGAGGACCTCATCGCACACATCGCCACCCTGAACGTCAACCAGGAGTCGTGCACGACGCACTTCATCCAGTGGGCGGGCGTCGAGGCCCTCACCGGTGACCAGTCCGGTCCGGAGGAGATCACGCGCATCCTGGAGGAGCGGCGCGACGTCGCCGTGGACATCCTGAACGAGATCCCCGGCGTCAGCTGCTACCGCCCGGAGGCGACCTTCTACCTGTTCCCCGACGTCACCGGGCTCATGGAACGCAAGGGGCTCGAGACCTACGACCAGCTGCGTCGCGCGGCGCTGGAGGAGGCGGGCGTCAGCTTCTGCACCCGCCTGCACTTCGGCCGCGAGCTCCCCGGCGAAGAGCGCCGCTACGTGCGTCTCGCCTACTCGGGCATTAGCGCCGAGCTCATCCGCGAAGGACTCGGCCGGCTCAAGGAGTGGGCGCAGTGAGCGGCGAGGGTGCGGTCCCGCACCTCCTGCGCACGCCCTTCCACGTCCGGCATGTCGCCGCCGGCGCCAGGATGGTCGATTTCGGCGGCTGGGACATGCCAGTGCAGTACCCGGGCGGCATCATCGCCGAGCACCTCGCCACGAGGAGTGGCGCCGGCCTGTTCGACGTCTCGCACATGGGCCGCTTCGTCCTGCGCGGGCCTGGCTCCGCCGCCTTCCTCCAGCACGTGCTGACCAACAATGCCGAGGCGCTCGACCTCCTGCAGGCGCAGTACACGATGGTGCCCACCGAGACGGGCGGCGCCGTGGACGACGCGTACCTCTACCGATTCGTGGAGGGCGAGTACCTGCTTGTCGTCAACGCGTCGAACCGGCACAAGGACTGGGACCACTTCCACGACCACCTCCCGCACTTCCCCGACGTCGAGATGACCGACGAGACGGGCGAGATCGCCATGCTTGCCCTGCAGGGCAAGACGTCGCGGGACATCCTGGGGAGCCTGATCGAGAGCGGATCGCTGCCGGAGCCGCTGCGCAACGAGCTGAGCATCGCCACGTTGCGGCTCGGCGACGGACGCCTCGCAGAGGCGCGCATCGCACGCACCGGCTACACCGGCGAGCCCGTCGCGTTCGAACTCTTCGTAGGGACGCACGACGGGCCCGCCGTCTGGGACGCGCTGGTCGGCGCGGGCGCCGTGCCCGTCGGCCTCGGCGCCCGCGACACACTGCGCCTCGAAGCCGGCCTCCCGCTCTACGGCCACGAGCTGGGCGTCGATCCGGAGAGCGAGGAGATTCCCATCTTCAGCTGTCCGCTGGCGACCTTCGCGGTCAGCTTCTCCCCGCGCAAGGGCGACTTCATCGGCCGCCATGCGCTGCGGAGACAGCAGCGCGCTTACGCGCGCATCCTGCAGCGCGACTACTCCCTGCTCGCCGACCTGCCGCGGCTCACGCGTCCTGTGGCCCTGACCGGCCGCGGGATCGCCCGGGAGGGAGCGCCGGTGTACGCGGAGGACGGCGCGCGCTACGGCGGCGAGTCCTTCCTCGGCTGGGTGACGAGCGGCACCGCCGTTCCTTACTGGGGCCTCGAGGGCGAGGGGCTCTGCTCTCTGCAGACCGACGAGCATGAGCTGCGGTCGATCGCGCTGGCCTACGTCGACAGCCGCGTCCTCGAGGACGACCAGGTCGAAGTGGACGTGCGTGGGAGGCGCGTGCCGGGCCTGGTCGTCCCCTACCACCTGCGCAGCGACGCCCCACCCTGCGCGCGCGCCATCATCTGGGACTACACGCCTCAGCTGACGGAACTCGAGGGCGGTGCGGCCGGCGAAAAGGCGCTGCGCCTGCTCGGCAAGGCGATCGCCAATCACGAGTGGCGCCAGCAGGAGTGCATCGACCTCATCCCCAGCGAGATGACGCCCTCGCCGGCGACGCGGCTCCTCAGCATCACCGACCCGTCCGGCCGCTACGCGGAGCACAAGAAGGCCGAGGCCTTCTACGACGCCGACGTCTTCTATTACCAGGGGACGGGGTTCATCCATGAGGTTGAGCGACTGCTGGTCGGCGAGCTGCGGGCCTACCTCGGCTGCCCGGAGGTCGAGACCCGCACTGTGAGCGGCCAGATGGCCAACGCAGCGGTCTTCAGCGCGCTCGTCGACTACCTCAACAGGGCCGACCGCAAGGCGGAGCCGCGGCGCATCGCCAAGGTCGTGAACAACCACATCGGCAAGGGCGGCCACCTCTCCGCCCAGCCGATGGGCGCGCTGCGCGACTACGTGGCCCGCGACCCCCGCACCGAACTCCCGGCGGTCGTGGACATCCCCGTGCTCCCAGACAACCCCTACATGGCCGACGTCGGGGCGCTCCTCGACCTGCTCGAGGCCGAGCGCCCCGAACTCGTCATCCTCGGCAAGAGCATGGTGCTGCACCCCGAGCCGGTATATGAGGTGCGTCAGTTCCTCGACGCGGCCGGTATCCCAACTGTGCTCATGTACGACATGGCGCACGTGCTCGGGCTGGCCGGTCCGCACTTCCAGGAGCCGTTCGTCGAGGGCGCCGACATCGTCACCGGCTCGACGCACAAGACGTTCTTCGGCACCCAGCGCGGCATCGTCGCCACGCGCTGGGTCGAGGCCGACGAGAAGTACGACCTCTGGGAGGCGATCGAGCGCCGCACGTTCCCCGGGTCGGTCAGTAACCATCATCTGGGGACGCTGCTCGGCCTGCTCATGGCTGCGTTCGAGATGAACCACTTCAAGGACGCCTGGCAGCAGGCCGTGATCGCCAATGCCAAAGCCTTCGCAGTAGCGCTGCACGAAGCGGGGCTCGACGTCGCCGGCGACCCGGCCGTGCAATACACCGAGACGCATCAGGTCGTGGTGCGAGTCGGCTACGGGCAGGGACCCGAGGTCGCCGGCCGGCTTGAAGACAGCGGCATCATCGTCAACTACCAGGCGGCGCCGGATGAAGAGGGCTTCACGGCCGCCGGCGCGCTCCGCCTCGGCGTTGCCGAGATGACGCGCTTCGGCATGGGTGCGGAGCAGTTCGCGCAGGTGGCTCAGTTGATGGCCGCGGTGATCCTCGAGGGCCGCGGAGTCGCCGCCGAGGTGCGTGCGCTGCGCGAGCCGTTCACCGAGATCGGCTACTGCTTCAAGGGTCCCGAGTTCGACCCCCTGCTGCAGCGTCTGCACGGACTGGTCTGAGCACGGCTGCGGTTGATGAGCGTCGTCGACCCGCCAGATCGCCCGACGGCGATGAACAACGCCACGGGCAAGCGCCTGCTGGCGCTGATCCGCGACGGCGACTACGCACACCCCGGCGAAGAGGACGCGAACGCGCTACTCTTCGCCGGGGTGCGGCCATCCCCGCGCCGCCGCGTCCTCGACGCGGGCTGCGGCGGCGCGGGCACGGCCGCCTGGGTGCAGGCGCGCAGCCTGGGGGCCGTGACGGGTGTCGAGATCGACGCCGCGACCGCGCAGCTGGCCCGCGAGCGCCACCCGGAGGTGACCGTGGTCGAGGGCGACCTGCAGCAGGCCAGCCGCCTCGTGATCGGCCCCTTCGATCTTGTCTACTCGATGACCGCCATCTACGCCACTCCCGACCAGGTGGCCGTCTTTCGAGAGCTCGGCGCCTTGGCTGCGCCCGGCGCAGAGCTCCGCCTTCTCGAGTACGCAGATCCGTGCGGCCGCTTCGCCACCGCCGCCTACCACCCCAGCTGGGGCTGGTGGCACCCGCTTGTCCCGCGCGACCTGCCGGAGGTCCTTGCGACCGCCGGCTGGTCCACCGCCGAGGTCCGCGATCTGACGCCCGAATTCATCCTCTGGTACCGGCGACTCTGCGGACGCATCGCGGCCAAGCGCCGGCAGATCGTCGAAGAGTTCGGCCCTGAGTGGTACGAGTTCGTCGTGGGAGAGTACGCCGGCATCCTGGACATGATCCGTACGGGCGTCCTGGGCGGCGTCCTCGTCCGAGCGGTGGCGCCGGGCACCTGATCGGCGCGGCAAGACCCGCCCGCGTGCGTCGCCATCAACAGCCGCAGGCCGCGCTGCGTCCCTCCGCACCAGCACGCTCGAGCGGCCGGCTCAGGTAGCGTCCATGCCCGGAGACACCCCCCGGGGCCGCTACCGAGACACGACGTCGTAGCGCAGCCAGAGCGCGTCGTCGTCGAGACGCTCGAGCTCGCGGAGCTTGAGAGTCACGACGTCGCCCGGTCCTGCATCCGCCGCCCGAACGAGCCACCGGTGACTCTCGCCGCCCACCAGCCGAGGCTCGACGACCACACTCACCTCGTTCACGAGCCCCTCGCGAAGGAGGGCACCGACGAGGGCTCCACCGGCGTCCACCCGGACGCTCCGGACCGCGTGCTCGTCCGCAAGCGCCTCAAGCGCTCGGCGCAGGTCCACGCGCGCTTCGCCGGTGACGATGGCGGCGACACCGTTGGCCCTGAGCAGTTCAAGATGGGTCGGCGAAGTGTTCTTTGCGCACAGCGCGATCACGTCCCGCCAGTACGGCTGGTCCCGCAACTGGCCGAGCCCCGGCAGTCGCCCGCGCGAGTCGACCGCGGCGAGCAGCGGCGCATCCGGCGAAGCTCCGGCGGCGCCGTGGCCGCCCTCGCCGGCCGCCAGCCCGACCAGTGCATCGGCATCGGCCAGCTCGGGCATGCCGGCCAGCAGGGTCTCGCTGCCTACAAGAGTGCAGTCTTCGTGCCAGGTCCCGGCCAGCGTGTAGAAGCGGCCCATGTCGACATCCAGCCCATCCATACGGGCGTCGAGGCTCATCTCATTGTGGACGATCACACGCGGCAGCATTGGGCACTCCTTGAGTTTGAGGTCGTGGTCTGCTCCACTCTACCCGCTGACCCGAACACGCACTGGCGTCTCTCGTCCCCCACATCCTGCCGCGGGGACCTCGCGTCGTGCATGGAGACGGCGCCACCGTGGGTCCGACTCGAGACGTGGACTCGGCCCCGCAGTAGGTCCACACCCTGCGAAGAGCCCGTGCATCATTTCTGTCGACGTTGTGAGGACCCACCTGCTGCGACTCTGAGCAGAGAAGAGGCCGGGGAGGCTCTTCGCCTCCCCGGCCTTCCGTCACGCTCTCCGAGAGCCGGCAACTGTCAGTGCCGCCTCTGCGCCCGAGGTCGCTAGTCGGCGTCGATCTCCTCGTCCGTGGCGCCGCTCTCGCTGACGACCATGCGGGCGATGGCGCTCACCACGTCGCCCTCACGCATGTTCATGACCTTGACGCCCTGGGTGGCGCGGCCGTGGCGGCTGATGCCGTCGGCGCGGACGCGGATCATCACGCCGTCGCGGCTCTGCAGCATGATCTCGTGGTTCTCGCGGACCACTTTGACGCCGACCAGATAGCCCTTGCGGTCGGTCAGCGCTACGGTCCGCACGCCCAAGCCGCCGCGGCCCGTGATGCGGTACTCGCTGATGGGAGTGCGCTTGCCGAAACCGTTCTCGGTGATCACAAAGAGGTCGCTGTCGTCGCGAGCGATGTCCATGCTGATGACCTCGTCGCCCTTGCGCAGGCGCATGCCATGCACGCCCGAGGCGCTGCGGCCCGTGGGTCGCACGTCGTTCTCGTGGAAGCGGATGGCCTGGCCCAGCCGACTGATCATCATGATGTCGTCGTCGCCCGAAGTGTTGCGGACCGCCAGCAGCTCGTCGTCCTCGCGGATCTTGATGGCGATGATGCCGTCGGCCTTGAGCTTGGTGTTGTACGACGAGAACAGGGTCTTCTTCACGATGCCGTTGCGCGTGCCGAGGATGAGGTACTTGCCGTCGCTCTCTTCGAAGCTGCGCGTGTTGATGACGGCGCAGATCTTCTCGTCCTGGCGCAGCGGCAGCAGGTTGACGATGTGCTTGCCTTTGGCGTTGCGGCCGGCCAGCGGAAGCTCGTGCACCTTGAGCCGGTACACCTTGCCAACGCTGGTGAAGAACAGCAGGAAGTTGTGCGTGCTGGTGATGAAGAGGTGCTCGACTTCGTCCTCTTCCTTGAGGTCCATGCCGGCGACGCCGATGCCACCGCGCTTCTGCTGGCGGTAGGTAGCGACGGGCAGCCGCTTGACGTACCCCGTCTTGGTGATGGTGATCGCCATCTGCTCTTCGGCGATGAGGTCCTCGAGGTCGATTTCTCCCTCATCCGGCACGATCTCCGTGCGGCGGTCGTCGTTGTACAGGCGCCTGACCTCGAGCAGTTCGCCCTTGATGACATCCATGACGGCGCTCTCGTCGCCAAGCAGCTCGCGCAACTCCTTGATACGAGCGAGCAGTCCCGAGTGCTCCTCCTTGACCTTGTCGCGCTCGAGGCCGGTGAGCTTCTGGAGACGCAGGTCGAGGATGGCCTGCGCCTGCGGCCGCGTGAGCTCGAAGGTGTCCATGAGCGCCTCGCGCGCCGAGTCGGCATCTGCAGCGTGGCGGATGATGCTGATGATCTGGTCCAGGTTGTCGAGAGCGACCAGAAGGCCTTCGAGGATGTGGGCCCTCGTCTCGGCCTTGTCGAGCTCGAACTTGGTCCTGCGGATGACGATCTCTTTCTGGAAGGCGATGTACGCCCGCAGCATCTCCGGCAGGTTGAGCGTGCGCGGCACACCACCGACCAGGGCGATGTTGATGATCCCGAAGGTCGTCTGCATCTGGGTGTGCTTGTAGAGCTTGTTGAGCACGACCATCGGGATGGCCTCGCGTTTGAGCTCGATGACGAGGCGCATGCCCGAGCGGTCCGACTCGTTGCGCAGGTCGCTGATCTCGGTGATCTTCTTGGTCTTGACCAGATCGACGATGTTGTCGATGAGGGCAGCGCGGTTGACCTGGTACGGCAACTCGGTGACGACGATGGCGCTGCGGTTGCCCTTGAGTTGCTCGGTGTGCGCCTTCGCGCGGACGCGCACACGGCCGCGACCCGTACGGTAGGCCTCCTTGAAGCCGGCGGTGCCGAGTATGAGGCCGCCGGTCGGGAAATCCGGCCCCTGGACGAACCGCATGAGGTCGTCCGCGGTGGCCTCGGGATTGTCGATCAGGTGCTCGATGGCGTCGACGACTTCGCCCAGGTTGTGCGGCGGGATGTTGGTCGCCATGCCGACGGCGATGCCCGCCGCGCCGTTGACCAGGAGATTGGGCATGCGGCTCGGCAGGACGCGCGGCTCGCGTCGCGTCTCGTCGTAGTTGGGCATCCAGTCGACGGTGTTGGCGTCGATGTCGCGCAGCATCTCGACGGCGATCTTGCTGAAGCGAGCCTCGGTGTAGCGCATGGCCGCCGGCGAGTCGCCCTCGACGGAGCCGAAGTTGCCCTGCCCGTCCACCAGCGTGTAGCGCATGTTGAAGTCCTGCGCCATGCGCACCAGGGTCGGGTAGATGACCGCCTCGCCGTGCGGGTGATAGTTGCCGCTGGTGTCACCGGCGATCTTGGCGCACTTGCGGTGCGCCTTGTTCGGGGCGAGGCCGAGGTCGTTCATCGCCACAAGGATGCGGCGCTGGCTGGGCTTGAGCCCGTCGCGCACATCCGGGAGGGCGCGGTCGGTGAGGACGCTCATCGCGTAGTCGATGAACGACGATCGCATCTCGTCTTCGAGCTCGATGGGCTCGATCTTGCCCTCGAGCGTCTGCAGCGAATCAGACATCGAGGAACCTCACCTCCTTCGCGTTCTTCTCGATGAACGCGCGACGCGGCTCGACCTTGTCGCCCATCAGCATGGTGAAGACCTCGTCGGCGGCCTGGGCGTCCTCCATTGAGACCAGCATGAGCGTGCGCGTCATGGGGTTCATGGTGGTCTCCCAGAGCTGGTCCGGGTTCATCTCGCCGAGGCCCTTGAAGCGCTGCAACTGCATGCCTTCCTTGGTGAGCTCGACGATCTGTACGCGGAGGTCCTCGTAGCTCGCCGCCTCCGACTTGCGGTTGCCGAGATGCAGTGTGAACGGCGGACGCCCGACGAGTTCGGCAATGCGCACGTGCACGCGCTTGAGCGACTGGAACTCGCGCCCGGAGAGGGCGGCGAACGGGATCCTCAGGTTCGCCGCCAGACCGGTGCGCCGCTCGACCAGGCGCGTGTCGGCGACCTGCTCCTCGTCGTCCACGCCGAGGACATCGATGACGTAGCGCTTGTCGATGTCCTCACGCAGCGCCACGAGTAGCGCGTTGAAGGTGCTGATGTCGGCCTCGATCACAGGGCCGTTCTTGAGCCAGTCGATGAGCTCGCCACCCCACTGGCTCTTGAGCTTCTTGACCCAGCCCTCGTACTCCCCGAAGAGCTTGAGGAAGCGCTGGTACTTGGTCTCGCTGAACGTGAACCCGGTGCTCGTGTTGTCGACGCGGATCTGCTCCAGGCGGCCGCGCAGCAGGATCTCCTCGAGTTGCGCCTCCTTGTGGATGTAGGTCTCCTGGTTGCCATGCTTGAGGCGATACAGCGGAGGCTGGGCGATGTAGACGTAGCCCGCCTCGACGAGCGGCCTCATGTGCCGGAAGAGAAACGTGAGGATGAGCGTGCGGATGTGCGAGCCGTCCACGTCGGCGTCGGTCATGATGATGATCTTGTGGTAGCGCGCCTGCTCCACGTCGAACTCGTCGCCGATGCCGGCGCCGATGGCGCTGATCATCGTCAGGATCTCCTGGTTCTGGAGCATCTTGTCGATGCGCGCCTTCTCCACGTTGATGATCTTGCCGCGCAACGGCAGAATCGCCTGGAACGAGCGGTCGCGCGCCTGCTTGGCGGAGCCGCCCGCCGAGTCGCCCTCCACGAGGTAGATCTCGCTCAGGGCGGCATCCTTGATGGAGCAGTCGGCCAGCTTACCCGGCAGCGTGCTGCCCTCGAGCAGGCCCTTGCGGCGCGTGAGGTCGCGCGCCTTGCGCGCGGCGCTCCGTGCGCGCGCCGCGTTGATCGCCTTCTCGACGATCTGGCGCCCCTCGCTCGGGTTCTCCTCGAGGAACTCCGCCAGCTTCTCGTTGACCGACGTTGCCACCAGTGTGGCAATCTCGGTGTTGCCGAGCTTGGTTTTGGTCTGACCCTCGAACTGCGGGTTCTTGAGCTTGACCGAGACGAGCGCCGTGAGGCCCTCGCGCATGTCCTCGCCGGTGAGGTTGTCCTCTTTCTCCTTGAGGAGGTTCTTCTGCCGGGCGTAGTCGTTGAGGGTACGCGTGAGCGCGGAACGGAAGCCGGTGAGGTGCGAGCCGCCCTCCGTGGTGTTGATGTTGTTGGCGAAGGTGAAGACGGACTCGTTGTACGACGAGTTCCACTGCATCGCGATCTCTACCGAGCCGTCGGGCGTCTCGTTCTCGAGGTAGATGATGCTGCGGTGGATGGCGTCCTTCTCGCGGTTGATGTAGGCCACGAAGTCGCGGATGCCGCCCTCGTACTGGAAGGTGACGCTCTCGCCATCGGCGCGCTCGTCGTTCAGGGAGATCTTGAGACCCTTGGTGAGGAACGCCGTCTCGCGCAGGCGCTGGGCGAGCACGCGGTAGTCGTAGTCGACCTCTTCGAAGATGTCTGGGTCCGCCAGGAAGGAGACGGTCGTGCCGGTGGGCCCGTCCTTGTCGAGTTTCTCCTTCTTGACCAACTCGGTGACCGGATTGCCGCGCTCGAAGCGCTGGTTCCAGTGGTAGCCGTCGACGAAGATGTCGAGCTCGAGCCACTCGCTGAGCGCGTTAACGACCGAGACGCCGACGCCGTGAAGCCCGCCGGACACCTTGTAACCGGCGCCGCCGAACTTGCCGCCGGCATGCAGCATCGTGAGGACGATGGTGGCGGCAGGCTGGTTGTACTTCTCCATGATCCCGACAGGGATGCCGCGGCCGTTGTCGGCGACGGTGATCGAGTTGTCGGGGTTGATGGTCGCGGTGATGGCGGAACAGTAGCCGGCAAGGGCCTCGTCCACCGAGTTGTCGATGACCTCATACACGAGGTGGTGGAGACCTCGCGGCCCCGTGGAGCCGATGTACATGCCGGGCCGCTCGCGGACCGGCTCAAGGCCCTCGAGGACCTGGATATCCTGGGCGTCGTAGTTGGACTTCTTCACACGACCTCACAGTGGCCGAGGGGCTGGGCAGTGTAGTGGGGGGCAGGCAGTACCTGCCTGCGTGAGTATATCAAAAGGTGAGGCTCAGGGCGACCCTGAGGTCGGGATAAAATCGCCGCAAACGAGCGGTTTTCGTCAACTCGACGGGGTGCCCTGACCGGGAGCCCCTGGAGGCCCCTCCGAAGACCGTCGCAGAGCAGCCTCGATAGCTGCCCGGAGGCGCCCGTCATCGACTCCCTCCGCCTGGTCCCGCGCCGGGTCGTGGACGCCCGATGCGAGTCGTTCGCGCCGACGCTTCTCCTTCGCCGCGGAGGGTGCTGATCCCTGCACGGGGGCGGGTGTTGGGGCATCGCCGGCGGACAGCGCGTCGGAGCAAGTCACACCCGCTTCGCCGGCGCCCGGCGCGCCCTGGCCGACGTCTCCAGAGTCCACCTCGTCTTGGGATCCGCGCGCCGGCAGACGGCCGACGACAAAGCGAAAGCGCTCGACGGGATGCCCCGGCGCCACCTCGTCCATGCGCCGCAGGATCTGGGGGCCGAGGTACGTGAGTTCGTGAGCCCACACCGACGAGGCGCACTCTACCGTGAGCTGTCCCCGGCGGAATGCCTTGGGGCGGGTGCCGGCGCTCACAGGCTCGCCGACGGCCCGCGCCCACGCGGCGTATGCGCGGGCCTCGTCACCGCCGGCGAGCCTGTCGAGCGCCGGTGTGATGATGTCGCCCAGCCGGCGCGGCAGGCCCTTGCGGTGGGAGTCGTCCCGGGATTCCGACCGGCGGCCCCTCGAGGGGTCGCGCCCGCCGGCATCGTCTGCCCGCCTCCCCCCGCTCACAGCGCATCCAGGTCGGGTGGCGCGGGCGGCGCCTCATCGTCCGGAGGAGCCGTATCTCCCGCAGCCAGCGACCCGTCCAGCGGCAGCTCAACGACGGTCGCCTCCACGAGTTCCTCGTCGGTGAAGTAGTGCCGGTTGGTCGTCGTGATGATGGCCTGGCCCGCGGTCCCAAGCATGTGCACGAGCCGCCGGCGGCGCGAGTCGTCGAGCTCGCTCATGACGTCGTCGAGGAAGAGCGGGCCTTGCTGGCCGGTGCGCGCCGCCGCGAGGCGCTGCTCCGCGAGGAGCAGCGCCAGCACCGCGGCGCGCTGCTCGCCCTGCGACCCGAAGAGCCTGAGGTCACGCCCGCCGCGGGGCAGTTCGACCGGCCCGCAGACCGGCCCGCCGGTCATGGTAGGGATCGTGGGGACGACGGGCTCGGGAGCCGGCGGCGGCGCAGAGGCCAGATCCCCTCTCTTCGCGGCGCCGGCGGAGCGGTCTCCTCGGCCGGGACTCACCTCGAGGAACCTGAGATCGTCCCGGTGGGGCCCGAAGAGCGACAAGCCGCGTCCGACCTCCCCCGGGCGACGCGCGCGCAACTCCTCAAGCAGCCGTCCCTCTTCGTATTCCACTACCTCGAGTTGCGCGACGAGTCGAAGTGTGAAGTGTTCGCCGGCCGGAGCGAGCGCCTCGGCTGCCTCCTCGAAGCCCGCGGAGAGTTCGCCGACGAGCTCGCGGCGGCGGCGACCCAGTTCCGCCGCGGCGCGTGCGAACTGCGCATCCCAAGGATCGAGCGCGGCAGGATCTGCGCCATGCTTGACCGCCGTGAGCTGCGCGTTCCGCTGGCGCAGCACACCCTGCAACTCGCGGGCGGCGGCGGCGTACTGAGGGTCGAGCGCGGCGGCGAAGGCGTCAAGATGGGCACGCCGCCGCGCCGGGCTCCCCTTGACCAGCAGCAGGCTCTCCGGCACGAAGATGAACACCTGGCTACGGCCGCGCAGGTCGTCCAATGACGTGACCTCCAGGCCGCCCCAGCGTATCCGCTTACCTTGATTGGGGCCAAAGCCGACGTCCACCTGCTGCGCCCCCGCGTCAGGCGTGTCCAGATCCAGCTCCACGCGAGCGAAGCGCTCGCCCCAGGTGATGAGCTTCTCGTCCCGTCTGGTCCGCGGAGAGCTCCCGCGGAGAGCGAACCAGGCGGCCTCGAGGAGGTTGGTCTTCCCCGCCGCGTTCTGGCCCACGACGACGTTGAGCCCCGGACCGAAGTGGACGCTCGCGTCGCAGTAGGAGCGGAAGTTGACGAGTCTCAGGCTGGAGACGACCACACGCGGTACTCCCGGCTGCCCACACCTACGACGTCGCCGATCTCGAGCGTACGTCCGCGGCGAGTCTCGGGATCGCCGTTCACGGTGACGTCCCCCGACTGCACGAGGACCTTGGCGTGGCCCCCCGTCGCTGCCACGCCGGCGAGCTTGAGGAACGCGCCGAGAGGCAAGGGGCCGCTGACGGCGACGTCGTCCATGTCGCGGAGGTGCCCCTGGTCAGGCGGCAGCCATCAACTGCTGAGCCTGATAGGCATGATGAGATACGTGAAGTCCTCACCGGGACCGCAGACCAGGCCCGGCCGCAAGGGACTCGTGAAACGCAGCAACGTAGCCTCGCCATTCACGGCATCGACTCCCTCGATGAGGTAGCCGGGATTGAAGCCGATCTCGAATGGCTCGCCGGAGAACTCCACATCGAGTGTCTCCTCGGCCTGGCCCACGTCTTGGGTGAGAGCCTTGAGTGTGAGACGGTTCTCAGCGAACGACATACGCAGCGGCGCGTTCTTCTGCGCCAGCAGGCTGACGCGCCTTGCCGTCGCCATGAGCTGGCCGCGGTCGATGGTGACCTCGTGGTCGAACGTCTCCGGCAGCAGCTGCTTGTAGTTCGGGAACTGGCCCTCGATGAGCCGAGAGGCGATCCACACGTCGCCAGCTGGGTCGCTGAGCTTGAACACGGCCTGGTTCTCACCGATGGCCACTTCGATGTCGCCCGGGCCCAGGGCCGCCGCGAGTCGAGTGACCTCGCCGAGTGCCTTGACCGGCACGATGGCCTGGACGTCGGCCTCGAGCGAGTGGCCCAGCGCCGTCTCCTTGACGGCGAGGCGGTAGCTGTCTGTCGCGACCATCTTGAGCGTGCTGCCCACGATGGTCATGAGGACCCCGGTGAGGATGGGGCGGGTCTCGTCGCGCGAGGCCGCACGGCCCACCTTGTTCAGCGTCTCCACGAAGGGATCGCGTCCGACGGTGAAGGCGTCGGTCATGTCGAAGGTGGACGTCTGTGGGAAGTCCGCCGCCGCCCACGCGTTGAGCGAGAAGGCGGCGCGGCCGGCACTCACCTTGACGGCCGCCTCTCCGGCCTCGATCGCCACCTCCTCGTCGGGGAGGTTGCGGATGACGTCGCTGAACAGGCGGGCCGGGACCACGATCTCGCCGTCGTGCTCGACTGGAGTGACCAGGTTGGCCTTGATGGACAACTCCATGTCGGTCGAGAACAAGTCGAGCCGGCCCTCGCCGGCCTGCAGCAGGATGCCGGACAACACGGGAAGAGCGCTGCGCGTGGAGACGCCTCGCGCAAGGACGCCAAGCTTGTCGACCAGCGCAGAGCGATCACACGTGAACTTCATCCCGGCTCCTTATGAAGGTAAAGAGAAGTAGTTACTCCCGCCATCATCACAGGCACTGTTGACGATGTGGAGAAACCGTCTTCTCGCTGCATGCTGCGAAGGAGGGCTTTCTGCACGATACTGTGGACGGTGTGTGCAGAACGTGACGCTCCTCCCCTGGATGCCTCGATACAGAGCGAAGCATAGCCGATTTCAACGCCGATTTGGTGATCGTCCACAGGTGACGATGGCTCACTCCACAGGGGGTGTGGAGGAGCTTCAGCGGGCGGATCTGAGGCGTGCGCTGATGAGGGCCACGAGATCCTGCAACTGCGGGTCGTGGCCGTCCTTGAGTTGGCGCTCCACCTTGTCCACGGCATGGATGACGGTAGTGTGGTGACGCCCGCCGAACCTGGCGCCGATCTGCGGCAGCGAGGCCTCCGTGAGGTCCCGTGAAAGGTACATCGCGATGTGCCTGGCGTAGGCCACATCTTGGGTGCGGCGGTTGCCGCGCAGGTCGTTGACGTGGAGGCCGAACTGCCTCGCCACCTCGTTCTGTACCATCTCGATGGTGACGGGATGCTGGTACGCCTTGGGGACGATGTCCCTGAGAGCCTCCTTCGTGATCTCCAGGGTGACTTCGCTGCCCCGGATCGACGCGAAGCTCACCGCGCGCGTGAGCGCGCCATAGAGTTCCCGGATGTTGGAGGTGACCTTCTGCGCGATCCACTCGAGCGCCTCGGGCTCGGCGATCTCGAAGCCCTCCCACTTGACCTGTTTGCGGAGGATGGCGATGCGGGTCTCCAGGTCGGGCCGGCTGATGTCAACGACCACACCCTGGCCGAAACGCGAGCGCAGCCGGTCCTCCAACTCCTCCAACTCACGCGGCGGCCGGTCGCTGGTGATGACGATCTGCTTGCCGGCCTCGTACAGTGCGTTGAATGTGTGAAAGAACTCGACCTGTGTCTGCTGCTTGTCGGCGAGGAACTGCACGTCGTCGACGATGAGCACATCGTTGTCGCGGTACGTTTGTTTGAAGCCCTCGATGCGGCCCTTGTCCGTGACGGCGTTGATGAAGTCGTCGGTGAAACGCTCGCACGTGACATACCGCACGTGCAGGTCAGGGTGCTGATCAAGCGCAGCGTGAGCGATGGCCTGGATGAGGTGGGTCTTGCCAAGGCCCGTGTCGGCGTAGATGAACACGGGGTTATAGGCGGTGGCCGGCGACTCGGCCACGCTGTGCGCGACGGCTGTGGCGTATTCGTTGTTGGGGCCGGTGACGAAGCGGTCGAAGATGTAGCGCGGGTTGAGCTCGCCGCGGAGTCTGGGAGGCCGGGGCTTGCCGCGGCCGCGGCCACCCGACTTCGGCGGCCGCGGTGCCTGCCCGGCCGGGTCTGCTTGCTCCTCCGTGGGCATCTCCGGGAGCGCCTGCGCGCGCGCGTCGACTACGACCTTGACCTCGATGGAGTCGCCGAGGACCTCCTCCAGCGCCTCGGCGACCTGGCTCGCGAGCCGCTTCTCAATCCACTCGCGGGCAAAGTCGTTGGGTACGCCGATAACGAACGCGCCGTCATCGAGGCCGAGGGGCACGGTCCGGTCGAACCAGAACTGGAAAGCGGAGTCGGCGATGCGCCCGCGAAGATGTTTCTTCGCTTCTTCCCAGATGCGTGTGAGCTCGTCGTCCGTCGTTGCCCCATCGAATCGTCCCCCGGGGGATGCGGCGGCCCACCAGGGATCCATGAACGTCGGTCAGAGGATGCTCTCGAGGAGGCGGAGACCCTCCTCGCGCAAGGCTCGCTTGCCGTCGCCGAGCGAGTGTATCAACCCCATGTCCTGCAGTACAACGAGTTCCCGGAACACCGTCGCCGGCGAGAATCCGAGCTCCTTGGCGATGGCTGTCGGACCCGCGGAACCGAGTTCCATCAACAGGACCAGGACCTTGGTCTGGCGGGTTGTGAGCTTGACCTCGGGAGCTCCGACCGGCACCGGCGGACCCTCGCTGGGCGACGGCATCTTGATCGTGAAGACAGCTCCAGTGCCGAGATTGTCCTCCACGGTGAGGATGCCGCGGAGGAACTGGAGTGATTCACGAGCGAGCGGCAGTCCCGAGCCGACGCCGCGGATGATCTGCCGTTGCCGCGCTGTCGCGGTGGTGAAGCCTGGCTGGAAGACCCGCTCCTTGTCGTCGACCCCGGGACCGTGGTCGGAGATGCGGATGGTCTGGCCGCTGTCCAGGATCGTGATGACGACATCCTGGAAGTAGGCGTGCAGCAGGTTCTCAATCAACTCCTGGATGACGGAGTACGGGACCTGGCCGCCCTGCTCCCTGCAGTAGTGGTAGGTCTTCTCCGCCAGTGAGGCGACGAGTGCGGGCAGATCCTCCTCCTCCACCGCGACGACGCGCGGGGGACTGGTGAGCGTGTCGTAGATGGCGATCCGCGGAGCCTCCAGGCCAAGAGGGACGGCGGGCAATTCGCCGTCGATGCTCCCGCTCGGGGGAGAGGTCGCGGTGAGGGCAGCAGCCGGAGCCGCCGGTGGCGCAGCCCGCGCCGCCGGGTGGCGGGTGGCGGCCCCCTCCTCGGCGAGCAGCCTGTCAAGGAACGACTCCATAGGGCCGCTGAGTATAGCAGGGCGCACCGGAACCCTCCATGGAACTTGATGAAACGCGTTTTTGCAGGGTAAAGACGAGAGTTGTCCACAGCCTGTTCACGATTTGTGGAGAGTTCGCCGTGCTCCCCGCTCCGGAATGCCCAATTTGCGGCTGTTGTGGAAACGCCGGTTTCAGGAGGGGTGGAGACAGCAACACCTGTGCAGCGGGGTCGAACCCAGCCACGCTCCGTATGTCAACCCCATTTGCCCATCGGAGTCTGGAGAGTATTTCGCTGCAAAATATCGGTATTGGGGTAAAGATGTGTTGTCTGCCTCGTGTCAAGACAGCAATTCCTCGTCAACGCCTTATCCACCGCAATCGTGAGCCTGAGAGCGCGGCAAAAGCTGGTTATCCACATTCTCCACAGTTGCCTGTGAACGGACGGACGGACCCATGAAACGCATCCGGCCGGCTGTGGCCCCCGATGGCTGGCTGCGCTAGACTTGTCGAGTCCTGCGGAGCTCCCGTGTGAGGAGCTGAGATGGCGCTTCCTGGCGCCGACGCGTCGAACCTGACCGCCCTAGTGGCGGCGGCGCCTCCGGGCGCTGCTGGATAATGCCAGCGAAGGGAGAGATGTCGAGATGAGCACACCTGTGGTCCAGCCCCCCGCCGGCGCGCCCGAGGTGCGCGCCCGCCTCAACCTCAACCCCGCGCACTGGGGCGTGCGCGCCATTGCAGAGATCGGCGTCGCCGTCGCCCTCGCGGCGGCGCTCAGTTGGCTCGCCCAGGCGTTCCCTCTGCGCATGCCGCAGGGAGGCTCCTTCGGCCTCGAGATGCTGCCGATCCTGTTCATTGCCATGCGCCGGGGCGTGTTCCCGGGCGTCGTGGCCGGCGGCCTGTTCGGCCTGCTCCAACTCACCGGCGTGGCCGGCACGCCGTACATCTACCATCCGCTCCAGGCAGCCCTGGATTACCCACTGGCCTTTGCTGGCCTCGGGCTCGCCGGGCTCATCCCGGTCGGCGAGCTGCGCGGAGCACGCGGCGTGATCCGGCTCACTGCCGCGGTGGCGGTCGGCACAGGGGTGCGTTTCGTCTGCCACTTCCTCTCGGGCCTGCTCTTCTTCGCCGAGTACGCGCCTGCGTGGGAGGCCCCCTGGTTGTACTCGATCACGTACAACCTTCTCTACCTGCTGCCGTCGGCGATCGTGACGGCGCTGGTGTTGTGGCCGCTGCTGCGCGCCTACGACGCCGCCTTCCCCGACCAGCGTCCGTTGGTCTCGTGAGGGTGCGCGGGGAGGAGGAGCCGGGGCGCCCCCGCGCCGTCGTGTTCGTCGACGGCGAGTACGGCGACCCGGCCTGGTACCGCTCCCTCGCCGAGCACGCCGACATCCTCCTGGCTGCGGACGGTGGCGCCGGGTTCCTCGCCGGGTTGGGCCTCCTGCCCCAAGCGGTCGTCGGCGACTTCGACTCGCTCGACGACGACGTCGCAGGGGTGCTCGAGGCAGCCGGCGTCGAGCTCGTACGACACCCGGCGCACAAGGACGTCACCGACGGGGAGCTCGCGGTGGAGGAGGCGTTGCGCCGGGGCGCCGGCGAGGTGCTGCTCGCCGGCGCCACCGGCGCGCTCGACCACACACTGGGGCATCTTGCGATCCTGCGCGGACTGGAGGCCCGTGGCGTGGCCGCGCGCCTCGTCGCCCCGGACCTGGCCGTCACCTTCCTCGCGGCGCCGGCGGACGTCACGCTGGCGGCGCCGGCCGGCGTCCGGGTCTCTCTGGCGCCGGCCGGCGAGGACGTCGTGGTCTCGCTGTCAGGCCTCGAGTATCCGCTCGATCACGGCCGCCTGACGCCGGACGCTTGTCTGGGTCTCGGCAACCACGTGACCACCACCGCGGCGGGCGCCCGGATCGTCGTCCACGCGGGGTCGGTGATCGCGCTCGTTGGCTGGGGCGAGGAGCTGTTCTTCGGCGCCGGCCGCGGCGCTGACGGGCGTCGGGGCCGGGGATGAGAGTGTCCCGCAGTGTCTGGCAGGTCGCGGCCGCGGCGTGGGCTGCCGTCATCGCGGTGACCGGGTTGCTGCCTACGCGGAGCACGGTCGCGGCCGTCTCCGGCGGACACGACGACATCACCACGCTCATCGGGCACTTCGCTGCCTACGCGCTGCTCGGGTTCCTGCTTGGCGTCGCTCTGGGGGGGTGGGAGCCAGCCGGAAGGCAGGTGCCTCTGGCCTGGGCGCTGGCGGCCCTGCTCGGGGGCGTGGTCGAGTTGGTGCAGGGGCCGCTGCCCTACCGCGACGCCCAAGCCGTGGACATGCTCGTCAACGCCGCCGGCGCCGCGGTCGGTCTTCTGGTGCTCAGGGTTGCGGCACGGGGGATGCGATCACGATCGCGTCGCGGATGATGCTGGCGGCGACGTCCTCCGCCGGTACGTCGTACCCCCGCTCCGCGATGAGATCCCTCAGTATGTGGACGCGGAGCTCCCGCGAGCCGGTGGGATCGCGGTCGAAGGGGGTCTGCTTCTGGTCTCTGGCCACGACAGCCCTCCTTGTGGTCCCTCTCTCGATGTAATCCATCGGGCCGCGGGGCCGGCGAGTTTACTAAGATGCGTACACAGATGTGAATCCACCCGGGAGAGAGACGTGATCAGCATCCATGAAGCCCTCGACGCCGTGCTGGCCGCGGTCATTCCGCTGCCCGATGAAGAGGTCCCCCTGTTGCAGGCGCTCGGGCGCGCCGCCTCCCAGCGCATCGTCTCGCCCGAGCAGGTCCCGACGTTCGCCAATTCGGCCATGGACGGCTTTGCCGTCTCCGGCTCCGATCTCGAAGCCGGCCGCCGGGAGTTCCGCGTGGTCGTCGACATCCCGGCCGGCAGGTTTGTCGAAGAGGCCGTCGCGCCCGGCGAGGCGGCGCGCATCATGACCGGCGCGCCGCTTCCACCGGGCGTCGACACGGTGGTGCAGGTGGAGCACACGGCCACCGCCGGCGACGTGATGACGGTCGAGACGGCGCCGGGCGCGGGCGCCAACGTGCGCCGCGCGGGCGAGGACGTCACCGTGGGTGACGTCCTCTTCGAGCGCGGCGCCCACCTCGGCGCCGCCGAGATCGGCCTGCTCGCCGCGGTCGGCGTCGAGCGTATCCGCGTGGCCCGGCGGCCACGCGTCGCCATCCTGGCGACCGGCAGCGAGCTCGTGGCCGCCGGGCAGCCGATGCAGCCCGGGCAGATCCGCAACTCCAACTCCTTCACAGCCTTCGGTCAGGCCATCGCCGCCGGTGCAGACCCGATCCTGCTCGGCATCGCCCGGGATGACCTGAACGAGACACGACGGCTGTTGGGCGCGGCGCTCGAGAACGATCTGGTCATCACCTCCGGCGGCGTCTCCGTGGGTGAGTACGACTTCGTCAAGCAGGTGCAGGACGAACTCGGCGTGCAGCGCCGCTTCTGGGGTGTCTCAACCAAGCCGGGCAAGCCGCTCGCCTTCGGCACCCGCGGCGACACCATGGTGTTCGGTGTGCCCGGCAATCCTGTCGCGTCGATGGTGAGCTTCGAGATGTACGTGCGGCCGGCCATCCTGGCTCTTCAGGGCCGGCCGGACGTCTTCCGCCCGTGGTTCTATGCGGCGGCGGCGGAGCCGGTGGGGCGCACCAAGAGCCGGACCGAGGCGCGCCGCTGCCGCCTGATGCACGAGGCCGGCCGGATGCGCTTCACCACCACAGGACCTCAGGGATCCGGCATCCTGAGTTCCATGGCCGGCGCACAGGGGCTGTTCTTCGTACCGCCGCACTATCCGGGCGGCGACGTCGGCGAGGAGTTGCTGGTGATGCTGCTCGCGGGGAGCGGCACGGAGCGGCCACCGTTCCCCGGCGCGCCGGCGGTGCGCTGACGCGCCTCAGCGGAGCCGGACGGCGCGCAGCGGTCGGGCCTCCTCCAGGAGCGCCCACACGATGAGGCGGTGCTCGGCGCTGTACGGCGGTGTGCAGGTTGTGAGTACGAGCCCGTAGCCGCGGTCGCGCAGCACGCCGACGTCAGTGGGGTCCACAGTCGTCGTCTTCGCGACCGCGTAGCGGAACCTGGCATAGGGCGTTTCGACGAAGATGTGGTCACCCTTGCGCAGTCGGTCGAGCTTGTAGAACGGCGCCCCGTAGGTGGTGCGGTGGCCGGCGACCGCGAACGGTTCACCCAGTCCCGGCAGCGGCGTCATGGCGTAGTGGACTGGACCGTTGCGGAGCAGGGCCTTGTCGCCGTCCGGGTCGAGCGCGAACCGCCCGCCCGCGCCCTGCTGCACGAGCCGATCGAGGCCGATGCGGGGGATGCGCAGGCGGCCGATAGGGTCACCCTTCTTCAACTCGCGGCGGTACTTGGCGGCGAGCTGTCTGACGAGCACTTCGTCCGGCAGTTCTTTCTGCGTGCGCGTATCCGAGGCGGCATCCACGTCCCGGATGAACTCGGCAGACTGCTCGCGGTAGGTGGAGTCGAGCCGCGTCTGTTGCACCTGGGCGTAGGCGGCCGACCAGAAAGGGTAGGCGAGGACGATACCGCCGGCGATGAGCAGCAGGTCGCCGAGCAGCCGCAGTCGGTGGGTTCGCGTCTTGGACGCCGATGGAGTAGTGGCCGGCGTCTCTGGAGGATGGTCGCTCTGGTCCATTCATGGATGGTACCCGTGCACACAGGAAGGACGCCACAGCATGCTAGACTGGCGCCCCCCGACGAGGAGGAGCCCCCGTGCGATCCAGCGACGACGTCCACGACGATCTGACCGCCAGGGGTGTCCCACACCGGCTCGTCAGGCTGCCGTCCTCCTCGCGCACCGCTCAGCTCGCCGCCGAGGCGCTCGGCGTGGGCGTCGCCGAGGTCGTCAAGTCACTCCTCTTCGTGCTCGACGACGAGCGGCCGTTACTCGTGCTTGTGACCGGCGACGAGACCGTCGATGCCACGGCGTTGGCGCGTGAGAGCGGCGCGCGGGATGCGCGGATGGCGCGCGCCCGAGAGGTGCGGGACCTGACCGGGTACCACCCGGGGGCCGTCCCGCCGTGCGCGCTGGCGACGGGACTGCCCGTGGTGGCCGACCCGGGAGTGTTCGCGACTGAGGTCGTGTACTGCGGCGGTGGCACGACGGCGACGATGCTGATCATCCGCAGCGCCGACCTCGCCACGGTCCTGGAGCCGAGGATCCTGCCGATTGCCAGGCGGGGAGCAGAGAATGTATACGAGGCTACGCCGGCGGAAGGCCGGCCGACGGACGGGGAGCGGCCGGCCGTCAAACGTGGACACCAGTCGGACGAAGTGGAGATCGCGACGATGACGGAGACTCTGGCCCACACCATCGGCTCGGCTGCGCGTCTGGCCATCCTCTCTCGCGAGGACCTCGACCGGCTGGACGCGGCTGCGCTCGAAGTGCTCGCCGGCACCGGTGTCGCCATCCCGTCAGTGCGGGCGCGCGCCGCGCTCGTGGCGCAGGGCGCCAGCGCCGACGGCGTGCGCGTCACCCTGCCGCCGGATCTCGTCCGGCGGCTGGTGGACGGCGCCCCGGCACGCATGACGCTTGGCGCCCGCGCCGGTGCGATCATCGTCACGGGGGAGCGGTCGCTCGTCACCACCGACGGCTGTTGCGTGGAGATCTACGACCTCGAGACCGGCCAGAAACGCGGCACCAGGGCCGACGACGTCGCGACCATCAGCCGGGTCGTCGACGCCCTCCCCGAGGTGGATTTCTGCTGGCCGGCGGTGAGCGCTCAGGACCGGCCCGCGGAGGTCCGCGGCCTGCACGAGTTGTACCTGGCGATCGCGAACACGGGCAAGCACGTGCAAACGGTCACGGTCGTCGAGCCTGAGCTCGCCAAGGTGGCCGTGCGGATGGCGCTCGCGGTCAGCGGCTCGGAGGAGAAGCTCCGCGCCGAGCCGCCGATCAGCGCCCTGCTCGGCACGGTCACCCCGCTCGGCAACGACGAGGGGACGCTCGAGGCCGGCCTGGTCTTTGCCGAGGCCGGCATCCCCATTGGCTTCGTGACCATGCCGATGGGAGGCTCCACGACGCCGATCACCATGGCTGGTTCGCTCGTCGTCGGCATCGCCGAGGCGCTCAGTTCGGTCTGCGCGATCCAGGCGGTCGTGCCGGGCGCGCCGGTGTTCATCTGCTTCATCCCGAGCGTCATGGACCTCAAGAGCGGCGACTTCACCGGGGGGGCGCCGGAGGACACCATCATGGCGGCTGCCGTTGGCGACGTGGGCCGCTTCTACGGCCTGCCCACCCAGTGTGGTGTGAACTCGAGCGGGGCCAAGGAGCCCAACTGGCAGTCCGCGCTGGACGACGCCACGACGACGTATCTCTCGCTGGCCGCCGGCGTGGACATGCTCACCGGCGTGGGGATGGTGTCCGGCGGCCGCATCTTCAGCTATGAGGAGATGGCTCTCGGTGTGGAGTCTCTCACGCACGCACGCGCGATCGCCGCCGGCGTGGACCTGACGGCAGCCGCCGGCTCGGCCGGCGGTCCTACGCCGCCGGCCGCCGGCCCGTCTCTCACCGTCGGCCTCTCGCATCGACACTGGACGGGCAGCGGGCGGGAGACCGCCCACGACCGCGCCCACGAGCGCGTCGCGAGCGCGGTGGCCGGACACCGCCCGCCCGCGCTCGACCCGGTGGTCGACGCCGAGTTGCGGCGGCTTGCCGGCATCGGCTGAGCCGCCCATAAACGCGCAGATTCTCACAACTCAGGCCAAGAGTGTACGCCGCTCAGTCTCGGAGAGGGTTGTCTTTTGATGCGCGTGCTGTATAAATCGAAGTCGAACACGTCGCGCTGGGGGAGTGCGGCGCTGAACGTCCTGACAGGCGGTGGGGGCCGCCATCCGCTAGTCCACCCAAACGTGGTCAGCGGCGTCGGGTAAAGCCAGCCGAAAGGACGGAGGCATGAAGAAAGGCAAGACCTACATCCTGGTGACCGTGCTGCTTTTGGTCGCCATGGCGTTCGCGGGAATCCTCGCCGCGTGCGGCGGTGACGAGGCGACGGACGAGACCAGTCCGAGCCCGGAGGCGACGAGCGCCGCCGACATCGCACAGGAGATCCTGGGCAAGGCGCCGAGCGGCCTGGCCGCGGAGATCGTCGAGCGCGGCTCCGTGCTCGTCAGCACCGACGCCAACTACGCGCCGCAGAGCTCCGTGAACCAGGACACCGGCGAGCTCGAGGGCTTCGACATCGACACCGCCCTGGCGATGGGCGAGGCCCTTGGCCTCGAGATCGAGTTCAAGAAGGTGCAGTGGGAGACCGTCATCCCCGGTCTGCAGACCGGCAAGTGGGACGTCTCCATCGGCTCCATGACCATCACCGAAGAGCGCGAGAAGACGGTCGACTTCACCGAGCCGTACTACTACACGTCCGGCCAGGTCTTCGTGAAGAAGGGCGGCCCGCAGATCACCGGCGTCGCCGACCTCGCCGGCAAGACGGTCGGCGTGGGCGCCGCCACTACGTACTACGACTTCCTGAAGGCGGAGTCCGAGGCGGATGTCAAGACGTACCCGACCGACGCGGACGCCTTCCCGGATCTGCGCAACGGCAACCTCGACTTCGCGATGACCGCGGGCCCCACCGGCCAGCAGGCCATCCTCGAGGGCCAGCCCTTCGACTTCTCGGGCGCCCCGCTGTACTACGAGGACCTCGCGTTCGCCATCAACCAGGGCGAGGGCGACTGGCTCCAGATGCTGGACTATGCCGTCATGAAGATGCACGAGGACGGCACGCTCACCGAGCTGAGCAAGAAGTGGTACAACGGCCTCGACCTGACGGTCAAGGAGTGACGACCACACGGTTCCGCCAGACAGGCGTAACCGCGTAGTGCCCGGTCGACTGCGGCGGGGGTGTCCCCTACGGGCCCCCGCCGCAGTCCCGATTGAGAGGTCTTTGCCGATGCACAAACGACACTGGTCGGTGAGTGTCGCCCTCTTCGCGGCAATGCTCGCGCTGGCGGTGGCATCGCTCACACCCGTAGCGCCGGCGGCGGCCTCGCCGTCGCCGGCGGCCGAGCAGGGGACACCCGTCGTCACCGGCACTATCCCGAACCCGGACGACCCGAGGGGGCTCAAAGGGTGGACCGGCGACCAGGTGCAGGTCAACTTCGACGCCAACGGCGCTGAGCTGGACCTGCCTCAGTGTGAGCTCTACATCAATGACGAGGTTCAGCCCCTGAGCGGCGAGCCGCGTATTGTGCCCGCGGTGTCACGAGCCACCTCGACGGTCCAGTTCGTCTGGGACGAGCCCTATCCCGAGGGCGACTACACCTTCAAGGTCGACCTCGTGACCACAGACGGTGTCACCGTGACACACGAGTGGGGCTTCGAGTCCACAGGCTCAGCCGGAAGCGGCAGCCTGATCAACTTCCAGGTGATGAAGGACTGGTTCTGGTTCATCGCCCGCGGCGGCATCGTGACCGTGGAGCTCACGGTCATCTCCATCGTCTTCGCCTGTATTCTCGCCCTCTTCGGCTCTCTCGGACGTCTCTCCAAGAAGATGACGTTCAAGCAGGCCTGGGACCGCTACCGGAGCTGGGGCTACATGTGGAGGATGGTCCTGGGACGCATCCCGTATTGGGCTGCCACCTTCTACACCTCGCTGTTCCGGGGCACCCCGCTGCTGCTGCAGATCATCGCCATCTACCAGGTCATCCCGGAGATCATCAGGGCCCTGGGCCTGCCCGACACTTACAACCCGCCGGCGTTCTGGTCCGGCGTCGCCGCCCTCTCGCTCAACTACGGCGCGTACCTCACCGAGGTGTTTCGCGCCGGGATCCAGGCCGTGCCCAAGGGCCAGAACGAAGCCGCGTGGGCGATCGGCCTGAGTGGCTGGCAGACGCAGCGGCGCATCATCCTGCCGCAGGCGTTCAAGATCGTCATCCCCGCGGTGGGCAACGACTTCATCGCGCTCATCAAGGACACCTCGCTGGTGTCGGTCATCACGGTTGAGGAGCTTCTGCGCCGTTCGCAGCTGGCAGGCGCCGCCACGTTCAGCTTCATGAGCACTCTGCTCGTCGCGGCCGCGTGGTACTGGGCCCTGACGATCTTCTTCAGCTTCTGGCAGGCCAAGCTCGAGACGCGCATGGCGCGCGACAAGGCCCGCGAGAAGGAGAAGGGGAAGGCGAAGTAGCATGTCATCTACACGCACCTATGCGCACGAGACGATCACCGACGAAAGAGGACGCGAGCTCGTCGTTAAGGTCGAGGGCCTGCAGAAGTACTTCGGCCGCAACCACGTGCTCAAGGGCATCGACCTCGAGGTCTACAAGGGCGAGGTGCTGGTGCTCATCGGGCCGTCGGGCTCCGGCAAGAGCACGTTTCTGCGCTGCCTGAACTTCCTCGAGGATCCTACCGCCGGCGAGATCAGGGTCGGGGACGTGCACGTCACCTGCGGCAGCCACGGCAGCCGCTTCAAGAAGGACGTGCACGAGATCCGCATGAAGTGCGGCATGGTCTTCCAGGAGTTCAACCTCTTCCCGCACAAGGACGCGACCGAGAACGTGACCGAGGCTCCGATCCTCGTGAAGGGCGAGAAGAAGGAGGAAGCGGTCCGCAAGGCGCACGAGCTGCTCACGAAGGTGGGTCTCGCCGAGCGGATGGACTTCTTCCCGAGCCAGCTCTCGGGCGGGCAGAAGCAGCGCGTGGCCATCGCTCGCGCCATGGCGATGGATCCGGTGCTCATGCTCTTCGACGAACCGACGAGCGCCCTCGACCCAGAGCTCATCGGCGAAGTGCTCAAGGTCATGAAAGAACTGGCCGAGGGCGGCATGACCATGATCGTGGTGAGCCACGAGATGGGCTTCAGCCGTGACGTCGCCGACCGCGTCGTGTACATGGACGACGGCTACTTCATCGAGCAGGGTCCGCCGAGCGAGGTCTTCTTCCATCCAAAGGACGAACGCACGAAGCGGTTCTTGCGGCACATCCTGCCCGAGAAGGAGCCCGAGCACGCCAAGGAGCTCGGCATCCTCGAGGTCGACCAGGAGCTGCCCGCGCCGGGCGAGGTCCAGGAGACCGCCCAGGGCGCGGACATGCAGGGCGCCCCCGGTGCGGCGCTCAGCGGGGACAACCTCGCTGACACCGCACTCCCGGAGGTCCCCCTCTCGAACGGCCCCATGGGCGAGACGCCCCTGCCCCCGGGCGACGAAAAGCTCTGACGGGACCGGCCGGCACAGCCGTTGACGTCGCGAGGGCGGCGAGGCGCTCAGCGCCTCGCCGCCCTCGGCGCGTACGGCGGCGGTGGAGTCGGACCCTCGCCGCCTGCTTGGAGGCCACACGTGGTCCGGCCGGCCGGAGAAGGCGTCCACACCGGGCTCGAGCTGCTGCGGGATGACTTCGCCGCCGCCCGGCCGATAGCATCTCGGGCGGCGACCAGGAGGGACCATGGCAGACCAGACCGTGCGGATCGACCCCGTTCGGCCACGTCTGCGCTGGCAGGTGCTCAGCACGACCGACATCGAGCGGCTCGAGCAGGCGATCCTGCACACGCTCGCCGAGGTGGGCGTGCGGTACCCGCTGGAGCGCGCGCTCGACGTGCTGGAACGCGGCGGCTGCCGCGTCGACCGCGCGTCGCAGGTTGCGCGTCTGCCGGAGGAAGTGGTGCGGGCGGCGCTGCGGGCGGCGCCCACGGCGCCGCTCCTCGCCGCCCGCGACCCGCGCTGCGACGTCGTTCTGGACGGCTCGGCCTGCCATCTGAGCAACGATGGCTGCGGCGTGCGGGTGATCGATCCGCACACGCGCGAGCTGCGGCCGAGCACGAAGCAGGACGTCGCCGATTCCGCACGCTTCGTCGACGCCCTCCCCCAGGTCAGCTTCTACTGGGGGCCCGTAGTGACTGCCGAAGACGTATTGCTCGCCACGCGGCCACTGCACGAGGCGGAGGCGATCTTCGCGAACACCAGTAAGCACTTCCAGGCCGTGGACGTCGTTGGCGAAGACATGACCCGCCGTGTCGTCGAGATGGCGCGGGTGGTGGCCGACGGAGACGAAGAGCTCCGCCGCCGGCCCATCATGAGTCTCATCGCCTGTCCAATCGACCCCCTGAGCAACGAGGCGGTGAGCCTCGAGGCGGCGCTCGTCTGCGCCGAGGCCGGCGTTCCGGTGGGATTCCTCTCGCTGACGCTCGCCTGCGCATCCGCGCCGGCGACCATGGCCGGCAACCTCGTCGTGAACCTGGCAGCCGTCCTCGCCGGGATCGTCCTGGTGCAACTGGCGTACCCGGGCGCGCCCGTGTTCCTGGCCGGCGCCCCCTCCGTCATGGACCTCAAGACCGGCGGGTACACCGGCGGCAGCCCTGAGGACTACGTTCTGGCCGCCGCCACACAACTGGCCCATCACTTCGGGTTCGCCATGAACATGGGCACCATGGCGAGCGGCGCCAAGGAGCCCGGCTGGCAGGCGGCAGTGGACGACGCGCTCTCCAACATGGCCAGTGTGTCTGCCGGTGCGGAGATGATGAGCGGCTGCGGGCTGCTGGACGGTTCGAAGACGCTGAGCTACGCCCACCTGTTGATGGAGGCGGAGATCTACGGGATCGTGCAGAAGTCGGCCGCCGGCATCGAAGTGAGCGACGAGACGCTCGCGTCGGACGTGATTCGCAAGGTGGGACCCAACAGTACCTACCTCGCGGAAGAGCACACCCGCGCGCACAGGGGCGAGATCTCTCGTCTCGGGGTGTGGGACCGGACGCCGTACGATGTGTGGCTGGCCGTGGGCAAGAAGGGCGCCTTCGAGAACGCGGAGGAGCGGGCGCGTGAGATCCTGCGGACGCACGCGCCCGATCCGCTACCCGCCGACGTGCGCGCACAGCTCCGGCGGCTCGTCGCGGTCGCCGATGCCGAGCTCTCGGGCGCGCCGACTGACGGCTGCTGACCCGGACTTCGGCTCACCCGTCTCAGGCGACCAGCGTCCGGGCGGCCCTGTCGGCTACGCCCGCGAGTGCCGTGCCACCACTGCTCGTGCGTCGCGCAGGACGTCGGCGGGAATGGGCGTCGGCGTGTGGTTCGCCAGCAGCTCGCGGGCGCGCTCCAGGGCATCATCGACAAGGGGCCGGCCCGCGAAGTCCGAGAGGTTGCCGCGCTGGAAGACCGATGGACGCCAGACCTCGCCGCTCCGAGCGCGCTCGCGCGAGCTGCGCCGGGTCATGAAGTGGCCGCCGGGACCCACAGCCTCGATATCGGCGATCAGCGTCGAGGCGTCATCCACTGCCGGGAACTCCAGCAACCGGCGCAGCGCCCCCAGGCTGTCGCAGTCCAGTATCAGCTTGGCCGTGGAAGCCACACGCGCCCCGTCGATGAGTCCCGCGGCGACGAGCGCGTCCGCGCCGGCGAGCACAGCAGCCATGGCGGTCATCACCCCCTCCGCGCCGGCCTGGAAGTTCACCGCCTTGGCGTCCGAGCTGATCCCGGAGCTCACGCTGGGCAGCCCGTAGCCGGTACTCATGGCGAGGCAGACAGCGCTGAGCTGGGCGACCTCGGGAGTCCCGCAGAGGTAGTTGCCGGTGCGCAGGTCGCCGACTCCTCCGGTGGTGATGACCATCAGGGCGCATCCGGGCGCGGCCAACTGGAAGATCACGACGCCGGCGAGGAACTCCGCGATCGTGATGACGGCGGTGCCGAGCACGCTCATCGGGGCAGTGGTCCCCAGAAGCGGAAGCGGATAGAGCAGGATCGGCACGCCGTTTCGGGCGAGTTCGACCGACGCATCCAGCTTGTCGGCCTCGAACTGCAGCGGGGAGACCGGACAGTGAAGCGAGGAGTAGATAGGCCTCTCGTGAAGTGCTGCGCCGGCAATCGTCTGGAGCATCTCCAGGAGAGGCGGGACCTCCGCGGGTGAGTGGGCTACGACGCTCTGCACGTGCTTGGAGGTCGATTCCAAGGCGACGAGGTCGTTCTCCAGACCGCCTGCGACCGGGTCGAGGTCGGACGCCATGAGGGACGTCCAGATGAAGTCCAGCTGCGGCAAGGCGTCGAAGAGCCCGTAGAAGTAGACGAGGTCTTCCCTGGTCGCTTCGCGCACGACGCCCGTGGCGTCGTCGAGCACCATCGACGCCTCGCCATCCGTAGCACACGCCAACGGGGCGCCGCCCCCGATGGTCAGGTCGTGCGCGGGATCGCGCGCCGCCAACCGGACGCTGCGGGGGCTCCGGGCCAGGCAGGCCTCGACCAGGTCGGGCGCGAGTCTGGCGATGCCGCGGTCCCAGTCGACCCGGGCTCCTGCTTCGGCCAGCAGGGAAAGGACACGCTCAGAGCGGACGCCGACGCCTACCTGATCGAGGACGTGGAGGACCCGCTGATGAAGGGCGTCCTTCTCTGTCGCCGAGAGGGACGCCAGTCTCAGTCCAGTCACGCCTGCAGGTGGTCTTTCATGCCACGCCTCTCTCACGGTCGGCAGCTTCGATGATGCGGTGGATCTGCTCGGCCACGTCCGGGTCGAGCGGCATGGGCTGATGCGACTCTACAAGCTCCAGCGCCTGGGCGCGTGCCCGCGTGGCGAGATCCGTCGCACCGCGTGACTCCCAGTCCTCGCGCACGCGGCGGTCGAGGACGGTCGGCTGGCTGAGCTCGCGCATGTGATTGAGCGTCGCGTCGAGCGAGAGGAAGTCGCCGAACGCGCCGACCCTGGCGATATCGTCCACGGCCATCGTCTCGTCGGTGACGGCGATGCCGCCGACGGCGAACTTGATCATCCGCGCGATCTCGTTGTCCATGACCAGCTGACCAAGGTCGAAGGTGACACCCGATTCGATCATGCCCGCCCCGTAGATCTGGTTGGCGCCTGCCAACGCAGGAAGGAGTCCGGTGAGGGTCTTCTCGTGACCGATCTGCGCGTCACCGAGCTTGGAGTCCGCCTACAACCCGGCGACGAAGCTCGGGAGCAGGTAGCGCTTGGCGATCTGTGCGCAGGCGGCGCTGAAGAGGGCGAGCTCCGGCGAGCCCACGCACGCCGCCGCCAGCTTGAGGTCCATCGCCGTCGTGGACGACCCGTAAGTGATGGGGCAGCCGCGCTCAACGAGCTGAGACAGCACGACGCCGCTGAGCACTTCGGCGTTGTGCAGCACGAGTGTGCCGGCGAGGGTCACCGGGGACGACCCTCCGGACATCGCCATGCTGAGGATCGTGTCAGGGCACCAGGCCCGCGCCGACTCGATGATCACCTCGCTGGCGTCGCGCGGCAGCTTGAGGGGGCTCACCGGGCAGACGCCGAAGCCGATGAGCGGCCGGCGGCGAAACTCGTCTTCGCCGCCCGCGACGACCGTTGCCATCTCGATGAGCTTCTTGCAGTCGTAGGCGCTGGTGGCTTCGGTGCCGACCGGCTTGCCGGTGTTGTGGATCGCCGCCTCCCACTTGTAGAGGCTTGCAGTCTCCTCCGGGACGTCGCGGGGATGGACGGCGGATTCATATGCGTCGATGTCGCTGAGAGCGTCGACCAGCCGCGCCGCCTCGTGCACGTCCTGCAGGATGGGGTGCCGGTACTCGCCGGTGCGCACATCGACGATCATGACGCCTTCGTCGAAGTTGGAGACGTAGACGCGGCCGGACTCGAGGACGATGTCCTGGTCCGGGTCGCGGCCACAGAGGTAGGTCTTGGGCGGCGTCGATCGGATGGCGTCCTCGACGAGGTGCGGCGGAACGCGCACCATCCGCGCCCCGCGGTCGACGATGCAGCCGCCGTCACTGAAGATGTCGAGCGCGTCGTCGGCCTCGACCCAGACGCCTGTGCGCTCCAGGACTTCCAGCGAACTGAGGTGGATGTCGTCGAGCTCGGCCTCTGTGAACACGTTCAGGCTGAGTCCGCCCGAGCTGGGCCGCCCAGCGTGCAGGTTTCTCTTCACTTGAGCACCTCCGCTAGCAGGCGATCGGTCACGGCCGGCGAGACGACGGTCGAGGCGGAGCGGTGTCAGGTCGCCCGGCCCCACGGGCGTGGTGACAGGAGCGCCTCGTCGCTCGCAGGCTTCGAGGGTATGGGTGGGGCGCGCGCGAGTAAAGCGTCATCGTCGCGCGCGCCCAACTTCGCCGAGCAATCCGTGGCGCGCGGTCCCGCGGGGCTGCGAAGTTCGCCCAAGATGCGCCGGCGCCAATGCGGCCTGGCGCGGCGGTGATATCGTGCCGGGCAGCGGCCGTCACAGCGGCGTCCGCCCGGCGACCCGTCGACATCGTGGAGGCGACCATGCCGCTCATCGACCGTGACGACTCCCTCCTGGTCGTGATCGACCTGCAGCCCGCGTTCTGGAGCGACAGGCTCGACGATGCCGACTCGGCGGAGGTGGGGGCCGCGGTCGCCCGCGCCGCATGGCTCGCCGGGGTGGCGACGGCCCTGGACGTGCCGGCCGTGCTGACGGAGGAGAGCCCGGAGCGGAACGGGCCGACGGCGGCGGACGTGCTGCGCGCCCTCGGCTGCAGAGCCCCGGTGTTCACCAAGCCGGTCTTTGGCCTCGCCGCCTGCCCGGAGATCCTGGCGGCGGTTGCCTCGACCGGCCGCAAGACGGCCATACTCTGCGGCTTCGAGACGGATGTCTGCGTCACGCACTCGGCCGCCGGCCTCAAGGCGGCCGGCTACCGCGTCGTGGTGGCCGTCGACGCCGTGTACTCGCCGGCGGGCGCACAGGCCTTCGGCCTCGCCCGCCTGCGCGACCTCGGCGTCGAGCTCGTCCACTGCAAGGGCATCTACTACGACTGGGTGCGGACGCTCGAGGCGGCGCTCGCCTTCGAGCGCGAGCATCCGGACTTGGCACAGCCGCCAGGCTTCTGGCTCTGACACGCCCACTCGGGACTGCGCCGTTGCGGTCAAGGCCGCGCCCCTCGCTCCTTGACTTGCCACACGCCGGGGCTGTCAGTATGAAGACCCGAGGAGCAGAGTGACGGCCCGCGGGAGGTCGTCCCTATACGCCACTGGGACTGCGACGAAGGGGTGGGCGAATGGCTGATTCTCCTGGGAACACGCGCGATGAGGGCGGCGATGCGACACGGGCGGCGGTCTTCTGGCAGGGAGGCGATCCGCGCTGGGAACCGCACGATCTCACACCGCTGACCACGGCCGAGCGCGCGGACATCTGCGTCGTGGGTGGGGGCTTCACGGGTCTCTGGGCTGCGCTGCACATCAAGCGCCTCGCTCCGGACGCCGACGTCGTGGTCATCGAGCGCGAGTACTGCGGCGCCGGCGCCAGCGGGCGGAACGGCGGCTGGGTGAACGGTTGGGACGACATCCTCCCCAAGCTCGTCTCCCGCTTCGGCAGGGACGCCGCGCTCTGGCTCGTCGATGCTTCACGGCACGCTCTCGACGACATCCGGGAGACGGTGCGCGCAGGGCAGATCGACTGCGACCTCTCCTTCGAGGGCGGCCTCACAGTAGCTCTGTCTCCCGCCCAGGTCGATGGCATTCTGGAGGCCGCGCTGCTGGCCCGCGAGATGGGCCGCGCCGACTTCTTCCGCATCCTCGGCAAGGACGAGGCCGTCGCCCTGTCCGGATCGCCGCGGGCGGAGGCCGGGGCGCTTATCTTGCACGCCGGGAGCGTACAGCCGGCGCTGCTGGTGCAGGGGTTGCGCCGGCTGGCCGTCGCCGCCGGCGTGCGCATCTATGAGGCGACCCCGATGGTGGGCCTCCAGCGCAGCCTGCCCGGCGTCGTGAAGACGCCCTCGGGGAGCGTGACGGCGGACAAGATCGTGCTCGCATCCGGCGCCAGGCTCGGCCTTGTGCCCGAGCTGCGCCGCACAATCTTCATCATCCCCTCGCACGTCGTCGCGACTGAGAGCTCTCGAGATGCGTTGGACCGTCTCGGATGGCGGGCGGGCCGCCCCTTCTCGGACGGCCGCACCGCCGTGCACTACGCGCAGCGCACCTCCGACGACCGCGTCGTCTTCGGGCGCGGCGGCGGCCGCCTCGGGTACGGCGGCCGCATCATCCCGGCGCACTTCCACGACGCCCGCGAGATCGCGAGCATCGTCGCCGACATGTGCCTTCTGCTGCCGGCGACGCGCGACCTTGCGGTCGAGTGGCGGTGGGGCGGGCCCCTGGAGCGTACCCAGCACGGCATCCCTTGGGTCGGCGTCCTGGGGCAGTACCGTAACGTCTGCTACGGACTGGGCTATTCGGGCAACGGCGTCTCGGCCTCCAACCTCATCGGCCGCACGCTGGCCTCGGTCGTGTTGGAGCTGGGAGACGACTACGCCCAGTCCCCGCTGGTCTCCGAGCCGCCTGCGTATCTGCCTCCGGAGCCCATCCGCTCCGCTGGCGCTCGCGCCGTGCGCAGCGCGATAGAGCGCTGCGAGATCCTGGAGGACGCGGGCAGGAAGCCAGACCCGCTGTCCCGGGCACTCCGGCGGTGTCTCAACGTCTCGATGCCAAAGGGGCCGACGCTGTGGCGTCGGGAGGAGATGGATTGAGCGGCGGTCAACGCCGCCGCCACGCGGAAACTCAGCCGGTGCGGAACACTTGCTCTGGAGACCAAGGACGACGGGGGTGATGGAGATGCCACGACTCGATCTGTTCACGTCCATCCACAAGGCGATCAGAGCGATGGTGTACGACGCCGGCGGCAGGCTGCAGACGGCCGATTTTGGAGACGGACGCGCCGCGGCGGAGACCACCAGCCACCTCGTCTGGGTCCTCTCGCTCATGAGAGAGCACCACGAAACGGAGGAGGAGTTCGTCTTCCCCGAGGTGAGCAGGTTCGACCAGCCGCTCGTCGACGAACTGCAGCGCCAGCACCGGACCATCGAGACGCTGCTCGCGATCGCCGGCGACGCGGTGGCCGCTGCGGACGCCTCCGACGCGGCGTCCCGGCCGGAAGCCGGCATTGAGCTGAATCGACGGTTCAACGAACTCGTCGCGTTCTACCTCGAGCACCTCGCGCACGAGGAAGTCACCGTCCTCCCCGTCGCCTGGGAGCACTTCTCCGACGCCGAGTTGGGGGCGATCCAAGGTTCCATCATGGCGTCCCGGAGACCGCAGCTCGCGCTCGATTGGCTGTCGTGGATGTTCCGGGGTCTCAACCGGCAGGAGCTCGTCGGGATGCTGGCCGGCGCGAAGGCGGCGATGCCCGGGCCCGCGCTCGAGGGGATCAAGGACCTCGGGGCGGCCAACCTCGAGCCGGAGCGCTGGGCGGCGGTGCGCGAGCAGGCGGGACTGTAGAGACGGGTGGCCGGCGGGAGGACGAGCCCGCAGCCGGCCGCTGGTGGGCGAGCCTCCGGCCGCGCGCCGGCCCCTAAACCTGCGGCACCTGCTGCGTGATGCAGTGGATGCCGCCGCCGCCGTAGCCGATGACCGGGCACGGCACGCCGACGACCTCGTGCCCGGGCACGATGTCCTGCAACCGCTCGAGCGCAGCCTCGTCGTCCGCCGTGCCGCCGGTCGGCACGATCAGGGCGCCGTTGGCAAAGTACGAGTTGATGTAGGTCTCGACGATGGGCGTGTCGCCGATCATGACCGGCCGGCTGCGTGCATCGAGCTCGATCACCTCGAGCATCCGGCCGCGAGCATCCGTGGTCTGGAGGCGGCGGCGGTTTTCGAGGAGGTTCTCGTAGTCCGGGTGCTGCGGGTCGCGCACCATGTGCAGGAGCACGCGACTCGGGCCGACGAACGCGCCGACGCCGTCGACGTGCCCGTCGGTGTCGGGGTCCTCGTCGAGACCGAGCCCAGAGATGAGCCAGATGACCTTCTCCACGCCGAGGTAGTCCTTGAGGACTTGCGTCATCTCGTCCTTGGTGAGGCCGGGGTTGCGCGACGGGTGGAGTAGGCAGCTCTCCGTGGTGATCAGCGTGCCCTCGCCGTCGACGGTGATTCCGCCGCCCTCGAGGACCATGGGGGCGGCGAACCGCTCCACGCCGAAGTGCTCGGCGAGCCCGCGGCCGACGGCGGCGTCGTTGTCGTAGGGCAGGTACTTCTCGCCCCAGGAGTTGAAGACGAAGTCGCTCATGGCGAGCGTTCCATCCGGGTGCGTGACGAAGATCGGCCCGCTGTCGCGCAGCCACGAGTCGTCGATCGGCAGCTCGACGACCTCGATGTCGCGGCCGAGGTAGCTGCGCGCGACCGCGCCTTCGCCGGCGCGCGCGAGTATCATCACAGGCTCGAAATGGGCGATGGCGTGGGCGACGGCGGCGTAGCTCGTCATCGCGAGCAGGTAGTGCTCGCCCCAGACGGTCGGGATGCGGAGTTCGGTCGGCCAGCCCATGATGCAGCGCTCGTGCGGCTCCCACTCGGCGGGCATACGGTAGCCGAGGGAAGAGGGGGTGTCGGGCCGACCTCCTGAGGCCGGGCTGGGTTCTGCGGTCATGGTCTGCTTCTCGTGGAGAGTGGTGACGGGTATCGCCGGTCAGCGAGCCGCCTGTACAGCAACTCACGGCCGGCGTCGAGCGCGCCGAGCAGGGTATCGCGAGCGCCGGCTCGCAGGTCGAGGCCCGCATACGCGGGTACCGGGCGGCCGGCCGCCGCGCGCAGTGCGAGCCGGCCGCGCAGGACGTCGCGCTTGACGCGGTACGTCTCGGCCTGGGACGCGACCATCTCCTCCGGGGTCGCATCCTGGAGCCGCAGCCGGCCGGCGACGGCCGCCGCCGCTCGCTCACCGGCCGGCGTACGCACGATGAGATCGCTCACGCCGTCGGAGCCTTCGAACCGCTCGAGCCAGGTATCGCCGATCGATATGTCGGCGAGCTCGCCCAGCGCATCGGGGCATACGCGGCAGCGGGGCGGCGTGTGGGCCGCGACGAACCGGTCGTAGTACGCCGGGTAGTCGCGCCACCGGACGCGTCCGTCGCGCGTCGCGAGGCGCATGCCCCCGGGCCAGCCGGGCCCGCGGTAGGAGACCGAGGCGAGGTCCGCCGGATCGAGCCCGGCCTGCAGGGCGGCCACCTCCGTCGCGCGCGGCTCGCCGGTGAGGCCACAGAAGATGCCGAGGGTCAGGACGACACGCTCGCCCAGCCGGCGGGAGCGGCGCTGGGCGAGCCTCAATCCCTGGATGTGGCACGGCAGGCCGACGAGCACGTAGCGCCCGGGCTCGTCGAGTACGGTGCGCAGCAGCGTGTTGATGGCCACGACGTCGTACTTGGACCCGCGGCAGGCGGCGACCTCCGCGGGTGAGCGGCAGATCACACCGACGGCTCGGAGCGGGTCCTCATTGCTCATGTCGACCGCCAGGATGGCGTCCGCGAGACCCTCCTCAAGGAAGCCGGCGAGGAGCGCTGTGGCCACGCCGCCGGACGCACCGGCGTGGCGGACCTCCGGGTCGGCGGCCCAGCCGAACGAGAGCCGGCGCCAAGGGCCCAGAAAGTCGCGGTCGGCTGCGCCCACGTTCCGCTCCCGCCACCATGCTCCCGGGCGGAAGTCGAGTCCGGGTCCCGGACACGCGTCAAGACAGATCCCACAGTCGGTGCACCGGTCGCGGTCGATGACGACGCGGTAGCCGGTCGCAACGCCCCAGTCCAGGGCGATCGCGTGGGTCGGGCAGACGGCGACACACGTGCCGCACTGCATGCAGAGCTCGTCGTCGCGTATCACTCCGACGTCCATGACCGGTAGCATGTCCGGCGACGGGACGTGTGTCCAGCGCGCCTGCGCGACCGACGTTCGCCCGCAGGAGCGGACCGCCGACTCATCCCGACGAGACTGGTGCCACGTATCGTCAAACGGAGGCCCGTCCCACGGAGTGAACGGGAGCCGACGCGTGCACGAGGCGACGCTCGAGGTACCCGTCGAGACCGGCATCAACGTGCAGTACGCGCCGGCCGTCGAGCTCTTCGCCGGGGCCGGCGCGCGCGTGGAGGGGACACGCGTGCGTATCCCCGTCATGCTGGTCGAGGCGGCGCTCAGAAGCGCGCCGCGCGACTGGACGATCAAGCCGAGGCGGCGACACCGGGCCCATCGTGCTCGACACCGGCCACACGTATTGCGGCACCGGGTCGGACGTCCCCGAAGACGCGCCATAAGCCGTCGCCGACCTGCGCGCCGTTCGTCTGGGGGCGTCGGCGCCGGCGCCATGAACATGCGGACGATGAACGAGGTGTACTCGTCGCCGACGTCTTCCGCGGCCACCAGGCGCAGACCGTCCTGGCGCTGGTACGATCTGCCGAGCTGCGCGTATGCGGCGCACACCGACAGCAAGCTGCTGGACGCGAAGTGGAGCGCCGAGGCGGCGCTCACCGCCATCCTCGGCAAGCTCAGCCGCGGCACGCTGCTGCAAGGATGTCGGCTGCCTCGAATGCGGCCTGAAGCGCGGCTACGAGTCCATCATCTTCGGCGACCACCTGCTCGGCTGGGCGTACGCGTTCGTGGCGTCGCCGCCCGTCGATGATGACGCGCTGGCGCTGGACGAGGTCGAGAGGGTGGGGCCGGGTGGCAACCAACTGGCCCCGCCCTCCACGAGCAAGCACTTCCGGCAGATCGGGCAGAGTGACTTCTTCGATACGACTTGCCACGATGCATGGGAGGCGGGCGGGTCGCGGACGCTGCTCGACCGTCTCAAGGCCCGATCCTCCGAGCTGCGCTCCGCGCCTCGGGCTTTTGAGCTCACGGACGACGTCAAGGCCGGCCTCGACCGGATCCTTGCGGACGTCGAGGCCTGCCGACTGGGGGCTGAGCAAACGGTCGTGCCGGGCGGGCCGGGACGTCCCGCGCTGCCCGGGCCGCGACGGCTCAGCCGCCGGCTGCTCCCCCGCGACCGGAGCGGCCCCGCTCCAGGACCATGTCGATGTAGTCGTCGCAGAGCGCGAGCGCATCGTCGACACTGAAGTCCGTCGCCGCCATCAGCAATTCGATCCAGGCTCCGTCCGCAAGGGCCACGAGCCCGATCCCGGCCTGGCGGGGATCGATGTCCAGGCCTTGTCGCCGCGCCGCCGCGCCGAAGAGCTCGCTGTATCGCTCGCGTTCCTCGGCGTACACGCGCTCGTTGATCTCCTTCAGGTCCGGGTCGCCGAGGGCTGCCTGCCAGAACCCGAACCAGGCGTGAGCCCGTTCAGGCGCCGCCAGCTCCTCGCGGAAGTCCCTGGCGACGATGGCGTGAAGCGTCGCCACCGGATCGTCGTCTTCCGCCGGGCGGGCGGTGAACGACGCCCGCTCCCCGTCCGCCAGCCGCTGGAACGCCTCGAGGAGGAGCTGCCGCTTGCTGCCGAAGTGGTGCCGCACCAAGCCGCGGGACACCCCGGCGGCGGCGGTGATCCTCTCGATGGAGACGCCTGCGGGGCCATAGTTGGCCATGCAGAGGATCGTCGCCTCGATGAGCCTGTCCTTTGACGCGGCCGCGCTGGACCGACGCCTGTTCTGTTGCGGCTCCAGGCTCTCTGCGGGCCGCTCTGTCGAATGCCCTCGGTCCATCGCGTCGCAGCGTACCACGGAGGTCTTGACGCGGACCAGGCTGGCTTGCTATACGTATAGATAACGACACCATCGGGGGAGGTGGCTTGTTTGAAACGACGTGCCCACGCGGACGCACGCGCAGCGGAGGCTTCAGCCTGAATGCGTTCACTGACGACGAGTTCAGGGACCTCCACGTCGCTACACTGGAGGTCCTCGAGCAGGCGGGCGTCCTCACCGACGACCCCGAGGCGTTGGACATCTTCGAGTCCGGCGGGATGCGCGAGCCGACCAGGCAGGACGTCGCAGACACCGCGCCTGCGGCGGCGTCCGATCATGATGATCGGAGTATGCCCGGTGAGTCCGTTGAAGCTCCCCATGGAGTGCTCGGAGGCGATCGTCTCGGCCGCGCGTGCCGGCGTCCCCTGCCTGGTGCTCTCGATGGCGATGGCCGGCGGCTCGGCCCCGGTCAATCTCGCCGACACGCTCGTCGTCGACAAAGCCGAGGTGCTCGCCGGGATCACGCTCGCGCAGCTCACGAGCCCAGGCACGCCGATGCTCTACGGCAGCTCGACGACGGCCATGGACCTGCGCCTCGCGGCGGCCTCCGTCGGCTCGCCGGAGTGTGGCGTCATCAGCGCCGCCGCCGCCGCCATCGCCCGACAGTACGGCCTGCCCAGCTACGTGGCCGGGTTGTAGGGCGACTCCAAGCTCTTCGACGCTCAGACCGGTCACGAGAAGACGCTGACCGCGCTGCTGCCGGCGTTGGCAGGTGCCAACCTGATCTACGGCGCGGGGATGATCGAGTCGGGTGTCGCGTTCGATTTCGGCCAGCTCGTCATGGACAACGAGTTCGCCCGGATGGTCCGGCACGTGGTCGGGGGGATCCCCGTGACCGATGAGCTGCTGGGTGCGGACGACATCGCACAGGTAGGCCCCTTCGGCGACTTCCTCAGCCTGGACTCGACGCTCAAGTTCATGCGCAGTCAGTCCCAGCCGAAGCTGATCGACCGCAGGGTGCGGGAGGAGTGGGCCGCCGGCGGCGGCAAAGACCTGCATCAGCGTGCGCTGGAGGAGGCGCGCCGCATCCTCGCGACGCGCGTGCCGGAGCCGCTGCCGGACGAGGTGGTGCGCGAGATCCGCAGGATCGTGGACGCGGCCGACGCGGCCGCGGCAGCACTAGGGAGTCCACAGTGCATTTGAAGTTCGACTGCCTGTCGGCCGCCGAGAAGGACGCGCTGCACCAGCGCGTCCTGCATGTGCTCGAACACGTGGGCATCGGCGTGGGATCGACCGTCGCCCTGGATCTTCTCGCCGACGCGGGCGCGCGCGTCGACGAGGAGCGCCGCACCGCGACCCTGCCTCCGGAGCTGGTCGAGATCTGCCTGGGGAAGGCTCCCGGGAGCGTGCGACTCGCCGCGCGCGACTCGGCGCGCGACCTGCTCGTCGGCGCCGGCTCGCCGCTGGCCTGCTGCACGGACGGCATGGCGACGATGGTCTACGACGACGCGACCGGCGACGTGCGCGACGCCACGCGCGATGACCTCGCCTACTACTACGGTCTCTACGACGCCCTCGAGGAGCTCGACTTCGTCTGGACGTCGCTGACGTTGGGTGAGATCGATCCTCTGAGAGTAGGCCTGGAGACCGATCTCATCGCCCTGGAGTCCACCTCCAAGCACGTGCAGAGCGTCGTGGCGCACTCGCCCGCGCAGGTCGCGCCGCTCCTCGAGATGCTCGAGGCCATCGCAGGAGCGCCACTCCACGAGCGGCCGATCTACTCGTCGCTGCACTGCCCCGTGTCGCCGCTGCGGTTCGAGGGCGACAAGCTCGACGCCTCGATCGAGCTCGCCCGCCACGGGGCGCCGGTCCTCATCCACCCTCTGCCGCTTATGGGCACGACAGCCCCCATGAGCGTGCTGGGCACGACCGTCATCACCCTCGCGGAGCTCCTTGCCGCCGTCACCATCTTCCAGCTGGCGGCGCCGGGCTGCGCGCTCATGGTGGTCGCCATCGGCGGGTCCACGCACCTGCGCACCGGCGGGTTCCTCTGCGGCGCGCCCGAGGTGGCGCTGGTCGACATGGCCAGCCTCGCCATGACGAGGCAGTACGGCCTGCCGAGCATGAGCGGCGGCATGCTCACTGATGCCCAGGCCGCCAACTTCCAGGCCGGCTCGGAGGGCGCCCTGCTGGCGGCGACCTCCGTACTGTGCGGCGCGGACCTGCTCACCGGCGCCGGGCTGGTCAACAGCGATATGGCCGTATCCACGGCCAAGGCCGTCCTTGACTGCGACACGATCGGGTCGGTCAAGCGTCTGCTCGAGACGCCCGACGCCGTGGATGACGCCTCGACGCTGATCGAGGACATCGCAGCCGTCGGTCCCGGCGGTCAGTTCCTCGCCCGACGCAGCTCTCGCGAGAACTCGCGCCGCGGCGAGATCTGGCGTCCATCCGCCTTCCAGCGCGACGGTCTCTCCGCGCACTCGGGGCGTTCTCTGGTGAGCGACGCGCTGGAGCGCGCCGAAGCAGTGCTCGCCGCGCACGGGCCGACACCCATTCCCGACGACGCCCGCCGCGAGGCGCGCGCCGCGTTCGAGCGGTACGCGCGCAGCGCGGGCGGCCACTAGACAAGGAGCACCGGAAGATGGAGACGCAGTACCCGACCCGCATGGGTGACGGCTCGCTGACCCGCCTGACGCGCAGCGAGCTACGCGCGGAGCTCGAAGAGGGCACCCTGGCGGCGGCGAGCCGGGCCAAGATGCCGCCGCTGTCCGCGGGCGAACTCGACCACCTGCTCGAGATCTGGGCGTCGCCGGCCAAGTTCTCCGCCGTCGACATCGGCGACGAAGTCGTGCTCACCTACGACGGCTCGGGGTCCAAGACGGTCGGTACGCGCACCCAGGACCTGCTCATCTACGAGCAGATGTTCGGAGCCGACTCCGTCGAGCTCGGGCACGTCGACTACTCGTTCAAGGCCATCCGGACCATCCTGCCGTTCGAGGCCCAGAACATGAAGGATGCGCAGGCGGTTCTGACGGTGCCGGTGATGTACGGGGCGATGCCCAATCTGGGCCTGTACTCAAAGCCCGACGGCCCGACTCCCAACTGGTCGGAGTTGCTGCCCCTGGCGAAGGTGGACGAGGCGCGGGCGGCTCAGGAGGAAGCGGTCGGGTACGCCGTTGAGGACATGGTGAAGACCGCCGACGCTCTGTGGGAGGCGGGCGCCGACGGCATCGACTTCGACACCGCCGGCGCGGCCGGCGACGGCGACTTCCTGGCCACCCTCCTCGCGATCGAGCGCATCCGTGCGGCCCATCCCGACATGGGCATCCAGGTCGGCATGGCCGGGGAGTTCGTGCTCGGTATGCATGGCCAGCTCGAGTACGACGGCGTGCGGCTGGCCGGCCTCTGGCCGCGCGGGCAGATGGAGCTCGTGCGCCGTGCGGGCGCGACGATCTACGGCCCCGCGATCACCGTCAACACGCGTCGCACGGGGGCGTGGAACATCGCCCGCGCGCTGACGCTCGTCAAGCCGTGCATGGAGGTGGCCGAGATCCCTGTGCACATGAACATCGGCATGGGGGTCGGCGCCATCCCCACCACCAGCTACCTGCCGCTGGACGCAGTGGCGCGCGCCTCGCGTGCCACCGTCGACATCCTGCGGCTCGACGGCTTGTAGGTCGGCGGCGGCGACCCTCTCGGGATGCCGTGTGCCCACGCGACCGCCTCGGGGATGTGCGGGATGCGCGCTGCTGGAGATCTGGTGGCGCGCATGCAGATCACTCGGGGAATGCGGATCGGGCAGGCCAAGGCGTACGTTGCGGAGCGACTCGGGGTCAGCCCCGCGGACCTCTCCGACCCCATCGCCATGGAGGACGTGCGAAGGGAGCGGCAGCTCGGGCGCATCACGACCTTCGAGATCAGTTACCCCACCCAGTCGAGCGCCATGGAGGCCAAGTTCAGGATCGCCGAGCTGCTGGACCTGCCGATCAACTGCGTGCAGCGCTTCAGGCGGCACGCAGGGCTCGCGTGAGCCCGGACGCTGGTGGACCGGCGAAGCCGAACCCGGCAGCGGCCGGGAACGACCCAGTGAAGGGGGTCGGCGTGCAGACGGGCGCTGCGGAATCGCGGCTACTGAGTGCGGGACGTTGCATGCGCTGGAAGCGGGAAGTACCGCCGGAGGCATCACGCGCCCGTCTGCACGCCGACCGATCGGCGCACTTCTCCGCGGCGGCGCGTCGGGCCAGCCACCCCGCGCGCCCGCACGTCGTGGAGAGGGTCGAATGGCCGCTGGCCCCGGCGCGCCGTCGACACAGGCGTGGCCGCCCTCGACCAAGGCGGCCACGCCTCATCTTCCGGAAGACCCCGGCGCCTGCCTCGTGGATCCTCCTCATCGATTCGGAAAGGGGTGTGACGCTCCATGAACGAACAGCCCAAACAGGCCGTCATCGACGGCGACGCCGGCGTGGCCACCGCATTCACGACGGCGCTCCTCGCCGGCGGGGCCACGGCGAGGGAGATCCTCGACTCCGCCCTGCTCCCCGGCATGGAGGTCGTCGGCGTGCGCATGCGCGAGGGCGAGTGTTTCATCCCCGAGGTTCTGCTCAGCGCCCGCGTTTCATGCAGGCCTGCCTCGACCTCCTGCGCCCGCACATGGCCGCCGGCGACGAGGACGGCGGCGGCGTGGTCGTCATCGGCACCGTCGAGGGGGACCTGCACGACATCGGCAAGAACCTCGTCGGCATGCTCCTCTCCGGCGCCGGCTTCACGGTCGTGAACCTCGGCACCGGGGTGACGAGCGCCGACTTCGTCGCCGCCGTGAAGGAGCACGCCCCGAAGATCATCGGCATGAGCGCCCTGCTCACTACGACCCTGCCGCACATGAGCAGGACCATCGCCGCGCTCAAGGCCGAGGCCCTGTGCGAGAGCGCCAAGGTGATGGTCGACGGCGCCCCCGTCACCGAGGCCTACGCCGACGAGATCGGCGCCGACGGCTACGGCGCCAACGTCGGCATGGCGGTGGAGCGGACGAAGGAGCTGACACGATGATGGCAGACATCTACCAGGAAGCAGCCGAGAGCATCGTGAACGCCGACCGGGCGGGCGCCGAGGAGATCGCGCAGCGCGCGCTCGACTCCGGTCTCGCGCCGGCGGACATCATGCAGAACGGCTTCG
>Ga0209269_1000044_pt1 | contig 245619 bp, 225 predicted proteins | sample MTBAKMMethaMetaG_FD_187455 | JGI IMG/M metagenome (GOLD analysis project Ga0209269, IMG submission 187455) | Enrichment culture microbial communities from Arthur Kill intertidal strait, New Jersey, USA, that are MTBE-degrading - MTBE-AKM (Arthur... | ecosystem: Environmental > Aquatic > Marine...
TCACCAAGGGAGTGACGCGCGTCCCGTTCTGCGAGATGGAGTGGATGATCAAACCGATTGATGCCTCACACTGCCAGGTTATCTACCAGAACATGCTCTTGCCGGGCGGTGCCATCGACGCGTTACCGGCGCCGATCATTAATTATGTCATGAAGTACTTCGGCGTCTTTACCTTCCAGAATATCCGCAAACTGGCCAAAGAGGATAAATACCAGCACGCCAAAGGTTATATCACGCAGCGGGACTGGCCCGAGGAACTGCGCTACTATGCTGAAGAAGTCAAAACAAACTAACTACTATAACGGATAAGGAGCGAAAAGATGAAAGCATTGATCATGGGTGGTGGAATGTCGGGTTTGGCTACGGCCGTCAATCTTCTGGAACAGGGCCTTGAGGTGGAGATCATCGAGGCGGATGAGATCTTCGGCGGCCGCGCCAATTCATGGCTGGATGAAGACGGGGACATGATCGACAATGCCCTGCACGTCTTCTTCCCCTACTATGTCAACCTGATGGCCTTTTTCAAGAAAATGGGCATTGAGAAAAACCTGCTTTGGAAGCAGCCCGAATTCTATTATGCCCAGGACAACGGCAACCAGCCGGTACTGGGCTTCAAGAATCTGCCGGCGCCGTTGCATGCCGCCGGCGCGACCTTTGGGCTGGTGAGCAAATATCAGGGCATCCCCAAGTGGAAGATGCTCATGGCCTTGGTCCCGTTCGCTTCGGTGGTCATGAAGTCCAAGCAGGAAATGGATAAGCTGGATGACATGTCCTGGGGCGAGTGGTGCATCCGACATGCGCCCAAGGGCGCCTTCAAGTTCTTCGATCCGGCCGCGCACGGACTCACCTTCACCGAACCCTATGCCCTCTCGGCCAAGGTCATGGGCAACTGGGCCGCCAAGGTCGGGGCCGGATACGAATATTCCCGTCTGGCCTTTGCCAACGGGGGCCTGGGCGAGATCTGGGTCGGCAGCTGCCTGGACTATATCAAGAAAAAAGGCGGCACGTTCGAGACCATGAAGGCCGTGACGGCCATCACCGTCGAGGACGGCAAGATTACCGAGGTCATCGTGAACGGCAAGGAAAAGCGCACGGCCGATATCTATATTTCGGCCATGAGCCCGTACGCGTTGCGCAAGCTCATCCCGCAATCAAGCTTCAAGTACTCCTATTTCCAGGATGTCTGCTATTTCGAGAATTCTCCCTCCCTGTCCATCCAGATCTGGTTCGACAAGAAGCTCACCGACGTGGATGTAACCTTCTTCTCTACCGACTGCATCTTCAACACCTATGCGGACCTGTCCAATGTCCTGCCGCATATCTTCAAGGGCGGCAGCATGTTCGAGATGGTGATCTCCCCGGCAGACGCCGTACGGCACATGCCCGACGAGGTCATCTACGAGAAGAGCCTCGCGGACATAAAGCGTCTCTTCCCCGCGGCGCGCGACGCCAAGGTCAAGAAGTACAAGGTGGTGCGCGAGCGCCAGGGAGTCTATCGCCCCTATCCGGGTATGGAGAAGCACCGCCCTTATCAGCGTTCGCCCTATGCCAACTTTTACCTTACGGGTGACTGGACCAAGACGCATGTCAGCTCGGGCGGCATGGAAGCGGCCATCTGGACCGCGAACCACTGCTCCGAGCTGATCCTTGAAGACAAGCTCAAAAAGACGGTCAAGCTCAATACCGAATTCAATCCGCCGGCCGGTCTGGTTCCGCTCATGAAGGCCGCGCAGCCTCTCGCGCTGGTCGGACTGGCTATCGCGGGACTCAAGATGCTTAAACGGTTGATAGCTTCCCGTTAGTGGCTGGTTTCCTCTTTTCATGGAAGGGGGCAGATCCCTTGCCCCCGTTTCATCCGATAGATCTCTCTAAGGTGTCTGTACAAATTACTACCGGCAATGGTAAAATCGACAACCATGATCAAACATCAGGAATGGAGAAGCGTTGAAGGAAGATAAAAAAAGACGTTTTAAGCCGGAGATCCGCAGGGCGCAGATCGTTGAAGCGACCAAGGAATTGATTCTGGAAAGAGGACTGGCCTGGGCTTCGGTGATCAGGATATCCAAAGCCTTGGGTATAAGCCAGGCGACGCTGTATTACCATTTTAAGAGTCGACGCGAGATCCTGCTGGAGACCTTGTCATCGATCGTCAATGAGAGCATCCTTAAAGTCTTGCCGGTGCGACCGACTGAAAATGCCGAAGAGTTCATACGGCTGGCCGCGCGCAGCGTGTATGAATTGACGCTGGCCGATCCCCGGCTTTCGCGCTTGATCTTCGAGTTCGTCTGCGCGCCGCCCACTGAAGATTTGCGCGAAGAGATACAGCTGATATTCTCAAGCTCAATCGGTATGATCGAAGAGGCCGTCCGGCAAGGCATCCGCGAGGGGCTCTTTAAAGACGATCTCGATGTGACCGTGGTGGCATGGGAGATCGCCTCCCTGGGTATTGCGCTGAATATCGGCATCATGGTGGAAATGCCCAACTTCCTCTCTATGGAACAGGCCCTGAGCGCTGTTGAAAGGATCCTCCAAACCATAAAAAAATAAGGGCATGGATGCTTCGCCCAAGGCGGTCGCTTGTTTCTGGACCTGCTTGCGTGTACATATACCGATATGCTCTTCGAGCTTTTCACCTACCTGGCAACACCGAGCCCGCGTTATGTGCGGCGCATGGGCTACCTGTACGAGTCCATCGCCATGCGCGAACGATACCGGCGGTGTGGGTCGCACTGGAAAGATCATCTGGAGCACTCCCGAATCGCGGTTCTAGAGGCCGCCGGAGCATGCCGCGACCATGGCGCGGCCGTAATCCTCGGTTCAGGACTGCTGCTGGATGTGCCGCTGGCCGAACTTAGCGATATCTTCCAGGAGGTTGTTCTGGTGGATATCGTGCATTTGCCTCAAGTGCTCAAGTATGCTCGACGCTTCGCTAATGTGAGGTTGGTGCCGTATGATGTCAGCACCATCGCCGCGGCACTGTTCGAGAAAAGCCGTTCAGGCGGGAGCACATTGCCCGAACCGGCCATTGCCGACTTTCGGTTGGTTGAGGCTACGGCCATGGTGGTGTCCCTGAATATCCTTTCGCAACTAGCGGTGCAGCCCTGCCAATACGCGCTCGCGCACATGCCCGGTTTGAAAGAAAACGATCTGCAGGCCTGGTGCCGGCGGATCATCGCATCACATCATGCGGCCTTAATGGCGCTCCCCTGCGAGGCGTGCCTGATCGCCGATTACGCCTATACCAAACACGGCCGCCGGGGAGATCTTCTCGAAGGGGGGTCGACGATCCACGGTTTCCAGCTGCCAGAGCCCGTAGCCGGCTGGATATGGCGCATCGCCCCGCTGGGCGAGCAATCGCCCCACTACGCCAGAGAGCTGAGCGTGGGGGTTTGGCGCATATGTCCATCCGCTGTTAGGTAAGCTTTTTGCGCCGGTAACGGAAGGTGTGGTGGTTCATATGCAGCAGCTTGGCGGCCTGGGTCTCATTGCCGTGAGCCAGGGACAGGGCGGTGTCGATGTAGTAGCGCTGGACATCGGTTTCCAGTTGTTCCAGATCGACCCCGGCGCCGGTCAGGACCGGCAGCTCCACCGGGCCGCCGGAGCGAAACATGCCCTTGTCCAGACGTAGATCCTGGGACTCAAGTTCGGGCCCGGCTCCAAGGAGCACCGCGCGTTCGATCACGTTCTTGAGCTCGCGCACATTGCCGGGCCAGTGGTATTCCAGTAGCGTTTCCCGTGCCGCGGGGCTGATGCCGTTAAAGGTCTTGTGGAATTTCTTGCCGAACTCCAGCAGGAAGTAGGTGGCCAAGGGGATGATATCCGCGGGACGTTCACCCAACGAGGGTAGTCGCACCGTGATGACTCCTAAGCGGAAATAGAGATCCTGGCGGAACGTTCCCGCCTCGATCATCTGGGCGATATCCTTGTTGGTGGCGGAAACCACGCGGGTTTTGACCGACAGGGGCTTGGTGCCGCCCACGCGGTAGAACTCGCCGTTTTCCAAAAAGCGCAGAAGCTTGGCCTGGGCTTCAACGCTCAGGTCGCCCACCTCGTCTAAAAGCAGGGTCCCGCCGGAGGCTTCCTCGATGAGCCCTTTTTTGCCGCCCGGCGCGGCCCCGCTGAAGGCCCCTTTTTCATATCCGAAAAGCTCGCTTTCGATCAGGTGCGGTGGAATGGCGGCGCAGTTGAGCGTAATGAAAGGCCCGCGGAAGTTGGGACTGCGATAGTGGATGGCGCCGGCGATCAGCTCCTTGCCGGTCCCGGTCTCGCCGACGATGAGCACCGGTGTGTCCGGGCTCTGGGCGATCTTGGCGATGAACTCCAAGAGATCCTGCAGGGCCTGACTCTCGGTGATGAAGCAGGGCTGGTTCTCCTCCAGATAGGCCTGCTGCAGCGCCTGGACCTCCTTGCGCAGGCGGATAGTTTCGAAGGCGCGGCGAATGATAGCCTCCAGGGCGTCCATGACAATGGGTTTGACCACATAGTCGTAGGCGCCTTGTTTCATGGCGGAGATCACCGTGGCGGTGTCCTCATAGGCCGTGATCATAATCACCAGGCCTTCCGGGGAGAGTTTCTTCATGCGTCCCAGGGCCTCGATGCCGTTCATGCCGGGCAGACCGATGTCCAGGAGCACCAGATCGGGCCGGCCTTTCTGTATAGCCGCCAGCGCCGCTTCGGCCGTGGCGAAGCTCTTGATGGTGTAGGCGTCTTCCAGGGCCATGGTAATGCCGTCCCGGATGGTCTGCTCATCATCGACGATGTAGATCGTATAGCCTATCATCTAAGTCCTCCCACGCGCCCGCGGGAGTTCGATGATGAAATCCGCCCCGCCCAAGGTGCTTTCATCCATGCGCAGATAGCCCTTGTGATCCGAGATAATCCGGTGGCAGATGGACAGGCCGATGCCGGTGGAATCTGATTTGGTGGTATAAAAGGGGTCGAAGATCTTGCCTCTTAAGTGCGGCGGGATGCCGGGCCCGGTGTCCGCCACCCGCACTACCACGTGCCCGGGCTCGATGGTAGAGCTGATCGAGATGTGTTTGTCGCCGCTTGAGCCTTGCATGGCCTCGGCGGCATTGGTGATCAGATTCAAGAGCACCTGTTCGATCATCTGCGGATCAAGCCGGCAGATGCCCTTGCCCGGCGCGAGGTTCGACGTGAGCACGATCCCGGCCTTGCGCAGCGTTACCGCTGCCAGACCGAGGGCATCCTCGATCGGGGCATTGATGTCGCATAGGATGAATTTCGGCTCGCCGGGCTTGGAAAAATCCATGATGCGCCGGATGACGGCGTCGATCCTCAGCGAGGCCTCCTGCATATTGGCGATGATGTCCGGCACCTTGTGTAGGCCCTCGCCTGAATCGAGGATCTTCTTGAGCATGGTCAGGTAGATGTTGATCCCGGAGAGGGGGTTGCGGATCTCATGCGCCAGCCCGGCGGCCACACGGCCGAGCGATGCCATCTTATCCTCCATGGAGATCATCCGCTCCAGTTTGCGGGCCCTGGTCATATCCATCATGTTGAGCAGCAGGGCATCGCGTCCCCGATATTGGATGGTACACCCCCGGGCCTTGATCCACTTCATCTGGGAGGGAATGCCGTCCTTTTCCCAGCTGTTATAGCGGAAGTCCACATCAACGTTGCGGATCTCGCCGCGCCAGGCCTTTTCATAGTTTTCCCTGGCATACGCGACATCGTCCGGATGCACGCGTTCGAAGGGCAGCGGTTGGCCCATGATCGGCATGCTGCCGGCGATACGCTGCTGTTCGGGGTTGAGATACACCACGCGATAGTCCTGGATAATGCAGATGCCGGTCAGCGAATTTTCCACCACGTCCTGAAAATGCTGGACCTGTTCCCATGCTTCCTTGTTTTCGCACTGGGAACAGTCACGTACCTTTTTCCGGCTGGTTTTCCTCGGCTTTTCAGCGGCCATCACTATCTCCCATGTATCGGTCTTGGCGCCTAGAATTGGATCTAGCACAATCCTCTCGGCACAAGCAAGCTCCTTGGGATTGGGTGCACGTGAAGAGAGCCATGCGTGGATGATTTGAATTTTTAAAAAATGCGTTTAGCAAATTTGCGATGATCAGCATCTGTTCGACCGGTATGGTCTGCCGTGCGAAAGTATAAGTGTACAATTATCGGTTGAAAAAAAACGGGTTGGGTCTGGTCCGGGCCCTGGCATGAATGGTGCTATGGGCATGGTGGTGCCGATGAAGGCGCTTACACAGGTATTTAAGGAAAAGGGGAACGCACTATGACAGCGCTGTTGTTTCTTATTCTCTTTCCACTCATTCCGGCCGTGCTGCTCTTGGCCGTCAAGCATGACGGCGCGCGCGGCGTCATCACGCGCCTGGCGGTAACCGTAATCGCCGGGGCCTCCATCGGCCTGCCTTGGCTCATAAACGCGGATCTGCCCGTCTATTTCAGCTTCGATGCCGCGTGGGCCGACAAGGTCATGTTCATCATCGAGATCTTCCTGGCCGGGCTGATATTTTTTCTGGGCGTCAAATACAAGCACTACCTGACATCGGTCCTGATCACCCTGCAGTTCGCGCTGATGGCCTGGTATGAGTTCGCTTTCTCTGGCACGGTCGCCATCCAGCAACACCTCTTCCTCGATCGCCTCTCGCTCATCATGGCGCTCATCATCGGGGTCATCGGCGGACTCATCTGTGTCTATGCCCTAGGCTACATGCGCGATTTTCATGACCACCACCGCGAAATGCCGGATCGCAGACCGTACTTTTTCTTCGTTCTGTTCGTCTTCCTCTCCGCCATGTTCGGCCTGGTCTTCGCGGGCAGCCTTGTGTGGCTTTTCTTCTTCTGGGAAATCACGACGCTCTGCTCCTTCCTGTTGATCGGTTACACCAAGACGACTGAAGCCACCACCAATGCCTTCAAGGCCCTGGTCATGAATTTGGGCGGCGGCCTAGCCTTTGCCGGGGCCATCGTCTGGCTGGCTTGGGCGGGCGGTCCTCTTGAGCTCAAAACGCTGATCGCCTCACCCCAGGCCGCGGTCATGATCCCGGTGGCCCTGCTGTGTTTTGCAGGCATCACCAAATCGGCCCAGATGCCGTTTTCCTCCTGGCTCTTAGGCGCCATGGTGGCCCCTACGCCGACCTCGGCCCTGCTGCATTCCAGCACCATGGTCAAGGCCGGTGTTTATCTGGTTCTCCGCTTGGCGCCGGTCCTGGCCGGCAGCTATGTCGGCGCCGCGGTGGCCTTGGTGGGCGGCGTCACCTTCCTTCTGGCGGCCTTCATCGCCATCTCGCAGAGCAACGCCAAGAAGGTGCTGGCCTATTCGACCGTATCCAACCTGGGCCTGATCATCACCTGCGCCGGCGTCGGCACCGCGGCCGCGGTCTGGGCCGGGATCTTCCTAATCATCTTCCACGCCGTGGCCAAGTCGCTGCTCTTCCTGTGCGTGGGAACCCTGGAGCACCGCATCGGCAGCCGTGATATCGAGGACATGGATAACATCCTGATCAAGATGCCCACCCTGGCCGTCATGGTGCTGATAGGCATCGGCGGGATGTTCGTGGCCCCCTTCGGCATGCTCATCAGCAAGTGGGCCGCCATACGGGCCTTTGTCCATGCCGGCCCCGTCATGAGCCCGATCCTGATCCTGCTCCTGGCCTACGGCAGCGCGGTCACGGTCTTTTTCTGGACCAAGTGGATGGCCAAGATCATGGAGGTCAGCATACTGCGTACCGGGCATGATCCGCTGGAAGACGCCATATCGTATGATGAACGCTTCGCCCACTGGGCGCATACGGTGCTTACGGTCGGCATCTGCCTGGCCTTCCCGCTCGTATCCAGCCGGCTGGTCGAGCCATATGTCGCCCTGGTCTTCGGGCAGGCCGCGGGCATGGAGGCGGGCAACCTCATGCTGACCGGCATCATGGTGGCCTTGATCCTGATCCTGCCCGCCATTGCCTTCCCCTATCAGAGGAAGGCCGGGTATGTGTTCGGCACCGCCTACATGGCCGGGCTCAATGAATATCCGGACCGCATGTATGACGGCTCACTCTCACAGCGCCGCAAGGCTACCTTAAAAAATTACTATCTCGCCGGAATCTTCGGCGAGGAAAAATTCATGAAAGTCGGGGTGCTGGCCGGGACCTGCCTGCTGGCACTCATGTTGGGAGCGGCACTCTTATGAAAACCATCGCCATCGGTATCGCGTATGTCTTGCTGGCCCCGGTTATCGGAGGGCTGCTCGTTGGACTGGACCGCATCATCTCGGCCCGCATGCAGCGCAGGGTCGGCCCGCCTATCCTGCAGCCGTTCTATGACGTGTTCAAGCTCCTCCAGAAGAAGACCGTGGTGGTCAACCGCCTGCAGAACCCTGCTATTTTCTGCCACCTCTTTTTCATGATCGCCACGGGTTTCTTATTTTTCGAGGGCAGCGATATCCTCCTGATCCTCTTCGTGCTCACGCTCTCCGGGGTCTTCCTGGTCTTGGCCGCCTCGGCCTCGGGATCGCCCTTCTCGCATATCGGCGCCGAACGCGAGCTGCTCCTCATGACGGCCTACGAGCCCATGGTGCTCATGATGCTGGTCGGCATCTACAAGGTCACGGACAGCTTCCACTTCTACGCTATATTGGAGAGCGCTAAGCCCCTGATCGTTTATCTGCCCGGGATCTTTGTGGGCTTCCTCTATATCCTGACCATGAAGCTCAGGAAATCGCCTTTCGACATCTCCTATTCGCATCATGCCCATCAGGAGCTGGTCAAGGGCATCATGTCGGATATGTCGGGTAAGTCCATCGCCATGGTCGAGATCGCGCACTGGTATGAGAATGTGTTCCTCTTGGGCCTTGTTTATCTCTTCTTCGGCTTTTCACCCGCGCTGGGCATCGTGGCCGTGATCCTGACCTATGTGTTCGAGATCCTTGTTGACAATACCTTCGCCCGTTTCCGCTGGGAGCTTGCCTTCCGCTCGGCCTGGCTGGTTGCGCTCGTGCTGGGCGGCGGCAACCTGATCGCACTTTACGCCCTGATGGGAGGAGCATGATATGGCTTACTTCAAGAAATCACCCTGGCTCATTCATTACGACGGTTCGAGCTGCAACGGCTGCGACATCGAGGTGCTGGCCTGCCTGACGCCCTTATACGACGTCGAGCGCTTCGGCATCATCAATACCGGCAATCCCAAGCACGCCGATATCTTTCTGGTCACGGGCTCGGTCAACCAGCAGAACGTGGATATCATCCGCAATATCTATAACCAGATGCCCGATCCCAAGGTGGTGATCGCCGCCGGTATCTGCGCCTGTTCGGGCGGGATCTTCGCCGAGTGTTACAACGTCATGGGCGGCATCGACAAGGTCATCCCGGTGGATGTGTATGTCCAGGGCTGCGCGGTGCGGCCGGAGGCCATCATCGACGGCGTCGTCAAGGCTTTAGGCATCTTAGAAGAGCGCTATGCGCGCGCAAAGGCGGCATAATTATGAACGCTAAGCGGACCATGATCACAATTGAAAACCAGGAACTCCTCAAGGCGGTTGAGGGTTACTGCGCGCAGGGGTACCGCCTCGTCCAGATCTGTTGCGTCAAGGAAACCGAAGGACTCGTGCTCCACTACACCTTTGACAAAGACTACGACCTCATCGATCTGAGCATCAACATCGCCGAAGGAGACCCGGTCCCGAGCATCACGACGATTTACCCCTGCGCCTTTCTCTACGAGAACGAGATCCACGATCTCTTTGGCGTACCCATCCAGGACATCAACGTGGATTTCAAAGGCCTGCTCTACAAGGTAACGGTGGCCAGACCGTTCAATCCAGCCGCCGACCCAGCGGCCCGCGAGAGGAGCTAGGCCATGTCATCCGTCTCACCGTCCAAACATACCGTCATCCCCTTCGGACCCCAGCATCCGGTCCTGCCCGAACCCCTGCACTTTGATTTCGTGCTGGAGGATGAAAAGATCATCGATGTCATCCCCTCGATCGGTTATGTCCACCGCGGGCTGGAGATCCTGGCCAGCAAAAAGGAATTCACCGAGTTCGTCTATGTCGCCGAGCGCATCTGCGGCATCTGCAGCTTCATTCACGGCATGGGGTACTGCGAGGCCCTGGAGGAGATCATGCACATCGAGGTGCCAGGGCGCGCCCAATACTTGCGGGTGATCTGGAGCGAGCTTTCCCGCGTGCACAGCCATCTCCTGTGGTTGGGCCTGGCCGCGGACGCCTTCGGTTTCGAGAACCTCTTCATGCAGGCCTGGCGTGCCCGCGAAGGCGTGCTCGACATCATCGAGGAGACCACCGGCGCGCGTGTCATCTTCGGGGCCTGCAAGATCGGAGGCGTGCGCAAGGATATCGATGGCGACACGCTCAAGCGCATCGCGGATGTCCTTAACAACCTGCAGAGCGATGTCCAGGCGGTTTGCGACATCTTCCTGAAGGACAGCTCGGTGAAGCACCGCCTGTGCGGAGTGGGCGTGCTCTCCCGTGAGGATGCCTATGCCCTGGGCGCGGTGGGGCCCATGCTGCGTGCCAGCGGCCTGGCCTATGACTGCCGCAAATTGGGCTATGCCGCCTTTTCCGACATCAATTTCTCCATCGTGACCGAAACGGACGGCGACTGCTACGCGCGCTGTAGCGTGCGCATCCGCGAGATCTACCAGTCCTTCGACATCATCCGTCAGGCCATCGCCAAGATGCCGGGCGGCGAGGTGTGCGCCAAGTTCAAGGGAGCGCCGGACGGCGAAGCCCTGGTGCGCTTCGAACAGCCGCGCGGCGAGGTGGTCTATTACGTCAAGGCCAATGGCACCAAATTCCTTTCACGCTTCCGCGCCCGTACCCCCACCTTCGCCAATATCCCGGCCATGATGCAGGTGCTGAAAGGCGCCAACTTCGCGGATGTTCCCACCATCATCCTTACCATCGACCCGTGCATCAGTTGTACCGAGAGGTGAACAATGGCATTCTTCAGCATGGCAGGATCAACGTTAGCGAATCTCTTCAAGAAACCGGCCACACGCCTGTATCCGGCGGTCGAGCCCAAATGCTCGGCCATCACGCGCGGGCATGTGGCTATTGAGGTAAATCAGTGCGTCTTCTGCGGCATCTGCGGCAAGAAATGCCCCACCGGAGCCATCGAAGTGAACCGCGAGGCCAAGACCTGGGAGATCGAGCGGCTGCAGTGCATTGCCTGCGGCAATTGCTGCGAGGCCTGTCCCAAGCAATGCCTGAGCATGGACAGCGCATATTCCCGGCCGGTGACGGCCAAGGAAAAAGAAAACGCGCACGAGGTGGCCCGGGGTGCATGAGTTTGCGCTGGCAGCCGAGATCGTCGGCATCGCCGCCGAGAAGACCGCGCAAGGAGGCCCTGCCGGGTCGCCGCGTATCGAGCTGATCATCGACGAGATGAGCGGCTGCTCTGCCCAAAGGCTGGGCCTGTATTTTGAGGTCCTCTCCGAGGATGCAGGTCTGGCCGGCGCCAGGCTTACGGTAACCGCTACCAAGGCACGCATGGAATGCTTAGGCTGCGGCGTCACCTTCGAGCGGCAGCGCTTCGCGCTTACCTGTCCGGCCTGCCAGGGCACGGCCCGGCCGAGTCCGACCACCGAAATACTGTTCATCGATGATTGCCTGGTCCAGAGACACACAACCAACCCTCTTTTCCCCTTTGTATCACGGCCAGAGCAAAAGAAGGTCGCCCATCCGACCCCCACCCCACAGGGGCTAAAAAGGGCGACCTTCTTTTGCAACCGCCTTGGGCTAAAAAGGGAATGTAACGACCAGTGACATGGCAGGGTTGGAAAGAATCTGATATTACGAGGAGGCAACATGGGTAAAGGCTATATGGGAAAGATCCTCACCGTGGATCTTGATACCGCGACCTGGACGGAAGAACAGGTGAGCGATGAAATCTACGAGCAGTATCTTGCCGGACAAGGGCTGGGCGCCTACATTCTGTATAACCGCATCCCGGCCGGCGCCGACCCGCTGGGTCCCGAAAATCTGCTGGGCTTCATGGCCGGACTCCTGACCGGCACCGGCAGCCTCTTTTCCGGACGCTGGACCGTGGTGGGCAAATCACCCTTGACCGGCGGCTGGGGCGACGCCAATTGCGGCGGCCAGTTTGCGCCGGCCATCAAGAGGAGCGGTTATGACGGCATCTTCTTCAAGGGCATCAGTGCCAAGCCGGTCTATCTGCTGATCGATCATGACAAGATCGAGCTCAAGGACGCTACCGGGCTGTGGGGCAAAGACGCGGTGGAGACTGAAGAAATCCTGATGGAAGAACACGGCACGGATGCCCGCGTTGCCACCATCGGACCCTCAGGCGAAAACCTCTCGCTTATCTCCGGCATCTGCAACGACCGCGGCCGCATTGCCGCACGCTCGGGTTTGGGCGCAGTCATGGGCTCCAAGAAGCTCAAAGCCGTAGTCTTGAAAGGGTGCATGCGCATCGGGACGGATAATGATTACGAGATCAAACGCATCAGCCAGAAATGCAACCGCTGGGTGCAGTTCGATCTGCCCAAATGGCCTGGTTTCCTGAATGCCTACATGGGCACGGGCATAGGTCTTTTGCCCACACAGATGGCCATCGACGGTTTCCTGTACAAGGTCCTGAACCGCATGTGGGGCACCAGCAGCATGAACCAGATGTCAGTCGGCATGGGTGACTCCCCCATCAAGAACTGGAAGGGCAGCAACGCGGACTGGGGTATTGCAAAATCCAAGACCGTGAACTCCGATGTCTTTACCAAATGCGAGACCGTGAAGTATCATTGCTATTCCTGCCCCCTGGGCTGCGGCGGGATCTGCTCGATTTCCGGCAAGTATTCCGAAACGCATAAGCCCGAGTATGAGACCGTCTTGGCCTTGGGCGGACTTATCATGAATGAAGACGCCGACAGCATCTTCTACCTCAATGAGGTTCTCAACCGCGCCGGCATGGATACCATCTCGGCCGGCGGCACCGTGGCCTATGCTATTGAATGCTTTGAAAAGGGCATCCTTACCCGTGAAGATACCGGCGGCCTTGAGCTCACCTGGGGTAACACCGAGGCCATCGTGGCCCTGATCGAAAAGATGGTGAAACGCGAGGGCATCGGCGACATTCTGGCCGACGGCTCCAAGGCGGCCGCTAAAAAGATCGGCAAAGGGTCTATAGACTACGCCATCCAGGCCGGAGGCCAGGAACCGGCCATGCATGACGGCCGCGGAGACCCGGGTTTCGGCCTGCACTACTCGGTCGAGCCCACCCCGGGACGTCATACGATTGGGTCCCAGCTGTATTATGAAATGTTCCAGCTCTGGAAGGCGGTCAAGGGTCTGCCCAAGATCAAACCGCTCTATATGAAGGACGAGAAATATGCCGTGGATGAGGGCAAGATCCAGCAGGCCGCGGCCTGCAGCAAGTACATGAATATCGTCAATGCCTGCGGTATGTGCCTGTTCGGGGTCTTCCTGGGCATTAAGCGCATCCCGACCTTTGACTGGATCAATGCCGCCACGGGCTGGGACAAGAGCCCCAACGACTACATGGATATCGGCGAGCGTATTCAGACCATCAAGCAGGCCTTCAATGTCAAGCACGGGATCGACCCCAGGGAGTACAAGCTCTCCGACCGGGCCTTAGGTCTTCCGCCGCTTACAGAAGGCGCCAACAAGGGACGCAGTGTGCCGATTGACAAACTCAGGCACGATTACTGGGCGCACTTCGATTGGGACCCACAGACCGGCAAACCGACCACCACGGCCCTCAAGCGACTGGGCATTCATTCTTAAGGAGTCTCTCATATGTCGTATACCATAACCGAGATCTGCACCGGCTGCGGCGCCTGTGTGCGCATCTGCCCTGCTCACGCCATCAGCGGCGAAAAGAAGCAGCCCCACACCATCAAAGCGGAATTGTGCATCGACTGCGGGGCCTGCGGACGGGTCTGCCCCAAGGGCGGTATCCAGAACAACATCGGGCATGCCTGCGCGGCCGTCAAACGCGCCCTCTGGCCAAAGCCCCAGATCGACAACAAGACCTGCATGTCCTGCAGTATCTGCATCGACGCCTGCCCGGCCGGTTGTCTGGCACTATCCGGCGCCTCCGGCAAGGACCTTCACGGCCACCCCTATCTGACGGATGAAAAGAAGTGCATCGCCTGCGGTTACTGCGCCGACGAGTGCCCAGTCATGGCCATCAGTATGACGGCCCCCCAACCGGAGCCGGCGCAAGCAGCGGCCCCGGCCGCCGTTTAGATTCTCACCCCGTCCCCTGCCCCTGTCTTTAAGGGAAAGGGGACGGGTGAGAAATTAGCGTATCAATCTCAATACCTAGTTGATGGATCATAACGCTCCTTTCTTGTAAACGTCAGCCTCACCTGGTATACTATGCCTTGAGCCTCAGTATTATAACCGCTTCGCGGGATATGATATTTCTGCGGAATGCCGGGATATTGGGCTCCTGGCGAGAAGAATGCATGGCTTATCAGATTGGGGATGTCCGGGATGACCAGGGAGCAATTTAGGTATTTCCACCGTTTGCGCGTCAGGTATGCCGAGGTTGACAGCCAGGGCATCGTCTTCAATGCCCATTATTTGACCTACTTAGATACGGCCATCACTGAGTATGTGAGGGCTATTCATTCCGACTATTATGCCCTTGTCCTTGAGCGAGGGCTGGATTTCCATCTCGTCAAGGCCACGGTGGAGTATCTGAAGCCCATCGGGTTCGACGAACTCATTGATATCGGCGTTACGGCTCACAAGATCGGGAAATCGAGCATTACCTGGGTATTGGCGGTTTTCATGAAAGAGAGGGCCGAGTGCGTGGCTAAGGGCGAAATTGTCTGGGTTTGCTATCAGGTGGGCACGCAAAAGTCTTATCCTTTGCCTGAAGATCTGGTGGAAGTATTATCCAGGTACGAGAAAACCACCATCAGATAGGCTTACCCGCACATTTCATCCAATCCTTTTAAACATTCCATTCAATGCAGCGGTTGTTTCGATCGGCCGCCGGTTCTTTTGCCCTCTACGCGGTGTTCGTGGCCCTGTTTACGGCTCCGATGATCGAAGCCGTCAAAGGCCTGGTGAGCTAATCAATCAAGACTCACCCCCTAGACCCGTAAGGGGCTGGGGGGTGAGAGCAGCAAGGCTAACGCCGCATCCCTGGTTGCATGAAATGTATGCCGAAAAGACTTCCAGCACAATAAGCCTATTCCTTCGGATACCCCACGCTTTGGGCCAGGATGATTTTTTGGTGGACGCTCAGGCGCATGGCTTTGGCCAGGGCCTCCTTGTCGATGGAAGCCCTCACCACCGTGGCCAGATGTGCCTGGACGCAGTAGAGGGAGACGTTCTGGCTGATGCAGCCAGCCTGCACGGCCGCAAAAATCATTGTATCATCAGTGTCAGTGTTGTCTGCAACCCTGGAGAAGTCCGCCACATAAATGAGATTAAGCGCCGCCTCGGCCGCATACGATTGCCGGCCGGTGAGCGCGCGGATATCCTGCTTGAGAATCGGCTGCAGGGCGTGATCCTGAGGTCTATACAGAGACAGACCATCCGCGGCGGCGATATAGATGTCGATCTCCCGCCGGTTCATGGCCGAAGGCGCGGTCCGTTTGCCTGAGTCGGGCCGGTTTACGCCGTCCGCGGCCCAGAGCAGCTGAGCGAGTACTTCGAGCGGTACGGGCCGCTTGGCAAACGAGCGCACGGATTGTCGATCCTTCAGGGCCTGCATCAGCGAAATGCCTGGGTTAAGCTGCGGCGGCGCAAGTTTGATAGGCTTCAGATCCTGAGCCGATAACGACATGGCCGCAGTCAGCAGCGTCACGGCAAGGCAGATATGCTTCAGCATCGTAGCTCTCCTTTTTCACTACAAACCGGGTATTGTCTAAAGATAAGGCCGTGCCATTCAAGAGCAAGGGATGCTGGTGGCTCGCCATCCGATAAGTCTGAGCTTTCTGGTTTTCGCTTGAAAAAAGTCGCCCCCAGTGGATGGGCAGGATCACTGGGGGCGACGGCTGATGGGGTGATACGGTGATTATTGTTCCAAGATTGTCATGGCGTCGTCATATGCAATCATGGTGTTAGCTAGGCTTTGAGCGATCTGATGACCGCCATGCAATCCTTTTTGCTCATGATCTTCGGAACAGGATAGGTCGGGTTGCATTCAAGCAGTGCGCGTTCAGCGATAAGCGGGATGTCCGCGTCTTTAATGCAATCGAACTTGTTCGGAATGTTCATCCTCTGGTTCAGCGCCTTAATGGCATCGATAAAAGCCCTGGCCTTCCCCGCCTGGCTCATGCCGGGCTTGGTAACACCGACGACCTCCGCCAGCTCAGCCAGGGGTTTGTGCGCGGCTGCGCCATACCACTCCAGGACATAGGGCATAATGACCGACATTGCCAGTCCATGCGGAACGCCATACATGCCGCCGAGGTTATGACCGATACCGTGCACATAACCGACCCCGCCCCGGGTGAACGTATAGCCTGCATAATAGGCGGCCAGCAGCATCTGTCCGCGGGCTTCAAGATCTTTGCCGTTCTTATAAGCCTTTTCAACATTGTTGAATATCATTGCAACGGCCATAACGGCTTTCATACGGGTATCGGTACTGTTGTAAAACTTGCCGATATAGGACTCCACGGCATGCGTCAAAGCATCCATGCCGGTGGTCGAAGTAATATGGGGCGGAAGACCGACGGTCAGTACCGGATCAAGCACCGCGTACCGCGGACGGATGACGGGGTCGGTAATCGGGGATTTTTCATGCGTCTGAGGGTTCGATACAACCGCCGCAATGGTGGTCTCTGAACCCGTACCGGCGGTGGTCGGAACCGCGAAAATCGTCGGTGGGAGAAGCGATCCCATTTTGACGGCGGGAAGCATGACCTTGAACAAACCTCGCATCTGGTTGACCGAACGATTCGGGCGCGCAACCCGTGCGCCGGTGCCCTTGGCGCAATCCATCGGCGAACCACCACCGAACGCTATGATGGCTTGGCAGTTGTTGGCATGATAGACTTTCAGCGCGGCTTCGATATTGTCAAAGGTAGGATTGGGTTGTACCTGATCGTAGAGCGCATACTGAACACCGGCTGTTTTGAGGGCCTCAAAAAGCGAATCGAGCAGGTGAAGGCTCATCAGGACGGAGTCGGTGACTACCAGGACCCTGGTAAAGCCTTTATTTTTGATGACCGCCGGGAGTTTCCTTATGCTGTCCGTGCCGTCGATCACTTCGGGTTCGATCCAGGGCATAATTTTCATGCCCATGCCCATGACAAATTGATACGTGCGATAGTACACTTTCTTAGCTATCCACATGATGATGACCTCCTATCCCTAATTTTTATGCTGGTTATAAATATAGCTGTTTTTTTTATGAAGCAACAGCAGGAAGCGTGCCAGACTTTGATGGATAATATTATCCGTTAAATCATAAAGATGCAGGAAAGAAAACGGTGCCTGAGAGAATGCCATAGAAATCTTTCTATGTCGAATTTGAAATATTTCTATTTAGCGCTACACTCCGGCGCCTTCCTCGGGTGTCGGTTGGGGTATGGCGGCGTAGGTGCAGCAGGCGATCACCATGAGGCAGCCGATCAGCATGCGCAAGCTTATCGGTTCGTGAAAGAGCAGCAGCCCCAGCCACACATTGATCACCGGGGTGAGCATGCTGAGCAGAGCCCCTTCCGTGGCGCCGATGAACTTGTAGGCATGGGTCATTTGCAATTGTGCCGCGGCGGCGCACAGGCCCACACCCAAGAGCGTAATCCAGGCCAGGCCCGTGTAGGCGTATCCGCCGGCCTGGGCAGGCACGGCCACGATCAACAGACCGAAGAAACACTGCGAAAAGAGGATGGCCCGGGAAGTATCGGTGGCATGCAGCTTCTTGATGGACAGGATGGCCCAGCCTGAGAGCAGTCCGCCCGAGAGCGCCAGAAGGTCGAACCATGACATGGACCCCAGACCTTGGGCTGGGACGATGATCAGGTAGAGCCCGGCGAAGGCAGAAACCACCGCGATCCACAATCCCGGCGATATGCGGTCTTTGAGGAGCAGGGGCGCCAAGAGACCGGCCCACAGGGGGTAGCTGTAGGTGAGGATGGCGGCCTTGGCCAGACCGATGCGCGTGATGGAATAGAAGTAGATGCACACTGCTGCCCCGCCGAAAAAGCCGCGGGAAAAGAGCCAGGGCAGGTTGGTGAATTTCAAGGGATCGCGCAGCCAGGCGGATATGACAAAAACGACGACGATGCTGATGATGAAGCGGAACTGGGAAGCCTGCCAGGCATTGACGCCGAAGGCCTGGTTGGCGACCCTCACCAGGACCGCCATCAGGCTGAAGATCCCGGTCGAGCTGATCATCCACAGGATGCCGCGTAGTGTGTCTGAGGGTCTTTTGTTCATGCCATGCCGCGCCGGAAACAATGATCGGCAGTCTTAGCATGGATCGATCCTGTCCTCCATAGGAAAAAACTCACGGAAACTTCTTATAAATATTATAAATATAGCGTTGCCTGACGATATATATCATCGATGGGCCGACGGGCGCAAACGTAGCGTCTCAAGAGAGATTGCTGGAGGTCCACTATGAACTGGTTTCGCAACCGGTCCATCGGCTTCAAGCTCGGTGGCGGCTTTACCTTGATTCTCGGTCTGTTTCTCGTGCTGGCCTTTGTCTTTGTCAAGGCCATTCAAGTCCCCAAAGTTGTGGCCCAGGCGCTGCTGGAAAACCAGAGGATGTATATCGAGGTTCTCAATATCGATATCGCGCTCAAGGAATACCAGCTCGGGGGCGACCAAGGTGCGCTCAAGAATATCAATGCCGCGCGCGAGCGTTATCGTGCATTAAGCGCCGCGCTTGTCCAGAAGGTCAACCTCAAGAGCACCAAGGATTTAATCGCGGCCGGCGACAAGAACATCGGTCCGCTGGCGGACTTGGCCCAAAACGTGGCCTTAAGCGGAGGGACTGCCAGCCCACAGCATCAAGGCGATCTTGCTCTCCATAAAAAGATGCTCGAACTCCTGGACAAGGGCGGCAAAAAGGAGGCCCCCATGCTGTTCAAGATCATCGATAAGCTCATCATCGTGGTCTTAAGCGTCTACCTGGTGGTGGTCGGCTTCGGTCTGTTGCTGGGCTTTATCCTGTCCCGCACCATCGCGCTCGATATGCGCAAGAGTGTAGCCTTTGTCACGGAAATAGCCGGAGGAAAATTAAGCGCCTCCATCGACATCGAGCAGCGCGATGAGATCGGTCAACTGGCCGCTGCCATGCGGGAGATGTCCGTCAGGCTCGAGCATATGATCGCGCAGGTGCGTTCCCTCCCATGCCGATGATGTGACCAGCGGCAGCCGCGAGGTGCAGGGGAGCTCGGAGCAGCTGGCCCAGAGCGCCAGCGAGCAGGCCGCCAGTCTGGAGGAGATAGCCGCCACCATCGAGCAGATGGCCTCGGCCATCAAGACTTCGGCCCAGAACGCCGAGAGCGGCCGCCATAAAGCTGTCCAGGCTATTGAACGTGTGAACGCCAACGTGGAACGCTCGCGGCAGATGGCGCAGGCCATGGACGAGATCACCAAGGCCGCTTCCAAAATTCGGGATATTACGGCCACGGTGAACGAGGTGGCCTTTCAGACCAATCTCCTGGCCTTGAATGCCGCGGTGGAGGCGGCGCGGGCCGGCGAGCAGGGCAAGGGGTTCGCGGTGGTGGCCAGCGAGGTAAGGGCACTGGCGCAACGCAGCTCCGAGGCTTCGCGCGAAATCAAGGACTTGATCGAAACTACGGTGAACAAGGTTCAGGCCGGCAACGCGATCGTATCCGAGGTGGCTGCGGCCATGGAGGAGATCAACAAGACCACGGCTGAGCTCTCCGAAGCCATGCAGAAGATCGCTGCCGCCAGCGCCGAGCAGTCCACCGGCGTGGATGAACTCAACCGGGCGATCGTGCAGGTGGACTCGACCACCCAGGGCAACGCCGCCATCGTTGAGGAACTGGCCAGCAACGCCGTCGGTTTGAATCATTCGGCCGAGGAATTGGTGAACCTGATGAGCGTGTTCAAGACCAGGACCTAAAGGCGTGGGGATCTTGAACCTTCATCGAGGACTTATGATTGGATCCGCACCAAGACGGCCCTTGCTTCTTTTGCCGTCGTTAGTCTCAAGAAGTCCGGCGCCTGGCGTCTAAGATATGCCACAGTGCTAGAATGGGGTGGCTGAAGAGCATACGCGGCCCGGCATAACGCATGACGGCCTTGATGCTTTCGCGCATCTTTGGCCGGAAACAATGCACCGGACATCGGCCGCAGGTCGGTTTCTCTTCTTGAAAAGGGCACGTGGACAGCCGCGCCTGGGTTTCCCTCCACAGGGTCGTACAGTCGGCGCACAATCTCGGCGGCAATGTTCCATGCCGGTTGCGGCAATACATACGGATCATGAGTTCCGCGGTACGGGCTTCGCGTTTCAGGCGGGTCGTGCTCATACATGACGCTCGGGCATGCCGCCTTCCTTGATTTCAGCGATGAAGTTCTCCACCAATGCGGCGGCAAAAGTTTTGCCGCTCATGGCGCGTAGGCGGGCAAAGGCCTCCACCGGCGGTTTGCCTTTCTGGTAGGGCCGGTCGGTGGTCAGGGCGTCGAAGGTGTCGGCGATACCGATGATCTTGGCCCCCATCGGGATATGATCGGCTTTGAGTCCCTGAGGGTAGCCCGACCCGTCCTCGCGTTCGTGATGGTAGCGGACGTAATCCAGGACGGGCTTCAAGAAATCGAGGTCTTTGAGGATCAGCATGCCGATGTCCGGGTGGGTCTTGATCTGGGAGAGGATCTCGGGTGAAGGCTGGCTGTCGGTATGGGTGAAGATGGTGTCCGAGAAGCCGATCTTGCCGATATCGTGCAGCAGGCCGCCGATGCGGATATTCTCCTGTTCCTCAGGCGGCAGACCCAAGTGCCGTGCCAGCCGCAAGCTGTACTCGGAAACGCGTCGGGCATGGCCTTCGGTATAGGGATCGCGGGCCCCCAGACTATGGGCGATGGTGATCACGGTCTGTAGGATGTTTTTCTTCAAGGCCCGGTTAAGTTCCTTGAGCTCTTTGTTGAGGTTCTCCAGATGGTATTCGCGCGCCTGGATATTGACCACCATCATGCCGAAGGCCTCGGCGATGCGGCGAATAGGATCGGAATGGCCGGGGCGCGTGTACTCTTCGAAGTCCTTGTGATAGTTGCCGGCGGCCGCCTGCTCGATGACCTCTATCAAACGCTCGATCTCGGGATCGCGGCAGTCGCCTGATGCGGTGGGCTTATCGGACATGGGCTTGGCCTGCCCGGCGCGGGCACGGCTCATCCGCGCCCTTCCCGCCCTCTTTATGGGCCCCGATGCGGTAGACGAAGATGGGGTCGTTGAAGATCGTCTCCGTAGCCTTGATGACCTTCTCCTCGCGCCAGCCGGGGATGGGGAAGTTGGCGCTGAAGACATGGGCGCCCAGGGGCAGTTCGCGCTCCAGTTTCTCCCCCAGGCGGGGCATGATGTCGACGAAGAGATAACAGTAGATGCAGTCCACGTCCGAGAAGTCCTCGTGCCAGAAATCGCGGTAGAACACCCGTGACTTGAGCCCGAGGAGCTTGATCCTGAGGCGCGTCATCAGAAAGGCGATCGGGTTGATCTCGTAACCCATGACGCGCACACCGTAGCGTTTTTCGATGGCAGCCAGAAAGCGGCCGTCCCCGGTGCCGAGCTCGCGGATGTTCTTGAAGCCTGAGAAATCCACCGCATCCGTGAGCCGCCGGATCATGACCCCCGGGGTCGGGACGAACATGGCCCCTCCGGTACGGTGATGCACGGCCACGATCACCAGGGAAAAGATGAACAAGACCGCAAAGACGATCAGGCCGGTTGCAAGGATAGCAAGGAGGGCGGTCTGCATGGTCTTAAGGGGCCAACACACAAGGGTAGTCGATCTTGTAGTTGTCGATGATGACCTGCCGGGTGCGCTGCATGAGTTCCGGCAAGTCATCGTGGGTGTAGCCGGTGGTCTCGATGGGGTCGCCCACCACGACCTCGATGGGACCGGGCGTGAAACACAGGCTTTTCTTGGGCAGCACCTTGCGGCTGCCGTTGACCGTGACCGGCAGGATGGGGAGGCCTTTTTCCACCGCCATGGTGAAACCGCCTTTCTTGAATTCCTGTATCCGTCCGTCCGGGGAGCGGGTGCCTTCGGCGAAGAACATCACGCTCACGCCGGGCGGCAGGCGGTCCACCCCTTCGTGGATGGTCTTGATGGCCTGGGCGTGGTTGGAGCGGTCGATAAAGATATTGCGGGCGACGTACAGGGCGTATCCGAATAGGGGTATCTTGCGGAGCTCCTGCTTGATGATCCAGCGGAACTGGATGCCCAGAGAGGTGACCAGGGCCAGAATGTCATATTCCGACTGGTGGTTGGAAATGATGATATAAGACTGTCCCGGCTTGATCTTGTCCCTGTTTTTGATGCGCGGGTGCACGTTCGTCATGAACAGGAGAAAAAAGGCCCACAGTTTGGAGATGGAAAACGCCAGGTTGCCGGTGGTGCTCATGAAGGCTGCCATGGTCATGGGCAGAAACAACACCCCGGTGGCGATGCCGGCCCAGAAACTGATCCAGATGACCTTGCACGTCCTCGTCAGACCTGTCTGCATAGCCCGGTGCTCCTGTTTCATACGCTTAAGCAAATTATAATCATCGGCGCTTACGCGGTCAATTGTTTTGCCTCTTCCCTTACAGCAGCGTTTCCATCACGAAATAGAAGAAGCACAGGTTGCCCAGATAGATGATCATGACCGTGAAGGCTGCCCCCAGGCGATACCAGACGGCGCGTCCCAACGAAGCTTCATAGGCCAGGAATGCGCTCAGGCCGAAGAGGATCTCGGGCACGATCAGATAGAGCGCCACATGGGCGATTGTCGTGACGTCACGGGCATACCAGATCGGTACCACCCACAAGACCGTTTCCGATCCCACGAACAGTGCGAAGGAGGCCAGACATACCGCCAGGAGGACGTATTTTCGGGCCGTGCGCAGGGCCAGGCGCTGTCCCAGGAACACGGTGATGAACAGTGGGATCACCCATAGTCCGCCCATGAAGGCCGGGACGGCGCCGATACGGAGCGACCCCGTATCCGGAAATACCAGCACGTTCAATTGCGCGGCCAGGAACCAGTCCGGGAAGATCTGCAGGATGCTTAAAGGAAAAAGGAAGAGCCACAGGCGGGTCCATTCCGGATAGCCGCGCCGCATCCCGGTGATCGGGAGCGCAAGGTTGTATACAATGACCAAAGCGCTCAAGCGGGGCCCGACCGGCAGCGCGCCCGGGATCATCAGAATTGTTACGGCGACCAGGGTAAAGAGGCCGTGCAGGATCAGGCAATCGCGTTCCATACGGTCAAGGGGTTGCATGAATTCTTAAACCTCCTTTATGAAGAGTACTTGAAAAAAACAGCTAGATCATTATCATGATTTTAATAATAGGAGGGTAACATGCCGGCACAAGCAATGAAAGCTGAAATCGAACCAGGCGGGGACATCCCTCGTTTTGAGCGCATCAAGCAAACCCTGCTCTCAACCAAGGTGCACCTCTGCCCGGAAAGGGCCGAGTTGATCACCACGTTTTTTAAAAAGCACGATGATCCCCGCGAACCCATGGTGGTCAGACGGGCCAGGGCCTTAAAATACCTGCTGGAACACAAGGACATCAAGATCTATCCGGACGAGCTGATCGCGGGCAATATGGGGACGCATCGCATCTCGGCCATCATGCAGCCGGAACTGGCCAGCGTCTTCATGAGCGAAGAACTGCTCTGGATCGACAAGCGCAAAACCACCCCTTTCGAGATGTCCTGGCGCGAGCGCCTGCGCCTGCTGTTTACCGTCCATCCCTACTGGCTGGTGCGCAACATGGCGCTCAAGGCCTTTTTCCCGCGCATCCCCACCATGGCGCGCTATGTGGCCGAGCAGCTGAACGCCACCTACTACCTCATCAACGAGGCCGGCGGCATCGGCCATTTCCTGCCTCATTACGAGAAGATGCTCAAACTGGGCTTGCGAGGATACCTGGCGACTCTGGATGGCCACGACGGCGATTTCCACCGCGCGGCACGTATCGCCTGCGAAGGCTTGGCCGCCTATGCCGGGAGGGTGGCCGCAACCGCCCAGACGCTCTCGGAAGAAGAGCGCGACCGTGGGCGCGCCGCGGAACTAAAAGAGCTTGCCCGCATCTGCCGCAAGGTGCCCATGGACCCGCCTGACACTCTGCACGAGGCCTTGCAGGCCCTGTGGCTCACCCACATGGCCGTCAACCTGGAGGGGCTCAATTCGGCCATCTCGTTCGGCCGCATCGACCAGTACCTGTACCCGTACTACCAGGCCGATCTGTCGGCCGGCCGCATCACTCCTGACGAAGCCCGGGAACTGCTGCTGCTCTTTTCCGCCAAGGCCGTGGAGCATGTCTTCCTGCTCTCCGAGCGCACCAGCCAATATCACGGCGGGTACCTGGTGGTGCAGGCCGCGATTATAGGCGGAATAGATAAAGAGGGTCAAGACGCCACCAATCCTTTGACGTATCTCTTCCTGGACGTGATGGAGCAATTCGGCCTGCGCGATCCCAATTACCAGGCGCGCATCCATAAGGACAGCCCGCCCGAGTACCTCAAGCGGGTGGCGGATGTGGTCAGGCGCGGCAATGGCATGCCGGCCTTGTTCGGCGATGAGGCCGCCATCGGTGCTTTGACCAGCCATGGCTACCCCCTGGAAGAAGCGCGCAACTATGCCGTGGTCGGCTGCGTGGAACTGTCCCTGCCGGGCAAGAGTTTCTTCTCCACCGATGCCGGGCTCTTCAACCTGCCCTTGTGTCTGGAACTGGCCCTGAACAGGGGCAAGCGCTTTGGGAAGCGCCGGCGGCTGGGCGCTAAGACCCCGGACCCGTCCACGTTCGTGAGCATCGAGCAGGTCATCGAGGCCTTCCGCGACCAGGTGGATTTCATGGTGCGTCGCATGATCGCGGATCTCAAGGTCGTGGAGCAGGGCAACCGCGACTATCACCCCACCCCATTCTCCTCCCTGCTTATCGACGGGTGCCTGGAAGCGGGCAAGGATGTCACGGCCGGCGGGGCCATCTACAACTCCAGCGGGGTGCAGGGGGTAGGGATCGCGGATGTGGCCGATTCACTCTCCGCTCTCCAGGAGGTCGTGTTCACGCAGAAGAAGTATCCGCTTGGCACGGTCATTGAAGCCTTGAAGAACAACTTCGCAGGAGCCGAGATGCTGCGCGCCGAACTCCTGAAGGCTCCCAAGTTCGGCAACGACCAGCCCCTGCCGGATCATTACGCCAATTTGGCGGCGCATATCTACCACGACGCCCTAACCTCTCACCGCAACACCCGCGGCGGCGGCTATGTGCCGGGCTTCTATTCCGTGACCTGCCATGTGGCCTTTGGCAAGCGCACCCCCGCCCTGCCCAGCGGTCGTCTGGCCGGCGAACCGTTCGCCCCCAGCCTGGGACCCAGTAATGGGAAAGACCGCCTGGGACCGACCGCTCTGCTCAATTCGGTAGCGCATGTGGATTCCAAACTGGCCATGAACGGTTATGCCCTGAACCTGCGCTTCGACCCCGATACCGTATCCGGTGAAAAAGGCATCACGGTCCTGTCGTCCCTGGTCAAAGGCTTTTTTTCTCAAGGCGGCCTTGAAATGCAGCTCAATGTCCTGGACCCGGAAAAACTGGAAGACGCCCGAACCCACCCTGGCAAATACCCGGGACTGGTGGTAAGGGTGGCCGGTTATTGCGCCTATTTCGACGACCTGCCTGATGCGACCAAGCAGGAGATCATCGCGCGCACGCGGCTGCGAGCGTAAAGAGATATGATAGGGCCGAGATCAAGAACACGCATGACGGTTCATGATTGTGTTTCATTCGGCAACGTAAATACGTGCATGAATGGAGTGGCGCCATGAAAATGAAATACAAGTCCGGTACCTTTTGTATCGATATCCAATGTCCCAGACATAAGGATCTGGAAGCACTGGAAGGCGAAGCGTATTTGGAAAAGAAAAGGATCCTTTGCGCGGATTGCAATGCCTGGAAGTTCTTTCTCTGGCTTGACGAGCACAATTACCGGATCGTGAGCACCCTCAATGAGATATCCGCCAAAGAGCTGGCCGCCAGGCTCAAAGGGATTGACCCCGTGACCGTGGAGCATCTCACCATAGACGAGATTCTCTGTATCTAAAGAAAAGCCGGGGGAACGCTCGGTCCCCCGGCTTTTCATCGCGTTTCCGGTGGCAATTATTTTGTCTTGGCTTTGAGCATTGACGTCAAGGGCTTGGTAGCCTTTTTGAAGGCAATTCTCAGCTTGCGTTTCAACACGCTCTTGATAATTACCGGTTTCAGGTTTTTGAATTCAATATTTTGAACGTCATACTTTTTTACCAGTGTGATTGCCTCAAACTTGCATTTGGTTGTGCACATTCCGCACCCTACGCACAGGTCTTCATCGACAACCGTAGCGCCACAACTCAAACACCGTTCCGTTTCTTTCTTTACCTGATCTTCCGTAAAGGTACCACGCAGATCCTTGAATGTTTTCTTGGATCTATCTCCGACGACCTGGGTTGTTCTTTGTCTTGGAAGGCGATCGTATCCTTCAAGATCCACGTTCGCTTTATCAAACGCACGGTAGGCTCTCTTCGTGCGGCCCATAACAAGGCTCTGCCCGGGCTGTACGTAGCGGTGGATCGAGATCGCGCCTTCTTTGCCCAGGGCGATTGCATCGATGGCGAACTTCGGTCCGGTTACGGCATCACCGCCGGCGAATACATCGGGCTCTCCGGTTTGGTATGTCTCAGGATCCGCCTTGATGGTCTGGTTGGGATTCAATGCTATTTTGCTGTCCGCAATCAACGTACCCCAATCGATTGCCTGGCCCACTGAAATAAGGACATGGTCCGCTTTGACGATCTTTGTGTCATTTTCATCGTATTGGGGATTAAACCTTTTATTCTCATCGAAGACAGAAATACATTTTTTGAATTCCACTCCCGCGACACGTCCGTTTTCCGTAAGGATCCGTTTGGGTCCCCATGAATTGTTGATGGTGATGCCTTCTGAGGTAGCTTCTCCTATTTCTTCATCAAGGGCCGGCATTTCTTCCCGGTTTTCCAGACAGTACATAGCGACGGTTGAAGCGTCGACTCTCGTAGCGGCTCTGGCAACATCGATGGCAACGTTACCGCCGCCGATGACAACCACTGCACCTTCGAGTTTGGTGCCTTGATCCAAGTTGACATTCCGTAAGAAATCAACACCGGGGATGACACCGTGGGCATCTTCCCCTTCGATGCCGAGCTTTCTGCCGGCCTGGGCGCCGATGGCGAGATAAAAGGCCTTGAACCCCTGAGACCGTAAGTCATGAAGAGTTACATCTTTGCCGATTTCAACGCCGGTTTTAAACTCAACACCTAGCTCTTTCAATATGTCGATTTCCGCGTTCACGACCTCCCTTTCAAGCCTAAAAGAGGGGATGCCGAGTGTCAGCATGCCGCCGAGCGCTTTTTGTTTTTCGAATACGGTTACCTTATACCCGTCAATAGCCAGGTAGTAAGCGCAAGAGAGCCCGGCGGGACCGGCGCCGACAATGGCGATCTTTTTCCCGTACTGATGTCTAAGCCGTGGGACATAGCGGTGTTCAGCCTTCAGATCCTGTTCCGCGATGAATTTCTTGATATCGTCGATGGCGATCGGATCATCGATCTCGCCTCTGGTGCACGCGGATTCGCAATATCTGGGGCAGACGCGTCCGCATACGGCCGGGAACGGATTTTCATGCTTGATGAGTTCCAGGGCATCCCGGTATTTCCCCTGTGAGGCCAGCTTGATATATCCTTGAATGCCGATATGGGCGGGACATTCCGATTTGCAGGGACTCGTGCCGGTATCGACCATAACCTGTCTGTTGATACGATAATCGGGATTCCATTTGTCCGGGCCCCACTCGGTATTACGGGGAAGCTCTCTTCTCTTTTGTTTCGGTAGAGGTCCTTTAGTGCAGATTTTTTGACCTAATCTCAAAGCATTAACGGGACAGTTTTCAACACACTCTCCGCAGGCGACGCATTTATCTTTGTCAACCTGGGCCACGTAATTGGAGCGCACCATATCGGTGTTGTAGAACATCTCGGCCGTTCTTAATGAGAGGCACCCGCACCCGCAGCAGTTACAGATCGCATGCGTCTTCCCGGGACCATCGGTATTCGGTATCTGATGCATCAGGCCGTTTTCTTCCGCTTTTTTAATGATTTCGAAGGCCTCTTCACGGGTGATCTCACGTCCTCTGCCGGTACGGATATAGTATTCCGCGGCATGCCCCATCTGTATACACATATCTTCCTTCAGGTGCCCGCAGCCTTCTCCCATGATTTCTCTGGTTGTGCGGCAGGAACAGTTTGAAACCGAAAATAATGTATTTTCATTCAGGTATTTGGAAACTTCCTCGTACGAGGCCCGTCGCTTCTCCGCCATAATCGATTCTTCGATCGGGATAACGCGCATCAAACCCATGCCGACAGGGAAAATACCGGCCGTCAGCGGGCCTCTTACGCGTCCGTAGGCCTCCATGGCCTCGGCAATCTGCGGATATTTTATAACGTTTTCTATTTTGTTGACCATGCATTCCATGATGCCCGGAATCCAGGTATCATACCAATATTTGTCAACCCCGTCCTTTTGATTGACGAAGCAGACGCCGAGATCCGCCAGCTCTTCCAACTGTTTTGCTGTTTCCTCGATGGATTTACCGCACGTGGCGGCGACTTCTTCAGCACTCTGCGGGATGCGGAACTCAAGGCCGAGCGCCACTTCCGCCATTTCATCCGTAACAACAGGCTCCAGAATTCTATATTCCGGATCTTCCGGCTTGATGGCGTCTTTTGCGCCGCGTTTCTTTTTGCTGACCTTATTAGCAAAATCCAATACCTTTTCTTTTGCCATGGTATGTCGCCTCCTGGATGCTGCTTTCGCTCTGGGGTAATTTATCGTTCCAATCCTTATGTCCTTTACACATCCACCGCGCCCGGCTCTTAGAGCCATTTAAGCCAATCATACGGGGATATTCTCATCTCCCCGGTTGCATCCGGAATCATCCCTCGCGCCGGCGAACAGGTCATTGCGCACCGGCGAGAGGGATGTGTTTCGTTTAAGCCGCCAGGGCCTTGATTTCCTTGTATTGATTCAGATCCGTGAACAGCTCGCCCGTGTAAGGATTGCGCTTGGTCTTGGCGATCTTGTAAACCATGTAGACGAATACGCTAATGTTGGAGAGCAATGCCAGCAGGCTTACCACGAACAAGGCCGTCGTATCCGGGGTCGCGGACAGCACGGGGTAGATCCCTTCCTGGGTCAACGTCATGCCTTTGGCCGCCGCCGCGATCTGCGCGCTGGCAACCGATTGGACCGCAAACGGCCCTTCGTCGATAAACATGGGGAATGTCTGGGCGAACATGCACCAGAGCGCCAGCGTCTGGGCGCGATGTTGCAGCCAGGCGCCCTTGCCCACGGTAAAGGCGCAAATCGTAGGGGCGATCAATAATGCCATGCCGCAGTACCAGGAGTGGCCCGGCAGGCAGTTGTAGGTGTAGGCAAAGTTCCACAGGTCATAGGCAATGATCCAGAACCAGAGCATATCCGGCCACAACATATCCATGCTGCCGTCTTTGGCGGTCTTTTTGCGGATGACGATCCCGAACCAGCCCGTGATCGTGATGGTGTTGAGGATCCCGGCGATGGCATTCATATAGTTCCATGAGCCGCCGATGTAATACTGAATCTGATTGTGCAGGAATTCAATGGTGGGAACCGTATAGGTGGCGCCAACTTCAAAGTCGCGCATAACCGCTTCGATAATGTTGATGGCCAGGATCAACGGCGGGAAGCAGAGTGCCCATTTCATTTCGCTCAATTTCCACTCGGTGCCGTCCTTGCGTTTGCCGCGCAGGTGTCTGATGCACCAGAAGCCAATGCAGCCGGCCGTCGATGAATACACCTTGGCCACATGGAACCAGTCCATATAGGCCGTATCCTTTAACGCCGTCAGCCATAACACGGTCAGGATAATAGGTAAGACGACGAACATGGCAAACCCTACCCATTTGAATCTGCGGCCGACCTCATTGGATACAAACAACGCGGCCAATGCCGCAAACCAAACCAGCCACACCAAGATGGAACTCACGTCCGTACTGAAAGTAAACATCTCGTCACCTCCGCGCGACATGTATTTTCTTGAGCCCAAGCATGTTCTCTGCTTGGTTCTCATTTGCGCCATGCTTCCAAATGTAACTGGTATACCACATACCAAAGACCTTATCGGATAATTTAGTGAATGGCAATAGTATAATTTTGAAAATTAAATATAACTTGAAAACTGGCCGATAGAATGATAATACCAAACTGGTATATGGCTGAGCCAATACAAGGTAGCCATGCATAGTCGCTATGAAAGGAAGGCAAGGATGAAATTCGCCAAACTCAGCGCTCCCAGCCTGAAGGATCTGTTCATCAGGGAGATCGAAGGCATGATCCTGTCCGGTAAACTACCCATCGGCTCCAAGCTCCCGACCGAACGCGAGCTTTCCACCTCCATGGGTGTCAGCCGCGCCGTGGTGAACTCGGGGTTGATTGAAATGACCCGCAAGGGCTTTGTCGAGATGAAGCCCCGGGTGGGCGCCATCGTGGCGGACTACCGCCGCCGTGGCACGACCGAAACGCTAACCTCCATCATGCATTACAACGGCGGCGTGCTGCCCAAGGCCGACATCAAATCGCTCCTGGAATTCAGGATTGTCTTCGAGACCCTGGCCCTGGAGCTGGGCGTGCCCCGCGCCACCAAGGATGACCTGAAACGGCTCAAGTCAATCGCGGAACAGTTCAGCGCCGCGGACACGCCCGCGGCCGCGGCTCAGGCCATCTACGACTTTCACCATGAAATCAGCGTGATATCCGGCAACACCATCCTGCCGATTATCTTTTATTCCTTCAGCACGCTGCAGCAGATGCTCTGGACCCGCTACTTTGAGCTGTACGGTTATGAAAAACTCCAGCAAACTACCCGGGAGCTCTATCACCTCATCGAAGCGCGCGACACCAAGGGCGCCATCGCCAATCTCACCAGCTCCATCAACGAGACCATCAGCGGCAAGGCCCCGATTTACTACGAATAGACGCATTTTTTGCCAAAACCATGAGTGCTGGCTGGCCAGGGCTCTTTCCGGCGGCCTGCGACCATGGCACCATTGTCACGTAGTACCCGGTGTCCCCTCGGGCAGCGGAGGTCCTCCGGCCGCGCTTGCGTCGCGCTTCAAGTCCTCATAGAAGATGGTCAGGCAGGTCTGGAAATAGGGCACGATCCAGAGAAACCCGATCCCTAGGGAGAGGATGCCCAGCAAGGTCCACCCGATGAACCGGCACCCCAGGCAGAAGAGCCGCCATTTGTGTCCGCGCATCAGCTCCTTGCTCTTCGTGATGGCCGCCAGGCCCTCCATGCCGGGATTGTCCGCCAGGATGAAGAAGGTCTGGGAATAGCTCAAGGCCGCGATGATGCCCGGTATGATGAGCAGCAGGGCCCAGAGCAGGGTGAAGATCGTGCGCAGCAAATAGGCCAGGAAGGCATGCACGAAACGCTGGAAGCCCTCGAAGAGCTGGGAGAGCCGCATGTCACGCGTGCGCACAAAGCTTAGGTACACCAGGCAGTAGCCCAGCATCAGCGGTCCGGAGATCGCGATGCCCGCCAGCCAGCCGATCACCGGGATGCAGTTCAGCAGCAGGATGATCGAGAAATACACGGCCGATGCCAGAATCGGCAGCTTCCAGGCCCCCTTCAACATCCCCCGCGCCTGAGCGGTTATCTCGGCATTGGTCAACGCCATGAGTGTCCTCCTCTTCAGATCAACAGGTATTTTCGTTCACGCCTTATTCAATCCAACTGCCAGTGCGACAGCCCTCCTTTCTTATATATGTTTACCAATCCACAGCCATAATCAAAAATCCAACCATCACCAGACATCGATAACGTCATCAGCCGCGGCGGGCCGAGAAGACTCCCGACTTCTTCTTTGGACATGCCGGGCCGCAATTTAACCCATTGCCGTGCCGTATCGTTGAGCTGGTTATTCTTATAGGCATCGACCGAAAAATAGGAAGTGGCGGGAAGAACGCCGGCGGAACAGGAACGACTTTTAAGCATGCAAGTATCCATGCTGTTGCCTTCAAAAACAAGTTCACAAAGCGGGCGGTCATCATACACAGACCCGATGAGTTCCCTGATATAAACAGAGTTAACCTTTGCCTGATCGATCTTGCTTTGCGGCAAGTATACGGATGGCCGCAGTGATTCTATTGCCCCAAGGCGCATGCCCCAGTGGCTGCCCCATAAAAGAACCGATCGGTATTTATTCAAAACTTCGAGTGCGGCCCTGCGGGAAAAATAATCATATTCTCCCTTTTCCGCAAGAATCACCATGGGCCAGTCTCCAATCAAAGAAATATGTTTATCCGATGCCGGATCCAACAGGTAACTGTAGCCTAGGTCTCCATATCTCGCGCGTTCATGCACCGCGAAGATATGCCATTCGTTGCTTTTCCCCTGGCGATACTGCGCGTAAGTGGTGATTCCCGGCTGATATCCTTCCACGGTTGAGCAAATCTTCCTCGACGCGTCAGTATTATTGCTGGCCCTTTGGGGTGAGCGAAGCATCTCCTGGTATAAATGAGCCGTGAGATCATCCATGCATTGCTGCATGCTGCTTTCATAACGCACATCAGACATGCCCAAAGATCGCTGGTCACGGCCATCACCGTAAATCGTTGCTCCGTAGAGTCTTTTGCCATCGCCGGAGAGCAACTCCCAGGACAAAGCAGCAGAGGTGATTACCGTGGCCGGAATTTCTCTTATGACCGACAGGCGAGCGATTCTAGGCCGCACTACACCGATAAAAACAGCTTGAGCCGCTACCGCCTCCCTGGTGTTCTTGAAGAAGGAAGGTTGGCTAAAAGCCGCGTTAGCCGCGTTTTTCACGTTTTCACACAGAACCGGACCTAACGAAAATTCCTGGAAGTCCCTGGGCTTATAATAAAACGAACGCAATTCATCGGTCATTACCACCGCCACCTTTGCCGCCACCTTGCCTTGCTGTTCAGGCAAAGCCGAAAAAGGCTTAAAATCCTTGTGCACCGTCGTGCAACCTGTGGATAAGACAGATGCTACGAAAATAAATACCGGACAATAATAGAGAAGCAATCTGTTCAGAAAAACAAAAGGTTTCATGATCACCACCCTCCTTTATCCAGAAAATATTATCTAGAAACATGGGCATCAGCCGCCGCTGTAGGCGGTCGGCTGTAGGCCGTGGTTAGGCAGCAACATCATGTTAAAATTGCTTGGCGATATCCTCTACAAGCTCTGCATACCAAGACGCGCCAAGTCCAATCTCTTGTCCGCCCGTGACCGCCTTGTCTACAGTACCCGAATGCACTCCAACTAAATAGTAGACCACACCAGTAACAAGATTGGTATTCCCCTTCTCATCAACCCAAGCGCTCTTTGGTTTCGTAATAACCGGACTTCCGCTAGTCCCTGGATGTAAATGCGCGTCTGTAAGAAACAGTGGAAGGTTCTGAAAATGCACGCGATAAGTGCTGGCAATCATGGCATCTCTGAATATTGGCAGGTTGTTAGCTACGTCATGAAAGGAGAGTGGATAACCAATAATAAAAACATCCTCACCAGGATCTAACCTGTATTTTTGAGGCAAGAAAGAATCTTTGTTCCATGCCTTTACGATGTATTTAGGATGGAGTTTTTTCTTATCAATTTCTATAACAGCTATATCTGCCTCTTTGAACTGGGGATGGATTTTCCAGAGTTGTTGTTTGCCAATATAGAGGGGTATATCGAAATTCTTGTTCTGGGAGATGTTTTTGGGGTCAGTATGAAGGCGCAGGCGAAGGGTATCAGGCACAATCCCTTTCTTTTCATCACGCATTACATGTTGATTTGTAACAAGAAAGAGTTTATCGTCAGTCGTGTAAAAGAAACCGGTTGCTGAACCAACAACAGCCCCGGCTTTGATTTGCATAATGATTGTGACGGTTAACAGAATCTCATTTAGTCCCATAAGCACCTCAACTCTTCATAATTTCTTCATTTGCCTAACATGTTTAGGCCTATCCGCATAAGATGCGGATTACCAATTTCTTGTCCGTATAACCCGCCAATGAATCATTCTCGAAAACCATAGTAATCATTGAATAAATATCGTTATTTATGACACCTAATTTTTTAGAATGGCGCATCATGCGGATCGGCATAACATCCTCCTTGAGGGGTGCAATGATCACCAGCGGAGAGCTATACGCCAAAATGACCACGATGGTGGAACAGCGTAATCCTATTATGCTCGCCACACGAGAAGAGTCAAGGATTAAACAAGGTTACCTTCGCATGCTGCGCTTTCTCCGTTTTGTTATGTAAAAAATATTGGCCGTTCAGACACGCGCCGCGCCCGGAAGGGATGCGTTTCCAAAGCGGTATGGCAGGGGGCGGCATTGGTCAGCCGCGGATCTTTCCCGCGCCCCAAGCCTTCGCTTCCGCACATCCGCCTGCCCCGGACGAGTCTGGCCCCCCTGAAGATTCAGGGGGGGCGGGGGGTATGAGCTTTTGCGGTTTTGCTTTAATTACAAATATGGTACGCATCTCATATTACTGTGTAATGGAGTGTGCTTATGGCCAAGGCAAAATCAACGGTTCTCTCTTTGGGCAAGCGCGTCAAGGAAGCGCGGTCGCGTTTAGGGATAAGTCTGGATGAGCTGGCACAGCGGAGCGGCTACACCGCCAAGGTCATCAGCGCCATCGAGGAGGAGCAGATGGTCCCGCCCGTGGCCTTGATCCTGCAGTTGAGCCGCATCCTCAAGCTCGATATGGAGCCCGATGATTCAGCCGGGACCACGGCTACGCGCTTGCGGGCCAAGAGCCACAAGCGGCGCGTGGACTCCTATGCCTATCAGGCCCTGACCCGGCCTAAGGCTGACATGCACCTCAGGGCCTACCAGGTGACGATCGAACCCAATACGGAACACAAAGGCGTTGAGTACCATCACGAGGGCGAGGAGTTCGTCTACGTGCTGGAAGGCGAGCTGAAAATCCAGATCGGTGATAATATGAACACCGTCAAGAAAGGCCAGAGCATCCATTTCGATTCCAGTCTGCACCACAAGCTCAACAACCCTTCATCCCAGACGGCCATGCTCCTGGTGGTCATTTACGTACCGTAAAGGAAGCCCCATGTCTTTCCCCATTACCACGGAACAAGAAATGATCCGGCTCATGGCGCACGATTTCAGCCGCAAGGAGCTGGAGCCCTATGCGGCCCAGTGGGACAAGGGCGAGCACTTCCCTTTGGAGGCGGTACGGAAGATGGGCGAGCTCGGCCTGTTGGGCATGCTGGTCCCCTTCGAATATGGCGGCACCGCAGCCGGGGCGGTAAGTTATTCGCTGGCCCTGCAGGAGATCGCCTATGCCTGCGCCTCGACCGCCGTGACCATGTCCGTGACCACCCTGTCCCAGGACCCGATCCTGAAGTTCGGTAGCGAGGACCAGAAAAAACGGTACCTGGCGCCGCTGGCACGCGGGGAATACCTGGGGGCCTTTGCCATCACGGAACCCGGAGCCGGCTCCGATCCGGGCGGCATGACCATGCGGGCTGAAGCCAAGGGCGGGTATTACCTGGTTAACGGCACCAAGGTCTTTATCACCAACGGCGGCTATGCCGACGTGGTGATCCTGGTGGCCCGCACCACGCCGGAAAAGGCCAATCGGGGGCTTTCGGCCTTTATTGTCGAGAAGAACATGCCTGGTTTTACCATTGGGCATAAAGAGGACAAGATGGGCTTGCGCGCCTCCAACACGGTGGAGCTGGTGTTTGAGGACTGCCGCATCCCGGCTGAAAATATCCTGGGCCGGGAGGGTCTGGGATTCAAGATCGCCATGCTGGCCCTGGACAGCGGGAGGATCGGCATCGCCTCGCAATCCATAGGGATTGCGCGCGCCTGCCTGGACGAGGCCCTGAGCTATGCCAAGACCCGCCGGCAGTTCGGCCGCGCCATCGGCGCTTTCCAGGCCGTGCAATGGATGATCGCGGATACGGCCACCCAGATCGAGGCCGCCCGGCTCCTGACCCTATCGGCCGCCAGCCTCAAGGACCAGGGCCAGGCATACACCAAGGAGGCCTCCATGGCCAAGCTCTTTGCCTCGGAAATGTGCAACCAGGCCGCTTACAAGGCCCTGCAGATCCATGGCGGCTACGGCTACATGAAGGAGTTCAAGATCGAGCGGCTCTACCGTGATGCACGCGTGACCGCCATCTACGAGGGTACCTCCGAGATCCAGCGGCTCGTAATCGCGCGGGAAGTCAGCGGCGGATAGAACAACTCCTATGATAAGACACCGATGCGGATTTCCGTTGGCGCTACCGGAAATCCGCACCATCGTAAACGGTTAAATCTGGAGTCTGATCTCTTACCGGTACGTGGCACTGGCGATGAAGCACCCGCCGCCGGAATCATCAGTCGCGGCCTGAGAGGCCCCTTTGCCCGTGGCGTTGTGCGTCTCGGCATCAACTGCCCCAGCGGCCGCGGCATCGGCGGCTTCCACCTTGGCCAGCCAAGCGCCTACCTTGGGGAAGACTTCGGAAGGCGTCTTCTTGCCGATCACCAGGTCGACATGCGCGGTGCCTGTGATGGTGTACCATTCATCCAGGTCATGGGGGGTCTTTTTTGAAATGATGTCCTGGTAGGCATAGAGAGGGTTGACGAGCGAGCCCGAGTCGGAGAGGCAGGCGATAATCGGGATCGTGACACGGTCCATGTGTTCGCTGTAGTAATAGTAACCGTCATGGCCTGGGTCCGGGGTTGGCGGGATGATTGTGCCCTGGTTTTCGACCCCGTTCATCCAGAACTCGCGGATGGTCTGGTTGAGGCCGAGATCCATGTATTGCGCGAGACAGCGCACGCTGCAGCCGGAGAGGACATAGCGCGCCATGAAATCCTGCATGTAGCGGTTGGTGTCCTGCATGTACCAGAAGTCCAGATACCCGAACAGGCTGTTCTCCATGCCGTTCATGAGATAGATCTGATCCCAGGTATTGATGGCGCCGAACAGGACCTGCTCGACCGTTACCGTCACTTCGGTGGGGAAGAGCTGGAAGAGACTCTGGGAAGCCACGTCCAGGGGCAGATAAAACCGTGAGCTCATGAGCGACCAGAAGATGTCGGTGTTCAGATAAGACGGCAAAGGCGGCCTGCCGGCCGGGTCCAGGGCGATAAAGCCTTTGATGTCTACATTGCGTGCGATTGCCAGGAGCGGATCGGCCTTGACGTGCGGTTGGTAGCCCTCTTCAGCTGCGGCTTTATAGAATGCGGTTTTATCCGCCTGATTGTTGTAATCGAGATAGCAGCCCTGCAGATAGGCATAGCTGACCAGGCCGCCGGTGCTGTGTCCGCCGATGTACAAGCGCTTGCCGGTGATGGATTTGACCTTGGCGATGGCCGCCGGGACATCAAGCGTGGCCCAGGAGTCCAGGGTGTTAAGCGTGCATTTGTTGTCGCCCTGGCTACGCAGGTTGAGGCGGCCGGTGTCGCGGTAATTCGCGAACCAGGGATCGTAGCCTAGCAGCCAGAGGTAATGCGCCATGCTGTAGTAGCGCATCTTGTCGGCCTGGATGTAGGGTTCGAGCACCGGTTGGCCGTCCTGGTACAGTGCCTTGCCCTGGGCGTCCTTAACGATAGCCCAGTCGGCTACCGTCTCGGGTAGGATCAGCCGACTGTAGGAGTTCCGCATGACCTCGGGCGTGCATGAAAGATACTGATTCATGTTTTCCACGATGCCCGTGAACAGCAGCACCGGGGTGCCGTGGGAACGGAAGGCCGAGTTCGCATCCGGGCGATAGCGGTAGAGCATGATCGTGGTGCCGTCATCGGCTGGTGTGCTGTAGATGCCCTGAGGATCATACGGCACACTGGAGGACATCGCCGACTGCGGCATCACGGACATACCGAGGCAGAAAGCCAGGACCAGAGTTGGAACCAAATATATTTTCCCGTAAACCTCCTCTTTGAGAATAAACCAAATGTTAAACAAAACGCCGCCCACCATATGAGCCCCCCGTAAAAAAAGATTTGCATGCAAATCGGAACAAAATATATCTATGTGAACTGCAATACTTGTACCAGGGCCGGGATCGGATAGGCATACCTATGTGCGCACCGATCCAAGTGGTAAAAAACTCTTGTGGAATCAATGGAAAAATAATCAATCTTACCCGCTGTGTAAATGAAATATCAAACCCGAACTTGTTCTGATTAGGCTGAAAAAATGGGCCTGCACAGGGTGATATGAGGAAAATATTTACCGAACGGTAATAAATTGCTCTGCCCCAGGCAGCAAGATACCCTTACGGGTCTGCGAAGTAACGGATCTAGGTGTTGACTTGCAGTCCGACATGATGGCATGCATAGTTGGTTCGGCAACCAATCTAAAAAGAGGCTTGCATGCGTGATCTTAAGGGAAAGGTAGCGGCCGTGACCGGCGCCGCATCCGGTATCGGCAGGGCGCTGGCGATCAACTTGGCCGAAGAAGACTGTCATGTAGCCCTATCCGATATCAATGCTGCGGGATTAAAAGAAACCGCCGACATGCTCAAGATCTTTCCGGTACGTGTCACCACGCATATAGTGGACGTCGCCCGGCGGGAACAGGTGGCCCGGTATGCCGCTGAGGTGGTGCGATCTCATGGAGGGGTGCATCTGCTGCTCAACAATGCCGGGGTCGTGGTCACGGAGACGTTGGAAGATATCAGCTATGCAGACTTTGAATGGCTGATGGGCATCAATCTCTGGGGCGTGGTCTACGGCTGCAAGGAGTTTCTCCCCTATCTGAAGCAGCAGAGCGAGGCTCATATCGTCAACATGAGCAGCGTCAACGGAATCTATACCGACCCCAACAATGGAGCTTACTGCACATCGAAATTCGCGGTGCGGGGATTTACCGAGACCCTGTGCCAGGAGTTGAGCTCTTTGCCGATAACGGTATCCTGTGTGCATCCCGGCGGGGTCAAGACCGACATCGCCCGTCATGCCCGGTTTTACAAGGTCTCGGATGGCTCTCTGAGCAAGGATGAGGCGGCCAGGCTGTTCGAACTCATCGCGCGCACCCCGGCCGATAAGGCGGCCAAGCTTATCATCGCCGGGATCAAAAAAGACCGGCCGCGTATCATGGTTGGCCCCGATGCCTATGTTCTGGACTGGCTCAAGCGCCTGTTCCCGGTGGGCTTCCAGAAATTCGTAGGCCGCAAGGATGCGTTGGCCTGGGTCAAAAAGAAAGCCGGCATGAACCTAGACAAATAAAAAAGGAGAGGAGGTTCATATGCATATTTGTGGAAAGAATGGGGTGCGGTATTGCGCGGTTACTGTGCTGATCCTGCTTGTGGCGGCTCCGTGCGCTTTTGCGCAAGGGTATGCCAAGCAGGGATTCTATCTTGGTCTGTACCTACCGTATAATGCCGTGGGAGATGAAGACTTTGACGGGAAATCCTACATGACCGATGATAACCAGGAGGTCGTGGTCCTTTTGCCGGAGATTGACAGTGCTTTTGGGCTAGGTCTGGCCTTTGGCTATCGATTTTCCAAGGCCTCCTTTGAGATAAATTATCTTCAGTCCAGCCATGATGCCGACTGGAGCAACGCAGGATGGGTCGCTATGGGGGATGAAGCCGAGCTTTCCATTTTCAACCTGGATGCCAGATACTACTTCAATACCGGAGATGCGGTGCAGCCCTTTATCTATGGCGGCATCAATTTGACGACCCTGACCGCCAAGGATTTCGCTGCCGATCCATACAGTTCGGACGACGCGGAATTTCGTGGGGCCGGGTTCAATATCGGCGGCGGTGTGGCGTTTTACCTCACCCCTCAGTTCGCGTTGACCGGGACAGTGCTCTATCGCTATGTGAAAATGGAAGATCTCGATGCCGCAGGGGTATCCGGCGAGATCGATCACTCCCTGAATGCCAGCGACGTCAACTTCATGCTGGGCACTTCGTTTACTTTCTGATACCCCTGAATTAAGAGGGTTGTTACAATATCGCGTCGAGGTCGAAGTTTTCGAGCTGGTCCTTGCCCAATGAGACCAGGGTCATCTTTTCGTGCACGAAGATTGTCCGGGCCAGCTCAATCACGGCCTCGGCGCTTACGGCGTTGATCTTGCGCAGGACCTCGTCGATCGGGACATCGCGCTCGTAGTAGAGCTCATTCTTGGCGATCGAGCTCATGCGATTTTCGGTGCTTTCGCGCGCCAGCAAGAGATTGCCGCGGATTAACGCCTTGACCTCGTCCAGATTCATATCGCCCAGATCGCCGTTCTTGATGCGCTTGAACTGGGCGCCTACCACGTCGATGGTTTTGAAGATATTCTCCGGGCTGGTGGCGGCATAGACCGCCATAACACCGCAATCCAGATAGGCGCTTAGATAGGAATAGATGGAATACACCAGGCCTAGTTTTTCGCGCGCCTCCTGGAAGAGCATGGAGCTCATGCTGCCGCCGAGAATGGCGTTCAAAACGATATAGGTCCAACGGTCTTCATCGCGCATGGCCGGGCCGATGGTGCCCAAGGTGAAATGGATCTGTTCGAGATCTTTGACATGAATGGCGCGGTTGCCGCCCATGCGCGGTTTATCGAGCTCGCTTAAGCGCTTATAGGCGGGCAGACTCGAAAAATAGGGTGAGGCCAAATCGACCAACTGCTGGTGTTCGAGGTTGCCGACACCGGAGATGACGATCGATCCGGCATCATAAGCATGCTTGATGAAGCTTAAGATATCGTCGCGCCTGATGGCGCCCACCGTCTCGGCCGTCCCCAGGATGGAGGTGCCAAGGGGTGATTTATGGAAGAAGGCCTCGGCGAAGAGGTCGTTGATATAATCATCGGGGGTGTCCTCGGTCATGCCGATTTCCTGCAGCACGACCCGTTTTTCCTTTTCCAGTTCTTCCGGGTCGATGAGCGAGTTCAGGAACAGGTCGAAGAGTACGTCCGCGGCCTTGGCCACGGACTCGTCCAGTACCTTGACATAATAGACCGTGTATTCCTTGGCGGTCTGGGCGTTCAGCACCCCTCCCAGAGCATCGATATCCTTGGCGATCTGCAGGGCATCGCGCTTGGCGGTACCTTTAAAGAGCATGTGCTCGGCAAAATGGGCCATGCCAAGCTGTTTAGCCGGGTCCTGACGGGACCCGCTCTTGACCCATATGCCGATCGAGACCGAGCGCATATGCGCCATGGTCTCGCTCAGGATACGCACACCATTGGCGAGATGGGTGACCTCGGGCATGCTGTTTTTAAGCGCCGGTGCTCTTGAGCGCCTCTTTGCGGCTCAGTCTGATCTTACCGTTCTTGTCGATGCCGATCACCTTGACCACGATCTCATCGCCTTCGCTGACGACCTCTCGCACGTCCTTGACCTTCTCGTGCGCCAGTTGGGAGATATGCACCAGGCCCTGGTCGCCTGAGGGCAACTCCACGAAGGCGCCGAAGTCCATGATCTTGACGACTTTGCCCGGATAGACTTTGTCGATCTCAACCTCTTCGGTCAGGGTGTTGATGATCTCAACGGCCATGCGGGCATGTTCCTCGTCAGGCGAGAAGATGTCCACCTTGCCCGAATCGTCGATCTCGATCTTGGTGCCGGTCTTGGCGGTAATGTCCTTGATGACCTTGCCTCCGGGGCCGATCACGTCGCGGATTTTTTCGGGATTGATGGTGATGGAATAGATGCGCGGGGCATAGGGAGAAATCTCCGCCCTGGGTTCATTGATGGTCTGCCCCATGATGTCCAGTATCTTTAAGCGGCCGACCTTTGCCTTATCCAGGGCTGAAGACAGAACCGCCTCCGGGATGCCGGAGATCTTGATATCCATCTGCAGCGCGGTCACGCCGTCATTGGTTCCGGCCACCTTGAAGTCCATGTCGCCCAGGTGATCCTCATCACCCAGGATATCGGTGAGCACGAGATATTCATCGCCCTCCTGGATCAAGCCCATAGCGATGCCAGCCACGGGCTTACGGATGGGCACGCCGGCGTCCATGAGCGACATGGATCCGCTGCATACCGTGGCCATGGAAGAACTGCCGTTGGACTCCAGGATCTCGGAGACCAGCCGGATGGTATAGGGGAAGCTGCCTTCGGCCGGCAGCACCTGAGCCAGAGCACGCTCGGCCAAGTTGCCATGCCCGATCTCGCGCCGGCTGGGGCTGCGTAGCGGTTTGACCTCGCCCACGCAAAACGGCGGGAAGGTATAGTGCAGCATAAAGGACTTGGTTGATTCGCCCAGCAAGGATTCCAGTCGCTGCTCGTCGCGCGGGGTCCCCAGGGTGGTGATGGCCAGGGCCTGGGTTTCACCCCGGGTGAAGAGTGCGGATCCATGCGTGCGCGGTAGGAGCTTGGTGCTGCACGCGATCGGCCGGATATCATCCAGCCCGCGACCGTCGATGCGCTGCTTTTGGCTGCGGATGAGTCCGCGCACAAACTCCCGTTCCAGGGTCTCGATCACATGCCGTACATGCACGAGCTTCTCTTCGCCCGCCTCCTGATAGCGTTCAAGGATTTCGGCCTTGAGCTTATCGAAGGCGGCGTGGCGCTCCAGCTTGCCGGGCGTGGTCAATGCCTGGCCTACCCGGTCACCGACCAGGGTCTTGATCTCGGCATGCAGCGCCGGGTCTTCCTGCGGCGGGGTGACCACGAGCTTGGGTTTGCCGACCTTGGCGCGCAATTCTTCCTGTGCCTCGATGATCTCGCGGATGCGGCCATGGGCGAGAAGGATGGCTTCGAGAATGGTATTCTCCGGCAGTTCCTTGGCCTCGCCCTCCACCATGACGATGGCTTCACTGGTGCCCACCACGACGAGTTCGAGATCGCTCTGCGCGAGCTGGGCATAGGAGGGGTCGATGATGAAATTGCCGTCCACGCGCCCGATCCTGACTCCGCCGATGGGTCCGGCAAAGGGAATGCTGGAGACATGCAGGGCCGCCGAGGCGCCGTTTATGGCCATGACGTCCGGGCTGAACTCAGGGTCGGCCGATAAAACGCTGGCGATGATCTGCAGTTCGTTGTAGAACCCGTCGGGGAAGAGCGGCCGGATGGGGCGGTCGATGAAGCGCGCCGTCAGGATTTCCTGATCTCCGGGTCGGCCTTCGCGTTTGATGAATCCGCCCGGGATGCGTCCCGCGGCATAGGACATCTCCTGATAATCCACTACCAGGGGCAGGAAATCGATACCCTTGCGCACATCTTTGGATACCGTGGCGGTGACCAGCACAACGCTGTCGCCTTGGTAGACAAGTACGGAACCATCCGCCTGCTTCGCTACCGTCCCCACATCGAAGATGAGGGGTTTAACTTTGCCTTTGGTTTCTACACGCATAGGTTCCTACTTCCGGAGGTTCAAGGCTTTGACGATCTCGCGGTAGCGTTTCACGTCGATTTCCTTGAGATAGTTTAAGAGCCTGCGGCGCTGACCAACGAGCATTAAGAGACCCCGGCGCGAATGGTGATCCTTCTTATGGGTCTTGAAGTGTTCGGTCAGAGAGTTGATCCGGTTGGTCAGAAGGGCCACCTGAACCTCGGGGGAGCCGGTGTCGCCCTCATGGAGTTTGAATTTATCAATAATTTCCTTTTTGATCTGTACATTTAAAGCCACGGTACTTCCTCCTCATCTTCTTTTCCTTGTAGTTGGGTGCTGACGTTAACACACCCTTGACAACGCTGTAAATAGCTAAAAGGGCTGGAATCCCCTTTCGATAAACCCAAAGATACCCCCTTGCCGTTGCACCTTGGCGACACATAGCAGTTGATCTACGGTATTGACCAGGGCGAGATAGCTCCCATCCGGCAGCTCGGGGCGATCGATCAGCCCCGCGATCTGAATGGGCCTGCCGTCCATGATCTCAGCCTGACCTGCGGCCGTCACTCGCGCGGTGGGCAGATGCAGGGCCTCCGGTAAGGGGATGAGTCCGAAGGTTCCTGCGGCTACGCGGGCCTCCAGTTCCTCCAGGGTCAGGGACTTTTCCAGGCTGAATCCCTCGCTCTTGAGGCGTCTGAGCTCGCGCAGGTATCCGCCGAAACCCAGGGCGGCTCCCAGATCGCGAGCAATCGCCCGGATATAGGTGCCGCGCGAACAGACAACACGCATTTCAAGGCTGTCCCGGTCATGTGCCAGGATTTCCATGTGGGCGATATGGATCTCCTTGGCGCGTGGGGTAACGGTTTGATTGGCGCGCTTCAAGCGGTACAGTGGCGTGCCGCCAAACTTCTGGGCGCAGTAGTCGGGCGGTGTCTGCATGACCAGGCCGGTATGCTCCTGGATCCATTCCTGCACCATATCCAGGTTGAGCTCGGCCTGGGGAAAGCTGTCCAATACCGTTCCGGTGATATCGTCGGTGTCGGTGGACATCTCGATGCCGATGCGGGCGATGTATTCCTTGGGCTGATCCTGGAGAAATGGCAGGCACTTGGTGCCTTGCCCTATCCCGATGCAGAGAAGCCCGGTGGCGAAGGGATCCAGGCTGCCGAAATGTCCTCCGCGCTTGGTCTTCAGGATGCGCATGACGCGATCCAATGCCCGGCGCGAGGTGATGCCCGCCGGCTTGTCAATGAGCACTACGCCGTCTTGACCCACCGCTGTCCTTCCTCAAGGATCGTTTGTATAAGCTCCGCGGCCTTACCCGGAACGGTAAAGCCGGCCGCCCGGTCATGTCCGCCGCCGCCGAAGGCCTCGGCCGTCAGACGCGCCGCCGGTGTATGCCGGCTGCGCATGGAGCAGCGGACCGTGTCGCCGTCGCCGTCGCGGGCCAGGATAGAGAGCTCGGCCCCGGCCAGGCTGGCCAGCTCCTCGACGATCCCGGAGGCATCCTGCGTCGTGGCGCCCAGGATCTCGAAATCATGGGTCGTTAGATAACTGGCGTAAACACCATTCTGGATGATTAACCGCTCGAGGGCCAGGCACAGGATACGGTACCAGCGTAAGGGCTTGTTGCGTTTCAAGCGGCTGGCTATGGCATGCGGGTCTGCGCCGTGGCGGACCAAGTCGCCGGCGATCTCAAAGACACGCAAGGTGGTATTGGCATGCGTAAAACCGCCCGTATCGCCGAAGATCCCCATATAGAGATTGGCGGCCATTTTCTCGTCGATCGCTATGTCCATGGCATTAAGGAGCTCGAAGACCATCTCGCTGGCCGAGGACCTGGTATCCTCAACCCAGCGGATAGCGCCGTAATGGGTAACGGTCCGGTGATGGTCGATAACCGCCACCGTTCCGGCCGGAAGGACATCCTTGAGCATCCCCGGGTCCGACACATCCACGAGCAATGAGTACTCGGGTGTAAAAGCGGAGGGCACCTTCAGGGGCGCCTCAAGGACAAGCATTTTCGGGGCCGCGGTCGGGTAGACCACCCGCACGGTCTTGCCCAGCCTTTCAAGGCCCAATGCCAGGGCGGTGCTTGAACCCACGGCATCTTCGTCCGGCCAGGCATGGGTTATGATTTCGAAGCGCGTATGCGCCTTAATGCACTCAATGAGAGCCTTCATCATCGGCCTTGATCTTGTCCAGAATTTCGTCGATATGCGTACCGTAATCGAACGAGGAGTCGTAGGTGAATGTCAGGCTGGGTATGGTCTTGATCGTGAGCATGCTTTTGAGCTCATACCGGAAGAACCCCTCGGCGCTTTTGAGACCCTGCAAGGCGGCTTCCTTGAGCTCGTCGTCGCGTACGCAGAAGAAGACGTGCGCATGCTTCAAGTCGGGGGTGACCTCCACGCCCGTGATCGTCACCTCCTCGACGCGAGGGTCCTTGACCCTGCGCAGGAGCAGATCCGCCAGGCTTTCCCTTAAGAGATCGCCCACGCGGGCTTGCCGTAAGGATGGCTTTCTCATAGATGTAGGATCTCCATATCGCTGCCGATGACCTCGACCTCGTCCTGATTGAAAAAGGTGTTCATGATCTTATCGAGCATGCTGTTGACGAACCCGGCGTCATTGCTTACCACGGCCAGGCCCAAGGTAGCGGCCTGCCATTTATCGAGATCGTCGACCTCGGCCACCGAAGCTCCCATATGGGAGAGACGGTCCTTGATGGACTTGAGCACCTTGCGTTTCTCCTTGAGCGAGTGCGCGCCCTGGATCTGCATGCGCACCTTCAGCGCCCCGATGATCACGGCGTGGCCTTCTCCTTGGTATAGACCTCGACGATATCGCCTTCCTTGAGATCGTTATACCCGTCCAGTCCGATGCCGCATTCATAACCGCCAACGACCTCGCGCACATCATCCTTGAAGCGTTTGAGCGAGCCGATCTTGCCTTCGTAGACGGTATCGCCCGCGCGGATGAGCTTGGCATCGGCATTGCGCGTGATCTTGCCTTCCAGGACCATGCAGCCCGCAATGGTGCCGATCTTGGAGATCTTGAACACGCTGCGGATCTCGGCTTTGCCCTGCAGCACGTCCTCGTAAACCGGTTCGAGCATGCCGGCCAGCGACTGTTTGATATCATCGATCAAATCGTAGATCACGGTATAGAGTTTGATGTCGATGCCGTAATGTTTAGCCACGACCTTGGCCTTGGGATCGGGTTTGACATTGAATCCCACGATGACGGCCTGGGTGGTCGAGGCCAGGAGGATATCATTTTCCGTGATGCCGCCAACGGCGTAATGCACCACGTTGACCCGGATGCCTTCGCCGGTTTCCAGACCCTTTACGACTCCGACAATGGCTTCGACCGTGCCGTGCACATCACCCTTGATGATAAGGTTCAAGGCCTTGAGCCGGCCTTCCATGACCTGGTTGTAGAGGTCTTCGAGCGTCACCTGGGCTTTGGGTTCGACCGTGGTTACATGGCGAGCCTCTTGGGCGAGGTAGTCCACGATTTCGCGCGCCTTCTTCTCATTCGGCACCACGAAGAAACGATCCCCGGCCATGGGGGGAGTGGTCAGTCCGATGATCTCGACCGGTGTAGCCGGCAGGGCCTTCGTTATGGGGGCACCACGGAAATCGAACATGGCCCGCACCCGGCCCCAGGTATTGCCGACCACGAAGATATCGCCCTGTTTGAGCTCGCCGCTCTGGATCAGCATGGTGGACATGGGACCACGGCTCTTATCGAGTTTGGATTCCAGTACCGCCCCGCGCGCCGGACCATTGGGGATGGACTTCAAGTCCAGCATTTCCGCCTGGAGCAGGATCATCTCCAGCAGTTCCTCGATGCCGGTATGCTTCTTGGCCGAGACCTCGACAAAGATCGTATCGCCGCCCCAGGCTTCGGGCAACAGGCCCAGATCAGAGAGCTGTTCCTTGACACGTTGAGGATTGGCGTTGGGCTTGTCAATCTTGTTCACGGCCACGATGATGGGGATCTGGGCCGCCCGGGCATGGTTGATGGCCTCCTTGGTCTGTTCCATGACCCCGTCGTCGGCGGCCACCACCAGGACCACGAAATCGGTGACTTGCGCCCCGCGGGCGCGCATGGAGGTAAAGGCTTCATGGCCGGGGGTATCGATAAAGGAGATGGTCTTATCCTTCAAGTGGGCCTGGTAGGCGCCAATATGCTGCGTGATGCCACCGAACTCGCTCTCGGTCACATTTTCGGAGCGGATGGCGTCTAAGAGGGATGTCTTGCCATGGTCGACATGACCCATGATCGTCACGACAGGCGGCCGCGGAGCCATGTCTTCCTGGTTATACTGGGGTTCATTGATATAATCTTCCTTGATATCGTCACGGGCCTCCTCGACCTCGAAGCCCATCTCACCGGCGGCCAGGATGGCCTCCTCGGGATTGAGATACTGGTTCTCACTCGTGCTTAAGCCAAGACCGGCAAGAACCCTGGTTACGGCCGAAACCTTGACCCGCATCTCGCGTGCCAGATTGAGGACCGTGATGGTCCGTCCGATCCGGATCTTTTTCTTCACCTGCAGCGGCGCCAGCGATTTTCTCTCTCTACCCTTGAAGGCCCGTTTGCCGTGGGAGGGCTTGATGTCCTCGTAGATCTCGAATTGGGTGAAGACCTCCTTTTCCTTCTCTTTTTCCTTGAACTTGGGGGCCTTCTTAACCGGCGCGCGCGCAGTTTTCTCCTCCACGACTTCGGGGGCTGCGGCTTCTACCTTGCCTTTTTTCTTGGCCTTTTTCTTTTTCTTCTCTTCTTCCTCTTCGGCGGTCGTGACCGGTTTTGGTGGTTCCGCCTTGGCGGCCTCGGATGCTACGACAGGCGCGGGTTCGACCACCGGTGTCGGCGTTGCGGCCGCTGCTTCGATCTCGGGTTCGGCCTTGGAAGGGCGTTCCTTAACCGGCGCGGCCTTGGGGCTCGGCTCGCGGACGGCCGTGATCTCGGCTTCAACTTCGGGAGGGGCCACCGTCTTAACGGGCGCCTCTTCTTCCTTGGGCGCTTCGGCCTCCATCGGCGTGGTTGCGCGGGCGCGACGTCTGATCACCTTCGAGCTGACCCGCTCTTCTTCAAAGGCCTCAGTCTTGGTCTCATCATGCTGCTTTTCACTTTCCCGTTCGAGCCTTTTCTTGATGCGCTCGATGTCATGCACATCCACCATGCTCATGTTGTTCTCGACGGAGATAGCCAGATCCTTGGCGATCTTGAGCAGATCCTTGGCATCGATGGCCAGCTTGGCAGCTAATTCAAACACTCTCATTTTTTTCATGCTAGAACACCTCTGAAGACAGCCTTTCAAGTAACTTCAGATCCCGCGCAAGCGCGGGCAGAAATGGGTAACCTTCCTTGATCGGGGTAGGGCTGGCATATCCGTTGGGTTTAGCGCCATGGCGGGCGTGTTCGCATAAATCATGGGCGAAACGTCCCAGGTCCGACCAGTCCACAGCGTTGTATTCGCTCAGATACCCCATCCTGGCCGCACGCACGACCGAGCGGGCGATCCCGCCGGTGTAGTGCTTCCGCATTTCTTCCACGAGGGTCCTTATCTCGGTAAGGGAAAGGTTGAAGCGCGGGTGTCTGGACTTGGAAGCCTTGCGCAGACAGGAGATTTCGGGGCACACATACCCCCCGCGGCCATGCGCCTGCCGGGAGGCGTCGAAGCGTATGGCGCCGTCCGGCAGCTTCACGAGCCGCAGGAGCTCATGCCGGGGGAATACCCCTTTGCATCCCAGACACTGTCGCATAGGAAAGGTCCTATCCCTCATGTACGATCCGATTCGCCTTTTCAATCAAAATCCTGGCCAAATCTTCATCCACGCCTTCAACCTCGATGAGTTTCTCCACCGTGGCCTTGGCCAGGTCGTTGATGGTCCTGAACTTCTCTTCATGGAGGGCTTCCGCCAGGACCTCGTCGATCTCCTCCAGGCGCGAAAGGGCGTGTTTGTCTTCAGATGAGATCACCTCTTCCATGCCCTCGGAGCGCACATCGATCTTCCAGCCCGTCAGTTTGGCCACCAGCCTAACGTTCTGGCCTTTGCGCCCGATGGCCAGACTGAGCTGATCGTCCGCCACCACGACGTCCATGGCCCGCGCCCCTTTATCCACGATGACCTTGGATACCCGTGCGGGCGAGAGGGCATTGCAGACAAAACGCACCGGGTCTTCCGACCAGACCACGATGTCCTGGCGCTCGCCTCTGAGCTCCTGGATTACATTCTGGACGCGCGCGCCCTTGACCCCGACGCAGGTGCCCACCGGATCCACGCCGGTGTCGTGCGAGCGCACGGCGATTTTGGCTCGTATCCCTGGCTCGCGGGCCACGGCCACGATCTCGACAATACCCTCGGCGATCTCGGGCACCTCCATCTCGAAGAGTTTTTCCAGGAACTTGGGATGCGTGCGAGACAGCTCGATCTGCGGCGACTTGAGCGACTTGGTCACATCCAGGATGTAGGCCTGCACCCTATCGCCGCGACGGAAGCTCTCGCCCGGGATCTGCTCCTTTTCCTTGAGGATGGCCTCGGCCTTGCCGAGGTTCACGATCACGTCGCGGCGATCGAAGCGGTGCACGAAACCGGAGATGATCGCGCCCTTGCGGTCGATGAATTCCTTATATACCGCGTCGCGCTCGACCTCCTTGACCTTCTGCATGATGACCTGCTTGGCGTTCTGCGCGGCGATACGGCCGAGCTTGGAGGTGTCAAGCTTTTCGCCCAGCTCGTCCCCGATCTCGCAGCTCGGGTCCAGGTGGCGTGCATTCTCAAGATCAATCTGCATATAAGGTTCGGTGACATCGTCCGAGACCACCTTGAACTGGAAGACTTCGACCTCGTCGATCTCGGGATTATACTGGGCTTCGATGTTGGGGTAGTCACCATATACCTTTTTGGCCGCTGAGAGGACCGCCGCCTCCACCACATGGACCAGGTCGTCCTGCCTGATCCCCTTTTCCTTTACGATCTGCTCGATCACCTTTGATATATTTAAAACCATACCCTCTCCCTAAAACTCAAAGTCGAGATTGGCCTTGACGATATCCGCCATAACGATGTTTTCCATAACGCCGTTCACTTCCAGGCGCAGGTTTTCCCCTTCCAGACCTTGAAGCACTCCGCGCCTGCTCCCCTGTTTCAGGAGCAGCTTTACCCGGCGGCCGGTAAAATGCTCGTAATCGCTGCGGCTTGTCAGCCGGCGAGTAAGACCCGGGGAAGAAACCTCGAGGCGGTAACGGCTCGGAATAAAATCCAGCGTGTCCAAGGTGAGGCCCACGCGGCGGGTCACGGCCACGCAGTCGTCGAGCGTCACCCCTCTGGGCGTATCGATGGTCAGCCGCAAGAGCCCCTGGCTGAAGCTCACCTCGATGAGATCGTATCCCATCGCGGCTACTTCGCCGCCTACAGCGCCTCGCACTTTTTCCGTGATCTCTTCCGCTCGCATATGAAACAAAAAAGTGGGCAAAAGCCCACTTCTCCCTCCCTCGCGCTCGCATTTCTGGAGCGGGCAACGGGGTTCGAACCCGCGACATTCAGCTTGGGAAGCTGACACTCTACCAGCTGAGCTATGCCCGCCCAGTGACTTCTAATAGACTAGGAGCATAGGATTTGTCAACTGCTTAAAAGCCCGTTTGCCCGCAGGTCCCATGTATTGCGGGCGGTTCTTCTCAGCTTTTGGCATTGAACAATACGCATGCATTGGTTATAGGGAGGCGGGACGTTCATAATAATGATTAACTTGCTCGACCTTGACCGAGAAGCCATCAACGCCCTGATCGCCGACAAGCCTTACCGTGGCGATCAGGTCTTTCAATGGCTCTACCAGAAGCGTATCGACGACATCGCCAGGATGTCCAACCTGCCAAAGGAGCTGCGTGAGCGGATCGCATACCAGGCCGTGATCGCCTATCCCAGCGTCGCCGGACATCAGGTGGCGGCTGATACGACCGAAAAATTCGCCTACCGGCTCGGTGACGGGCAGATCATCGAAAGCGTGCTCATTCCCGAGGAGGATCACTGGACCATCTGCGTTTCATCCCAGGTAGGCTGTGCCATGGGTTGCCGCTTCTGTTGCACCGCGCAGCTGGGTTTCAAGCGCAACCTCACCCCGGGCGAGATCTTAGCCCAGGTGCTCATACCCATGCGGCGCTACCCTGAGCGACTGTTCCGCAATATCGTGGTTATGGGCATGGGCGAACCGCTGCTCAACTATGCCAACGTGGTCCAGGCCGTGCGCATTCTGTCCGATGAGCAGGGTCCGGACATCTCCACGCGCCGTATCACCATCTCCACCTGCGGCATCATACCGCAACTCAAAACACTCTGGGAGGATACGCATGCCGGCCTGGCCGTTTCATTGAACGCCGCCATTGACGCCAAACGAACGGATCTCATGCCGATCAATGCCAAATACCCGTTGCCTAAGCTGATGGAGTCCTTGCGGGCCTATCCGCTACCCCCACGGCGGCGCATCACCATCGAGTATGTCATGCTGGGGGGCGTCAACGACAGCCTCGCGGACGCCAAGGCGCTGGTTAAGATCCTGCACGGCGTACGCTGCAAGGTGAATCTGATACCCTTCAACCCCTGGCCGGTCGCGCCGTTTACAGCACCGGAGTCCGTGGCGGTACTGGCCTTCCAGGCCTACCTTAAAGATCGAGATTTCAGCGTCCTGATCCGCCGGGAACGCGGCCGGGATATCCAGGCCGCCTGCGGACAGCTGGCGGGCGGATTGTCGGCAGAGAGGGGATAAACCTCCCCCGTCTTGCACGCGCCCGGCGTGAAGTTTTGCTTGAATAAAACAAACCATTTGACGATATACTGCATCAAAGGGGAATGATTATGACGATGAAAAAGGCTCTGCTGTTTTTTATGATATTGTTGCTGGCTTCGTGCGCCACCATGTCGATGCAGAAGCGGGAGGTTTCGCGTGCCATGGTGAAGCTTGGCATGGAAAAGGTCGCCAAGAACGATCTCCAGGGCGCTTTGATCGACTTCAAGAAGGCTGAAGATGCCAATCCTTATGATCCCGAAGTCTACTATGGTTTGTCGCTTACCTATCGCCAATGGGGCAAACCGCAACTGGCCTTGGATTATGTCGAAAAGGCCATCCGCTATGGAAACAAGCTGGGATTCGAGCATCCGGGCATGAAGAGCGAGGCCTACAATCTCAAAGGCGATATCCTCAGCGGTCTCAAACGCTATGACGAGGCGCTGGACAACTTTAAAAAGGCCCTGAAGGATGACTTCTATACCACCCCCGAGTTTACCCTTTATAACATGGCCGTTATCTATATGATCCAAGACAAGATTGATGATGCTCAGGCCAGCCTGAATACCGCCTTGACCAAGAATTCGCATTATGCCCCGGCCTGGCTTCTGGTGGGCAAAATCAATGGCCAGAAAGGTTCCAACGCCCAGGCCATCAGTGCCCTCAAGCATGCCCTGCTGGAGTTCCCCGAATTTACGGAGGCGCATTGGGAGCTGGCCCTCATCTATATCAAGACCGAAGATTACAAATCCGCGGCCAAACACCTTTACGAGGTCGTACGCTTGGACAAAGACGGACCGTTCGGCAAACGGGCGCAACGTACGCTTAACGACATGGGTGCGTACGGGGATTAATACATGGGTAGTTGCACCCTGTGGATCGCCGGGGAAATCGCCAAGGATCTGGGGCTGACCGGGTATGAGTTTCCCAGCAAGATCCTGGAAGTCAAACAACTGCTGTACGAGGTTTTGAAGGACGGTCAACCCCGCGACATCATCATGCTGCCGTTTTTCAGGAATTATACCGATGTGGTCGGGTACATCCGCGACCGCGGCATCATCGGCCCCATTATCATCTATACCCAGGGCGAGACCCTGTTCATGAATATCAGCGATATGGCCAGCCAGGGCGTGCTCTTCATGGACGCATCGCGCTTCGGCAAACCCATGATGGTAGGCTTTCTTACCTTTCTGCGCCTAAGCCAGGAGGCAATCAAGCCCGAGGCCGAACCGGAGCAGCCACCCCGAGAAGTCCCCTCCAGGGCCACCCGGGACATGGAAGAGATCAAGGATATGGTGCGGCAGATCATGCGTCGCCGGACCAGACTGCTGGTCACGTGCCAGTTCCGGGAAGACCTGCCCACCTTAAGCGTTACCTGCGAGGTCATTCAGATGGTGGGCGAGGTCGAAACCAAGCTGGTGCTGGACAAGTTCAATCCCCAGGAGTTCGTGGGGCTTTACCGCACTATGGCCAAGGGCAAGCCGCTGGTGGCCTATGTTACTACGGAAGAGGAATCGCTTGGTTTCGAGCTGAGAGTCGTGCACACGGTCATGGATAAGATCACGGCCCTGCTGCCCGCGACCATGTTCGATAACAAACGCCGGTTCTTCCGCGTGGAGCCCGATATCAAGGATCCGGTCACGATTCATATCCTGCCCGAGAACAGCGCCACCAAAACCTTCACCGTGCGGGACGTGAGTGAAGGCGGGATCGGCCTGAACGCCCCATTTGCGGGTTTGAACATGAACACGGTCTACCCGGTAGCGCTTACGCTTCCGGGCGGCAAACTGATCCTGGGCAGCGCCAATACGGTGTTCAAGGAAGCCGTGCGCATCGATCTGTTCAATTACGGCATGACCTTGATCTTCAACGAAACCGATATCATCAGCGTGCGCCAATATGTGTATAAACGCCAAGCCGGCATCCTGGCGGCCATACGCAACCATGATCTATGAGGATTGCAGTCCCAGCTTGACGGCCTGAAGGCCGGCCGGTGTCATGCCTTCGACGAGCACGGCCTGCCCCAGGGTGGACGGACGCACTTCGGACAGTCGAGCCTTGAGCTCGTTGGATAGGCCAGAGAGCGCGTTATAATCAAAAGCTTCCGGTATACGGATATGTTCGAGGTTCTTGAGACGCCCGATCTCGCCCCGCTGGCGTTCGATATAGCCGGCATACTTGATGCCGGTCTCCGCCTCGATGCATACGAGTCGCGGCTGCGGCGGCACAAGGTTCAAGCGCTGCAGGTCCTCCAGATGGACTTCCGGCCTCTTGAGGAGGCGTTCCAGCGTCGTTTTTCCCCCGTCTTCGGTCTTATCCGGTGTCAGTGCCGCGGGGACGGCTACGCTGGTACGCGACAGAGTGGTCTGAAGCTGTTCGATCTGATCCGCAAGCGTTTGCACCTGTTCACGTCGCGCTTGGGAGATGAGTCCGAGTTCGAAGGCCTTCTGGGAAAGGCGGAAGATGGCATTGGTCTCGCGCAAGAGCAGCCGGTACTCGGCGCGCGAGGTGAACAGGCGATAGGGTTCGCTGGTGCCGCGCGTAGTCAGGTCGTCGATCATGACCGCGATATAGGCCTCGGACCGATCGAGCACGAACGGGTCTTGTGCTCTCACCGTCAAGGCGGCGTTGATGCCGGCCATGATGCCCTGGGCCGCGGCTTCCTCGTAACCGGAGGTACCGTTGACCTGTCCGGCCAGGTACAAGCCCGCCACGAGCTTGGTCTCGAGCGTGCGCTTGAGCTGCGTGGGCATGACAAAATCATACTCGATGGCATACGACGGCCTGATGATCTCGGCCCTTTCAAGGCCCGGCACGGAGCGCACGATTTCCCACTGCAGTGCGGCGGGCAGGGAATTCCCCAGGCCCGAGGCGTACACCTCCTTGGTGTCGATGCCTTCGGGCTCGATGATCACCTGATGCCCGCCGCGGTCGCCGAAGCGCATGACCTTGTCCTCGAGCGAAGGGCAGTAGCGCGCCGGGGTCCCGGTGATGGCCCCGGAATACAAGGGGCTGGCCATGATGTTGTCGCGGATGATCCGGTGCGTCTCGGTCGTGGTGCGGGTGAGGTAGCAGGGCAGCTGAGGTAGCTGAGACGGCTGAGAGCCGAACGCAAGCGGCAGGCACCCGTGCTCAGGGTCCTGGTGTTCCATGGCCGCCAAATCAAGACTGTCCTGGTGCAGCCGGGGCGGCGTGCCGGTCTTGAGCCTGCCGGTCTTGAGCCCGAGAGCTTTCAGTGCCTCGGAGAGTTCATCCGCGCCCTCTTCCCCGGCCCGGCCCGCCGGATAGCGCTTCTCGCCGATATGGATCAATCCGCCCAGAAAGGTGCCGGCCGCCACGATCACGGCCTTGGCCTCGCAGAAATCACCCTTCTGGTCGACCACGCCCGTGACGCGCCCATCAACGGTCGTGATCCGCACGACCTTGGCCTGCCGCAGATGCACCCCGGAGCATTCCAGTCTGGACTTGATGGCGGCCTCATAGCGCCGCCGGTCGTTCTGGGTGCGCGTGGCCCGCACCGCCGGGCCCTTCTTGGTGTTGAGCACCCGGTACTGGATGGACGTGGCGTCCGCGGCCTCGGCCATGATGCCGCCCAGGGCATCGATCTCCTTGACCAGATGGCTCTTGGCCAGCCCGCCGATCGATGGGCTGCAGGGCATGCGGCCGATGGTGTCCAGATTGATCGTGAAGAGCGCCACCTCGCAGCCGAGCTTGACGGCCGCAACCGCCGCCTCGGCCCCGGCATGCCCGCCGCCGATCACAATGATGTCAAAACGTTCCATAGCCCTTCCCTCTAGGTCAAATCCGAATAACGTGCAAGGGATTATAGCGAAAGAGAGCCGAAGTGGAAGTGTCCTGCGATTTCACTAGCCTGGGTGGCATGCATGAGCCTTTAAGGGGTTACGGGTATCATCCGACCGATGGATTGATTTCGTAAATCAAACAATGACCTTGATGTCCCAGGCTGTGGAACATGGCCGATGTTGGAAAAATAATGGCTTGACAAACATCATGATAACATAATGTATTATAGACCAATAATATACTGATAGTGAAAATAAGATGCAGTGTTTTAGCTCGGTCAGAAGGCATTCGAGGAATGTTCTTTTTTAAGAAAACTATCCACAATAGAGGAGAACTGACTATGGAAATGAAAAACAACTGGTGGATGCGTGTGGTTTGGTGCTGCCTTTTCAGTCTATGGTTGGCCGTGCCGGCATTGGCTGCTGATGGTCTCTTCTCGACCGTGACCGATGATGGCGTGACGCTTAAAATGATGCGCTATCGCCCTGCGCCCGCGGCAAGTTTCCGGGAAGGTGGCCAGCCGGTCCTGTTGTTCCCTGGGATTGTATGCAATATGAACGCGTTTCTCAGCCACACCCCTCAAGATCGCATGAATGACTATGCCGGAATGGCCCTACCCACTGCCTTGGCTGATTGGGCCCTGGGAGACACGTACATTCAAGAAGATCCCATGCGCTACTACAGCTTGGCGCACTATCTGTGGCTTAAAGGTTATGATGTCTGGCTGGCCAATTACCGTGGCACAGGACGCGGCGAATTCAAGAGCGAGAAAGGCAATCTCATGACCAATAACGATGTCTGGGGCATCCTTGATGCCGATGCCTGCGTGAACAAGGTCGTCGAGGTGACCGGTCAGGCGCCCTTCATCGGCGGTCACAGTACGGGCGGCTTTACGTGTTATGCCTACCTGCAAGGCGCCACCTTTGATCTGGATGAACTCAAGGCGGGGGCTGCGAACGGGTATACACCGCACGTGAAGGCCAACCCCCTCCTGGCTGCGGCGCGCAACGCCATGGTTAAGGGCTATATTGCCCTCGACCCGGGTTTAACGCCCAACGTGCCTCAGAGTATCGATGTGCCACTTATGTGGCAGATCTTCGGACAGGCGGGCTACCTAGATTTGGATACCCTCATGGGAAATGTCGTCAACCCCCTGATTACGGACAGCGATATTATGATCACCACTATTGATACGGTCATGGACCTGATCACCGAGGTCAACAGTGAATACGGTGAATATCTCGACATCATCCCTTGTCTTGATTTCTGGTACATGGCCAACATGCATCCTTTCGTGAACGACTTCTTCGCCCGCTATGCCTGTTCGAGCGTCTATATCCGAGGGCTCGGGCAGTGGGGCGATATCGGCCTGCATATGTCCATCCGTGAGTTCTGGAGAAACGGCGTGGAGAATAAGGATGTCATTCAGGCCCCTGAGCCTGATCCCGGCCATGATGGCTACTATTACTATGACCGTAATATGGATCTCCTGACCATACCGACAATAGCCGTTCTGTCCTATTCCGACGCCCTGGTGAGGGCGGAAGATGTGATCACGTATCTCATGGAGGCCAAGACCTATAATGCCGGCGATGAGTACCACCTTATCCCCAACTCTGCGCACCTGGATGTAATCTGCGGACTCAACGCCCCATACATCACCTTCCCGCTGATCGGCGCATGGCTCGACAAGGAATGCGCCAAGCAAGCCGCTCAAGTGGAATCGGGTTCGTCATCGGCCGAATCAAAGGCCGCAAACACTGCCGCCAGCGGTTCATCGGATGGGAGCAGCGGGGGCACGTGCTTCATTAAAACCGCGGCTGGGGCATAAATCACCCTGATCCAAGACATAGGCTGGTGCTTTGAGTGAGCCGTAAGCCGGTCCGGTAATACAGACGCCTCCCTTATCAATCGGGAGGCGGTTACTTTTCCGCTTCGAGCAGGCTTTGCACCTTAAAGAGGATGATATGCGGCGGCGAGGGTTTAACCAGGTACAGGTTGGCGCCGGCTTCATGGGCCTTGCGGCGGTGCTCGGTTCCGCTCTCGGTGGTCAGCATGATGATCGGCAGGTCTTTCAGATCGGGATTGCCGCGGATATTGCTGATCAGTTCGATGCCGTCCATATTGGGCATATTGAGGTCAGAGATCACCAGTTTCACGTCCGGGTGCTGGGCGAGCTTTTCCAGGGCATCGATGCCGTCCACGGCCTCCACGCACTTGAAGTTCTTGGGCTTGAGGGTGTGCACGAGGATTTTACGTACGGTCACGGAGTCATCGACAATCAGTATCTTTGCCATGGACATCTATCACCTACTCTTTCTTATAGCCCAGCGCGCCGGGAAAATGCACCAGCTTGAAGGCCCGTGTGATGTTGTGCAGCGATTCCGAGTGGCCGATGAACAGGTAGCCGCCGGGGTTGATGTTGTCATAGAGATGGCTGACGATCTTCCTCCGGGCGGCATCATCGAAATAGATCAGCACGTTGCGGCAGAAGATGATATCGAAGCCCTTCATGAGCTGCATGCGCTGGGAATCCATGAAGTTCAGGAACTGGAGCTCGACTAGGGCGCGGATCTCGTCCGTTACCACGAACTGGGAGTTTTCGGACTTGAAGTACTTCTGGCGTACCTCAGGCGGGACGCCGCGCAGGGCATACTCGTTATAGGAGGCCTGTTTGGCGCTACGCAGCGCCTTCTCACTGATATCGCTGGCATAGATTTTGATGTCCCACTCGCGTAAAGTATCCTTGAGCACCTCCTTCAAGACGATGCCCAAGGTGTAGGCCTCCTCGCCGGTGGAGCAGCCGGCCGACCAGAGCCTGAGCGTTTTCTCCCCGGCCTTCTGACGGCGCGCCATGACATCGGGCAGCGCCTTTTCGGTAAAGGCCTCGATCTGGGGTGGGCTTCTAAAAAAGCTGGTCTCGTTGGTGGTGATGGTGTCGTAGAGCGCCCGCAGTTCCTTGGCCGCCTGGGGGTCGTACTTGAGCAGGTAGTAGTACTTTTCGTAATCGGTGAAATTGTAGGCCTTGAGCCGGAAGGTCAACCGGTTTTCCAAGAGGCTCTTTTTGGAATCGGCGAAGTATATGCCTGATTTTTCGTAGATGAAGTCTCTGAGCTGCAGAAATTGCTCACCGGTCATCAGGATTCCGCTGGGCTGGCTGGCTGGTTCCATGGGGGCGTCCCTCACATCCTCACTCGCTCACCGACTTGATATAATCCCGTACGGTCTCCGCGAGCGAATCCATCTCAAAGGTGATGCGTTCAAGATCCAGTTCATCCATGGGGTAGCGGTTTTCGATCAGGACCTGCCAACCCGCCTGGTCGGCGAGCACGAACGATAATTTGTCTCCGCCGTACGAGAGTTGTTTGGCCTTGGCCAACAGATCGGCAATGGAGATCAGGGCCGTCATGGGCTTGAATTGGGCCTTTTCCGGGGCATGGTGCCAGCGGATAATGTCCCCGAGATAATCGGGAAGGTTCCAGCGCTGGGCCAGGAAGGCGCCGACTTCCATGTGGGTAGTGCCCAGGACTTCCTGCTCGGCTTCAAAGAGCGGGCAATCGCGTGTGATGGAAAGGTCGAGGGCCTTGTTGAAATCGTCGCGCGCGGTGTAGTCGAGCACGATCTTGCCGATGTCGTGCAGCAATCCGCCGACGAACTCGCGACCCAGGGTTTCCATCTTGATCTTGCGCGCCATGGTGCGCGCGACGATGGCGGTCGCCACGCAGTGGTCCCAGAATGACTCCCAGATGAATCCCTTTTTGCTGGTGAATGTGGAGAGCACCGACACCGACGAGGTGATGTTGATGATCTCGGACAGACCCAGGATGGTGATAGCGCGTTGGATGGTTTCAACCGGTTTGTCCCCGCGTTTATAGTACGAGGAGTTGGCCATCTTGAGCATCTTGGTCGCCAATGGGGGGTCTTTATGGATCACCTCGGAGAGTTTGGAGATGCTCACATTCGGCGCATGCGCCAGGGACAGCGCCTCCATTGCCACCGCCGGCAGGGTGGGCAGGTCGTCGATTTTTTTGATCTTCTCTAGGATGCTCGTCATATCAGAATTCCAGCCCTTTCAGTTTGTCGATCGCCTGCGAAACGTTGCGGGCGACATCGAGATTCTTATCGTCGATATAGATCTCCAACTCATCGGCCAGGGCCTCATCACCCCATTCTCCCAGGGTCTTGACCGCCGCGATGCGCAGGAAATCCTGAGAGCCCGCCAGGATCGTCAGGAGGCGGGCCTTGGCTTCATCGTCATGGAATTGCCCCAGGGCCTCGATGGCATGGTAGGCTATCCATATGTCGTCGCTGCGGATGGCATCATCCAGCACCGACCGCAACTTGGCTAGGCGCTGCTGGCCGATGATGTCAAGGATTACGAAGCGGATATCATGCGATTCATCATTGAGCAAAGCCTTCAATTTTTCCAGGGACAGCGGCAACCCAGCGTCCTTGGCGGTCTGAATGGATCTCAGGCGCACCTCCACGGTGCTGTCGTCCAGCAGCTTGAGCACGGATTCGGCCAGCATGGGGGCGTTCAACCGCGCTAGACCGGTGAGCCCCATAATGCGCATCTGGGGATCGGCATGATGCAGGAGGCTCAAGAAGGCCCCCTGGGCCTTGGCCGATCCGATCTTGGCGATCGCGTCCAGGGAAGCGTCGCGGAGATCGTCGTACGGATGCGCCAGAAAGACCTTCAGATCGTCGATATCATCCGGATTGCCCATGGTCCCCACGGCCCGGATGGCATAACACGCTACATGGCCATCCTTATCGTGGAGCAGGGCCTTGAACGTATCGCGGCTCTCCGGCGATCCGATCGAGCATAACGCCTCCACATACGCCCGCTTGACATAGCCTTGGGCTGCAAGGATGCGTGCATTGATCGCACGGGTCTCTTCCTCACCGCCGATGCGGCCCAAAATCCGGGCGCCCAGTATCTGGAGCTTTTCCTCCTCGGCATCGAGCAGGCTCAACAAGGCCTGCTTGTCTCCAATGGAACTCAAGGTGTTCTGAATATCATCCCAGAGGTCCAGTCGGCTGTCAGGGTCGGTCTCCCGGGCCAGTTCGATGATCTTCTGGATGCTGGCGCGATCCCCGATGGTTGACAGGGCCGTGAGCATTAACTTAAGTACATCGTCGTCGGCATCGCGCAAACGTTCGTCGATGATGGCCTTCAGGCATGCGATATCCGTGCTGGTAAGAGTGGTTATGGAAGGGATAACCTTCAGGATGGTGCTCACGATCGCCAGCCGGATATAGGGGGTTGCTTCCGGGAGCATATCCATGAGCGGCCGGATCACTTTATCCGACGGGATCGTGGACAGGGTTTCCAAGATGGCCGACATGGTGATCTCGTCATTGGACCAGCGTTTAAGCTCAGACAGCAGGAAATCGATAACCTCGGGATGGGCGATCTTTGCCAGGGCCTCGATCACGGAAAATCGGATCCATTCCTCATCGTTGATCAAGGCCTTCAGATGCTCAAAGGCTTTTGCGTTGCCGATCGTTCCCAACGAGATCACGGTCTGGTTGCGAACATTGGCATTTTCATCGAAGAGGCATTCGATCAGGGTTTCCAGGCTGTCATGATTGCCGATGGATCCCAGCACATCCACGATAAAAAGCCGCAGGCGGTCGTCGGGGCTGTGCGCCAGCGCATGCAGGATGTCCAGGCCGTCCTCGCCGATGCGGCGCAGGATTTCGATGGCGGTATTGCGGATGCCCGCATCCGCGCTCCCGACCAAGGGCGCGATGCGCTTGACCGCCGCATGGCCGCCGAGAATGATGATGGTGTCCTGGGCCACCTCGCGCACCGCCTCATTCCGGTCCTGGACAAGTTTTTCGAGCCGGTCGAGGGCGTGGTCCCCGCCGATATCGGCCAACAGTGAGGCCGCCTGCCTTCTTTCGGCCGGGTCAGCCGAGGCCGCCAATTTGTCGATCGCGGATAGCTCCATACACTTCATCCTCTACAAATCCCGGCAAGAAACCGTGATCTTATTTCAGATCGTAACGCGTGAAGGTTACATCAGAAACATCGTAGGCCCGCAAACCTTCCTTTAACATCTCGGTGATCTCGAACTGGGTAAAGACCTCGACATTCTTGTTCAATGTCTCGTTGATCAGGGCACGGATCTCATACTGCCGGTCTCTGACGTTGGCGGCGGTTTTCGGATTCACGGTCAGGACCACCTCGGCCATCAACAGGCCGGCTTTGCCCTGTTTTTGGGGCGTATACAGGACCATGAAAGGATCCAGGGTGATCTCGCCCGCATTCAGGACGTTCGGGGGGGTGGACGTCGGACCTTGGGTGGATGGAGTCACCGCGGCAGATTTCTGGGAGTTCTTGTGCCAGAGATAACCTCCCACGCCCACGACCAGCAGCACTACAACGGACAACGCCGCGGCGGCGATGATGATCGTGGTGCGCCTGGAAGAGGATGCCGTTTGCGCTATCGCCCCTCCCGGGGCTTCAGTCGCAACGTTCTCTTCTGAGGACTCTTTCTGGGCTAAAGGGATGCCGTCTTTGTCGAGATCGACCTTGCCCTGTTTGGCCAGGGCGATGCCGTCCTTATCAAGTTCAACCTTGCCCTGCGCTCCAGCGGCTTGGTTCTCGGGCAGTTTGATGCCGTCTTTGTCGAGCTCGGCCTTCTTACCGGGTTTGGCCACCAACGACCTCGATTATTTATTGAAAATCTGTTCGATCTTTTTACCCAGGGTTTCGGCCGTAAACGGCTTGACGATATAGTTGTTGACACCCGACTTCACGGCCTCGATGATGTTCTCCTGCTGGGCTTCGGCAGTAACCATCAGAAAGGGTATGTCGCGCAGGGCGTCGTCGGCCCGTACTATCTTCAGGAGTTCAAGACCGGTCATCTTGGGCATGTTCCAATCGGAAATGACCATATCGATCTTTTCCTTTTGCAGGATGTCCAGTCCGGTCGAGCCGTCGTCGGCTTCTAGGATATTATTGAATCCCAACTGGCGTAAAATATTCTTAACGATCCTGCGCATGGTCGAAAAATCGTCCACGACAAGTATCTTCATGTTCTTGTCAAGCGTCATCGCGTCCTCCCGGCGTTCTTTTTATTCTCATCGAAATTCGGGGTAAAAATCTTTAGGGATGGGGGCTGGAGGGTTCAAGGGATTGAAAGGGAAGCGCTCGCCCCTAGCCTTCCCCGGATCAGAGCTTTTATGGCTGATCCTCTCTCCCTGATTTTAATCCCGGATCTCCTTGAGGATTTTCTGCATTTTGGAGCGCAGGCGCAGGACGGACTTCGTATGGATCTGTGATACGCGCGATTCGGTGAACTTCAGTACGTGCCCGATCTCTTTCATGGTCAGTTCATCGTAGTAATAAAGCGATATCACCATGCGTTCCTTCTCGGGCAGAGACTGGATGGCCTTGGCCACCATGTCGCGGATCTCGCCCAGGCCGATTTTATGAGTGGGCCAATCCTTTTCATCCTGCATGATGTATTCGAGGAGGTTGCGCTTCGAGGCATCCTGATTGTCCTCGCCGAGGTCATCAAGGCTTAAGAGCGATACCGAGGCTGTCTCGGACAGGAGCCGGTAGAAACTGTCCATGTCGATTTCGAGCTCCAGGGCGACCTCTTCGTCGCTGGCCGGGCGGCCCAGGAGGGCTTCCAGCCTGCCGTAGGCCTCCTCGATCTTGCGGGCCTTCTGCCGGATGGAGCGCGGGACCCAGTCCATGGACCTGAGTTCGTCCAGCATGGCGCCCCGGATACGGAATTCGGCATAGGTCTTGAACTTGATGTTCTTGGAGGCGTCGAATTTTTCCATGGCATCAATCAGGCCGATCACCCCTGCGTTGATCAGGTCATGGATGTCGATATGCGGCGGCAACCGCATGGCGATACGACTGGCGATATATTTGATCAGCGGAGCGAATTCATTGATGACCTTGGCCCTAATTTTCGGGTTGGTCTTCTCTTCTTCAGTAAGATCCGGAAACGCTATGTCCTGCATGGTTCATCACCTTGCCCTGGTTAAGGAGGAGCCGTTTAAAAAAGAACTGAATATTCCCGCTGCTGTATATGGGGGCGGCTTGTTCCAAACGCTTCACAATCCCGGTCAGTCTTCTCGCGGCTTCTCCCGCCGGGCTCACCCCCACGAACGCCTTCTGCGCACGAATGCATTCGGGAATACTAGAATCATGCGGAAGAGACCCCAGCATGTCAAGGGCCACATCCCCTAAAAATCGATCACAAACCATCATAAGTTTCTTCGCTACCTCATTTCCTTCCCCCGCTGATAGCACATTATTAATGATAAGGTCGAACCTTTTTATCCCATGTTTGGTCCTCAGGACCTTGATGAGGGCATAGGCGTCCGTGATGGAGGTGGGCTCGGGCGTCACCACCACGACGATACGCTGGGCCGCGGTATTGAAATACATGACGTTCTTGGAAATGCCGGCACCGGTGTCCAGGAACATATAGTCGATGTCGTCGTCGAAGTAGTCCAGGCTATTCACGATCGTCAGCTGTTGTTCGCGGGAAAGATCGGCCAGTTCCTGCACGCCGGAAGAGGCCGGGATGATCTTGATGCCCAACGGTCCTTCCAGGAGGATGTCCTCCAAGCGGCATTTGCCGTCCAGGACATGCATGATGTTATAGCGCGGGGTCAGCCCGAGCATCACATCGATGTTGGCCAGGCCCAGGTCGGCATCGAACACCAGGACTTTTTTGCCCTGGGATGCCAGGATGATGGCCATGTTGGTGACCATGGTCGTTTTGCCTACCCCGCCCTTGCCCGAGGTGACCGATATCACCTGCGGGGATTTGTCGCCGCCTTTCACAATGCGGCGCAGGGTTTGTGCCTGATCTGTCATTGGATTTCTCCCAGACACATCGCGATGATCATTTCCGGGTTGGCGGGCTCGATATCTTCGGGAACCCGCTGGCCGTTGGTGATGTAGGCGATGGGTGTGCGGTAGAGGAGATTGTGGCTCAAGACCATACCGGCCGTCACGGCTTCATCGGCCTTGGTGAAGATCATGCGGTCGATGCCCAGGGGGGCGAAGGTGTGCATGATCTTTTCCATTTCAGAATCGCGTGTGGCGACGGGCATCGCCAGTACCTTGGCCATCGGCACACCGGCGCAATATTCCCTCAACTGCGTCACGTGCTCGTCGCTGGCTGCCGAACGGCCTACCGTATCGACCAGCACCAGGTCTTTATCACGGAATTGGATGACGGCGTGCTTGAATTCCTCGGGACTGGTCACGGATACAAAGGGGACGCCGAGAATCTTGGCGTAGATACGACCCTGTTCGACCGCGCCGATGCGGTAGGTGTCCAGGGTCACCAATCCAACACGCAGGCCTTCGTTCAGAACGGCCCGGGCCGCGAGCTTGGCGATCGTAGTGGTCTTGCCCACCCCGGTGGTACCCACGACGATCTGAATCTGTTTGGGCATATGGGGGTCGGTATGCACGACCTTGGAGAGCAGTCCCTTGACCGATTGCGGCGAGGCCTTCTCTCCCAGCTTGGAAAGGATGAGGTCCACGAGGCTGGGTTTGACCCCCTGCTCAAGGAGGGCGCTGCGCAACGGATTTTCACGGGCTACTTCCACGCCGTTGACCTTGAGTAGGGTCCGCAGCATGCCCTTGAGCTCGGTGATTTCGCTGCCCATGGCCGTGATGTCGAACTTGACGGTGCTGATCTCGGGACGTGCTTCCGTTTCATCCGGCATGGGTGTCGGTGCCGTGACCTTGGTCGGGTTGCCGGAAGCGAGACGCATCTGGTCGTAGTCCACGGCCGCGGTGACTTCCACCACGGGCTTGGTCATGAGGCCATAGCTGTTGTCCTTGATCTGGCGCGTGGAAACGATGACCGCATGGGGGCCCATCTCGGACTTGATCTGCGCAAGCACCTCTTTCATGGAGGAGGCTTTATACGTTTTTATCTGCATCTATGCGTACCATCCCCATATTTTTAATGCCCACGTCCGGAGGAATCTCATTGTGGGAGAGCACCACCAGTTCCGGCATATACCGTTCGGACAGTCGCTTGATATGCGCCCTGGTCATGGGCGATGTCAGCAATACCGGAATGATGCCTTGCTTGCTCACCTTGTTTACCTCCTTGGTCAGTGCCAACAGTATCTTTTGCGTCCTGTCGGGGTCTAATGCAAGATACGAACCATGTTCGGTGCGATGGATGGAATTCACGACCAGGGCGTCAATAGCGGGATCCAGAGCCACCACGTTGATGGTGTCATTCTGCACATAGGGCCGCGCGATGATACGCATGAGGGCTTGTCTGACATACTCCGTCAAAAAATCGGGATCCTTGACCACCGCCCCATAGTCGGCCAGTGTCTCCAGGATGGTGAGCATGTTCTTGATCGACACCCGCTCCTTGAGGAGGTTTTTCAGCACGCGCAGGATGACCCCGGCGGGCAGTATGCCCGGCACGAGCTCGTCTACAACCTTGGGATGGGTCTTGGAGACCGTATCCAGAATGGATTGGAGCTCTTGGCGACCCATGAGCTCCTGGGAACCGCTCTTTATGGCCTCGGTCAGATGGGTGGCGATAACCGTGGCGGGATCCACGACCGTGAGACCGGAAAGCTGCGCGCGTTCGTTGTCGGCCTTCTTGATCCAGAGCGCCGGCAGGCCGAAGGCCGGTTCCTTGACGGGTATTCCGGCGATATCGGTCTGCACATCCTCGGGGTTGAGGACCAGCATCCGATCCACCATGGCTTCACCGCGCGCTGCCTCGGAGCCTTTGATCAGCAGCCGATATTCATTGGGTTTGAGCTCGAGGTTGTCGCGCACGTGGATGGGCGGCACGATGATCCCCAGCTCACCGGCCACCTGTCGGCGCATGCCTTTGATGCGGCTTAAGAGTTCACCGCCCTGCGAGGTGTCCACCAGCGGTATGAGTCCATATCCGACCTCGAACTCCAGCACATCCATGGGCAGGAGCGTCTCGGTAGTGAGCTCTTCTTCCACCGGGGGGGCCTCCTCCACCTGCTCCTCGACCTTGGCCCGCATGCTGATCCATGCCAGTGAAGCGATGCCGACCGAGATAAGGATAAAAGGAATATGTGGCATGCCCGGCATGAGTCCGAAAAAGCACACGATGCCGGCTGAGCTCAAGATCGCCGCGGGCTGGAATGAGAGCTGTTCCTGCAGGAGTTTGCCCAGGGACTTGTCCGAGGCGGACTGCGTCACGATGATGCCGGCCGCGGTGGAGATGAGCAGGGCCGGGACCTGGGCCACCAGACCATCGCCGATCGACAGTAGGGAGAAGGTCTTGAGGGCTTCGCCAAAGGGCATTTTCATCTGCAGGACGCCGATAATGATGCCGCCCACGATATTGATGCCCACGATGATGATGCCGGCGATGGCGTCGCCGCGTACGAATTTGGTGGCGCCGTCCATGGCGCCGTAGAACTCCGCTTCCCGCGAGATCTTTTCGCGCCGTTTGCGGGCGTCTTCTTCAGTGATCATGCCGGCGTTCAGGTCGGCGTCGATGGCCATCTGCTTGCCCGGCATGGCGTCCAAGGTAAAGCGGGCCGTCACCTCGCCGATGCGTGTAGCGCCCTTGGTGATGACGACAAAATTGATGATGACGAAGATGACGAATACCACCATGCCCACTACATAGCTGCCGCCCACGACGAATTGGCCGAAGGCCCTGATCACCTGGCCGGCGGCATCTTCCCCCTCGGAGCCGTGCAACAGAATAAGACGCGTGGAGGCGATATTCAGCGCCAGTCGGTACAGGGTAATGACGAGCAGCAGGGACGGGAAGGACGAGAAGTTCAGTGGGTTGGTGGTGTACATGCCCACCATGAGTATGATGATGGCCATGGTGAGGCTGAAGGTCAGCAGAATGTCCAGGGCAAAGGTCGGCAATGGGACCAGGATAATGACCAACACCGCCAGGACGCCGATGCCCATGAATATGTCGCTTACGAACTTATCGGAGGCCTTGAACGGTAAGACGTCTGCTCTTGCCATGTTGTGTGCTCCTTAAAGCCTCGCTCTATTATCCGAGACCCATCCCGGGCTTGAGACGATACACATACGCCAGGACTTCGGCTACGGTCCGGTACAGCTCTTCCGGGACGTAATCGCCGATGTCGGCAGCCTTGAACAAGGCCTGCGCCAGCGGTTTGTTCTCCATGATCGGTACGGAGTGCTTGCGGGCCTCTTCCTTGATCCTTTGCGCCACGAAACCGGCACCCTTGGCCACGACCATGGGTGCGATCATTTTGCCGCGCTCGTATTTCAGCGCGACCGCCAAATGCGTGGGGTTGGTGATGACCACGGTGGCCTTGGGTACGGCCTTAAACATGCGCCGGCGCGCCATCTGGTACTGGATGGAGCGGATGCGGCTCTTGACCCTTGGATCGCCCTCGCTCTGTCGATGCTCTTCCTTGACTTCCTGCTTGGTCATCATGAGATCCTGGGTATGCTGCCACCGCTGGAAGATGAAGTCCGCCACCGCAATCAGGATGAACATCCACAGGGCGTCCCAAAGCAGACGCATTACGGCCTGGAAAAACGTCATTGTAATGACGCTTATGTCGCAATTCAATAACGGTGGGAAGAGCGGCAACTCGCGCCGAATAGCCCGGTAAGTCACCCAAGAAAATATGAGAAGGATCACCAGACTTTTGACGAGTTGCTCCAGGCTGCGCAGTGACATGAACTTATTCTTGAATCCGGTAATGGGGTTGAGCTTGGCAAGCTTGGGAATAAGCGGTTCGCCGCTGATGCGGAACCCTACCTGAACAATATTCGAGAACAGGCCGACGGCCAAGAAGACAACCAGAATAGGTAGCAGCAAGATGGACAGCTGGACGACGCCGCTGTTGAAGATGCTCACAAACGACTCCTGACTTCCGTTCCAGAGCATGAGATTGTGGAGATAATAGCGGACGATGTCGGCGAGTTGCTTGGCTACCGATGGAATATAGAAGTAGAACGCCAAAACGCTGACTAAGAACAGGAATGCCGTTGAGACCTCGGTGCTCTTGGCGACCTGTCCTTTATCACGCGCATCCTCAATGCGCTTGCCGGTTGGTTGTTCAGTTCGTTCCTGACCCTCTTCGCTCTCTTTCGCCATCGGCAGAGTTATATGCGAAATCCGTACCACCATTCAGGCGGAGGTTTCGGAGAGAAAACCTTCGTGCTTGACAAAGGCTGATAATTGCATTATGCAACAATTGTAACCTTAAAACCGACTACAGCTTGCATCAAGGAGAATATATATGGGTTACGAACACTTATTGTCGCCGGGTTCAATCGGCAAGGTCGTCATACGCAACCGGGTGGTGCTGCCCCCCCTGGAAGTGGGTATGGCCAATTTCGACGGCACGCCCTCGGAACAACTGATCGGCTACTACGAGGAACGCGCCCGGGGCGGCCTAGGGCTCCTGATCACCGGAATCACGCGTGTCAATGAACGCCACGGCGCCGGGCTGCCCCGCCAGCTGGCCATGAGCAGCGACCGGCACATCGAGCCATTTGCGAGAATGGTCGAGCGCGTGCATGCCCATGGCACCAAGATTTTCTGTCAGCTCCACCACCCGGGTCGCCAGAGCAATTCGCTCATGATCGGTTCCTGGCCGGCCATGGAGCTAATCGGAAGGGTCTGGCCCGGTTACTGGAAGTACTTTTTCAAGCTGGTGCCGGCCGCGGAAAAGTTCGCCCAGACCGGACTGGTCCCGGCCGTCGTGGCCCCATCGGCCGTGGCCTGCACGTACTCCAAGCAGAAGACACGAGCCTTGTGGCGCTGGGAGGTCAAGAGTCTGATCCAGGACTTCATCAAGGCCGCCCACCGCGTCCAGCGCTCAGGCGCCGACGGCGTCGAACTGCATGCCGCCCACGGCTACCTCATCCAGCAGTTCTTGAGCCCCCACACCAATCGGCGCACGGACGAATACGGCGGATCCTTTGAAAACCGTATGCGCTTCATCCTGGAGATTATCAGCGGCATCCGCAGCCTGTGTGGACCGGATTTTCCGATCGCCGTGCGGCTGACCGTGGACGAATATTACCGCTGCATCGGGCAGCCGGGCCAAGGCATAGAACTGGCCGAGGGCATCGCCATCGCCAAGCGCCTTGAACAGGCCGGTGTGGACGCTATCGATGTCTCGTCGGCCAACTATGAGACCATGAACTACTGGCTTGAGCCCATCTCCTATGAACCGGGCTGGCGCAAGGATCTGGCCAAGGCCGTCAGAGACAACGTCAAAATTCCGGTACTGGCCGCCAACCTGATCAGGAGCCCGGAACAGGCTGAAGCCCAGATCGCCGAAGGCTGCCAGGATTTCGTATGCCTGGGCCGGCCGCATTTGGCCGATCCAGCCTGGGCAAACAAGGTCAGCGAGGGGTGCGTTTCCGACATCAAACGCTGCATCTGCTGCTTGTGGTGCTTCGAGTCCTTCCTGAACAATGCCACGCATGGAGAGCCGTTGGAATGCGCCGTCAACCCCCGCCTGGGCCGCGAACGCGAAACGGCCGTACCGCAAAAGAACGGCGCCGGCCGTGTGGTGGCCGTCATCGGCGCCGGCCCGGCCGGCCTTTCGGCCGCCGAGATCCTGGGCCTGCGCGGATTCAAACCTATCGTCTTCGAAAAGAACGCCGAGGTCGGCGGCCAGCTCCAGCTGGCCAACAAGCCGCCGAAGAAGGAAAAGATCAACTGGTGCTTCACGGATCTGTACCACGCGGCCGTCAGGAACGGGGCCGAAATCCGATTCAATAGCACCCCGACTTTGGCCGATATCCAGGCCCTTGATCCCTATGCCATTATCGTGGCCACCGGAGGCAACGCCATAAAGCCGCCCATCGAGGGCGTCGATCAGTCCCATGTCTGCACCGTCACCGAGATCCTGGACGGCAGCGTCAAACTAACGCGTGAACGCGTAGCCGTGATCGGTTCGGGTATGACCGGGCTCGAAACCGCGGAAAAGCTCAGCGAGGACGGCAACCGTGTGCTGGTGGTGGAGATGATGGACCAGATCGGGCCCGGTGCCCACTCGCAACATCTTGATGATGTGCTGCCCCGGCTTAAGGAGTACCACACTGAGTTCATCAGCCGTCACAAGCTGGTGAAGATCACAACTGGTGGCATCATCCTGGAAGACACCAAGACCGGCCAGCGCATGGAGCATGCGGTCGATCACGTCGTCCTGTCCGTAGGCGTGCGCAGCAACGACAAACTCGCCAAGGAGCTCAGACCACATTTTGTCAGGCTCTACACCATCGGCGATGCCCGCAAGATCGGACGCATCGCGCATGCCACGCGTGACGGTTTTGACGTAGCCTGGAATCTCCAGTAAAAAAACCATCCCCCCCGCGATTTGTCTTTTCGCAGGGGGGATGGTCGTCTTGATTGTGGTGCGCCCGGCAGGGATCGAACCTGTGACCTTAGGCTCCGGAGGCCTACGCTCTATCCAACTGAGCTACGGGCGCATATCCGTCTATCAAAGCTTGTGCATCAGGTGCGTTACCGCCTCTTCGAGGCCGGACAAGGTCAACTCGAACATAGGGAAAATCTCCCCGATGGACTCGATCGTTTCGGTGTTCGGCCACGTATACGCAAACTTCGGATTCAGCCATACACTATGTTTGAAGGTTTTGGCAAGAAATTCCAAACGGTCCAGACTGGGTTTCTGCTGGGGCGAATTATAGTAGATATTGCCGTGGCGGCTGTAGAGCTCCCAGGGCGCCATGGAGGCGTCACCCACGATGATGAGGCGCGTCTCGGGGTCGTAGCGGGTGAAATCGTCGACGGTCATGGGCTTGTCATGCCGCTGCGGGTCGGCCCAGATCCGGGAATAGATGGTATTGTGAAAGTAGAAAAACTTGACGTCCTTGAACTGGTTCTTGGCGTGGTTGAACAGGACCTGCACCACGTGCACATAGGGGTCCATGGAGTAGCCGCCGTTGTCGATCATGAGGATGACCTTGAGCTTGTCGCGTAACCTGCGGTCGAAGACGATCTCGATCTCGCCGCCGTTCTTCATGGTCTGGTAGATGGTCTTGTCGATGTTGAGCGTATCCTTGGGACCGGTGGGCACCATGTGGCGCAGACGCTGCATGGCATCCGAGATCTGGGAGGGTCCCAGGCGGGCCTCCAAGGTATAGTCCTTATAACGCCGTTCCAGGGCCACCTTGATGGCGGACTGATGGCGCGAGGCGCCGCCTACGCGCATGCCGCCCGGGTGGAAGCCCGAGTGGCCCACGGGCGACGTCCCTCCGGTGCCGATCCATTTGTTGCCGCCGTCATGGCGTTCCATCTGTTCTTCGAGGCGTTTGCGGAAGTATTCCTCAAGCTCCTGGGGGCTTAAACGTTTGACCTCTTCCTCGCTTAAGCCCAGGAACTCCGCCATGACCTTGGGCTCTTTGAGCCATTCCTCGAGCAAGGCCTGGATGGCCCGGTCGACCTCGTCTCCCTTCAGGGCCTCCAGCTCGGCGCCCTGGAAGAAATGGGCGAAGACGCGGTCATAGGTGTCGAAATAGCGTTCGGACTTGATCATGACGGCGCGCGAGATGCTGTAGAGATCGTCCAGCGAGCAGATCAGACCCTTATCCAGAGCCTCCTGCAGGCGCAGGAAGCCCGTGGGGGAAAGGGGTACTCCCCGGTCTCTGAGGGTGTAAAAGAATTCGGCGAACATGATCGCTCCTAAGGATCTAAGTCCTTAAGCCCTTAAGTCCTCAATAATTGCCGGCATAGCGCTGGGCCGCCTTGTAGTCCTCGCTCTTCTTGAAGAGCACCCCCAGGTAGGGTATCTCTTTCTTGGAGAGGTACTGCGGGTCGAAATCGCGGTCCATCAAGATGATCCTGATCCAGTTGATCAGTTCCCGAGTGGCCGGCTTCTTCTCGACGCCCTTGATCTCTCTGAGGCGGTAGAAGGTCTCGATGCAGGCCTCGCTCACCTTGCGGTTGATATCCGGGAAATGGGCCAATACGATCTTGTTCATCATCTCGTGGTCGGGGAAGGCGATGTGGTGGAAGATGCAGCGTCCCAGGAAGGGATCCGAGAGATCTTTCTTGGCGTTCGAGGTGATGATGAGGATCGGCCGGTTTTGGGCACGGATGGTCCGATCGATCTCGATGATGTCGAAGCTCATCTGGTCCAGCACGTCCAGGAGGTCGTCCTGGAAGTCCGTGTCGGCCTTGTCGATCTCGTCGATCAAGAGGACCACCTTGCTCTCGGCGGTAAAGGCCTGTCCGATTTTGCCCATTTTGATATAGTCTTCGATGCGGCTTACATCACGCTGGGAGTCGCCGAAGCGGCTGTCGTTCAGCCGGGTGAGGGTGTCATACTGGTAGAGGGCTTCCACCGCCTTCATGCTGGACTTCACATTCAGGATGATCAGCGGCATCTTGAGGTTCTCGGCAATGGCATGCGCCAGCAGGGTCTTGCCGGTGCCCGGCTCGCCCTTCAAGAGCAGCGGCATCTCCAGCTTGATGCTGGCGTTCACGATCTTGGCCAGCTCAGGATCGAGCACGTAGCTCTGCGTGCCGGTAAACGTATGCTGTTCCATGCTTTTTTGCTCCTCTGCGATTATTAGACCCTCATCCTTAGCACACAATCTCGCTGGCAGCAATGTGCAATGAGGCCGGGCTGCGCGGATTTCCCGTCTGCTGACAGGCTCGGTAAAGCGGAAAATGATCAAAGGGGACTTGACGAGTACGTGGTGGAGATTATAATAATGAACAGCACCATAAGAAAACTGATAATCACCACCGATGCCGACAACCCAACCGCTCCAAAGACGGAACCAATGATGAGGTCTTGCTGTATGCAGAAAGGCGTTACCCTCGTGGAGTTGATGATCTCCATGGCGATCGCCGCGGTGCTTGTGCTGGCGGCCTACGGGATGCATGCCATGGGACAGGATGTTTCCCGTACGATCAGGGACGGCTGGTATTGCATGCAATCGCTGCGGGCCGCTATCCTCCAACTTGACCAGGACCTACTGCAATGCGCCCACCTCCTGCCGCAGGACATGAAGGTCGTTATCGGGGTCTCCCAGTTGTTCATCGCCGGCGCGCCGCCGACAGCGGACTATTCCGGACTGAGCCTGGCCAAGGGCGATCCCCCGCCATATTATGCCGTGGTCGTGACCCAGACGCCGTCCGCCGTCGGTCTCGATACCGTGGATCTTGACACCGATCATGTTCCGGATTTCCGGGCCGATCTCGGCCTTATTACCGACAATGGAGCTTATGTGATAGCGCACGCCTATGTGCGGGGGAATATGCTCGTCCCGGTGCAGGGCCTCCCGGCCGGGATGCTTGGCTCACGGGCCGTTCCGGCTGTGCACTATGCGCTCAAGAATGACGGTCTGTACCGCAACGGCCAGATTCTGGCCGAAAGGATCGTGAGATTTGAAGCCCGTCGGGATGGCTCCGTGTTGAGCATCCATCTGAGGTCGATCTGCAATGGCACCGCGCGTGAGATACACTATCGCTACCCGATCGGATGACCGAGCTTATGTGCTGGTGATGGTCCTGATGTTCCTGGTCATCATCCAGGCTATGGTCCTGGTGACGGCGGCCGTAGCGCGTTATACACTTATGTCCAGCTCATCCTTTCGAACGCTCTTGAATCAGCCCGATGATCTCTCGCTTGGCGAAATCCGGGTTAACCCCATGGTGCTCGGCACCCCTGAAGGCTGGGACCATGCCTGTTTCCTGACCGAGGTCAAGGTGAAAGAAAGCGGCGATCCTCTCCAGATGCAGTCCATTACGTGGCGTACCATCGTGGGGGAGCAGCCTTATGAACTCATCACCGACATCCATCTTAATTCTCTAAGGCCTTACCTGCTGGTACTCGTTGATGATTCGGAGAGCTTCGGCTGGTCGAGCGGGCGGTTCTATGACGAGCAGGAGGTCTATGTGAAACGCCTATCGGGCGAGGTATGTGTCAGTGTTTTTGATCTGGCTGGCCGGGATTTCATCGAGCTTGACGGCCAGATCTACTTCCGGGGCGCTTACGGCAATACCAAGCTGCGCGCGCCTTTTGCAGATTTCTATGGCGGCGCCATGCCGAGCTCGACCTTTTATTACCCCCTTCTGGCGCGTCTTATCGAGGAAACCGATCTGTGTGAGATTGCCCTGGCGACCAGCTCGCATGGACTGGTTCAGGCGTTCACGCATGACCGCGCAATGTTGGCTAAGGCGCTCGATGATCTGCATCTGGGGACAGGGGAATCCAAGCTGTCCGAGGATCTTCACCGCTCGCTCGCGGCGTTTCCCGCCGAATGTGTTACGGACAAGCATGTCCTCTATGTAACCGATGGACTGGCCGTAGGAGACGGCAATCTCCCTGCCGCTATCCAGGATTTCGATCACGACGGTAATCCTCTGGACTGCTACTACGAAGGCATGGGCTCGCATTGCCTGGATGATGTGAGCGCCTATGCGGCCTCCGCCGATATCAAGGTCCACACCATGGGCCCGAGCACGGATTTTCTGCTGCAGGTGGCCCAGCGCGGCACCGGCGCTTACCTGCCAGGGCCCGAGACCTTCATGCGTGAATCCCCTTTTGCCAGCCAGGTGCCGGTCATGGTCCGCAATGAGCTGCTTTCCCTCGCCAACACCTTCGGGCACTTCGGCCCCGCCTGGCTCGAAACCGAGGGGGCTTCCTATTATATGATCGATGACCTTACCCAACTGGCACCAGTTGCGCCATTTACACCCGCCGGGGCGGCGGCGAGCAGCTTTGTGGATGGGACGACCCTGTACCTTAGCACGACCCGCGACTGCCTGCTGGCGATCGATCTCGTCACCCGGCGGCTGGCCTGGGCCATAAGGGGTATCGGCGGACGCATATGGGTCCGGGACGGGATGATCCTGGCCGGGCCGAACGCGACCGGACAATGCGTGTGTCTGCTGGCGACCCCCGAGCTTCGTTGGACATCTGCGGGGGACATCGTGGTGGCATCGGGTTCCATGGCCTATCTGGCCAGGGATAAGCATATCGCGGGTATCGATATGAAGAGCGGCATTGCCATGCCAACCTTTAGCGCGGCTGAAACCATCAGCGCGTTGCGATATGACCCCTGCCAGGGGGTCCTGACGGCCGGTACCGAGGACGGGGCCATCGTGTTCTTGAACCAGGACCTCAGCTGCCGCGCGACGGTTTCGACCGGCTTGGCGGAAAAGATCATCGAGCTGAGAAGCTTTCATTATCGCAAGCGTGCCATGGTCGTAGCTCTCAGCGAGCACCATATGGTCGGCGCTGACTCCGCCGGGATCAGGTGGGTGGCTTCGCTCGATACGGGCGTGCCCCTGCAGGCCCTTATCATGGATTCCAAGCTATACCTCACGATCTGGGAAGAGGGTTCCGGTTGCGGCGGGATCGATACGGGCACAACGGCCCTGCGTATTTATGATGCACCCACCGGGGCCATGCTTTCTCAGGAACAGCTGCTGTCGGGTCGAGCCTTCGGACCTTTGCTTGATCTCTCATCCGGCCGCATCATCTACGCCAATTCAGATATGGCCGTACGCGAGATCGATATCTCCGCCTTGTCGGGCGTCAAGGACAGTCCGCTCGGGACACGGTATAATCCCTTGTAAAGGGGCGCGACTGCCGGTTGCTAGATGCGGAATCCCCGCACGAGTTTCTCCAAGCCTTCGACACTGGTCTTGAGTTCCTGCCCGGTGGCCGAAAGCAGGTGCGCCAGATCGGCATTGCTGTGCATGATCTTTTCGGAATGGGAGATCATGCCGGAGATGTGCGCGACCCCGGAGGCCTGCTCGTTGAAGCGCTGGGTGATATCGGCGATGTTTTTTACGATATCGGCGATATTCGCAACCACGCCTTCAAAGAAGGCCGAGGTGGCTGACACGAGATCCATGCCCTTGCGGGTCGACTCCCGGCTGTGCATGGTGATCTGCTGGATGGTTTGCGAGGATGTCACGGTTTCCTGCGCCAGATTGCGCACCTCGGTGGCCACGACCGCGAACCCTTTGCCCGACTCGCCGGCCCGGGCCGCCTCAATCGAGGCGTTTAAGGCCAGTAGGTTGGTGCGGAAATTGATTTCATTGATCACCTCGACGATCTTCCCGATCTCCATGCTGGAAGCATCGATGGCCTGCATGGTCTCGGTCACATCCCGAATCAGGGCCACGCGGCTGTTGATGGTGTCCTTGAAGGCCTGCAGGGTTGATTCCACCTGAGTCACATCGGCATGGCTGTGCTGGATGAATGCACTGATGTCTTGGAGCGTCCGGCCCGTAACATCAATCGAAAGGGACTGTTCACCGGTCCGCGATGCCAGGGCCTCACTGTTGGACGCCAGATCCTGGGAGGCCTTGGAGATGCCGTGGGCCATGACGGTGACCTCGCCGATGATCTGATGCATGGCATTGAGGAACTCGTTGAATTTCCGTGCAATCATGCCGATCTCGTCCGTGGAATTTACGGGTATGCGCGCCGTGAGATCCTCCGAGGCAATGATGTCGCCCATGTGTTGCAGCAGGTGGGTAATCGAAGAGGTGAACTTGTGCAGGACCAGGATGATCACGGCCATGCTCAAGAGGAATCCAACCACGCCCATGATCAGGGATTTGATCAGGCTCTTGGCAAGCAGCGCCTTGATATGGCTGATATCCATATCGGCCCCGGCGATGTAAACCCGGCCGTTGGCCGAGCGCATCGGCAAGAGGATGGAACGGAAATGACCATACTTATCGATCGTATCCTCGTAATAGGGTTTCATATCCACAAACGCCTGCTTGAGTTCGGGAGAAGCATCTTCATACTCGGTCATGAAGACATCGTATGAACCATCCTTAAGCTCCTCGTCGGTGGCGCTGGTGGCGGTGAAGTAGATTTTGCCATCGTTTTGAACCATGGTATAAAGATAGGTGAGATTTAGCCGTTTGGCATAGTGTGAAAGGGTTAAGACATTATGGAGATGTTCAGGCTCCGTCAGGCTTGTCCGGTCCTGCAGGTCTCGCGCCAGGATAAAGGGCATGGCTGCAGCGCCAGCATACAAACGGTCTTCGATGTTCTGCATGATGGAGGCTTTGTGAACCTCATAGCTATAGATCGTAAATGCTATGATCGCAGCCGCATTGATGAGGGTGATGGTGAGGAGGACCTTTGAGCGGAATGATACGTTTGAATGCATACAAACCTCGTTATGACGCCTTATCGAACATGGGTGTGTTCTCTCAGATAGGCGAAAGTTTTTTAGCAAATAAGTATTTGGACCTTATCGGAAAATGGGGCCATGAATATGAAAGGTAATTTTTTAACATGCAGAAGTTCGGATTATTGATGTTCGAGCGCTTTACTGGATGGGTTCTCCTTGACTCATCGTTTGCATACTGCTAGGGTTTGCCTATGTTAGACATGAAATATATCCGACAGAATCTGGACCTGGTGAAACAGTCTTTGACCAATCGGGGATCGAGCGCGGATCTGGAAAAGCTCATTGAGCTCGACAACAAGCGCAGGGCTATAATCCAGGAAGGAGACGAACTCAAGGCCAAACGGAACCAGTTCTCGGCCATGGTCGCCAAGAAGGGAAAGGGCGCGGAGGAGGAGATCAAGGAGATGCGCCGTATCTCCGATGTCATCAAGACCATCGACCAGGATATCAAGGCCTTGGATTCCGAAATGGATGCAATCGTACTCGGGATACCCAATGTCCCGCATGCGAGCGTTCCGGTCGGGTCAACACCGGAAGACAATACCGAGGTACGCATCTGGGGCAAGAAGCCGGAGTTCGCCTTCGAGCCCAAGGCGCACTGGGACATCGGCGAGGGCCTGGGCATCCTCGATTTCAAGCGCGCGGCCAAGATCACCGGCGCGCGTTTCGCCCTGAACTGGGGAGCGGGCGCCAAGCTTGAACGCGCCATCTTCAACTTCATGCTCGATGTACATACGAACCACCACGGCTGCACCGAGGTCTGGACCCCTTTCATGGTCAACCGCGACAGCATGACCGCCACCGGCCAGTTGCCCAAGTTCGAGGAAGAGCTCTTTCGCACCGACGACTATTTCCTTATCCCCACCGCCGAGGTCCCGGTAACCAATATCTACCGCGACGAGACCCTGGCCGAGGAAGACCTGCCCATCAAACTGGTGTGTTATACCCCCTGTTTCCGCCGCGAGGCCGGGTCATACGGCAAGGATACGCGCGGCCTGATCCGCCAGCACCAGTTCAACAAGGTGGAGCTGGTGCGCTTCGCCCATCCGGAGCGTTCCTATACCGATCTGGAAGAGCTCACTGCCGACGCCGAGGATATTCTCAAGCGTCTGGGCCTGCACTACCGCACGGTGTGCCTGTGCACGGGCGATCTGGGGTTCTCGTCTGCCAAGACCTATGACCTCGAGGTGTGGATGCCGGGCATGGACACGTACAAGGAAATCTCCTCGTGCAGCAATTTCGAGGAATTCCAGTCCCGACGGGGCAATATTCGCTACAAGTCGAACCAGACCAAGAAGGGCGGCCTCTGTCATACCTTGAATGGCAGCGGTCTAGCCGTGGGCCGTACCCTGGCCGCCATCCTGGAAAACTACCAGCAAGCGGACGGTACGGTCAAGGTGCCTGAGGCGCTTGTGCCCTATATGGGGCTTGACCTGATCAAGCCGATACGTTAAAGAATGAAACGCTGGAGGGATGGCCGAGCGGCTTAAGGCGGCGGTCTTGAAAACCGCTGTATCGCAAGATACCGTGGGTTCGAATCCTACTCCCTCCGCTTTTATATATAGACAGATGGAGAGATGGCCGAGTGGACGAAGGCGTTCGCCTGCTAAGCGAATGTACTCCGTAGAGGGGTACCGAGGGTTCGAATCCCTCTCTCTCCGCCAACCTCATCGCTTGCCCGATATCCCAACATCAAGCTCCCTCGGAAATGACATAATCGCGGCACTATTTTGATGGCTATTGTGAACGTCGTGAAAAATACGGTTCTCCTTCATCCGAGGTAAGGACTTTGGGCAACCGGCGCGCGTCTTTCCTGCCGCCGGCAATAAGCCGCACGCGGGCCTATTTAACGATTTATCGGGGTTATTTGTATAATGACACAGTGGAGCTGTACGGTGTTGGTTTTGAGGTAGTAGTTGAAAGTTTCGCCATCGCCATACTGGTAGGCGGTGTACCTGAGCCGGCCCTCAAAGACCGTGCCCGGCGGCGATGATCGATAGGTCGCGGCCAGGCTCGGATCGGTGAAATCATACGGCGCTATGCCCACCAGATGCTTGTCCGGCGTATGAAACCTGAAAACCAGTCGCGGCGGCTTGGCGCCTTCGGGTAGAGATTCCATCACGGCAGCCGGTGGATAGCAGGTTATAGTCAGTTCCTGCTCGTCGCCATTGCCGGACTTGATTAAACGGCAGGTACGATCGGTTGTCAGCTCCTGACCCGGCGTGAAAGTACGATTCAGAAGCGCGAAGGCCTTCTTGCGCTCTTTGTCGGCGCAGATGGCGCAGGGCTCCACCGATGCCTGGGTCAGTATCTGGAAGGCCTCGGTAGGAAGATCCACGGCCAGTATCGGAGTTACGGACGCGGCCAGTACCAATACATGCATCAGCAATTGCACCACTATCTTGCGTTTCATGGGGAAAGCAACTCCTTGGGTCTGGCATACTGTTTTATGAAGGCATCGACACCGGCTTCATACACGGACAGGGAATCGATGAAGCCCTGATTATGCGAGCCCTTGATCTCCAGGAAGGCCTTGGGCCCTTCAAGGGTTTCAAAGAGCTTCTGCCCGAGGGAATAGGGAATAATCTCATCATCGGGGCTATGGATCACCAACGTTGGCACTGTGACCCGCTTTAGGAAGCGGCTGGTCTCGTAGCGATACCTGGCTAAAACCCAGGCCGGCAGCCAGGCGATATGCGCTTGCGCCACTTCGGGCACCGAGGTGAACGCGGATTCGAGGATGAGCAGCCCGCAGCGATGCCCTGCGGCCGTGCGGGCCGCGATGGCGCCTCCCAATGAGCGGCCCCAGAAGATGATCTGCCGTGGGGCGATCTTCCGCGCTTGCGTCAGATAACTCCAGGCCGCCTCGGCATCCAGGTAGGTCCCCTTCTCGGAAGGGCTTCCCCCGCTTCGGCCGTACCCCCGGTAATCGAAGATCAGGGCAGAAAGCCCCAGCCGGTTGAAGACCTGCAGTGTTTCAAGATAGTAGCCGACATTGCCGCCGTTGCCGTGGCAGAAGAGCACGATCGCACGTGGGTTCTTTACCGGCACCCACCAGGCGTTGATGTTGACCCCGTCTGATGTTTCTAGGGTTACATTCGTATAGGCCAGACCCACCGAGTTGGGGGTAAAGCGTATATCCCGCTCCGGGTAATAGATATACGATGCTACGCACCCGGTCAGAGCCAGGATCAGGAGTCCGAGTGAGATGAGTATGATCCGCCGGCGTTCGAACATGGCTGACCCCTTAGAAGAAAAGGTTCCATGCCAGTTTGGCTTCGGTCTCATAAAAACCTCGCGTCTTGCGCCGGCTGATATCGAGCCCTACGCTCTGATTGGGATTGATGGTAAAGCTCTGCTGCAGGCAAGCCTCAAAGGCGTTGAAGGTGTCCCCCAGGCCGTAATAGAGGTCGCGCGCATAGAGATGCGTTTTCCAGCGCGGCACGGGGGTTACCAGCATGCCGGCGCTGCCTCCAGCACCGAGGGCGTATCCATGCTCCAAGGCGCCGCTTACATTGAGGCCGGTTTCCATCATGGCATACACAAGACCGAAATGCGAGGTGGAAAACGTCATGCCTCCGCCGGGGTTGATTTGGTAGATCAGGTGGTCCTGCTCCTCTTCGTCCGAGATGCGTCTCAACCCGGTGGTGATCTTCCAGGATACGGGATGGAAGAATTTGTCCCGTGGTGCCAGAGAAACGATATCGATGATATCCAGGCTCTGCAGGGAGCCCTTATGGTCCTGAGGATACCAGCGCAGCGCCAGATCGGTGAAGATGAGCTGGGCGCCTTTCACATAGCCGTCATCGTTGTCCATCAGGCCATGGTACACCGGCCTGATCCGCGCTTCCACATAGGTATCGTCGCCCTTGATGCCAACACCCAGGGCCAGTCGATTCGAGAGATGTCCCTTGTCCGGCCGAACCGGCGGCGGGATCTTCTCCATGGCGTCGTCGGCGATGGTGCCGAGTTGGCTGCGTAGCTTCAGGGTCCTGATGAAACGTTCCTGATAGGTGGCTTGCGGTATCAAACCCTTGGTGTACAGGTACTGCAGGTATTCGACGGCCAGATCGACGGTTTTGACCTTTGCCACGCCCGGGCTGGACGGGTCGTCCCGGACGACTACAGAAATCGTCCCCTGCGCCAGACCCATGGCTGCATCCTGCTCGGTATCGGTGAGCCCGGAGGCCAGATATTTGATCTTGGTGGTGCGCGAGGGACGATAGGCCACACCCTTGATGAAACCCTGCCGGTCGATGGCGCGCACCGAATCCAGCGGAATCAGCCAGCCATGGGTACTGTCGGTGAGGTGCACCCCCGGACGGGCCGCTTCCAGGAGGAAGTACAGGGCATAGGAACAGTTTTCATCGAAGAAATAATAATCCGATGCGATATGATCCAGCTCGCGGATATGCAGCATCATGCGCCGGATTTCCGGTTTGGTCAGATTGAGCGGGTACTCCCAGATATCGCGGTGATCGATATCGCTGTATTCCTGTAATTTGGCGTAGTACGGCATGATCGAGAAGTAGCCGGGGTAGAGGCCGGTGAGGCCCTTGACCGCGAAAAAGGGGCCGAAGGTTTCATTAGCAAAGGCCGAATACGTGACCGCATAGGCTAAGAGGTTGCTCTTGTTGGCGGTCTCGATGGTCAACAGGGTGTGGCCGAACATGGAGGCCGGGCCGTTCAGGTGGGCCATGGGAAAGACCAGGACCACGGACTCGGGCTGCATCTGTTGCATGAATTCTTCAAAAGAAGCGCAATCAGCTTGCGCGATGCGACTTGGATCTATGTGCAGGCGCTCTCTCAGCCATTCGTAGCGGGCCGCGAACCGGCAGACGGCGGTTTGTTTACCCTCGGGCGGCTCTTCGAAAAAAGCCTTGAGCGTAGCTTTGAGCTCCGCCTCGGGGTTGGTTTTACCATCCGGCGCCAGGAAAAAGGCCGGGTCATCGATCAGGCTTGTATAGCCATGGAAGCACTTTTTATAATGCATGAGAATCTGCCAATAGGGGTCTTCATGCAGCCTTTGCTCGTGCGCACGTCCCTGAAGTTCATCCAAATAGGCGCTATCCTGACCGAAAGCGCAAGGAATGCCGGTGGCGATGCTAGATAGAAACATTAATGCGAAGGAGATACACCGGTAATATCTCCTTCGCACGTGTTGCAGCATTCAGGGTAAGCTTACAGCAATGTTTCGATATTGTTCAGTACATCCACGCTGGTGACAGTCGAGGAGGTATAGATCGCCCCGAAATTGTTCTGCAGCTTGGCATAGAAGGTAGAGCGGCCGGCTTCGGGCACTTCCATAAGCACTGCCAGGGTATTCAGATACTCACCTTGTCCCTTGGCGATGTCATTGGCCAGATTGTCCATGTTCTGGGCGACATAGGTGTTGAGCCGTTCGTTCATGGCAAATGACGTGGCCTTTTTGCAATCAACCGTGCCCGTGGTAATGCCGAAGGTCTGGTTGCCTAAGATTCCATTGGTGGTTACGGCTAGGACCTGGAAGAGCAAACCATCATGGCCTTTCATGATCATCGTTCCTACACCGCATCCCGTATTCATCTGACCGGCGAAGGAAACCGGAGGTGCTACCATCACCAGACCGACCAATACCAATACCGCCATGAATCTCTTCATACTGTGTCCTCCTTATAAAATTTTTATGAAACCGGGTTTCACTACTGCAGAATACATGCATCATTATGATGCTCTGTAGTAATATTAAGGAAGTGTCCGAAAGTCAAGGTATATACAAAACTGGCACACAGATTTATGGACTCGTGATCCTCAAGTCCGGAGCTTCCCCTCCGATAGGTATATCATCGGCCTAGCGTGATGTATCAGGGACGGTAACGGAGGTCAGGGATGACGAAACGCGAGATCATCAGGGTCTTGATCATGAGCCCGTGCTACCTTAACATGAAGCTCAGGGAACGGGCCCGGCTCATCAGAAGACTTATCCAACAGGGCACGGTTCAGAGCATATCATAGGGATCGACATCGATCTTTACCCGTATATGGCCGGGGACCTTGGCCTGCTCCAGGTGAGTAAGCGCTCGATGGAGCGTAGCGCGTTTCTCGGCGGTCAAGAGGATATGCCAGCGGTGCCTGCCCCTCAGCTGTCCCAAGGGTGCTAAGGCAGGACCCATAACCTTGAGTCCCGGCAACGTAAGGGTCTTGGTGATCCTTTTCACGGTCTGCTCCAGGGGTGGGCCGGTAAGGGATGAAAACACGCAGCGGGCCATGTAGGCAAAGGGCGGTAGCCCGGCTTGGCGGCGGCTGTATTCCTCTTCCTTGAGCATGGTGTCATAGTCATAGCGCGTAATGGCCATAATCACCGGGTGGTCCGGGATCAGGGTCTGCATGATTACGCGCGTGTCCGGCCTGGTCCTCCCCGCCCGGCCGGCCACCTGCACCACCTGTTGAAAGGTGCGCTCTACCGCCCGGAAGTCCGGCATATTGAGGAGCTGTTCGGCTTGCATAACCCCTACCAAAGTGAGGTGCGGGAAATCATGGCCCTTGGAGATCATCTGCGTACCAACGATTACGTCCACGCGCCGTTCGCGGATGGCATTCAAGGCCGCTCCCAACTTGCGCGGGGATGAGATCTCGTCCGAATCCATCTGTAGGATGCGGGCCTGGGGGAGTTTCTGGGCCACCTCGGCTATGACCCTTTCGGTGCCCAAGCCTAGAGGGCGCATATCCATGCAACCGCAGGCGGGGCAGATCTCCGGTACCGGCAAGCTAAAGCCGCAGTAATGACAAACGGCCGCTGACCGGGATTTGTGATAGGTGAGGCTCTGCGAGCAGCGCGTGCAGGTCAGGACCGTGGCGCACCCGGGACAGACCATGGCGGCGGAAAATCCGCGGCGGTTGATGAATAGCAGGCACTGCTCGCCTTTGGCAAGCGTCTCGTCCATGGCGGCCGCCAATTCCTCGGACAGGATTTCGGCGCGGCCGCGCATATCGACCGTATCGATGTGCGGCAGTTGGGCTTTTCCGATGCGGGAGTTCATGGGTATAAGTGCGCTGTCATGGGTGCGGATGCGCGCATAGGTATCCATGCTCGGCGTGGCCGATCCCAGGATCACCACGGCGGCGTTGGTCTTGGCCCGCATGACGGCCAGATCGCGGGCGTTGTACGGCACGCCGTCGCTCTGTTTATAGCTCCCGTCATGCTCCTCATCCACGACGATGAGACCCAAGTCCATGAGCGGTGCGAAGATGGCCGAACGGGTCCCCAGTACGAAGCGCGCCCGGCCCCTGGCTGCCTTGAGAAACTCCTCGGCCCTGGTTTTGGGGCTCAGGCCCGAATGAAAGACCGCCATGGCATAGGGGATGCTCTCGCGTATGCGCGCAATGGTCTGGGGCGTGAGCGCGATCTCAGGCACCATGTAGATCACCGTGCGCCCGGCGTTAAGCGCCCGCATGGCACAGGCCAGATACACCGCGGTCTTGCCGGAACCGGTGATGCCGTGCAGCACATAGGTTTGAAAGCGGCGCTTATCAAGGCTTGAGCCGATTGTCAGAATCGCGCGGGCCTGGTCGTCGGAATACTGCAGAGCAGTCAGCGGCAGATGCTCTTTAAGCCCATCCTCCTCACCGACATCAGCGAGAACCCCGGCCTTGCGCAGCAGCGGCGGAAAGGCCAGCGCTAGGCATGCACCGATCCCGGCATGATAATAGCGCGAACACCAGATCAGCAACTCGATGATCTCCTGGGTTACCAGAGGTTGAGGGTCGATAAGGCTCACGATGTCCTTGAGACCCTCAATTTCGGCTGATTTGAGAGCGATAATGACGCCCACGCGCGTGCTTTGCCTGACCGGGACCAACGCCCGCATCCCGGAGAGGGGCTGCAAGCCTTCCGGCACCCGATAGGATAACACCTTCGGGATGGCCCCGAATACAACGATGTCCGCCACCACTCCTAGCATGCTTGTCAGACTAGCATTGCCGCGCGCGGTGAGGAAGTGAAAACCTCACGCGACGGAAATGCTTGCATGCCTGTTATTTGAACGTAACCTTGGGTGCGGCTTGTTCGGCTTCAGGCACATTGAAGTACTCGGCCTGGCCGACCCCGGCCCAGGCGGCGAAGAAGCGGCCGAAGAATGATTTCACATAGGCATTGAGGTCTTTAACGACCTCGTTATAGCGCATGCGTTCCACGGCGATGCGGTTCTCTGTTCCTTCCAGGCTGTCCTGGAGCTTGAGGAATGACTCGTTGGCCTTGAGATCGGGATAGCGTTCCTGAAGGAGCAAGAGGCGTGAAATGGCGCCTTCCAGTTCGCCGGCGGCCTTGGCCTTGTCCGCCACGGACTGAGCCTGGAAGTAGGATTTGCGGGCCTCGGCCAGGGTGGTGAAAACCTCCTTCTCATGGGCGGCGTAGCCCTTGACCGTCTCGACCAGGTTCGGGATCAGATCGAAGCGCCGTTTGAGCTGGTTCTCAACCTGGGCCCATTGGGCCTTGACCGCCTCATTCATACGGATGGCCTTGTTGTATTCGGATATGGCCGTACCCAGGATGCCGCTGAGCAACAGGACGATTGCACCCAACACAATCCAAACGCTTTTTTTCATAATCATACCTCCCTCTCCATCGTTCCGGTTATGAGTCTTTTTAAGGAGATAAGCGCATCACCAGCCGCCGGATGCGCCACCGCCTCCGAACCCTCCTCCGCCGCCCCCACCGAAGCCGCCGAATCCACCCCCAGAACTGCCGCCGAAACCGCCCAGACCGCCGCCCCAACCGCCATAATAGCCGCCGGACCAACGTGATCCACGCCTCAACCGGCCCCGACTCAGATTAGAGATGAAACTCAAAAGCACGATCAGGGCAAAGATTACGACCCCATGCTGGAAGTCTTTGGAGGACAAACCATGAGATTGCCTGGCCGGCATCCCGGTGAGCTGGACGCCGTAGGCCTTTGCTATGGTGCCGATGAGAATGATACCGGCGTCATAGATCGCGCCGGAGTAATCGCCTTTTCTGAACTTCGGAACGAGGTATTCTCTGCCGATGCTGCCAGCCAGACCGTCGGGGATTTTGTCCTCCAGGCCGTAACCAACCTCGATGCGATAGCGCCGGTCATTGACTGCCACCACCATAAGCAGGCCGTTGTCCTTGCCCTTCTGCCCCAATCCCCAGGTATGCGCCCGGTTAAGGGCATACTCTTCGATTGGGACGCCGTCCGTGGAAGGCAAGGTCAGGATGATCATCTGCGCGCCGGTTTTCTGCTCAAGCTCAGTCAGGAGCAACGTGAGTTTCTGCCGCGCAGCCTGGTCGATGACACCAGCTTGGTCCATGACAAATTCAGTGGCCGGGGGGATGTTCTCGGCGGCGTTAACCTCAGGCGGGACCGACGTAAGGATCAGGCTCAGCAAAAGCACCCCCAGCCGGAGGCATGCGCGCACAGCCCTGGGCATAATGCTGTTACACCCCCGTGATTCGGTCGACGATGAGGGCCAGGGCATCGGTAAACCGGTAGAGATCCTCGAAGAGGCGTTGAAGGTCGGCATAGGTATGGCGCAGGTGTTTCTGACCGCGCATGGCCAGGATCTCCCGCACGCTGTCACACGATATGCCGTAGTTGGGTGCGAGAGCCTCCAGGACGGACGTGCGTTCACGGGGCGCCGGCCGGTCCGCCAGGACGATCAAGGCCCGCAGCAGGGGGAATAATCCGGTCATCGTGCTCAGCAATAGTTGTATCACGGCCTCCCGGTCTCCGGCGGCGGAAACGTACCCCCTCGTCAGGTGCACGAGTTTGGATCTCAGTTCCCGCTCGCACTGGATTCTGAGCATGGCCTTCTCGATGATAAGCCCTTCAAAGGGATCCGGCCCATAGATGGTCTGGTGAATAAGCTTGATATCCAGGCATTCAATGGGGAATACATCCAGCGAACGCTTTAGGCTGGCGGTGGTCATGACCAAAGGCGCCCGGATGTTTTTCCTGCCGTAGCGCTTGCCCAGGCCGGCCAGGGCATTCAGCACGGTTACACCGAGTTCCTTGACCAGCACCACGGTGTTGATATCGGAGACGCCGACAATGAAGTCGCTGGTAACGACGCTGCCGATCAAGGTGATCGAGTCAAGGCCATCGACCAGCCGCGTCATAATGTCCGATGCAAAGGCCTGTACGACCGGGGCGACCTCCTTGGGCAGCATGCCCACATCAACACTGACGTCATGGTTCATGGATAAAAATAGTAGCATGCCGTAGCGTGTAAAAGCCATACCAAAATGGACGTCCGTGGATATAACGGATGACCGTGAACGTCAGCGGTGTTGTCACGAGGCTAAGCTAAGCCTGGAAACCCTTGACAGGCAGTGATATTTAGACAATGCTATTGTTCATGGCGCTACGGGAGATATTGGTTTGGCCGGAAGATTGTCTGAAAAAGAAGGCTGAAGAAATCCGTGATATCGACTTTCACCTCGTCAGTCTGGCCGAGGACATGGTTCAGACCATGTATGCCGCTCCCGGCGTGGGCTTGGCCGCGCCCCAGGTCGGAGAATCAAAACGCCTGATCGTGCTGGACCCCCATGCCAAGGAGAGTCCGGGTGATCCCATGGTGGTGGTTAATCCAGTCATTGCCGAGGGTATCGGCAAGGAGTTTGGTGAGGAGATGTGCCTGTCCGTTCCGAACTTTGCGGTCGAGGTCCCGCGCTATACCAAGATCCTGATCAAGGGCCTCGATCTGAAGGGTAAACCTATCGAGATCGAGGCCGAAGGTTTTCTGGCACGCATCCTCCAGCATGAGATCGACCACCTGAACGGGCAGGTTATCATCGGGTATGCCTCCAGTCTCAAGCGCTCCATCTACCTGAAAAAGGCCAAGAAGGGCAAGGTATGAAACTGGCCTTCATGGGGACCCCCGGATTCGCCCTGCCGACGTTGCGTGCACTCATCGAATCTGGAGAGCATGCGGTGGAACTGGTGGTCACCCAACCGGACAAGCAAAAGGGACGCGGCATGAAGATGTTGCCCCCGCCGGTCAAGGAAGCGGCGTTGGACTTTTGTCTGCCGGTTCAGCAGCCCGAGCATTTGAAGCACAATGCCGAGATGGTTCAGACCCTTAGCCGGTTGGCTTTAGACGCCGTGATCGTCGTAGCCTACGGCCGGATCATCCCTGCGGAAATGCTCGCTATACCACGCCATGGATTCATTAACGTGCATGCCTCGGTCCTGCCGGTCCTCAGAGGGGCGGCGCCTATCAACTGGGCTATCCTCTGTGGCTACGCCGCCACCGGGGTAAGCATCATGCAGCTTGATGAGGGGCTCGATACCGGTCCGGTGTACCTCACGGCCTCCTGCCCGATAACGGACCAGGAAGACGCCGTGATGCTCTCGGAGAGGCTCGCCCGGATGGGGGGCGAAAAATTGCTCGAGGTCCTGGCAATGATCTCTACCGGCGGCATCCGTCCGCAACCTCAAGACCATGCCCGCGCCACATATGCCCCGCTCCTGAAGAAGGAGGACGGTCTCATCGACTGGACCAAGGATACGCTCACGATCGAGCGCATGGTACGCGGGCTTGTGCCCTGGCCGTGTGCCTTTACCGGTATGGGCGGGAAGATCCTGCGCATCTGGAAGGCATCATACCGTCTGGAACAGCATGACTGCAAACCCGGCACCCTCATCAAAGACCAGGGCTTAAGGATTGCCTGTCATGACGGATTCATCATCCCCGAGATCCTGCAGCTCGAGGGCAAACAGGTGCTGGAAATGCACGCCTTCGCCAACGGGCTGAGGGCGAATAAGATCATGCTGGGAGAATGAAATGATCATCGCACCGTCGATCCTGTCCGCCAATTTCGCCCGTCTGGGCGAAGATATACGCACCGTGGTCTCGGCCGGGGCCGAGTGGGTGCACATCGATGTGATGGACGGCATCTTTGTGCCCAACATCACCATCGGTCCGGTGGTGGTCAAGGATGTCCGCGTCGTGACGGACGCCTTCCTGGATTGCCACCTCATGATCACCGAACCGGAACGCTATATCGATGCCTTTGCCAAGGCCGGGGCGGACGGCATCACCGTCCATGCCGAGGCCACCCATCACCTGCACCGTGCCCTGGGCCTGATCCGGGAACGCGGACTCAAGGCCGGGGTCTCGGTGAATCCGGCTTCCCCGCTGGAGGCCTTGCCCTATTGCCTTGACCTGATCGACCTGATCCTGATCATGACCGTCAACCCCGGTTTCGGCGGCCAATCATTTATCCATGCCGTGACACCCAAGATCAAACAGGCAGCAAGACTCATAGAAGGTCGTGACATCGTTCTTCAGGTGGACGGCGGGGTGGATATGAACAACATCGCTATGCTGCGCGACCTGGGGGTGACGTCCGTGGTAGCCGGTTCCAGCATCTTCGGGAGCCAGAATCCGGCCCACATGGTAAAGGAGCTCATGAAACGTGCCGAAACTCAGGTCTGCTAGCGCCCTCATCGGTTTGATCCTGCTGCTGGGTCTGGGCGGCTGCGCCCATATAGCCGCGCCGTCCCGGGACGAAATGATGCCGACAAAAACGGCCGATCCCTACCTGAACATGATGCTGGCCCGTTATGCAGAGGCCAATGGCGACAGCAAGGAGGCCCTCGATCTCTATGCCGCGATCGACGATCCTTATGCCCAATATGCCATGGCCAGGATCTATTACAACGCCAATGATTTCACCAAGGCTTTGGCGATCGTGGACAAACTCCTGGCCGCCGGCGCCTATGTGGAAGAAGCCCTGGACATCAGGATGCGGATCTATGCCCGTACCGAACGGTGGGACGAGGCCATCAGCGACGCCGAACGCCTTCTGAAAAAATATCCTGACAACAAGAACCTGCGCATGCATCTGGGCCGCCTCAAACTCCTCAAATCCGACTTCAAGGGCGCGCGCCAGGCCCTGACCGCTAAACCCATAGATAACGAGGATTATGAAGCCTTGTACCTGCTGTCGAAGGCCTGCCTGGGAGAGCGCGACCAGTCCTGCGCGCGTAAGGCCCTGGAAGACGCTGTCGAGGGCGGTGCGGATTTCAGCCCGATCTATACGGATCTCGGCAAGCTCTATGAATTGGAAGGCCGTTACGAAGAAGCCGAGGAGGTATACCTCAAACTGCTCGACCTTGATCCTGAAAGCAAGGAGGCGCATGCGGCCCTAGTCGATCTCTATATCGCCACCGGCCGCAACTTGGATGCTATTAGTGGGCTGCGTGCCCTCCTGGAGCTCAGCCCCCGCAAGGAAATCCTACACAAACTGATCATCCTGGAGCTCGACAACAAGATGTTCGCCGATGCCCTGAAGCACCTGAAATCCCAGAAGACGTTGTCCAACGAGGACCAGCAGTACCTGGCAATCGCCTATGCGGGTTTAAGGCACTGGGATGAAGCGCTTGCCGCCGTGGAAAAGATACCGCTTGAGGACTCCTTGGGCTGTGATGCCGTCCAGCTCAAGGCCTCCATTCTCGAGGATATGGGGCGTTCGGACGAAGCCCTTAAGGAACTGAAAGCGGCCTGGGGCAGGTATGCCAATGATGGGACCTGTAAGGAGGTAGGGTATCGCCTGGCCACGGCCCTGGAAGAGAAAGGCCAGCGTGCGGAAGGCCTGTCCGTGGCGCTAATGCTGCTGGAGCAGGACCCGCACGATGCCATGATGCTGAACTTCGTCGGTTACGTGTGGGCCGATGAAGGGCGTTCACTGGACAAGGCGCACGCCATGATCGAAGAGGCCATGAAACTAAAGCCCGATGACGGCTTCATTCTGGACTCCATGGGTTGGGTCCTGTTCAAGCGCGGTCGCTACGCTGAGGCGGCACGGTACCTGGAGCGGGCCTTGGTGATGTACGGAGACGATCCCATCATTAACACCCACATGGGCGATATTCAATGTGCCCTGGGGAATGTCGACCGCGCGCTTGATTATTACCTCAAGGCACGGGTCAATGCCAAGAAACCCGACAGCGCTCTGGAGTTCAAGATCACGCGGATTGTCAAGAATCCGAAAAACAGCGGGTGCAAACATGACAAATGAGGCTAGAGTCGGACTGTTCGTGTTCATCGTCATCGTCATTTTCGTCATCCTTTCGATCAGGATCGGCGAGCTCAGTTTTCACAACAAGACCACCTATCCGATGTCGATGGTTTTTTCCTCGGTGGAAGGGCTGAAACCCGGATCGAACCTTGAGCTCGCCGGCGTGGTGGTGGGCAAGGTGACCCGGGTTCAACTCAATAAGGATTATTCAGCCACGGTCACCGCCGATGTGTATGAGGACATTATGCTCCCGATCGACAGCACCGCCTCCATCAGCACCAAGGGCGTCCTGGGTGACAAGATCATTACGCTTTCACCCGGCATGGCCAAATCCTACCTGAAACCCAACGGCAATCTGGCGCGGACCGAGATGCCGCCGTCCCTGGACTACCTCATGACCCAACTGGGCGAGATCGCCACCAATCTGGCCGACCTCACCTCTTCGCTCAATACGGCCTTAGGCGGTGAGGAAGGCCTGTCCAATCTACGCGGGATTATGGAAAACCTCAACACCCTGACCTTCGATCTGAAGACTCTTGTGGCGGATAATCGTGACCAGATCGATACCACCATCGCCAATATCGACACCACCAGCGGCAACCTTGCCCTCTTGACCGGCAATCTCAACCAAGCCAGCGAAGGGATCACCCGCATCGTGGGCGATGTCCAGGCGGGTCATGGAACCCTGGGCAAACTGGTGACCGATGAACAGCTCTATACCGCCCTCACCGAGACTACCACCAAGCTCCAGTTGCTCACGGATAAGATGGTGGAGGATAACAGCATCGCCCTGCTGTTGAGCGACAACACCCTGTATTACGATCTTTTGACCGCGGCGGATAACCTGAAGCTGGTCAGCGAGCAGATCGCTTCCGGCGAAGGCACCCTCGGACGGTTGGTCAACGACGATGAACTCTACCGGTCGCTGACCGAAGCGGTGAGGAGCGCCAACAAAGCGGCCCAGGGCATTGAGGAACAGACCCCCATCACGGTCATGGGTACCGTTATGGGGTTGATCTGGTAGGATGCGCTTCAGGTATCCATGTCTCGTAGTTGCCTGGCTGGTGTTGGGTTTTGCGCCAGGCGCCCAGGGTGCGCATCTCAATTTTGCCCCACTGGTCGCCTTCACGTCGGATAAGGAGGGCTACACCTTTACGGCGCTGGGACCTTTCCTGGAATTTACCTCGGAGCATAGCGCGGTGCGTCCGCTTTTTTATAAACAGAAAGAAAGCCTGGAGGTGCTCTATCCCCTGGGCCGCTTTACCACCTTGCGCTCACGCTTCATCCCCCTGTACCGTTCCCAGTCCGAACCGGATAAGTCCGATCCTCATACCGATCTCTTCCCTGTTTTCTGGGGCGAGCATGCGGGCCGGAAATACGGGGGAGTTTTTCCTCTTTATGGGACCCTCCTGCACCGGTACGGTAAGGACGAATCGCGGTTTGTCCTGTGGCCGCTCTATCAATCCAGCACCAGCGGCGATGTGCATACATATTCGGTGCTCTGGCCGATTTTTACCTACAGCCCCGGCCGGGAATACAAGGTCTTTCCCCTCTACGGGTATGAACGTTCGGCGGACGAGACCCACCAATACTTCCTGTGGCCCATCTTTCACCATAAACGCGGGGCCCAGAATATGGACGCGGCGCTGCCGCTCTTTTCCCACACCTGGGGAAAAGAAAGCGTAAGCGTATCGATACTCTGGCCCTTCTTCACCTACAACCGGGACGACGCCTGGGGGCTGACCAGCATGGACATGCCCTGGCCGCTGATACGGTATGCCACCGGACCCTATGAAGAACGGCGTATATTCCCTCTATATTGGTCCAAGACCCAAGGCCCGCAGAGCGCACGTAAGATGATTCTGTGGCCGATCTATTCGATGCAATCCGTCTCCGAGCCTGAGCAGGGCTTTGCAGACACAACGACCAGAATTTGCATCCTGGCATCCCGCACGCATAAGAGCAAGGACGGACAAACCACTACGGTCCTCCATGCCTGGCCTTTCTACTATGCCTACACCGGTCCGGATGCCAGGCGTTGGCGGTTTCCTGACCTTATCCCATGGGACGATGAGGGATTTGCCAGGAACTGGCTGCCGATCCTGACGTTGGCCTCAGGGGAAAAGACTCAGGCGGGTTCACAGGTGGATGTTCTCTGGCATACCTTGACCTATGCCCGCGATGCCGATCGTGTTCGCGCCGCATTATCCTTGCTTTGCTCATATGAGCAGGACGAGGATTTGCGGCGGATCGGATTCTTAAGCGACTTTCTCAGCTTCACATGGCGTAAGACCGCGCCGGAGCCATCAGGCGCGGCAGATAATTGCAGGGTCCTGACAAAAGCCGGCCTTGGGTTCAAAGAGGAGTGAGGGTCTATGGGGGAAGACTCACTTATTAGTTGAACCCAAGGCTTATATAGAATGTTAATGGTGAAGAAGGCTGTGTCAAGACCCTGGCCTAAAAAAATGTCGGAGGTTCTAGGACCTCAATGACAATTATGTCTGTGCATGGAAGCCTGATGAAGCTCGTCCGTAAGGGCGCGGTCGTGCTAAGCATGCTCGCATGCTGCTGCAGCATGCCCTCGGAGCTGAAGGCTGCTCTTACTCCCGGCAGAGCCGAGGCCTATGTGGTCTTGATTCATGGCCTGGGCCGCTCCCACCGGTCCATGTGGTTTCTGGAACAGGCCTTGGCAAGACAGGGCTATGAGGTGATCAATCTCTCCTACCCGTCCACCCGCTATCCGATTGAAGATCTAGCGCGCGCTATCGGGAATGCCATCGAGCGCCGCTGTACGAAGCCCCATCAATCGGTTCATTTCGTTACGCATTCTCTAGGAGGTATCATCCTGCGCGCCTACCTGTCTGAATATCCGCCTATATCCATCGGCCGCATCGTTATGCTCTCGCCGCCCAATCATGGCAGCGAATTGGCCGACATCCTGCGCGACAACCCTATGATAGCCCCCTTGGGGGTACCGGCCATCGGACAGTTGGGCACCTGCCGTGCCTGCAAGCCCAACCATCTCGGCCCCGTCTACGGACAGGTCGGCGTCATCACGGGTGATCGGTCGTTCAATCCCCTGTTTTCGTATCTTATTCCCGGAGCGGATGACGGGACAGTGTCCGTCGAAAGCGCCCGCGTGGAAGGCATGAAGGCCTTTCTCGTGGTGCACCACAGCCATACCTTCATCATGCACAGCCCCGAGGTAATCAGCCAGGTCATCTATTTTCTGGAACAGGGAACCTTCAAGGTGCCGCGTTAAGGCATCATCAAATCCAAGGATGGGAGGCGTATATGCCATTATCAACCTATCTGAACCGTCGCGGGTTCCTCTGTTACAGCGGAACCGTAGCCGGGTCCTTGTTGATGCCGCAGTATGCGTATGCCCGCGTGATACTACCGTGCGGCGGGCTTCGGCTGGCAAAACCTCGACAAGCGCTGGTCGTTTATTACAGCCAGACCGGGCATACCGAGCGCTATGCCCGGTTGATCGCCCGGATATGGGCGCATCAAGGATTGAGAGTGGATACTTACCGACTGCGGCTCGGCGACGAGGCGGATATCTCGGGCTATGATCTGATCGTCATCGGCACGCCCGTACAGTACCTTGATGTCCCGAAGAATGTCGGCGATTGGCTGTCCAAGATCGGATCTCTTCAGGGTGTAGGTGTTTCCTCCTTTGTGAGCTATGGCGGGCAGGGTGATGGTCAGCACAATACCGCGTTCAGCCTGCTGGCCGGCATGGTGGATAAAGGCGGTGTGGCCTTGGGCATGGATGCCTTCGGTAACATGAGCACGTACCCGCCGACATGGTCCATGGGCAATGCGGCGCGCATCCTGAAGTATCGTCATAAACCGGATAAGGCCACCTATGTCCAGGTGCGCACTTTTGCGACGTCCGTGCTCGATCAATATGAGCGGGGGTCTGGGATCGAAGCCCGAAGCCATCCCGGTTTCATGGGTCTGTTCAAGGGCGATATTTCCCGGACGCTGTCCCGGACCACCCTCGGCCGGCACACCATCGATACTCACCGTTGCATCCGCTGCGGCACATGCGTGAACACCTGCCCGGTGGGGGCCATCGACCTTGCCGCGGCCCGTATTGATGCCGCGCGCTGCATCCTGTGCTTCGGGTGCGTGAATAATTGCCCTACCGGGGCTCATGCCATGACCGTTCTGGGAAAGCCGATCTACGGTTTTCCAGAATTCCTCAAACGCAACGGAATCAAGATCCTTGAGCCGCCCCTCGATCAAGATTGACAATAGTTTTACAATGCGATTGTCAGCCCCTGTGGTATGCAGAAGCGTTTTTAATTTTCAATGAAAAGAGAGGGTCGCATGCATACCACCGTTTTCGATACACCGATTGTGCGCAGTGTTTTCCGTTTGATCTCCCTGATATATCTCCGCGTTTTCGGCTGGCGGGTGGAGGGTCATCTGCCCGAGCAACCCCGCTATGTGATCATCGCCGCCCCGCATACCTCCAATTGGGATTTCCCCATCACCCTGTTTCTGGCCTTTGCCTTGCGCATCAAATGCTACTGGATGGGCAAGGACAGCTTGTTCCGGCGGCCGTTCGGCGGCATCATGCGCTGGCTGGGCGGTATGCCCATCGACCGTTCCAAGTCCAACAATATTGTTGGAGAGTCGATCAAGGCCTTTGCCGGGCAGGAGCGTCTGGTGATGGTCATCCCGCCCGAAGGCACGCGCAAGCAGGTCAGCTATTGGAAGACCGGATTCTATCATATCGCGCATGGCGCCCAGGTGCCGATCGTACTTGGTTATATCGACTATCAGCGTAAGGCCGGCGGCATCGGCCCGACCATATGGCCTTCCGGCGACATCGAGGCCGACATGCGGATCATACAAGGTTTCTATGCGGGTGTAAGCGGCAAATATCCCGAAAAATCCAGCCTGGCCGCGCTGGCCCCCGGCAAAGCATCCGACCGTGCCGGTATACCCGGGGTCTGAGATCCTGAAGAAACCAGGAAGAACCTCGCCCACAGGCGGGGTTCTTCCAGCCATGCTTATGGATTGGTGTACATCTTCTCGATCTGATCGCGGAATTTCTCATTCACCACGCGGCGTTTGACCTTGAGCGTCGGGGTCAGTTCGCCGGTTTCCACTTCAAAGGCCTTGTCCAGGATGGTGAAGTATTTGACCTGTTCATAGCGGGCCAGATTTGCATTGACCTCATCTACCTCTTTTGAGATCAGCGCCTTGATGTCAGGATGCTCCACCAGTTCGGTCGGAGTGGCATAGGTGATGCCCTTATCCTTGGCATAGCGCTTGAGGCTCTCGAAGTCAGGGATAATCAGGGCGGTCAGATATTTACGACCATCGCCCAACAGGCAGGCCTGGTCGATATAGGGGCGGGAGATCAGCGCCACCTCGATGGGATGCGGAGCCACGTTCTTGCCACCCGAGGTGACAAACAGCTCTTTCTTGCGGTCCGTGATCTGGAGAAATCCTTCGCTGTCGAACTGGCCGATATCCCCGGTCTTGAAATATCCATCCGGGGTGAAGGAATCGGCCGTGTCCTGGGGCTTCTTCCAGTAGGTCTTGAAGACTTGGGGGCCCTTGACCAGGATCTCGCCGTCCTCGGCGATCAGCTCCTCGGTATCGTTCATGGCGCGGCCCACGAACCCCGGCTTGACCCGCAGGTTATGGACCAGCGTATAGTAGCAGAAACCGAGCTTCAGCGATCGGATGGGATTTTTGTAGGGTGATTTGCCCTTGGAAATGCCCACTACCATAACATCGGCGGTCATGTGCATGATCCAGTCATAGAGCGCCTTGGAGATCCCGCTCTGGGGTTTTTGCATGTAGAGCTCCGGGGCGCTGAAATTGATGACCGGACTGGTCTCGGTCAGGCCGTAGCCCTCGCACAGCTGGATACCGAGCGCGCGGAAGAAGGTGCAGATTTCCGGGGCCAGCTTGCCGCCGCCCGAAATGGCCAGCACCAAACGATCCAGGCCCATCTGCTTCTTCAAACGCTCGAATACCAGGATATTGGCCAGTGAGAACATCAGAAGCTGATGAGGCGCCATGCGTTTGCCCGTCGCCAGAGAGTCGACATAGAGCTTGCCTTTGCTCATGGCCCATTTATAGATGGATTGGGCCTGTGGTTTGGTTCGCGAAACGGTTGATTGCACGATCTCGTAGATCTTTTCAAAGAGGCGCGGGATCGTGGCGATCACCTGGGGTCTGACCTCGCGCAGGTCGCGGGACATGCTCTGATAGCTCTCGGCAAAGACGAGCTCGCCGCCCAGGACCAGTCCGGCGCCATGGAAATCGCTGGTCCGTCCGAAGACGTGACACAAGGGCAGATGCACCAGCGACTTGAGGTGCAGATCAGCCTGCTTGGTAAGCTGCATGATCTCGGAGGCCGTGCACTGATGCATATTGGCCACCCAGTTCAACTGCGTCAGGACCACTCCTTTGGGTTTGCCGGTCGTGCCTGAGGTATATATGATCGAAGTGACATCATCGGGGGCAACCCGCGCGATCTCCTCTTCCACCGCCTCGCGCGGTATCTTCTGGCTCCCCAGTGCCATGACATCCGCGAAGGTGTAAACGCCTTCAGGCTTGTTGCCTTCCCAGGGTGACATCTGAATGATGACCGGCTGCGTCTTGCCCTGGGTGACCTTGATGGTCATCTGGGTCTTGTCCTGGGTGGAAAGGATTACGATACTGGCTTCGCTGTCTTCCAGCATATAGGCCAACTCTTCGTCGGAAACCGTGGGATAGAGCGGCACGCCGATGGCGCCGCAGGCCTGGATGGCCTGGTCGGCGATGATCCAGCGCGGGCGGCTCTCCGAGAAGATGATAACGCGGTCGCCGCGCTTGACGCCCAGAGCCATGAGGCCCCTGGCCAGGTCGATTACCTCATCACGGGTATCCTTCCACGACCGGGAGGTGAAATGATCGATCGGCCGCCCGTCTTGGTCGAAGCGCGCCGTCAGGAACGGGAACTTGTCCCCGTATCGCAGCGCCTGGTTATGGAATATCCCGCACAGAGTATCCGTTCTGTATGCCATAGTGCAACCTCCTTGCCATATGATCTCCACCCCCCCCCTTTTTTTAAGGGGGGGGTGGGAGTGATGCAGTTACCCACACATCATGGTCAGTATGCTATCAATTTCCGTTCTTGATATCGTTGTAGAGGTTCTTGGCCAGGCGTATAAATGCGCGATTTTCCGGTATCTGCCTGTTAACATCCGGATTGCGGGCAATGAGCTTTTCCAGGATGGCCAGGGCCTCTTTCTTCTTGCCCTTGTAGGCAAGAATGTCCGCGCGGGTATAGGGGATATAGAAGTAATCGGGGCAGAGGATCTCGGCTATCTCCAGGGCGTTCATATCCATGTCCAGAGTGATATTTGCCAACTTCATACCCTTCTCCGTCACCCAGCCTCCGTTGGTGATCATGGTTCCCAAGGTGAGGATCGGCCCGAAGTAGTAATAGGTCCCGCTCTCGCGGTCTGCGAAGAGCAAGGGGGTCAACATGTCCATGAGATACCGGCCCTGGTTGAGCAGGCTGGTAAACTGCACCGCACGTGCCCGACAGATCTGGTACCAATAATTGGCCGGAATATAATTGGGCTGCAGTTTGCGGGCCTTTCCCGCATACATCATCCCTTTATTGTAATACGGCAATCCCTTGGCATCATGCTCGCCGGTCGAGGTGTAGTATTCACCCGCGCAGTAGGCCGCACGCGCGGCCCATGTCTGGGCCAGGGCATCGTTTGGATGCTCCTGCGCGATCTTCTCCATCAGGGCAAAGGCGGTTTGCGCCTTGGTGATATCTGCCCGGGCTGGCCATTGCTGCATGAAAGCATCCCATCCAGCATAGTTTTTCATGGCCGGTAGGGCTTCCTCGCTCGGCAGCGGGGCAAATGACTTGATCAATGCCCCATAATGGCTGAATATGTAAGAACGGTCACGGTTGTATATCAGCGCATCAGCCAATATTCTGATGGCCAGGGGATTTTTAGGGTCCATCTGACAGGCTTGCGCGGCATATTTTTCAGCCTTCTCGAAATTATCTGCGCAGCCTTTTCTCTCATAGCGCGCCTTCAGATAATGTACGCGAGCCAGCCAAAGATATGGTTCAACGTTGTTTGGATATTTATCTTTCAACGGCGCAAGAACCGCAATGAGCTCCGTCAGGTTTTTGCCGCCATAATGATTGGCATAGAGTGTCCTGACCTTCTCCCACTGGGGATCGCCACCGGGCAGGGCTGGATCGATGTCCCAGGCCTGAGCCTTGACCATTGATGCGGCGCCCAGGATCCACACGCATGCGATCAGGGCTGTCGAAAAAGCTCGTAGCAGGTTCTTGGTGTTGCGTTTTCGCGCTGAATGCCCTCCAATACCTTCGTCCATTGAAACCTCCTCCTTGTAAAATTATTAAAAATGTTCGTTGCTTCTTTTTCCCCAAGAGGGTTGCATAGCGGGCTTAATCGTGATTGCTCCCGCGTTAACTGGGCGCGGCCTCTTGGAACCGCCTGTGGATGCGCAGCATGTTCGGGGTGGGAGAGTTGAACTTTATTCTCTGTAGTTCCCGGCGTGAAGATTCCATGCAATGGCCGGGACCGGTTTCGATGCTGTAGCTGCCCGCCCTTATAATCGTGAGGAATTTTACCATCTCCGAATAGATTATGCAAGCGCTATGCATGCGTAGGGAAATGGTTGAGACGTGAATCGTAAGATAGGTCCCCCCCGGGTCGTGATGTGAAATATGGTATACAGCCATCCCCGCTCCTCAGGCAAAAAACATCAATGATGTTCAGATAAACCATACGGTAAATACATGAAAGTTAGTCGGTTTGTCAACTTTTTTCTGCGTTATCTTCGCATGCTCGTCCGTGAGGTTGCAAGGCAAGGATATTCCGGCCGCCTGATGTCGCTTTGGCGTAAAATCGAGGCGCTCTGGGGTGCGCTGTTATCGTGTGCACTCGATCGAATCCGGAGTCGGGTTTGAATATTGAAAATGTCGAGATGAAAATACACGGTAATAGGCTTGTTTGAATTGTTTGACAAAGTGGTAAAAATAAGCCATAATGTGCTGAAAAATCGTGCCTTACAATACGAGGAGGAGGGTTAAGATGAAGGAATGTGTTATTATTGATGGTGTGCGGTCCGCCAATTCTCGGGCGCATAATGAGAAGGGCTGGTTCAGGGCGTTGAGGCCTGATGAGGTTCTCACGAAAGTCTATGACGGGCTTTTTGCGCGCAATCCCAAGGTCAAGCCCGAGGATATTGAAGCGGTTTTCTGCGGCTGCGCCAATATCACCGGCATGCAGAACGATATCGGCCGACTGGCCTGGCTCGCCGGTGGATATCCTGAGTCGGTGCCGTCCAACACACTGACCATGCAGTGTCCGTCCGGTATGGCGGCCATCGAGCATGCCTCCCGCGCCATTATGTGCGGCGAAGGCGACACCTATCTGGCGTCCGGCATCGAAGACATGCAGAAGGTCCCCATGGCCATGAACATGGATTTTGCCCCGCGCCTTGCGGAACGCTACAATATCATGGATATCCCTATGGGTGCTACGGCTGAAAAGGTTGCCGCGCAGTGGAAGATCACCCGGGCTGACATGGAAAATATGGCTTACTGGAGCCATAAAAAGGCTGACGAAGCTACCAAGGCCGGCAAGTTTAAAAAAGAGATCATCCCTATCGAGGGGCTCAAAGATGATGGCGCGAAATTTACAGTCGATACCGACCAATGGATCCGCGGCAATATCTCCCTGGAGCAGATGGCGGCCATGCAGCCTGGTTTTAAAGCCGACGGGCTCTTGACTGCAGCGACATCCTCGCCCTTGACCATCGGCGGCGCGGCCGTAATTCTGATGGAGCGGGGCAAGGCTGACAAACTTGGCTTGTCCTATCATCTGAAGTTCGAGGGCGGCGTCATGGCCGGGTGCGATCCGACCATCATGGGCATCGGACCGATCCCCGCCGTCAAGAAACTGCTTGCCCGTAAGGGCCTGAAGGTGAGCGATATTGACCTATGGGAATTCAATGAGGCCTTTGCCAGCCAGTCCCTGGCGTGCGTGCGCGATCTCGGTATCGCCGAGAATGCCCCTTTCAAGAACGTCAATGTCTGGGGCGGCGCCTTGGCCCTCGGTCACCCGCTGGGTGAAAGCGGCTGCCGTCTGATCGTGACCTTGAACAACATCATGAAGACCGATTTCCCGGATGCCAAGTATGGTATCGCCACCCTCTGCGGCGCATTCGGCAACGCCAACGCTTCGCTGTGGCGTAACGTCAACAAGTAATTATTCTTGGTGTAATCCTTTTTTCCCGGGGGGGGCATTGCCCCCCCCCCTTTTTATTCTTAGTACCGTTTGCCCTGCTGAAGATCGCTCAAGAGCTCCTTGGCCGCTTTCTGGAAACCGCGGTTCTCCGGGATCAGGGGATTTACATCCGGATTGGTTGCAATGACTTTTTCCAGGATGGCCATGGCCTCCTTCTTCTTGCCCTTATAGGCCAGAATATCGGCGCGCGAATAGGGAATATACAGATAATCGGGATACAGGATCTCCGCCTGCTCCAAACCGTTCATCTCGATGTCCAGGTTAAGGCTGGCGATGACCATGCCTTTTTCCGTAACCCACCCCCCGTTGGTGATCATGGTCCCCAGGCACAGCACCGGTCCGGCAAAATAGTACAGGCTGTTTTCCCGCGAGCTGTAAAGCAAGGGGGTTAAGAGGTCCATGAGGTAGCGTGCCTTATTCAAAAGGCTCGTCATCTGGATAGAGCGCGCCAGGTTGATCTGGTACCAATAATTGGCATAGAGATTGTTCGGCTGCAGCTTACGGGCCTTTTCCGCATACCCCATGCCTTTTTTGTAATACGGCATCGCCCTGGTATCATGCTCGCCATTCAAGGTGTAGTATTCACCTAGGTAATATTCCACGCGTGCCGCCCAGGCCTGGACCAGTACGTTGTTGGGGTACTGGGCGGCCATATTCTCCATCATGGAGATGGCACTCTGGGCTTTGGATATATCGGCGCGCGCCTCCCATAGCTTCTTGAACTCGGCCCAGCCATTGCCGTTCGTAAGATCGGGCAGGGCATCCGAGATCGGCAATGGCGCAAAGGATTTGATCAAGGCCCCATAATTTTTGGCGATATAATCCCGTTCGCGGCTGTAGCACAGCGTGTCGACCAGATACTTAATCGCCAGCTGATTCTTGGGGTCGATCTTCAGGGCCTGCACACTGTACTTTTCCGCCCTTTCGAAATATGCGTCACGGTCCGCGCGTTCGTAGCGGGCATGCAGATAGTTCACCCGCGCCAGCCAGAGATATGGTTCCACGTTGTTGGGATACTTGTCTTTCAGCGGTGAGAGAACGGCTATGAGTTCCGTTAGGTTCTTGCCGCCATAATGGCCGGCCCAGAGAGTCTTGACCTTTTCCCACTGGGGATCATTGTTCATCAGGGGCGGATCGATGCCCCATGCAAACGTTTGCGCCTGTAAGGCTGCGGGTGTTGTCAGCATCAACAAGCACACAAGCAGGATGGCCGCGTTACGGTGGTCCCGATGTTCCGATCTTTCTCCCCTTTTCCTCTTCAAAACAGTAATCCAGACCATGCTACCCTCCTAATGATAATATTCCGTATGGCCAAAGGCCATTGCGGGTCGTGAAACGCATAATCTAAAGGCGTGTCCAGATTCTATCGGTGTGGATTCAAGAGGGGTTCCAATCTTACTATGACACTAATGCGGTGCCCTCAATGCAATGTTCGATTTAACTTCAAACAGGCCCTGGAAAACGATCAAGGTTTTGATTTGACCAGAGCTCCTGAAAATATCAAGGATCTTTCAAGCGTTGCCGTCACTAAAAAGGTGTATTCCCCTTAAATATATCCTAGGCGCTGGGTAATTTCAAGTTCTTTATTGTCAATCCGACCCATCGTTTATCCCGATGGGCGGTCTTGGTCGAACTAACCCTCCGTAGTTTTGCGATCTTAATGCCTTGCGGTGGCATGCTTTCCCCCGGGTCCCTGCAGGGGCGATCCTGGACGATAGGATTGCCCCTGCAGGCCAGGGACAGGAGCGTATGGTTACCCATGAACGGTTACTGTAAAAAGGGTATCCGTCCATAGGCAACCAACACCTAAGCTTACATCATGGTCTGAAGTTTCATCAATAAGACCATGTCTCCGGTGAATTTCAGTTTGCCGTTCATGAACAGCGCCTGACCGGTGGTCTCTTTTTTCTGCATGGCGATCCAGTCGGGCAAATCCAGATTGAGTGTCACGGCCGGCTTGTCTTCGCCGTTGAATATCATGGTGACGGGGATGTTGCTGCCATCCGACTTCTTGATCTCCATGGTGCAGGCGCCCTTGGTGGATGAAAGAGTGTTCAAGCGCTTGACGTCCGCGATCTGGGCCGGATCGGTGAACTGGTCGATCAATCCCTCGATCTTGCCGGTTACGGAGTCACGCCAATCCTTTTCCGACAAGGCTAAGGTGAGCATGGGTTTATCGACTCCGTCTTTTACAACCTCCAGATTAGTTCCGTCCGTGATCTTCAGGCAATACTTCTTACCGCTGATATCGAACTGAATGGTAATCACCTTGCCCTTCAAGGACGAAAGGTCTGCGCCTGCGATCAGATCTCCGAACTGGGACGGGACATGCTCGGTAAAGAAAGCATCTACGCTGACATCTTCGGGTACACGAAAAGTGGCCATATAACCTCCTTGTATTGTAGTAGATAACCCGGCATTGGGTTTACCATATGGTAAATACACGAAGCCGCCCTGGGTTGTCAATATCAATTTCCACAAATCCGCTCTCCGGTTCACCATGTGAGGCAATCCAAGCGTGTGGATAATTATCATAAGCCATACGACGGAAAATAGGATCAGGTGCAAGAGGGTATCCGGCTGCATGCAAAATGCAACTATGGATCATTACTTACCAATTGGTTTGTCCGGCTGTTCAATAAATATTTTTCCCACTATTCCCGAGTAGAGGCTTGAATAATTTGGCGCTCGGATTTATAATCTTTGTCTTATGGCAAGCCCCCGCAAAATTACCAAGCGTCGCATTAACGCTGATGAAAGCACGGCGCGGGATCGAATCATGAAAGCGGCGCGCGAGGTTTTCGCCCTGCATTCCTACAAGGCGGCCAGCACCCGTATGGTTGCCAAGCAGGCCGGGGTGGAACATCCGCTGATCCACTACTATTTCGGCTCCAAAGAGAAACTTTTCCAGGCCATGGTCGAAGATATCTATTCCGAGTTTTCCCTTGTCCAGGTAACCTGGCTGGACGGCCTCGAACGGGTGCCGCCTTCTAAGGGGCTGCCGGTATTCATCGACCGCATGTTGGATTATATCCTGGCGCACCCTGACGCACTCCAGATCATTGCCTTGAACATGGTGCAGATCGGCCGTATCGATGATATCCCCGGCTACCGTTACATCACCCTTCACATGGCCCGCATGCGGCGCATGCTGGAGGAGCGTCTGGTCATGCGGGGGTCGACTCGCGATATCGAAATGTTTATTTATTGCTTTTACAGTTTGATGATCAATCTGATAGGCGCCAGGTCGTGTCAGGCCCAGATCCTGAACATGGACCCCCTTGGCGAAGAATATCGGGCCTGGATCAAGGACGCCAGTCTGACCCTCTTCCTGCCCTGGCTTGAAAGGATTCTGCTGCGGCCCTGAGCTGCCCTTTTATGACCACATACCGACAATTAGTATCCCTTGACACTTTGGCGCGCCATACGCTAAACCTTTGAGCATGGAAGCCCATAAGAATACGAAATACATCTTCATTACCGGCGGGGTGCTCTCATCGTTGGGCAAAGGCCTTGCCGCGGCCTCTATAGGCGCCATCATGGAGACCCGCGGGCTTACGGTCACCAACATCAAACTGGACCCGTACATCAATGTCGATCCCGGAACCATGAGCCCGTTCCAGCACGGAGAGGTGTTCGTGACCGAGGATGGGGCCGAGACCGACCTTGATCTGGGGCATTACGAGCGGTTTACCTCGACCGCGCTGACGGCTCGCAACAATTTCACCACGGGCCAGGTATATGACACCGTGATCCAGAAGGAACGCAACGGCGATTACCTGGGCAAGACCGTCCAGGTGATCCCGCACATCACGGACGAGATCAAGAACCGCATACGGCAGGCCGCCGCAGGGTTCGACATTGCCATCATCGAGGTCGGCGGCACCGTGGGCGATATAGAGTCCCTGCCCTTCCTGGAAGCAATTCGGCAATTCGGCTTCGATATGGGCCGCACGAATGTGCTCTACATCCATCTGACCCTCGTGCCATATATCCCCAGCGCCGGAGAGTTGAAAACCAAACCGACGCAGCATTCGGTGCAGAAGCTCCGGGAAATCGGCATTCAACCGCAGATCCTGCTGTGTCGGAGCGAAAAACGGTTCGCGCAGGATCTCAAAGAGAAGATCGCCCTGTTCTGCAATGTGGAGAAGAACGCCGTCATCAACGCCGTGGATGTGGCGAGCATCTACCAGGTGCCGCTGGAATTCCACCGCGAAGGTCTCGACGACCGCATTGTTGAATACCTCAATATCTGGACCAGAGGACCGCAGATGCATGCCTGGGAATGCCTGGTCGAGAAGATCGAGAAATGCGACCGCGTGGTCAATATTGCCGTGGTCGGGAAATACGTCAAGCTGACGGAATCATACAAGAGTCTTAACGAGGCCTTGGCACATGGAGGCATCGCCAACGATGTCAAGGTGAACCGCATCTATATTGAATCCGACAAACTCACGAGCGATGCCGATCTGGCGGCCATCTTCGCGGGCATCGACGGTATCCTGATCCCGGGTGGGTTCGGTGAGCGGGGGGTCGAGGGCAAGATTGTCGCGGCCGGATATGCCCGCCAGAAGAAGATTCCCTTTTTCGGCATCTGTCTGGGGATGCAGTTGGCGGTGGCGGAGTTCGCGCGCTCGGTCTGCGGCTTGACCGGCGCTAACTCCACCGAATTCGATCCCGAGACCCCGTATCCGGTGATCGATTTCCTGCCAGAACAGCGCAACATCACCCGTAAGGGCGGCACCATGCGCTTGGGGGCTTATGCCTGCCGTCTGGCCGCCGGGAGCAATGCCTGGCGTGCCTATGGACATGACAACATCTCCGAGCGCCACCGCCATCGCTATGAATTCAATAATGTCTTCGAGGAACAGTTTACAGGCTGCGGTCTGGCCATCAGCGGGAGAAATCCCGAGACCGATCTCGTGGAGATCATCGAGATCCCGGATCATCCCTGGTTCCTCGGCTGCCAGTTTCACCCGGAGTTCAAGTCCAGGCCGCTGGCGGCCCATCCGCTTTTCCGCGAATTCATTCGCGCAAGCCTGGCCTATAGCCAAAGTAGGGGATAATGGCGGTTCATGTACGAGGAATATCCATTGGTGACGGCGATCTGGTCCTGATCGCCGGTCCATGCATCATCGAGTCATTGGCGCACCTCAAGACCATGGCCGGGGCGCTGAAGGATATCACCGAACGGGTGGGGATCCCGCTCATCTTCAAGGCCTCCTTTGACAAGGCCAACCGCTCCTCCATCGATGCCTACCGAGGCCCAGGCCTAGAGGAGGGCTTGCGTATGCTCTCCCTGATCAAACATGAGTTTGATCTCGCGGTGACATCGGACATCCATGAAACCCATCAAGCGAGGAAGGCGGCTGAAGTCCTCGATCTCATCCAGATCCCGGCCTTTCTCTGCCGCCAGACCGATCTGCTGCTGGCGGCCGGAGCTACGGGCAAGCCCGTGAACATCAAGAAGGGCCAATTTATGGCCCCCTGGGATATGCAGCATGCGCTCAAGAAGGTGGCGAGCACCGCCAACCACCAGATCATGCTCACCGAACGCGGCGTGTCGCTCGGCTATAACAACCTGGTGTGCGACCTGCGATCATTGGGCATCATGCGTGCCTTCGGTGTCCCGGTGGTGCTCGATGTCACCCACAGCCTCCAATTGCCGGGCGGGAAAGGCGATTCTTCGGGCGGCAACCGCGAATTTATCGCCCCTCTGGCGCGGGCCGGGGTGGCCTTCGGCGTCGATGCCTTGTTCATGGAGGTGCACGACCGACCGGAAGCGGCCTTGAGCGATGGGCCTAATTCACTGAAGCTCTCGGACCTGGAAGCCCTGCTCGAGCAGGTGCTGAAGATCCATAAGGTCGTGGCATGAAAGCGATCAAGGTGCTCGTCCTCGATGCCGACGGCGTGTTGACCGACGGGAAGATTCACTTCAACGACCGCGGCGAGGAGATGAAGTCCTTCGACAGCAAGGACGGACACGGCATCAAGCTCATCATGCGCGCCGGTCTGAGCGTGGCCATCATTACCGGGCGTACATCAAGGGCCCTTGAACACAGGGCCGGCGAGCTAGGCATCACGCATCTCATCCAGAATGCCAAGGATAAACGCGCCGCCATTCATGAACTCGCGGAAAGGGTCGGCTGTAACGTAAGCGAGATGGCGTATATGGGGGATGATGTCGTTGACCTGCCGGCCATGGTGTTGTGCGGACTCACCTTTGCGCCGGCCGACGCCATGGAGATGGTGAAATCACAGGTGGATCATGTGACCGAGCGTGGTGGCGGCTGTGGAGCCGTACGCGAGGCCATCGAGATTCTCCTGAAACATATGGGGATGTATGACCAGATCATGGAACGCTATCGGGTTTAAGCTCCTGCTCTTGCTGATTGTGGCCGCGGGTCTGTGTTTTATGGCCAAGGGCGAGAAGGCCGTGACGACCGAAGTCGAACCGCCCCTGCAGGATATTACCCGCACAGCCGATAAGATCACGATGCAGGACGCCAATCTGCTGACGGGCGCGATCACGTACATCCGCGCCGACAAGGTGGTGGAGAAGCAGGGGAGGTTTTTACTGCTGGATGATGTGGTAATCGATAGATCGGATAAGATGCATGTAATCGCAGATAAGGCGCAGTATGATCAGAAGCTCTCCCGTCTGGTTATCATGGGCCATATCGTCCTGACAACCCCTGACGGCATGCAGGGCGATCTGGACGGTCTTACCTGGGACAAGGCCTCAGGTAAGGCCTGGACCGACAATCCCGTGCGGTTTACCACCGCGGACGGGGTCCTCACGGCGCACAAGGCAGTAATGCAAAATGATCTGGAAGAAATCAGTCTGATCGGTGATGTGTATGCAAAGATGGCTAGCGATACTTTTCATAATAAGTTTGTTGACGGTTCCGCCCCTTAAGGCCGCCGAGGGACCGCCTCCGATAGCGGCCGGCCAGGAAAGCGGTATGAATGCCACTGTGGCCCCGGATAAGGCCATGCAGGAGAAGTCCAAGTTAAAGACTGCCAAACCCCAGGCCGATATGTTTGAGGTAGAGGCGGATAAAGTGGATGTGTATAAAAACAGAGGAGAGGCCTTTTTCCAGGGCAATGTCAAAGCTACCCGTCAGGATATGACCGTGCAGGGCAAAACCTTGCGGATGTTCTATGACAAAACCACCAAAAAAGTGGTAAGAATGACTGCCGCCGGTGATGTGGTCATTCATTGGCAGGATCGCGTGGCTACCTGCGACCAGGCTACCTATTTGATCAATGAGAAGCAGATGTATCTCGCGGGTAATGTCGTCATGACCAGGGGTGAAGATCGTCTGGCCTGTGAGCGTTTTTATATGGATACGGTGAAGGAGGTCCAGTCGTGTCAAGGGGGGCCCGGCAAACGGGTCAAGATCAAAGGCAACATCGGCGAAGTATCCAACTTTTAGACGAGTCGGGGGGCAGGATAGGCTTTTCATGAACGGGGTTACACTGAAGGCCAGCGGGCTTGAAAAAAGCTTCGGCCGTGCACATATTATCAAGGGGTTGAGCCTGGCATGTTCTCCTGGAGAGATCATCGGTCTTCTAGGACCGAACGGTGCCGGGAAAACGACCACCTTCTACATGATTACGGGTCTGATACGTCCCGATAAAGGCTCGGTCAATATCGGCGACGAGGAGATCACGCGCCTCGATCTTTCTGGACGGGCCAGGAAAGGCATCGGATATCTGCCGCAGGAACCCTCGATATTCCGGGGATTGTCGGTTGATGAGAATATCGCGGTGCCCTTGGAGGCCAGAGGCGTTAAGGGTGAGGCGCGGCGCGCCGAGCTGGATCGGATCGTGGCCGATTTCGGTCTGTCGCACGTACGTACGCACAAGGGCGTATCGCTTTCGGGCGGAGAACGCCGGCGGGTGGAGATCGCCCGAGCCATGGCACTGAAGCCCGTATGCCTGCTCCTGGACGAACCATTCGCCGGGATCGACCCGATAACCGTAAAGGACATTCAGGAGATGATCCTGGCCCTGAAGAACAGGGGCATCGGGATCATCATTACCGACCATAACGTGCGCGAAACCCTCAAGATCTGCGATCGCGCCTACATCATCCACCAGGGCGTGGTTATCGAGGAAGGCTCGCCCGAACATGTGATCGAGAACGACAAGGTCCGCGAGATCTATGTCGGCGATGACTTTTCTCTGAATTAGGAAGGGATTGAGTACAAAATGGCGTTAGAGATCAAGCAACATCTCAAACTGGCTCAACAGCTTATCATGACGCCGCAGCTTCAGCAGGCCATCAAACTTCTGCAGCTCTCCCGGCTGGAACTCCAGGAATATATCACCCAGGAGCTTGAATCCAATCCCCTGCTCGAAGCCGAGCAGACTCCGGTCGAGAAGGCCGAGACACAAGAGGCGCCGGACCAGCTGAAGCATAAATGGGAGGCCTATCTCGAGACCTACGGTCAGGACAACATTCCCTACTCCGAGGATGACGATCGCCCCTCCCTGGAGGCCACCTGCAGCCGCGAGGAAGGACTGTACGACCACCTGCTTTGGCAATTGCGCCTCAATGACCTTTCGGAAGAGGAACGCACCATCGGCCTGTTCATTATCGGCAACCTCGACCACAACGGATATCTCGGGGTTGATATTGCCACTATCTGCGAGTCCACCGGCTCCATCCAGGAGTCGGTCGAGGCTCTGCTCAAGAAGATCCAGGCCTTCGATCCCACTGGCATTGCCGCCCGCGATCTCAAGGACTGCCTACATATCCAGTCCTGTGCCTTGGGTCTCGGAGGCTCGCTGGTGGACAGGATCATCGACACCCACCTGGCCGATCTCCAGACCAAAAACTATGACAAGATCGCCCAGGAGCTGGGTACATCCGTCGAGGATGTCTCCTTTGCCGCCCAGATCATCACCGCTATGGAGCCCCGTCCGGCCAGGGATTACAGCGACGATCCCCCGCAGTATGTTGTGCCGGATGTATATGTCGTCAAGGTGGACGGCGGCTATGCCGTGGTCCTCAACGAGGACGAGATCCCCAACCTGACGCTCAACAAACAATATCAGGATATGCTCTCCACCGGCGGCACCGGCAAGGTGGCGCGCGACTATCTCGTCGACCGGTTGAAATCTGCGCAGTGGCTGATTAAGAGCATCCAACAGCGTCAAAACACCTTGATCAAGGTCACCGAGAGCATCATGATCTTCCAGCGGGATTTCCTCGATCATGGCATCAATAGTCTCAAGCCCCTGGTGCTGCGTGACGTGGCCGAAGATGTAGGCATGCATGAATCCACCATCAGCCGCGTGACATCCAATAAGTATGTCCACACGCCGCAAGGCACGTTTGAGCTTAAATACTTCTTCTCGAGCGGAATTTCCATGAGCGATGGAAGCTTTGTGGCCTCGCAGAGCATCAAGAACGAGATCGAGAACATCATCAAAAACGAGAACAGCAAACACCCGTTGTCTGATCAGGCTATTGCAAAAATCTTGAAAGGAAAGGGGGTGGAAATCGCCAGGCGCACAGTCGCCAAGTATCGGGAAATACTGGGGTTACTTCCGTCAAATCGGCGGAAAAAACACTATTAAAAGTAGTAGGAGGACCTATGCATATAGATATCACCTTCAAGAACGTCGATCCGTCAGAGGCGTTAAAAGACTATGCCACCAAGCGCTTGTCCAAGATCGGGAAATACATCGATCGGCCGGCCGAGGCGCATGTCATTCTTTCGGTGGAGAAGATCCGGCATAAGGCCGAGGTCACGCTCAATGCGGACGGGGTGATAGTTAATGCAGTCGAGATAACCGAGGATCTGTATTCCGCAATCGATATGGTCATGGACAAGGTGGAACGGCAGATCAAGAAACACAAACAGAAGCTTCAGGAGCGCAAGGGCGCGGCCCGCACGGTCGCCGAGGCCCCGGTCGCTTCCGAGGATCAATCCCCGCGGGTCATCCGCGAGAAGGAGTACTTTGTGAAACCCATGAGCGTCGAAGAGGCCTTGCTCCAGATCGGCGTCTCCGGCAAGGAGTTCCTCATCTTCCAAAATACCGACTCAAAGCAGATCAATCTGATCTACAAACGCACCGATGGAGACTGGGGAGTGGTGGAGCCGGTGCTCTAAAAGATCGCAATCCCCCCCAAGAGCGAGGGGGCCAAAGCGAACGTGCCCGCTTCGGTTAACCGAAGCGGGCACGTTCAGTTTAGCCTTATCGAAAAATTTCTTTTCTATTCTTCTTCGGCGCCCGCCTCGTAAACCTTGGTATACAGGTAGCGGTTGTATATCCCGGAGAAGGCGCTGAACAGCTCGCTTTCCGGCGTGGCGTCAATGATGGAGGCGAACCCCGCCAGTTTGGCGTCCAGGTCGTCCACCATATGCAGGAACATGGCCTCGCGCGTCATGGGCACCTTGGGCGATCCATACTCGAGTTCGCCGTGGTGGCTCAAAATGATATGGATAAGCTGAAGGCGTAGCTCCTCTGGGAAGCCTTCCATGCGGGCGATCTCTTCATCCACGATCTGGGACGAAATATAGACATGCCCCAGAAGCCGGCCCGGGGGAGTGATGTCGATCATCTTGGCATAGGAGTATTCGTAGATCTTACCGAGGTCATGAAGGAACGCCCCGGCGATGAGGAAGTCACGGTTGAGTCCGTAGTTCATGAAAATGGGGTAGAGCGCATCCACGGCCTTGAGCACATTCACGCTATGCTCCAGGAGGCCGCCGATATAGTTATGATGCACCCCTTTGGCGGCCGGGGCCTTGCAGAAAGCTTCTTTCACGCCTTCGCGCGCCAGGACCGCTTCGATCAGCCGCTTGATCGATGGGTCCTTGAGCGTCCCTAAGAGACGATCAAGGCATGCGAGCAGATCCTCGCGGTTGGCCTTGGTGGTGGGGATGATATCCGCCATGTCCACCTCGGTTTCCGAGAGGCGTACGAGCTTTTCGATACGCACCTGCATGCGGTTTTCATAACTCTCGGCGTTGCCGCGCACCCCGACCACGTCGCCGGGCTCGATTCCGGCCATCTGATCGGCCGCTGACTCCCAGATGAAGCCGCTGATTTCACCCGTACGGTCGCGCAGCATGAGCTTGGCGTAGGGCTTGCCGTTGCGGGCGGTCAGAAGCCTGCGCTCCGCCACCATGAACACGGCTTTGACCTTGTCGCCGTCTCCTAATTCCGCTATGTAACGTCCCTTGGGTATCACAGTATGTACCTGCTCAAGTCTTCCTTTTGCATGATAGGTTCAAGCTTCTCCTTGACATAGCGCGCATCCACCAGCTCCCTATCGCGCGTGTCCGGGGCCGCGAACGAGATATCCTCCAGGAGCTTTTCCATGACCGTATGCAGCCTTCTGGCTCCGATATTTTCGGTATGGTCGTTGATGTACTGCGCGATCCTGGCGATCTCGGCCACCGCCTCGGGCGTTATATCGAGGGATACGCCCTCGGTGGCAAGGAGCGCCGTATACTGTTTGAGGAGCGCGTTCTTGGGTTCGGTCAAGATGCGCACGAAATCCTCGCCGGTCAAGGGGTTCAATTCCTCCCGGATGGGGAAACGCCCCTGCATCTCCGGAATCAGGTCGGCGGGCTTGGTGACATGGAAGGCGCCGCTTCCGATGAAGAGGATATGATCGGTCTTGACCGGGCCGTACTTGGTGTTCACGGTCGTGCCCTCCACGATGGGCAGGAGGTCACGCTGCACGCCCTCGCGCGAGACATCCGGCCCGTGGCCGGACTCTCGCCCTGCCACCTTGTCAAGCTCATCGATGAACACGATGCCGGAGTTCTCCACGCGCTGCTTGGCCTCCTGGGTGACCTTTTCCATATCGATCAGCCGGCCCACCTCTTCCTGGAGCAGGAACTCGCGCGCGTCTTTTACCTTCATCTTGCGGCGTCGCGAGCGCTTGGGGAGGATGTTCGAAAACATCTCCTTGAAATCGATCCCCATCTCCTCGATACCCTGGCCGGTGAAGACCTCGATAGCCGGTGTGGAGGTCTCGCGGATCTCCACCTCAATGGTGCGCTCGTCCAGCTGGCCCTGGTCGAGCATGGCCCTGAACTTCTCGCGGGTTTCGCTACGGCCGTCCAGGGCATCCTTCTCCAGCGGTAGCAGGTAATCCAAGAGGCGCTCTTTGGCCAGCTCGGCCGCGCGCTGCTTGACGCGCTCGCTCTCCTCTTTCTGCACCATCTGGACACCCAGGCGCATGAGGTCGCGGATGATGGATTCCACGTCCCGGCCCACATACCCTACCTCGGTATACTTGGATGCCTCGACCTTGATGAAAGGCGCGCCCGATAACTTGGCCAACCGCCGCGCGATCTCGGTCTTACCCACGCCGGTGGGACCGATCAGGATGATGTTTTTGGGATAGATGTCGTCGCGCATATCGCCCGTGACCTGCTGGCGGCGCCAGCGGTTGCGCAGCGCAATGGCCACGGCGCGTTTGGCCTTGCCCTGGCCGATGATGTACTTGTCGAGCTCGGCGACGATCTCGCGGGGTGTCAGTTCCTTCATGCCAGTTCCTCAATCGTCGTATTTTTATTAGTATATATGCATATATCCGAGGCGATATCCAGCGCCTTCTCGGCTACGGAGCGCGCGCTGAAGTCCGTGTTCCTCACCAGGGCCAGCGCCGCCGCCATGGCATAGTTGCCGCCCGAGCCGATGCCGCAGACATCGTCATCCGGCTCGACTACGTCACCGGTACCGGACAAGAGATAGGTTTTCTCCTTGTCGGCCACGATCATGAGCGCCTCCAAGCGCCGCAAGATGCGGTCCGTACGCCAGTCCTTGCCCATCTCCACGGCCGCGCGCGTCAGGTTGCCGCGGTATTCCTTGAGCTTAGCCTCGAAACGCTCGAAGAGCGTGAAGGCGTCCGAGGTGGAACCGGCAAAACCGGCCAGGACGGTCTCTTCATGGAGCTTGCGCACCTTCTTGGCCTTGGCCTTGATCACGGTGTTCTGCATCGTGACCTGGCCGTCGCCGGCCAGTACGACATTATTACCCCTGCGTACGCAGATGATGGTGGTTCCTCTGATTTCCATTGTTCCTCCACTTGGGCTTTGAGCCTCTCGCCCCTTTCGTATTGATTTATCCCTTGGCCTTGGGGTGCGCCTTGTCGTAAACTTCCATAAGCTTGTCCACGCTCAGGTGCGTATAGCGCTGCGTGGTCGACAGACTGGCATGCCCCAGCATCTCCTGGATCGAGCGCAGGTCAGCCCCGGCATCTAAGAGGTGCGTGGCAAAGCTGTGCCGCAAGACATGCGGTGAAACATGCTGGTTGATGGCCACATGCAGCGACCAGCGCCTCACGATGCGCCGGATGCTGCGGCTTGAAAGCCTTGTGCCGTTCTTATTCAGGAACAGCGGCGCATTGATATAGATTGGATCATTGATCCCGCGCGTGCGTAGGTAAGCGCCGATAGCCTTAAGGGCATGCGTGCCCACCGGCACCATGCGTTGCTTCAAGCCTTTGCCCAGCACTCGGATAAAGCCGCTTTCCCGGTCTACATCCGAGCAGTTCATGCCCTCGATCTCGCCTACCCGTATGCCCGTGGAATACAGGAGCTCGAGGATGGCCTGATCGCGGAGCTTGTCCGTGGCCTCGATCATGTCCACGGCTTCATCAGGACTTAAGAAACGTGGCAGACCTTCCTGTCTCTTCAATGAGCGCACATGCGCAAAGGGATTGATTTCCAAGGTCCTCTCCTGGCACGCGTAATCGAAGAAACCCTTGATGGCGCTCAGCTTGCGGTTGATGCTGGCGCGCGCATACTGATTGTGCATATGCATCATATAGGCGCGCACCGCGCGTTTGTCGAGCGAACCGCGCTCACGCATGAACGCGATCATGTCCGTCAGGTCATTGATGTAGGCCCGGTAGGTTTCGACCGAAAGCCCTTTCTGATCGAGCAGATGCATACGGTAACGCTCGAGCATTGCATCATAGTCCAGTTCCATGCGCTCCCTGTACACTAAAAAAAGGCAGTGAAGCAAGCCTTTCAGCGGTAGGGCAAAAACAGGTATGATCGATACCCTGGAGATCTGAAATCCAATCCTATAATCTTTTTTATCGTAAGCTTCACAACACAACATTCGGTTCTGAAAAGGCGCATGCATAAAAAAAGGACCCACTCACATGAGGTGGTAGTGGGCCTAAAGAGGAGGTCTATAGCGTCGTATAGATCGGAGAGCTATATTGAGCGTGCTATTAGAATATTATATATGTGCTGTCTAATACTTTGATTTTATGATGTCTGTAGAGGGAAGTAAATGGATTGTGCCTTAAGGAGATTCTGCCTTGGCTCGAGCGATCCGGGTTCAAAAAGCTCTTATTCAAGAAGCTCTTACCGGTTATGGCCATTTCTTTTTTTTGGTCCGGGTGTTCGTGACTCGTCTGGTGAGCCATCTGACGACTGGCGTGTTTCCTCCCGTACCTCCTGATCTATCGAAAAGGGTCAGGCTACGACAAGAGACTATTGCCGAGGTCTGACCCTTGATATCTCGTTTCTAGAACCTTGCGCTGACGATGAAACAACCGCCGCCGGATGTACCACCGCCGGATGAATCTGCGACTGCCTTGGATGCACCTGCTCCTGTGCCTCTTTTCGATTCAGTTGTAGCATACGTATTCGTGTCCACGGCTTCAACCTTATCGAGCCAGGCACCGATCTTGGGAAAAACCTCGCCGGGAGTCTTTCGGCCATTGGCGACGTCGAAATGCGCCGTACCTGTGATGGTATACCATTCATCCAGGGGACTGGCGGTCTTCTTTGATATGACGTCTTCATATACTGTGAGGGGGGCGACCAGAGAACCCGAATCGGATAAGCAGGCAATAATGGGCACCGTAATGCGGGACATATTCTCACTGTAGTAATAGTACCCATCGTTTCCGGGATCAGGTTTGGGGCCGATGACCCTGCCTTTGTTCTCTATGCCGTTCATCCAGAACTCACGCGTGACATCATGCAAGCCATTGTCCATGTAATGCGAAAAGATGCGTACGCTGCAGCCGCTGGTGGCATAGCGGGCAATGAAGTCTCCAATATAGGGATCGGTGTTTTCCGTATACCAGAAATCCAGGTATCCCCAGAGACTGTGTTGCATCCCATTGTCAATATAGTACTGGTCCCAGGTATTGATCGCGCCGAACATTACCTCTTCCATTGTAATGACTGTATCCGCAGACAATAGTTGCACTAATTCCTGTGCTATATAATCCATGGGTAAATAAAATCTCGAACTCATGAGCAGCCAGATGGGGGCAATATCGAGAATGGCCGGCAGCGGGGGGCATCCGGCCGGATCGATGGCGATGAAACCTTTAACGGCACTGTTTCTCTGAAGCGCCAGCAAGGGATCTCCCTTGACATGCCGCTGATACCCTTCATCGGCCGCGGCTTTGTACACGGAGGCTTTATCAGCCTGCCCGTCGTAATCCATATAGCAGCCCTGCAGATAAGCGTAGCATGCAAATCCCCCCGTGCTGTGGCCGCCGATATACAACCGTTTCCCGGTGACCTGCCTTACCTTGGAGATTGCGGCCGGGACATCGAGCACAGACCAGGTATCCAGGGTGGTGAGGGTCTTCTCATTATCGCCACTGCTGTGCATATTGAGCCGCCCGGTATCGCGGTAGTTGGCGAGCCAGGGGTCATAACCTTTCAACCAGAGGTAATGGGCCAGGCTATAATATTTCATATTATCGGCCTTGACGTATTTTTCAAGCACGGGTTGGCCGTCCACATAGACCGGATTGCCATTAGGATCCTTTTCCAGAGCCCAATCGGAAACGGTCTCGGGCATCTCCATGCGGCCATAGGATTTCGTCATCACATCCGGCGTACCGAATAGATATTGATTCATGTTCTGCATCATACCCGTAAAGAGCAGTACCGGTGTGCCTTTGGTGCGGAATTGAGCGGCCGGTTCGGGGCGATAGCGGTAGAGCATGATGGTGACATTGTCGTCTGTCGTGGCGTAATAGATCCCGGCTTCATCATACGGAACACTCGAGGCCTGGCCAATTCTCGGCGTAAGGCAGACACTCAGGCACACCAATACGCTCAGGATCGCACGGCGCCCTCTGCTGTTCTGGATAAGAAACCTCGTGGAATGATTCAGATATAACCGGCTCACAGGCTCCATGTCTACCTCCATAGTAATCATTATTAATGCAATACAGAAAATGTGATCTTTATAAGCAAATATCATACCGTTAGATCATTATCAGGCAGTAGCCTCGGTGCGCACAGATATCCTACCCCGTTCGTAAAATAAAAAAGATATGAGATTCTCATAAATCTTTAATAATTATAATATGATAATTATACGATTCATGAACAACTCAATATGTAACAAATTTATTATAATGATCATGCCCAACCTTCCGCTATGTACATAATTGCCACCAAGGCATACTCGTTTCTCATGGGTGAGAAATATATTGCCCTAGTCTGTCCTATTGAATACCCTTAATCCGGACAAAAGTTTATAAAAGAAACCGATCTCGGAATTCTTCAATTTCTGTGATGTCAATCACCTGGGCATGGAAACCTCCCGTGGGTGTTTGACTTCAGCCGTATCAATGGATTGGTTTCCAATACATCACCGCCACGTCTTTTTTAGGTATAGGATGGCTGATCACCGAAACCCGGCCATTTAAGAATGAGGTTGACTGGAAGAGATGGATGCCAGAATTTTCCAGCCATACTGCTCCAAGTTTCGAACATGCCATCGCACCATCCCCATAGCCTGGAAAGGGAAAACACATACCCTCCTAGGACTTAAGGAGGAAATGGGGTGACAATTCTCTACCGAATGCGGATCTTTATCCCTGCCTGTGGATGTGGTATAGCAGCCTTGTTGCAATCGATGACGGACCACATCCGTCTTAGTGTGCAGGAGGTTGAACATGGATTGGGATTCAATTCGTAGGGCCTTCACCGACACCATCCCGTGGGTAAAGATGAGCGGGCTTACGGTGGATATTTTCGAGAAAAGGCATGTGCGTCTAACGGTTCCAGTGCAGGGACTGCACATGAATCATGTGGGGCTGGTGTATGCCGGGACATCTTTCATGCTCATGGAGATCGCCGGGGCGGCGCTGTTTGTTTCGGCCTACGGCATCGAGCGCTTCGTACCTATCAACAAGGCTATGACGATCCGCTATTTAAAACCGGTGGCTACGGATATCGTCTGTGAGCTTTCCATCGGGGAGGAAGAGGCTCTCGCCAAGCTCAAGCCGATCGAGGAGCGCGGCAAGGGGGAATGGGTGTTGGACATGGCGGTGAGAGATGCCAGCGGCACCGTGGTAGCCACTTCCACCTGCACCTATTACATCATCCCCCTGCCCAAAGGGTGACCGAATTGCGGGGCTGAGGAGGCTCAATCACCGTAGTCAGTCCGATAAAATCCGGTTGTCGGACAATGGGGATTTATCCGGCATCCCGTTTTCGCAGGACTTACCCCGTGGCGACGGGAAAGCTATTGGCCAACCGGCATACCGATCGTTGAGTGTATTCATGTGCCAGACGCTATTTTATATCCATAAATCTCGATATCTTTCTCATTGACCAGCTTCAAGGCATTCTTGATGGTGGTCTTGATGATATCTTGGGGCACATTGAAAGACACGAGGGATGCTTCCATCAGAAAAGGGCATTTGATGTCATAGGCAATCTTGCCCTGGTTCAGGCGTTCGATCATGAAGTTCATGCGCGCCCCTCTGGCAGCCAGGATTCTTACATAATAATCCTGGTCGGTGAAGTCTTTGTTGTAGCGCTGAAAGATCTCGCGCGCTCTATGGAGGTACAAGGGCAACAGATTTTGCGTGATCCGCCATGAGAGGTAGCCCTCAAGAAAGAGCTCGGCTATGATGGCGGAGCTGTCGATAATCTTCAACTCCAAGGCGAATCTGAAGGCATATTTCAGGATGCTGTCATCCTCGCTGCCCATGAGTGTGTCTGAGATCTGAATGAATTCCTTTATGATGTCGTCCGCCACATGGATGAAGATGTCTTCCTTGTCCAGATAGAAATGATATAGGCTTCCGATCGTGATCCCTGCCTTGTCGATTATCTGCCTGATGGTGGTGGCTTTATAGCCTTGGGCGATAAAAAGGTCTCTTGAGACTTTAATGATGGTATTTCTCAAATCGCGGCTTGTTTCTGCTCGTTTCATGGACTCAACTCCCGCTGATGTTGTTTATGTTTTATGGCATTCATATGAGCTCCGCAGGATACTATACCATAACAACGAGCGTTTACCAATATAAGACAGCCCATGGGCTTTTAAGACAGTATAGGCTCTATAAGAGCCTTATGGCAGGGATATGGTCAGTATCCCTCCTTGATGAGATCCAGTGTCGGTGTAAAGAGGCTCACCTGATTGCCGAGCGCGGGTATTTGGCCCATCAGGCCCTGTTCGGTGACGATGAGGCCGCCCGGTTCGAAGAGCGGGGCTTGGGCGAGGTGTACGGAAGACGGTCCGGCAAAGGTCGGGTAGGTCTCGTAGGTGACTTTGCCTGCATCCGTGACATAGAAGATCGTGCCGCTGATGAAATCGGCCACGATTACGCCGCCGGCGTAGGTGGTGAGGTCGTCCAGGAAAGATATACGGGTATGGAGCACGCGATCCTCGCCTGCGGTGCCGTCGGAGAGGATCTCAATCTTGTGCACCTCCATGCCGCCCGACAGGTAGAGTGAGGAGCCCTTGATGGACACACCGTTGGTGAAGTACGTGCCATCCCGTTTCCACCACTGGGTAAGTTCCGAGACCTCTTTGGGTTTGTCGGGGTTGATCTTCAGGCGCATGATGCGGCCGTTGTAGGAATCGGCAAAATAAAGATAGCCTTTGGCATCGTTGTCCATGCCGTTGGGCAGGGCGATTGGGGCGGCTTCGGGATCGGTTGCGAGCAGATCGTTCAGGGCGGTTTCATGGAATACGCCCATCAGGTAATTCCAGGTCGCGTTGGTGGTGATGAGGTCGATACGGGCGCTCAGCAGGTAGGGTGTTACCGTGCCGGAGGCGTCCGTCTCGCCGCATAAGACATACAAGTAGTCCCCGTACTGGGCCAAGCCAGCGAATTCTCGGTTTCCGGTATATAACGGATGGATGGCATACTGGCCTGCGTCGTCCTTGGTGACCTCGAAGATATTGTCAAGGCCGGTTATAAACAGCCGGCCGTCATCGGTGAAGAGGGCGTTCTCTGCGCCGCTCGAGGTCTTGACGATGGTGGCCTTCTTGCCGCACCCTGCCATACATACACTCAAGCAAATCAGGATGCAGAGCGCATAGGTTGCCGATCCCGCCGTCTTCATGGAAAACCTCCTCAATATAGTTGAGTTCATGATCACTAAAGCCACATAATAAGCACGCCCGGCATATTGTCAATATATGAACCTACTCGCGGGGAAGGGGCGCGCGCCCCAATCATTGACTGAGATGTCAATTCTTATTGCCTCAACCGCCCATTTGTGCAATACTGTATATTCTAAAATTTAACTATTTGCACAGTAAGGAGGCACTATGTCGAATGTCGTAATCGTGAGCGGAGTCAGGACAGCAGTCGGAGCATTCGGCGGCACTATTAAAAATGTCGCGGCCAAGGACTTAGGCGCCCTGGTTATCAAGGGCGCGCTCGAAAAGGTAGGCCTCAAACCGGGTGTTTCCGCCCCGGTCAAGGCTGAGGCCCCGGATAAAATGAAAGACCAGGGCTTAAGCCCGATCGAGGAGAAATATGCCAAATGGGCCGCTGGCCAGGAGGTCATGGTGGATGAGGTCATCATGGGCAATGTCCTGACCTCGGCACAGGGCCAGAACCCGGCCCGTCAGGCCATGATCCGGGCCGGCATGCCCAAGGAAACCGGTGCGTTCACCATCAATAAGGTCTGCGCCTCGGGCATGAAGGCCATCGCCCTGGCCACTGCCGCCATCAAGGCCGGCGACGCCGAAGTCATGATCGCGGGCGGCATGGAAAACATGAGCGATGTTCCCTATGCCATGCCCAAGGCACGCTGGGGCTATCGCATGGACATGCCCTACGGCCAGGTGACCGACCTCATGGTTTTCGATGGCCTCTATGAGATCTTCTACGGTTACCATATGGGCATCACGGCCGAGAACATCGCCGAGAAGTACGGAATCACCCGTCTGGAGCAGGACACCTTGGGAGCGGCCAGCCATGCCCGCGCCAAGAAGGCCATTGCCGCCGGCATCCTGAAAAACGAGATCATCCCGGTCGTCATCCCGCAGAAAAAGGGTGACCCCATCGTGTTTGATACCGACGAGCGCCCCATGGACACCACGGTCGAGAAGATGGGCAAACTTGCCACGGTCTTCAAGAAGGATGGCACGGTCACGGCCGGCAATGCCTCGGGCATCAATGACGCCGCCGCAGCCTTGCTCCTCATGACCGAGGAGAAGGCCAAGGCTCTGGGACTCAAACCCATCGCGCGCGTCACCGGTTACGCCACCGGCGGCGTGGACCCTGCCTTCATGGGTTTGGGCCCGGTCCCGGCCGTACGTAAACTCTTGCGCATCACGGGCACCGACATCAAGGACTACGGCCTGTTCGAGCTCAACGAGGCCTTTGCCTCCCAGGCCATCGCCTGTATGCGCGAGCTCGGCATCAGCGATGACATCTGCAATGTCAACGGATCGGCCATCTCCGTCGGCCATCCCATCGGCTGCTCGGGCGCCCGCATCGTCATCGCGCTGATGCACGAAATGCAGCGTCGTAAGGTGAACCTCGGTCTGGCATCCCTGTGTATTGGCGGCGGCCAGGGTATGGCCATGGCCATCGAGGCGTTGTAAGTCTTCATAAAAGAATTCCTGCGATTCAGCCCTGAATCGCAGGAATTCTTTTTTATTGCAGCTCGGCTACAGCCCTTATCCATCCGGCGCTGGCACCCTTGATCTTGATGGGAAAGCAGAAGAAGGTGAAGCCCGTAGCCGGAAGTTTATCGAGGTTGGTGAGTTTCTCGATCTGAAAATAACCCTTGGTGATACCCGCGAAGTGACCTTCCCAGATCAGCGAGGCGTCATGGGTTTTCTCGAAGTCCCTGGCCTGGAAAGGCAGCGGTCTGTCCCAACTCCAGGCGTCCGTGCCCACGACATGCACGCCCTGGTCGATGATCCACAGGGTGGCGTCTCTCCCGAAACCGCAGCCTTTGACGAGATATTCGGGTTTGCCCCAATAAGGAGCGGCGCCCGTCTGCGCCAGCAGGATATCGCCTTCCTTGAGTTGGTAATTGATGGCTTCGAGCTTGGCCTTGAGGTCGGCCGGGATGATGTTGTAGCCGTCAGGCTTATCCGTGAAATCCAGCTTGACTCCGCTGCCCACGGCCCATTCGAGCGGGAACTGGTCGATCGTCAGTGCCGGAGATCCTCCATCCTGTGTGGGATGAAAATGCCAGGGGGCGTCCATGTGCGTGCCGGCATGGGTGGATACTTCAAGCAATTCCACGGCCCAGCCGAGGCCGCCAGGCAGGTCCAGCTTGGTCAGGCCGGGATAGAAGGCCTGCATGCTCTGAGCCCCTGAAGCATGATCGAGATAGGTGACCTTGGGGATCATGATGGGCGGATCGCTGGGCAGGCCGCCTTCAATGGCAACGGAAAGATCAATGAACGTGCGCATACCACCTCCTTTCGGGAATCCTATCATAAGGCCAAACGGTGATCTGTTACAATATGCTTCTCCGACCGAGGATCGATGCAAGGGTATCGGCCTGGCCTGTCCTTTAGCCTTGCGGCTGTTTTTTTACTTTGCAGAATCGATAAATCTGTATACACCACAGGATGGTCTGCAAAAAACGTTCAGGGGCTTGGATGAAAAGGATTTGGATTGGGACATTGATGGCGTTTTGTTTGGTCTGCTCGGCCGCTCAAGCATGGGCGGGCGAGGTCGCGCCGACAATGAGCACCTTTCAAGCCGTGGTCCTTGGTGTCGTCGAAGGCCTTACCGAGTATCTGCCAATCAGCTCTACCGGACACCTCTACCTTGTGGCGAGCCTCATAGGCCTGGGCGGTTCCGTTCTTGAGCAGGCGGCCTCGAACGCCTATGTGATCGCCATCCAGATCGGCGCCATCCTGGCCGTGGCATGGCTCTATCCGGGGCGGATCGCCCAGATGGCGATGGGGCTTATGGGGCGTGATCCACGCGGATTGCGCCTGGCACTCAACACCATCGCGGCTTTCATACCGGCGGCCGTCATCGGGCTGACGTGCGCAGATCTGATCAAAAGCTACCTGTTCGGTATATGGCCTATTACGGGGGCATGGTTCGCCGGTGGGGTCGCCATCCTCATGGTGGCTCGGCGTCTGCACCAACGGCCGTCCGGCGGCATGGAAGCGGGTGACTTGAGCGTTTCCAGGGCCTTTGCGATCGGCATTATCCAGTGTCTCGCCATGTGGCCGGGCGTGAGCCGCAGCCTGGTGACGATCCTGGGCGGGGCCATGGTGGGGTTGTCCGTGCCGGCCGCTGTGGAGTTCAGCTTTATCCTGGGCCTGATAACACTGGGCAGCGCTACCTGCTATGAGATCGTCAAGGACGGACCCAGGATCATCGTCCAGTTCGGCTGGATTTCGCCCGCCATCGGCATTGTGGTCGCATTCGTTTCGGCCGTGGTCGCGGTCAAGTGGATGGTCGCCTATCTCAACCGGCATGGTCTGGAGATCTTTGGCTACTACCGTATCGCCCTGGCCTTGGGTGTTATGGGTCTTATCCTGGCCGGGATCCTGTAGAGCGCCTTATCCTGGACAGGTCTCACTTCGTACTTGACAGAGCCGACGTGGCATGGCAGTTAATTGATACTGAGTCGCAGTATCATGTTGGAGGCGATGACAATGCAAGCGGAACGCTTCACTGCCTATCTGAAAGACCGCGGCCTGAAGCTGACCCAGGAGCGGCTGGCCGTTCTACAGGGAGTGGCGGCGTCGGATGGCCACTTCGATGCCGATGAGCTGGCTTTGGTGGTCAAGGGCATCAACCCCAAGGTCTCGCGCGCTACGGTTTACCGGGTCATACCGTTGCTGGTCGATGCCGGGTTCATCACCAAGACCATCCGCACCAAGGGACGCGTGAGCTATGAACGTCTGGCCGGAACCAAGCCGCACGACCACATGATCTGCCGCGCCTGCGGCGTGGTCATCGAGTTTCACGAACCCCGCCTGGAGCGCTATATCCGCAGCACGTGCGCCGAGCATGGTTTCGTACCCGAAGAGCATACCCTCAGCATCGGGGGATATTGTCGGAGTTGCGCGGAGAAATGAGATATTGTTATGACATCAAGAAGAGGCTGATGCCCAATCGTGCATTGGGGAGGCGCGTGTGATCAAGGATCTATACGAGTTAGACCTCGGTCAGACCGGTGTCATCACCTCCATCGATGGCGGTCGTCGTCACCACCTCACCGATCTCGGGCTGCGTGTCGGTAAACGCGTCACGGTGCTCACCCGCCAGCCCTTCCGGGGGCCGGTGGTCATACAGGTGGACCAGGTTACGCTCTCGCTGGGCAAAGGTCTGGCACACAAGATCAAGGTGGAAGTGGCTTAAATGAAAGTCTTGCTGCTGGGCCACCCCAATGTAGGCAAGAGCGTTATTTTCAACCGCCTGACCGGCGCCGACGTGATATCTTCCAATTACCCCGGCACAACGGTGGATTACAAAAAAGGTCTGATGCGCCATAGGGGTAAGGATATCGAGGTCATCGACGTCCCCGGCACCTTCTCACTCGAACCGCGCGACAAGGCCGAGACCGTGGCATTGGATATGCTCCGCGACCATCCACAGGCCAGGATCATCTGCGTGATCGACGCGACCAAGCTCGAACGCGGTCTCTATCTGGCCCTGGACCTGATCGAGAAAGGGCATGCCATCGTCGTGGCGCTTAACATGTGGGATGTCGCCCGTGACAAAAATATCAGCGTGGACACGGTAAAGCTTGCATCCCTCCTCGGCGTCCCGGTCATCCCGACCGTGGCCGTCAGCGCCGAGGGACTTTCCACGCTGATGGACAGGCTTCTGGCGGTCGAGCCGACTGGCATCGCTGAGGTTTACATGCGCCTCAAGCTGGCCGGGCTCATGACCGGACAAACCTGCAATGGCTGCAGTGGCTGCATCGCGGGGCAGTCGTGCGCCCTGGCGCCATCCGTGCTCAGTTCTGAGGAACGTTGGGCTCTGGTGGAGGAGATCGCCCGGCGCACCGTCATCATCGGGCATTACCGGCATACCCTGAAGGATGCTATCGGCGATTATACCGTGAAGCCGTTGACCGGCACACCCTTTGCCATTGCCATCCTGTATGCCTTCTGGAGCATTTTCAGCACCTTCTCGGGTCTGATCACGGACGGTTTTCTCGTCAAGGCCTTTGACCGGCATTGGCTTCCGTGGTTGCAGCGATGGTTTCCAGGCGGACCCGGCACCTGGATCTATAGCGTCATGGTCGATCTCGGCCATACCACGGACGGCGTCTGGACCGCCTCCAAGACCTGCCTGGAATCGTTCGGGGTTCTTACTTCGGGGCTGTACCTGGAGATCGGCGTGGTACTGCCGGCGGTCTTCATCTTCTACGTCATGCTGGCCTTGCTCGAGGATGTCGGCTATCTGCCGCGCCTGGCGGTGCTCATGGACACCTTTCTGCACAAGATAGGCCTGCACGGCTACGCTATCGTGCCGACCATCCTGAGCCTGGGGTGCAATGTCCCGGGCGTGGAGGCCACCCGCATCCTGGAGACCAAAAAACAGCGCTTCGTGATGATGACCATCCTGGCTATCTTCATCCCCTGCGGGGCCCAGATAGCCATCATGCATGACGTGATCCCGCAATACACCGGTTTCGTGATGGCCTATCTCTTCCTGGGCTATTTCGTCTTCGGCTTTTTTCTGAACCGCATCATCCCCGGTACCACGCCGGACATCATTATGGATGTGCCGGTCTACCAGCGTCCGATCCTGCGCGATGTACGCCGCAAGGTCGCTATGCGCACCAAGTCCTTCCTCAAGGATGCCATCCCGTTCGTTACCTTGGGCATCCTGATCGTGAATATACTCTACGCACAAGGGGCCATCGATAACCTGGCGCGTGCCTCAGCCCCGGTCTTTGAGGGTTGGTTCGGCGTACCGCGCCAAACCGCGGGTCCGCTACTGGCGGCCTTCCTGCGCAAGGACCTGGCCATCGCTCAGCTGAGCGCCATCCCGATGAGCAAGTACCAGTTGATCACCGCCATCGTGCTGGTGAGTATCTATTTCCCCTGCATCGGCACCTTCTTCATGATGCTCAAGGAAGGCGGCAAGGCCTTTTTTGGCAGCCTGGCAGTGCTGATCAGCGTGGCCTTTACCTGGGTGGGCCTCTTACACTTGGTCTGGATCGTCCTGGGGGTGCAGTGATGGTGCGCCTCTGGCAAGGGTATTTCGCTTTGCTGGGCGCGGCCGTGCTCTTTTGCGGCCTGCTTGAGTTCCTCTCCGCCGCGGCCGGACATCAGCTAGCCTTCCCGCCGGCTGTCTTTTCGACCGGGGCCTTCCGCGGACTCTGGGGCGGCTTGGTGACGATCTTTTCCGGCATCTTCCTCTTAAAGGGCATACGCGACTTCGGTGAGGTGCACCAACTGGCCAAGCTGCTCATGGGCTGCATCCTCTTATGGATCGTGGCTGCCACGGATATCCTCGCACTCATTGCGGCAGCCATCCCGAATGCTCAGCCTGAGCTCTGGTTCAACAGCCTGTCCGCTTTTCTACAATCATTCGCCCCTCCTTATACCCCTGCCGTAATCCTGCTGCCCTTTTCCCTGCCAGTCATGCTTTGCCTGCATATATCCGGCGGCGCCAAGCCGACGGCGGATGGCAGCCATACCCTCGAGAACAGGTAGACCAAGCCGGTCAGGACAATCCCGGGATGCCCGAGCGGAGGGACCTTTGCCTACAGATCAGGGGTGGTGGGGTTGCCAACGGCAAACGTACTGTTATTTATAGGGATTAGTTAGGTTATAAATCAGTCTCGTGTTGATCTGGATCAATGACGTGGGACTGTGAGGCATGTATGGTGCAAGCCATATCACTCAGGAGGACGGCATGAACATAGAGCAGGAAATGTCTCTCAAGCGGATCAGTACCCATGTAAATTTCGATAAGGTCGAACGCAAACTCTATGGACACGATATCGGCGCCATGCCATCCCTGGTAAGGCCGCTGATAGGTTCCACCATCCCGGATGCCGTGGTGCAGCCCGAGAGCGAGGAAGAGCTTGTCAAACTGGCAGCCTGGGCGCATGAAAACAAGATCGCGCTCACGCCGCGCGGCAAGGCCACCTCCGGTTACGGTGGCGCGCTGCCGGTCAAGAAAGGTGTGGTGGTCGATTTCTGGCGCCTGCGTGGGGTAGTGGTGATCGATGAAAAGGCCCACACCGTTACGGTCCAGCCCGGTATCAGCTGGGAGCAGCTCGATCGCAAACTCAAGGCCAAAGGCCTGACCCTGCGACTGTATCCTTCCAGTTACCCGTCCGCCACGGTCGGCGGCTGGCTGGCCCAGGGCGGCGCCGGGTTCGGCAGTTATCAGTATGGGTACTTCCGCGATAATGTGATCTCCGCCAAGGTCGTGCTGCCCAGCGGTGAGGTACGCACCTTCCAGGGCGGCGACCTTGATCTGATCTCGGAGGCCGAAGGCATTACCGGCCTGATCAGCGAGGTGACCTTGCGCGTCCAGCCGGACGAGGAACTCGACTATCTCGCCATCAGCTGTCCGGATGCCAAGAGCCTCCAGGGGCTGTTTCAGTCCATCATCGCCGCCAGCCTGCCCATCTGGTCGGCCATGTTCATCAACCCCAAGATGGCTGAATTTAAAAAAATCGCCCCGCAGCCCGAACATCACGGCCATGCCGAAGCGCCGGTCGATCTGCCGGTGGCCTTCCTCCTGACGCTCACCTTCCGCAAGGGCGTGAACAACCGTATCCGGTCCGCTCTACCGGAGCTCTTGGACCGGCATGACGCCAAACTCCTGCCGCAGGAGATCGCTGACCACGAATGGGAAAGTCGTTTCCGGCTGATGGTCGTCAAGCGCCTGGGGCCGTCCCTGGCGCCGGTGGAGGTCATCGTGCCCTTGCGCAACCTGGCGCATGTCTTCGACGAGATCGGCCGCAAGGTCGGCCAGCCCCTGGTCAAGGAGGCGGTCGTCATCCCGCACGGCGCGCACGGAGAACCCGAGGTGGTCGTGCTGGGCTTCATTCCTTGCGACCAGCGCCGTTTCAGCTATAACTTCGTCTTCGCCCTGGCTTTGACCGTCATGAACATCGCCATCAAGAACGGCGGACGGCCGTACAGCACGGGCCTGTATTTCAACGGCCAGGCCAACCGCATCCTGGGCAAGGAGCGCGTCAAGCGTCTGAAGGTCTTCAAACAGAGCATCGACCCCGAGAGGCTTTTCAATCCGGACAAGGTCCTGCCGGGGACGCTCTTAGGGTGGTTCATGCGCCTGGCCGGTATCTTCGAGCCCTTTGCCCGTATCCTGGGTAATGCCGCGCCGGTCAGCATCGGCTGGCGTCCCACCGAGGCCGTGCGGGGTATTCCACCCGACGTGGTCTGGTACGCCTATTCCTGTTCCCAATGCGGTTACTGCGTGGACGAGTGCGATCAGTACTACGGCCGCGGATGGGAGTCTCAGAGCCCGCGCGGCAAATGGTACTGGCTGCGCGAATTCATCGAGGGCCGCGAGAAATGGAACCAGAAGATGGTCGACACCATAATCGTCTGCACCACCTGCGAGCTGTGCAATAAGCGCTGCTCGGCGGCCCTGCCCATCGAAGAGTCCTGGATGAAGCTCAGAGGCAAGCTCATCCAGGATGATAAGCGCCTGACCCTGCCGCCCTTTGTCATGATGGAAGCCGCGGCCCGGGCCGAGGGCGATATCTGGGCCGGTTACCGCAAGGACCGCGAAAAGTGGTTCCCGGAGGACCTCATCGCCAAGCACGGCTCGCAGATACCAGAGGCCAAGAATATCTATTTCGCCGGCTGCACGGCCAGCTATGTCGAGCATGACATCGGCATGGCCAGCGTACGCCTGCTCGACAAGGCCGGGGTGGACTTCAGCTACCTTGGACAGGCTGAGAGCTGCTGCGGCACGCCCATGCTAGTGGCCGGCAAATGGGACACCTTTACCGACATCATGAAGTCCAATATCGCGGCCGTCAAGGCCAAGGGGGCGGATACGGTGATATCCTCCTGCCCGGCCTGCGACATGATGTGGCGCCACGTTTACCCCACCTGGGCCAAGAAGCTGGGCATCCCCTACGACATCACGGCCAAGCACTATTCCGAGGTCGTCTCGGAGAAGATCGAAAAAGGTGAGTTCAGCTTCCCGGATAACGGTAACAAACCGCAGACCGTAACCCTGCATGACTCCTGCCATATCGGCCGCGTCAGCGGGGTCTATGACCCGCCGCGCACCCTGATCAAGGCCGTTCCGGGCGTAAAGTTCGTGGAGATGGAGCACCACCATGAAGAGGCCCATTGCTGCGGATCGGTGTTGACCCTGATCAAGGAACCGGCCGTGGCGGCCGATATCGGCAAGTCGCGGCTGGATGAGGCCGTGGAGGCCGGGGCGTCAAAGGTCCTGGCGCTGTGTCCCTGCTGCCAGTTCCAGCTGCGCGTCAGCGCGGACAAGAAGCAGGTGCCGGTCGAGGTCACGGACCTTGCCACCTTTGCCGGCAATGCCCTGGGCTATACCTTCCCGGACCCGCACCCCGAGGTCAGGGCCCAGTGGGCCGTGTTCGATGCCATGATCAAGCTCATGACCCCCCAGGGCTTCGCCGAGCTGATGGGGACCATGTGGCCCGAGCTGATCGATGCCATGCCGCTCAAGATGGGCGCCCTGATGCGCTTCTTCGGCCGGAAGTACCCGGGCATGCTGGACCTCATGAAACCCATGTTCCCGGTGCTGTTCCCGGTGCTGCTCCCCATGATGATGCCCAAGGTCATGCCCGCCATGCTTTCACGGGTAGCCAAACTTGTACCCATGCCGGAGTATATGGCCGAACAGATGCCCTTCCTGATGCCCAAGGTCATGGACGGCCTCATGCCGCATATGATCGGAGATGTAGTGCCGCTCGTCACAGGACCAATGCTGAACTACCTCAAGGGCAAGGCGTAGAGCATAAAAACCTGACCATCCAGGACATCCTGGATTGTCAGGTTCTGTCTGTGAACAGGATGAATGTGATCGAAAGAAAAGAGAAAATCGAGAAGTTTGTAAAACGTTGATCTGGATCAATTGCGGCGGCTTGTAAGGAGCGTATGCTATTGAAGCGACATGCCATGGCTTGTGGGAGTTCATCTGGTCTGTGGCGCAATCTATAAACGCATGGAGGTGGAGTATATGAACAAATGGGGCTTGATTCTCGGAATACTTCTGTTCGGAGTCCTGGGCGTAAGCTCAGGTGCCATGGCGACCAACGGAGACAACATGATCGGCATCGGACCGATCGCGCGCGCCATGGGAGGTGTGGGCGTGGCCGCGCCGCAGGATGCTATTACCGCGGTTTTCGCCAATCCGGCCACCTTGGGCGCGGGGGTCTTTACGAAAGGCTCAAGCTTTGACTTCGCCGGAGACCTCTTTATGCCCTCGGTGTCCGGTGAAGTCCGGCTGTCAGGGCAAACCTATGAATCCGACAGTCACGGTTCGGTGTTCAGCATCCCCGCCATCGGATTAAGCTCACCGGTTGGTTCGGGCATGACCTTCGGTATCGCGGCCTATGGCGCCTCTGGTCTGGGGGTCGATTATCGCGGCACCGAGCTGGACAACCCAACGGCCTTCGGGACCTATCCGCTGATCCAAGGTGAATTCACCCAATTGCAGATCATGAAATTCGCGCCCTCCATCGGCTACAAGATTGACGACGCCCTGAGCGTTGGGGCCTCAGCGCAGATCGACTATGCCACGTTGGATATGAGGTATGGATCATCGCCCGGCTATGCCTTCGGACTGAACCTTGGTCTGCTCTATAAACCCATGGAAAACTTAAGTGTGGGTCTTTCCTACATTACCCCACAGTCGGTGAAGCACAAACGTGTCCTGGTCGACATGAATGGCGATAATCGTGATCTGAAACTTGAGGCACCGCAGCAGGTCAATATGGGTATTGCGCTGGCCAGTAAAGACATTATGAATCTGCTGGTCGAGGCGGATGTAAGATGGGTCGGTTGGGCCAATGCCGATGGATACAAAGATTTCGACTGGAACAATCAATGGGTGTACAGCCTCGGTATGCAGATCGAGCCGGTCAGTAATTTTTTCCTGAGGGCCGGTTATACCTATGCCGAAAATCCGGTTGAGAACCATGATGGGTTCGACGGCAGCATCAACTTTATAACCATGCAGCCCAACAGCACCAAGAATGTTCAGGGTATCATATTCCCCACCTACTACTACGAAACCTTCCGAATGATCGGGTTCCCGGCCATCGTGGAGCAGCATGTCACCCTTGGCGCCGGATACCGTTTCAACAAGAGGTTCTCCATGAATGTGGGTTACACCCATGCGCTGGAGAAGAGCATGTCCGAGACCGGCACCGATCTCATGGGGCAGCCCGTGACGTTGGAGTCGACCCTGAGTGAGGACAGTATCGATTTCGGCATGACCTGGAATTTCTAAACACGGCACCAACCTCGAAAAGAAACGGCCTCATCAGCATAGGGGGAGTCCGAAGCCTTACGAAGGATTCCCCTGTGCTTTCCTTTTGGGAATCGCCGCGTATCCCTGTCTTATTGTAATCAAAAGCATTTTTAGATATCATGGGGTGACGTTTTAGTGTGATTCCGGGTGCTCTGAAGGGGATATACATGATGTATGAATGGCTGCAAAGTCAGGCTTTTGCTTTGTGGTGGCTTGGTTTGATTTCGGTTGGGACCTTTTTCGCCTCCCTGATCATCGTGCCCTGGTTGATTGTCCGCATGCCGCCCGAGTACTTCGTCGATGCCGACCATCCGACGAGGGCCGCATCCATTCGTCATCCCGTGCTCCGAGCGCTCTACCTGATCGCGAAGAATCTTCTGGGCGCTGTGCTTGTCGTCAGCGGCATATTCATGCTGGTCTTGCCCGGGCAGGGCCTTTTAACGATTCTTGTTGGTGCCGTTCTGCTGAACTATCCCGGTAAATTCAAGATCGAGCGATGGATTGTCACGCGGCCCCATATCTGGAGGCTCATCAACAGGCTCCGCCGTTATGCGGGGCATTCTCCGCTGGTCTTCAAATAACTATCATGCCCGCACTTCTCCTGTAGACTTTTTTCGCTGTGCTTGCGTCTAGGCGGATATAGTAACTAATGCAGGAGGATGCAATGAAAGGCACATTACCGTTCATAATCATGTTTCTGGCAGTGTTCTCGCTCGGCGTCATGGTCCTTCCCAGTCAGGCAAATGCCGGCACGAGCTTCTCCATCAGTGTCGACGCCTACCCAATAAGCTTTGCGTTCTCGGACTCATCGCCCGAGCGTGTGTATGTCGAGCGCGAAGTGACGCATCACCATTACCGGGAAGTAAGGCCGAATCATGATGGCTGTCGGTATCAGCACGGTTATCATGGCCGAGGCTATGATAACCGTCCTTACCGGCACCACGGCCGGTACCAAGACCAGGCACGATGGTACCACAGGTAGGTGTTTTCCCCGTGACCTTTTTTCGGCGACGGGCTAAGAAAAACAGGCCAAGCTCCTGGTGATCCTACCCCAGGAGCTTGTCGAAAGCCTCCACGCTTACGGCCGGATGGGTGGCGAACGCGATGCCGGTCAGCTTGTTCAAGGCAATCGAGGTGCTCATGGCCGCCTCAAAGGACGGTAGTTCGAGGATGAAGACCAGGTCGACATTTCCGAGCAGCGCATACATGCCGATGACCTTGCCCTTGTATTTCTTGATGATTTTCTGAGCCTCCTTGGTCCGATTGGAGCTTATGCCTTTTAATCCTTCCGTAGTGTAGTTCCCGAACATGATAAACAGTGCCATAAGCGGCCTCCCTGGTAGGATTTTTCCGCCTGTTTTCTGGATGCTGTTCCTTGATGATATCAGGATTGATGCAGAACACCCGGTGCTATACTATGATAGTAAGAACAACCTCAAGCAAAGCAAGCTCTGATACATGTTTGCCCTAACCGTGTCCGTGCCGTATGTTCGCATCTTCAGGACCGGACGTCGCAGCAGATGAATGTGAATAATTGGCCGACACTTGTTTTGCATTTTACAAACCTTATTTAATGGGGAAAATTGATTGGCTGTTGAACAATGGCCGACGCAAGGAGGTCGATATGGTGTCAACAGGTATCATGATGGCGCATGTGCTCTTTGGCGTGCTGGGCACGCTCCTGGCCGCCGCCTTGTTTGTGGACCTTCTCAATCTCAGCGATGCAAATGTGCACCGAATACAGAAGTTGGGCCTGGGTGTGGCGGCGTTTATCGTCATTGCCTATCTTGTCGGTGGCTACTGGTATGTCGTCCATTACGCCCCGGACAAGGCTGTGATCCTGGCCGGCAGCTGGCCTTGGGCACACAAATATTTCATGGAGGTCAAGGAGCATCTCTTCTTTACCTTAATCCTCCTGTGCCTGTATCTGCCCATCGTCTTACATAGGCTGAGCGAACAGACCGGCCTTCGAAAACTGGCCCTTACGATCACCGGTCTGATCGTCCTGCTCGGACTCACCATGGATGGCTTTGGCGCAATAATTGCCATGGGTGTCAGGATGGGACTCGCGGGGGTGAAGTGATGAGCGCTGCAAATCGGAACACTATCGCCGGATTCGGGCTCTCTTTCCTTATCATGAGCATCGTCAGCGCCGTAGTGGTGATCCTCAAGGAGGAGAATGGCGCCCTGATGGCCTGGATGAAAGCCCTGATGGGGCATCATTGGGTCACGCATGGAGCCTTTGTCATCGTCCTGTTTATCATCCTGGGGGAGTTGTTCTCCCGGTTGCCGATAGGAAAGGATTGGACGGAGAAACATCTGATCTTGATGGTCCTGGCGGGTACGATAATCAGCGGCATTATCCTGGGAGGATTCTTCCTGCTTGAGTAGCTGATGACGTGCCGGTGATGATGTGCTAGGTAATATGGTCTATGGACATGCCATATCAGACTAGTCGTCATCTGCCATGGCGATGATTCGCATCACACCAGCCATCGCTATCGAGGAATCGTCCATTGAGTTTGAATTCGTGCGTTCCTCGGGCCCGGGCGGCCAGAACGTCAACAAGGTTGCCACGGCCGTGAAGCTGCGCTTCGATGTGAGTGGCGCCCGAGGACTTCCTGAATATGTGCGCCGGCGCCTGACCGTCCTGGCCGGCAAACGTCTGACCACGGGCGGGGTCCTGATCATCGACGCCCGGCGGTTCCGCACCCAGGAACGCAACCGCCGGGATGCCATCGAGCGGCTGTGCGACATGATTCGTCAGGCGGCCGAGAGACCTAAGGCGCGCGTGCAGACCAAACCCTCCCAGGCCGCGCGCGAACGTCGTCTGGGCAGCAAACATAGCCGTGGGCAAAGTAAAACGCTGCGTCGGCCGGTTGCCGCGGCTGACGACTAAGATCGCAAAGCTCTTAGAGTTTATAGGATGCCGATCAGGCGTAGTCCGAGCGCAATATTCGCCGCCTGCAGGATAACGGTGGCGCGGCCGGTCCAGTGGTGGATGATCCGGATTTGTTTCTTTTTGAGCCGGAATTGCAGCAAACCCAACCCGGCCGTGACAACGGCCACCAGGATAACCGTAAGCCCCAGGAAGGCATGCAGCCCCTCAGGATTCTCACCCCCCTCGGCCAGCATGATCGAGGCCGCGGTCCACCCAACGATCATGAAGACAGCGCCGAGCAAGCCCAACATCCGATGGGTTTTGAACCACCAACGCTGTTTGCGCAGGCGCATGACAATGAAAACCCCTGTCGCCAGCAGGATAAACCCGCCGGCCATCAAGATGGCATGGATCAGGTAGGGCGGCAGTGACGCATCCACGGGCGCCATGCTTATTTGGGTATGGCCAGTGTGACCGTCTTGCTCCCATAGATACTGCAGGTGCCGGTTACCTCGAGTACATCACCCGACGCCGCCTGAACGCTGTAGGTGTAGGTGAAGCTGGTCTTGTCCGGTTGGCTCTTGTACAGGTTGTTGCCTATGACCGCCCCATTCTTTTTGATCTCCACCTGTTTGATATAGTGCATGGTGGGGGCTATCGAATTATGAGTGATCGTGGCTGTAAGCTTCTGCGAGGCGGCGTCATAAACGAGCTGGATATCCTTGGGCGGATGCGCGCTGGCGTCGGTCGGGAAACCGGCCAGGAAAAACAGCACGGCCAGGGTGAATCCAACCAGAGCGACTGAGGGACGATAAGCATTGAGCATTCGTATATCCTCCTTTTCTGCTTTGGCTTACGTTTCACCATAGCATGTAGGACACGGGGAGAAAAGGCCCCTTTTACTGCTTGCCCCGGTTTTAAATCGGCGAGAGGCGCTTGCCAGGTAAAGCTGCATGAGTTATGCTTCTTGCCGATGGACAAGCTTGGAAGCAATGCCCGGATGAAATTCGTGCGCAACCTCATCCTGCCGGTCGTCCTTCTGGCGGTGCTCGTCGGACCGGGCTGCGCGCCCAAGGTTCGAGTCGCTCCGCCACCCGGCCGCGCCATCGCCAAGCCCGCCCCCCGTATTCAGGCTCCGCCGCCCGTAAAACGCGAGCTGCCGCGCATGGGCTACTCCATCCAGGTCGGTGCGTTCGCGCGCGTGGACAACGCAGCCAGGCTGACCAAATCACTGGAAGCCCAGGGCGTAGAGGCCTTTTATTTTGCCCATAGCTCCGGACTCTATAAGGTCCGCTTCGGTAACTACCCTTCCTGGAAAGAGGCGCTTACCGTTGCAAAACAGCTACGTTCTTCCGGTGTAATCGAGGTCTATTATATCGTCAGCCCGGGCGAATACGTCCAGGCCAGGGGCGGCATTCCCGGCGCGCACACCATCCGCGATGAAATCGTTGCCACGGCCCGGAGTTACCTCGGCGTGCCCTATCAATGGTGCGATGTCAACACCAATGCGGTCCTGGATTGCAGCGGGCTGGCCCTGGCGGTCTACCAGCTCAATGGTTTGAACCTGCCGCGTACCTCCGCCGACCAGTACGCCAGCGGCACGCCCGTGGATAAAGATCAACTCCAGAAAGGCGACCTAATCTTTTTCTCCACCTCCTGGTTCGGCGGCATCAGCCATGTAGGCATCTTCATCGGCGAGGGCGAGTTCATCCACGCCCCCGGCAAGGGCAAGGTCATTCGTACGGAATCGTTGGCTTCGTCATACTACCAGGAGCATTACCGCGGGGCGCGCACCTACCTGCAGTGAAGACTAGGGCCGGCTATAGGCTATAGCTAAGGCAAGCTCACGCGACGATCTTCATGCGATCACGGCCCTTGAGGCCGGCCTTATGGTTTACTTAAGCCCTTTGGCAAAGCGTGAGACATGCGCCACGGCCTGGAAGGCCCCGTGCACGTTTTCGAAGACCGGGATGCCGCTGGCCAGGAAAGCCTGCCGGGCCTCGCGCAGCATTTCCTCGATATCCATGGAATCCAGTCCCTGCTTGGGGTTGGGCAGGACCACGATCACCGGTTTGTTCGTGGAGTCCCAAGCCTCGCGCGCGGCCCTGGCCAGCTCATGGTAGGGCGTGATCTCCTTGACGGTCGCGGCGCCCAACTGCAGCGCCAGGGATTTATAGTGATAGAGCAAGGGCACCATGAGCTGGAGGCTGATGCGCTCGTCTTCTCCGGCGGCCAGGAGCACATCGTGCAGGGCGCTGGGATGCACGAACGGGTTGGCGACATCGATCGGGTTGGCGGCGCTTGAGCCCGGCTTGGGAAGATTTGCCAGGATGCGCTCATAGCGCTGAGCCGTAAAGTGAGGCAGGTCCATGCCAAATTCCTCGGCTGCGTCGCATGCGGCCACCCCCAGTGCGCCACCGCCGCCGATGACGGTCACTCCCTGGTAGGGTCTTCGGGGCAGCAGCGAGAAGGCCAGACAGGTCTGGGCCAGCTCGGTCAGGTCACGGACCTGGATGGCGCGGCTCTGTCTGAGAACGGATTCCCAGATGGCGCGGTCTCCGCCCAGAGAGGCCGTGTGGCTCATCACCGCGCGCGCCCCGGCCTGCGACAGACCGCCTTTGAGGATGATCACTGGTTTGCGGATTGCTACCTGTTTGAGGGTTGAAAAGAAGCCATTCCCGCTTTCCACGCCCTCGATGTACATGGCGATCACCTGGGTCTGATCGTCGCTGTTGAAGTACTCAAGGAACTGGGTGTCGCGCAGATCGGCGCCGTTGCCGAAACTGATCATCTTGCTGAAGCGCAGGCCCATCCACATGCCCATCTGGGCCAGATCCACGGACATGCCTCCGCTCTGGGCGCAAAAGGCGATATCCCCGCTGAGGCGCGATAAATCCGGTCCGGGCAGGAAGGTCAGCCCGCTGGCCGGACAGTAGATACCGAAGCAGTTCGGCCCGACCACGCGGATACCGCGTGCCGCCACTTCCCGGATCTTCTCTTCCAGGGCCTGGCCTTCGGGCGTGCCGAGCTCGCTGAAACCCGACGAAAGGATCTCAGCCCCGGCCGCCCCCTTCTTCCGGCAGGCCTCCAGCGCCTGCGGGACATGCTGAGCAGCCACGGCGATGACGGCGAAATCGATATCACCGGGGATGTCCTCCACGGTCTTGTAGATGGTGCGGCCTATATAGGTTCCACCCTTGGGATTGACCGGGATGAGTTCGCCGGAAAAACCCATGGCCGTCAAGGACAGGAACATGCCGCTGCCGAAGCCCATGCCTTCCGAGGACACGCCGACGATGGCGACCCGGCGTGGATGGAAGATCCTCTCGAAGTCCGCACTTTGTGCTGTGCGCATCATACCCCCTTGAAACAAGACAACTCCTTAGATGATGTACCAGGAAAACGCGGACCGGACAATGCCGGAATATGCTTTTTTAGCTTAACCGAGGCTGCATCCACTCCCAGATTTTCGCGAAGGTCACGTTACGATTGAGCTCATTGAAGTTCTCATGATAGTTGTCTTGATGCACGATCATGGTCAGGAAATTGGGCGGCACGGTTCTCAAGGCTTGCTGGCTTGCGCCCGCGTCGGCCAGGTGGTCATCGCCGGCGATGACGGCCATAAGCGGAAAACCATCCCAGTTTTTCAGATTTTCCACCACCCAGCGCTGGGTACGCATGCTTTCCACCCCCAGCTTGACCGAAATCCTCGAGCCTCGAACCCCCGCGAGTTCCTCGGCGCGGTGTCTCTCAACGATCGCCGCATCATGGGTGAGCTTGTCGTAGAGGTCCGGGGCGGCCACGCTGAAGGTCGGATACACCGAGGCGATGGGTTTGACCAGCTTCATGAGGATGGCCGGCATCTCCACCCGGTTCTTGAGCCATGGCGAAGAAACGATGAAGCCCCGGATATTGGTCTGCCGGGCGGAAGTCAGGCCGTAGTAAAGAGAGATGAGACCGCCGTTGGAATGTCCGATCACGAAGATGGGCTTTTCCGGGTGCTTAGCCTTGACGAATCCGTAAAAGGCATGCACATCCGCCACGCTCTGCTCGTAGGAATCCGTATGGAAGAAGACCTTGCCGCCCGGATTGTAGCGGGGGTAGGTGCCGTGCCAGCGCAGGTCGAAGGCATAGGTGGCTACGCCCTTGTCCTTGAAGTAGAGCGCGGGGGTTACCCAGTCGCCGGCATGGGTCAAGGCCCCGTGGACCGCGATGAATACGGCCTGGATCTCTTTTGAAGGCAGCCAGGCATAGCTCAACAACCGGGTATGCGCGTCGGGTTGGAAGGTTTCCGTCCGTGTCTCGGAATACTGCATGCCGGGCCCCCTTTTTAAGGCTTCTTTACACCTGTCCCAGCATTACCACGGATGGGCCGGAATTTCCAGGCCGGAGATTATTGCTCAATATAGGACTCTTTCGTCAGCTTCGACAGATCCCGGTACACATCGATCAGCTCGTTGAGCTTGTCGGAAATCAGCATGAAGATGATTTCCGAGCGCTTGAGCGGATCGAGCGTGGTAGCCAGCATGGTGTCGATTTCTTCCTGGAGGTCCTGCAAATGCGGGTGCTCCTGGAGCAACGCGTTCCTCTGGCGGATAAGTGCCTCGATCTCTGGATTTTCAGGACTTTGCGTGCAGTTCTTTTGGTGTTGTTTTTGGTTGTATATCATAGCCTCTTACGATGCCGCCTTTCGTCTCTGGAGTTGCGCCGGCTCATGCTGCCGCGTCTGATATCAGACGGCAAGCAAGGCATATGCCAGATATGCGCCATGTGAAAACAACCAGTTATAACTTCAAAGTCGAAGGAACGCACCTGAAGTGTGACCTTTTTTACCCTGTTGTGGAAGATTGTTGCCCCACGGGAGGGCCTTGCCGAACATACACCGGCCCGTGCACCGTGCGGCCTCAAGCCTATACGATCGTGGTCGGGTCGATGTTCGAGCTCTTGAGACACTCCTCGCGGTGTTTCTCCGCATAGTCGTTGATGGCCTCGGAGAAGATCTCGTTGTAGGTAAGCCCCAGGGCCGCGGAAAGAATCTTCATGAGCCGCTGCTGCTTGCGGGTCGTGCGGATCAGGATCTTGACCTGATCCGGGCCGGTCAGCAATTTTTTCTCTTCTTTCAAGAATGGGCTTTCCGAGTTCTTTCTCTCAGGTTTCCTCTCCATGTCGATTCCCCTTTCCGCATAGGATTATAGCGTATACATACTCAGGACGGCAAGGCGCTAAATACGGTTCTTGATCCATCTGATGATGGAGCCGATCACCGGGAGATGCTCGTAGAACGCCGCCGTTTCCCAATAGTCATGGTGAAACACGATTCTGCCCTGGTCGTTAAAGCGCACGTGAGACATTCCGGGCAGCTCGATGAGATCATGCGGCTTGCGTTTGACGGTAAGCCGCATGATCCATCTGAAATAGTAATTGCCATGACTATGGGCCACATCCAGCACGCTGAAGGTGCATTCCTGGACCGGCTCGGTACTCCCGAGGAAATATGCCCGGATCGCCTCCCGCGAGCGCACCTGGCGGAAACCGTCCTGAAAGTAGGCGTCCTCGTCATAGAGGGCATCGAGCTCTGCGCTGATCTTCGCGGCCGTGAAATGCGCATAGAAGTCCGTGAACCGCTTGACGGCCGCTTCTTCGAGTGCGGTGCCGGGCTCCATGAGTCTGACCTTGTCCGGTTCCGTGTCCTTTAAGGCGCGATAGTACATCTCCATATCTGGACCCTCCATCGTTGTGCCGCCGGCGCAGGCAAAGAGGACCAACCCCAGCAGAGCAGACATGAGCATGATTATGTGCAAACGGATTCCCCGCATTGTGTCCTCCTGTTTTCCTCGTCTATATGGATGCGTCGGCGGCATGTGACTCGATCCCTCCCGGGCGTCGGTTTCCCTCCCGGGTCAGCACCATCTGCAGGTCGTTCAGCACGCGCTTTTCAAACTGGGCCTCGCAGATCGCGAAATAGTAGATCCAGGTGCGTTGCATGGACCGGCTTATGCCCTGGAGCTCAAGCTCTTTCCCGGCCTGCATGAACCGCTCCCGCCAAAGTCTCAGCGTCCGGGCGTAGTGGATGCCGATGTTTTCCAGATCATCCACGATAAGGCTGCTGTCGGCGGTCATGGCCCGGCAAATGGCCGTGAGCGAAGGCAGAACACCTCCGGGGAAGATATGCTTCTGAATCCAGTTGGGCTTCCCCCTGTGGCTGTCGTAGCGTTGATCCGGGATCGTGATCACCTGGATCACGATCAGCCCGTCGGGCTTCAGAAGTCGTTCGCAGCGCTCGAAAAAGGTCCCCAGATGTTCATGCCCCACGGCTTCGAGCATCTCGATCGAGACGATCTTGTCGTAGAAGCCCTGCACGGTGCGGTAGTCCTCCAGCAGGATCTCGATCCGGCCTTCCAGCCCGGCGCGACGCACGCGATCGAGGGCATAGGCATACTGTTCGCGGGAGATCGTAATGCCGGTGAGGCGGCAACCGGTGGCCTTGACGGTCTCGATCGCAAAGCCTCCCCAACCGCACCCGATCTCCAGCACGTGATCGTGCGCGTCGATGCGGGCTTTTTCGATGACGGAGCGGATCTTATTGGCCTGGGCTTCCTCCAGGCTATCGCCATGACGGCGGAAGAGACCGCAGGAATACGTCATGCTCTCATCCAGGAAGGTCCGGTAGAAATCGGCGCTCAGGTCATAGTGGGCCGTTATGTTTCGGCGGCTGCCGGACAGTGTGTTGGGCCGCGCCCGGTGCAGGCGGTAATTGCGGTAGCGCGACAGCGCCGAGAGCGGCAGGTTGCCTTCCGCCAGGGCCCGCCGGTTGTCGATCAACACCCCCAGCGCCCCGGGCAGGTCATCGCTGTCCCACAACCCCTCGGTGTAGGCCTCGCCGAGTCCGATTTCACCATGCATGGCCATCCGGGTGAAAAACCGGTAGTCATTGATCATGATGCGGCGCGCCGGGCTTAAGGGCTCGGGCTGCCCATAGGCACGCCGCGTGCCGTCAGGCAGCGCTAGTTCGAGACGACCCAGCTCCATCTTCCGCAGGAGGCCGTCGATCAGGCTGAGGCAGATGCGATCCAGGATGGCGGGCGGCGTGTGCCGGATGGTCAGTGGGCTTATGGGCGCGGGTTTGGGATGATAGGCCAGGCGCTTGAGGAAGAAGAGCTCGGCCGCTTCGCGGTAGATGCGGGCAATCGTGAGACGCGGGACCAGCGGGTGCCTCAGGAAAAGCGCGAGCTGGGTGGCTGTGGACAGCGGGCGGGCCTGCCCCCGGAGCTGGGCGCCGAAGACTTTTTCACCCTGTTTGATCAGATCCACATGGATATCGAGCTCGGTAGCGATATCCGAGAAGCTCAGCTCATAGCTGCCGCTGACATCGTTGAAGGGCGAAACATGAAAGGCCTTGTCCGTGCGGAAAACCGCGGGATAGCGCCATGGATCGCCGTTGTTCTCCATAAGCAGGTAAACGTGCCGTTCTCCGAAGGTGTTGTTCACCTCGGTCACGACGCTGCGTAAACTCCCGTCCGCGGCGTAGCAGTAGTAGAAGCTCACCGGGTTGAATACCGCGCCGAAATAACGCGGCTGGGTGACAAGTACCACCCGGGCGATCGGTAAATTGAGGCCGTTCCGGGCCAGGAAGCGTTCCAGGTTGCCCTTGAGCGCCGTGGGGCCGCCATCCAGGTAATCGGCGTCGTTCAGGGTCACAGGACGCCGGCGGTTATAGCCGAACAGGGGCAGGCGACGGTCCATCTCGGGCAGTTCATCCAGGTCGATGGCATAGACGTAGAGCGGATATTTCAGCCTGTGGTAGGCCGGTTTGATACGGATATGCTCGACAAAGCCGGTATAGATCTTCGATCTCATAATTCCATTCCAAAATGGCGCGTCACGGCCAGGGCCGACTTCACGGCGTCCTCGTGGAAACCGTAACCCAGATAGGCGCCGCAGAAGTAGGTACGGTTAAGTCCGTTGATGGCCTGGATGCGCTCCTGGGACGCAAAGGACTCAGGGGTGAAGATGGGATGGGTGTGGTCCATCTCCCTGACGATGCATGCCTTATCCAGGGGAAACTGGGGGTTGAGCGTAACGCAGTAAGGGCGCTTGGCGGCGAGGTTCTGCAGGCGATTCATGTAGTAGGTCAACATGACCGGGGCACCGGAATCCATACCCGAGGCACGCATGTAGTTCCATGAAGCCCGGACCTTGGCCAGCGGCGGCAAGATGGTGGCGTCCGTATGCAGGATGGTTGTGTTGTTCGAATAGGCCCAGGTCGAAAGCAGCTCGGTTTCCTGGGCGGTAGGCTTGGCGAGCAGCGTCAGCGCCTCATCCGCATGGCAGGCCAGCACCACCACGTCGTAGGTCTCGGCCTCGCCGCCGGCGGTCTTGATCAAGACGCCGTGCTCTTCGCGGCTTACTTCAGAGGCGGGCGTGGAGGGCAATACCCGACCGCCGAAACCTTTCAGGAAGGCCTTCACATAGGCGTGGCTGCCGCCCTTGACCGTGAACCACTGGGGCTGATGGATGGTGGACAAAAGCCCGTGATTGGACAGAAAACGGGCCAGGGTCTCCATGGGAAAATCCAGCATGCGCACGTCCGGGGCCGACCAGACCGCGGCGCAGATCGGGATGAGATAGCGTTCCACGAAATGCCGGTTGTAGCGGTACCGGCTGAGGTAGGCGCCCATGCTCAGTCCCTTGAGCTTGCCTTCCTTCAGCAGGCGCGCGGCATGGCGGTTGAAGCGCAGGATCCCCAGGATCATCGTCCAGAATGACGGTAGCAGCAGATTGCGGCGTTGGGCAAAGAGCGTGTCGAGGTTTGCGCTGGCATAGGCCAGCCCCGTGCGCTGGTCGTAGTAGCTGAACGACATGGCGCTGGGCTGTTTTTCGACGCCCAGCTGCGCCAGCAGGCGCAGAAAGTTGGGGTAGGTCTTCTCGTTGAAGACGATGAAGCCCGTATCCACGGGTGTGCCGCGGTCCTCGCCTTCTTCGATGACAATAGTATGGGTGTGGCCGCCGATATAGTCGTTTTTCTCGTATAGGGTTACAGCATGCCGGCGCCCCAGCACATGGGCCGCGACGATACCCGCCACCCCAGCGCCGATCACGGCGATGCGTTTCCTCTTTTCATCCCCCATGCCACAATCTCTCCTTACCCCACGGAAGACAGAAGAACTGGGCATGAGATAAAAATTAGGATCTTGATTTGAAAAATCAAGCCTCAGGAGGGCGCGGGTTTATCCTCGATATCGACTTCGAAGGTGTTCAGGAAGGTGCTCACCATCATATAGCACCCCACCGCAATGGCCAGTTCCACGATCTGTTCATGGGAGAAATGCCGGAGCAGGGCGCTAAAGGTCTCGTCCCCGGCCTTGTGGAATTCCACGGTCTCTTCGGCAAAGCGCAGCACCAGGCGCTCGAGCTCGGAAAAGACCGGAGAACTCGAACCGATGTCCAAGGCCGCGATCTTTTCTGCGGGCATGCCCACGCGCTTCGATACCTTGCGATGCTGGTAGACCTCGTAGTCCGACCGGCAGAGGATCCCGGTCCTCACGATAGCCATCTCTCTCAAGACCGGGTCGAGCGTGCCATTGAGGAGCACGGACGCGGGCAGGCCGATGAAATTGCTGGCGATCGGGTTCGTGGCATGCGCCGCGATCTTGAAGATATTCAATTGCGGATTGAGGCCAAGGAGTGCAGACTTCTCTGCGTCCACGGCTTCAACGGTTACATAGGGAATGCGTGCCAATCAGACCTCCTCATTTGTTTGATATTCAGACGGACGCCGCTTGGTCATGGCGCGGCGTCGCACTGTTCCATGGACCGGTATAACCGGGAGAAGCGTTTGAAATCTTCAATCGTAAGGTCCTGAGGCCGCCTGCCGAGGTCGATCCCGGCCTCAAGGGCCAGTTTATTCAAGAGCTCGCCGGACATACCGGGCAGATTGATCCAGGAATTGCGCAGCATCTTGCGGCGCTGGCCGAAGGCGCCGAAGACCACGGTCTTGAGGTGTCGCAGGTCATCGGGTGCCATGGTCTCTTCGCGGCCAATAAGCTTGATCACCATGGAGTCGATCTTAGGCCTGGGCGAAAAGTTGCCGGGCCCCACCAGGAAGCCCGGGACGGTCTTGAAGTTCACGCCCACCAGCACGCTTAATCCCGCGTAGTCCCGCGTGCCTTTATCAGCGCAGATACGCTCGGCCACTTCCTTCTGAACCATGACCGTGACGGAAGTAAAGTGCTTGGGGAGCTCGACCAGCCTGAGGATCACGGCCGTGGCGATGTTGTAGGGCAGATTGGCCACCAGCTTGGCTCCTGCCGGTGCCAGGGTCTCCAGATTCAGCTCCAAAATATCGCCGTGCACGATGCGGATGCGCGGGTCATGCGCGTACTCGGCCGTCAGGTAGCCGGCCAGGTCGTCGTCCTTTTCCACGGCCGTCACACACGCCGCGGCGTGCGCCAGGGACGTAGTCATGATGCCGCGGCCGGGTCCGATTTCAAGCACGTCGTCGCGCTGTCCCACATCCGCGAACTCGATGATCTTGTTCACGACATGCGGGTTGGTTAGAAAGTTCTGGCCTAAGGAGCGCTTGGGCCTCATACGCTGTCCCAACGGGAAACGGCGTTTAAATCCAATCCGGCGTAGCGTCCTTCCCTAAAATGCCTCAAGCCCGCGATGCCGATCATGGCGGCATTGTCGGTGCAGTATTTTTTCGAAGGTGCCACGAACCGCACCCCTATGCGCTCGGCCCTGTCTTTCATGGTCTCGCGCAGGGCCGTGTTGCAGGCCACGCCCCCGCTGATGACCAGCAGGTCCATGCCATGGTCCTGCACCGCCTTCAAGGCCTTGGTCGCCAGCACGTCCACGGCCGCTTCCTGGAACGCGGCCGCGATGCGCGGGATATAGGCCTCCATGCCGGGGGCCGGCACGCGCTTGCCGGGCAGGCCGGAAAAGCTCAGGTCCAGGTCGGGAAAGATCTTGAGCTTCACCACCAGGTTCAAGATGGCGGTCTTCAAGCCAGAAAAGCTGAAATCGTAGTTGTCCTCTTTGAGCATGGGCCGCGGCAGCTCGAAGCCGTGCTCGGTGATGCCTTGGGAAAGCTTCTCGATCACCACCCCGCCCGGATAGCCCAGGTTCAAGAGCTTGGCCACCTTGTCGAAGGCCTCGCCCGCCGCATCGTCCATGGTCTGGCCGATGAGGCCCATCCTCCCCGGCGCATTCACGCGGTAGAGCGAGGTGTGCCCGCCGGAGACCACCATGCCGATATGCGGATAGCTCAGTTCGTGCTCGATGACCGCCGCCCCCAGATGGCCTTCCAGGTGGTTGATGCCACACAAGGGGATCTTCAACCCATAGGCCAGGGCCTTGGCGTACGAGATGCCCACCAGCAAGGCACCCACCAGCCCCGGACCCTGCGTGACCGCGATGCCGCTTAAGTCATGCAGCTTCAAGCCTGAGGCCTGCAGGGCCTCGTCCACCACGGGCTGGATCAGCTCCACGTGCCGCCTGGAAGCGATCTCGGGCACCACCCCGCCGAAGGCCGCATGATCCGCCACCTGCGAGGCCACCACGTCGGAGAGGATTGTGCCGCTTCCGTCCACGACCGCGGCCGCGGTCTCGTCGCACGAGGTCTCGATGGCTAAGAGGGCCTTGATCATTGGGAGACCCCCGAAAGCACAAGATCACACCCCCCGCCCCCCCTTGATCCCAAGGGAGGAAACGGCGTATTGAGGCCTGCCATCCGGCAGGCCTCAATACTGTCAAGCCCCCCTGAAGACGCGGGGGGGATGGGGGGGATGAGATCTTTTCGCATGTTAGAGATCTTCCCTGGTCAGCAGGGCCTGCACCGGGTAACCCAGGGCCTCGATGGCTTCGCGGCCGCCTTCGTTGCGGTCCAGCACGGCCACGACCATGTCCACGAGGATGCCCGATTCCTTGAGCCGTTCGATGGCCTTGATGGCGCTCGATCCGGTGGTGATGACGTCCTCCACCACCACGGCCTTGTGTCCCGGATCAATGGGTCCTTCGATCCAGCCCATGGTGCCGTGGGCCTTCTTCTCCTTGCGCACCACGAAGGCGTTGATGTGCTTGCCCGCTTCCAGGGCCAGCATGCTCGTGGCCAGGGCGATGGGGTCGGCGCCCATGGTCAGGCCGCCGATGGCGTCCACCCCGCGCTCCTTGATGATATCCGTAATCAGCTCGCCGATGAGCTTGGCGCCCTTGGGATTGAGCGTCACCTTGCGCAGGTCAACGTAGATATCCGATTCCTTGCCCGAGGCCAGGATGAAATGCCCGTGCTTGACCGCGTCCTTCTGTACCAGAGTTTTCAGTTCTTCGCGTTTCGTCATTTGAATACCCTTTCAAAAATGGTGTCCACATAGGCCAGGTGGTGGGAAAGGTCGAACAGGTCCTCGATGCGTTTTTGGCCCAGCGTTTCCACCACATCCTTGTCCTTGAGCAGCAGCTCCTTGAAGGTCTTCTTGCCGTCCCAGACCGGCAGGGCGTTGCGCTGCACCCAGGCATAGGCCGTGTCGCGGTTAATCCCGGCCTCCACCAAAGCCAGCAGCACGTTCTGCGAATGCCACAGGCCCTTGGTCAGCTCCAGGTTGCGCTCGATGTTTTCCGGGTAGACCATCAGGCCTTCGATCAGGCCCGCGATGCGCTTCAAGGCAAAGTCCGTGATGGTGGTGGCGTCCGGACCGATCACGCGCTCCACGCTGGAGTGGCTGATATCGCGCTCGTGCCACAGGGCGATGTTTTCCAGCGAGGACAGGCAGTAGCCCCTCAAGAGCCGCGCCATGCCCGTGATGTTCTCGGACAGGATGGGGTTCTTCTTGTGCGGCATGGCGGATGAGCCCTTCTGCCCTTTGCCGAAGGGCTCGCTTACCTCCATCACCTCGGTGCGCTGCAAATGTCTGACCTCCGTGGCGATCTTTTCCAAGGTCCCGCCGATGATGGCCAGCGTGGTGAAGAACTGGGCATGCCTATCGCGCTGGATCACCTGGGTGCTGATGGGCGCGGGCTTGAGCCTGAGCTTCTTGCACACGTGCGCCTCCACCTCGGGCGGCACATTGGCGAAGGTGCCCACCGCGCCCGAGATCATGCCGTACGAAATGGCCTCGATCGCCGCCTGCATGCGCTTGATATTGCGCTTGGTCTCCGCGTACCACAGCGCAAACTTCAGCCCGAAGGTGATGGGTTCGGCATGGATGCCGTGCGAGCGGCCCATGGCCGGCACGTGCTTGAAATCATGGGCGCGCCTTTTCAAGGCCTGCAGCAGGACCTTCATGTCTTCCAGGATCACCTGCCCGCTCTCTTTAAGCAGCAGGGCATAGGCCGTGTCGAGCACGTCCGACGAGGTCAGGCCCATGTGGATGTAGCGCGCGTCGTCCCCAACGTATTCGCCCACGCAGGACACGAATGCGATCACGTCATGCCGGGTCACGGCCTCGATCTCCTCGATGCGCTTGACCTCGAACTTGGCCTTGGCCTTGATGTTCTTCAAGCTCTCGGCCGGGATCTTGCCCAGCCTGGCCCAGGCCTCGCAGGCCGCCAGCTCTACATCGAGCCACTTCTGGTAGCGGTTTTCATCCGACCAAATCTGCTCCATGGCCGTGGTTGTATAGCGTGCAATCATCGCAAGCCCTCCTGCGGCCCTTTAAGCATGAAAAGCGAAAAAGATCAATCAAACCTCCTTAAGCATTTAATAATATAGGTTGTATTGTTTATATCGCATTGCATCTGCCAGGTGGATTTATCCCGCGAGCGTTCATAGATCCAAGCGCGCGTTCTGGCATTGCCCAATGCCTTTAAAATATCGGGTTGGACGTCGAGAACCACCGTCCTCCAGGTTGATCGCCAGGGATGGCGTGGATCACAATTTGTCAGGATAGACAAATTGGACGCACCCTGCATGCGCCCTTTAGGGTGAGCGCCAAGGATGGCGCGAATCACAATTCAGTAGGACAACCGAATTGGGCGCCCCTCGCGTGCGTCCTTTTGGGCGAGGGCCATGGAAGAACCGAGTCAAACCTCCGTCATCGAGAATCGAGTCTTTTAGATCACGCGTTCCGATTTCCAATTTGTGGTTGCATCCCCATATCAGTTTAGGCACAAGGTTATTGAGTAAGAAGAGCCCGCAGGAACAATGGTATGAAGGGGGAATGACCCATGCCGCATGATCCCAAGCGTGTCTGCCCGGTGGAGCTCGCCGGCCATCTCGACAGCCGTTTGCGCCGCTGGCTGCATGACCCGCGCAAGATCCTCGCGCCCTATCTTGCGCCAGGCATGCGCGCCCTGGATATCGGTTGCGGCCCGGGCTTTTTCACCCTGGACATGGCCCGGCTCGTCGGACCTAGCGGCCATGTAATTGCCGTGGATATCCAGCAGGGCATGCTCGACAGAGTGAAGCGCAAGATCCTGGGCACCAAGCTTGAAAATCGCATCGACCTGCACTTGATCGCCGATGGCCGGTTTGGCGGCTTAGGTCCAATCGATTTTGTCTTGGCCTTCTACATGGTGCACGAGGTCCCAGACCAGCTTGCATTCTTCAAAGAGATCCACTCCGTGCTGAAGTCCGGAGGCCTGGCCCTGGTCCTGGTCGTGGAGCCGCCCCTGCATGTCTCAAGGCAGGAATTCGAGGCCACCATCCAGATTGCAGGAGACGCCGGTTTATCCGTAGCCGACAGACCCAAAATGTTCCTCAGCAAGGCCGTGCTGCTGAAAAAAGAATAAGCCCAAAGACCAATGCATGGTTCCGGGCAGGGTGTCGCCGGAGTTTCCCCGGAATCAAAGATTCTGTGATATTCAGTCCGCCGGAATGAACCGGCAATCAAAACCAAGCACCTCAACGCCTGCACAGTTTATGCAATCAAACCTGCCGCCACCAAGATCTCCCTTGACTGAGCAAGGAAACCAGGCGTAATTAAAGGTTATCTTGATATGCTGTGATTGGGAGGTGTGATAGCAATCACGTAATATATTCAGATTGATATCCTATATCGCTGCAATATTGCAACATATCCAAACATTCGTGCATAAATGCAGTATAGTAATTGTTGAACAAGGAATAAAATGACAGAAAGGCGATTCTATTCTATTCGTTCAGGACGGAATCCGAACTGTGCGGGATTTGATCTTCCAGAGTTTCTAGAGTTGTTCATTAAACTCTATGGACACATGGCAAAAGACGGCTATTTTGATGAGAACTTTGGTTTCTATTGTGTTGATTCAGGTGAAATGCCTGGGAAAGTAGCAGATATTGAATATGAAGTGCTTTTAAAACTAAGAAAAAAGAACATCTGGCCTATACTCAAGAGGTATAAGTCTTATAGTGAAGACGACATCTTTGATGTAATAGAGTTACTTTTTGAATATGTCTCAAAGCCTATTGACGGGACATACCATAGTTGGAATGACTGCGGCATGCATTGGGAGACTTTTAATAAAACAGAGGGACAAAAGGAATACCATCAAAAAGTCAATGAATTGCTCGCATTATACAATAGACCATTTGTCTTATCAACTGCGGGTGAAATATTAGCAAGGCCAGAGAAGGGTTTTGAAAAGATATTTGAGTCCGACATTCCTTCGAAAGACTGTAATGTAGTCTCACGCATTGATGCTGCAGTTATTAAATTCAGGAAACATGGGGCATCATTGGAGGACAGGAGGCTTGCAGTACGGGACTTAGCTGATGTTCTGGAATACCTGAGGCCCAAACTTCAAGCATTATTGACAAAGAAGGATGAAAACGATCTGTTCACAATTGCCAACAATTTTGGGATTCGTCACCATAACGATAAACAAAAGACTAATTATGACCAATCAATATGGCTCAGTTGGATGTTTTACTTTTACTTATCAACAATACATGTAGCTTTAAGAAAAATGGGTGAGATTAGCTCATAAACGATAAACGGATTGCCTGAGGGAACAATAGGCGTCCGTGAAAAGTTGACTTTATCAACAACACCCACCCGCAGCCTGTCTGATTCTCCGTCCCTCCGCACGGCTACTCATCCCTCCTCGCACGCACCTTTTTCCTCTGCCCTGTTTTCACCCCTGCAACGAAACCCGGAACTTGCTCACATCCTGGGCCAGGCTCACGGCCTGTTCGCGCAGGTTTTCAAGCACGCCGGCCAGCTCTTCGACCGTGGCGGCGTTCTTCTGGGTCGAGGTGTCGATCTGGCTGATGGAGGTGTTCAGGTTGCTGATGTTCTGACGCTGCTCCTTGCTGGCATTGCCGATTATGTCCATCATGGAGAAGAAGAACTCCATGCGCGACATCATCTCCTCCAAGGAGGCCGAGGTCTTCTGCATGGTTTCATCCCCGGTCTTGATGCGGTTCACGGTGCCCTCGATCAGGGCTCGTATCTCAGCCGCGGCCTGGGCCGAGCGCTGCGCCAGTGACCTGACCTCGCCCGCCACCACGGCGAAACCCTTGCCGTGCTCGCCGGCGCGGGCCGCCTCGACCGAGGCGTTGAGCGCCAGCAGGTTGGTATGGAAGGCCACCTCGTTGACCGTGGACACGATGTCCCCGATCTTCTTCGAATCGTGGGAGATCTCGCTGACGGCCTGCATGAGCACGCCGAAGACCTGCTTGTTATGCTCGATCTGCTTGGTGATGGTGCGTGTGGTATCCTCGCCCTCGTGGATCAGCTCGGCATTGTGCGCTACGCTGCCGCTCAACTCCTCGATGGAGGCCGAGATCTCCTCGACCGAGGCCGCCTGCTCCTGCGTGGCCTGGGAGAGGTCCTGCGAACCGGCGTTCACGTCCTCGATGGCGCGGTGCAGCTCCAGGGAGGCCTCCTTGACATGGGCCACGATGTCTTCCAGGTCGTCGATGAAGGTATTGAACCAGAAGGCCAGCTCGCCCACCTCGTCCAGGCCCTGGACCTCGAGGCGCTTGGTGAGATCGCCCTGGCCCTTGGCCATGTCCTTGAGCATGAACGACACCCGGCCGATCGATGATGTCACCCGCAGGATCAGCAGGCCGGCGTTGATCAGGGTGAAGATCAAGGCCTGGGCCAGGATGATGTAGAACCCGAAGCGGATGTCCGCCAGGTTGATCCCGGAACGGATAGAGATTTCGACAAGTCCTAAAAAATTGCCTAAGGGCGGCGCGATGGTCAGCAGAAGGGTGAAAAAGAGCTTGGTGTTCAGCCCAATCCGCTTCAGCACGAGCTGCTCGTCATTCAGCACGTCGCGCAGGCCCGTGGCCACCGTAAAGCGCAGCAGGCTATATTCCGCGGCCAGGTAGAAGAAGACCATGGTGCTCAAGGCCGCCATGGACAACACCACGATCAGCAGGGAAAAAATTTCCGGCGTCAACAAGCCTTTCATGGCCATCGGCAAAACCGGCATGAACCAGGGTATGACCGCCCAGCGGATAACGGCCGTGCCCGCTTCCGCGATCGGTTGCACGGCGATCGACCGCGCGGCCCGTTTCCTCAACGCTGGATCGTCCGTGCCCTGTTCCAGATAATCGATGGCCGGCTTGGCATAGTGATACTTGACCCACAGACCGAGGACCAGCGATGGAATGGTCTGGATCACGGTATAGAGGATGATCTCTCCGATAGATCCGCGGATGTCCGGGGAAATGGTGTAAAACAGGTAGACGACCAATGGCACGAGGATGGAGTACTGGATGCCTTCCTGGATCAGAAACGGGTACAAGACCATATGCTTCGTGTTTGCACGCATGCCGCTCTATACCTCCCTTAAAAACATATGCCCCGCTCTAGGAGCATGTAATACCTATAACAATCGGGAAAACCGTTTCGTATCTTGAGGCAGGGAAAATTGCCGAAAGGTCGATATATGGAGGGCGGCCACGGCGATTGCGCTTAACCGTAGCCGCCTTTTAAGATCAACCGCTAAGGTAGCTTCTAATTGCCGACCGCTCCCTGCCCTGTCAGGATGCCCATGGAAGAGCCCTTATCCACCAAGTAATTGGCCGCTACCTTGCCGTCCTTGAATTCAAGCACGACATCCTTCTGCTTGGTCTGGCCGAAGAGCAGCACAAAGTATCCGCACTTGTTGCTGTAGCCCCAATATTCCGTATCGCCGGCCTTGGCTATGGAATCCGGCACGCCCAGGGTCTTGATCACATCGGCCTTGCCCTGGCCCATGAGACCGCTGGGCACCGAGATCTCGGAATACGACATGGTGGCCTTGCCGATTTTTCCGAAGGCACAACCCGATACCGCCATAACGAAGACCACCATGATAATGCCAAGAATACGCGAAACTTTTTTCGACTCCATGAGAGCTCCTTTCATTAGTTTGATACCGACGCCGGGGGAGAGAGAATCCCGATCGAAGAACCTTTGTCGATGAGATAGGCCGTCTTTACCGTACCCCCCACGAATTCCAGGATTAGGTCCTTGAACTCGGTTTTTCCGCCGGAAATATAGTAAAGATAGAAGTACCACCCCACCTGGTTGTGATAGCCCCAAAAATCCATGCCAGGCTCGGCCAGCACGAAATCGGGGTCGCCCAGCATCTTCATGACCGAGACGCGGTCCTGTCCCACGAGCCCGTCCGGGGCCGTGATCGAAGACATCGTCATGTCGGCCTTGCCGAACTTGGCGGTGGCGCAACCGCCCGCAAACGCCAGGACCATGCCGACCCCCACGCAGATGAGGATTACCCGTAACTTTTTGGTACGCACATTGTTCCTCCTTTCCGAATATTTTTACACTATTACATCCTGATAACTTGTTCCCCTATGCCTGAGAAACGGCCGGACGTCAACGGTCGTATGACCCGTGAAGGGGATCATGGTGGAGCTGGCGAAAAGGCGCGTGATGCGCGCCTGATAGCTGGTGCGGCAGGCGCCCCGCAGGACCGGTGATCGGTGTCCTGGGTGGCGCCTGCAACTGTTGAATATCCCAGAGATATAATTCTGAAAACTTTCGTGCCAATCAGAACTTTACTGGGTGCTGCAATTTTATCCCGATAACAGGTGGAAAGCATGATCTGTCCGGTTCCGGCGGCGTTGCTCCGTCCGCCGGAACCGGCTATTAGCTGGCCGTTTGTTCGGTCGCCCTTATCGGAAGTCCTCGATGACGTTCATGCTACGATTGGGCGAGGTCGAAACGGTCAAGGTTCATGACCTTGTTCCACACCGCGACAAAGTCGTGCAGGAACTTCTCCCGGGAATCCTCGCATGCGTAGACTTCCGCCAAGGCGCGGAGCTGGGAGTTGGAGCCGAAGATCAGATCGACGCGCGTGGCGGTCCACTTCAGCTCGCCCGTGGCGCGATCACGCCCTTCGAAGACATCACTATGTTCCGTGGTTGCCTTCCACACCGTGCCCATGTCGAGCAGGTTCACGAAGAAGTCGTTGGTCAGCGCCTCGGGCCGCTTGGTGAAGACGCCGTGCCGGGACTGTCCGAAGTTGGTGTTCAGCACGCGCATGCCGCCTACCAGAACCGTCATCTCCGGCGCGGTCAGGGTCAGCAATTGCGCCCGATCCACCAGCAGCTCCTCGGCCGATACCGAGAACTTGGTCTTGAGGTAGTTGCGGAAGCCGTCGGCCTTCGGCTCGAGCACGGCGAAGGAGGCCGCATCGGTCTGCTCCTCAGAGGCGTCCATGCGTCCAGGGGTGAAGGGAACGCTCAGCGCGTGACCGGCATTCTTCGCCGCCTGCTCGACCCCGGCGCAACCGGCCAGCACGATCAGGTCGGCCAGCGAAATTTTTTTGCCGCCGGTCTGGGCGCTGTTGAACGCGTTCTGGATGCCCTCCAGTGCCGTGAGGACCTTGGCCAGCTGGTCTGGCTGATTGACTTCCCAATCCTTTTGCGGTGCTAATCGGATGCGGGCGCCGTTGGCACCGCCGCGCTTGTCCGAGCCGCGGAAGGTGGATGCCGATGCCCAGGCCGTGGAAACCAGTTCCGAGACAGATAAGCCGGCAGCCAGGATCTTGCGCTTGAGAGCGGTAATGTCCTTTTTATCGATCAGTTTGTGATTGACGGCCGGGATGGGGTCTTGCCAGATAAGCTCCTCGGCCGGGACCTCGGGGCCGAGATAACGTGCGCGCGGTCCCATGTCGCGGTGGGTCAGCTTGAACCAGGCGCGGGCGAACGCGTCCGCGAACTGATCCGGGTGCTCGTAGAAGCGCCGCGATATCTTTTCATACACCGGGTCGAACCGCAGCGAAAGGTCCGTGGTCAGCATGGCCGGCGCAATATGTTTTGAGGGGTCGTGGGCATCCGGCACGGTGCCGGCGCCGGCGCCGCCCTTGGGCACCCACTGCTGCGCGCCGGCCGGGCTCTTGGTCAGTTCCCATTCGAAGCTGAACAGGATCCGGAAGAAGTTGTTGCTCCATTTTATCGGCGTGTTGGTCCAGGTGACCTCCAGGCCGCTGCTGATCGTGTCGCCGCCTTTGCCCGTGCCGAAGCTGCTCTTCCAGCCCAGCCCCTGCTCCTCGATGGGGGCGGCTTCGGGCTCAGGGCCCACATGTTTGGCATCGCCGGCGCCATGGGTTTTGCCGAAGGTGTGGCCGCCCGCGATGAGCGCCACCGTCTCTTCGTCATTCATGGCCATGCGGGCGAAGGTCTCGCGGATATCCTTGGCCGCGGCGATCGGATCCGGATTGCCGTTCGGGCCTTCGGGATTGACGTAAATGAGCCCCATCTGCACGGCGGCCAGCGGATTTTCGAGATCCCTCTCGCCGGAGTAGCGCTTGTCGCCCAGCCACTGGTCTTCCGAGCCCCAGTAGACGTCCTGTTCCGGTTCCCAGATGTCCTCGCGCCCGCCGGCGAAACCGAAGGTCTTGAATCCCATCGATTCCAGAGCAACGTTGCCGGTCAGGATCATCAGGTCGGCCCAGGAAATTTTCCGGCCGTACTTCTGCTTGATCGGCCACAGCAGCCGGCGCGCCTTGTCGAGGTTGACATTGTCGGGCCAGCTGTTCAGCGGCGCAAAGCGCTGGCTGCCGCGCCCGCCGCCGCCGCGGCCGTCGCCCATGCGGTAGGTGCCGGCGCTGTGCCAGGCCATGCGGACGAACAGGGGTCCGTAGTGTCCGAAGTCCGCCGGCCACCAGTCCTGCGACTTCGTCATTAGCTCACGGAGGTCCTTCTTCACGGCCGCCAGATCCAGACTCTTGAATTCTTCCGTATAGTTGAAATCCTCGCCCATCGGATTGGACTGGGAGGAATGCTGGTGCAGGATATCGAGCCGCAGCTGGTTCGGCCACCAGTCCCGGTTCGACGTGCCTGTGCCGGGCACCCTGCCCGATTTGCTCTCTTCATTCATGATAATACCTCCTTTCCCTGTGCGAATTGTTGAACAACGCTGCTATGAATAATGGTGTTTCGTTGTCCATACAGGTAACAAGCATTCGTCCGCCAGCGTGCGGCAATCATGTACCGCACCCATAGATTTTACGTGATTTAAATAAGAATGACCTTGCAGCATGTCAACTGCAAGAGATGCCGTCAGGGCGTGCCGCCGTCCCTCACGACCCGACCTTTGAGCATGACCGGGAAGTAGATGCGCATGTCGTTCAAGAGCTTGTCTTCCCTGGTGGTGTTGGCCACATAGGTGAAGACCATGTCCGCGCCTTTCAGCATGGGGTGCGACTTGCCGGCATAGAGCAGGATATCACCCCGGCCCTGTTCGGCCGGGGTGAAGAAGCAGGTCTTTTCGGACCAGGGTCCGGTCGTGGCGGGGGCGACAGCGAACGCCAGGCAGGGATTCATGACCGACAAGGTCTGGACCTGGAGATAGCGCTTTTCCTGGGGCAGGTATTCCACGGTGAATTCCATCTGGCCCTCGGCGATGATGCGTTCGGGTTTGGCATCGCCTTCTTTATGTCCCATCCAGCCCGCAAGGCCTCCCGCCCACCACTGCGGACCGGTCAGCGTGCCGGTGCGGGCAAGGCGGATGGGCCAGCGCACGAGGTACACGGACCGGTCTTTTTCAGCCGCGGCAAAGACCTGCAGGAAGCCGTCAATGATCAAGGGGTTGCCCGAGCCGACCAGCAGGCCCTGCTTCTGCGGGCTTACAAGGTAGGTCAAGCGCCAGTGGTCGGGGTCGTCCTGCGGGTTATTGATCCAGACCGCCTTCCAGCCGCAGGTCTCGAAGCCCAGCATATTCTGGGAGGTCCTGATCTCCATCAGGAAGACAAGCAGATGCTTGCCCAGCATGATGCCGGAGGCCGGCCAGTACCAGGTATCGCCCTTGGGCGCGAAGAAGGCCGCGGGCTTGCCGTCTTTCGTATTCCAGTAGAATTTCATGTCGGCCGTGCTCGGGTCGTAGCCTGTCTGGATGGCGATGCTGTTGCGCGCCAGGGCCGACAAGCTCCGCGAACCGGTAGACTGCGTATCGATAAAGCTGTCGCCGAAGAGCCAGAGCACCCTGCCCTGCCCTAAATCTATTGCCGTGGCGCCGTCGCCGCCCAGCCAGCGCGGGTCGCCGTGGAAGATCTTCTCGGCCTCCTCCCAGCGCTGGGACACGATGCGCCATTGACCGGCCGCTTGATCGTTGCCTTGGGCTGCCAGACATACCGGCCACTGGGACAGGACGATCAAGGTCAGGAAAATGCCGATCAGGCGGGCCTGGACCGCTTCAAAGCTGCGGGACCTTATCGTTGAATTCATACGATTTTCACCTCGTATTTTTGCATGAAACCGATTGGCTGATACGAAAGCTTGGACTGGCGCAGGCCGTCATCGTCCAGGTCCTGTTCGCGGTTCACGGTTGCATAACCAGGGTTGTGGGACAAAAACATCTGGTTGATGGCCTGGTAAATGCCGGCATAATCCGGCAGGCCTTTCTCGAAATGGATCAGGAGCATATCGGGCGCAAACTGTTCCGCCACGGTAAAGGCCGCGATTCTTTGTTCGACCTCGATCATGGCGCCCATGATGCCTTGCAGCTTCTTCCAATCGTTGAGCACCCGACAGACGGCGCGGTTCTCGGCGGCCAAGCTTTCAAACGACCCGCAGTCGCGCCAGGCGCACCAGCGGTCCTGGGCCGAGAGCACCGCCGGTATGGCAGCGTCATCGATTGCCCGGTACCGGTGAGGATGGCGCTTCTTAAACTGGTTCAACAGGTTTTTCTTGGCGTGAAAGCGGTTGCCCTTGAGCTCCACGAGATCGGGGGCGGAATAGAGGTAATCGAAATGTCCGCGCGTCGCGCGCACCTCGATCTCGTCCGGCAGGGCCGAGGTCCAGATATCCGCCAGGCGCTGAGGCACCCTGACAAAAGGCAGCTCCTTGTACGCGGCCTGTTTGAATACCGCCCGCCAGTCCACCTCTTCCCAGGCGCCGATCGGCGCCCACAGACAGGGCGTGGGAGAAGACTGCCTGATCCAGACCAGATCGTCCTGCCAGGACCATACCAGCCCATGCCCCTCGGCCCACGCCCAGAGGTTGATGAAGCTGTAGTCCGAGGTCTTCTCCGGGCATTGGCGGAGCTTATCAAGATACGCCTCCTGCCGGGACAGGTCGATCGCTTCAAAGTCCGGCATCGGCTCCCCTCCCCCCCATTCCTTCAAATGCCTTGAGCATATGTATACAATAACCGCAACCCTGCGCCAAGGGAAGGACGTCCTCTGGAAAAGATCCCATGACCCGCATGCTTGAACCGCAAGAACAAGGCTTGACCTGAGGGATGATCGCGGGTATCACAACCTCAATGATCAGAACGGACGTGGTCATCATCGGCGGCGGCGCCACAGGATGCGGCATAGCCCGGGATCTGGCGCTCAGGGGCATCGCCCATTATCTCGTCGAGAAGGACGACTTCGCGGCCGGCGCCACCGGGGCCTGTCACGGCCTGCTCCACAGCGGCGGCCGCTACGTTGTCACCGACCCGGTGGCGGCCAAGGAATGCATCGAAGAGAACATGATCCTGCGCACCATTGGCAAGAAGTGCGTGGAGATCACGGGCGGGCTGTTCGTGCGTTTGCCCGGAGATTCCAAGCGTTTTCGTGACCGTTTCCTGAAGAGTTGCGAAGAGGTGGGTATCCCCACCGAGGTGCTCTCGCCCACGCGCGCGCTCGATCTGGTGCCCGGCCTGAACCCGGTCCTGGAAGAGGCCATCAAGGTGCCGGACTGCTCCATCGACCCCTTCCGTCTGTGCATGCTCAACGCCTACACCTCGCGCCAGAAGGGCGGCGGCATCCTCACGCACCACAAGGTGATCGAGATCGTCAAGGAGCGCGGCCGCTGCGTGGGGGTCAAGGCCCAGGACCAGTTCACCAAGCAGATCAAGGAGATCCGCGCCCGCGTGATCATCAACGCCACCGGCGCCTGGGGCAAGAAGGTGGCGGCCCTGTCCGGCAGCGACGTGCCCATGACGCTTTCCAAGGGCAGCCTGGTGATCACCAACCACCGCCTAACCAACATGGTGATCAACCGCCTGCGGCCTCCTTCGGACGGCGACATCATCGTGCCCAACGAGGCGGTTTGCCTGGCGGGCACGACCTCTATCCCGGTGGATGATCCGGATGCCATCGAGGTGAAGTCCCTGGAGGTCGATATCGTGATGGGCGAGGCCGAGCGCATGATCCCGACCTTCCGCACCACGCGCATGATCCGGGCCTATACCGGGGTCAGGCCGCTGCTGCAGGCCGACGGCGGCGACAGCCGGGCCATCTCGCGCGGCTTCAGGATCATCGACCATGCCAACGGCATGTTCAGCATCTTAGGCGGCAAGCTGACCACCTACCGGCTCATGGCGGAAAAGATGGTGGACACCATCATGCTGGAGTTCGGTCTGGAGACGCCCTGCCAGACGGCGGAGAAGCCCTTGGACGGGCAGGATGAACTGAGCGGATATCCGCTCTCGAAGCGGCTCAAGGACATCAGCGGCGTCATCTGCGAGTGCGAGCTCGTGTCCCGCGACGAGGTGGAACGGGTCATCAACCGCATCGGCACCAAGTATATCGGCGACATCCAGCATCGCACGCGGCTCGGCATGGGGCCGTGCCAGGGCGGCTTCTGCACCTATCGGGCACTGGGCATCATGCACGACATGGGCCGGGTTACCTCCGAGGAATCCATGCGCGTGCTGCGCGAGTTCCTGGAGAGACGTTTTAAGGGTATCCGCCCGGCCCTGTGGGGCGACCAGCTGCGCGAGGAGCAGCTGGTGGAGAGCATCTATCTGGGGATCCTCAGCATGGGGAAAGACGCATGAGCGTCATCGACTACGATGCGGTGGTGATCGGCGGGGGCATGTCCGGGCTCATGGCCGGCATCCAGCTCCTGGAGCAGGGGCATACCGTGGCCGTGGTCTCGCGTGGCGATCCGGCGGTCTGTCTCTCGACCGGGTGCATCGATGTCTGCGGCACCGTGATGGATCCGCTCGCGGGCGTGGACGCCTTGCCGGAGGGGCACCCCTACCACCTGACGGGCAAAGAAAAGATCCGCGCGGCCCTGGATAAGTTCAGCGACATCATGACCGATGTCCGCCTGCCCTATGCCGGGCGGGCGGAAGAGAACCGCGCCATCATCACGCCGCTTGGCACCACCAAGCTCACCTGCCTGGTGCCGCGCACCATGGAGACCGCCCCGCGCAAGCCGGAGGAATATATCCACGTGGTCTCGTTCAAGGGGCTCAAGGACTTCTACCCCAGCTACATCACGGCCCGCCGGAAGAATACCGGGTTCTCGCTCTATGACGCCGGCGTCACCACCACCATGGGCATTGCCGCGCGCTTCGAGGACCGGCAGTTCCTAAGCGAATTCATCACCTGGCTCAAAGGTCTGGAGATCCCGGACGGCAAGCTGGCCTTTCCGGCCGTCATGGGTCTGGAACACCCGCTGTCCATTATGCAGGAGATCCAGACCCAGGTGGAACGCTGGGGCTTCGAGATCCCGACCCTGCCGCCTTCTTTGCCGGGCATCCGCCTGTTCAAGGGCTTGAAGCGCGTCTTCCAGGGCAAGGGCGGCGATGTGTACTGGGGTTCGCCGATTGCCAGCGTGGAACGCTCGGGCAAACATATCGAGGCCGTGACCATCGAGACCAAGGGTCGCTCCACGCGCGTCAACGGCCGGGCCTTTATCCTGGCCACGGGTTCGTTCGTCTCGGGCGGTCTGTTTGCCCAACGGGGTGAGATTCAGGAGACGGTCTTCGGCCTGAGCGTGGCATCCCCGGGGCCGCGCGACGACTGGTTCAACCGCGATTTCTTCACCCCCGGCCATGCCATCGAACGCGCCGGCATCCACGTGGGGCGGGATTTCCGTCCTCTGGAGGGCACGCTTGAAAACCTGTTCGTGTGCGGCAGCATCTTATCCGGCAGCGAGGTCATGAAATACGGCTGCGGACACGGCTTGGCCCTGGCCACCGGCCTGGCGGCCGCCGAGTCCTGCGCGGAGGTGCTGTAAGTGAAATTCGAACACTGCATCCGCTGCACCATCTGCGTAGAGAACTGCCCGGTATTCCGGGTCAACTCCGCGTTCCCGGGCCCCAAGCAGAGCGGCCCCGATGCCCAGCGTTTCCGCTTGGACGGCGAAAAGTCGGTCGATCAGTGGGTGCAGCTCTGCAGCCAGTGCAAGCGCTGCGAGATCGCCTGTCCCTACGGCGTGGACCCGGCCGAGATCATCTTAAAGGCCCAGATCAAATATGCCGGTGAACATCTGCGCGGCCCGGCCAATTACCTGTTCGCCAACAACTACTACCTCGGGGCGCTGGGGTCGCTGGCCTCGCCCATCGCCAACCGCATCGCGGCCACAAATTTCGCCAAGCGGACCTTCAACCTCCTGGGGATCTCCACCTATATGCCCTTCCCGCGCTTCAACCTCATGTCCATGAACAAGGGCCGCCGCAAGGTAGGCAAGGGCGTGCGCAAGGTAGTCTTCTTCTATGGCTGTTTCCTGAACTTCAACCGTCCCGATGTCGGCCGGACCATCCGGGAGCTGCTGGTGTCCCTGGGCCTGGAGGTCGTCCTGCCGCACCAGGTATGCTGCGGCCTGCCGGCTTTAGGCAACGGCGATATCGAGCTGGCTCGGCGCTTCGCTGCCAAGAACGCCGCCATCCTGGCGGAATACATCAACAAGGGTTACGATGTCATCTACGGCTGCACCTCCTGCGGGCTGACTTTGGCCCACGATTACCCCGGCATCCTGAATGTGGCCGGCGGCAAGAAGGTGGCCGAGAACAGCTACAACGTATCCGAGTATATCCTGAAGCTCATCGACGAAGGGGCGATCAACCCCACCTTCGGCCCGGTGGATATGCGGGTGGCCTACCATATCCCGTGCCACCTGCGGGCCATCGGCATCGGCTATCCGGCGGCGCGTCTCTTTGCCAAGATCCCGGAGCTTTCCTTCGATGTGCTGGACGATCATTGCTGCGGGCTTTCCGGCAGCTACGGCTTCAAGAAGAAGAACCAGGCCACGGCCCTGGCGATCGGCAACCAGGCCGCGGCTTTGATCAAGGAGAGCGGCGCCCAGGTGCTGGCGGCCGACTGCGGCGCCTGCCGCATGCAGCTTGCCCACCTTGCAGGCATATCCGCCCTGGACCCGTCCGAGATCATGATGGCGTCTTTGAGAAAGGGCGCCTCCACGGCATAGGCTTGGGCCGAGGTAGGGAAAAGATTTTAAGATGAGGAGGATGCATGAAGAAACTGGTACTGACGTTTATGCTGGCCCTGGCGCTGGCTGCGCCGCCCACGGAAACCTTCGCGGCTACCCAGCTGCAGGTGGTGGCCGAGGATTCGCTCTGGGGGGCCCTGATCGGCGCCCTGGTCGGCACGGCCGCCCTGGCTTTTCGTGACCACCCCAGCGACCACTTGGACCTTATCACCCGGGGCGCCGCCGTGGGCCTGGTATGTGGCATAGGATTCGGATTCTACGAGATCTCGCCGGTCTTCTACGGCTACCGCGACCCGGTGACCAAGGAGACCACCTATGCCCTGGGTCTGCGCATACCGATCAAGAACTTCACCGCCTTTTGAGCTGCCGTCAGGCTTTGATGCCGGCCAGTTCCATGAAGTTCTGGGCCAGGAGTCTTTTCTGCACACCTTTATCCGGGAAGATCCTTTCCAGACGGTTTTTCAGAAAATCATAATTGAAGAGACCATCCGACCCGTGGAAGCCGAAGGGTCCGTCCGTGCCGTAGAGGCAGCGTTCCACGCCCAGGAAGGCCACCACGTCGCGCGTGGCGCTCTCGCCGACATAGCTGGTCTGCGATAGATCGACGTATACGTTTTTCATGTTCTTGACGGCCTTCCAGGTATCCCCGTATTCCGGGAATGCGGCGTGCGCCAGGATGAGCTTCAGATCCGGCACCTTATCCAGCAGCGGCATGATATCTCCGTGTGCTCCGAAACCGGCATGCAGAATCAGCGGCTTCTTGAGCGTGGCGACCTTTTCGGCCACGTCCGCCAGTTCCACGGGCGCGTAGCGGTGCCAGAAGGAATGGGCCTTGACGCCGATGAAGCCCGGCGCGCCCTGCCACTGCTCCAGCTCCTGGATAGGGTCGTTTTTCCCGCGGGGATTCACGAACGCCCAGCCCACGAAACGCGCGGGGTAATCCTTGACGGCCTGAAAGACAGGGGCGTTGTCCGGGTCGGGGTAGATATGATAGCCCTTGCCCAGGATCTTGATATCGCCTTCAGGCGTGAACTGGGCGGAGAGCGCCCGGCCGATGGCACGGGTCGTCTTGTTGGCCAGGAGCATTTGCAGGGCGCCCACCAGGAAGGGGGCCGGTTCGGGGAAGGGATCGCAAATAATGCCCATCAGGGCGACCTTGTCGATGCCGCTGTCTTCCATCTTCTTGAACATGGCATCCCGCGCAAGAATCCTTTCATCCCAGTGATAGTGACAATCGATAACCATGGCACCTCCCTTACAAATAAAAATTTCACTTACCCGCCGCGGTGTTAGCGCGCCGGGGCCGTATCGAAAGGCATGCTCAATTCATAGACCCCTTCGGACAGGGCGGCCTTGACGTGCAGGCCGCTTTTCTCGAAGACCCTGAGCATCGACTTGTTGGTGGCCAGGACATCGGCCGTGAACCCTTGCAGGCCGCGCTCCCTGGCCAGTCTGATCAGCATGGCCAGCATGGCCGAGGCGATGCCCAAGCCCTGGTATTGTTCGTCCACGACAAAGGCCACTTCGCCGTAAGGCCGCACGCGGTCCTTGACGAAGCGGCCTTCGGCGATCAGGCGTTCCTCGCCCGGCGGGCCTATGACGCCTACCAGGGACAACACGCGGTTGGGGTCGATATTCACGTACGACTGCATCTTGGCATGCGGCATGACCTTGATGGGCGAGAAATACCGGTAATACACGGCCTTGTCCGAGAAGCGGTAGAAAAGCCGGCGCATCTCTTCCTCATCCGAGGGTTTGATGGCCCTGAACAGGACCTCCAGACCACCCTTGAAGGTCTGCCGGCCGGCGATATCGGCCGGATACAGGTGGCCGCTTTCAGCCATGAAGATCTGGTCCTGGTAGAGGATCTTGGCGGCCTTGGCATTTTCCACCAGCTCCGCGCGGTCGTCGGGGTGGGCGATATCGATCAGGGCCTGGGCCCGCTCGCGCACCGTGCGGCCGCGCAGGTTGGCCACGCCGTACTCGGTGGCGATCATGTCCACGGACTCGCGCATGCTCAAGAGGTTGGGATAATCCTCCACGCTCAAGCGGATGTTGGCTTGGCCTTTTAAGTTGCGGCTGGGCAGGGCGAAGATGGTGACCCCTCCGGCCGAGATATCCGCACCGTTGATGATATCCACGGCCTCGCCCGGCGAGGTCGCCACATTGCCCTTGCCGATATGCAGGGCGATGCGTCCGGAGAGGTCCACCTTGCGCGCCGGCAGTGCAGCCGCCACGCGCGGATTGCGGCCGATGGTCTGCGAATTGAGCACGGTCTCGATGCCCTGGAACTCCACCAGGGGATTGCGGTCCAGCCAGTGCAGGAGCTCCTTGGTCCCCAGCGCATAGGAGGCCAGGCATTTGCCGCGGCCCACCTCCTTGTGGCGATTGGTGACCGCGCCGCTCTTCACCAGGTCCATCAGGGCGTCCGTGAAGAAGGGCGTGTGCACGCCCAGGTGGCGTTTGTGGACAAGGTGCCGTCCCAGGGCGTCGAACAGGGGGCCGATGGAGAAGCCGATGCAGCTGCCGTCCTCGATCACCGAGGCCACGTTGGCCGCCACCTGATCGAAGACCTCATCCACGGGCCAGCGCATGAAATAGATCGGCTCGATCTCGGCGCGCACGCACAGGTCGAACTCGGAAAGCGCCACGAAGGTATCGCCGAAGGTGAAGGGCAGGAACGGATTGATCTCGGCTACGACTAGCCGGGCCTGTTCCATGACCTGGCGCGCCACGTCCACGGCCACGCCCAGGCTGCAGAATCCGGACTCATCGGGAGGCGTAACCTGGATGAAGGCGGCGTCGAAATGCATCAATCCGGAGCGGATAAGGCGCGGGATGTTGGCGAAACGGGACAGGACCAGGTCCACCCGGCCGGCGGAGATGGCCTCATCCGCCACCCAGCCGGAGAAGAAGGTCTTGAGGCGGTATTTATGGGCCTGCAGGCCTTGCAGGCTCAGGGCCTCGCCGAAACTGACGATCTGGATGAGCTCCAGGTCCTGCAGGTTGTGGGCCGTGGAGTCCATCAGGTGCTTGACCAAGGTGCGCGGTTCCGCCACCCCGGTGCCCAGGAAGATGGTCATGCCCGGTTCGATCTTCTCCATGACCTCCTGAGGGTCCACAACCAAGTTTTGCCAGTTAGGTGGTCCGCTCGTATTCATGGCGTTTCCTTTATGGCCTCCCAGAGCCGCTTCAGGCAAGCGCGCCGGGGGGCGATCCGTCCACCCTGAAGGCCTTGTCCGCTGGTCTCCGTTCCGGCCTTATCTCGCTAACGAACGTGTCTGTCTTCTGTGCCATATGACTACGGTGGCGACCTTGAAGATCTCGCTGGCTATGAGGAGGAAGACGCCGAAGGCAAAGGAGGGCTTGTTCAGGATGTATTTCCAGGGCCAATGAATGAAGAACAGCGAGGGCGGGATCAGGATGAGGAGCCGGAAAGGTGTTTGTATGTAGCTGAGAATCGCGCCGGAGATCTTCTTTCTCAGCAGCAGCACGCCCGAGAAGGCCAGGGAAAGGTAGAGCAGGATGGAGACGGCGCAGCCCAGGACCGGCATTGGATCGCCCGTGCTGCGCATGACCATGTAGGCCTGCAGGTAATCGTAATAGAATGGAATTTGTCCCTGGTAGATGCGCCATCCGATGTACCATGCGAGCGAGCCCAGATCGCACAGACCCCAGAAAAGGGGGATGAGGGCCGAACGCTGCGCCGTGTTCATGAGAGGCCGGTCCTCGGCGCGCGGTTCCGGTCCTGTCCGGGGCAAACGGAAGCTCGATCGGTGAGGGGGCGCATCTACACCTCCAGTCCTTTTTCAAGCTCGATGGTCTTGGTGAGATTTTCTTCTGTATGAAAGCGCGCCAGGGCGAGCTCGATCAGGTCCGTGATCAGGTCCTGGTAGGCGATGCCGGTGGCCTCCCAGAGTTTGGGGTACATGGAGATGCTCGTGAACCCGGGCAGGGTATTGATCTCGTTTACATAGGCTTGCGCGCCCGTTACCAGGAAGTCCACACGCGCCAGGCCGGTGCCGCCGATGGCCGCGAAGGCCTCGCGGGCCATGAAGCGGATCTCATCGCTTAAACCCTTGCCGATCCTGGCCGGGATGATGAGCTCGGAGGAATTGTCGACGTACTTGGCATTGAAGTCGTAGTACTCACCGCCGGGGATCACCTGGCCTGGCACGGAGGCTTGCGGGTCATTGTTGCCCAGGATGGCCACCTCGATTTCCAGCGCCTGAGGCACGGCCTGCTCCACCAGGACTTTGTGCGAGAAGGTAAAGGCCATCGCCAGGCCCTGCTCGATCTCTTCCGGAGTGGCGGCCTTGGTGATGCCGATCGATGATCCCATGGTGGCCGGCTTGATGAACAGCTCACCACTTAAAGACGTCGCGATCTCCTGCATGACCTCCGGCCTGTCGGTGTCCCACATCCAACGCGTGACGCAGGTGCCCTTGACCACCGGCAGCCCGGCCTGAGCCAGGACGCGCTTGGTGGTGTCCTTGTCCATGGCGATGGCCGAGGCGGCCGTGCCGCAGCCCACATAGGGGATCAGCGCCATGTCGAGCATGCCCTGCAGGGTGCCGTCTTCGCCGCGCGGCCCGTGCAGCACCGGGAAGACCACGTCCACGGCGGTCAACGTCCCACTCTCCAGCGCCAGAAAGCCGCGGCGCTCAGGGTCGGTGGAAAGAATCACCCGGGATACGTCGCCATGGGGCTTGCCGCGCAGCAGATCAAAGGCCCCTTCACCCAGGAACCAGCGTCCCTGCTTGTCGATGGCCACATACACCGGCTCGAAGCGTGTGCTATCGAGCGCTCGAGCGATGGAAGACGCCGATACGATGGATACATCGTGCTCGGTTGACTGCCCGCCGAAGATGAGTGCTACTTTCTGTTTAGAGTTCAAGAATTTCCGCCTTTCTGGTTCCGGTATCAAAGATGGCGCACGTCTTGGCGCCGGCCAGTACGCCCGCCACCGTGCCCGGATTGATGATCTGCATGTCGCCCCGCTCCGAGAAATCGAGCTGATGCGTGTGGCCGTAGATGAGCAGGTCGACTCGCCCTGGGTCAATGAGTTCGTTGATGAAGGGTTCATGGAAGATGACGATGCGCGTATCCTCTATCTCGGCATAGCGAGGGGCCGGCCTGATGTCGAGGATCATAGCCAGGTGGATGCGGTCGCCGTCGTTGTTGCCGAAGACGGCCAGATGGGGGATGCCGCAGTTCTTGATCAGACGGGCCGTAAACGGCGAGCAGATATCCCCGGCATGCACGATCAGCGTGCACCTCGTGGACGCAAAGGAATGAAGCGCCCGCTCAGCGGTTGAAGCATCGTCATGCGTATCCGAGAGGATACCGATTTTCATTGCATCTAGGCCCCGTACTTGGTCAGTTTGTCGGCGTGCGCCATGGCCAGGGGCATGATGTCCACGTGCCGGATATGGCCCAGGCCGCCGGCCATGCAGGCCCGTTCGCCGAAGCTCGTGCAGTTGTCGACCACGATGTTGTCCGCGTACAAAAGCAGCGGCAGCTCATGCCAGGAATGTGATTTCAGGGCCGACGGCGTGGAGTGGTCGCCGGTGATAATCAGGACATCGGGTTTGAGTGAGAGGATTTCGGGCAAGACCTTGTCCACGTTCTCGATGACCGTGACCTTGGCGTCGAAGTTGCCGTCCTCGCCGGCCGAATCGGTCTTCTTGACATGGAAGAAGAAGAAATCGTATTTCGCCCAATTGGCCTTGAGCATGGCCACCTCGTCCTCGATGGTATCGCAGCCTTCCAGCACGTCCATCTGCACCAGGCGCGCCAAGCCTTTGTACATGGGGTAGGTGGCGATGGCGCAGGACTTGAGACCGTAGACCTCGGCATAGGAGGGCAGGCCCGGGTCCTTGGCGATGCCCCTGAGCGTGCAGGCATTGGCCTTGGGCTCTTCCTTCAGCAGGGCGAAGGCCTTCTCGATCCAGGCATTCAGGACACGCGCGCTCTTGGCGGAAGCCTCACGCAGGGCCTTGACCGGTAGGGTCTTGAGGCCCACCTTCTGCGGGTCGGTCTCGGTCAGCTTGTCGTCCAGGCCGTCGCCTTCCAGCACCAAAGCGAAGCGGTAGTCCTTGACCGGCCTGATGATGATGTTCACATCCTCGATCTTGTTGATCGCCGAGAGTTTCTCCACCAGACGCGCGCACTCGGAGGTGGGGATGCGGCCGGCCCGGCGGTCGGTAATGGCGCCGCTGCTCAAGTCGATGGTGCAGAAGTTGCCGCGGATGGCAATATTACGAGAGTTCAGGCTCATGCCGATGCCTAAGGCCTCCAGCACTCCGCGGCCGATGGGGTAGTCCAGCGGCTCGTACCCGAAAAGCCCCAGGTGTCCGGGGCCGCTGCCCGGGGTGATGCCGGGGGCGATGGGGGTGGACAGGCCCAGGATGGAGGCGGCCGCCAGCTTGTCCAGGTTGGGTGAGGCCGCGGCCTCGAGCTCGGTCAAGCCGGCCGGTCCGGGCAGGCCGCCCAGGCCGTCCATGACCAGGAGGACGATTTTCTTCTCGGATGGCACATGCAGCTCTTTCATGAGATCTATCTGGTTCATCGTAACGGCTCCTTAATAATTTAACCTATTACCCACTTTAGGATGTACAGTATGCCTCCCTTATAACCAGAATACGCCCGGCAATCAAGGTCTGAATCAGATAACGGCCTTGCAATGAAGACGGGTTTTACGCATTATAGATGCACAGTGTCGTTTGGTAGCGGTTCCATCAGGGAGGTGGCATGCACTATCTGGGGATTGATATCGGCAGCTCATATCTGAAGCTCTGGCGCCAGGACGACGACGGGCACACCATCCTGGCCCGCAACCTCCACCACCACGGAGACCCCCGCCGAGCGCTTCTGTCCGAACTGGGAGCCGACGACGACGGAGAGGCCAGGTTGCTCTTCTCCGGATCCCTGCCCGGCGATGATCTAGGGGCCTGGCGACATGAGGGCCTCCTGGCCGAGATCGATTATTTCAAAACCATTTCCACCCGGCGCCGTCTCCTGATCATCGGCGCGGAAAAGATCGAATGCGTGCACTACGACGATAAAGGCCGCATCGTCAGCTATGATACCAACCAGGCCTGCGCCGCCGGCACCGGCTCCTTCCTGGACGAGCAGTTGAAGCGCTTGGGCTTGAGCTTTTCCGACCTGGCACGCATTCCGGTCGATGAGCACGCCCCCCTGGTGGCCAGCCGCTGCGCGGTCTTCGCCAAGACCGACCTCATCCATTTGCAACAGGCCGGGCATACGCCCGAGGCCCTCTACATCGGGCTGTGCCAGGGGCTGGTGATTACGGGTTTGAAGAGCGTCTTCGGCGGCCGTATCCCGGAGGGGGATGATTTTATCGTCAGCGGCGGGCTCTTGGCCAACCCGCATTTCCGGCATTTCATCGGCAGCCGCATGCCCCACGCTGCTCTGTTCGATAATCCGAGCTTTTCCCGGGCAGTGGGCTTAAGCCGCAAGGCCTCCCTCTCCGGCCAGGACGCGGCCGGTTTCCGCCGTACCTTGAGCCAGAGCGCGCCTCCGATTTGCGGTTCGGAGGCGGGCGGTGCATTAAGGCTAAACCGCAGCGCCTTCCCGTCCCAGGAGCTTGAGCGCCATCTGGATGCCTTCGGCAACGAGGTCTGGCATACGCTTGCCCCCGGCGAAGACCTGCAGGTCTGCCTGGGCGTGGATATCGGCTCGACATCCACCAAGGCCGTGCTCGTGGATGAAAGGAACGCAATCCGGCTGGATCTCTATACCCGTACCGCGGGCGATCCCATCGCGGCCACGCGCCGCATCTTCCAGGGCATCTCGGCCCTTATCCAGTCGCGGGGATTACGCCTTACGGTCAAGGCCTGCAGTACCACCGGTTCGGGCCGCGCCTTGGTAGGCGCCATCATCGGCGCCGACCTGGTCATGAACGAGATCAGCGCGCATGCGGCCGGGGCCCTGGCCATCGACCCAGGGGTGGAAACTATCTTCGAGATCGGCGGCCAGGACGCCAAGTTCATCCGCTTATCCGCGGGCCGGGTCGTGGACGTCAACATGAACTACGTGTGCGCGGCCGGGACCGGATCATTCATTGAGGAGCAGGCCGGCACCTTAGGCCTGGCGCTCTCCGAGATCGGTCAATGCGTCATGGGCGAGATGCCTCTGGCCAATTCGGACCGCTGCACGGTGTTCATGAACCAGGAGGTCACGCGCCAGATCGCGGCGGGTGAACGCAAGGAACGCATCATGGCCGGAGTCCTCATGGCAGTGTTCAAGAACTATATCCACCGCGTGGTGGGGCCTCGGCCGTACTCCCGCGAGCGCATCGTCTTCCAGGGCGCTACGGCTCGCAACCAGGGACTGGTGGCGGCGCTGGAACACCTGACCGGCGCGGTGGTGGCGGTTTCGCCCTTCTGTCATGTCATGGGCGCCTACGGCGCGGCCCTGCTTGCCAGGGCCCGCGGAAAGGGTGAGACCACCTTCAAGGGCTTTCATCTGCCTGAGATCCGGGTCAGCGAGACGCACTGCCGCGCCTGCGAGAACGCCTGCCGTGTTACCGTAGCCGACAGGGGAGGTGAAAAGATAACCTGGGGCTATATGTGCGGCAAGGAAGGCGGAAAGCGCACCGGCCGTAGACCCAATCCAGCCATGGAAGTGGTGCCGGACGTCTTGAAGCGTTATCGGACGCCCAATCCCGCGGCCAAGGCCCGTTTCAAGATGCCGGCCCTGGGGCTCAATGAAGGCTTCGCCCCGTTCTGGCAGGCGATAGCCCTTGGCCTGGACATCGATATCGAGCTCTGCTATCCCCCGGATGCCGCCGTCCGTCAGGAACTGGCCCATATCGGCACCGGCGAATTCTGCTACCCCATCAAGGTGGCCATGGCCGCCACCCAGGTGATCCTGAAAGAGCACCCCGGCGCCAAGATGCTGCTACCCTTTCTGATCAAGGATGAAAAGGACGTCACTATCAGGCCCCGCAGCCTCTACTGTCCGTTCATTACGGCCATGCCGGGATTCTACCGGTCCGCGGTCTACACCCTGCCCCTTGATTTCAGCGCCTCGCCACGTATCCAGGCCCAGGCGCTCGAAGAGTTCATGCTTGCAGCCGGGCTCGAGCCGGTCCCTCTGCGGCGTTTGATGAAGATCGTGGTAAAGGCTCGCCGGGCCATGGCGGACGCCCGGCAGACGTTTCTCACCCAAGGCCGGGAGATCTTGGCAAAGATACCGCCGGATGAAAAGGTGATCGTGCTGCTGGGCCGGCCCTACAACCTCTACCACCGCATCCTGAACCTGGGTATTCCGGAGCTGATCGAATCCTTGGGGTGCCGCGTCATACCCATGGACATCCTGCCGGATGAGGCCACCAACGACGAGGTCACCGCGCGCTTCCCGGACATGTACTGGTACCAGGGCCAGCGTATCCTGAAGAAGGCGCTCACCATCCGCAAGCACCCGCGTTTCTTCCCAGTCCTGCTCGCCAACTTCTCCTGCGGCCCGGACTCGTTCATCCTGTCCTATTTCGAAGAGCTTGCAAGGGACAAACCCTACCTCATCCTGGAGCTGGACGAACACGGCTCGGCCACCGGATACCAGACGCGCATCGAGGCCTTTCTCGACATGGTAGCTTATGCTACGGCGGCGCCCCTACCCGGCGACGCGGCCCTTGGGTCGCGCATCCGTTACGACATGGCCGGCATGCGGGGCAAGCGCCTCTGGATACCGCAGATCCACCCCTATATCCCGGATCTGTGGTCCGCCATGCTCAAACGCCATGGCTATGACGCGCATGCTTTAGGCAACGAATCGCAGGGACACTGCGACCTGGGACGCTCGTTTTGTCGCGGCAGTGAATGCCTGCCTGCCGCGCTGACCATCGGCAAGTTTATCGACAACGTCAGGGACAGCCCGCACGAGGACGTGCTCATCATGCCGCGCGCCAACGGGCCCTGTCGCTACGGTCAGTACGCCACGCTGCATTCCCGGGTCCTGGAGCGTGTGGGTCTTGAAAAGGCCCAGATCCTCTCGCCCACCTCCGAGGACGGCTATGCCTTCTTCACCCCCGAGATCACTCGCGCGGCCTGGAAAACGGCCTGCATCGGCGACATGCTCTATAAGCTCCGCTGCCGCAGCGTCCCCTACCATACCAACCGCGCCTTAGTCGAGCGTCTCTTCGACACCGCCTTGACCGACCTGTGCCGTTTGATCGAAGAGGGCCGCGACTGGCACGGTTATATCCACGACCTGGTGCGCAAACTCCGGCAGGAGATCGACTACCGCCAGCGGCGCAAACCCTTAGTCGGTATCGTGGGCGAGATCTTCGTGCGGTTGAACCGCTTCTCGAACCAGAATATCACCCAGGTGATCGAAGCCGCCGGCGCGGAGGCCTGGCTATCGCCCATGGGTGAATGGTGCCTCTATGTGGCGGAGCTTCTCATCCGCTCGGTCGGCCCCTGGGCCAAAATACGCGTCATCCCCTACCGTGCCTACCTGCACCACATCGAAGCCGCAACACTCAAACGCTTCGCCCCGCTCTTGTCTGGCCTCAAGGAGCCGCCCATGCGGGACATTCTTGCGCAAGGTTCGCGCTTCCTGCCTATGGACTTCGAAGGTGAATCCATCCTGACTTTAGGCCGCGCCAAGATTTTCGCCGATCAGGGCGCGAGTCTGATCGTCAACTGCGCGCCATTCGGATGCATGCCCGGGCGGATCACGGCCTATATCTTCCAGAACAATCCGCACATCTTCACCGCCCCGATCGTCAATCTCTTCTTCGACGGTACCGGCGACAATGCCTCACGCGTGCGGCTGTACCTGGAATCCATTGTCCAGGACCAGAACGAGCGCCAGTGCCGCAGGCCTACCGTGCGGCATACCGTCTTCCCTACCGCAGCCTCACGCGCCCAGACAGACGAGCAATGGACCCCCGGCGAACGCCGGCCCGAGGCCTGATAAGCAATAGCGAGATGGCATTCAAAATGATATCCGGAGGAATGAAGCGAGAACATAGCCTGCTTGATCGCGAGAGAAAGGGGGCTGGATATAATCGGGTTTGATTCTGCTGATTTCCGATAAAAAAAGGGGGAATGATCATCGATCACTCCCCCACGGCGTAATCTATAGTTTACCTGTGATGTCCAGCACCTCTGCCATGATTGCCGCCGCCGCAATTGCCCTTGGCCGAATTCCCATGGCTTTTACCGGAGGCTTTCCCGGCGCATGTGCCCTTATGGGCGCCGCTGTGATGGTCACCACTCATATTTCCGAGGCCGCAGTGAGAACCCATATGGCCGTGGTGGGCACCGGCGGAATCACCTTGCACGGAGCTGCGATGGCAATTCTTGTTCCCATTATGCCCTTCCCCGGCATTCTCGCCATCCGCTTTTGCCTGCTCGGAATGGGCTTTTGTATCGCAGTGATGGTCGCCATGCATTTTTCCTTTGTAGGAGTGGTGCCTAGATTTCTTGGTGCGATCGTGCTTATCACCATCTACATACCCATCGTCGTGGGTATGATGCTTATTGGCGGCGTCATCACCAACAGAAGTCGATTCGCCCTTGGCATTGTCGCTATTATGCGAGCTGCCGGAATATGCGCCAGTGCTTATTCCCAGTCTGGAAGACATTCTGGCTGTACCGTCACCATGATGTGACGGGGTTGCAAGAGCAATGAGCACGGGAGAGGTCGATTCCTTGGAGGGATCAGCCGACGCAGGCTTTGCAAGATTCTTTTGAGCGACCGGTGCAGCCGTCTTTTTGAGGGCGGCCGTTGATTTTTTTACGGGCCTCTTCACATGCTTTTTCTGCTTGGTATTACAGGGTATCTGAACCTTGGTGACATCGGCACGAACGGAGGTTTTGTTGTCATTCTTTATTTTTGCCGCCAGGAGATCTGCTTGGGCCTTGGGCATCGGACCGTATTTGATTTTAACGACGACGCAGTCACCACAAACCTGAGCTATGCCGGTAGTGGGAAACATCAATAAAAAGGCCACCATTATTAATAATGATTTTCTCATCTTAGCTCCTTTCCAACCATCGTTGCCTGTGTATCTGCAGGGAGCATGCCAGGCGTTAAGCGCGGCAATGAGGTGCATGGTTTACCGGCCGGATCCCTCCCTTTTCGAATCATATAATTGCCGGAAAAGTCTGGAGATTGCTGGAGAATACTCAATCACGAACGCGCCTGTGCTTTTTGGTTCTCGCCCCATGCAAGAACCGGCGGCGCCCTTTCGGACATTCGATAAAAGGGTAAATAATTACCCATCAAGGGGAATGTGATTTCTTATACACAGATCAGGGCAAATTTCATTAACCCATTAACATGCAGATATAACGCCATATTAATGGCGCAGTGCCCTCGAAACCTTACTATGCTATACTATTAACCAGTGTCGGGGGTCTATAGATGCACTGTCCGGTCCTGTGAAGAACATCCGGACTGGAATTTTCAGCATGTGGAAATCAAGGGGGGTGTGTAAAAAGATAGTGGGGTTCTTGCCTTATCCCGCCCGGCGGGCTTTCCGTATGAGCTGGTAGATTCTGTCCGTTGCTTCGGAATAGAAGCCCGAAAGTATGTGCGTGGCAACGATCTTACCCGACATGGCGGCGCCGACGATGCCGCCCGGCCACAGCGACCACTGGCCGGCCATGTAGAGCCCGCGCACCGGTGTGCGGAACTGGGCCGGCCGCCGGGAAAACGGTGCCAGTTCAGGGTCGAAGGTAAACGCGCAGGAGCCGCCTTCCTTGTTGAGCGTGAAACGGATAGTGGACAGTGGCGTTCCGAGGTCCCAGTACGCCACCTTGTTCCGTACGCCGGGGATCACGTTTTCCAGGTTGTGCAGGAGGTCATTCTTGACCTTCTCCTTCAGGCGCCGGTATTCATCCGGCCGGGCATGTTCATCACCGCCCGTGCCCCATGTGTTTATCCAGTGGTAATTGGTCATGGTCTGGACCGTCACGGCGCTTTTGCCCACCGGTGCCAATGTGGGATTGTCCAGACAGGGGGCGTTGATCTCGATCCAGGTGTCGCGGTGCATATCGGGCTCGTTGATCTGCGCGAGTTCCTTGGCGCCGTTTTGCGGGATATAGAAGGTGTGATGCACCTTCAGGAGTTTGCGCAAGTCCGCGGGCTCTATATCGAGGCCCAGGTACAGGGCGACCAGGGGTTCGGCCACCGGCGCGGTGGTGATCTTGTTTAAAAAGGCCGCGGAGGCCGTACCTGCAGGAAGCATCTTGGTGTACAACCGGATCATGTCACCGCAGTAGATGATGTGTTTGGCATACAGGTTTTCCCCCTGGGCGGTCCGCACACCCAACGCTCGTCCGTTGCCGACAATGATTTCTTCGACCATGTTCTTGAAACGGATCTGGCCGCCATGGTAGCGGAAATTCCCGGCCAAAGCATCCATGAGGCTCTGGATGCCGCGCCTGGGGTACCAGTAATCATGTACCCACATATGCCAGAAGCCGGCGCCGTTCATGATGCTCATGCCCTGATAGCCCGGCATCAAGAAGAATTTCAGAGCGTCCGGATCGGTGATGTGGTGCTTGGCCAGGGCCTCGATCTTGCCGTTGATCATCTCCCAGGCCAGGGACATGTTCCGCATGCCGAGCATTGCCAGCCGCATCACCCCGACGATCTGCTCCAGCCCTGTGGCAGTAAAGGGCAGACGACCCGTGTTTGTTGCCGTTTGCATGAGGGCGCTAAATTCTTCAATCTTGGAGAAGAAGCGCCGGATGCCCTGGGCGTCGGTCGGGAAGACCTTGGCCAGGGCCTCGGCCGTGCCCGCGAAGTCCGTGATGATATGGTCCATTCCGGGATGTATGAAGCGGTACATGGCCCGCTCCCAATCGTCAGGGTGGTAAAGGCCGAGCTGTTTTAAAAGCGGAAAGACGATGCCCATGTTTTCGATCGACTGGTCCCCGGCGTCGAAGTAGAAGCCTTTGCGCCAAAAGCCCGCCATGAGGCCGCCCGGTTGGTGGTTGTGCTCCAGCATGAGCACGCGTCTGCCTGCGCGGGCAAGGAAATTCCCGCACATGAGGCCGCCCATTCCGGCCCCGATTACAATCGCATCATAGTTCTCTGGCATTATCGTCTGTCCTTTTATCAGGATATAAAAACGGTGCATGGCCCGTCAACATGGTTATAGCTTATCACTTCAATAAATCAAGGGTAATACAGACAGTGACGTAGGGATCTTGTCGCATGCATTACTATCGTCAGGATGAAAAGAACGGGGTCCTAAATCGAGCACGCAGGGCCTTAAAAGGAACCTTTTCAAAATCGTAATGTCCCTGAAAGGTGAAAGAAAGGTAGACGCGTGTAAGCATAGACGCGCCCACCTCGGGCTGCCCGGCGTATACCTCCCGAGGTGTAATTTTGGGTCTGGTGGCGGGGAGTTAAGGCGTATACGAGAGGAGTATGATGAAGCGGATCATGATCATGGTTCTGGCGTTAGGTATGTTGATGCCGGTGCAATCCCGAGCCGGAGGCCTGGGTATCAGGGGGTATTACTGGACCCCGGCGGTATCCGGTGATATCCGCGTGGACGGCGACAACTCTCGCGGGGACAGGCTCGATTTCAGCGACACGCTCGGGTTGGAAAACGACCAAGTCCCGATCGTTGAAGCGTATGCCGGCGCGGCCAATCAGAACATATCGTTAGCCTACGCCCGCGCGCGTTCCACCGGCACTCGCACCCTGAGCCAGGAGATGCGTTTTGACGGAGAGCTCTACCCGGCGCGGGATATCATCCACTCGAGACTGCTGCTGACGGTTTATGACCTCTCCTATGGTTATAACCTGATCGCCACGCCCATCATCGAGCTGAGTGTGTTGAGCCGGGCCACATTCATCGACGGCTCGATGAGCGTCAGCTCCGCCCTCAGACCCCTACGGAGAGAGAAGAGTTTCCAGTCCCCGATCCCCATGCTGGGTGTGAACCTGCGCCTGGGCCTCTTGAATTTTCTGGAGATCGGTGGCGCGGCATGTGGGGGCTATGCCCAGGGCAAGGCCTTTGACGGAAGCGCCGAACTGGTTTTCAAACCCGTGACTCTGGTTGGATTCCACGGCGGTTACCGTTCACGGGCTTTCACGGTAGACCAGGATCAGGTGCGCTTCACGCTCAACGACTCGGGACCGTACCTTGCGCTGACCCTGGGCTTTTGAGATCCCAGAAAGTCAGATAGAACAATCCATGCCTGATACCCCGTGCTTGAGCTGTTCGTTTAAGGCGGCACGCGATCTTGGGTGGCGGTCCCTGTTTCCTGCCTGGATATCGGCTTGATGATGCGGCCGATCTGATAGAACGGAAGGCCTCTCTTCTCGACGCGTTAGGATCGTATGATGACACCTTTGATGCCGCCGGAGATAAGGGCGGTCAGATTGGCGAGGATCTGGGGGAGCGCCAGGCCTCCGGGAGAGGCGAGGTAGCGCGGCCGCCATTCGGGAAGAAACTTGTCTTTAAATTGACGTATCCCCTGAAAATTGTAGAAGTATTCGCCATGGCCGTAGAGGAAAGACCCCAATTTGTTCCACAAGGGGGCGAAGGGTTTGTTTTCCAGCCCTGACAGAGGCGCCATTCCGAGATTGAACCAGCGGTAGCCTTCCTCTTTTCCCCAGAGCATGAGGCAAAGGAATAAATAATCCATGATGCCGGCAGGGGCATCGTCGGTATGTCGCATGAGATCCACGGAGAGCTCCTCATGCTCGGCCCCGAGCCACAGGTTGGCAAATGCGAGCAAGCGTCCTTCTTTTCTGACGGTCCCGATCGGAAAGCGCCTGAGATATTCTTCCTGAAAGAACCCGAGCGAGAACCCTTTCTCGCTGGTGTTTTTTCCCTTGAGCCATGCATTGGAGACAGCCTGCATCTCAGGTAACAGAGCGGGAACCTCTTCGGGGGGCACAACAACAAAGCTGGTGCCCTGCTTCTCCATGCGGTGGTGGATATAGCGCAAGTCTTTGCGGGAACTCCCCTCGAGCGTAAATGCCGGCAAGGGGACACGGGCCTCTTCCCCCAGCTTGAGCACGGTCAGACCGAGATCGAGATACATCGGCAGGTTGATCGCGTTCACCTCGTAGAATACCGGCCATCCGGCATGTTCATCGCAGGTTTCCATGAATTGCCAGATGAGCTCCGGCCAAGCCTCGGTTTTACCAATGGGGTCTCCCATGACGATCCAGCTGCGGCCTTCGATGCGATACATGAGAAAGGCGTTTTGCTCGGCGTTGAAGAGCACTGTTTTATCGCCCAAGAGCGCCAGGCTGGCATAGGTCTCCCGTGACTGGTGAATGAGGGGCAGTGCCCTTTCCAACTCGTCCTTGCGGGCCGTCGGGTGAAAGACACGGGCCGGGCGCACCAGACGCGCCAGGCCGAACCAGAAGAGTACGGCAAAGCCCCCCGCACCGGCGCGCAGTGAACGCGGCGCATCGTGATCGAAGGAGAATCGCCACCAGAGGTCGTTGGAGAACTCGATGTGTTTATAGGAAAACCAGATCAGCCATACCGATGAGCAGAAGACCAGAATGGCGGCAATGAACCAGCGCCAGGAGAATATTTCATGCATCAGCGATGCCTTGCGGGAGAAGAACGGACGGGACGGGAGCAGCACGAGCAGCATGACCGTTATGGCGATGGCCTCCTCATAATCAAGGCCCTTGAGCAGGGACAAGACGATGCCGGAGGCGAGGAGGACGGCAGTCAGGAGGAAGGCGGCATCAAGCCTGCGCTGGAGACCCCGCGCGATCAGCAGCAGGCCGACCCCGGCGATGCTGCCCAAGAGATGGGAGATCTCGATCACCGGCAGCGGCAGAGTACCCTTGAGCCAGACGATACGGGGTTCGGCGGCGGGGAGCGCCCCGGAAAAGAGCAGGATGATGCCGCCCAGAAACGTCATGACGGCCAGGACATTGGGCACGACCAGGGGCATCCATTGGCTGATCACGCGTACCCCGGCCTTGAGGTACTCCCGGCGATGAATAACCTCCTGTGTCCCCAGGAGCGCCGCGGCGCAGACCAGCGGCAGGAGATAATAGACCGCCCGGTAGACCAGCAACGATCCCAGGATGGTGGGCGTTGGGAAAACGGGACCGAGCATGAGCATGACTGCGGCTTCGAAAACCCCCAGTCCTCCGGGGATCTGGCTGGCCAGTCCCGCCATTTGCGCCAGTAGGAATATACTAAGGAAACCGGGGAAGCTGATTGTATCAGGGGGCAGGAGTACATAGAGGACGGCGCCCGCTAGAATCCAGTCGCTGATCGAAATTATTGTCTGGGGCAAGATGAGCTTTAGCGGCGGCATTTCGACCTCGATTCCTTTGAACCGTACGGGACCAATCCGAAAGAATCCCAAGATGAAATAGGCCGTGGCCGGGATCAGGAAGAGTATTCCTAAGGTCTGGGTGGAGGCAAGCGGCACGTGCAGTGCCGCTGGTACGGTCGGCGGCCGCACCAGGAAAACGACCCCGCCCAAGGTCAGGAATCCCAACCAGAGGGTGGCGGTACAGAAAGCGATCACCTTGGTGATCTCAATGGCATCCAGCCCCCAGGCGGAATAGAGACGAAAGCGTACCGAAGCCCCGGCGATCATCGATAACCCGATGTTGTTGCTGAAGGCGTAGCCGATGAACGAGGCCAAGGCGGTCTTGGCATAGCCCAACGGATTGCCTACATAGCGCAGCGCCAGGAAGTCATAACCGGTCATGATAAGATAGCTCAGGAGCGTCAGGGACAGGGCTTGTATGAGACGTAAGGAGGGAAAGGCATGCAGAATAGCAAGGAGATCCCTTAGATGATAAATCTTGATTTCATGATGTAGAACAGCCAGAGCAACCACCAGGAGCGTCACGCCGAACAGAGAGCCAAGGTGCTTTCTCTTCACGACCGTTCTCCCGATATATCCTCCATACCCTCTATCCTAGACGATCAGACCTAATGCGCAACGGCATTTACGAATTCTTTACAATTTTTTCGCCCACCGGAACACAATTGCTTAACAATCACAGTGTTAATCTGACGCTTGAGAAAAAACAAGGAGGAAAGCTGTGCAGAGCCTCAAAGATCGAGATAGGAGTCTACGCTGGCATCTTATCCTGGTGGTGATCGGCATCATCTTTTTCTTTGCCCTCGAATCGCATGTCTTTGCCCAGAGTCCCCGGGGAGACATGCCGTGGCCGGATTGTCCCCATATATATACAAAGTTGTCGGACCGAGCAGGACTATCTTCTGAGAGAACCCTGCCATGGTTCAGGATCTGCAACGGAACCCAGAGCAGGACCGAGTTCTGCGGACACCCTGGATGCATCTGCACTAGCCCATGCCCCCTAAGCCCTGGCGGATAGGCTCCCGACCCACCCCTTCGGGAGGCCATGCGCGGCACGAGTCCGGTTCTTCCTCCGCTCCGGACTCGTGCCGCTAACGCCATCATCTTCAGTATTGTCTTTGGGGAGCACCGGGAAGAAGAGACTTTGACGTAGGCGAAGAGACGCAACGATCTTAAGCTGGCATATGCCCGGCCAGGATTCCTGCGTGAGGTAAAAAAGCAAGACCGCCATATCTATTCTGTGCTATAACTATAAAGAGAACCTGCGTTAAAGGAGGCGCCATGTCCGAACTCGTAGCCATCGCAATCGAAAATCATATAGCGGATGTCCGTTTCAACCGCCCTGACAAATACAATGCCCTGAGCCTTGACATGATCACGGCCATGGCCAACGCTATCGACCGGCTGGCTACGGAATCCGCGGTAAGGGCCGTGGTGGTCTCCGGTGAAGGCAAGGGCTTCTGCGCCGGACTGGATGTCGAGAATTTCGCCGCACTGCAGTCCAAAGAAGATAATAAGCTCGGCAACCTCACCGACCGTTATGGAAACCGCATCACCAATATTTTCCAATACATCGCCTATGGCTGGAAGCAGCTTCCCATGCCGGTGATCGCCGCCATCCATGGGGTGGCGCTGGGCGGTGGCTGCCAGATCGCGCTGGGGGCGGATATCCGCTACTGTACGCCGGACGCCAAGCTTTCCATCATGGAAATGAAATGGGGTTTGATCCCGGACATGAGCGTGACCCAGACCATCCGTGACCTGGTGTCCATTGACGTGGCCAAGGAGCTGATCTTCACGGGCAAAATCATCCGAGGTGAAGAGGCCGCACGACTGAAGCTGGTTACTCGGGTCTGTGAAAAGCCCCATGAAGAAGCCATGGCCCTGGCAAAGGAAATCGCCTCCCAAAATCCGGCCGCGGTACGGGCAGCCAAAAAGCTGTTAAATGAGGTCTGGCATGGCGATTCGGCCCGGGGGTTATTGATGGAATCCGAACTGGAGATGACGCTCATCGGGACTCCCAACCAACTCGAGGCCGTGGCCGCCAACTTTGAAAAGCGTGCGCCGAGATTCAAGGATCTTTGCTGATCCAACCGGGCACCCTTGATGAAGCGCCCTACATGAGCACGTCCGTGATATCCGCTCCATCAGCGACTTCTTGCGCAAGATTCGTGAGCACATGTCCGGCGTAGCCCTTGGCGTTTTTCAGGGTTTCACCCAGTTTTTGAAAAAGCGCTTGAAATCTTTCAGGATCCTTCTGCGCCAGCTCCTTAAGCTTGGTGAAGAAATCGGCTGTCTGGGAGAAGACGACGGAATCAAAAGATGAGCGAGAGTCACGGGCCCCGAGTGTTGAGGACAGGCTGGTTTGTTTAGAACCGGTTGCCTCCAGGAGAGGATCCGGTATATCCGTCGCATTAGTACCCTTCTCGTACCAGAAGCTGCTGGTAATATAAGCACTGATCGCATCCATAGTAGCGCCCATGTTCGTACCTCCTCAGGTATTCCTGCTGGAAAAGCAATGGGCATGCCATGTGAAGGAGAAGCCGTATCTTCCCGGTTGTGCCTACATGTGTAACTGCCCGGCCGGGCAGATATTTCCTCTTTTTAGTAAATTTTGCTGGGTGTCAGGCGTTATTACTGGTCCAAGGGTGGGGCATCCGTACATGTCTTGGGATGGGGTTCAATCTTGACCAGATACAGGGGGGCAAGCACGATCAGGCCGAGGCTCAGGATCATCAAGGCTTGGCCCAGGCCGAGATGATCGGCGAGGACACCGATCATGAAGGCCATGACAGCGGTATAGAGCGCGGTCACCAGCGACCTGACCGATAGCGCGGTCGCCAGGATTTCGCAGGGGACCGTATCGCTTACATAGGTGACACTCATGGGGGAGCGCAGGTTCTGGATGATGAAGATGCCCGTGAACAGGATGATGGCAGCCAGATTGAAGCTGAAGAGATAGCTCAGTCCGCAGACCCCCCCCAGGATAAAACCCGTGAGCATGGTGAGGTTCAGGGGGCGGGCCAGTGTGGCGTAGCGCGCCGCAAAGGCGCCCGCGCGCCGGCTGGCCTGGGAGGTCATCAGATAGATGCAAAAGTAGACGAGTCCCAAGAGAACGGCCGAGCGCTGTTTTTCCTGCAGGAATATCATCACGGGCAAACTCAGAGCAAGACTCTTGACAATGGGCTGTAGGAAGTCTTTGACGGCATTGTAGAAACCATCGTAGATGCAGACATTGGTGGTGGCCCTGAAAACTTCCTGACCGGCCAGCGACATCTTGAAGCTCTGCCAGACCGTGGCAAAGCTCTGCCGGATACTGCCCGACGTATGGACTTCTCCATCGAGCTCAGGTGGGTAGGACAGCATCAGAACGAGGTTGGCGATATAGGGCAGGGTCGAGATCAGAAAGATCACATCGTAACGACCGCTTATGAAGACGATCGCGGCCGCGATCAAGGACGAGACGGCCGAACCTCGCTGCGACCAGGAACGCGTATGACCGTAGTAGTCCACCTTCTGATTCTGCCAGCCTTTCATTCTGAGGTATTCGAAGATCATGGCCTTGTGAGTGCCGCCCCGGAAGGCCTCGCCAAAGGCAAAGAAGGTCATGCCGAGCATCAAAAACCAGAAGCCGGCGGCATAGTAGAAAATCAGGAAGGAAATAATATAGGCCAGAAATGACTGCACCATGGTGCGCCGTCGTCCCAGCGCATCAGCAATGACGCCGGTGGGCACCTCCAGCACATTGGTCATGATCTCCCGGTAAGCGTAGAGCGTGCCGATCAGGGTGAAGCTCAGGCCTTTTTCCAGCAGGAAGAGGATCAGAAAGGGTTCAAAGAGTTTCAGGTTTTTTAAGAAACCATAGGCGCTAAATTTGGCATATTGGAGATCTTTCTGGTATGTGCCCGCCATGGATTTCTTATGGTCTGCGTTACCACGTTCGTCAATCCATAAATAATGGCATTGATCATACAGGATATGCCGGTTTGCAGCCGCATCTGATGAATCATCAGGATTTCATCATCATGTCTTTTATTGCTTCGGAAAAGAGAGCTCTGACCAGGTATTGCCGCCGGAGAATATCGTGGATCTCTTCGACACTATTGTCGAAGAACACCTCTATTGTCGAATAAATCGTGCCGGTTTGTCCGCAACTATCTGATATATCATACTATATAATTGGCACGCCATTTGATGACTACAGTCTAAAACACACAGGAGGTTCGTATGGATTTGATGAATCGGATCAGTTTGCTTATCGCGATCATAATGGTCATCGCGGTACCGTCCTGGGGCAGAGATGATATCTCTCATATTCAGGCCCGGAAAATCGCACTCGAAAAAACGGATGTCAGCTTAAGCCAGATCATCGGCTCGGTTGAATCCCTCTCGGGCGCAAAGGTGATAAAGGTTGAAACTGAACCCTTCAGCCTGACGCAGGGGCCTATGTGCTATGACCTGCTGACCGCAAAAGGCAAAACGGTGAGGGAATACTATGTGGATGTAAGATCGGGTAAAGTGCTCCTGGAGAAGAGACCGTTCTGGAGTTTTTTCTATTTCAGCGCGGTCAACAAGGCCAAAGCCCTGTCTCAGGTCAAGTTGTCCATGGTGCAGGCCATTGGACTCGCTGAAAAAGAGACCGGCGGCAAAACCGTACATATCATGGTCCACAGAGACAGCGGCATCGCTTTCTATCAGATCACCCTGATTGTGAATGATGCCCTCAAACGCGTGCTGGTCGATTCCTATAACGGCAAGGTCACCGAGGTGCCGCTAGTTCACGAAGACGATTTTAACGGCTAGAACAGCTGCGGTGGCTGGATCCGGTTTGGTTTTGGTCCAGCCATCGCATTCTCTCAGGATTAAACAGGTGCTCCTGTAGTACTACGGCCGCGAGTTTTGCATGATCTCCACCACGGCCTGGATGGAATCGGTCACGGTGAAGATGGAGCGGTCCTCGGGGCTGATCATGCTGCCAGTCATCATGGTGTTCTCAATCCAGTCGATCAGGCCGGACCAATACTCCGACCCGAAGAGCACCACCGGGAAGGGTTTGATCTTGTCGGTCTGGATGAGGGTCAAGGCCTCGAAGAGCTCATCCATGGTGCCGAATCCGCCCGGAAAGATCACATAACCGATGGCATACTTGACGAACATGACCTTACGGATGAAGAAGTAGCGGAAACTTAAGTTTACATTGGTATAGGGGTTGAGCTTCTGTTCGAAGGGCAGCTCAATGTTGAGCCCCACGGACTTGCCTTGGGCCTCGAATGCGCCCTTATTAGCCGCTTCCATGACTCCGGGGCCGCCCCCGGTGATGACGGCCAGGCCCTGGCGCACCAGTTCCCCTCCCAGCTTGTCGGCCAGGGTGTAGTACTTGTCGCCCGGTTTTGCGCGCGCCGAGCCGAAGATAGTGACGGCCGGGGGCAGGTTCGAGAGCGCCTCGATGCCGTCCACGAACTCAGCCATGATGCGGAAGATGCGCCAGGATTCCTCGGGGCTGATCTTATCGATAACATACTGCTCGTTCTTCATTATAGCTCCTTTTACAGGCATTCATTTTGATTATCGGCATTTTATGCTATCAGGAATACAATGAAGACGGGCACTATGGATCTGCATATCCACACCACCTACTCCAGCGACGGCCGGCATACGCCGGCCGAGATCCTGGATTTTGCCGCCGCCCGCGGAGTAAAGACCCTGGCATTCGCCGACCACATGGCGATCGGCGCCGTGTTCGAGGGCTTGGCGCTCTCACCGGCGGCGGGTTTGGAATTCTTTTCCGGCCTGGAATTTTCGACCATGCACGACGCAAAAGAGTATCATCTTCTGGCCTACGCCTTTGACCCGCGCGACCATACTCTGCAGGACTTTCTTGCCCATTACTGCGGCCGTGTGTGGGAGCAGACCGCGGTGACATTGGAGCGTTTCCGCGCCATGGGCTTCGACGTGGAGGTCGAAGATATCGAGGCCTGGGGACGCTCCATACCCTCGGGCGTCACCTTCCTGGATGCCCTCAAGCGGCGCAACGGGAACGATGACCGATTGCAGCCGTACCTGAGCGGCGCCAAAGCGAGTGCGCCTTACTTAAGTTTCTATATCGACTATCTGCGCACCGACCTTGGAGTCGGCCTGCGCCGGTATCTGCCGGACCTTCTCGAAACCCTGCATCTCTTCCGCGACAGGGCCGTGCTGGTCCTGGCGCATCCGGGCAGGATCGATCGTTCCCTGTTGGCCGGCCTGAAAGCCGAAGGCTTGGCGGGCATCGAGGTCTACAGCACGTATCATGATGAAGCTATAGAGGCCTTCCTCTTGGATATGTCACGGGACCTCGATCTTGCGGTCAGCGCCGGTTCCGACTTCCATGGACAGCTCATCAAGCCCGGAATCGCGGTGGGGGATGTGCGCGGCGCGCCCAGCCTGTCCCTGCTGCGAATGCTCAGGGCGAGGTCGGGGGCGCACGGAGCTTGACTTACCTCTGAGGGACATTATAATTTTCTTTTACACTGGATATTTCTCATTTTCATGAGGGGGTTTGTTTATGCATCCTGTCAGATCCATCATCATTACGCTAGGGTTGGTTATTCTCGGTTTATACGGTTGTTCCTCTTCCGGCGGCACGGATTCGGATCAATCGTCCGCGACAAAGCAGGGGATTTCCGGCGCGGCCGATGGATCGTCCACGGGCACGGAGAGCCTGAGCCTGGAGGGCGTCTTGTCCTCCCAGGGACTGAGCATCGTTCGGAGCATAACCTGCCGCGATCCCAAGAGCGGCAAGGACTACACCGGCTATCTGGCTCGTTTCGACGGACAGTTCACCGAGGGCACCAATGCCGCGGGAACGTATGTCGGGCCCCTGCCCAAGGAGTGCCTGGTGCTGAGGGGGTCTTCCTACTGCATGGGCTACCAGATGGGTGCGCTTAAGCCGGCCGAGGCTGCCCGCATAGTCAATGAGTATATTTTCACCGTGCCGGGAGAGATGCTGGGCATCAATCGCTCCTCTTTCCCGGTCCTGTTCGATTTCCTGGAAGGCGAAGTTCGCACGCTGTGCGAAGGTGCCCGCGGTTCCATCCCGGATTATCTCGAAGAGGAAATGGACGGTATTGCCGCCGGAGCGCAGGCTCAGGGCTATGATGTCAGCGTCGACAATATTCTGCTCTTGAACGAGGGCTACGATGCCATCTACTCCATCCTTTTCACAGGCGTACTGCCGAGCGTGCAGGCCTTCATGGACCTGCTGGATCCCTGCAAGTCCCAACTGGCCAGTGAGAACAAGACCAGCGAACTCGAACAGCTGGAGAGTACCATTCAGGTTAATGACGGCAAGGTGAGCTTCCCCCTGGCCAATCCTTTTGTGATAGGGTGCAACGAGTTCGTGGTCTCCGGCAACGCCACCCAGAACGGTGTGGTCTATCACGGCCGGGACTTTATGTTCGCCACCGGCGATATGTATCAGGATTATGCCTGTATGGCCATGTACCTGCCTGAGGAAGGCTATCCCTTTATAACCGTGACCGCCCCCGGGTTTGTCGGCCACCCCACGCTCATAAACAGCCAGGGCCTTTCTATGGGTATTGATGTCGTCCTGGGAGCCTGCACCCGCTCGACCCCGGGCCTGGGCGGGCTGATGGTCATGCGCGATATCGTGCAGCACTGCGCTACGCTCGATCAGGCCGTAGCCCGTATGAAAAATCAGGACCGCGGCGTGTCCTGGCTCTATATTATTGCCGATGACCAAGCGAGCACCAGCTACACCAATGGCGTGGTCATTGAGGAGGGCCGCAGTACGCCTGCCTTTAGCGGGCCGGATGTCATGCCCGGCTTGAATGAATGGCTCTTTGATGCCTGGATCGACAGGCTTGACCCCGCCCCGCTGCCGGATAAGGGGCTCATGTTCAGAAACCAGGCCTGGACCTACCCGGCGGCTTTCGAAGACGTCAGCCTCGGATATCCCGGCGACCTGACCTATATGCTCTACTTCCCCGAACAGGGCGAGTCCTGGTCCGATGTAGTCCTGGCCACCAATCACTACATCATTCCGCGCATGGTCTTCACCACGTTTACACCCCTGATGGCGCTCAACGGAGCGGGCAAGGAACTGGATAGTTCGGTTCAACGTTATGAGCTGCTGCGCGAGCGAATTGGGCAGGAGTATGGATCGATTACGTTTGAAGAGGCCGTGGAACTCATCGATTTCCTCAATCCCAACCGTGGGCTCGATACTCGCAAGCGCTATACCATCGGCGGGCCGGTGAAAGGACACCACGCCGCTATTGATAACACCAACAAAATACTCACGGCCCTATTCGGTTATTACGGCGATTGGCGGCAAGGTGTGGCGGATACCTGGGTGCGGCTGGATATGAAGCCCTTCGTGGAATATCTGCGGCAAACTCAGAATAAAGGGTAACATAAGAAGCTCGTAATTCGGGGGAGGGTAGCCGGATCACAATCCCCCCAACCCCGCTTCATCCATGGCGCCCTGAACGTCCAGAGGTGCTCGCCTGGAACTCCGACCGTTTGGAGCATCCTTTTCTTTTATCCGGCTGGCCTTATTATAGCGACAAAAGATCTCCCTGAGACAATACCGGTTATAAAAGGAGGAAATCATGGGAAAGATCGCCGTAGGAATACTGGGCATCACCCTGTCGGCAATCGTCGTAGCGGGATTGTCTTCCTCTGGGTATGGTTTTGAGGCCAGGGATCAGCTGAACATCAACACGGCAAGGGTAGAGGAGCTCAATGAAGTGCCGGGCTTGGATATGGAACTGGCACGGAACATCGTGGCGTACAGGAATGCGTATGGTCCGTTCGCTTCAGTCGATGATCTCCTTAAGGTTCATGGCCTGGATGAAAAAAGACTCGAGCGCGCCAGGATGTACCTGACCGTCGAATCGCAAACCCACCTGGAATAGGAAAAGATAATGAAGATTCTTTGAAAGCTTAAGCCCCAGGCACGATCAAGAGTCCCGAAACGAAAGTGCTCGCTCGGCTAATCCGAGGCGAGCACTTTCGTTTTATCCTTCCCCTTTTTTAATTTCAGGGGGCATGGATGTGATCCTTTTCCCTAGAACTTCACGTAGTCAAGCCAATCCTTATACGTATTGTTACACCCCTTGACCACGTCGAAATAGGCCTTCTGGAGCTTTTTGGTGATAGGACCGGGTTTGCCCTCGCCGATGGTGCGCTCGTCGATTTCACGCGCCGGGGTGATCTCGGCCGCCGTACCGGTGAAGAAGACCTCGTCGGCGATGTAGAGCTGGTCGCGCGTGAAGAGCTCTTCCTTGACCGTGAATCCCAGGTCGCCGGCCAGCTGCATGATGGTGGCGCGGGTGATGCCCGGCAGCACCGTGGTCAAGGGCGGCGTATACAGGGTCTTATTCTTGACGTAAAAGATATTCTCGCCACTGCCCTCGGCCACATAACCCTGGGGGTCGAGCAGCAGGGCTTCGTCGTACCCGTCGCGCGTGGCTTCGAGTTTGGCCAGGATGGAGTTCACGTAATTGCCGCTGACCTTGGCCTTGGTCATCATGTTATTGGAATGGTGGCGGGTGAAGGAGGAGGTCTTGACACGGATGCCCTTGGTCAGACCGTCGTCGCCGAGGTAGGCACCCCATGCCCAGCAGATGATGGCCACGCGGATGGGGTTGTCCTTGGGGTGCACGCCCATGACCCCATCGCCGATGAAGACGATGGGCCGGATATAGCCTTCGTGCAGGTCGTTGGCCTTGAGCGTGGCCTTGGCGCCGTCCGTGATCTGTTTCTGGGTGAAGGGGATCTTCATCAGGTAGATCTTGGCCGAGTCGAACAGCCGCTGGGTGTGCTCCTTGTGTCTGAAGATGGCGGACTTACCGTCCTGGCACTTGTAACAGCGGATGCCTTCGAAGGCCGCCAGACCATAATGCAGACTGTGCGTGAGGATATGTACGTTGGCGTCTTTCCAATTGACCAGTTTTCCGTCCAACCAGATCTTTTTCAATTTATTCATACTGTCTCATGCTCCTTATGTGCTGATCCTGCAATGAATAGCATGGCATTATCAGGCATTTTGATAGTGAGGTCAATTTGTTTTTTTAGTTGCGTCAATCAACTATGGTTCATAGTATAGTGGGCATAAGAGGAGGAGGCCATGAGATCGTACCGCAAGGAGTTGTGGTTCAATACATCCAGCCGCATGGAGTTCATCAACATTACGCCCCAAGTTGAGGGGTGCTTACGCGAGAGCGGGATCAAGGAGGGTTTGTGCCTGGTGAACGCCATGCACATCACGGCATCGGTCTTTATTAACGACGATGAATCCGGTCTGCACCAGGATTACAAAGACTGGTTGGAGCGCCTGGCCCCGCACGAGCCCACTGCGTTCTACCGCCATAACCGCACCGGCGAGGACAACGGCGACGCGCACTTGAAGCGCCAGGTCATGGGCCGCGAGGTGGTGGTGGCCGTCACCGGCGGAAAACTGGACTTTGGTCCCTGGGAGCAGATCTTCTACGGCGAGTTCGACGGCCGCCGCAAAAAGCGCGTCTTGGTCAAGATCATCGGCGAATAGGCTAGGAAGTGGTGGAGATGAAGGGATTTGAACCCTCGACCCCCGCGTTGCGAACGCGATGCTCTCCCGCTGAGCTACATCCCCACAGTTGGAGCTTGTACTAGAGAGATTTTCATTCGTCAACCCCTTTGACGCGGACGCCAGTGCCGACGGAAGATTAAGGTGCGTCCGGTCGGGGCAATAAGGTTCTGGCCAAGGCCATGGCCTCGGAGTAATCCTTGATCTCGCCGTTCAATCCTCGATCGCGGATGGTTTTCAGGCAGGCGCCTAGGTACTTGTCCTGGGAGAAACCGATGGCGATCAGGTCCTTGCCGGCCACGGGCGGTTTGTAATGCCGCCAGGTAGTGATGTAGGTTGAGATCATCTCCTGCATGTCCGCGCGTGCGGTCTTGGACATGGCGAACAGGATCTCCTCCAATGAAGCACTTTCCAGAACCCCCACCATCCAGGCCGGCGAGTTATCGCGTTCGGTGTTGAAGCGTCGGAAGATCTCCAAGACGGTATGCTTGGAGGACAGAATCTCCCGTGCTTCGGAGCCTGAGAATCCCAGGCTCTCGGCAATGGCTATGATGGCCTTGGGTTTCATTTGATCGGTCAGGGCCAGTAAATAGATGAACCAGGAGCGGATGGTTTCGTGGGTGTAGAGGAGGTTGAACCAGGAGATGGTCTTTTTGGCCTTCTGGAAACTTTCCGCGGCCTGGGGGTTGAAGATCAGGGCCGGATGGATGGCCTCCAGCACGCCCAGTTCCTTGAGCCGTTCCATGCAGGTCACCGGGTCTTCTTCGGAGAGGATCTGACGGATCTCATGGAAGATGCGTTTTCCTGGAATGCCACGCAGGAAGCCCGCGTTCACGGCCGAGTGCACCAGCGAGAGGGTTTGCTTGCCTAAAGTGAAGCCATAGCGCTTCTCGAAGCGGATGGCTCTTAAGATCCGCGACGGGTCCTCCACGAAGCTCAGCGAGTGCAGCACCCGGATGCGTTTTTCCTTGATGTCGCGCTGGGCCCCGAAGAAATCGATCAGCTCGCCGAAACGAGGCGGGTTTAAGGCCACGGCCATAGTGTTGATGGTGAAGTCCCGGCGGTAGAGGTCAAGCTTGAGGGTGGACTCCTCCACCACGGGAAAGCCGCCCGGGATCTTGTAGTATTCGAGGCGCGCCGTGGCCACATCGATATGCACGCCGTCGGGCAGACTCACCACCGCGGTCTTGTATTTGTCGTGCGAGGCCAGGCGTGCGCCGGTGTGACGGGCGAACTCCTTGGCGAAGGTTATACCGTCTCCCTCCACTACCAGGTCCACGTCCAGATTGTCGATGCGCAGGAGCATGTCCCGTACGATGCCGCCCACCAGGAAGATGTTGTAACCCAAGGAGACCGCCAATTCGCCGGCGCGGATCAGGAGATCGTACATGCCTTGCGGAAGCCGCTCTTCCAGGAGGCTCTGCACGGTCTTTTTCAAGGGAGTCCCGCGGGAGATCCCTTCGATCTTCTCCATCTTGGCATGCATGGCGCGCATGAGGTCGGTGCGGGTGATCACGCCCATTACCCGGCATTCCTCCATGACCGGCAGGAGCCGCTGGTTGCCGTCGATGATCAGGGCGCGGATCTCGCCCATGGGGGCGTCCGGTTTCACGGTTTTGATGTCCCGCACCATGTAGTCTTTGACCTTTGATTCGCCGAGGTTGTGTCCCTGTGCGCGGGTGACGATCTGACGGGTGATATAGCCCAAGAGGCGCTCATCCTTGGATTTCACGATCACGGCGTTGATATTGTACTTATTGAGGGTGTCGCTGGTTTCGTCGATGGTGGCGTCTAGCCGCACACCCTTGACCGGAAAGGTCATGATGTCGCGCGCTCTCAGGCGCGGTTTGACTTCCTGTTTGACATGCTTGATCAAGGCATGCTCGGCCTGGTCCAGGGTCAGATTCTTGATTGAGGCCGCCGCCGCCGAGGCGTGGCCGCCGCCGCCGAAGAACAGCGCCACATCAGCGGCATTGATCTGCGGCAAGGCGCTGCGCGCCACCAGATAGATGCGCTCGCCCATCTGGCCTAAGGCGAACATGGCATCCGTCACGAACATAGTCCTCAGTTTGTGCACCAGCATGGCGAAGTCTTCTACATAGGCGCTCGATATCGAGCGTGTGAACAGGATATTGATGCCGTGGATCTGAAGGCTGCGGCCGTTCTTGATGAGTTGGTCCAGCACGTCGACCTGTTCCGGGCTCAGCTCGCGAGAGACCATGCGCGCAACCATGTTGAGGTCCGCGCCCCACGTCAGTAGTTTAGCCAGGGCCATGCAATCCTCGGGCATGGTGGAGGGGAAGAGCAGGCTACCGGTGTCCTCGTAGATGCCCATGGCCATGAGTGTGGCGACAGGCGGGCTGGGGGTAATACTGCGGGAGGAGAGGATCTCCGTCATGAGCGTGACATTAGATCCCAGTTCGCGGCAGAATTCCTGATGGGCCTTGACATCGTCCGGGGAAGGCGGGTGGTGGTCATAGATCACGATCTCCAGGTTGTCGCGCCCAAGGATATCCGCGAAGGCCCCGATGCGCGATACCTGGCGTGTATCCACGATAATCAGGCGATCCACGGCGTCAAGATCGATGGTTTTGAGCTTGACCATATCGGCCACGACGCTCTTGGGCGCCGTCATCAGGTAGTCGCGCACGCCCTTTTCCTGTGAGCCGGAGAAAACCAGGACGGCCTCGGGGTGTAAGAGCTTGGCGGCCAGCATGGAAGCCGTGGCGTCGAAGTCGGCCTGGATGTGAGTGGTGATGACTTCCATGCCTAACTCCGCGGGTGGAAGCGCGAATGGATGTCCTTCAAGCGCTGTGAGGTGATGTGCGTGTAGATCTGGGTGGTCGAGATGTCGGAGTGGCCCAGCATCATCTGCACCGAACGCAGGTCCGCGCCACCGGAGAGCAGATGGGTGGCGAAGGAATGCCTGAGGGTATGGGGCGAGATCGATTTGAAGATGCCGCAGGCCGTGGCATAGCGCTTGATGATGTACCAGAAGTTCTGACGTGTCATGGCCGTGCCCCGGTTGGAGCAGAAAAGCACGTCGACGGTCTTGTGAACCAGCTGCGGCCGGCTGCTGCTGAGGTACTCTTGCACCCGCGCCAGCGCGCTTTCGCCTAATGGTACGAGCCGTTCCTTGCCGCCCTTTCCGCGGGTCATGAGATAACCCACGTATAGATTGAGGTTCTGGAGCTTGAGTCCCACGAGTTCGGAAACCCGCAGGCCCGTGGCGTACAGTAGTTCGAGCATGGCCTTGTCCCGCAAGCCCAGCGGGGTGGAGCAGTCCGGTGCTCCGAGCAGGCGATCTACCTCCTCGATGCTCAAGACCTCCGGCAGAAAAGTGCCGCTTTTGGCGCGCACGAGGTCGCGCGTCGGGTCGGCGGTTATGAGTTCCTCCTGGAGCAGGAAGCGGTAGAGCTGCCGGATGGCCGTAAGCCGGCGGTTGATGCTGGTGGATTTGAGGCCCGAGCGTTTGCTCTGGGAGGTGAAATCACGCAGGTGCGCTGCGGTGATGTGTCCATAGTCAAGCTCTTTCTCACTCGTCCAGGCCGAGAAAGAGCGCAGGTCATTGGCGTAGGCGGCGATGGTGTTCTCAGGGGCCGATCGTTCCGAGACAAGGTATTCAAGGAAGGCGTCGATCACGTCCTCGTTCATCGCTTGGTGATGGCGGGATTGAGCCCCAGCTGTGTGAGATCGGCATGGACCATCTTGGCGCTCTTCATATCCGGGAAGGCCCCGACCGCCACGCGCAGACACCCGCCGTTCTCCTCAATGAGATAGCTTGCCACGCCGAGGTCCTTCAGACGTCCGATTTCCTGCATGGCCTGTTTTTTGGCCTGAGCGTCGAAAGCCGCCAATTCCAGGGTATAGGGGGTCGGCCCGCCGATAAAGGCGCCTTTGTCGATAACTCCTTTACGCTGCAATTCGCGCATTTTCTGCATCGCTTCCTTGGCTATGGGGAAGAGTCCGTAATCCAACCGATACCATATGCCTGTGGCGCCCAGGTCGGTCTTGGTGATGAAGACCGTCCCCAGTGTGTCGTTCAAGCGCTCCATACTCCGTTTGGCGTCACTGAGACTCTGCGAGGACAGGATATGGATGGTGAATGGATAAAATGTGTTCTTGACGCAGCCCTTGCCGGGCGCGGAGGGTGAGGCCTGCGACTGGGTGGTGGAGGGGAGCGGAGCCACGATCAGAGGGGAGCGTTTTATCTCCTTCTGAAGCACATTGCTCTTTCCGTAGCTTGCCCAAAGGCAGAGCGGTATGAACACGATCACCAGGGCTGGCAATAGAATTCGTTTCATGAACTCCTCCCATTATTGAAGGCATAACTGGTATTGTCAATATAGCTGTTGATGCCGGACAGGATGCCCTCGATGATGCTGTTTTGGTACTCTTTGTTCTGCATCAGCGTGCACTCGGTACCATTAGTGATGAAGCCGATTTCGACCAGGATGGAGGGCATTTGCGCCCCCATGAGGACATAGAAGGGGGCCTGTTTTACTCCCAGATCCTTGCCGCCATGCCCCGATCTCTCCAGAGATGAGATGATCGATTTCTGGGTGGAGGTGGCGAAGCGCGAAGATTCGTTGATCTTGGAGGTCAGCATCAGGTCGTTGATGATGAACTGTAGATCGGAAAGTGATTTGGAGGTCGTGGCATTTTCGCGTGCTGCCACCTGGATGGCGGAGGCGTCCGAGGTCAGGTTGAGAATATAGGTCTCCACACCCCGGATGGCCTCATCGGCGTGGGCGTTGACATGCACCGAGACAAAAAGATCGGCCTTGTGTTTATTGGCATAGGCCGTGCGTTCTTCCAGGGGAACGAATGTATCTTTTTCGCGGGTCAGAAAGACATCCAACCCTTCGGCTTGCAGGCGTCTAGCCAGCAGCTTGGAAACCTCCAGGGTGATGTCCTTCTCTTTCCGGCCGTCCAAACCGATGGCCCCGGGGTCTTTGCCTCCATGCCCCGGATCGATAACGATGCGCGAGACCTTGAGCGAGAGTTGTCTGGCGATGGAGGGCATATCACTGGCCACCTGTGAAGGCGCGCCTTTACGAACGCGTTTGATGCCGTTGCCGTGGTGTGCGACCTTCTCTTTTGTCGTGCGTTTCTTCGTGGCGGTGCTCTTGACGTCCGACGCCTTGGTGCTCACATCCAAGATAATGCGCGCCGGATTCTCCAAGGGGAAGGCCTTGTAGGTAGTCTTGGCGCCCATATCCACCACTACGCGCACTTTATCCAGCTGGTTCTGCGAGATGCGGATATCATCAAGGAGACCGCTCTTGACTTCCATCCTTCGAGGCAGGTCCTTGGCGATGCGCGTATTGTTCAGGTCCACCACCAAGCGCTCGCTCCGTCCGGCCTGTTCGTCGGCGGGCAGCGTAAAGGTTTCGAAAGCCGCACTGCGCGAAAGATTGATGACAATACGCGTGTAGTCGTTATCCGACCAATGGCGAACTTCTCTGACCTGCGCGAGTCCGGACACAGGGGCACTGGGCTGATTGGTTTTCTGGTCCTTATCCATGCCCGGCACACTTTGGACGTTAAGCTTGTCGGCGCTGGCGACATTGATGGAGTTAAGGGCCTCGCGTGCTTGCTGTACCATATCGCCATTGGGGAATTTGGTCACGATATTGCGATATATGCCAATGGCGCGTTCTTTGTCTTTCAAGCGGAGTTCATATACGCGTGCCTCTTTGTAGAGAGCGTCATCGGCCAGGGAATTATCGGGATAGCGTTGCGACACCTTCTCGTAGGAGTCGATGGCGGCGTCGAGATCGGCCTTATTCCCGAAATAGCCATAGATCTGTTCATAGAGCTTGGCCTGCATGTAGACCGCTTTGGGCGCCCATGTAGAACGTGGAAAGCGGCGCTCCACGTCTCCATAGGCGTTCACAACGGCGAGCCAGGAGGGTTTGTCCTTGCGCAGGCTGGTATCGCGGGCCAGCTCGATATAGGCCTGGTTGGCCTGCTGAAAGGCCTTCAGGCTCTCGCCGCTGTTTGCGGCGCAGAGCCTGACCGGGGAAAGGATCAGGAGCGCCAGCAGCAATAAGACAAGCACTTGCAGGCCCCAGACTAACTGTTTCTGCATGGTTTCTATTGTAACCGAAAACTGGGTACTAAACAACCATGAGTAAGTTGCGGGGGGGCTGGCGGACAGGGTGGATATCACTGCCGTGCCGGTATCGGAGGAACGGCGGCTGCCAGCCGAATCATTGGTTCTACCGTGCGTTTGCTTACTGCTGGGCACGTTCATAAATAATCCTCAGGCCTTTTAAGGTCAGGTCGCGGTCGATGATATAGTCCTTCGGGAACCAGTCTTCCAGGACCACCGAGAGTCCTCCCGTGACGATCACAACAGGATTCCCGTCGGCATCCATCAGACGGGCCATTTCCCTGATCATGGCGGCATGCCCGATAACGGTCCCGGATGCCATGCACTCCGGGGTGTTCCGGCCGATCGGGCGCTGGGTGCGCTCAATGACGATTTCGGGCAGGGCCGGAGCTAGAGATCTCAAGCCCGTATAGGCGCTTATGATTCCCGGTGCGATGGCGCCGCCCATAAACGCTCCCTGGGCATCTACATAGTCGATGGTCGTGGCCGTGCCCATATCGATAACGATCAGGGGGTGGCCGGGTTTGAGATAGAGATGGTAGGCGGCCGCGGCGTTTACCAGTCGGTCGATGCCCAAGGTGGCGGCGCTCTGATAACGGTTCTGGATGCCCATATCGGTATGGATATTCACGATCAAGGGTTCGACGCTGTGCTTGGCATGGAATTCGTCCTGCAAGATATTGGTGACCGGCGTGCGTACGCTGGCAATGACGACGGTGTCCGGCATAGCAGCCTGGAGGGAGGGCATGAGTTCCAGAAAGGTGCCCTGTTGCTGGCATTGATTGGTAGACAGGATAAACACGTCCCGGATGACGGGGCCATCGAAGACGGCGGTTTTTATGTGGGTATTCCCCACATCAATGGCCAGCATGGGTTGTTACTTAGACCAAAGATGTGTAAGAGATCAAGGTCTTTTTCATGGGTTACGTGTCTTTTGACAAAATGGCACATGGCAAGCCTGTTGATTGTGAAATATTTGACAATTTGTACCACGACCGCAGCATTCACGCGGCAAGGGTCGGTCAGGATGTCAGAGGAACAGGTTTGGTGGAGAATAATGCTCATGATATCAAATAAATGCGAAATGGTATTGATTGGCACGTCTATTGCTTGATATGATATAGGAAAAACAAAAAATGGAGGTATTCGCCATGTTGATGCTGTGGATCGTAATCGGTTGCTTGTTCCTCACCGGAATCGGGATCAGGTTCATGTACAGGGTTCTGGGGCTCACCCCGGTCGAGGCCGCTGCGGTCTATGTTTTCATCATCATTCTAGTCGGTGTGAACACAGCGCCTGCGCGCCAGATGATCGCCCAGCTGTTCTAAGGGTTTTTAGGTATGAAACTCCAGAGGCTGCCCAAGCCGCTAATCGCCAAGATAACCAGGATCAGCGCCCACGGCCTGGTCCTGGTGGCGCTAACTTTCTGCGGCCTCTATCTCGGTTTATATCTTGATCGTTTAACGAACATGGCCCCCAATTTCACGTTATTGTGCTTGGTCTTGGGGGTGGTGTTCGGATTCCGGGGCTTTGTACAGGAGCTCCTAGCTGAAAGAAGAGGTTCTTCATGAGCATGGTATTTATTGCCATCGGCGGCATTTCCCTGGGCGGTATCTGCTATCGATTCGCGGCTCGTATGAGCGCCAGGCAGATGGCACGCTACAGTCTAGAAAAGAAAGGTAACTCGTAAACAACGGCCTGCCGGCACGTAAGGCTTCGGCGCTCTTAAGCCAAGGTGCGCGGTCGACGGCTGTTGAGTTCTTGTTGTATTCAATAGATGTTGTCGGTTATGCTCAACCCCAAGGTGTACACAGCCGATATAGCTATGCGTATATAATAGCAGCGCTCAATCGGCGGCTTCGTGTTTGTTTACGGTTCAGGGATACAATCGAATATGTTCAAGGAGCATGACATGACAACGGTAAATCAGCCGGTTACGGCCGAACAGTTCATGCAGGCGGAGCGTCATGCCATCACAGGGGTCTTTGCCCGTTTGCTGCCGCGCTACCATGCCACGCATGGCGAAGGCCATGCCGCCCGATACGCCATGGCAGTAACCAATATCCTGTTCTCGCTACCAGCCCAGGAGATGGACCGGCGCTTTCTGGAGGCTCACCGGGAAGCCGTGGACAACGAGATAAAGGCCCTGTTGGACGATCGCGAGATCCGTGAGATCGTGTCCGAGACCATTACCATGCGCATCGTATTCGCCTCGCGTCAACGCGGCTGCTCGCAGAAAGACTTGATGGAGCCGATTGAAACGCTTAAAAACCTGGGTATCTACCTGCAGGGGAACACCATACCTACTCCGCGTTCTTTCCTTGTCAAGGCCGAGGCATTCTTCAAGACCTCTCCTCGCTAGCGCTCCTTGGAGCGGTTCTGGAAGAAGCGCATCAGGAATTCCGCGTCCAGGGGTGAAAGGTCGAACTCAAAGACCGCCTTTTCGATAACCGTATGTGCGGGGTCATCCGGATTCTGTTCCAGGGTCTCGGATACCCATTTGATCGCCTTTTTTATCTCATCGCGTTCCGTGACTATCGTTGCCATCGTATATTCTCCTTCGCATGCTGCTTACATCCATCCATATCCTCTGTATAGAGCAAGCCCCGGTCTCTGACAAGAGGCTTCGCATAAAAAGAAAGATGATTTGCGCTTTCATTCCGCTCCGTTTTCAGGCTAGGGAAAGGCCATGCATAATAAAAAGATATTGCTCGTGAATCCCTGGGTGTACGATTTCGCTGCCTTTGATCTGTGGGCCAAACCCCTGGGACTTTTGTACCTGGGCGCCATGCTGCGGCAGAACGGGTGCCGTGTGGATCTGATTGATTGTCTGGCTTCCGATCAACCTGTGCCAAGGATATATGGACAGGGAAAGTTCCGGCGCGAGGTTGTGGATAATCCAGCTCCGCTCAAACACATACCCCGTCACTATGCCCGTTATGGAATGTCCATAGAGTCTTTTCGGGCAAAGCTGAGTAGCCTTGAGCCGCCGGACGTAGTGCTGGTGACCTCACTCATGACCTATTGGTATCCGGGGGTGTTCGAGGCCATCCGACACATCAAGGCGGCTTTCGCGCATACGCCGGTGGTCCTGGGCGGGGTTTATGCCACGCTCTGCTCTGAACATGCCGCCGCCAACTCCGGCGCCGATCATATCATCACCGGTGAAGGTGAGATGGAGCTCATGAACCTTCTATCCGACTTATGGGGAGTGAAACCGGCCTATTTACCGGATCCGGATGACCTCGATCAGTGTGCGTATCCCTGCTTGGACCTTGAGCCATCCTTGCGATACGGTTGTATCCTCACCTCGCGTGGATGTCCCTGCCGGTGCACCTATTGCGCCGCGCACCTGCTGGTCAAAGGTCTACGGCACCGGGACCCTCTCAAGGTGGCGGACGAGATCGCTTTCTGGAAGGGGCGGGGATTGAAGGATTTCGCCTTCTACGACGATGCTCTGCTCACGCAGAGTGAGTTCTTTGCCGTTCCCCTGCTGAAGGATATCATCAGCCGTAGACTCGATGTGCGTTTTCACTGTCCCAATGCCTTGCACGCCCGTTTCATCACTCCGGATTTGGCGCATTGGATGCGCTCTGCCGGCTTCATCACCATCCGGCTGGGGCTGGAGACATCCGACCCCGCGCTTCAGCTTTCAACCGGTAATAAGGTAACCACCGGGGAGTTCCTGCGGGCGGTAGAAAGCCTCAGGCAGGCAGGGTATGCCGGTAAAGACATCGGGGTGTATCTTCTCTGCGGGCTCCCTCGTCAGGAAGCCGGAGAAGTCTGGGGAGCGATCAGGCTGGTACGGGAGAGCGGCGCCAGACCGATACTCGCCGAGTATTCCCCCATTCCGCATACCGGTCTCTGGGATCAGGCCGTAGAATCAAGTCCCTATCCCTTGGCCGAAGAGCCGCTTTTTCACAATAATACCTTGATGCCCTGTGAGTGGACCGGATTCACGTATGCGATGTATCAGGAGTTGAAGCAGGCATGCAGGTCCGGTTCTGAGGCGTAAGTCTATGGGTTGGCGCGCGTCAGCCAACTTTTAAGCCGCTGCTCATCGGTGTTCAGCATGATCTCCAAACCCATACCGGAGCGCGGTATGTGCCGTACTACCCGGCAACGCATGCTCAATTCTTTGCCCAGGTCATCATGATCGAAATTTACGATAACCACATCGTGGAGAGCTGCCGGATAGTGGGTTTCGACGAACAAGCCCTGTTCGCTGATGTCGCGGAGTTGCGCGTGACCGAGCGCCAGATACCCGCCTTTAAAGAGCGCGCGGAACACCACCTGCTTTCGTGGAAACCGTCTCCGCTCTTGCATCGCTTTCCTCCCGTGCCCTACGGCAAACCTTTTGCAAGTACAATCGACATCTTGGAATGAAATCTTTATGGTTACAAATGATAATTTTTACAAATAATGTTATTGATCGGCTCGTTCAAGATTTACGTCGTTCGAGTCCTTTGATGATGGCCGTCAGGACATCGTTGACCGGGGTTGGCACCACTTGTTCCTTGCCGTAGCGGCTGATGGCGCCGTTCAAGGCGTCGATCTCGGTGGCGCGTCCTTGTGTGATATCCTGGTGCATGGATGAATGGTGCGTAGCCGTGGGTGGAAGCTGGCGCTCAAGCAGAAAGCGGTAGTATTCCTCAGGGCCGGCATAAGGCATGGCCACCCCTTTGGCTGCGGCCACGGCAAAGATCTCCCAGACGACGGCCTTTATCAGGTCTAGGGATTCAGGGCTCTGCGCAAGATCGCCATAGGGCACATTGAGGATCGCTCCCAGGGCATTGAGTGAGCAATTATACAGTACCTTGCCCCACAGCTGAGTTGTTATGGAAGGGCTTACTGCGCTGGGTATGCCTGCTTCATTCAGGTCATCGATAATGGCCTGGATACGCTCGGCGCTGATATCGCCCGAGGGTGAGCCGAGCAGAACCTTGTCGGCGTACACGGTCACCCGGGCCGTTCCCGGACTAACAATTTCGGCCCCGAAAATGATGCGCCCGCCGACAGTGCGCGGCCACCCCGCAGCCGCGGCGATTGTCTCCCAGTTTCCGAGTCCGTTCTGTATGGATACCACCAGACTGTTCGCATGCATAAAGGGCAGGCACTGGGTACAGGCCGTGGCGGTGATATGCGATTTGACGCTCAAGAGTATCACATCGAATACCCCCGTAAGCCCGGTGGTGCCGTAATAGGCCTTGAGGTCCGTCAAATGGTGTTCGCCCCACAGGCCTGTAATAGTCAGGCCGCCCTTCTGGATAGCCTTCAGGTGATCGTCAAGGCCCACGAAGGTGACATCCTGTCCGTTCTTGGCCAGGAAGCCCCCGAAGATGCTTCCCAGGGCGCCAGCCCCCATGACGAGATAGCGCATGCCTAGCCTCCCTGTGCCGTTAACAGGCTCGTAGGCTGCGTCGGGGAGTAGCGACTCCACCCCAGCATCTCCTTAACGGCGTAGATGCTGTCCTGGATGGTGCTGAACACCGGTAGGCCTGCCTGCCGGAAGATGGAGAAGATCTTGATGCGCACCTCCTCGATATGCAGGTCGTCCTCGGTGAAACGCGCGAAGATCGGGATCACGGGTTTGTGCATGCGCCGTGCTGTTTCCACGATGATATGCGGGCCGCTTTCGATCTGGTCGTTCTGGAAGGTGCTGATGAAATCCAGCGAAAAGTACGGGATGATGACATCGATATTCTCGGCATCGTCCATGACCTGCATGGTATGCGCCATGATATGGAAGTCGAAACCGTAGGCCCCCAGGTCTACGGGATTTAGGGTGCAGGTGTTGACGTTGCGGATACGTTTGCCGATGCCATCCTGGATCTTCTGGTCGAGCTCGGGCAGGCTCATGCCGTTCTGGTAGGCGAGGTCGGTCAAGAGCACGGATGTCCCGCCGCCGGCCCCTAAAAAACCGATGCGCCCTCCGGTGGGAAATTTCTTGGAGGTGGCCAGCATGACCACATCGAGCAGTTGCTCGAAGGTGCCCACCTGGATGCAGCGGGTCTGCCGCATGAGGGCCTCCCAGATATGATTCTGACTGGCGATCGCCCCGGTATGGCTGGCCGCCGCCCGCGCTCCATGTTCGGTCGTCCCGCCTTTCAAGATCACCACGGGCTTGATGGAGGTGGCCTTCTTGATGGCTTGGATGAAGGCAGGGCCATCCTTGATGTCCTCGATATAGGCCGCGATCACCTCGACCGTATCGTCCTGGGCCAGATAGGCGATAAGCTCCTCCGCCGTGATATCGATCTGGTTGCCATAGGAAACGACCTTATTGATCGGCACATGCCGGGACTGCGCCATGCGAACGAAGTTGCTGGTGATACCGCCGGATTGTCCCAGGAAAGCGGCCTGACCGACGCCGGTCTGTCGGAAAAAGGGATCGAAGAGCACCCGGGAAGCCGTGCAGTGCACGCCAATACAATTGGGGCCTAAGATGCGGGTCTGGCCGCGCACCTGCAGGAGCTCCTTTTCAAGATGGATATCGCCCACCTCGCCGAAGCCTGAGGTGAAAAAATGGATGAACTTGATGCCCTTAGCCGCCGCGGACTTGACCGTGTCCAGTGCCAGATTGGCCGGGACGGATACGATCGCCAGATCCACGGTTTCGGGCAGGTCCTCGAGGCTGGCATAGACCTTGACCCCATCGATCTCGGAATATTTCGGGTTAACCGGATAGACCTGTCCCTGAAACCCTGAACCTCTGATCACCTGATAATACGGTATCTTGCCTCCGCCCAGATGGGGCGAGGCCCCCACCACAGCAATGCTGCGCGGATGAAAAAGTCTTTCCATGGTTGTGCTCCTTCTCGATGCAATCAGGCTTCTTTATTGATCAAATCCGCCTCAAATTCAAGTCGTAAAAGATGCAACCGGCATCGAAGAGTCTCAGGAATGGGCGGCGTGATCCAGGACATCACGGACCTTGCGGGCCAGGGACAGGACGGTAAACGGTTTGCTCAGAAAGTTGATGCCCTCCTCCAGCACGCCGTGGTGGACGATGACGTTCTCCGTATATCCCGAGGTGAAAAGCACCTGTATATCTGGACGCTTAAGTACGATCCGGTCGGCCAGGATGCGGCCGTTCATGCCGGGCATGATGACATCCGTGAGCAACAGATGGATCGCCGCGGGGTGTCCTTCGGATAGAGTGAGGGCGGCTTCGCCACTCTTGGCCGTGAGCACCTGGTACCCAAGGTGCTTTAGGACGTTCAGTGAGAAATCGAGCACGCCGGGGTCGTCTTCCACCACAAGGATCGTCTCCGTGCCGCGGGGGAGTTCTTCGGTCGCAGCCGGTTCCTTGAGCCTGGCGGTTTTATCCATTAGAAGGGGGAAATAGATTTTGAAGGTGGTTCCATGTCCCTCCTCCGAGTAGACCTCGATCGATCCGCCATGCTGCTTTACGGCACCGTAGCTGGTCGCCAGGCCGAGTCCCGTGCCTTTCCCCAGGGGTTTGGTGGTGAAGAAGGGCTCGAAGAGGTGTCGTTTCACCTCCGCGGACATTCCGCAGCCCGTGTCGCTCACGGCCAGCATGATATATTCGCCGGGCTTGGTGTAGGGATGGCGTCTGACATATTCATCGTCGAGGTATTGGTCGGCGACCTCCAGCAACAACCGCCCGCCTTCGGGCATGGCGTCGCGGGCATTGACCACCAGGTTGACAATGATCTGTTCGATCTGACCAGGGTCGGCCTTGATCAGGCCTAATTGTTGCGGGGCCGCGATCTCCAGTCGGATATCCTCGCCGATCAGCCGGGTGAGCATCATGTACATATTTTCGATCAATTGGGCTAGGTTGACGGGTTCTGGTTCGATGATCTGTTTGCGCGAGAATGCCAGGAGCTGACGGGTAAGGTCGGCGGCGCTTTCGGCGGCCTGCATCACCACCGTCAGGCGGGGATGCAAGGGATTGTCGGCCTCCGTTTCCATCAAAGCCAGATCAGTATTACCGAGAATGGCGGTCAGGAGATTGTTGAAATCATGGGCCACGCCGCCTGCCAGCCGTCCTATGGATTCCATCTTCTGCGACTGCCTCAGCTGGGCCTCGAGTTTGTTCTTTTCGTCTTCGGCGAGCTTACGTTCCGTGATGTCCAAGCCTACGACGATGGCATGCGGGACCTGCGCAATCGCTATCACCTCGGCCGATACGAACAGGGTCAAGTGCTTGCCGCTCCGGGAACAAATGATGACCTCCTCATCCAAGACACTCATTTTGTGTTTCAGGAGATCCATAACGGAGTCAAAATCCGAGGTGTTTTCCAAGAGCCCCATTTCCTGGGGGGTGCGGCCGATCATTTCCTCGCGGTTGTACTCCACGGCATAACAGAAGTTATCACTGACGTCCACGAAGCGTCCTTCTGGGAAGGTGACCAGACTGATCATCAGGGGGCTCAAGTGGAAGGCCTTAGAAAATTTCTCCTCCGACTCCTTTAGTAGCGCATTGGCGTTCAAGATTTCCTGTTGGGCTTCGGTGAGACGCGCATTGGCTTCCTCATACTCGCGCGTGGTTACGGCCATCTTTTCAACCGTGCCAGTAAGCTCCTGGTTGATGGACTCGAGCTCTTCCTTTTGCGCGTTGATCGTGGCCTCGGCTATCTTGCGTTCCTTGATCTCGGTCTCAGCCTGGGTAAGCGCCCGCGAATTTATGGAGAACACGCTGTAGGTGGTGACGCAGAGGAAGAGTAAGGCCACGGTGACATCACCCACATATTCGAACATGACATAGTTGGGGATCGGCAATTGTGCTCGGATATACACGACGTATGTGAGGATGAATACGATGTTTGCGGCGCCATACAGGAGGATCAGCCATTTGTGACGGCTGACGACCAGGGGAGTCATTGACAGCAGGCCGACGCACAGTATGATGGAATCGAGCCGCGAGATTATGGACGAGCTGTCAAGGATCATTACGGTCCAGATGGCGATCATCGTTCCGCTGAGGATCAGGTGCGCGGAAAAGGAGAAATGTCCGCGTACCAGGAGAACCAAGGCACCCAGAGCGATGAGGAGACATAAAACTTGAGGAAGGAGAACTTGGAAATCCAGCCCAAATTCGGTCTGCGGGTCTTGGAGTTGGAAAATGATGGTGGAGAGGAGCACGATCAGAATGAAAGCAATCAAAGCAAGGCTCACCCAAAGGAAAAAGCGGGCCTTCAACTGCTGGTGCAGATCCGACTGATTATAAGAGACCATGATCCGGTCAATCAGTCTGCTCATACCACCTCGTCTATACCTGTAGTGGTTTTATCGACGCTCTCTTTATATTATAGGGCATTTCGGAAACGGTCCGACGAATCTTGAATGCCCTCCCAGGCCTTGAAAATATTCCCCACCTGCATTACTGTTGATATCATCGAGCAGAAGCATATGGCTTGCTGGAGATTCCGGCCAGGGATGAAATCCTAGTATCTCAGGCTCGGATATGTGCAAGGGCGCAGGAATTTTTAATCATTGTCCAGGAGGGGGTATGTCACAGAGAAGCTTCATCATTTGTATCACCGTGCTGGCACTGATGTACGCCGGCATGCTGGAGGCGGCCGAGCCGGAGCTGAAGTATAACCAGGTCATCGGCAAGATCAAGCTCGCGATACCCGATGACACCGGGATCAGGGATTATCTCGGGCTGAAAGTGAAGACCGGCCAGTTCGGCATTGCCCAGATTAGGCCGGGGATCTTGATCATCCAGATCTTCAATATGTATTGCCCGCATTGCCAGCACTATGCCCCGACCGTGAACGAATTCTACAAGCTGATCCAAACCGACCCCCGGCTGAAACAGCGGGTCATGCTCATCGGCATCGGGGTAGGCAATTCACCCTTCGAGGTGGACATCTACCGCAAGAAATTCTCCGTGATGTTCCCGCTTTTCGACGACAAGGGCTACGCAGTGTACAATACCCTTCAAGATGTGCTGACGCCCCATTTCATCGGCATGACCCTGGATGGTAAGGGCGGTTATCGTATGTTTTATTCCAAAAATGGGGGCTTTGATGACCCCGCGGCGTTTCTCAAAGAGATGATAAGGCTTTCAGGAATGTTTCCAGGAGGTGTCCGATGAACAAAGTCAGTGCGCTGATCATTTGCATAGGGGTGTTGTGTCTGAACCAGACGATCTTTGCCGCTTCCGAGGTATTCCAAGGCAGTATCTACCAGGTAGGCCCTCTCAAGCCCATCGACAGCGTCCCCAAGCTCAAAGAGGGCGATACGGCCCCGGATTTCGAGCTGCCGGCCGTAGCCGGAGGGACGGTCAAGCTCAGCGATTATCGGGATAAGAAAAATGTGGTGATCTCCTTCGTGCCGGCGGCCTGGACCCCGGTATGCTCGGACCAATGGCCGGGCTACAACATCGTCGAGGATATCTTCACCAGCCATAACGCGATTCTTTTGGGGATCAGCGTGGACAATATCCCCACGCTCTATGCCTGGACCGGCAAGATGGGCAAGCTCTGGTTCCCGATACTTTCGGATTTCTGGCCGCACGGCGCCGTGGCGGACAGGTATGGGGTGCTGCGTTCGAACGGTACCGCCGAGCGCGCCATCTTCATCATCGATACCAAAGGGATTATCCGTTATATCAATGTCAACGACATCAACCGTCGTCCACCCCTGGACGAAATTGTGGCAGCCCTCAAAAAGCTCAATTCCTGAATTTTTCTTGAAAGGGTCTGGGGAAACCTTTTTTATAAAAAAGGTTTCCCCAGGAGTTTGGACTATCTTGGCTTTACGCGGTTGGTTTCTGATCGTGTTCGGCCAGCCATCGCGGGCAATGGGTCTGGCACCAGGCTCTGCTGCACTTGCCGGTGAACATGGCCTGCACCGTGCCGGGGTTGCCGATGGTGCCCAGGTAGAGGTGCACGATGAAGAACGAACCCAGCACCATGACGCCCAAGGCATGCAGCATGAAGGCCCAGCGGGCGATCACGACCGGCAGAACGAGCGGATACAGCATGATGATACCGGAGAGCACAATCAACACGCCGCAGCCGATCAGGCACCAGAAGAAGGCCTTCTGGCCGGCGTTGTACTTGTAGACCGGCGGAAGCTTGTCGGTCGGCCACAGGTAGCCGCCTCCCTGCATGATCCAGCCCAGGTCGTCGGGATCGAACACGCAGTCCTTCTTCCACATGAAATAGGCGTAGGCCAATGCCATGGCGAAGATCACGCCCGAGAAGATGTGCATCCACTTGGTTGCATAATAGCCGCCCAAAAGCGTGGGGATGATGCTCCAGGAGTGGAACATAAGCCCTAAGCCGGAGATGAGGCAGAAGAGGCAGCTGCCGGCCAGGATCCAGTGCGCGATGCGTTCGGTCGCATCGGTTACCTTGATCAATTCTTCGGTATGGTGAGACATGTCATTCCTCCCCTTCCTTTTTCTCGTGGGCCTCGTGCGGACCCTTGATGAGGTAGTGCAACAGCGAGGCTCCGGCCACGCCGCCGATACCGATCAGCGTGAAGGGCTTGAAGAGGTTCTTCCACCACAGGACGGTAGCCGGCATCTTGGGATCGGGGTTCATCTGCTGGAGATCCTTGGGTGCGATACCGGCCGGCAGGATCGTAAGCACATGCGTCTCGTACTTGGGATTGCCGGGATAGACCAGACCACCGACCTCCTCGGCGCGCTTATGGGCCTTTTCGAGCATCGCGTCCTTGGTGCCGAAGAGCAGGGCTCCAGTGTTGCAGGCCGTGACACAGGACGGCTGCTTGCCGTCCGTGATGCGGTCGTAGCACAGGGTGCATTTGGCGATCTTGTCCTGGGCCTTGGAGTACTTGGGGATTTCGAATGGACAGGCCACGGCGCAGGACTTGCAGCCGATGCAGAATTTGGGATTATGCACTACCGCGCCCTCGTCGGTGCGGGTTAAGGCCCCGGGCGAGGGGCAGGCCTTGGCGCAGGCCGGCCAGTCGCAATGCATACAGGCGTCGTGGCGCATGATCCATTTCAATTTGCCGTCCTTTTCCAGCTCGTCGAAGCGGATCAGACACCAGGTGTTGAAGGACAGGTCGGCCGGGTTCTGCAGACTGCCGGTAAAGCCGGTCTTTTCGGCCGGCAAGCTGTTCCACTGCTTGCAGGCTACCTGGCAACCACGGCAGCCCGTGCACTTGGTAACGTCGATGAGTTTGATGTATTCAGCCATGGGTTACCTCCCCATCCTTGCGATGTTCACCAGGAAGGCCTTGTATTCAGGAATCATGGTGTTGGCGTCGCCGATGAACGGCGTCAGATCGTTGGCGTTGCCGCCCGTGACCAGGCCCTTGTACCCGAAATGCCAGGTCATGCCGACCTGGTGGACCGTCTGGCCGTTGATCATGAAGGGCTTGAGACGCTTGGTGACCATGGCGTAGGCTTCGACGCCTTCCTGGTTACGGATGGACGTGATGCGCACCTTATCACCGTTATGGATGCCTTTTTCCTTGGCCAGTTCCTCGCTCATTTCCACGAACTGGTGAGGAACCAACTCGGCCAGCCAGGGCAACCAGCGCGTCATCTGGCCGGTCTGCCAGTGTTCGACCACGCGGTAGGTGGAGCAGACGATGGGGAATTCCTTGCCTTCCGGACTGCCGAAGGTGGCGGCTGCGCAGCCTTCGACGATGAACGGATCGCAGACCTCTTCCTTGACCTTTTTGTCCCAGCGGGCGATGACCGGCGAGACCTGCGCGGCGCTCATGGTGTTCTTGACCTGCGATTCGAGAGGCTCATAGTGCTCCGGGAAGGGACCGTCGGTCATACCGGCCGCGAAGAGCTGGGCGTGTCCGTGGTTTATCATAATGAAGGGGTATTTGGCGCCGGGATCGCCGCCGCCGTCCACGACATCGCCGGCCCAGACCTTTTTCATGGCATTCCACCAGATGACCGGTTTGTCCTTGGCCCAGGGTTTGCCTTCCAGGTCCACACTGGCGCGGTTATAAATGATCCGCCGGTTGACGGGCCAGCACCAGGACCAGTTATGGTAGAAGCCCAGACCGGTCGGGTCGGATGAATCGCGTTTCATCATCTTGAATTCGGTATTGGTCACCGAGTTGCAATACAGCCAGTTGCCGCTGCAGGTACTGCCGTCGTCCTGAAGCATGGGGAAGGCGGGCACCATGTCGCCGGCCTTGAACTTCGTAATCGTGCCGGTGGCCTTGTCCTCGATCTCCTTGTCGACCACGAAATAGCCGTTGATTTCCTTGGCCACCTCGCGGGCGGACGGGGTGTTCCTGCCATTGGGGCCGACCTTGCCGTAATTCCAGGTCAGATTGAGGATCGGGTCCGGGAAGGCACCGCCTTCGGCCTTGTAGAGCTCTTTCAGGCGGTAGACCAGCTGGTTCATGATCCAGAGATCATCCTCGGCTTCTCCGGGAGGATCAACGGCCTTATAGCGCCACTGACCCCAGCGCCCGGAATTGGATACCGAGCCCTCTTTTTCCATGGAGGCCGCAGCCGGGAGCATGAAGACCTCGGTCTTTATGGCCGCAGGATCGACGCCGGCCTCTTTCTGCCAGAAGGCCGATGTCTCGGTCTCCCACAGGTCAACCGCCACCATCCAATCGAGCTTGGATAAAGCGCGGCGGATCATGCGCGAGCTGGGCGCGCCCACGGCCGGGTTCATGCCCCAGACCATCATGCCCTTGACCTTGCCGCGCGCCATCTCGCTGAAGATAGGCAGATAAGAGTAATTTTTGCCCTTATCCGGTTTGGGCAAGTAGGAATATGCGGTCTCCAGATCGGCGTCGCGCCACCAGGCTTTCATGAGGCTGGCCATATACTTGGGCGTGTTGCCCCACCAGTTGACGCTCATGGGGTCGTTCGATTTGGGCGTATTCTCTTCATTATACTTGGCCAGGGTCGGCTGGGCCGAGGTCGGGACCTTGAGATAGCCGGGCAGGATGTGGAAGAGAGCGGCATGATCGGTCGATCCCTGTACATTGCTTTCGCCGCGTAGCGCGTTGATGCCGCCACCGGCCACACCGATGTTGCCCAGCAGGATCTGCAGGACCGAGAAGGCGCGCACGTTCTGGGAACCGTAGGTATGCTGGGTGGTACCCATGGCGTACATTATGGTACCGGAGAGCTCGGGCTTATACGTGGCGGTAAAAGCGTCGCAGACCGCCTCGAAGTCCTTGGGGTCGGTGCCGGTCAGATCGCAGACCTTCTTAGCCGTATAGCGGGCATAGTGCTTCTTGAGCAGCTGGAAGACGCAATTGGGATCCTGCATGCTCGGATCTTTTTTGGGGTTGCCCAACTCATCGAGCTGATAGCTCCAGGTGGCCTTGTCGTATTTGGCGCCGTCCAGGCCAGAGTAAACACCGTTCAGATCAACCGGGCCCCTGAAATCGGGGTTCACCAGATAGGACGCGTCGCTGTATTGACGCACATAATCCCATTGGATGCGGTTTTTGGCAATCGCGTAATTGATCATGCCGCCCAGGAAGGCGATATCGGACCCGGAGCGCAGCCGGGCATAGATGTCGGCGGTGGCCGACGTGCGCGTAAAGCGTGGATCGACGTTGATGAGCTTGGCGCCGCGCTTGGCTCTCGCCTCATTGACCCACTTGAACGAAATAGGATGGTTCTCCGCCGCGTTGGAGCCCATGATCAGGATGCAATCGGAATGCTGTATGTCGTTCCAATGATTTGTCATGGCACCGCGTCCGAAAGAGGCCGCCAGACCGGCGACCGTGGCGCTGTGTCAGATCCGGGCCTGGTGCTCGACGTATACCAGGCCCAAGGAACGGTTCATCTTGGTTAAGGCGTAAACTTCTTCATTGTCCAAGGCCGCGCCGCCGATGGCGGCCAGGTTGAGGCAGCGGTTGACGACTTCACCCGCCGCGTTGGCGGTTTCAAAACCGGCGTCGCGGGTTTTCTTGATGTTGCGTGCGATCTTGTCCAGCGCCCATTCCCATTCGACCTCTTTCCAGGCATCCGCGCCCGGCGCCCGGTAGAGGACCTTGTCCATACGCTTATCGTTGTTGGCGATCTGATAGAGCGCACTGCCCTTGGAACACAACGCCCCTTTGTTGATGGGATGGTCCGGGTCGCCTTCGGTGTTGACCACCTTGCCGCCCCTGACATGGGCAATGATGCCGCATCCCACCCCGCAGTAGGGGCAGATGGTGGTCACTTCCTGTGCGTAGCGGATCTTGCGGGGTTGCGCGAAAGCCGGCTTAACGCCGATCCCCGTGGTGATGCCCGCCGCGGCCAGGGTGCCACCAGCGATCTTGAGGAAACTCCTCCTGCTAATATCCATATATCACCCTCTCTTGTTATAAAATTTACTCAATATGTCATCTTATAATAATCAATGGATCCATACAACCACTTTAAATTATGCAATGAAATACATAAATAGCGCGAGGAGAGGTTAATCTTATATTATGCATAAAATAGCATATATATAAAAAAGGTAATAAATACCCCTGCCCTTGACAGATGGTCATGCATACCGTATGGTTTTTGGTTATGGAATGGAACGCCCTCTTAGAAGCATATCCCGCCGATCAGGCCGGGATCTATAAGGCCAAGACCTTGCGCGAATCGATCGACAGGTACATGGCGGACATGGACCTTCCCGTCCTTGACGAACAGTGGCAGGAGGGCGGCGTCATTGCTGATATTCTGCCCGATCTGGCGCGAATTCTCGCCAGGGTCTGGCAGGAAACCACCGGCCAGGCGCCCGACTTTGACATGCATGCCATGCTTGAAAACGCCATCATGAAAGGTCAAACTCCGCGCATTGAGGCTATGGATGATGAAGCCCTGCAGGTCCTCGTCAATCACGCCTTTGCCAGGTTATTGTTTCTCCTGCGCGCGAAGAATCAAAATCTCATCCCGGCGACTTGGACGCAGGGTAAGTGCCCATTCTGCGGGACGTACCCACGTGTGGCCTTTGAAACCGAGAACGGCCGTACCTTGTGCTGTCCCCTGTGCGGTCACAGCTGGCCGTTTGCCCGCGTGCGCTGTACGGTCTGCAATAATACCGACCATGCCACGCTCGGATATTTCGAGGCCGAGGGCCTGGATGACATACGCGTCTATTTCTGCCGCGCCTGCAACCATTATCTCAAAGTCATTGACGCCCGCAAGCGCCCTGTGCGCGACGCCGAGACCGAGGACGCCTTGAGCCTGGAACTGGACGACCTGGCGCGCAAGGAAGACTTTATCGAGGCCCCGCAGTAGGAGCGAAAAATACCACTTGAGCCTCTCTTCAGATCGGGTTGACCGGTATTATGTTTCTTCCAAGACTTGGCGGAGCTTGTGTGCTAGGGCATGGGCGGAAAAGGGTTTGCCGATGAAGTGCAGATCCTGATCCAACACGCCGTGATGTACAATTGTATCGTGGGTGTAGCCCGAGTTGAATAAAACTTTGAGATCGGGACGGTCATGGACAAGCGCATCCGCCAGTTGTCGCCCGTTCATGCCCGGCAGCTTTACATCGGTCATGAGCAGCGCTATGGCATCGTCATAATCCCGTGCCAGCGATAAGGCCTCTTCTCCGTTGGAAGCCGCCAGGACCTGATAGCCCAGCAGTTCCAGGGCATCGCGGGTGAATTCCAGCACCCCGGGGTCGTCCTCGACTAAGAGGACGGTCTCGCTGCCGCCGGGCAGCTTTTCCGCGCCGGGCTCATGGGGGGCATGGGCCCTATCAAGGACCACCGCCGGGAAATAGATCTTGAAGCACGTACCCTGGCCCGGTTCTGAGTATACATCGATATAGCCGTTATTCTGTTTGACCGCTCCGTACACGGTGGCCAGTCCGAGTCCGGTGCCCTTGCCCAGGGCCTTGGTCGTGAAGAACGGCTCGAAAAGGTGCTCTTTGACCTCGGCGTTCATACCCATGCCCGTATCGCTCACTGCCACCATGACGTGCTCGCCCGGCAGGCCATACCCGTGCCGCAGGCAATAGGCCTCATCGAGCATGACATCGGCCGTCTCGATGGTCAGGATTCCGCCTTCGGGCATGGCGTCGCGGGCATTCACGGCCAGGTTCATGATGATCTGCTGCATCTGACTCGCATCGACTTTGATGGGGTGCAGTCCAGGCTGGTTGGTCGAGCGCAGCGTGACATCTTCACCGATCACGCGTGCGAGCATCTTGCCCATGTTCCAGATCAATTCGTTGAGGTCCATCAGTTTGGGTTCTATGATCTGCTTGCGTGAAAATGCCAGGAGTTGTTTGGTCAGTTCGGCCGCGCTGGTGGAGGCCTGCTGGACCACCTGCAATCGTGCAATGGCTTTGGACCCGACATCCTTTTCCAGAATCGCCAGCTCGGTATTACCCAATATGGCGGTCAGGAGGTTGTTGAAGTCATGCGCCACGCCGCCGGCCAGGCGGCCGATGGACTCCATCTTCTGTGCCTGAAAGAGCTGCTCCTCAAGGTGCTTGCGCTCGGTGATATCGAGCAGCATGGAGATCACATACGGCTTGCCGGCGATCGTCACCAGCCGAGCGAACAGGAGATTGATCATGTGTTCTTTCGTGCTGGGGCGGACCAGATGAACCTCTTCATCGCTCAGCCAACCTTGGGCAATCAGCTTCTCTTGCAAACGCAGGGCCTCCGCGGGGTCTTCCGGACGGGCGAGCTGGTGGATTTCCCCGACCTGGCGGCCGATGATGACTTCCCGACTGAGTTGGGCCCTTTCACACATCCGCGCATTGACATCGATATAACGTCCTTCTAGATCGGATATGGCTATTGACATGGGCGCACTTTCGAAGATCGTGCGGAACTTTTCCTCGTTATCACGTAAATCCTCTTCCGCGCGCTTGCGTTCAGTGATGTCGCGTATGATGGTGGATATGTAATCGATTGCCCCGTTGCCGCTCGTATGGATCATGATCACCTGCGAGACCGGAGTTTCCCGGCCCTCCCGGTTGAGGACAGCGGTTTCCCCCTGCCAGATCCCGTGTGTGCGCGCGGCAGGGAGGCCCTCTTCCTGTACGATCCGCAAAGCCCAGGCCGGGTGCGCTTCGTTCAGGTTATGCCCACGGATATCTTCATCCGCACCATCCCATCCCAGCATGCGCCGACCGGCCGCATTGACGTACGTGAGCCCGCCATCCGGTCTTGAGGTTGCCACCAAGTCGCTGGTGCTTTCCAGAATCGCCATCAAACGCGACCGCTCTTCCTCGATACGCTTGCGCTCGGTGATATCGTAAAAAAATACGGTCATGCGACCGGGGCTGGTTTGGAAGGCAAACATGGCAAAGGCGCCGGTAATAATCTGGTCCTTATATTGAATAACATCTTTCACCCAGCGTTGTCCCGTGCGAGTCACTTCGCGTAACCTCTCGAATATCTCCGTCCCGAGCATTGGCACTATCTCTTCAATCCGCATACCGATGAGCGAAGTATGATCGAGGTTAAGGATACGGGCGGCTGACGGGTTTCCACCAAGAAAAATCAGCCGGCCGTCATCCAGAAGCTTGTAGTTGTGGGCGCCGAAAGGGGCATTGTCGATGATCTCACGGATGCGCGTCTCACTTTCCCGTAGGGCTGTTTCCGCCTGTTTGCGCTCGGTGATATCCGTGACGATGCCTTCAATGGCCAGGGGACGACCTTCTTCATCCTTCACCAGGGCGTTGCGTTGGTGGATCCAGCGCTCCTGGCCGGACTTGTGAATAATTTTAAATTCATAGGAAGGCGCCATCGTGCCCTTCGTGAGGTTCCCAAACTCCAGGGCAAGGTAATCGGACCAATCAGGGTGAATCACTTTTTGAATCAGCAGCGGATTGCGATAGAACTCCACTGGTTCATACCCGGTGATATCGATCGCCGCCGGGCTGACATACTCATAATTGCCGTCAGGCAGGCTCATGCGAAAAATCATGTCCTTGGCGTTCTCGGTCAGCCTTCTGAACCTTTCCTCACTACTCTTTAACGCCTCCTCCGTCCGCTTGCGCTCGGCAATCTGCTCGTGCAGCAGGGTATTGCTTTTTTCGAGCTCGGCTGTGCGCATCTTCACCAATTCATCGAGATGATCGCGGTATGTGCGGAGCTCCGCTTCCATGCGGATGCGCTCCGAGATATCGGTGATCACATTGGCGACGCACAGCGGTGCGCCGGAATCATCGCGGAGCAGGTAGATGTTTTGGATGGTAGGCGTGGTATGTCCCTGTTTATCGATCAAGCTCAACTCACCCACCCACTGTCCTTCGCGCTGGACCACCGGCAGGATCTCCTCCCTGAGACGTTGGGCGGTCATGGATCCATAATAGGAAAAGATATCGCTTTGATACAATTTTTCCGCTGCTTCCTCACCCAAGAGACGGCACAGGGTGGCGTTGGCGTAAAAGATCCGGCCCTCCAGATCGGCCATGCCCAGTGCCTGCCCCGACGTTTCCACGAAGCGCTTGAAGATTTCTATCTGGTCTTTGCTCTGCCGTGCCGGGGATTTCCTGCGCATAGGCCTTATAATAAACTGCTATCCGGCATTGTCAAATGCACGGAGCCCCTTAAGGATGTACGTGGAGATGACGGTATCCGGCGGTGGATAAAGGGATGGCATGCCTCAGCGCTCGCCGCGGTAGTTGCCTCCGTAATCAGCCGTGCTCAACGGCTCGGAGTCGTTCAGGATCTCACCGGCCACGACGCGGCCGATGAAAAGGGTGTGGTCGCCGGTAGCGAGGGTGTTCTCTAAGGTACAGTCCAAATAGCCGATGACGTCCTCCGGGAAGAGCGCCCCCTGCGGCGAGCGTCGGCAGGTCAGGCCGTCGAACTTGCGATGCCAGTCCGGGATCTTGAACTGTTTGATGAGTTCCAGATCTTGTCTTGGCAGAACGCCGATGCTGAACCCGCCGGCGTGGGAGATCTGCGCGCAGCTCAACCGGTTGTTGCGGATAGCCACGCTCACTAAGGGCGGTTCATGGGAGCACTGCGCCACCCAGGAGGCGATCATGGCGTTGTCGGCTTCATCGATGCGGATCGAAATCAGGTATATTCCGTACCGGAAATGGTCGAGCACATCCTGCCATGCCTTCTGCATAGGTCCTCCTTCCCCTGATCTAGACCCCTTTGAGCGCTAGGTTGCCCCGCCCCAACAGGTCATGCAGATGCACGACCCCGGCGAAAGCCCGCGTGGCTTCATCGAACACGATAAGCGAGGTAATCTGGTGACGCTCCATGATATCCAGGGCATCGATGGCCAGCATGTTGCCGGCGATGGTCTTGGGAGCCGGGGTCATGATTTCGGCCGCACATAAAGTCTGCACGGCGCCCTTGTGTTTGAGCAGGGCGCGCCTGAGGTCGCCATCGGTCACGATGCCCTCCACGCGCCGTCGGTCGCCCACCAGAGTTATGCCCAGCTTTTTAGCCGTCATTTCCGCAAGCACCGTCTCCAGGTTGTCCGTTGGCGTCACGAAGGGCAGGCGCTCTCCGCTGATCATGATTTGATCGATGCGGCACATAAGCTGCTTGCCCAGTTCACCGGCTGGATGAAAGGCCTTGAAGTCCTCGCGGTCGAAGCCTTTGAGCCTGGAGACCACCACGGCCAAGGCGTCGCCTAAGGCCAGTTGTGCCGTGGTCGAGGCCGTGGGTGCCAGCCCCAGGTTGCAGGCCTCGCGCGCCACATGACAGGCCAGTACGAGATCGGCTTCCTGTGCCAGGTGCGCATCGGTGTTGCCCGTAATCATGATGATCCGGATGCCCAGGTGTTTGAGCGCTGGCATAAGCTCGGAGAGCTCCTTGGTGGTGCCGCTGTTGGACAGGATCACGACGATATCGTCGGCGCTGATGACGCCCAGGTCGCCGTGCATGCCGTCCACGGGATGCAGAAACATGGCCGGTATCCCGAGACTTACCATGGTGGCGGCGATCTTGCGGCCGATGATGCCGGACTTGCCCACCCCGGAAAGGACGACCTTGCCCTTGAGTCCGGCGATTGTTTCAACGGCGCGGGCGAAGGTTTCGTTCAGCTGGCCGGAAATGCCGCGCAAGCCCTCAATCTCGGTTTCGATGACCTCTTGGCCCAAGGCGATGATGTCTTCCGTGTTCATAGAATTCTCCCGAGTAGATCATAGTCCAATGCGTCTTCAATCTCAACCGTGACGATTGTCCCGAAGGGGGCGCTGCCGTCATTGATCAGCACCTGCCCGTCCACCTCCGGGGCCTGGAAGGTTGAGCGGCCCGCCAGGAGCAGATCGGTCTCGCTGTGAAAGCCTTCCAAGAGCACCGGCAGGCGCTGTCCGATGAAGCCCTTTAATCTGGAGCGGGAAACCTCTTTCTGCAGCGTCATGATGCGCTCCAGACGTGCCGAAGCTTCCTCGGGGTCGCTCCGGGGAAGGGCAGCGCTGGCGGTGCCTGGCTCGGGCGAGTAGGTAAAGGCCCCCAGGGAGTCGAAATATCCTTGGGCCACACAGCGCTCCAGTTCCTGGAAGCTGTCCTCATCCTCGCCGGGATGCCCCAGCATGAGGGTGGTCCTGATCCAGATCCCGGCCTCCTTGACGAGGTCGAGCGCCTGGCGGACGGCGTGAGCGCCGCCGCGGCGACCCATGGCCTTCAGCACCTGCTCCGAGACATGCTGGATGGGCATCTCGATATAGCGGCAGATGCGGGGATTGTCGGCCATGGTTCTAGCCAGGGATTCGCTCACGGCGGCGGGATGGATGTACATGGGCCGCACCCAGGCAATGCCCTCGATCTCGGCCACGGCCGGGAGCAGACGGACAAGCCCGTCCGTAAGCCCCAGATCGGCGCCGTAACTGCCGATATCCTGGCCCACCAGGATCAACTCCTTGACCCCCTGCCGGGCCAGTTCGCGGCATTCGTCCAGGACGGCCGCCAAAGGTTTGCTGACGAGTTCGCCCCTGATAGAGGGAATCAGGCAGTAATGGCAATGGTTCGAACAGCCTTCGCTCAGTTTCACATAGGCGCTGGCACCGGTGGAGCAGAAGGTGCGCCTCACTACGGAATCGAAGCGCGGCACAAGGAAGCGATCACCCCTTAAGAGGGCATCCTTGAGGCCCCCATAGCTGCCGGGGCCGGCAAAAAGGCGGATTTCCGGTAGTTCACTCAGGAGCTCTCGGCCGTAGCGACTGACCAGACAGCCCGCGCACACCACGGTTTTGCCCGCTTCTAGGTACTCGAGAAGGGTCTGGATGGATTCTTCCACGGCAGTGGTGAGGAAGGCGCAGGTATTGACGATTATCACCTGGGCCTCGTCGGCATCTCGTTTTAGTGCATATCCGGCCTGGATCAGATGTTCGCAGATGTATTCGGAGTCGACGAGGTTCTTGGGACAGCCGAGGCTGACCATGGTGAAGCCGGTTGGCGTATCAATCAAACGGGGTGTTCCTGGCCACCACGACGATGCCGCCGGGCGAGATATCGAACCGCTGCCTATCTTCTTCGGCGTCATACCCCACCGTTGTGCCGGCGGGTAGATTTACCCACTTATCGACGATGGCGTTGCGGATCTTGCAGTTGCGTCCCACCACCACGCCTTCCATGAGGATGGAGTCGGTGATCTCGCTGTAGCTGTTCACGCGGGCATTGGGTGAGATGATGGAGCGCTCGACCCGACCGCCCGAGACGATGGCTCCGCCGCAGACAATGGAATCCAGCACCATGCCGATGCGCTTGCCGTCGCTGCCGCCGGCGAAGACCATCTTGGAGGGCGGATACGGGCTGTATACGGTATGGATCGGCCAGTTCGGGTCGTAGAGGTTGCACTTGGGACTGACGGCCACGAGGTCCATGTTGGCCTCGAAGTAGGCGTCCAAGGTGCCGATGTCGCGCCAGTAGGGGTTATCGCCCTGAATGCCCTGGAAGGGGTAGACGAAGACGCGCGAGTTCTTGATCATGCGCGGGATGATGTCCTTGCCGAAGTCGTGCGCGCTGGTCTTGAGCTTGGCGTCTTCCACCAGTTGCTTCATCAAGACCTTGGTGTTGAAGACATAGATGCCCATAGAGACCAGGACCCGCGAAGGATCGCGCGGCATGGTAAACGGGTTCTTCTTGGGTTTCTCCTGGAACTGTTCGATCTCCAGGTTGCGCCGGGCCTTGATGATCCCGAATTGGTCCGCGGTTTCAACCGGCATGGGCACTACGCCGACGGTCAGGTCAGCCCCTTTTTCCTCGTGGAACTTGAGCATTTCCCGGTAATCCATCTGGTAGATGTGATCGCCGGAGAGGATCAGGGTGTATTGCTTCATGTCCTGCTGCAACGTATAGATGTTCTGAAACACCGCGTCGGCCGTGCCTTCGTACCAGGCATCCCCCACGCGCTGCTGGGCCGGGATGGTATAGATGAATTCCCCCATGGGCGTGGAAAAGAACGACAACCAGCCGTTCTGGATATGGCGGTTGAGCGAGAGCGATTTGTACTGGGATAGGACATAGATGCGCTTCAGGCCGGAGTTTACGCAATTGGACAGGGTGAAATCGATGATGCGGTACATACCGCCGAAGGGCACGGCCGGCTTGGCGCGGTCCTTGGTCAGGGGATAAAGACGTTCGCCTTTTCCTCCGGCCAAGATAATGACGTCGACAAGGTTACTGAGGTTCATCGGTCTCCCAACAATTCGTGGATCGTGTTTTTGAGCTCGGTGAGATCGTGCGACTTGATCACGTAGGCATCGGCGGCCAGGGCCAGGGGGTCTTCCCTATAGCTGGCATAGGCCGTATGGATGATGATCGGAACGTTTACCCGCGCTTTGAGCATGTGTCCCATGGTCTCCATACCGTCCATCTTGGGCATCCTCAGATCGAGAATGATGAGATCCGGCAGCACATCGTCTCCCTTGATCAGGGCCAGGGCCTCTTTACCGTCACCGGCCAGCGTGATTTCATAGCCTTCGTCGGTAAGTTCATCCGTGAGGAGTTTCTGCAGGCGGGTATCATCCTCAATCACCAGGATCTTCTTCATAATGTCAGTATTTAAATACATAGATGCCGACAATAGTCAATGACGTTCACCACCGGAATGAACGGTTTATAGTTGCATTTCAGGTGCTAAGAAAATATAGACAGCCCATGCAGGCCAAGATCATCTCTTTTGTCGGTCGCGGTTCTTTGAGCGGCAAGACCACCGTCATCGAGCGCGTCATCACCGAGCTCAAGCGCCGCGGCAGGACCCTTACCGTGGTCAAGCACGGCATCCACATGCAGGTGCCGGACAAGGAGGGCAAAGACACCTTCCGGTTCGCCCGGCAGGGTGCGGACAGGGTCATGATGTTCTCCGACGATAGTCTGTTCATGTATGAGAACAAACCGCCCGATGTGCAATACCTCGTAAATATCGCTGTCAAGGACGTGGATATCGTGCTGGTGGAAGGTTTTAAGGCCGGGCCTTTCCGCAAAATCGAGGTTTTCAACAGCCAGGTCTATGAGACCCCGCTGTGTCTTGAACATCCGAGCCCGGATTACATTGCCCTGGTGAGCGATAAAGAGCTGAGCGCACCCATCCCCCGGTTTTGCTTCGATGATACGTCGGGACTATGCGACCTGATCGAACAGGCGACGAACAGTTGAGCTTCTTTTCTCAAAAAATCTATGCTAAAGCCTGCCCATGATAATCGTCCATCTACAGCCTAAAAAAGAAACGCCCATCTTGAACGGCCATCCCTGGGTGTTCGCCGGAGCGATCGACAAGGTCGATGGCGCTCATCCCCGGCAGCTCTGCCGGGTCGTCAGCAGCCAGGGGCTCTTTGTCTGCCAGGGATTCTACAACCCTTATTCCCAGATTGCCGTGCGGGTGTTGAGCCTGGGCAAGGAGACGATCGGCCAGGACTTCCTGGCCCGGCGTATCAAGCAAGCCATCGCCATGCGCCGCAGGATCGTGCCGGCCGATACCACCTGCTATCGGCTGGTCAATGCCGAGGGTGACGGTCTACCGGGGCTCATCGCCGATATCTACGGCGATATCCTGGTGCTGCAGTTCCTCTGTCTGGGGATGGCGCAGTTCCTGGATGATGTCGTGGCCATATTGAAAGAGTGCTTCCCAGGCCATATCATCCACGAGCGTTCCGATGTTAAATCGCGTAAGGCCGAAGGCTTAAGCCCGCAGTCCGGCCCGCTTTCCGGTGTCCTGCCCGAGGATGATATCGAGGTGCGTGAGAATGGCATCCTCTTGGCCGTGGATGTCAAGACCGGCGAGCGTACGGGCTATCCCATGGACCACCGTGTAAATCGAGACAAGCTCATGCGCGTGGCGCACGATAAGACGGTACTGGATCTTTTCGCCTACTCGGGCGGATTTGCCCTCAATGCCCTGAAGGGCGGCGCGCGCGCGGCGGTCTCGGTGGATTTATCCTCCCCGGCCCAGTCCCTGGTTAAGCGCAACCGGGAGCTCAACGGGGTGAGTCCCCTGGTCTGGAGGCACGTCAAGGAGGATGTCTTAAGCTATTTGAACCGCGAAGAGGAGTTTTTCGATATCGTGGTATGCGACATGCCTCCCTTTGCCAAACCAGAGGAGTATACCAAGGTCAATACCCTGGCAATGGCACGGCTCAAGCCCGGAGGACTGCTGTTCACGGCCGCGAGTTATGCCACACGCTTCGGCGGCCCCGAACTTCTCAAGGCCGTCAACCGCGCGGCCTTGGCCAACAAACGGCATGCCGCGGTGGTGGAGCCGCTGTATCAGTCCCCGGATTATCCCTTCTTAAGTGCCCATCCCGAGGGCGTGCACATGCATGGTTACATGGTGTACGTCGCCTGACCCCCGCACCACCTGAGCCGATTCATGGCGGAATGAAGGCCTGATATTTAAACGGGGTTGTCAAATAATTGACTTGCCTTATGGAGGCGATCCCACATATTTAGCTAATATTATTGAGCAATTAAGACGCATCCCCGTCGGCATGGATTTTGCTTTGTTTTTCATTAGTTATGAGCGAGGATGAGACTCGCCGAGGGGGGAGCATGTTTATTCTGCCCGGCATAGCAGTCCGGCGTAGGTGTGCTGAGATGCGTTCTGCGCGCTGCCACGTATCGTTTCGATCACGTATGCGCGGCGAGCGCGCCTACCTGTCGGAGAGCTGTTGCGGGCAAAAGGGTCTGGACGCGATATGAAATGGACCTTGCGCCATAAAGTCAATGCCGCCATCTTGGGCACTTTTCTTGTGATTGCCACGATTTTTGCCTCTCTCGGGCTGCCCATTCAGCAGAAGAGCATGGAATCTTCTCTCGGCAAGATCGAAATCTTCTTGCGATCCATGGTGGAACGCGAGCGCGAATCCCTGACCAAGGAAATCATCGAGGGTCGCACTCAGGCGCTGAATGCCAGGATCAAGGATATGCTCCAGGCGGAGAACATCCTCTCCGTCAGGGTTTTTGATGCCCATGGCCGGCTCATGGCCGCGGCGGGCGAGACATCGGCCGGTGATGATCAAAATCTCAAGATGGATCGACGGTTTCATGAGGCCGAGGACATCCATGCGGGGATGATCCACGGACGGGAATCGATTGCCTATGTCGAGGAACTTGGTGTCATCGGTGAGCGGATCGGGCATATCCGGATTTCTTATTCCCTGCATGAGATCCAGCGTGATAAGCGCCGAACATACGCCCTCTTCGCGGGACTGTTGACCTCCATTCTGGTGATCATGCTCGTGCTCTTGAATGCCATGATGAGCGTGGTGGTTATCTCACCGGTTACATCCTTAAGGGATGCCATGCGGAGCATGAACCGTGGCGCCCTCGGAAACCAGGTGTCTATCAGGAGTCCGGACGAGATCGGAGAACTGGCGCGCACCTTCAATCAGATGTCGGCTGATCTGGCCTTTTATTATCACCAGATCGAGAGCCGGAACCGGGAATTATCCATAAGCGAGAAGCGGCTGGTTTTCGAGCGCGAGCGTCTGGATGTCACTTTGAAAAGCATCCTCGACGGGGTAATTGCCACGGATGTCTCCGGGGCGATTACGCTGATGAACGCCGCCGCTCAGGATTTAAGCGGTTACAGCATCAGAGAGGTTCAGGGTGAACCCTTAAGTGCTGTCTTTGAGGTGCTTGACCCGGAAACGCTTGTCCCCCTCGAGAATCCGATCGATAACGTCCTGGCCGACGGCGAGACGATACGGAATACCGGGCGCACCATCCTGGTGGCCAAGGACGGCACGCGGCGCGACATTTCTTTCAGCTGTGCACCCATCATCGATAATGAGCGCACGATCATCGGGGTTGTGCTCGTCTTTCAGGATGTCACTGAAAGGCGCCGGATCGAAGAAAATATTGCGCAGATGCGGGTCTATCTGAGGAACATCATCGACTCCATGCCCTCCATGATCATCGCAGTCGATGAAGAGGGTGCCGTTACCGAATGGAACGAGGCCGCCTCGCGCATGACGGGCATCCCCTCCCAGAATGCCGTTGGACGAGTGTTCTGGGAGATTCTGCCCATGCTCGCCAAGTACCGCTCCGCCCTGCCAGAGGTGATCCAAACCCAGCTGCCCATGGAATTCCATCGAGAAGTCATGGGAAACGGTGATATGCAGGTCTATCGCAATATCACGATCTTCCCGTTGGCGGCTAATGGCGTCAAAGGGATCGTCATCCGCGTGGATGACGTCACGGAGCTGGAGAAGAAGGAACAACAGCTGAGGCAGGCCCAGAAGATGGAAACCATCGGCACCTTGGCCGGTGGTCTGGCACACGATTTCAATAATCTCCTGGGCGGTTTTACCGGGGCGCTCTCGCTGATAAAGTTCAAGATGCAGCAGGGGAGGGAGCTCGACAAAGCCTTTATCCAGAAATATCTGGATACCATGGAAGATGCCAGTGCGCGGGCCGTAGAGCTGGTCAAGCAGATACTGTCCATCTCACGCAAACAGGAGACCGTCCTGGAACCGGTGGATTTAAATGCCACCATCGAGCATGTGATACGCATCTGCTCGACCTCTTTGGACAAGTGCATCGACCTGGAGGCGCAGTACACCCCGGCCCAGGCCATGGTTAACGCCAGCCCGACCCAGATGGAACAGGTGCTTTTGAATCTGTGCGTCAATGCCGCGCATGCCATGACGACCATGCGTGGCATCGACGAACACCAGGGCGGAAGACTCACGGTAGCGCTCAGGCAGGCCACGTCCGATACCGGCTTTCTGCGCCATCATCCGGAGGCCGCGCGGGGCGATTACTGGCTGTTGTCCGTCCAAGACACGGGGGTCGGGATGGATGCCATGACCATGTCCAAGATTTTCGATCCCTTCTTCACGACCAAGCAAACCGGCAAAGGAACGGGTCTGGGTTTGGCCATGGTATATAACATTGTTCGACAACACGCGGGCTTTATCGATGTCCATTCCGAGTCCGGGCGTGGTTCCACCTTTGATGTCTATCTGCCGGTCCTGCATGCTGCCGGAGCTCGTAATGGGGACGAACCGAAGATGGAGATCAGGCGCGGGAGCGGCCTGATCCTGGTCGTGGATGACGAGGAGATTATCCGCCAGACCGCCCGGGCCATCTTGGAAGAGTGCGGTTATACTGTCGTGCTGGCGAATAACGGCGAGGAAGGCGTGCGGATCTTCAATGCACGCCATAACGAAATCAAGGCCGTGTTGCTGGACATGGTCATGCCTAAGAAGTCGGGCAAGGAGGCTTATCTTGAGATGCAGGCCATCGACCCTGAGCTGAAAGTGCTCCTGAGTTCCGGATTCAAGCAGGATGAACGGGTGGAATCCGTACTCAAGCTCGGCGTTCAGGGCTTCATCCAGAAGCCCTACAGCCTGGATACGCTTTCCCGGGCCATATTCACGGTTATCAATGGCTCCATCTCGGAGTCTCTTAGAATATAGCCGCCGCCAGATATCCCACGACCGAAGTTCTTTCTCCGGTAACATCGCCCGAATTGGCATATTTCAGGATCTTAGCCGTCGTGCGGCCGATGGCTTGGGCATAGACCATGGCGCTGATGATCGGTCCTCCACCACAGGCCTCGCCGGCGCCGGATTCCAAGGCCTGGTTCAGTCCTTGAATGTCAAAGGCTTCGATACACTTGGCTATTGTTGAATCCATGACCGTGGCCTTGGCGGAATGGTGAAAATGGGAAAGATCCGAGCTGGCCACCACCAAGGTCTCCTGGGGGTCTTTAATGCAACGGGCCAGAACGCTTCCCAGTTCCCGGCACAGGTTTATTTGCTGCTGGCCCATGATGAGAGGGCAGAGTTTGAAGGTGCCGAGCGCGACCTGGAGAAAGGGCAACTGGATTTCCAGGGCATGTTCGGCCAGGTGAGGTTGATGATTCTCCTGGATGCGCTCCGATGCGGCCATCAGAAGCGCACAGAACTCCTCGTCGACCTCAAGGAAGCCCAGCGGAGTTTCATAGCCGCCTTTGGCCCATATCGAGAGGAAAGGAAAGCTGGCGCGATGCGAAGGGCTGAGAACCACCACCCGCTTGTAGGATTGGCCCTGCACGGTTTTGTAAGCATAGCCTGCCACCGGCCCGGAGTACATATAGCCGGCATGAGGACTTACCACGGCCACGGGTTTACCCGTAAGCTGCGGAAGCGCCGCGTCTTCGAGGAAGGTGTGGACATCGCGTCTGAGCTTTTCGGGACTTCCCGGATACCAGCTTCCGGCAACGGCGGATTTACGAATGAAAGCCTCCATGCTTCACCTCCTTGAGCTGGTGATAGCATACTAGGTAAGGCTCTGCAGGTAGCGAGTCAAGCTAAAAAAAGCGGACGTCACGAGTGGGGGCACCGTTCGGTATATAAAAAAGCCATCCTGACCGATGTGGCGCAGGATGGCTTTGCCAATGGCTTTTGTATGCTGACCTAACGTTTTGAGAACTGCGGCCGTTTGCGGGCTTTATGCAGACCGTATTTCTTGCGTTCCACCATGCGCGGGTCGCGGGTAAGGAATCCGGCTGACTTCAGTACCGGTTTCATCTTGTCGGGGTCGAACTCCGAGAGCGCTCGGGATATGCCGTGCCGTATGGCACCGGCCTGCCCGGAGATGCCTCCGCCGCTGACGGTGGCATAGATATCGAACTGGCCTCTGGTCTCGGTGATTTCAAAGGGCTGCATGGCAATCAGTTTCAAGGATTCCCGGTCGAAGTACTCATCGACCTCTCGTCCGTTAACGGTATAGGTGCCTTTTCCCGGAGACAGCCACACGCGTGCGGTGGCGTCCTTCCTTCTTCCCGTGGCGTAAATCTTTTCCGGCATAAAATACCCCTCTTATGACTTGAGCGCTTGCGGCTGCTGAGCATCGTGCGGGTGCGTACTGCCCGCATACACCTTGAGTTTCTTGAACATAGCCTTGCCCAGGCTGTTCTTGGGGAGCATCCCCTTGACGGCGTGCCTGATGATCTCTTCCGGTTTCTTGGCCAGCAAATCCTTGGCGGAGGCGGTTTTCAACCCCCCCATGTACCCGCTGTGGTGGTAGTACATTTTGTCTTCCAATTTGTTGCCGGTAAGCTTGACCTTTTCGGCGTTGATCACGACCACAAAGTCGCCGGTATCGATATGCGGCGTGTACTCTGGTTTGGTCTTGCCTCTTAGGATCGAGGCGATATCGACGGCCAGCCGGCCCAGTACCTTATCGGCGGCGTCGACCAAAACCCAGGCGTGGTCGGCGTCTTCCTTCTTCGCGATGAATGTTGTTCTCATACCCATTAGCTCCTTAGCGCCCAAATAGGGCTCGGATATAGCCGAAGCGTTTCCGGATGTCAAGCGTAAGATCGTGCACGTCTGATCCCACAGGGAAACCGCGGATCGCAATGTGCCGGATATATCGCTTCAAGCCCCGGAGTATTATTGTGGTATCGGAGACATGCATTCGGGGCGTTACGTCAGTAGCTTCAGATTTATAAAAGCTCTGAGCGCCTGATGTTACGGGTAAGCAAAGCCATGCATGGGATGAATTTTAATGAGTTATAAAACGTGGGATGTCGGCGGGAATCGGGTGAAATCGGATAGGATTGAGATGCCGCAGGCACGGAAATGGGCCTCCCCGGTTTTCTCCTGGACATCTTTATTGTATTGGCCGGGAAGACTTAATCTCCGAACTTTGGGCTATGAACCTGATATCCGGGCTAGGCTGGTCGACTATTCGAGAAACCCATGCATTCTTGCATGGTGAAAGCTCCATGGAGTGGCAGGGTCACAAAACCCCACCCTCCCTTATCCGGAGCTCTAAAGGAAAATCAACAGCTCACTAAAAGATCGGTCTACTTCTTCATGGATTTCTGGAAAAGAGCTTCAGCTGCCTTCATCTTTTCATCAGCCATTTTCTCTCTTTCCTCAGCCATCTTTATCGCATTTTCCGCGCGGGCTGCGGCTTCTTCTGCCTTCAGCGTGGCTGCATTGGCTGCCGCCTTGGCTTCCTCAGCATCCTTCGCGGCCTGATCCGCTCTCGCCCCAATCTCCATCTCTTGCGCCTGAATCTTCTCGAGGTCGCCTTTGGTTGCACAACCACCCACAGCCAAAGTAAGAACAAGCATCATTGAAATGACCAATAGATTTTTTTTCATCCTTGATTCACCCCCCTTCTATGCAGAATAAATTTTGGTATCAAAAGCTATCAAACTTGAGATTTACTCCATTTATAATAGCCTCATTGGGGAAGTCAAGCCTTTGGTTCCCTGTCGTCATTAAGGAATCGTGACAAACTCCTCAGTCGTGTGTAGGTCGCAATGTCTCACTGATATCTGCGAACATAAGAGAAGGAGGATCGGCTATTTCTTGGCAGGTTCAATCATTATACCGTCCAGTTCCAAGTCAATCTTCAAGCGTTTGGCGGCATCTTTGGCCTCGCTGATATCATTGAAAGGGCCGGTAATAACATGGTAGCCATCGCTGGCTGATACCACCCTTGCCGGGATTTGTGGACCCTGGTGGTTGATGATGGAGGCCATCTTCAGCGCATCAATCTCCTTACTTACAGTAGACGCCAAGACGTACCACGCTTCAGTTTTCATCTCTGGTATTTCTGGTCGGCCATATAATGTATCCGGGTGTTTGACCTCTATGGTAGGCGCAGCCCATCTTCCTTGTTTGAACTCGAATATGGGCACAGGTATCCCCCGTGCCTCGGCCAGTACTTTTTTGATATTGTTCCAGTCGAGCGTACGCCCTGATATTTTTTCAATATTTTTTAATTTCGCATAGATCTTCTCTAATTCAACAGCATCCGAGTCTTCTGGCGGCACATGAACTTCCAGGTAAACGATTTGATTGCGCTCACCTATGAGATAGGGCTGGTTAACGATGCATACAGGAGTGCCGACCGGAGTGTTCTCATAAAGTTCCTTTATGTTTTCGGGATAGAGCCTTATGCAGCCATTGGTTGCCATAAGACCAATGCTGTACGGCTTATTGGTTCCATGCACTAAATACGTCGACTTGCTTAAATACAGTGCGTATTCTCCCAAGGGATTTTGAGGTCCCGGCGGTACTTCGGCGGGAAGGGGGTCTCCCTTTTGCCGGTGATCCTCAGAAATTGAGGCCGGCACATACCAGGTCGGACGTGTTACCTTGCGGTCCACATACATTTGGCCTATGGGCGTGGGGCGCTCCGTGGTACCGATACCGACTGGGTAGGTCAATACCACCAGCGAATTGTTCTCTTCCTTGAATTGAAAGATCCTCATAGCGGCTAAGTTAATAACGATGCCTTTTCTCGGAGCGTCCGGCAGGATAAAACGCAGAGGCAACACGATCCGCTTTCCGGCCTTAGGCACCCATACGTCGACCTCGGGATTTGCGGCACTGACTTCATTGATTCCCAGGTTGAAGTGGCGTGCGATATCCGGCAACGTATCTCCCTTTTCAAGCCTGATGACTGCCAATCTCCCAATGACGTCACCGTCGTGCACAACCGAAAACTTTTTTCGTTCCAAATATTCTTCCGGATAGAGAGGCAAGGGACTGGGTTTCTCCCGGATGCTTTTCATCACGGCGCATCCATGGAGAGATAAGATGGCTATCAAGGCAACGATAAGGCGAGTCCTAAGGGGTAAGAGCGACAGGTCAATGATCCGGCACATAGGTCAAATAAGATACCTTCTTTCCTGCGATAAATTTTAATAAACCATTTATGCAGTAAAGCATGGGATCGTATTGATGCGCAAGGCTCAATTCCTTTGCGGGAGCGATAACGTGCAATTCGATAATGTATTCCAAAGGATATTCTATGGTTTCAAGATAACGGAAGCTGTTTTGAGGGGGTTTTGAGCTTTTCTAGATTATTACAGCTTCCTATGGCCTTATCTCAACAATCGTGCCATTCGGAACCAAACTGTCTATTTCTTCGATCTCTTTGTCGGTAACGGCAATGCACCCGTTCGTCCAGTCAAATCCTGTGTGAAGTTCCCCCACCCATGAGTAGCCATTCTTAATGCCGTGGATCATGATGTTTCCGCCTGGAGAAACGCCAAGTTCTTTTGCCCGTTTCTTGTCTTTCTCGTTTGGATAGGAGATATGAAGAGCCAGGTGAAAACGGCTGTCCATATTTCTAGAATCGATGATGTAGACTCCCTCCGGCGTTTTGTTATCGCCTTGCCTTTCTTTCGGGCCATTCGGGTTGCCTCCCAAGGATATCTTGTAGATCTTGAGAACCTTGCCCTTTGAGATCAACGTCATTCTCCGTTCTTTTTTTTCTATCAGAATTTTGTCTGCCGGTACCTTCAGGATAGCAAGCACCCTTTGTTCAAGTGCTTCAATCATTTTCTGCAGGGTAACAAGCTCATTCCCTTGGCTCTTTATCTCCTGTTGGAGAGCATCGATCCGTGTTTGCTGCGTGGTAATCCGCAGATCATTGGTGATGATAGTATTGATATGGAATATCATCATCACGCTATCCTGCCTATACTCACTTTCAGGGTAATCCCTTGTGAGTTTCAGAAAACATTCCAGTGCTTTCTGATAATCTTTCTGCTTATTCATAGGATAGGCGTAGACCATGCCCATTTCGAAAAGAGCCCTGTCTCCGGCCATGGGGTATGTTTCAATGACCTGTTCATATTTGCGCAGAGAGGCCTGGTAGCTTCCCTGATTGAAATAGATATTTGCTTCTTTGAAAATTGACCGAACCTGAGATCCCTCATACATGTGACTGCACCCGCTCATGAGAATCGGCGTTATCATGATACAGGCGAAGAAAAAGTAAAGATGCCGGCCTATCCTGCGTTTCCCATTGCCCATAGAGACCTTCATGTTCGTTTATATTACATCTTAACGATCTTAGCGTCCATCCGGTTCCTCTAGCTGATAGATCCCAGAATATCTATCATATTCTCAATTGAAATTCTGCAGTTTTCTCCTGCAGTCCTTTGAAATCTTGCATGGTTCCACCATGGGGTGATCAGATGATAGCTGATGAAGAGGTGACGATTACCTGGAACCTCTTTATATATCGTGCCTCTGGTTGCATGGGGAAGATCCACATCCATATTCTGAAGGGCTTGGATATGAGAAAAATCGCTGGACGGACACTTGTAATAAAATTTGGTGCCGGAGGCGGGAATCGAACCCGCACGAGACTGAGTCTCTTCGGATTTTGAGTCCGACGCGTCTGCCAGTTCCACCACTCCGGCGCTTTTTGCCCTCTTAGCAAAGCTCGTCGTGTTTTGCAACGCCAAAACCCGGTCCGGCCGACCTGTAACCATGGTGAGGAAGGACAGGCTCGATCGGGATTGCGCCCTCAATGGTTCAGGCGTAGAAAATCTGATTTTTGCCATGGCGCTTAGCCGTATACATATGTTTGTCGGCTCGCTCGAGCAGGCATGTAAGCTCTTCGGGCGCGTGGTACTGGGCCACTCCGACACTCACGGATAATGTGACCGTACAGTCTCCCTCCTGAAAGGTCTGCGCGGAAAAACCGGTACGGATTCTTTCCGCCACCTTGACGGCCTCGGCCCCAGAGGTTGAGGGTAGCGCCACCGTGAACTCTTCCCCTCCGTAGCGATAGGCCGAATCGGTCCGGCGCATGCATTCCCGGATGATATTGGCCAGGGCGACCAGCACCTTGTCACCTTCCACATGGCCCCATAGGTCGTTAAAGTCTTTGAAATTATCTATATCCAGTAGGAGCAGAGAAAACGGCTCGGCATATCGTTTGGCCCGCGCCACCTCGCTTTCTATCTGGGTATGGAAATGGCGCATGTTGTAAAGACCCGTCAGACTGTCTTTTATGCTGAGTTCCCGATAACGGCGCTCGCTCTCCATGAGCGCCGTCTCGATCTGCTTGCGCACGCCGATTTCGCGCTGAAGTTCCTGATTGACACGGATGAGTTCCCCCGTGCGCTCCTCGACCTTGTGTTCGAGACTGCGATTGAGCTCGGTAAGCTCGCCTTGGTAGGCGGTGATCTTCCGGGCCGTAGTATACAGGCTCTCGGAGATGGCTATGAATTCGCGATCCAGGCTGCTGGAGACAAGTTCGGCCGGTTTTTCTTCACTCAAGGAAAGGGCGCTCATTTCGATCTCCTTGAGCGAATTGAGCAGCGCTATGAACACCAGGATATACATGATCACGCCGACGCCGATCATAAGGATGGTGAATATCAGCATCACTATAAAAGGCGATGCGATCATCTTGCCGGTGCTTACCCCGTGGGTGATCAAGATGGCCGCCAGCATGAGGATGAAGAGGAATGCGAGTTTCATGTTCAACGGGGAGGCATTGGGAGAACCGTGCCAGGCGTGCCGCCTGGCCAGCATCCGGCGCAGATGACGGCGAAGGTCCGTGGAGATGATCTCGGTGATGATATGGGTGAACATGACATAGACGGCCCAGGCCGTGATGCTGGCCTTGAGGATCAGGAGACCGTGCAGAAGGTTGCCCAAGCGGAGCATTTCCAGGAGAACGCCGATAATGACTACCGGTAGGGCAATGGTCATCGCGAGCCTGGTATTGACGGAGGGAAGCCGTTCGACCGCCCGGGAAAGCTCTTCCAGGGCCGGTGTGGAGATCTCATCGAGATGGGCGATCTTGCTGACGTGGTCGTTGACGATCCGCAGCTCCTTGAGCTCCCATTTCCGGCCCCACAGGTGTGAGAGCCCGAAGAGGATGTAATGAAGTCCCGTAGCACAGATAACCAGCACGGCGCAGATGAGATTGGTCTGATGGATGGTGGCGGGGGCGGTGAAATCGATGGTCGCCCACATGAAGAGCATGCCCAAAGCGGCGGCGATCTGACCGCCGAGCACGGAATAGATCGCGATGGCAAAGGTATAACAGACCTTTGCCGTGATAAAGTTAAAAAAACGTGTTAGCTGTGCCCAGAGCATGGTGCGATGTTTTAGCCCCCATTTGTTCTATCGACGAAACCTATATTATCATTAAAGGATATCGGGAAGGGTGGCCGGAAGAGACTTGGGATGTCGCACAATATGCTTTCTTGACAAAAGCCCTGGTTCAAGACATGATCAGGCCAGAAAGTCCCCACAAAGATGACAGGGAGAATGGCATGGCGGACGAAAGCACGTTGGTTCACAGTTTCCAGAAGAACGCCCTGGAAGAGGTCAGGGTCTCGATCAGTTCCTACAAGGGAAGGAAATACCTGGACATCCGGGTGTATTACCAGGGCGATGACGGAGAATACAAGCCCTCGAAAAAAGGGGTGGCCCTTTCCCCTGAACTGCTGCCCGAGCTCGAAACGGCGCTTGCCAAGCTGAAGACTCATCTGGAATAGTGACAGGGGGCTCACGCACGCGGCCCTAGCTGCGCGGGCAGGGGGACTCCCTGTCGAGATAGAATACAATCGCACCTGTTAAGGGAAAACGGAAACGGTCGATGAGTTTAGTACAACGAAGATCTTCCACGTAGGATCTTCTCCATAGAGGCGGCCAGGCACCCATCATTGGATACACCTGGCTGTTCTTTTTTTCGCGCTTCCTGGATTTGCGTTGATATCCTGTACAATCAAACATCATATACCGATATTGTCGATCTTCCGCTGGTCATTTAATTACCTGGCATAACAGCCCCGAGACCAAGGAAATGCGCGAGGAGCGAACCTAAAGTTATTGACAAAAAGGGACGACTTAAGTAGAAGAGGTCTCCGTGGCGGAGTAGCTCAGTTGGTGAGAGCATGCGGCTCATATCCGCAGAGTCGGGGGTTCAAGTCCCTCCTCCGCTACCACGTCCGGATCAGACCTCATTGTCAGCTTTAAAGAGGGGGGATTTTCTCTTTGTTTGACAGGGGGGATGGAGCATGAGGGATATCACGGTCGGTTTCCTATGGCACATGCACCAGCCATATTATAAAGACCCCGTTACCGGTACGTACTCGATGCCCTGGGTGCGCCTGCACGCCGTGCGCGGGTATTATGACATGATCGCCATACTGAAGGACTATCCGGAGGTGAAGTGCACCTTCAACCTGGTGCCGTCGCTTCTGGCGCAGATGCTGGACTATACGGAAGAAGGCCTGCGCGATAATGATTTCCATCTTTCTCTGCGCGCCCCTGCGGAGCTGCTGCCGGATGAGAAGAAGCAGATCATTGAACGTTTCTTCATGTGCGCGCATGATACCATGATCGCGCCCTTTCCCCGCTACGTGAATCTGTTCGCCAAGAAAGGTAGTTCCGATCTCGATACGTCCGTCAAACGCTTCACCGACCAAGATATCCTTGATCTCCAGGTCCTCTTCAACCTCACCTGGATCGGTTTCATGGGGCGCAAGGATGAGGGCATCCTGGATCTCATCAAACGCGGGCGGGGTTATACCGAGACCGACAAACGCTATGTACTGGATACCCATATCGATATCATGAAGGACGTGGTTCCGCTGTATAAGCAGGCCATGCAACGCTCTCAGATCGAGATCACCACCTCGCCCTTCTACCACCCCATTGGCCCCCTGGTCATGAACGTGGGTTATGCCCTGCGATGCATGGACACGCGTCTGCCGGAGGAAGGTTTCTTCGCCCCAGAGGACCTGCACGCACAGGTCAAGCGCGCCAGGGATCTGCATGCCCAGGTGTTCGGGACGCGGCCCCAGGGGATGTGGCCTTCGGAAGGGTCGGTCTGCCCCGAGATGGTCGAGATCATGGCGCAAAACGGCATCACCTGGTCGGCCACTGATGAAGACATCCTGTTCGCCTCATTGCGTGAATCGCGCACGGGCGCCAGGCTCTATAAACCCTATCGGGTAGTGCATGGCGAGAGCACGGTCGATATGTTCTTCCGCGATCGGACCATGGCCGACCTGATCGGATTCATCTACTCCAAGAATCCGCCGCAACAGGCCGCCGCCGATTTCATGGGACATCTGGTCAATATCCGCAAGGCCTCGAAGGCCTATGATTTCTCTCCGTTCGTATCAATAATCCTGGACGGTGAAAACCCCTGGGAATACTACCCCGACGGCGGAGAAGGCTTCCTGAGAAATCTATATAAGGGGCTCTCGCATGCGGAAGGGATCAAGACCGCCACCTTCAGCGAACATCTCAGCGCGCATCCGCCGACCGAAAAGATCACCAATCTCTTTACCGGCAGTTGGATCAACCATAACTTTGCTATCTGGATCGGACACGAGGAGGATCGCAAGGCCTGGGAATACCTCTCCAAGACCAGGCGTTATGTAGCCTCCAAGGGCAAGGATGCCGATGCCCTTGCCTGGGAAGAGATCTACATCGCCGAAGGCAGCGACTGGTATTGGTGGTACGGAGATGAATTCACCAGCGTCAATGAAGAGGAGTTCGACCGGCTTTTCCGCATGCATCTTAAGAACTGCTACGAGATCCACCGCGACACGTCGCCGGCCTACCTCTCCCAGAGCATCCTTACCCCGCATGATATCATGCCCTTGAAGGCGCCGGTCGGGTTCATACGGCCCATCATCGACGGCAAGGTCTCGCATTTCTACGAGTGGCGCAAGGCCGGCTACTATATCGCCAAATCCGCGGCCTCCAGCATGTATAAAAACGTTAAGAACATCGTGCATGTGTTTTATGGCTTTGATGTCGAGAACCTCTATATGCGTATGGACTTCGCCAATATACCGGACAAGGCCGTCATCCGGGTCAACTTTACCACGCCAGAGCCCATGCGCTTGTCCATTCCGATCATGGATAAGGGTATGAAGCTGTACCGGATCGAGAGCGGCCACTTAAGCATGGTGGCGGAAATCTCATCCGTGGCCTATGAGAGCGTGCTCGAGTTCAAGGTCCCTTTCACTCTGCTGGCGGCGCCGCCCAACCAGCGCCTGCGCTTCTATATTACGCTCTTGAACGAGGGCATGGAACTGGAACGACATCCGGGTTCGGGACTCTTAGCCCTGGATGTACCTGAAAAAGGCTTCGAAAGGATGATGTGGTATGTCTGATAAGATCAGCTTGGCCTTCTGTGTCCATTCCCACCAACCGGTCGGCAACTATTCCTGGGTTTTCGAGACCGGGGCGCAAGACTGTTATCTGCCTTTTCTGGAGCACCTCAGCGGCTATCCGGATCTGAAAATGACGCTGCACTACACCGGTGCCCTGCTGGAATGGTTTACACAACACCGGCCGGAGTTCTACGACCTTTTGCAAACGATGGTGAGGCGGGGACAGGTGGAGATCATGGGCGGCGGCTTCTATGAGCCGATCTTGTCGGTGATACCCGAGGATGACGCCAAACGGCAGATCGCCATGATGAATGCCTTCAGCCAGGAGCATTTCAAAAAACAGCCGCGGGGCATCTGGTGCGCGGAGCGGATCTGGGACCCCTGCCTGCCCAAGAAGATCGCGGGCCATGGTATTGAATACACCCTCCTGGACGACACCCATTTCCTGGCCGCCGGGCTCGTCCCGGATGATATCCACGGCCACTATCTCACCGAACGGGAGGGCTTCTCGATCAAGGTCTTCCCGATCGACATGCATCTGCGATACATGATTCCGTTCAAGGAGCCGCACGAGATCGTCTCATATCTGCTGCGCCTGCGCGACAAGGGGGTGCGCGTGGTCACCTACGGCGATGACGGCGAGAAGTTCGGCATGTGGCCCGGTACGAAAAAGTGGGTCTATCAGGACGGCTGGCTTAAGCGATTCCTGGATGCCATGCACCAGGCCGGCGGCGAGATTGAGATCATTACCCTGGGCATGGCCCTGGACCAGTATCCGCCGCAGGGCCGTGTCTATCTCCCCACGGCCTCCTACCAGGAGATGATGGAGTGGAGCCTCTTTTGCGAACAGGGGCGCTATTATCAGGGGCTCATCAAGCAGGCCAAGCAGAACCCTGACTGGGAACGGGTACGAGCCTTCCTGCGCGGCGGCTTGTGGGACAATTTCCTGGCCAAGTACCCGGAATCCAACCACATGCATAAAAAGATGCTCAAGGTCAGCAGCCTGGTACGACAATACGGGATGAGCGAACAGGCCCTCACCCATGTCTTCAAGTCGCAGTGCAACTGCGGATACTGGCACGGGCTCTTCGGCGGCGTCTACCTGACCGCGCTCAGGCATGCCATCTATGAAAACCTCTTGAAGGCGGAAACCATCATCGACAAGGAGCGCCTCAAGGATCAGTCTTGGGTCATGGAACGCGAGGATTATGATTTCGACGGACAGGAGGAGATCCTGATCTCCGGGCGCGTGCTCAACTGTGTGATCGCCCCCCATGCAGGCGCCTCGGTCTGCGCCCTGGAATACAAACCCGCGGCCTACAGTCTGTCCAATGTCATGATGCGTCACCCCGAGATCTACCATAACAAGATTCTCGAAGCCGGCGATCATCAGGGCGAGGGACACAATGAACAGCCGCTTTCCATTCATGACATCCCCTTCACATCGAGCGATGATCTCAAGGCGATCCTGGTGTATGACCAGTATCCGCGCCACACCTTTATGACGCATGTCATGGACGCCTCCCCTGACATGGCCGCCCTGTTGCAGGGACGGCGCATCAACGCCTCCCTGATGGCTGGAATACCCTTCGCGTGCGCGTGCAGCCGGGAAGAAGGGCTGAACCTGAGGCTCGACTTCGTGGCCGAGAAAAATTTCAAGATGCATAAAAGCTATGAATATGCGCCCGAAGGCAGCCTCACCGTAGCGCACACCCTCACGGATGAGCATGGAAAGGAACTCTGGCTGGCCGTGGAGTTCAACCTCATGGTCTTCACCGACATGTTTATGGCAGGGTCCAAGCACCATACGGAGCGCGGTGTTTTGCATGCCAGGCAGGTCGAATTTTGTGATCAGGGTCATAACCTCAAGGTGGTCATCGAGTCCGAAACCGAATGGGACATCGTGGTGGTGCCCATCGAGTGCGCGTCCCAGAGCGAGAGCGGCTTCGAGAAAACCTTTCAGGGCTGGAGTGTATTCTTCATACGCAAGGTGGAGGGGACCATACCGATGCTCAAGCTGCACGCAGGTGATGCATGTCCGAGCTGAGGAAGGACCCCATTGTCGACCGCTGGGTGATCATCTCGGACGCCGCGGTCCGCACGCCCACCATCCCCAAAGAGGGCGTCTTCCCCTCGCTCGGTCCGGTCTGCCCGTTCTGTCCCGGTAATGAGTACCTCTGCCCGCCCGAAATTCTGGGCAACCGCCCAGAGGACTCGCAACCCAACGATGCGCGCTGGCGTCTGCGGGTAGTTCCCAACCGCTCGCCGATCCTGGTGGTGGAAGAAGACCTGAAACGCATGGGCGAGGGCCTGTACGATAAGATTTCGGGTATCGGCGCCAATGAGGTCATCATCGAGACCCCACGACACGATGTCCGGCAGTCACAGATGGAACAGAGCGAACTGGAAAATGTTTTCTGGGCCTACCGGGACCGCGTGATCGATCTCAAACGCGACATGCGCATGCGCTTCGTGGTGATCTATAAAAACTACGGGCGGTTGGCGGGAGCCACGCTCGACCATCAATATTCACTGCTGATGGGGTTGCCCATCGTGCCGCGCGGGGTGCTGGAAGAGCTGGAAGGAGCCAAGAAGCACTACGACTACAAGGAACGCTGCGTCTATTGCGACATCGTCCGTCAGGAAATCCAGCAGGAGATCAGGGTGGTTTCCGAGACCAAGGATTTTCTAGCCATCGAGCCTTTCGCCCCGCGTCTGCCATTTGAGACCTGGATCCTGCCCAAGCGCCACACACCGTGTTATGAGGATATCGAACCGCGCGAAATCAGAGAGATCGCGCTCATCTTCAAGGAGGTGATCACCCGCCTCGACCTCGCGCTCAACTACCCGGCTTACAACTATGTCATCCATACCTCGCCCTTTCATCAGAGCTGCGAGACCTACTATCACTGGCATATGGAGATTCTCCCTCGTCTGACCTTTCTGACCGGCTTCGAGTGGGCCTCGGACCTGTATATCAACACCACCTCCCCCGAGGACGCGGCCGCATTCTTAAAAGAGATCATTATTTAACACCCCATGCCGAGATTCTTTGCCGAGATTAAGGACGCCACTGAAGCCGTCATTCATGGCAAGGATGTCGCCCACATCACCGGGCCCTTACGCAGGCGTACCGGTGACATGCTCTCCATCAGAGACGCACGGCAGGGATTCGCGGCGCGCATTGAGGCTATCAGCCGCCACGAGATCCGCCTCAGCATCCTGAAGACCGAGGTCCTTCAGGATCGCAGCCCAAGGCGCATTCAGCTCGGTATCGCGCTGATTGCGCCCAAGGACATGGATGAGATCATGCGTTTGTGCACCGAGCTCGGGGTGCACGATATCTACCCATTGGTGGCCGAACGCTCGAATTTCCGCCAGATAACAGAGGCCCGCCGGCAGCGCTGGGAGGACATCATCTGTGAAGCGGTCAAGCAGTGCGAGCGCGGAACCATCCCGCGCCTGCATCCGGAACAGGACGTGATATCCTTCTTGAAAGAGGCCCCCATGCTCTGGCCCAAACGCCTTATAGCTCTCAAGGATGCCCAGATCGGTATCGGCGAGTTCGGCGGGGACGATATCGGAATCATCATCGGACCGGAAGGCGGCTGGACCGGCGCCGAGGTCGCACAGGCTCTGGAGCGGGGGTTTGCACCCGTGCATATGGGCCGTACGACGCTCAGGGCCGTAGGCGCGGCTGTGGCGGCAGTAGCGATCCTGGGAGCATGAAATCCGTCCCCGGCCAGGCCCGGAGGCGTAAACGGTGCCGGAATACGACGCGGCCCCTGGCGACCCTAGGGCTTGCGAGGGCTCAGATCGGACAGGAGCCTTTGTGCGGCATCACGTTCGCTGAAATCTTCACCCACGCTCAAGGCCTTTTTGACGAAAGGTATGGCATCCTTATGCCGGCCCTGCCCTGCAAGTACTAAGGCCATATGGTAATTAATCATCGGATCATGGGGCATACGCTCCAGGGCATGCGAGAATTGCGCCTGGGCATTGGGATACAAACCTTTCTTGAGATAGATATAGCCTAATGTATCACAGATGCGGGGATTGTCCGGGAACTTCTCCTTAGCCTTGGTGGCGAGCTGCATGGCACGGTCCAGGTTGGGCCGCGTGCCTTCATTGGCGATGATCCAGGCCAGGTTGTTGGAGGCGATGGCGTTGCCCGGGTCGCGATCGAGAATATAGTTATAGACCTTGACGGCGTCGTCTACATGTCCGGCGTCGTGATGGATCAGGGCCAGCAGGGTGGCGGCTTTTAGGTCGTCCGGTTTCTTGTTGAGGATGTCTTCATACTCTCTGAGGGCCTGAGCGGTCATGTGGTTGCGGATATAGAACGATGCCAGATTATGATAGAGGTCAATGCGCTTGGGATCTTGGTTGACAGCCAGCTTGATGGTGTCCAAGGCCTCATCCTTGCGGCCGGCGGTTTCCAGCAGCCCGGCCAGAATCAACCGGCACTGGCTGGATTTCCCTGTAGCGCACAGGCGCCCGATCTCGTCGATGGTGGCGGGAAGGCCGATGACCTGCGGGGCGATGTTGGCATAGAGCGACAGTGACTCCGGCTTGTCGGGCCAGAGTCTCAAGCCGCGTTGAACGCTCTGGAGGGTTTTGTCCTTGTCACCCTTGGCGGCATAATAGTGCGTTTCGCAATAGATGGTCGGCCAGGCATCGGGATGCGTCTTGCGCATGGTTCTAAGGTATGCCAGCCCACGGTCGAGCTTCCCGAGGCGGACGGCGGAGATGGCGGCCATGGAAAGCACATTGAGCGAAGCGGGCATGCCTTCGAGGGCCTTGTCCGCCTCGGAGATAGTATCCTTGAAAGCCCCTTTGCTGAAATGGATCTGGGCCATGGCGGCATGGAGGCCGGGATTCTGAGGGTGGGTTTTGATGGCGCTCTCGATGGTTTGGAGCGCCTTCTCCGTATCAGCCTTGAGCAGATAGGCCTTGGCCGCAATGATGGCGATATCGGGATTGGACGGCGCCTCCTTAAGCAGGGGAGCGATGATGTCCAATGTCTTGGCGGCATCACCTTCGGACAGACTGAGGCCGGCAAGGATCAGTCTGGCCGAGTCGGCATTGCGGTCTTGGGCGAGTGCTTTTTCAAGGACATCCTTGGCCTTGTTCTCTTCACCCCGGGCGATGAGCAGTTCCGCCACCGCTTGCTTGGTGGCCGTTGTATCCTGGATGGTCTGGGCCTTTAGGGCTAGGATCAAGGCGTTTTTCAGGTCTCCTTTCACGCGGGAGGCCTCGGCCTGGAGCATCACGGGACGTGGGTCCTTCGGGAAACGCGCAGTGAGATCCATGGTCAGGGTATCCAGGGGGGCGTTGAATCCATATCTGAGATAAAAGTCAGCCAGGTTCAGTCCGTCCGAGATGTCCTTGGCCGATACACGGTAGGCTTCCTCGGCCCACCTTCTCGCTACATCGATATTTTTTCTGGAGGCATGGATATCGCTGGCCTGCATCCTCAGTCGGGAAGAAGTAGGATACTGGGTAATGCCCTTTTGGATCAGGCTGAGCGCCTTATCCGCCTGATCCAAACCCACATACATCTGCACGGTGTTGATGATGAGAGATTCGGAAGGGTTGCCGCGGGCCAGGATGTCTTCCATCAGAGACAAGGCCTCGGCCTTTCTCCCGATCAGATACATGGCCTGAGCCTGGATCTCACGGCCTCTGGGATTGCCCCGGTCTATTTCCAGAATCGCCCGGGAGCTCTTCAGGGCACCCTCATAGTCCTTGATCAAGAGATAAATGGCCGCCAGGTTCGTTAAAGCCCGGATATTCCTGGGATCGACCTTGGAAGCTTTCAGAAAGGCCCGATAGGCCTCCTTGACTCGGTGTAGTCTGAGCTCGGTATTGCCCAGGTCGATCAGGGTATCGACATCGTCCGGTGCTATTTTTAGGGCATTCTGGTATTGAATGGACGCCTCGGCATATTTTTGCTGGGCCGTGTACTCGGCGGCGCTCTTGAGATATCCCGCCCTCTTTTCCTCCGGACTCTTGCTGCAGGCACCGATTAGAAGGGTCGTAATGATTGCGAGGATAAGGATAGATCTCTGCCGCATGATCCCTCCAGGTCATCAACAATAGTGACCCCTGATTAGCACAGATCATGGTAAAGGGGAAGGACAAGCGCCTGGCCATCGGTATCCCCTGATGTCGCAAGATCATGATGGGATGCTGATAAGCTAAGATTGACTTAGCGTATTTCCGATACTATGGTTATATTGTTAGGAAGGAGAATCACGGAGGGAAGCGATGTTTTTCGATCCGCTCTATATAGTGATGTTCGTGCCGGCCTTATTGTTGAGCATCTATGCTCAGATCAAGGTCAAGAGTTCCTATCATCGGTACTCCAAGATACCGACCATGCGCGGGATCACGGGTGCCCAGGCGGCTAGGCACCTGCTTGATGTAGAAGGCATCGCCGATGTCAGGGTTGAACAGACTCAAGGATTTCTGTCCGACCATTACGATCCCCGTTCCCGCGTGCTGCGGCTTTCCGAGGGTGTTTATGGCGGGGATTCGCTGGCCAGCGTCGGAGTGGCCGCCCATGAAGCCGGACATGCCATTCAACATGCGCGCGGGTATGCCCCGATGAGTCTTAGAAGCGCCTTGGTCCCCATGGCCTCGATCGGCTCCAATTTCTCCTGGATACTGCTGTTCATCGGGTTTATGCTGGCATCCAAGGCCATGATTTCCGCCGGTCTGCTTTTCTTCACGGCCGTGGTGTTGTTTCAGATCGTAACGCTGCCCGTGGAGTTCAACGCCTCCTCGCGGGCCTTGAAGGCCCTGCCTGTCTCCGGCATTCTGAGCGATTCCGAGGTGGCCGGGGCCCGCAAGGTGCTTTCCGCCGCCGCTTTGACCTATGTGGCCGCCGCTGCCGCGGCTATCATGCAACTGATTTATTTCCTCATGCGGGCAGGGCTTCTGGGCGGCAGGGATGAATGAACATGGTATCCGCCGAGCTGGTGAAATACGTATATTGAGAGTATAAGGTGTTCTGGTAGGGCATGAAGAACAAACGGTATGTAATAGTCATTCTATTATTGTGCGACTATGTAATATCCTTTGGTGCCGTGTTGGCGGCCAAATTCATTCAGAGGATGCTCCCGCAACTCTCGCTCCCGGATGAATTGCTGTATCTCAAGGCCGCGGTTTTCACCTCGGTGGTGATCCTGTGCTTCTATTTCCAGGATCTCTACGACTGGAAATACTGGCGCAGGCTTTCCGAATTGGTCTCCTCCATCCTTCTGGGCGGCGGCACCACCCTGATCGCCTTGGCGCTCGTGTACTATATCCTGCCCTTGCTGGCATTGGACCGCGATGTTTTGCTTATGGCCCTTTGCATTTCCCTGGGGTTGTCTCTCGGTCTGCGCGCCATGTATCTAACGCTACGCAAAGCCGAATTCGCTGGGACGCGGGTAGTGATCCTCGGCGATGGCAAAAATACCCAGATGCTCCTCTCGGAGCTGAATACCAGTACTTATCCGGTCATTTTCGAGGGCTATGTCGGCAAATCCAACCCCGAGATCGACTGCCCCCATATCGGCGATGTTGACGCCCTCACGGATATCGTCAACCGCCTCCAACCTGACAAGCTGGTGATCGCCCTGGATGATCGACGTGGTTCCCTGCCCTTGGATGATCTCCTGCGCATCAAGCTCTCGTCGAGCGAGGTGGTCGATGCGGCCGGGTTCTATGAAGACTACATGGGCAAGATCCTGATCGAGGAGATTCGGCCCAGCGCCCTGATCTTTTCGCATGGATTCCTGACCTCCAAGTATGGAGATTCGTTGAAGCGGATTTTCGATGTCTGCTCGGCCTTACTCGGTATCATCCTCACCGCGCCGATTATGTTGCTTACGGCCCTGGCGATCAAACTCGATTCACCAGGCCCGATCTTTTATCTCCAGAACCGGGTCGGCCAGAACGGCCGTGAGTTCAAGCTGATCAAGTTCCGCTCCATGCGCCAGGACGCCGAGGTCGCCGGACCCCAATGGGCCTCTCAGAATGATCCGCGCATCACAAGGGTGGGGCGGATCATCCGCAAGCTGCGCATCGACGAACTGCCGCAATTCTTCAACATGCTCAAGAACGACATGAGCTTCGTGGGGCCCCGGCCCGAGCGCCGCTATTTCATCGAGCAGCTCCAGGAGATCATACCCTTTTATGCCATGCGCTTGTACGTGAAACCCGGCGTGACCGGCTGGGCCCAGATCAATTACCCGTACGGCGATTCCATCGAGGACGCCAAGGAAAAGCTCAAGTACGAGCTGTACTACATGAAGCACCGCTCTTTGTGGCTCGACATATCCATCATCCTTCAAACCATCAAGGTGGCGCTCAAGGCCCGCGGCGCCCAATAAGTTGGGCAGCGCGCCAGAACGCCACATACCCACATCGCTTCCTCGCCGTGGAAGCTGCGCCATACGTTAAAAGTAATTCGGGTCATCCTTGACCATCACCCTGCGTGCGCCCGCCAGGGCGAGGACCAGGGATGGGCCGATTCACGAGGGTATGAGCTATTCTGAGGTTGTCTGCTGGAAGGGGGGGGTGCCTGCCCGCCGGGGGGGGCCGGCGGGCAGGCGGGGGCATAGGCTATTCCTGGTGCGTATTGGGGCGCGCCCGGAACAGGGCTAACAAGGAGAAGGTGATAAGGGCCAGGAGGCCGGAGTTGGCGGAGCCCGCGGTGTGGATGAAGCACCC